>Ga0315338_1000077_pt1 | contig 457455 bp, 349 predicted proteins | sample ASW8metaG_FD_204518 | JGI IMG/M metagenome (GOLD analysis project Ga0315338, IMG submission 204518) | Ammonia-oxidizing marine archaeal communities from Monterey Bay, California, United States - ASW #8 | ecosystem: Environmental > Aquatic > Marine > Coastal | place: USA: California | collected...
GCCGGCTTTGTGGAAAGAACCGAATTGAGACATTTATTGGGACGGCATCAGTGGGCAACTGATTCTTCTTCTCAAGGATTCGGTACGCATAGCGTGCGGTGCCACTGCAATCAATCATCGTGAACCCCATGCGTTTCCAGAAGGGAATAGATGACGTAAGCGCACACTGAATCCAGAGGAGGCACTCGTCTTTCTCGTATGCCTCGGCAATTCGATATTCGACGAAACGTCTACCGATACCCCTGCCGCGCATGTCTGCGCGCACTTCGAGTGCTCCTGGCGCTAGTAAATCTCCCCATTGGTAGGCGACTGGAACACCAGACTCTTCGTCGATGTAGACGAGAAGATTGCTTTCTTTATGGACAATGTTGGTCGACGCCCAGTTACAGAAGAGTGAATCTGAGACTCCTCGCTTTCTCTGGTCCTCAAGCCAATCGTAAATGACTGGGAGGTCTGCATCCGTAGATTGGCGGATAGTCGATCCGAAGCTACGTAGAATCCGAGATTGTGTTGGCTTGATAGTCATGGCAAGACAGGAACATTCTCACTTCCCGTTCCTCGCACATAGATTTTTCTTCGGACAAATTCCCAACCAAAGGTTTGGACGTTTCTCTTTATCATCTGCGTACGTCTCAACAATTTTGACGCCCTTGCATTCTCGCTGGTCTGCCTTTGAAGACCGGATTTTATTGACACTGGGAACAGTGGCTCTTATTTCGTCAGCGAACTCAACCTCGCTCAGGGGATACTCACCATTTTTCTCGCTATTCATCCAATTCACGTATACCTTGTAGAGCACTGGTGACTGCACACCTTTGCCTATGTCAACAATGCAGCATTGCTCTACGAAGTCGTGCAGGGGGGCGGACTCTGCAAGCAGCTGGTCCAGCTCATCCTTTGTCGAGACAGGTAACGTAAACTTCCCTTGTGCACGCGACAGTGTCCGCAATCCTTCGAGCGACCAATTTAGAATCGCAGGATACTCTTGTTTTAGTTTGTCGGCGAGTTCGTGATCCTCATTTCCGAAGAATGACTTTTTCAATTTGAGCGGGATCACACGGGCATGCAGCGCCCCCGAATTATCAGGAAGCGGAAGGAAATTGTTGGTGACCATCCAGATCTTCATTCTTAATTGCATCGAAATGTTTTTTTTGTTCTTGCGACAGACTGTTACCAGATCGCCACCAATAATTGCTTTCAAGTTCGACACGATGCCTGGAAGGTTCTTGCCTGGCATAGCTGCTTCTGGGATGATTGCCAGACGCTTTCCAATTGCCTGTTCTAGCCCGAACTCATCGGCAAAGTTTTTCAGGCCTGGGCTGCAGACTGCAGGCCTTCCACCAATTAGATTCATCTGGACATTAGTGATGGTTCCCTTGCCGCTTCTTCTGGGCCCAACAAGTTGAAAGTATTTCTGTAAATCCCATCCCAGCCAGAGGTTGTAGCCCATGATTTGCTGCAGCAGCGTGTACCACTCTTCATCTTGATCCAATGATTCCAGGAATTGGTTCCATACAGGTGACTCTTGAGCATGGGGGTCATAATTAAATTCGACTCGATGTTCGGAGAAGAGCCGAGGTGTTGGAGGTATAAAGTGCTCCCGATATTGAGGGCTTTCTGAGTAGTGGCGCAAGTTGAGAATGCCATTGGGAAAAGCCAAGACATCCGCAGCATTCCAATCGTCGTAAGGTTCTAGCCAAAACGGCGGCTCAAGACGGGAGGATATGTCACGCTTGCAAAGTTGTTGCAAGGCTCTAAAAGTATCATTAATCAGACTGCCACTTACGGGTTTAGGCTTTTCGCTCACTTGTTTCAATTTGCTTACGGCACGGGCATGCTCATCGAAGGAGTCCTGGATTGTCTGACGAATCCAAGGGCCTTCTTCCTTCTCACTTGTCTTCTGCCAGCCATCGTCGCCGTCGAAACTGTAAGTATCACCGAGAAAGAAACAATAAGTTGACTCGCCGTTCTGAGCGGTCTCGGCCAAGTGCTTCTGGGCTAAGAGGAAAGGGTCGTTGAATCTTCGCTCCAACTCACTCTGAGCATCTAGAGCAAACTGCTCAACAAAGTCATCAAAAGAAAGTCCGAGTTTCTGTTGGATATCAGCCCATTGCACACCATGGTGTTTCTCGTGAAAGCAGTTAAAGATGATTTTGCCACTGTCTTTCCAGATAAGAATCGATCCGTTACGACAGTCCCGATGCGATTCATCGGAAGCCGGGCACACATCGAAGTCGAATATTGAATATTCCAATTCCTCAACAATCTCGGTATACGGGATTCCTAGATGGTTTAGGTATTTTCTGACAGCAGCGACTCGACTCTCGTGAGAACTCTTTTCAGCTGAGGCCGATGATTCCTGCATGGGTTTAGCAGCACTCTCACTCGATGATGTCTGTTGCTTTCCAGCGACTGCTCTCAGTTGGGCTGTTGAGACAATATCGAGTTGGTCACCAACGGGCGCGTGGAGTATCTTGGCCATCCGGTTCGGGCGATCTTCGGAGTCAAGTGACTTTCGATTGAAGGATCCCGCCACCCTGGCGATCCGCGCAGGATTGCCTACACCTGTATCAATGTGAATTGCCTCCGAGTTGAAGTTTGAGGCGAACGTCTCAAGCACTTGCTTTACAAGTTCGACTGACTCAGGAGTGTTTGGCAGATCGATCCGGTAGAATAAATAGGCACCGTTGCCCGAGTCGACAATCATCGGAGCAGGCCAACCTAGCGAGTCGGTGAATTCGCGAATCGAATCAGCGGCTTGAATTGCAGCCTCATGCTCCCGGTCATTGCTACAGACTTTCCCTCCGTCGGCGTGGTCACGTTCTGCGTCGATGTCAATGAAGAGGTTCGTGTAGCCGTCAATGTGGTGATTCTTAGTTGCTTCTGGTGGACAAGCAACCGTCATTAGTTGTGCGTGCTCGTCGTTGATGCGATTGATTGTCATATAGACGCCGCTGTTCACCTCACGACTTCCCGGAAGGATAAAACTCTTGCCAGCTGCCGTTTCACCAAACTTTTCTGCGTCGTCGAAGAAGGCAGTGGTCGGACTTGGTGGTTGGCCAGATTCTTCCTGTCGTGCTATTACTCGAAGTTCCACGATGGGATTACCCAGGATTTGAAACATCCTCTCGGCATGAATTTCCTCTGGTAGTTTGTCGACCTCTGAAGCGCGATCGGGTGCAATGTCTTGCGAATTGTCCATCGAGAATCTCCCCGGTAGTTGCTGTCAAACGCGAGGGGCAGCGAAGAGACACCCTCAAAGGACAATACCTTTTTCTTGGGCGCTCCAGGGCGTGACGATGAGGAAGATGAGGAAACTGATTCGTCACGGCGTCAGGCCAAAATGGCTGTTCTTGATCACACCTAGAGAGCAGGAGTAAGAACTAAAAAGATTATTATGAAAACCTTATATACCCCTGACGCCCCTGACGGATTACAGAAACTACCCCTAAAACCGCTGGAAAATTGCCTTTCCGACGTCAGGGGGGGCCTGACGGACCTATGACGGGAGGCTGACGTATCGAGTCCAGCTACACTGAGCTGGGGCTCCGTTTCAGTGAAATAACCTCCGAGTCAACCTGGGCGAACCCGCAAGATCGGAGTTATCGAGTTATCGGTGAAATGTTCGTGCCCCTGCTGTCTGTGCGCATTAGGTACACAAATATGGATACACACGGAAAGACTCCAAATGTCCGGCACCCTCACAAATCCACTCCCCAATTGCGAGAGGCCCGGTTAGGGCTAAGTTGACATGGCCCATAATCCCCCTTCATTTTGGGAGAAGATTGCCCCGAGAGAGGGTCATTTACATCATGCCCAGATGGCACGAATTGTCGGTGCTTTGGCGAGTCACCTGCACAGGTGCCTTTTCGAAGCGCTGCCGAAATGCCAATTTCTGGCTACCGCTGGCTAGAATGCCAGAGCGGCTACCTTGTCCAGATCGACCCCCAGCCCCTGCAGATAGATGGCTGTGGTGCTGATGCGGGCATGACCCAACTGCCGGCTGATTCCAGCCAAATCGAGCCCCGCTTCGTAGAGGGCCACCGCATGACCATGGCGTAGGCCGTGTGGATGAGTATCGATTTCGGTGCTGGTCCCCAGCCGTTTCAACAGCCTCCTGACGTGGGATGTCGCAAGCTGCTCCCCGCTCCTGGTGGTGAAGATCAATCCTTCCCCAGAGGCTCCAGATTGGGCCAACCACAACTCCCACCAACCATAAGTCGTCACCAAGGCCACCAGGCGTCGTTTGCCACCCTTGCCGCAACGAACGGTGATTCGGTCCTCTTCGATGTCGTTAGCTCTCAATGCGAGCGCTTCACTCACCCGCAGACCGGAATGATACATCAAGTCGATGAGAGCTTTGTCTCGCAAGGAGGTTGGTCGGCAAGCATGAATCAGAGTCTTCACTTCAGTTGGTGTTATCGCGCGCATGGTATCACTTCCGATCAAAAGTGTAACAAAGTTGTCGGTGGTCCTTCTCAAATCTATGTCAGCTATGCCGGTTGTCAAAAAGCGTAACAGTTTTTATTGAGAGCAGTGGTGAAGTTCACAACAACAATGGAAACCAAGACAGCCACAGCACCACTAATTCGCAGTGATAGATTCGAGTAGTAGGGGTGGTAGAGGGGGGAGGGGTTTTAGCGTGCGGTGATGAGGAGGCCCAGACAATACTCACTTATAAGCCCTATGCGCAAAGAGAGAGGTCATTTTTTATTGGCAGAATTGTGAGGGGTTCTACAATCCAGAATCTAGGAATAAACATTCTGGCTACCGATGAACTGCTGGTGGCAAGCGTGCTGATGCCTTGGTTCCTGGTTGTCGGAGTCCTAGATTCCTGGTTCCTAGATTGTTCTGAAAGCTACGTTTAAGCATGACATTACGCCAACTACGAACCTGGATCACAGACCGGCTTAAGGAAGCCGAGCCGCTCGATTCACCATCGACGATGGAAGACCCTCAGCACGTTGCTGTTACCGCGACCAAGAAGCTGGGACTAATGGGCCATGGCAGTGGTAAGTTGCTCGCCAAAGCTGGGCGAGTAGAGACTCCCTTCGAGTGTGCTTCTGTACTGATTGATTGCCTGGCGTCGCTGCCCGGCGATGGCCCCGCCGATCCGAATACGCTTTCCCCCAGTGATGTCGCCCGAACACTCAGCGTGTCAGCAGACACAGTTCTCGGCTGGATTCGCGCCCGCGAACTCAGGGCATCGGACATCGCAGCAAGGGACAGCAACCGCCCCCGCTGGATCATTACTCGTGACGCGCTTGATGCGTTCCTGAGAAACCGCCAACCAGAACCTCAAGCCCCTTCGCCAACCCGACGCAATGAAACTGGCTTCAACCGATACTGATCCTGCCGCGAACCCAGCCTCGAACATGATTGACGCACTCGATTAATGAGTCGTCGAATACTCGCTGTCTGTATATCGCAGCCATATCGCTCGCAGCCGGTGCGTGGCCCATAATCGAATCTATCACAGCCTGATTGACTCGAGCTGTACTAGCGATAGTCTCAAAGGTTCTCCGCAAACTATAGAAGGTCGTGATTCCCTTTCGATAGATGCCTAGAGCTTGCGTGAGCTTGCGAAACTCAAATGCGATTGGATCGCGTTTTTCTTCGACCCACCAAGGATTTCCGTACTTCGTAATAAAGACCAATCCAGATGTCCTTTCGCCTATCACCTTCTGTAGGGCCTGGGATGTCTCGGGCCACAAGGGGCACCGACGTTGAATCTGTGTCTTCGGTCGCCAATAGTTGTGCCAACGGTTTTCCAGATCAACGGCTTCAATGGGAAGAGTCCCACAATCGGCATTTCCGAAACCACAATTTATCCCAAGAAGGACCATAGCTTTCAATTGGGGCTTAGCAGTTTTGACAAGGATTCTAACCTCTTTGGCAGAGAATAGTCGCTCACCATTCTCATTCCGTTGTTGGCGAATAGTCCTAGCTTTAGGAGACCGTAACGCTTTCTTGAACCGTATATTGGCTCCCAGTTCATCATTAGCGTGGCTGAACACCATCCGAGCGATACCAAGGTTGCGCTTCTGAGTAATTGGGCTAACCCGTTGGCCCTTCTTGCCCTTACACAAGGCTGTGCGTAGCCTCAAGAGATCATTTGCGTGTATCGTCTCTATAGGGCGCTTGGTTCCAAGGCAGGTCGCGATGGTGTCACAGACAGCTACGTACTCCTTGTAGGATCGCTCGGTAATGTCGCCTTCCACGCGGGCGTTTTCTTTGTATCCCAGGAAAGAGTTCAAAATGTCGGCTACTAAGGCGGCAGTTGTCGGTGGAACTAGCCCAGCAAGGAGAAAATCCCTCACCTCACAGTACTTGTTGACTGCCGCTTGCGGATCAGCCCAAACCCCGAAATAATGCACTTTTCCACGGATTTTCTTAGACCACTGGCCATTGCCATTGGCGGTCAAAGGGAATTCTGGGTATGGTTTGCTCGGCTTCATAGCAAAGTCTACATTATGAAAGCGGGTATCGTCGCGGGTATCGTCCCTGCGATCCTACCTTCAGAGTAGACAGAAAATGCTAGAATACAAGCATGGCGGAGTAGCTCAGTTGGTTAGAGCAGCGGAATCATAATCCGCGTGTCGGGGGTTCGAGTCCCTCCTCCGCTACTAAATCCTGTTTGCAACTGCTGGGCGTCACACGACGCCAAACCTTGATAGAGGACGATTAACCCTTGCTCTGACAAGGGTGTTTGTGTTTGCGCTCTTCCGATGAATCGTTCGGACACTCAACGGCAGCCTCCGATTACGAAAGACATCTGAAGTCGAAAGTTTGGTCAAGGTACTTTCCGACAGTTCTCAATATTGCACTTTCAAAACGGGCCCAGCAAGAAGTGCGGCGAGGATCGATACTAACATTACCGTTAGCCACCACGGGACGTCCCAGCCAAACACCCTCGTGGATCGGCTAGGATGGTGAATCGAAATTCCTTGTACCAAACTACTGGAGCTGAATGCCTCCTCGGCAGGATAGAGCAACCTATCCCACCAGCCGGGGCCGGGACGTCGCACGCTCACGGGCGACAACACTTTCACCTCGTCAGACACGGTGAGCGATTTGTCGAAGACCTGGGAATCGATTCGCCATTGAATGGTCGATGGCTCAGTCTCGTTCACACGAATCCGCCAGAGAATCGACTTCTCCTCAAGATCACGGAGTGCTGGCGTTTCCAGGCTAAATTGCGTTGACAATTCAGGAGCGATTTCTTGACTCGATTCCCAAGCTTTATCGGTCAGCTGCAGCTCCATGACCGTCGTTTCCCCAGGGGAGAGAGCTCGATGCTCGTACCAGACGGCAAGATGTACCAGCAGCAGTACTGACGGGAATAGAATGACAATCATTGAGGGAAAGAGACACCACATTCGCTGCGCTGAGTACCTAATTAGCCTTCCAAATGCCAGGAAGATGCTTTTGGGATCGTCCTTGAAGAGTTTGATTGCTAAGACTTGAGCACGGCAGAGATCGGCTATGCGACGCATCTTCTGCTGGTTCGAAGTCCAGCGAAAGACTAGAGCGACTATCACGCCGAAAACTGACGAGATCAAGACAAGAGCGACCAATGGTGACCATGAGGCCAAGGGAGACATAATCGTCTCAAGAAATTCGCCTAGCAATCGATGGAGTGTATCCATGCAGAAAAAACACTTCTTCCAATAACACTGTTGGGCGACGAAATTTCACATATGCCGGAGACGTCTATTCCAGATAGCCGAGACCACGAAGTTGCTCTTCAGCGAGTTTCTGTTCTTGCTGGTCGTCCTGATGAGCCACCTCTTTCTCAAGTATATGGGTGACCAATTCGTCGACGGATGAATACCCAGAGCAACCGGCAGCATCAACGAGCTTCTCGTAAAGTGCTTTGTCAATACTTATCTTTTTCGAATTGAACATACTAAGTTTCCGTGAAAAGATTTCTACCGCTCATCGTAGCGGGTGTTCTGATGCCAAATTCACCAAGGATCGTTGGTGCAATGTCGCTGATAGACCCACTCTCGGTCGCGACCTTGCGATTACTAAGAAAGACTCCGGGGATCAAGTCTGCGGAAATAAGATGTGTGCCGCTCCAACGGTCATCGTTGTCGACAACCAGTTCGCGTGGCATCTGTCCCAAGACTGTCTCCCAACTCGCCCGGAAACTGTCATTGTAACCGATGATCAAGTCCGGCGCGACCCGTGGGTTAGCACTCGGATAAATATCCTCGACGTGATGTACGCTCTTAACAATCTGCGACCCGTCGGCGTCCTGAACCTCGAGCAGCTTCTCTGCTATCTCGCTAAGAAGATTACGTTTGTCCTTGTCGCGAACAGTTCCATTCTTCTCGCGTCCTGCCTGATTGATATACAAACCGTTCATTCCCAATCCATAGGCCTTGGTCTTTTGCCAGGCGACATTCATAAACAGTTCCTGTTCGCCTTGCTTACTAGGGTCGAGGAGGCCGACGAAGCCGTTTTCCAACAGCCACGTGTTAAGATTAAACCCCCGTCTGAATGTAGTGAAACCGTGGTCAGAAAGAATAATCAGTGTGTCATCTTCATTCAATGCATCCAAAGCCTCTCCAACCAGCTGATCAGCACCCACGTAGACATCCTCCACAACCGTACCGTATTTCTCTGACTGCTGGACGTTGTAGGAAGGATGCTCTGGATCGCGGTCGCGCCAAAACATGTGCTGCACCAAGTCTGTCTCACCAAAATAGAAAAACAGGCAACCTTTTTGGAAGTTGGCCAGTGCATGCCGAAACTGGTCGCTCCGCTCATCCAGCACCGACTTCGCCTGCTGGAGAAACTGATCTTCGGACAATGCCCCGTGACTCAAAGCTTTGGTGTCCTCAGGAATGCCGAGTGTATGGAATCGACCATGACGTCTAGCCAGTTGTTGCGCGAATTCTGGTGGTTGTGTAATTGGTGCGATTGGTTGTAGCGGGTCGATGTTGATGGGACTGACATAGAGTTCGAATCTGGGATGAATCTGTTTGGCAAATAGCCGCACCATTCCACGCACTGAAGTTGCAGCTCCGGCAGCAGACAATACGGTAGAGCCCGGGAGTTCCGTTGGAAAATCTACCGGAATCCACTCGCTCCATTCTCCTTCGTTCAGCAGAATGCGGCTGCCTGACAACTCGATCTTGGCCACGCGATTGATGGGGTCACGATTTACCGCCAATGGCAACTTCATCGGTTCCATCCTGCCGGACTGACCAGGAGTCTGAAGAAAATTTGAGGGTCCAGTCAACTCGGCCGTCCCGCGATGATTTCGCATCGCCAATCGGACGAATCGTCCGCCTCCCACTGAGCGTCCACGACGGGAAACGGTGGGCGTGAACAGAGTAAACTCTCCGTAACTACCTAATAGGTCGGGCGTTCCCATCCCGCTGATGGCTCGAAACCTTCCTGGCCCCTGGGGAGCATCCGCAGGAAAATTTGAGGGAAGATAGTAAACCTCTGCATCGATTCCGTTTGCAACCAGGTACTCCCAATAAGGTTTTCCACGGCGCATCAGTATCGTATCGCCACCTGCAACCGGAAGCCTCCAACCTCCTAGAGACGGAGTGTACTTTGTCTCGACAGTCTCAGCAGTCGATAGGTAGGGACGGAGGGCCACTGGGTCGGCAGGACTGGGATCGCGGTGAATAAAGTCAAAAATCTGATGCTCACCAGGGTCGGCCCCAGTGATAATGCTCGAGAAGGCGACTGGCGTATGGGGAGGAGTGCTCGTAGCGATTCGGATCATCGAGCCTTGCTTCGCTAACTGGGCGAAGTTGGGCAGTTTCTTAGATGCGATGAGCTCTTCGACGATTCGTGGGTCGAGTCCATCAAAAGCTAATACCAACACGCGTTTTTCTCTACTCCCGCGTTCTCCTTCCGAACGGCTGCACGAAGAAAGCATCGCCGCTCCCGCGGATGATGCGATCAGGCGAACGAATTGTCGGCGTTGAATCGGCTGAGCCATTATCTGATTCTAATTAGTAATTCAGTTGCATCGACTAAATTGGAGAAAAGAGTATGTCTGCGACCACGAAATGATCTATTCAACTGGCACATAGTAGTGAGTTGCCGTCCATGTAAGCAGGCTTACTCACGCCCAAAAGGTCTAGCACGGTTGGAGCAAGATCCACGATATTTGGCATTTCGTTTCCGAGCTTCGTATTGCTGAATAATATGCCAGGCACGAGTTCCGGATGAATACAGTGATCTCCGCTCCAAGCTTTCACGTTATCTGAGAATACCCGGCTTGCACACTTGCCGTTGGCAGTATCCCAACTGACTCGGTATCCAACGTTGTAGCCAATAATCACATCGGGTGCCGCTTCGACATACGGTCCATGGTAGACATCTTCTCGACAAACCGCCTGATGAACGGCTACCTCACCGCATTCAGTATCGTTTAGGCCGGTAAGCCGATTGCAAAGCTCTTTGGCCAGATCTTGCGATTCGCGTCCTGAGCTGACGATCCCCTCGGACTCTCGCCCGCGCTGGTTGACGAAAATTCCGGCCAAACCGATTGCGTAAGCGCGCGTGCGCGCCCAATCTACTTCCTCGAGATATGCAACGTTTGACACGCGTGTATTCTCTTTGAGAAACAGATAGCCATGTTCCAATAGCCATGCATTCAGGTCGACGCCTCGACGAAACGGTTTGAATCCGTGATCCGACATTACAATCAGTGCGGTCCCCTTGTCGACAGATTCCTTTGTCCTTCCAACGAGTCTATCCATGCGTACGTACATGTTTCGAATCGTATCGCGGTACGCCGCGATGTTACTCTCATCTTCGCCTCGAGCGGGATGCTTTTCGTCGTGAAACCGCCAGAACATATGCTGGATTCGATCGGGGCCATCGAAGACGCAGGCGACCAGACCACGACGAACCTTCTGTAAGGAATCGAAGAACATAGTTTGCCGTTCCTCGTCAATATCGTAAGCTTGTTTCAAGAAAGCCTTCTCAGATACCCTTTGTTCAGAGAGCGATCCTGTGTCCTCCGCCAGGCCAAGAGTAGCGTAAGGTCCATGTTGCTTTGCCAGGTAGGTCGAGTAGACCGGCGGATGTGAAATGGGCATCACCGGCTTATCGGGATCGATATTAACAGGCGTACAATACATCTCAAATGGCGCATCAAAGCTCTTCAGCAAGAAGCGGCATAGTCCGCGCGCTTTCACGCCGGGTGCGAGAGGAAACGCCAGCCGGACCCAATCCGTGTATTCGTTTGGCGGCAACTCGACGTGCTGATCTCCAACATGCAGCGCGACTTTTCCTTTGGAGTTGCGTTTGACTTGTAGAGGCAGGCTCGATCTAGTACCGTCTTCGCGAAGCGGATTATCTGGCCCTGGCAACAGGCCTTTCACAGTCGAGCCATCCCGCTTAACCAGCAGGGTTTGACCTCCTGCATCACCCTCCAAACACAGGCCTTCTTGGCCTTCTTCAGTAAAGAAGGCGAATGTTCCCTGTGTTCCTCGTAGATCGGGAACACACATTGCCGAAAGCTGAACTCCGTAGAACTTGTCGGGGGGAAATGTAATCGGTACACGTAGCACAGCGCTAAACACGCCCGCCTCACCTAAGACATTCCAGAACGGCTTGCTTTTGCGCAGCCGATCAATTTGCGGCCTCGATAGTGGGACTCGGTACTTGCCTAAAGGCATGGTACGGCTAGGTGGACGAACCCGGACAGATGACATTCTCGGACGATAATCAGTTCGATTCGGAGAGATAAAATCAAAGATATTGTGCTTCCCTGGATTTGAACCCGTACTGAATGATGACCAAGCAACGGGTGAAAGGGGAGGCCAAGTTGTGCCTAAACGAGTGTAGCTTCCCTCTTCTTTCAGTTGCGCCAGGTTTGGCAGGATTCCCTCTTTTAGGTACTGATCTACCAGGTCTGGGTCGAGTCCATCGAGCCCAAGAATTACGACGCGACGCACCTTGGCCTTAGATCGAGCTTTGCGGCCACGAAAGAACCGCCACAGCCAACGTAGCGGCCAGGTCAGCAACGCGAAGAATGCCGAGAACATGGCAATCAACACCGCCAAGAAAGAGCCGAAAAGCGCGATGCCTGCCCCGGGGCCGATATAACCAAGGCACAAATCCACATCAACGGACTGTGCTTGGGCAAGCTGAGGCGTTGCGCACAGCCAGACGTACGCTGCGACTGCACAGAGAGGGGCCAATAAGATTCGCATCGCTTGGTAGAGCATTATTTAAGTAGTCTTTTTCGAAAAGGACTTCTCGATTAGCGTTGAGAAAAGCAAAAATTCGAATCTTTACAGATCGGAAACATCTCCTATCAATTCTCTCAGACTGCGAAACGCTGTCAAACACTCTATCGTGGCGGCGAATCGGGAGTGGATCCTCGCTGATGGTATAGCGACGCACTGACAACCTCTGCCATGGCGGATGTATCGAGAGGAATATCCAAGAACCTGGAGATCTCTACCGTCATTGAGTCGGGGTCATCGAGTACCTTGGCAAATTCGACGTCTAGGTAGCGCAGATTCTTCTGTTGATTCAGCCAATGGTCGGTCCTTTCGAGCTGGCGTTCGAAGATCTCGGCTAGCTTCTCTGGACCAACAGCAGCGCCCTTTTCGCCTCGACGTTCCAGCATCACTCTCTGAGAGCGAATGACTTCCTGCAAATTGCGTCGCATAAAGATGACGCGATATTCAAACTCGGCGGGCAGATCTGCCAAAAAGGTGTAGATAGCTTTTACCGCTTTTCCCACTGCAAGCGACACCCAAGCAGAATCCCGTTTGGTAGCTTTTACAGGCTCGAACTCGAAATACCCTTTCTCGTTGTCTGAATCCGCCTCCCGCACATCGTCGGTTAGAACTTCCATTCCTCCCGCCGACAACATTTGCATCATCATCGAGGTTCCTGATCGAGGCAGACCGGAAACGATTGTTATGAAGGATTGGTTGGAACGATTCATGAGTTACGAGAGCCGGAAGTTAGATCAATTAAACGCGGCATGCTCACGCTCCTAAGCAAAGACTACTATTGTGCTGCCTCGGCCGACGATTTCCCCGATTCAGGTGGAGTCTTCACAGGCAGCGTGTTGTCCGGTTCTTTACCGTTGGACACGAGATCTTCATCTTCGAACCGGTCGACGTATTGGCCCAGTCCCGACGTCCTCAGGTATTTCCATACTTCTTTCTGCTTCGACCCATCCCAGGATTGGAGGAAGTCTTTGATTGCGCTTCTTGCTTCATCCGTCTTCTTCTGGCGATGAAGGTTCTTCGCCAGATCAATTCTCAGGAATGCGTCGTTTGGCTTAATCTCGATCAGTTTGCGCAGATGAGGCTCGGCCCTATCATCCTCGCGTGTTCTCTCTAGGAGGTCGACCATCGACTTGCGCAGCTGAAACATCTCTGGGGCGCGCTGAACAGCCTGATCCAATAGTTCAATCGCTTCTTCATCGTTTCCAGAGGCGTTGTGCTCTCTGGCAAGCGCCAGCAACACGGGTACAGGAGGCTCATTAGTCTCTGCTAATATTTCCAGCAATTCGGTAGCACGATCGTTCATTTGCCTTTTTTGGTAGCGATTTGCTACGAACATTACGTATCCGACTACCGAGGGCGAATCGCCCGCCATTTGCGCCAATTCACGTACTTTCTGAAATTCTCGTTCAAAGTTGTTCTGGGTGAAAGCCTTCTGGGCCGCAATCACCAGATCCGCGATTCGAAACAGCTCTTCGACCGGCTTTTCAGCAGGTTGTTGTTCAAAAGGCCAGGAATGAGAACGTATATCGACCAGTAAGTCGTGGACTGACTGAATCTCCTTCTGTTTGTGTTCAAACAAACTCTTGGGCGAGCTGAATTCTATCAGGGGATAGTCATCTGTGTTCAACTTTGCTCCTGCGCACCACTCTTCCAATTCTCTCGGACCGCATACAAACAACAGAGGCAGGCTGGATGGGTCGGCCAAAAACTTTGCTGGAGTCCCGGTAGTATTCCTAAAGTTCTCAGTGTGTTTGTGAATCGCATTGCTATCTAGCCGCAGATTATCTCGGAACCCTGTTAAACAAAGGATAGGATATGTGAGGTCGTAATCATTCCGCCACAAGACTGTATTAGGGAACACCTTGATCATACTGGCCGTGATACTACGTAATTCCTCGACCGATAGCTGGTAACCAGGAAGGCATTGGGCGAAAATCCCACCAGACGCCAGTCGCTTGCGCGCCGTCCGAAAATTCTCCACACTATAGAGGTCGCCAGTGCCCGCATGCCACGGAACGAATAAGTCACTGATAATTACGTCGAATTGCTCGTCGGTTCCGGCTAGAAAATTCCGGCCATCTTCCACCACGATCTCGACTACTGGATCGTTACTGACATCCCTATTCCATTCGGAGAACAGCGGTAGAGTGTCAGCTACACCAGGTAACAACTCGACTGCTGCAACGCGCTCAACAGGGAAATCCAATGCTGCGCTGACGGTCATGCCCGAGGCAACGCCAACGAAAGCAACACGACGGGGATTCGGATGTAGCACCAATGGCAAACGACCTTGGCGGACTTCACGATCAGCACCTGCACTAGAACCGAGCGTATAATCGTGGTTCACCTTCAGCACACGATGTCCGTCAACTCGCTCAATCACTGCTACCGTGGCATCCGCACCATCGTGAAAACTAATAAGCTTTTGTCCCTGCTCTAGCCGCAGCCGTTGTATACGCCAGCCTCCCAACAGAAACCAACAAACCATCACCGCTAGACAAGCCCCGCAGCCCAGCCAGCGACCTGCTCCACGAAAACCGTGCAGCATCGCCAGAACCGCAATACCCGCATAAATACACGTCACAACTAGTGTCGTCAGTCCCAAGCCAAGCTGTGGCAGAAAGACGAAACCTGTCGCCAAGGATCCCAGGACAGCTGCCAGTGTGTTGACACCAGTCAATAAGCCCACCACCCTGCCGCTGTTCGCTAGATCTGCTGCAGCGATCTTCCAAGTACAGGGAAGTACGACGCCGATTAGAAACATTGAAGGCCCCAGGATCGCGGCGCTGGTGATCGCGTATCGGATCATCCGCTCGCCAAAGGCGTCTTCCGCCTCGTAACCCGCGAAAAAGGGCAAGCTTCGAAACACTAGCGGTGTAAACAGCAACACGACCACAGCGGTCATTTGGGTCCACGCGAGAAACCGCCAGGCATCCTGTGTATCGAGATTGCGGGCTACCCAAACAGCTGCCAAAGCCAGAAAGGCGAGCACGAACACGAGCATCAAGGAGAAACTGTAAACCGAGCCCTCGGAGTGGTAACTCAACATGCGGAAATAGACAACTTCCAACGCCAAGCTGCCGAATCCAGACAGACCCGCCAACAGCAATAGCGGAAAGGATATACTCGTTCGTTTCACGGAAGACGTAGCGGCGTCACTTACACTCTGTTTTTCGCGCAATGGTTTCGCAGAATCCCGCAACCCTTGCCCCGACATTTTCCAAGCCACGATGCATACCAAAACGTTAATGGCTACCGCCAAAAAGATGCTACCGTTCATCCCCAGCCAAATGGGAAGATAGAAACCCGCAAAAAAAGCACCGGTCATGGCCCCCAGTGTGTTCACTGCATAGAGCAGTCCTGTGTGCCAGGCAAACCGCTCCATCCTTTTGACAACTTCGCGCGAGATCAAAGGAAGTGTGGTTCCCATGGCAATGGTTGGTGGACCCATTGCGAGTAGCGACAGCATCAACCGCACGAACCTCAACGCTGATGGGCTACCCTCGCACCATGCATAGATCGAAGGATAGAATGATTGGTAAGCAACCATCCAAAGCGGCACCACCAACGCCGAAACAGCAACAACCAGTTCCGCAATTGCGTACCGTCGGAGAGAACTCCCCGTAAGAGAGAGTCTAGCGCCCAGGAAGCTCCCGATGGCCAGCCCCCCCAAAAAGGTTGCTAAGACCGTCGAGGCTGCTTCCACAGAACTGCCGAGCACCAGGCGCAGCGCTCGCATCCAGATCACCTCATAAACAAGGCCTGAGGCCCCGCTCAGGAAGAACATCAGGTAGATCAATAGATTTCGCAAGTTACTTTGACCTAGTGAGTTACAGACAGTTCTGCTCAAGCAGCTAGAAAGCCGACCCGTGATTCCCGAGGGAATGTCATCCGAAGAGTGAGGGGGTCAGCACAAACCGTGCAGAGCAATTTTAAGCTAATCCGTAACGTCAATTTCAAATCAGGCAATAGAAAAAGGAGAAAATTTCTGTATTTTCACTTCATGAGGTGGACAAGTTCGACTATCCTAGTGATGGAATGTGGTGTCTCCACACATGCTCATCGGAACAAAGAAGGGGAGATTCTTTGCGTTTCGTTCTGTTCTGATGTCGGCTCTTTTAAGGAGGATAGCTCTAATGAAGTCCGGATACCATAGATTCGCTTTTGTTTCTCTTCTCTCTGTCTTTGCTTTTTCTGGATTCCTGCTCCAGCCCACTTTTGGTCAATTCTTGACCGGCCCTGGTGGGGCGCCTCCTACGACGCCGCCTGGCTCAACTACTGGCGGAACTCCTGTTCCCAGCGGCGGTTTGATCACCGATATTAAGACTAAACCGCTTTCTGCAGGACAAACCGTAACTATTCCGATCGACGTTCACAATTCTTCAGGTGTCCCACTTCCCAACTGGGCCGGCGTGCTGGTCGAGGTTCATCTGGCAGACCCATCGGAAGTAGATATAGTCTCGGTCAAGGTGGGTGGAGTACCGGTTCCCCATCCTTTCCCAACTTCGGGAATGACTGCCGGCGGTGGTCCCGCTCCTGGTAGCACAGCTGCGGTATTTACCGTGTTTCATCCTTCGGCATTCGCGTCAGGAATTTCTCTGCAACCAAGTAGCGCCTTCCCAGCGATTACGCTCGATCTAGTCGCGAAGAACACGAATCCTATCAACAACAGCGATAGGGACATCAACCTGAGGTTTGCAGATATCTATCATCAGCCAGGTTCCACGTTCACTTATTTCAAGATCAATACGGCCACCACGACGATTCACCTTGGCCCCAGCCCCGGCAGCACCTCGATGGTTGTACCCACCCCGGGGTCTACGACTTGGCAGATAGGAAACAGTCACCGCATTCTAGTGCCTTCCTCGATTGATAACCTGGATGGTTTGCATCTTACTGCGGGTGGACACCAGGCAAATAGTAACATCCCGTTTCCCAATGCCAATCCGAGTCAAAACGAATTCGAAAGTGCTTATGTGATTCCGAGGAATGTCGATCCTGCAACTGGGCACTGGCTTCACATACCCTTTGAGGGTACTATTCACCGCGTTGCGAGCGCGATCACCGTCCACAATGGTGGCCGAACGGCAAGTAGTACGGTTGTATTGCGTGGCTCGACGTGGGTAAGCACCTTTACGGCGTATATTCCTGGCAGCCAGATGTTTGCCGTGCCGTTCCTTGCCACGGCGAGTATCGGCATCGAGCACATTCCCGAGCCAGCCGCGCCGATCTTGCTGCTGGGTGGCTTAGCCTCATTGGCCGTCGGTTTCCGAACTCGGCGTCAACGTAAGCAACAGATGTAGGCTGCTTAGCGCAATTTAGACGTCTCTACGAGCCGCAACTTAGCAAAGTTGCGGCTCTTTTTCTTTGCGTCGTTCCAAGTGGGGCGACGCAGATGTGAAGTGGGCTACAATAGATTGATGAGTAAAAAGCTGCGGTTGCTTCTGATCTGAGATCGTATTGAATCAAGGGAACCACTAAATGTCCGAATCGAGTCAGTCGCCTAGAGAGGCTACCAAGCGGTCAAAGTGGCCGGAACGGCTCTGGATCTCTCTGGCAGCGTTTCTACTTGTCGCCTCTCTCTGGGCTTTGTTAGCACGGCGCTATGAGCAGCTACTGGAGCGCGAAGCGATCACGGGAGAAATTGCGATCGATTCGGAAGAGGTTGACCATATCCAGTCGCCTCAAGGCGCGCTTAGCGACTACAACGTTTTGGTGATCACCACCGACACCACACGGGCCGATCATATCGGCTGCTATGGCAATCGTGGAGTCCAAACGCCTGTGATCGATCAACTGGCCAGTGAGGGCGTTCTTTGTGCCCACGCCACCACTCCTTCTCCCGCGACATTGCCCGCCCATAGTTCCCTATTGACAGGATTGTATCCCTACCATCATGGCGCACGTGCCAACGGCACTTTCCGTTTAGAAGACAGAGTTACGACGCTCGCTGAACGATTGAAATCGGAAGGGTATAACACGGGCGCATTTATCTCGGCTTTTGTCTTAGATTCTCGATTCGGACTTGATCAAGGTTTCGACTTGTATCACGACGACCTAACCAAGGGGATGAAGTACTCAGCCAATATGTTTCGTGAACGAGCGGCGGAACTTACGAATGAACCTGCCGCGAAGTGGCTACGAGAAAACGCTGGCGGCGACAAGCCTTTTTTTATGTGGGTCCATTACTTCGATCCTCACGCCGTTTACTTGCCGCCTGAGCCATTTCGTACCCAGTACAAGGGCGATCTGTACGATGGCGAGATCGCCTACGTCGACTCGCAAATTGGGGTCCTGCTGTCGCAGTTGGAGGAGCTCGGTGTTCGCGACAAGACATTGATCGTCTACACCTCCGACCATGGCGAAGGTTTAGGAGAACATGGCGAGCAGACGCACTCGCTTCTGATCTATGACCCAACGCTGCATGTTCCGATGATTTGGCATGCTCCGACCGGCTTTCCACGGGGCAAGATCATCGAGCGGCAGACCAGTCTGATTGATGTCGTGCCGACGGTTCTCCACCTACTGGGTAAGGACATCCCGGTTGAACTGGACGGCATCAACTTATGTGAGCAACCTGACGAGGGCAAACGCTCGGTACTGGTTGAGACGATTGCCACAATGACGATGCACGGTTGGGCACCACTGCTTGGTGTGCGAAGGGACGACTTTAAGTACATCCTGGCTCCGACTCCTGAGCTCTATGACCTAGTTCAAGACCCTCGTGAGTTGAAGAATCTTCACGACGAAGCCCCCGAACTTGTGAAAGAGTTTGGTGCTCAACTAGCCAATTGGCTCGGCGACGATCCCTATCTCGCGGGAAAGGGAAACATCGATCTGGGGAACATGGAGGTAGACGACGAAGCCATGCGCCGTCTTGCGGCACTCGGGTACATCAAAACTTCCTCAGACGACGAAATCGAAGCGGAGCAACTGCTAGACCCGAAAGACCAAGTGTTGCAGTGGGAAATGATACAAAAGGCGATCCATATCAAGGCTAGCGGCGATCCACTTAGCGCCATCACAATGCTGGAACGCGCTCTTGCCGAAAGTCCGGGCGACGTTTATGCGCGTTCGATTCTTGCGCATGCCTACCAACAGGTCGGGGAAGTCGAGCGGGCGATGACGAATCTGCAAATGGCAGTCGAGGCGGAGCCCAACAATGAAGGTCTGTGGTTGAGTATTGCTGGGATCCAATTAAGGCAGAGAAATATAGGGGAAGCGGAAGCGGCCATTGAAAAAGCCTTGAGTATCCAGCCGGAAACGGCGCAGGCTTATCTCTTGCTAGGTCAGATCGCGTTTCGGGGCGGTGATCCAGACAAAGCATTAGGTCTCTATCGCAAGGCATTAGAAATGGACCCTGGCACGACTGGTCCTGGTGCATACAACTCGATCGGCATGCTGCATTTGTTATTTGGCCGATTTGATGAGGCACGTGATGCTTTCGAGAACGCGATTCGCTTGGACAGCCTCAACGGAGTTGCTCACGATGGGCTGGCCAATATCCTTATTCACGAGGGTAGAACGGAGCAAGCCATGCACGAACTACAGATTGCCTTGAAGTTCGATCCGAATCAAGTCCGAGCACTGGCCACGCTGGCATCGCTATTAAGCCAAAAAGGTGAGCAGGAAGAAGCCCTTCAAGTCGCAGAGCGTGCTTTAAAGGTTTCCCCTGAATTTAGTATCTTGCATAACAATCTGGGTTTGATCTATCGAAGATCCGACCAGTTTGAGCTCGCCGAAAAGCACTATAAATTGGCAATTGAATACGATTCACAGCAGGACGCGCCGTATGTCAATTTGGCTCAGCTCTATCGTCAGCAAGGCAAGGAGGAAGAGGCCATCGATCAGTTCCGTGCCTCGATTGCTGCCAGACCCTACTATCCCAATGACATTGCACTAGCAAATTTGGGAGTCCATCATTTCAACAATAAAGAGATACCCAAAGCTCTGGCACTTTATACAAAAGCACTACAAGTGAACCCCGATTACGCCAAAGTGCACCGCTACGTCGCTTCCATCTACGCCATGCCAGAATATCTCAGACCAAAGCGAGTCATCTATCACCTGCGCAGAACACTCGAGCTGGATCCTGATCAGAAAGGGGCTGACCAATTGCGCGAGTTGCTCAAGGGTGCCGAAGAAGAGAATCAAGAAGTGGTAGATACTGAAAACTCAGTCAATTAGATCGTCACTGTCAGACCAAGTGCTGGTTACCAGTTCTATAATCAGCAAGAAGTTTGATTCCCAATGGCTGCAATCTAGTGACAGCTACGAGACGTGACTGCTGTTTTCCATTCGCCTTCGCCGTAAATCTTCATACCAGTCTGGCGGCGAGGATGTTGACTGCTCCCCTTTTGCAAGCGACTTTTATAGCGACGCACAACTTCCTTGCTCTTCTGGCCAAAGACGAATTATTTGGAATCACCATTTCGAAGTCCAGCAGTTTGACGATCGGACTGCTAAAGCCCTCGGTCTGCAGCTAGCGTAACCCAAGTTGCGCTACATGTGGTGAGGGGTCGGACGGAGCGGCTTTTCATTCATGCAACTACAAATAAGCAACGATTCGCGTCATGACTCCCCAGTCAGTCGTGCTTTGAAGTAGCTGAACGAATGCATGTACCGCCTTTCGTCGCCAGAAGTGACGACGCCGTCCGTCATCCCTATTTGTTGCTAGTATCGGCGAGGAAATGGCGATGCGCCGCTTGGAAAACCAATCGCGAATGAATTTTGCGCTGATCGCGCCGCAGTAATTACAGATATGACATGTTTCTGTCCATGCATCGAATCTGAAGAACATCGAATTCGCTTGGCGAACTGATTAAGTGATGTGCGCATTAAGCGCAACTCTGACTTCACATAGAGAACAATGTATTGACCAGGCATTGTTGAACGTCTGCGCCGATGGCGCATATATCGCAAACAAATTTGCATAGTGCGAGTTACTAGGCTACATACTCTTGCCTAGTACAGCGAGTGATATCGCTACGAGGCGCGTAAGTTGATCATTTTACAATTCGTCGTTTATGAAGTTGAAAAAACCTAATTGAGGAGCAAGGAAACGTGTCCACGACGATCCAAGAACCACCAGTACAAAAAAATCAGCAGACCGATGCCTCAGGAAGCATGCAACTGGTCAGCTTTAGCCTTGCTCAAGAAGAGTACGGGATCGAAATCACTAAAGTCCAAGAGATTATTCTCATGGGTGAGATAACTCGTGTTCCACAAACCCCCAGTTACATCAAGGGGTTGATTAATCTTCGAAGTACGGTGATTCCGATTGTTGATCTTCGTCTACGTTTCGGACTAGCTGAAGAAGAGCAAACTGATGAGACCCGAATCATGGTCGTCAATGTGTCCGGCAAAACGATCGGCATCATCGTTGACTCTGTGAGCGAAGTATTACGGGTCACCGACGACCAGATCGCTCCGCCGCCGCCGACCGTTGCAGGACTGGGGCAGGAATATCTGACCGGTCTCGTGAAACTTGATGCACGTCTGTTGATCATGTTGGACATCGACAAGATTCTTGGCGACGAAGGTGCCGCCGCAGTCGAAACAGTGTCCACTCTGCCATAGTAACATGCGCAAAAGTTTGACGGATCATAAACGTTACCCTCTGACTCAATTTAATATTTACAAATAATACAGGAGAATAAGACCATGACAGCCACTCTCGAAAGTCCGGAAGCAAAAAATGGTGCTGCCAAGAAACAAGACAGCGTTGTGAACGATCAACTATCCAATGCAATGGCCGAAATCAATGCTGTCAGCGAAGCCTTCGCGGTCATCGAATTCGAGCCGGACGGGACGATCGTTACGGCCAACGACAATTTTCTTGATACCCTAGGATACTCCTTGGACGAGATTCAAGGCAGCCATCACCGAATGTTTGTCGAGAGCCAATATGCCAACAGTCAAGAGTATCGCGACTTCTGGGAGAAGCTCGGTCGGGGCGAGTCGCAGGACGGCGAATTCCTAAGGGTCGGCAAGGGTGGCAAAGAGATTTGGATTCAAGCTCGCTATAGCGCTCTGAAAGACGAATCGGGCAATGTCAACAAGGTAATCAAGTATGCGTCGGACATCACGAAAGCCGTAAAAGCCCGCGCAGACGCCGCGGAGAAAATGGCGATCGTTGAGAACGCACCGATCAACATCATGCTCGCGAATACCGACGGCAAAATTATCTACATGAATCCGTCGTCTGATAAGACGCTTAGAACAATCGAGAACATTCTACCGGTGAAAGTGGATCAGATCGTCGGTGGGAGTTACGACGTGTTCCACAAGAATCCAGCGCACCAGCGGCAGCTGCTTTCGGATCCTAAGAACTTGCCGCACGAAGCTCAGATCAGAGTTGGCGACGAGATTCTAGCATTGACCGCCAGCGCAATCTACGACGCCGGCGGAGATTTTGCCGGTCCCATGATAGCTTGGGAAGTAGTCACCGAACAGGTTAAGGCAGCGACCGAAGCGGCTGAGAAGATGGCGATCGTGGAAAATGCCCCGATTAATATCATGCTCGCCGACACCGACGGCAAGATCATCTACATGAATCCGTCTTCGGACCGCACCTTGCGAACGATCGAGAATGTTCTGCCAGTAAAGGTAGATCAGATCGTCGGTGGCAGTTACGACGTGTTTCACAAGAACCCGGCGCATCAGCGCCAGCTTCTGTCGGATCCGAAGAACTTGCCGCACGAGGCTCAGATTGCTGTTGGCGAGGAGATTCTGGCCTTGACTGCCAGCGCCATCTACGACGCCAACGGCAATTTCTCCGGTCCCATGATCGCTTGGGAAGTCATCACAGAACAGGTGAACGCCAAGGAACGTGAAGCAGACTTGCTAGAAAAAATCACGGAAGCATCCGCACAGTTCACCGAAGGAGCGCGAGTGATTGCCGAAAGCTCCACCACTCTTGCTGAAGGTGCTCAGACACAAGCGGCAACCGTGGAAGAGATGAGTGCTTCGACCGAAGAACTCACACGTTCGATCGACGCAGTCAAGGAAAACGCCTCGGAAGCCAACACCGTGGCTAAAGAGACCAGCGTCTTGGCTGAAGATGGCGGCAGTGCCGTGCAAAAGTCAGTCGAAGCGATGGACTTGATCAAGAAAAGTTCTGAGCAGATTGGCGAGATCATCCAGGTGATTTCCGAAATCGCAAGCCAAACGAATCTCCTAGCTCTCAACGCAGCGATCGAAGCGGCCCGTGCCGGTGAGCATGGACTGGGCTTTGCTGTCGTGGCAGACGAAGTCCGCAAGCTCGCGGAACGATCCAGCGAAGCCGCGAAGGAGATATCTTCGCTGATTAAGGAATCGACGGAACGCGTTACCGAAGGTTCGCTGCTCAGCGAAGAGACAGCGGCGGCTCTCGAGAAAATCGTCGCAGGAGTCGAGTCGACCACGACAAAGATCTCTGAAATTGCGGACGCAACCCTTGAACAGGCGCAAACTGCTCAGGAAGTTGCCGGTGCAATTCAGAATGTATCGCAAGTGGCGGAACAGGCCGCAGCTGGAAGCGAAGAAATGGCGTCCAGTGCTGAAGAGCTCAATGCTCAGGCCAGCAGTCTGCGTGCCTTGGTCGATGGTAACGGAGCATAGCTCTAGATCTCGAATTTTCGGTCATGTCGCCTGCTCACTAGGGCGACATGACCGGAAGACTGAGATATCCGATATCGATCTCCCCAGCGTACGGAGTACGGGAAGTCCCTCGTTTTCCCTATCGAGCCACCTATTGACACTCACTACTTGAGAAACGGTTGGAATCATGACGGTCTGCCTTGAACAAGTCAGCGACAAACAACTTTCGCTCTATGCGGCGCTGATCTACGAGAGAACTGGGATCAGCATATCACCGCAGAAGAAGACTCTGCTTTCGAATCGTGTACGGCGCCGATTGCGTGCGACTGAAATTGCAGACTTCGACGCATACTTTGGTCATCTGAAAGGCTTGAAATCTGACCACGCGGAGTGGGACGCATTTCTGCAGGAAATCACTACGCACGAAACGTTTCTATTCCGGGATGAGGGACATTGGAATTGGCTGAGAGATTCGTTTATTCCGGAAATGGCCTCACTCGCCCGTGCGGGTAAACGCGGAAAGTCCTTACGGATTTGGTCGGCTGCATGCAGTACAGGCGACGAAGCCTACACAATTGCCACATGTTTGGCGGGGCACTTGCCAAAATATTCGGAATGGAAAATCGAGATTCTCGGCACAGATATTGGTATGGGCGCCCTAGAAGAGGCGCGTGCTGGCATCTTTGGCGAGAGGGCTATGAAGCTCGTTCCCAAGGATCTGAATCGCAAGTTTTTTACTCCGTCGAGCAATGGGAAAACTTGGAATGCGAATTCTGTGTTAACCCGCATGACGAAATTCCGACAACACAACCTTTTGGATCCGCTTAACGAAGCGCCATTTGATTTGATCTTTCTAAAGAATGTACTGATTTATTTCGACGCAACGTCGAAAGCCACGGTTGCAAAACATGTCGGGCGCGTGTTGCGCCCTGGAGGGATGCTTGTGACGGCTGCGGCGGAAGGCGTTTCAGATTTACTACACGGCATGGAGAAACGCAAGCCTTGGCTACACCAGAAATCGTCCGAAACAACTGGAGCTCCAAGAAAAAGAGAGATAAACGATGAGTGATAACAACCTTGGAGTTAAGGACGAGTTTTTTGAGAGCATGCTTGCGGACTTTCTCGATGAGTCGGGAGAACTACTCGAACAACTCAATGAAAATCTGCTCCAACTCGACGAATGGGCCAACGAATTGCAAGAAGGCGAGTCGGCTCGTTGCGACGAAACGCTACTCAACGAGATGTTTCGTGCGGCACATAGCTTCAAAGGGCTCTCGGGGATGTTGGGACTCGACGACATCAACCAACTCACGCATAAGGTAGAGAACGTTTTCGACGCTGCCAGAAGCGATGAATTGCCGATCACGACGGATGTCGTCGAATTAATATTCCAATCAGTCGATCGACTAGTCGGAATGGTCGAACGTCTCAAGGATCCGAGCGCAGCGGAAGTCGACTGTGAGTCGGTGCTCGAAGACATCCAATGTTTACTGCAGGGAGCCGGTGCTGAGCGGAAGAAAGCCACGCAGGAAGAAGCAGAAGAGTCATTCGAAGCCGCATTTCAAGCCGCTAAGGAAGCTCAAACAACTTCCGACGACTCCTCGGAATCGCCACTCGAATCGTCCGAGGACTACTTTGCAGGGATCGAAGATGACGATGAAATATCTCCCAAATACCTGTCAATCTTTATCGACGAAACTGAATCGTCACTTGATGACCTGACAGAAAAGCTGCTGGCGAGCTTTGAAGACAACAACACCGACAGTATGTTGACGGTCTGTCATCGGATCAAGGGATCAGCCGCGTCGGTAGGATTAAATCGCGCCGCAAAGCTTGCCCATTATATGGAAGATCTGTTGCAGGAGCTGCAACTATCTGGTGATCAATTGACGCCAGAAATGGCCGATGCGATGCTCAAGTGTTCGGACGCGCTACGATCTCATACGGATGATTTACGACAGGGCGCAGTTTCCACAATCGATTTCAACGGTGTATGTCTGGAGCTGCTAGCTGCCCAAACGACTGGCAAGCCGGCATCTCAGCACCCAGAGCAAGCACAGCCATCCAGCGAATTGTCTGACGGGGAGTGTGAGCCTAATGATGCCATAGACGAGTCTCAGGACGTTCATCCTGGTCTTCTTGATGATTACCTGTCTGAAATATCGTCTGCCGCACCGCATGGCCTTGCTGCTCATGCTGTCCAGGTAGGATTCCGCAAAGGCTTACCTCTTGTTGGTCTAAAAGCGCGCCTGGCTTACGAAAAGCTAGCGCAACTCGGTCAAGTATTCTATTGCCAGCCTGCGGATGAGGATCTCGATGAATTAGAAAACCTCGAGCAGCTCACGCTAGGTGTTGCCACAGAAGAAACAACAGAAGGGATCTACGCTGCATTGAAATTTGAAGGTGTCGAACATGTAGAGCTAAAGTCTCTAGAAAACGAATCAAAATCGGATTCGCTCGAACCCAATGTGAATCGAGAGGAGCCGAAAGAGGCTGGTATTGTTGAAAAGTCGGCAGGTGCTCCTGACGAAGAGTCTTGCGAGAAGCAAGTCCCGAAAATTGATGCGAACACTAACGTGTCAAAGACACCGCAGAAGGAACGACCTCCTGCCAGCACCGGGCAGAGTGCCAAACCCGCCGAAACAGTGCGAGTAGACATCGACCGACTGGACCAGCTGATGAACCTCGCTGGTCAACTGGTGATCAACAAGGCTCGATTCGCCCAAATTGGTGACAGTCTCAAGCATCTCACGGCCAGCAAGCAGAGTTCATACTCCCTGGCGAATGTGTTTGGCACGCTGGATCGATTGGACTCAACACTAGAGACGTGTTCCGGTAAATCTCAGCACCACCATCAGGTAGATTTCGAAACCATTGCCAGTCATGCTCGCCGCATCCAGGCCGACTTACAAGCGGTTCAGCGCGAGGTCGACCAATTCAAGGAAATGCGCAGCTCAGTCAATGAGCTACTGGAAGCAGTCCATCAACTGGACCGTGTATCTGATGGCATCCAAAAGAGTGTGATGGACACGCGAATGGTTCCGATCGGCCCACTCTTCGGACGGTTTAAGAGAGTCATCCGAGACATCACTCGTGACAACGGTAAAGACATTCAGCTAGTCATCAACGGAGAGAAGACCGAACTTGACAAACGAATGATCGACGAGCTCGGCGATCCCTTAATACACATGATTCGCAATTGTGCTGACCATGGAATCGAAAGCCCCGAGAAGCGTGAAGCATCTGGCAAGCCGCGGCAGGGAACCGTCACACTGGACGCGTTTCATCGCGGAAACAGCATTTTGATTCAAGTCAAAGACGACGGGAAAGGACTGGATGCAAATAGAATCCGGGCCAAAGCAATTCAGAAGGAGATTATCTCAGAGACCGACGCCGATCGACTGACCCAGCATCAAATGTTTCAACTGATTTGGGAGCCGGGACTCAGTACCGCCGAAAAAGTCACGCAAGTATCAGGGCGTGGTATGGGTATGGACATCGTGCGATCTAAGATCGAAGAACTTAGCGGTACCGTGGAGTTGGATAGCGAAGTGGGCTCGGGCACCACGATCACGATCAAGTTGCCTCTGACACTCGCAATTCTTCCTAGTCTCCTGGCAGACATCGACGGCGATGTATTTGCCGTGCCCGTGGAGTCCGTCGTTGAGATCGTACGAGTTCCGAAGAAAGACCTGGCTTCCGTTCACGGTTTGACAACAGCTTGCGTGCGAGGACGAATTATTTCGGTCGTGCGACTGTCGAACCTGTTTACCTGGAATCGGCCCCCAGCCAGTACCGCTCACAATGACGACGACGACGTCACGCTTGTAGTCGCTGGTAGTGAAGGACAAGAAATCGGATTGATCGTCCACGAGTTGTTGGGGGAAGAAGACATTGTAATCAAATCGTTGGCCGAAAATTACAGAAACGTCGATGGAGTCGCGGGTGCCAGCATTCTCGGAGATGGTCGCGTTTCGCTAATTCTAGACGTTGGAGCCTTGCTTGAGTCAGCATCGAGTCAATCGCAAGCTACGACAGTTTCTTAGTCAAACATCATAAAGTCGCTTACACATCAGCAGTGTGTAAAACAAATTTAGGAGTCGAGAACATGATTGAAGACACGATGGTTGATCCATCATTGCAAATCCTCCAACAACTCCTCGTTGCGGCTACGCGCGATGCATCCGCAGCGATGTGTCAATGGACGAATGGCTCAATTTCTCTCACGTTAGACGAAGTGCGAGAAATTCCTCTCGAGGACGCAGGAGGCGTGTGCAACATCGGTGGAGAACTCCTGACGATGGTTGTACTAAATCTTGAGGGTGAACAGGGAGGACAACTAATTCTTGCATTTGATGAAGAGAATGGTCGTAAGCTAGCAGCATCGCTACTAGGGCGACAAGTTTGTACGGAACCCGAGTGGACAAATCTTGAGATGTCTGCCTTGAATGAGACTGGCAACATACTTGGCTGTGCTTATATGAACGCACTGACGCGTCTGATTGACATGGAGCTTGTGCCCTCGCCGCCATACTTCATGCAGGACTTTGGCGCAAGCGTGTTACAGCAGGCCGTAATGGCGCAAGCAATGGTTAGCGACAAAGTACTAGTGTGTTCGACAAAATTTCAATGCGATGGTGAAAAACTGGACTGGAATGTGTTCTTTGTCCCTTCGCAAGAGTTACGGAAGACGATGGAAGATTCAATTCAGAATGCCTGCTGATTCATCACTTTTCACAAATGAGAATGCAAGACTAACACCATGAGTACAACCACAGCGGAAATTCCGGTCACAACGCCTCTCGTCGGAATGGGGCAGATTCAGTTTGTCCGAGATTCGGACATTGCTAGGGCCGTGCTAGGCTCGTGTGTCGCGGTAACACTTTATCATCCGCGTCGCCATGTTGGCGCTATGGCTCATATCGTATTGCCTGAAGCGGCAGGTCGCTCTGATCTGCCTGGAAAGTTTGCCGATACGGCGATTCCTCACATGCTCGACCTGCTCCAGGCCGAAGCAGCGCAGGCTGCCAGCCTCGTCGCAAAACTGGCCGGCGGGGCGGACATGTTTGGGAAAGGTGGACCGCTTCATATCGGCGAATCGAATGTTGAAGCCGTCAGGAAGATCCTTACCGAGTTGCGCATTCCAGTTAGAGGTGAACACTTGGGCGGCAACAAAGGGAGACGTCTTGACTTCGACTGCGCTACGGGCGACGTGAAGATTGACATAGTCGGAGAGCAGTCGGTCTTACTGTAATCCGAGGCTGTTTACAAACTTAATTCATTGAACAATTCAGACGAAGAGGTCTATCAGATGTCCAAAAAGTTACTGGTTACTGACGACGCCTTGATCATCCGCGAGATCATCAAGGAAACAGCCCAGGAAGCTGGCTGGCAGATCGTAGGTGAGGCATCCAACGGCCAAGAGGCAATCGACCTCTACAAAGAGCTCCGTCCGGACGCCGTAACGCTGGATCTCGTTATGCCGGAGTTTGATGGCTTGCACGCGCTTAGCGGCATTCTCGAATTCGACTCCGCAGCGAAAGTGATCGTCGTGAGCGCTTTGGAACAGAAAAACGTCCTCAAGAACGCCTTTAAATGTGGTGCCACCGACTTTGTCGTTAAGCCATTCGACCGAACACACTTAGTTGCAACACTTGAGGCAACGATCAGTGCTCCGGCATCTGCGGCCGCGAACTGAACAGCTTTGTCACCAGCGACCAATGATTCGCGCTAGCACCTGCTGACCCTGCAGCATTCAAATATGACCATTCAGACTATAAAACGAACTGCCGACTATGCTCGCATGGCTCGCTTGGCTTACAGTCTTCGAAAGTCTGATAACGAGCAAGTTTGCGAACACGCGCGCCGACACCTCATTCAACAGATGGGCAAGATGCGCGGGCTACCGCAGAAGCTAGGCCAAATGCTCAGTTTTGCGAACAACAGTGGCAAGGACAGTCACTCTAGCGATTTCTCACTCCTGCAAGAGAATGCTGAACCGCTGCCTCTCGAGAGTGTCCAACCGATCATCGAACAGGCCTGGGGGCAGAAAATTCAATCTATCGTAGCCTCGATTGACCCCAAAGCTCGCGCAGGTTCACTAGGTCAGGTTCATCGAGCAACACTGTTAGACGGTCGGGAAGTTGCAGTCAAAGTCCAGTATCCTGGTATCCGCAATGCGGTGATGACTGACTTAAAAGCGCTTGGTTGGTTGAGTATCCCAATAGGAAATCTTCGTCGCGGGTTCGATCTTGCTTCCTATCGGCGTGTCATCCAAGAGAATCTCGAGCGCGAGTTGGACTATCTACAGGAAGCCAACAGTCATCGCGAATTAGGTCGTTGGGCAGAGAACGAACCGTCACTGGTCGTGCCTTGCGTGATCGACGAACTTTGCACTGAGAACGTTCTCGTCACCGAGTGGCGCGAAGGCGAGCATTGGCAAGAAGTTTGCGACCGGTGGTCGGACGACAAAAAACAACAACTCGCAGTCGCTTTTTCGCGGTTCTTTCTGCAAGGTCTGTTCGTTCAGGGAAAGATTCAAGCGGATTGGCATCCAGGCAATTTTCGATTTCGATATGAAGCGGGCAGTGCGCAGATCGTGCTTTACGATCTAGGCTGTATCTGTCGGCCAACTGATTCCGAACGTTTTGCTCTTGGGCGGCTTATTCGAGCGACGATTCACGGTGATGAATCACCTTGGCCTCTGTTCCTGAAGTTGGGTTTTCAGCGAGATCTATTGGAACCACTTCAGGATAAGCTACCTGCGCTTTGTCGCACTCTGTTTGAGCCATTCACCGTCGAGCACCCATATAATCTTGCCGATTGGAATCTGGATCACCGAGTCAAAGACGTGTTGGGATCCGACCGTATGAATTTCCGGATAGCGGGACCTGCGAACCTAGTCTTCTTGATCCGCGCGTTCCACGGGCTGACGTATTACCTGAGCGGCTTGGGAACACCCATCCAATTCCGACGCGCGTTTGAAACGTGCGTATTGCCAATTCAGGAGGCAATGACGGAACTGGAACTCTCGGCTGACGACAGTGACTGCGGCTTTGACACCCTAGCACAACACATGAAGATCTGCGTACGAAGCCATGGTCGCACTAAAGTAAAAATTAAATTGCGGGCGTCGGCAATCGAAAACCTGGAAGAATATCTCGATCAGGACTTGCGAAAGAGACTCGATCGACGGGGCGTTCATCTACCGAGCCTCGTGTCAGAGATTCGGCAACGTGGATATGCGCCCGGACCGGTGTTCAATTTAGTTGATGGCACCAAGTCTGTTTGCGTAGCGCTCGAGTAGCACGTGTCAGGGAGATTGCTGGATCAACGATCGCTAAATCGTGAAAAACGTTTGTGAATTTTTTTAATGCTCTTATACAAGTAAGTACACCATGAAAGCAGAATACATCAATCCGTTCTTGAAGTCGCTGAAGCGGACCTTTGACACAATGCTGAACTGCAAAGTAAAGCGAGAAACGCTCCGACTCAAAGAAGGTAATACAGCATCTTTCCCAATCTCCGGCATCGTCGGTTTGTCTGGAAACGCAGTGGGAACGGTAGTTTTGAGTCTTTCTAATCAGGTCGCTATGAAGGCTGCAGAAACGATGCTCATGACCGAGGTTAAAGAGGTGGACGACAGCGTGATAGACGCCGTCGGCGAACTTGCCAACATGATCGCTGGTGCTGCGAAAGCGGAATTAGAAAAATACAACATGAAAATCAGCCTTCCGAGTGTTATCACCGGCGAAAATCACCAGATTCGATTCCCGTCGAACGTGAGCCCTGTTTCAGTCCCGTTCACAACCGACTTTGGGCCCATCGTTTTGGAGGTTGGACTCGCACCTGTGGCCGAGCCAGTCGGAGCATAAATCCGTGGTCGCTATCTGCGAAGGTGGTTAATTATTCAAACGCCGTGGTCTGCCAATCAACTATTAATGGAATCTCTTTATTCAAACTAGGAGCAATGCGATGACAAAAGTTCTTCTTGCCGACGATTCAAGCACAATGCGGACCATTATCCGGCGTTCGCTCGAAGCCAACGGAATCAATGATTACGTCGAGGCAGCCGATGGCGATCAGGCGGTGTCATCCTTTAAACCAGGCGTATTTGATCTCGTCCTTACAGACTGGAACATGCCTGGGAAGAATGGTCTAGAAGTCATCGAAGAGATCCGCAAGCAAGACAAATCAGTACCGATTGTTATGGTGACGACAGAAGCTGAAAAATCGCGTGTCATGCAGGCGATCGAAGCCGGAGTGTCTGATTACCTTGTGAAGCCATTCACGGCGGAGACTCTCAAAGAAAAGTTGGTTAAACATGGTTGCTAGTTCGCCTGCTTGTGGGCGGCTGCGACTCTAGCCAGAGAATTGACCGATGCTGACATTCACTGTCTTATCGACCTTAGCAATCGTATTTCGCGATCGGCTGCGACGCTGGTGGCGAGACATAGGTCGTGGTGAGCTTGTCACAAAAGCTGACCTTGCATGTCATAAAGAGGACTTAACATGACACTAAAGAAGATTAGAACACTGGTGGTCGACGACTCAGCTGTGATTCGCGAGATAATTTGCGATGTCTTCGCAGACACCTCTGACATCGAGGTGGTCGGAACTGCTAAGGATGGCAAAGACGCACTGAACCAGATCCCTAGTCTGCAACCGGACGTAGTAACGCTCGACGTGCAAATGCCTCACCTAGACGGTTTACAGACACTCGATGCGATTTTGAAAAAAGATCCAATCCCAGTCGTCATGGTGAGTGCATTAACACAAAGAGCGGCTGACACCACGCTCGCCGCGCTGGACCAGGGTGCACTGGACTATGTCGCAAAACCCGACGGTGTCAACGAAGCCCGCAAAACATTTCAAGAAGAACTAGTTAGAAAAGTACGGTCGGCTTCCGGCACTGATGTGCGTCGAGTCTTACAGATTCGCAACGAGAGACAGCAACGAATCGATGCTCGCAGATCGAAGCGACAATCGTCGATTGCAGAGAAGTCGCAGACTTCCGTCCACCTGAAAGACAAGATTTTAGCGATCGGAATTTCAACGGGTGGTCCCCCCGCGTTGACTCAATTGTTCTCCTCACTGCAACCTCCAATGCCTCCGATTGTAGTTGTGCAACACATGCCCGGACAATTCACGGGTCCCTTTTCAGGCAGACTGGATTCCGTGTCGGAGTTGTCAATAAAAGAAGCTGAGACCGGCGATGTTCTACGCCCTGATCATGTGTTGATCGCTCCCGGTGGCAAACATCTACATTTAGAAAAGCGGGGCTCGACAGTTCGGGCCGCTGTTCGCGATGGAGAGAACGTCAGCGGTCACAAGCCATCGGTCGACGTAATGATGTCATGTGCAGCCGAGATCTTTGGCGACCGTTGCCTGGGAGTGATTATGACCGGCATGGGTCGCGATGGGGCCGACGGATGTGGAAGGATACGCGAAAACGGCGGATATGTCCTAGGGCAAGATCAAGCAACTTCCGATGTGTATGGCATGAACAAAGTCGCTTATCTCGAAGGGCACGTTGACCGCCAGTTCGCGCTGGAAGATGGACCGGAACTACTTCGGTCGCAAATGGATCGTCTTTGGAAGAACAACGTATCCGAGCTGGCCACACGGTCATAGAAATAGCAGAACTTGTCGACTAACGTGCAGTAAACAGAACTTATTCTGACAGTGACGACCTAGTTGACTACTTATAAGTTGTGGTCGAGGATCTTTTCCTTAGCCCTGTCGAGATTCTTCAAACGTGTCGGTCGACTTCAGAGATCGCTTGAATTCACTTCCGGTTAGACGGAACCGCAGAGGATAGCGTTTTGATTTACGGTCTTGTTAGATAGGCCATGGCGATGTTTTCAAGGCGGGAGGCATCCCTTCCACAGTCTCATCGTTTACGTTTGGCCGATATGAGGCCACCAACGCGGCTGCCCTACGGGTGACCTAATGTGTCAGATTGGCGTCAAATCGCCGAATTGGTCGCTTGGAAGCTGCTGCAAAGAAACGACGTAAGTCGTTGAAATGCAATCGCTTTGCCTTGATCACCAAGTCAAAAAGAAAGAGTGCTCCCTCTAGGACTCGAACCTAGAACCTATTGATTAAGAGTCAATTGCTCTGCCAATTGAGCTAAGGGAGCCGTTTAAACGACGGGCATTGTAACCGACGGCGGGGAGGCGCTTCTAGCCCCTACTTTCCACGTGATTCACCCATACTTTAACGGGTGAGTGTTGATAATCGATTCTGAAACCTCTTCCCAAGTAGCGAGAGTCGTCTTACCCAATGTCCCACGATGCCCCTTGCTGGAGCAAAGTTACTGAACAGCTCAGTACCGGTCCATCTAGCCTTATATCCAGCCGTTCAGCGTCCTCATGTAATACCTGATACGTCCCGCGCTCAACACGAATCACGGACCCACGGCCACTTGCAATAGGGCCTTCGTAGTCGAGATAAGCCAAGCGATGATCGTCCAGCCGATTCGCAAGCACCCTGGGCGCGGCGGCTGTCGACTCTAGCTGTAAAGCGACCAGCCAGCTCGACGGCAGATGCAATAGCTCCCACGTCATTAGAATGCCGTCAGCTTCAAGCATAAAGTCCCAGTGACTCGGTCTTTGAGACTGAGCAGGGCACTCGTGACGAAGAAGAACAAATCGAGGCGACATACAGCGATTGTCGCAGGTTGCGGTATCTCACGCGAGGACTAACGGCCGAGGATTTCGACCCGTTCGGTCTTCTCGATCGGAGTGGTCACAGATCGGCTAGCTAGCTGGGCTACGATGTCCACTACGCCCGGCTTATTGACATTCACAGGAATGACGAATTCCAGTCGTTCTATGTTGCGCAGTTCGGCGATCGGTTCGAATCTTAATTCATTTCCCACTAGAGTGCCGCTAACACCGGCGTTGTTTCTCATAGTTGCGAGGTCAGGCGTCAACTCCGGCGGAAATAGCACAATTAAGCGAACTTGCTCTTCCGGAGTAGGAGCTTGGTTCTCGATGAAAAATCGATAGTTAGCCCGCGCTCCAGCATGTATTGTCTCTCTGTACGCTTCGATCGCGAGACGTAGCGTACCGCCAGAATCTGGACCCGCTCCCCCCACGCCACCAAGACCAAGCACCTCAATGCACGATTCGTCCACGAGCATTAGCCCACTGTCGTCAGTTACCTTTACCAACCCGCAGGCCCGATCAGCAGGCGCCTGGCAAGTACATTGCACTTCAAATGTTTCGCTGGCACCAACCTCTAACCGCGGCAGCTGCCATACGATGCGACCATTGATAATTTCTGACCCTTCCCGCAATGGCCTCGGGCTGAGCGACGGGTCGTATTCGTCGACGATCTGCAGATTGGTTAGCGGTATGTCGCCCGTGTTCTTGATTACAATGCTAAACAGAGCGTGTTCACCTACTCGTTTCTGACGTGGACCGTCTTTGACAACTTTTAATCCTGGTTGCCCCTGCGGCGCGGGCTGAATCGCTTCGATGCATGCGCGCTTCGAGACCTCAGCACCTTCGTTGCAGCGGATCGTCACGTCATGACAGAGCCGACCACTTCCTGACACGTCGAACACAAGTGGCACAGTTAGCGATTCACCCGCCGCAAGACTACCGATGCCTGTGTTTTGGATCTCCTGCTCCCGATTGCGATCCATTTTGTGACTCAGACCTTGGTCAAACCTGTCGTGCAACACGATTCCGGTCGCTTCGCGAGTGCCTTGGTTGCGGATGACTACTTCAAATTGCGTGGGGGCTCCCACCTGGGCTTGCGAATCTCCGCGGATCTCTATATCGAAAACAGGCTGACCTGTTGTTGCGGGAGGCGATGCAGGTTCTCCCACAGTTGGCGGACCACGGTCGGGCTGAGTGAAAGTTGGAAATCCTCCGCCCAGATTATCCGGCTCAGGTAGATACGGCGTCGAAGCCTGACCTGACCAATTGATCATGCTCGTCGCATTGGCCACGACGAGCCTGGGAAAATTACTCGCAGCCAGCCCGGCTGGTCGCACTAGCTGAGTGTTGATCTGAGTGACCGATCCGGCGCTGCCCGTTGGAGTGACATCAATGCTTGCCCGGCCGTCGGGTCCTGTTCTGACCTCTACCACCTGTCCAGACTGACCTCCGGTAAGCTGCCCGCCGCCCCCCGCAACTTCATAGCGAACAACCCAGCCTTCCAGCGGTGCTCCGTCGGTTTGACGCTGCACAGTAGTCGTCATCACCTGTGAACCACCCGCTGTGATCTGTGTTGACGGGAAAGTCCAACGAACGTCGACCCAATAGATAGTCGCTGTTGCGCGTCGGGCTGCCCACGACTCGATGGCTGGCGTTACTGCCGTGACGCTGCTGATTCCTTCCACTGGCGAAGTAATACTCGCCCACGAGTGGCCTGGCTCCACTTGCACATCATCGCTCGTGTCAGCTGTGCCGCGTGTGATCAGCAATGGCATTTTGGCCGTGTAACCAACGGCATATTGGTTGTCTATTTTCTTGGGCTTATTCCATGGTAGCCAAGGTTTACGCAAGCAACCTTTGCCGCCTAAATCGACAATCTCACCAGCACTTTCACGCGCTATTAGCCACTCGACCTTCTGATCGGTAAGCAAGAATTTTTCCGTGGTACAGATTCCGGCGCGCAGAATTACTTCGCTGCCCACTGGGGCAAGCATGCGATCGGGAGTTATCGACAAGGTGTCTTGAGGCACGGTCAAACCCGGCAGAGTTGTCCCCTGCGCGAAGTTCGGCTGAGCGACTCCCGGCGCAGAGGTAGTAACGACACCCGATATTGGAGCAGGCTGGGGGAAGACCGGATCGGTGTAGACGGGCGGTGCTTGGACAGCTCCAGCCACCTGCGCAACAGGTACCGGTTGGTTTTGAGGCCAAATGAAGACTCGCTCGCCAGATGGATCGATCCGCGGCAACCTCAACCCTGCACAGCCGCCAAGTACGACTGCGCAGACCCCTAGCGCCATTAACCGCCAATTCGTTCGATGGGGTTGCAAGTTAAACATTCCGAGGGAGAACATGGGTTCCGGGTACGTCAGGGCGCGCATATTGGGCGCTGTGAAAATGTAACGCCTAGGAAGTGCTGTGTGGCGTTTTTTCAACACACCGGTTGGGTTTAGGCAACATTGACGGCTAGAATCTGGCAGTTGTAGGGGCCAGCTGGCCTGGAGTGAAAGTTCGGCTTGCAGGAGTCATTCCGGCGGCGATCCTCCGTACATATCTCCGGAGGTGGACTCTGGAACGCACCTCGCGCGGGCAGGAACCCCGGCTAAAGCCTCATTTAGGCCGATTTCCTTGCTTCGCCAAGAGACGGGAATTAAGATAAAAGTTGGCCAGCCTTGCCTATTTTCAAGGCCTCCGGCTGAGGTTGCCGGAATCCCGGAGCAGAGTTACCCAAGATCCAGAGGTCATTATGTTGTCACGCCTCCATTCAAGCCACGTTCGATTTCCAGTAAGACTCTGCAGAGCTGCAGGTATGGTCTGCGCTCTATGGATGCTGTCACACTGCCATTACACCTGCGCCCAAGATGATGGCACAGGACAACCCACAGACGATACTCAAGGCGCGGGCCTAACCTCTGGCGTGGCCGTCGACGCCGATGGTGTGTTGCGTCGTTTCGCGACGAATGACCCGACTGGCCAACTCGCTCGACAACGGGCTCGAGAAGCACTGGCTCAGCTCGACGACGACGTCGCCCAACCTAGTCGATTGCGCAAAGTATCGCTCACTCGATTGGCAAGATTGATCAGACAGGCAATCGAAGAAGGCCATGGCCCGAACGAGGCCATGAAGCATCTTGCAGGGCTGACTCGCGTTCAATACGTCTTTTACTATCCGGAGACCCAGGACATTGTGCTAGCCGGTCCGGCAGAAGGGTGGATTGAAGACGCTTCAGGTCGCGTTATCGGCATTGAGACTGGGCAACCGATTCTGGAGCTTCAAGACATGATCGTAGCTCTGCGGACCTTCCCGCCTTCATCAAACAACAATCCGGTAGTGTATTGCTCGATCGACGCCACTCAGGAAGGCTTGAATCGGATGCAAAACTTCCTCAGCCGCATTGGCCGGACCATTCGTCCGAATGACGAACAATTTATCGTTGAGGGCCTGCGCGAAAGCCTCGGGATGCAGGTGATCACGCTGGGGGGGATTCCTTCCACAACACATTTTGCGCAAGTAATGGTCGAGGCGGACTATCGTATGAAACTCATCGGAATCGGTCTGGAACGGCCGCCAGTGCGCCTCAAGAGTTACCTGGACTTAGCAAATTTTGCCTCGATAGCATCCAACGCAATGTGCCGTTGGTGGTTTGTGCCAGACTATCAACGCATTAAGGTATCGGACGATGGAAATGCGGCCGAGTTGGTGGGAGGCGGCGTGAAGTTAGTCGGTGAGGACGAGGTCGTGGGTGGCGACGGCAGCCGGCAACAGACAGGCCGTCAAAATCGTGCTAGCCGAAAGTTCACTGAAAGCTTCACCCGCAAGTACGCCGAGATAGCTCGAAACGCACCGGTCTACGGCCAGCTACGAAATTGCGTCGACATGTTGGTGGCGAGCGCGTTCATTCAGCAGCACGATCTCTATGGCAAAGCAGGTTGGGACTTGGCGGTCTTAGGCAACGAGGCGATATACCCAGTTGAAACATTCCACGCTCCCCAGCAAGTAGCTTCGGCCGTCAATAGTATGTGGAAAGGGAGACAACTTGCGACTCCAGTCGGCGGCGGCGTTCAAATCCGAGCTCGCCATGCACTCGATTCCGAAAATCTACTCGCCGACGAAGATGGCTCCGTGCAATCGGCCCACGACGCTGTAAATATCAGCGACCTGCCGGCAGACAAGTGGTGGTGGGATTAGAGAATGACGAAATTCCCAAGGACGATTGGGAGAACTGCTTTCGTCAGTTCTATCTTGTCTAACCGTCTTTGCTCACGCACAGCACGCGCAGGTCGCAGACGTTAGTCCCCGTCGCGCCGGTCTTAATAAGACCATCAGTTTGCTCGAAGAAGCAATAGGCATCATTTCGACGCAGGAAGTTTGCTGCGTCGAGCCCTTTCTCGCGGGCAGCTGCTACGACCCGCACATCAACGATTGCCCCAGCGGCATCGGTGGGGCCGTCTTCGCCGTCGGTGCCACCGGCCAGTAAAGCCAAATCAGTCCAGTCGGAGAGTGACTCGAATGCTGCTAAGGCAAGTTGCTGACAACGCCCTCCCCTGCCCCGTTCGCTTGTCGAAACCAGGCGAACAGTCGGTTCGCCACCAGATATCAAGCAGTCAGGGCCAGGCGTAGCGCGCATCGATTCCGCAGTACTGGCAAGCCAGCTGGCGATATCTTCTGCTGCCCCTTCCGGAGCCGTCGCAGCAAGCATCGCGTGGCTGTAACCCAGTCGTTCCGCTTCGACGCCGGCTGAATCGACGGCGGTGGCATTGTTCCCGATGATCAGGTTTAGTGGCTGATTGAGCGGAGCGCCAACGGCCACTTTTTCTCTCTGCTGCAGGAGCAACTCAGCCAAGATCTTGCCTTCGGGGTTTTGAAGCAGATCCAATTCTTCGAGCACTGCAATGGCTGCATCGGGCGTCGGTTCGCGCAAAATGGTGGGCCCTGAGGCGATCGTTTCCAAGTCGTCTCCCAGGACGTCGGAGAGAACAAGTGTCGCGAGCTGCCCCGCTATGCATGCGCGGGCCAAACCGCCACCTTTTACTTCGCTCAACTCGCGACGCACCGTATTGAGCTGTCGAATATCGCCGCCACGCGCAGCTATCTCACGAGTGATCGCGACCTTGGTTTCCAGCGACAATCCTGCGATTGGCGCGGGTAAGAGCGCGGAGCCACCACCGGAAATCAGGCAAAGGCACAGGTCTTTCGGGCCCAGGCTGCCAACGATCTGGAGGATTTTGTGAGTGCCATCAACACCTGCCGAAGTCGGTTCGTTCACACCTGCGGCTCGTGCCGGGTGGAGATGCACGGCCCGGGTCGGCTCCACACAGTCGGCAGGCACATTAACCCAACCAGTGAGCTGTTTGCTCTCGATTAGCTCGTCACCCAGAACCTGTTCCACGGCTACGGCCATCGAGCCACTCGCTTTGCCTGCACCGACTACTGCAATGCGTTCGATTGCGTCAAGGTCGAACTCACGATCGCCGATCCAAAGCGTGCGACCATCGACAACCAAATGTTCGGGCACCAGCCGCGCTGGTTGGACGGCTTCGACGCCAGCCCACCAGATTCGGCGGGCCTCGTCGCGAAGTTGTTCAGCAGAGCGTTGCATCTGCCCAATGTCGCAGGCTTTGGTTGGTACGGCAAGTTGGCCACCAGCCCTCGAATTGTGCTCAGTCGTTATTCATGTCACGGTAGGCGTCAGAGGACAGGGTTCAGCTTCCATTCCGCAATCCGAATTCCCAAATCCGCCTTCCCCCTTCCCCCCTGTTTTGTCCCACTGCCTGGGGTCCCATGTTTTGGGTCAAAACTCAAGTGTTTTGTCCGTCGTCACTTTGATTAACGACGAGTATAGAAGCCGAAGTTGCACTTCGACCGTGACAATAAGGTCTGAGTTTAGGTCATTTTGACATCCTTTCTGTGGACAAAAGTATTTAGTTGCTAGTTGCTGGTTTCTAGAAGCTAAGAGCCAACAACTAACAGCTAAGAATAGCCGCGATGCGATGCATCGCAGGGCGTAGGCCGTATAGAGTCCGCACAGTTCCGGCAACACGCTCGTCTAGTGGGACGCGAAGGTGAGTATCCCACTTGGCGCGGCCAATTGCGAGCAAAATATTTGGCCACTTCGCTCACCGCACGGGTGCCACTGTCTGGCTTGTCCAGCAGTGGAATCCTGGTATCCGTGGGTGGCACCGTCGTTCCAAGCAAGAATTGCGAGTAGGATGGCGTGCTCGCACCCATCCTACGCGCTTCGCTCACCGCGAAACCGCAACCGGTGGGCGCCGGTGGTTGGCTGTGGGCGACTGGGCCGATGAATTCCCACCGGAGAGCTGCAGTGTGCGAATCGCGAGATCGTCGACTTGAGCCACGCCTAATCCAGTTAAGCCGATCGTGACTGTGACGTCGGCTTCAGCGTTTGCTACGCGGATCATGCGGAACGTTTGCCATGAGGGAGCGAACTTGATTCGAGTCGACAGCTCGGAGCCACCCAGAGAGTCGGTGATTTCCAGACCGTCGACGGAGCCAACTAGTTGCTCTGGCACGCGCACTTTACCCGTGATTTCTACCATGACGCCTTTGCTAACTCTGACCGGCCTCGACTTTACCCAGACGGGTGAAGCGGGCACTATAGGCACGAGCGTGGCAGTCTCTAGGGGGTGTGCCTCCAGTTCTAAACAGTAGGAGCCGTTGTGAGGAGCAGCTGGCGAAAGTCTTACTGCGGTCTCGATTCCCTCGATGGGCAGTTGCTGATGTCGCCAACCGGCAGCGAGCAGTGCGGGCAAGTCTTCAAAGTCGCCAAGCGGAAGTTGATTCACACTCTCCGGAGAGTGTGATAACAAACTGTTAACGCGCACCAAGGGAGCCAGCGTCGACAAACTCAGCACCAGCGGATTCTCAGCCACTGTTTGCCCAGTCGTCGTTTCCTGCCAGAGCAAGTAATCGCTTTGAGCAAGCGTCTGATCGACAGCATCTGCCTGTAGATAGGCCAACTCGTAGTTGCCGTTGGCGGTGTGTTGGTCGCAAACCTGCAAGGCCTGTTTAGCGGCGGCGAGTGATTCTTGTAGTTCCTCCTGAGAGATGGACGGGCAAGGAATGATCGGGTACACGCTGGCGCACGACTGCCAGTGGACGGCCGCGAGGTTTCGCCGTAATTGTGTGGCGCGCGGGGCACAACGTCGCAGATACCGGGACACTTGAGAAAAAGCGCCAGGATCGTCGGTAAGCATCACCAAGCCATCCGTTGGCAGTCGGTCGAGCGAAATTCGCATTCCTCCCGTGACCCGCTGGTGTCGCAACCGCTGCGGCCCACCTAAGGTTAGTAAATACGCTTCGGACGACTCGGCCACGCCCGGGACGGTAAATGACAAGGGGCCTGTAGCAGACGGAGCATTGACGCTCGTGAGATTGTCGGACCACCAGATCGGTACCAAGAGATGAGAACGCTCTGCCTGTAAGACTAGAGCCGTAAGTTTTGGCTCTGTCGATCGAGCGCTGGCCAGCATTTTTCCTGTGGCTAACCAAGGTTCTAACAATCCGAGCCGTAAGTTGATCAACTCCAAAGCTTGTGCGCGCTGGAGCGTGGCAGGATCTCCTGTTGCGAGCGAAGATTGCGAATCAAAATAAAACCCCTGCGCTTTCACACCGATCGCGGCCGAAGTGAAGGATGCTAACTGTGAATAGGAAGCGACCTCGCTACTGCCGAGCGTGGCCCCCAGCCCGCGGACTTGGTCTGCTTGCCGTGGGCTGAGTTGCGTGTTCAGCCGAGTCCAGATCGGCGTGCCTGGTCTCGCGAGCCGGCTACGATGAGTTAACCAAGTTGCGTAGTCGCGAAGCGCCAGTCCCGATCCTAACATCGACCGGTCCAGCAACACGACGTCGGCAATGCGGCTCGCTTCTCGGGTAAAAAGCTGAGGTGTCAGCACGGTGGGACGATCATCGTTGGAGTCGTAACGCTTAATAAGTTGCTGCCAGCGAACCATTTGACCAAGATCGTGAGCAGAAAGTTGGTCGCCTAGATCCCAGGCAAACACCGGTGCAAATCTTTCGGAGATCCCGTCTGACGTGATTTGCTGTGGCAGCGGAGGTGGAGTGATGAGCGACAAGCCGAGCTTCTGAGCCTGGCTTAGTTCGTTATCTGTCGGCAAGCGGTTGAGTCCCAAGACTTGGAAACCGAGGCGGGCCAGAAGCTCAAAAGGTTCACCCTGCCAACGAATGATTCGCGGCACGCGCGGCCTCTTACCAGAGGGTTGAAAATCGGATTTTCCGCTCACTTTCTGTTGAGCTGTGTCGACGGCGGTCGATGCAGTTTGAACAGCACGAGGGTCGCCAAGCACTCCGAAGACATCGATACGATCGACCAATAATTCTGTCGCTCCTCGGCCACCAGGCACGAGAAGCACCAACTGCGAAACATAAGCTTCGCGTTCGTCGATCGTACTTTGTGACTGAACCCGAGCAACGCGCGCCATACGAGCCAATGCAGTGGGCAGCCCAGTGAGGGTCAACTCCTCCCAGCCGACGCCTCTGCTGATAGTGGAACTGCGGACAAGCAGCTCGTAGGGCAAGCCAGTCTCTGGGTTGATGCTTCTAGGCAACACAACTTTTGCGGCCAACTGAACTCCAGGCCGGTTGCTCATTACCCAGAGCGCAACGAGAAATTCTTCGATCACCGGAGCCTTGGGAAGCTGATAGGCAAGCAATGCGGAATTGCCCGCTGAGCAGCTGAGAGAAATTCGCTCAGACCCCGAGCCGAAGCGAAAAGTCTTGCGGTCGATGCCTTGGTGGAGGATTTCGAATCTCGCACCGCCTTCGATTGGCTGCAGGACGGGCGCAGGGCCATCCATGTCGACGCGGGCAGCTGGTGATGTGGTGTTCTGTCTGGGTTGGGCCGCAATCTGTGTTGCAGTCAGGGTTAAGCAAGACAGGAGTGCAAGTTGCAGCCAATTCACACGGCCCAAGGCAGACTCGATATAAGACCGCTGCTGCCCGGAATCCCTAATAGTTCGCTCGAAACATTGCATTCGGATACGATAGTGCCTGAGAGCCGAATCTGGTTGCGAGATGGCAGCGGGAGACCGCAGCCCGACGTCAAGTTGCAAGTGGGCAACGGGATGAGAGAGCCCAGAAAACTTTGTAAGTGGTGCTTATATCAGTATTTCCGTTGATCAGCCACCTCAATCGGAGGTATTCAGGCAACATGTGCGCGCTACAATAGAGTTCCCGGGGTAGCCCAACTAGTTGTCGCAAGTCTTTACGCAGCAATCGTTTGCGCAAAGCAACTTGGACTAGGGTGGGGGTTTGGCACGGGCTCTGCATTAAGCCACGTCAAACCACTTCGATCCAAGGAGACCCAACGATGCCCAACACCCCCGAGCCAACCGCCGCGACACCCGCTCAGATCCCTGCAGACCTGCAGAAGCTGGCAATGGCCCTGAATTCGCTCCCCGACGAATACGCCGGTCAACTCGCCCCTCTGGTAGACGCGGTAGTCGAAAGCACGAAACGCCGACGGCGGATACTGACGCTAGTCCAGGATGCTCTGAGTCAGCTTCGTCTGGACATGAAATACCTCATGTTCGACTTGGAAGCAACACGTCGGGAACGTGACGAGTACCGTTTCAAGCTGGACGAGCAAGAAAGCTGAGCGGACGTGACAGGCCATTCTTTTTCTGCAATGATAGGGCAAAGTTGGTCTTGCGTAGGGACGTGTCCGGCCAACTGAGCAAGAAAAGTCCAAGGTTTCTCGCCAGGTTTTTGGAAGTGGTTCGGAATAGCCAAAACTGTCATTTCCCGTGCAACTTCAAGAATTGCGTAGGGTCATAAAGACCTCAACGCTTTTCACAGAAAGCGCGTGTTTGTTTCTGGCATCAAGCGGGACAGGACTGCGGGGGCGACATTGTAGTTGGTAGCGGATAAGCGTGCGTTATGGCCACCGAATTAACTGCCGAAAAGTTGGCCCAGCGCGCGTTAGATGTTAACGTGCTTTCTGAAGCTGACCTTCAAAGTGTCTGGGGAGAGCTCGGAACCCGCAACGTTACGTGTGACCAATTCTCTCAAGTGTTGCTCCGTCGAGATCTGCTAACAAATTATCAGCTCGACCGACTTCACCAAGGCTTTCGCCATGGTTTCTTCTACGGCGAGTATAAGGTCCTCTATCTAGTGGGCGCAGGCACATTCGCTCGTGTCTATCGGGCAACCCATCGCAAAAGCAAAGAGCTGTTCGCTATTAAAGTGCTGCGCAAGCGGATGAGCGACAAACCGAAGGAGGCAGAACTATTCCGTCGCGAAGGTGAGTTGGGGATGGAGCTCAAGCACCCAAACATTGTCGCGATTCACGAAGTGGTAAGCCGAGGGCTGCTTAATTACATCGCAATGGATTTTGTTGAAGGACACAATCTGCGCGACTTCTATAAAGTTCGCGGTAAGTTCGATCCAGTAGAGGCAGGACGCATCATAGCCGGCATGCTCGCCGGCCTGGGCTATGCTTTTCAACAAGGTGTTACCCATCGCGATCTTAAAATGTCTAACGTGATTGTTTCCAGTGACGGACAGGCGAAGCTAGTCGATTTCGGACTTGCTGGACTGGGCGTCTCCGAGGCCGATACTACGGGCGATGGGGCCAATCCGCGTACTATTGACTATGCGGGATTAGAAAGAGCTACGAACGTACGTAAGGATGATACCAGAAGCGACATTTTTTTCGTCGGCTCGATATTCTACCAGTTGCTCTGCGGCCAACCTGCCCTGGCTGAAACCCGTGATCGGGCCCAGCGTCTAAGTAAGGGTAGATACCAAGACATCAAACCGATTGTCGATATTGCCCCGGAGCTCCCGCTGGCCATTGTCCGCGTGGCAAATAAGGCCTTGGAATTTGATCCAGAAAAGAGATACCAAACCCCCAATGAAATGCTAACCGACTTACAGCTGGCGATGAAGCGGGCTGCCGATAAGAGCCAAAGTGCAACCGACACACCAGTCGAGTCTGGCCCGATGGAAGGTCACAACGATCAGGGGAAGCCTCGCAAATTGATGGTCGTCGAGTCTGATACAAAGATGCAAGACTTGTTTCGCGAGATGTTCAAGAAGCGCGGGTATCGCGTGCTCGTCACCAGCGACCCTGAAAGGCTCTTCCAACGATTCTACGAAAACAACGACACAGCCGATGTTGTCCTCATGAGCTCCGGACACATCGGTGAACGCGCTCTGGAGGCGTTTAATCGACTTGGGCAGGAAGGCGCAACAAAACTCGTTCCTGCCGTGTTGCTGCTAGGCGATCAACACGCTCAATGGCAAGATCAGGCCCATTTGGACGAGCACCGTGGCGTGTTGCGAATGCCGGTGAAATCTCGCGAACTGCGATCGGCGATTCTGAAAGCGCTCAAGGGAAGCGGCTAAACCCCGGGCATGCCGTCGAATACTCTTTGCGAATTCAAGCCTGCTTCTCGATCTCGAGAATCTTCTCCACGCGGCGTGAGTGTCGGCCACCCTCGAATTCGGTGTCGACCCACACTTCAACCATTCGCTCAACGGTCCGCGGGCTGAGCATATCGGCAGGTAGGCAGAGTACATTCAAATCGTTGTGCCTGCGGCTTATCTCTGCAGTGATTTCGTCGGTGCAAGGAGCCGCTCGCACACCGGGGAATTTGTTAGCGGTGATGGCCATGCCAATTCCCGTGCCGCAGACGAGAATGCCGCGCTCTACTTCACCGTTGCTAACTTTCTTAGCAACGAGCACAGCGAAGTCGGGATAGTCGACTGATTCAGGCGCGCGTGTACCTTCATCGTCAACCTCATGTCCTTTGGCGCGCAAAATAGCCGCGACCTTCTCCTTGAGATGAAATCCTCTATGATCGCTACCGATCGCAATCTTCATGCAACTTGCCTTTCTCGCCTTTTCTTAGCCTGATGAACCAACCAATATCTTGCAGGAACGACCTGGTTTCTGCAACCACCTTCGCTAAGTTCAACTGAATTCGATCTGTTCGATCCGTTTTCTTAGGGCATTTTCCACTTGCTCAGCACATTCGCGGTATACGCCAGCCGAACCGCCAATCGGATCTTGAATGTCTTGCTCATCGTCGCGCAAGGCATGCGTGCGAGACGATGCATCTGGCCAGCGGCGCAAGATAGCCTGACGGTGTCCGTTGGTCATAGTGAATATCACGTCCGCGTGCCGAGCTAGCTTGTCGGTCAAAGGTTGCGACTCGTGACGAGTAACGTCTAGGCCTTTCTCTTTCATCACTGCAACGGCCTCAGCAGCTGGGCCACAGCCCGGAACCGCAGCGATCCCAGCGGACGCGACAATTATTCCACGCTGCTCAAGTTCTTCTACCGGGCAGCCCAACTTCTCGGCAATCAAGCTTCGCGCGATTGCTTCGGCCATCGGACTTCGACATGTATTTCCTGTGCAAACCATCAAAACGATCATGCTTGAAAGTCGCTCCAAAGCGTTTGTGCTGAGGACTCCTTCTCGTAGACACTCATACTGTTTATCTCCTGTTCGGACCACTGTCGACGGTTGGCCGTAGCGGCTGGGTCCGTCGTTGATCACTAAGGCGATGTGATCCCCCAAACTTTCGATTGCCTGCTCAGCATTCACTGCATCCGGTTCGCCGGAAAGATTGGCGCTTGTCAGAGCGATCGGCCCGGCAAGCATTCTCAACACTTCCAGTACTGTGCGATGTGCGGGAACTCTTAACCCGAGCGTACCGTTGGGAACCACTGCTTGGCGAACGCGCTCGGGAAGCCGACCTACTAGCCCCTGCTCTGGCTGTTGATCAACTACCAGCGTCACAGGTCCAGGCCAACAACGGCGCGCCAAGCGTTGGGCCAGGCGGTCGAGTTCGGGCACATAGTCGAGTGCCTCTTCGGCGCTCTTAATTGCTAACGCAAACGGTACGTCGGTTGAGCGGCCTTTAGCTTCGAATAGTCGCTCGACCCCCTCGGCGCTACACGCGCTGGCACCCACACCGTATACCGTCTCTGTGGGAAACACGACCAACTTGCCCTCGGCTAAAGTTTGGACTGCCTGATGGACAACGTCGCGGCTATCGTCGGCTTTTCGTAGGTCAATAACGATCGGCGGCATAGGCAACAGCCTTGGGCTGCGCGCAAGAACCCTGCGGACGAGAATTCAGAACACCGCCGCAATAAAAGTTCCTGCGGCGCCACCCGAAGTAATGCACGAGACCGCCCGCAATGGCTATGATGTTTCCATACAGCAAGCGATTCGGCTAGTAATAATTCTCGGTGCACAGCGAAAAATCGAACATATAATATACTGTTTTTCGCCCTGTAGGGTCAAGCAGTGTAGATTGCATGTAATGAGAACAGCGAAGCGAAGCATGGCAAGATTACCCGACTATCTTCGGTTGGCCGCTGGACGGCCACTGGCCTGTGCGTGCGCGCTGCTTGCTGCCACGGCGTTCGGGTGTATTCCCGGTCAGGCGGGACCCAAAGATGCCGACCTTCTCTGGGGTCAACGAGGTATCACGCCGGGAAGGTTTCAGAAACCACGCGCTATCGCCGTCGATTCGCAAGACCGACTTTACATCGTCGACATGACAGCCCGCATCCAGATGTTCGACGCCGACGGGAATTATCTCCGCGGTTGGAAGACGCCGGAGAGCAAGAACGGTCGGCCATCGGGACTTACAGTAGGCAATTCCGAAGACCTCTTAGTCGCAGATACTCATTACTACCGGATGTTGGTATACGACGACCAAGGAAATGCCTTGGAAGAGGAAACCATCGGCGGGCAGATGGGACAAGGAGCCGGAGAGTTCGGATTCGTGACCGACATCGTGCAAGACTCCGCTGGTAATTACTACATTGCTGAGTACGGCGACTACGACCGCATCCAAAAGTTTTCACCCCAACGCGAATTCTTGCTCGAATGGGGTTCGCACGGAGCTGAGCCGGGCCAGTTCCGGCGACCGCAGAATATGGTTGTCGACGAATTGGATCAAATCTGGGTCGCCGATGCCTGCAATCATCGCATTCAGGTCTTCGACAGTGAGGGAAAGCTGCTTCAGCTGTGGGGCGAAGAAGGCAGCGATATTGGAAAACTCTATTACCCCTACGACTTGGTGCTCGATGGCATGGGCCATCTTTACGTTTGTGAATATGGCAATCACCGCGTGCAAAAATTCACGTTAGACGGAACCCCTGTCGACTGCTGGGGATCTAACGGTCGAGATTCTGGCCAGTTGCACAATCCATGGGCTCTGGCGCGCGACAGCCAAGGGCGACTACATGTGTTAGACTCGAACAATCATCGTGTTCAACGTGTGATGTTTTAAACTCTTTTAGGGCCGGAGCCATGTTTCGTCATAGCGTCGCATTCGACAGCGCTGGCTACCTGCTATTGTTGTTGCTGCTGCCAGCAATGTGGTGGTGGAGCTTCCATAGCCTGGCGGGCTTGGGAAAGTGGCGTCGGCTCATTGTACTGACACTACGGTCGTTGGTATTGACGATTATCGTATTGGCCTTAGCCGACATGCAGTACCAGCGACGGAGCGACCAACTGACCGTAATCTACGTGCTCGACCAGTCGCTTAGTATTCCAACGGACCAACGGCAGGCGATGGTCCAGTATGTAAACGACTCGATCGAGGCGCACTTCGACGAGGCAAATGAAGACCGATATGCTGTAATCGTCTTCGGCCGCAGTGCGTCGGTGGAAATGCCGTTGGTGAATGTTAAGATTCCGCTCTCCTCGCGGGTCGAAACGGTGCTCGATCCTGAGTACACGGACATAGCCACCGCGATTCAGCGCGCCAAAGCGATGTTCCCCCACGATAGCGCGAAGCGCATCGTGCTCGTAACCGACGGCAATCAGAACTTGGCTGACGCGCGTCGCGACGCGCGGTCGGCCGCCGCTTCGGGTGTGAGCATCGACGTGGTGCCGGTAACCCTCTCGGGTCGCAGCGAAGTGTCAGTAGAGAAGATCGACGTGCCAGCCAGCGCTCGACGTGGCCAACCATTCGAGCTACGCGCTGTACTGCGCAACGATGCGCCCGAGGGAAGTGATCTAACTGTAGCCGGCAAACTCCGGATCAAGCGCATGGCGGGCGACAGCGAAGATGTTATCGTTGTGCAAGAAATAGAGGTCCCGCCTGGCAAGCGAGTGTTCTCAATCCCCGAGGAAATCTACCAGCCTGATTTTTACACTTACGAGGCTCATTTCACCCCCAATGATCCAGCCGAAGACGGCATGACGCAAAACAACGAGGCCTCGGCTTTTACGCATGTTCGTGGCAAGGGCAACGTATTATTGATTGAAAATTGGGACAAGAAAGGCCAGTTCGATTTTCTCGTGGATCGGCTTCGCAACGAAGAGATCGCCGTTACCGTCGAGCCTAGCGATCGGCTGTTCAATTCGTTGGCCGAACTTCAGCGGTACGACTCAATCGTGCTGGCGAACGTGTCTCGTAGCACGGGCACTAGCGGCGACAATATCTCTAGTTTTAGCGACGCACAGATCAGCATGCTCGTGCGCAACACTCGCGAGATGGGATGCGGGCTAGTCATGCTGGGCGGTCCCGACACTTTTGGAGCCGGTGGCTGGACGAATACCGAGCTGGAAAAGGCGATGCCGGTCGATTTTGAAATCAAAAATGCCAAGGTCACACCCGTCGGCGCACTAGTGCTAATGATGCATGCCGGCGAAATGCCTAAGGCCAACTACTGGCAGAAGCGGATTGCAACCGCCTCGATCAAGATGCTCGGCAGTCGCGACTATTGCGGGCTGGTGCAGTGGAATGGGAATGATCAGTGGCTCTGGGGTCGTTCGCAGGGGGGACTGATTCGTGTTGGGCCGAATCGAAAGATGATGTTGGGGCAGGTCGATCGGATGGCCATCGGAGACATGCCGGCCTTCGATGGGGCTCTGAAAATGGCAGCGGTAGCCTTTGCCGGCGTGAAAGACGCCGCCGTCAAGCACATGATCATTATCAGCGATGGAGATCCAACTCCCCCATCCCGTGCAACGATTCAGGCTCTCATTAAGCAAGGCGTAAAAGTGAGCACTGTCGCGGTCGGTTCGCACGGGTTCTTGGGCAGCAAAGAAATGCGAAGCATCGCCACAGCTACGGGAGGCAAGTATTACGAAGTAAAATCGGCCAACGCGCTGCCGAAGATCTATCAAAAGGAAACACGACGCATCGCGCGACCTTTGGTCTACGAGCCCAAGCCGCCGGTGCAGCCGAGCATCGTTAGTCAGCATGAAATCGCCGAGGGGCTCGACGGTGCACTGCCTCCCATCGACGGGTTTGTACTCACCACGGTAAAACAGAATCCACTTGTAGAGGTCATCATTCGATCGCCCCAGCCGGTCGACGAACGCAATTCTGCGATACTCGCCACCTGGACCTACGGCGCGGGCAAGGTGGTGGTGCTCACCACCGACGCCGGAAATCGTTGGGCCAGTCGCTGGACCGAATGGGCAAACTACGACAAACTGTTTAGCCAGATGATCCGTTGGTCGATGCGGCCCACGGGAGACTTAGGCAATTTTTCTGTAGCTACCAACGTTCGCGATGGTAACACCCAAGTCATCATTACCGCACTCGATCAGGACGAACAGTTTCTCAACGACCAGTCGATGAATGGCACAGTCGTTGCGCCTGACATGTCTTCAATACCGCTGAGGATCGAACAGACTGCTCCAGGTCGCTACGTAGGTGAGTTTCCCTCCGACCAAGCGGGCAGTTACCTGATCGTCGTGAACACAGGTGCGGGTCGGGCGCAGATTCGTACTGGTGTGAACGTTGGCTACTCGGCCGAGTATCGCGACAATCAAACGAATATGGCGCTGCTACGCACATTGGCCAAGCTGCCCGCTAAAGGCGGCCCACCGGGCGAGCTAGTCGAGGCCGGACTGGGGACCGCTCCGATGGATCAGTTAGTCGCGAACAATCCGTTCCGTCGCGATCTGGCGCCTGCTGTCGCGAATCGGTCGATTTGGCCGTGGCTTGTGTTGATCGGTAGCTGCTTGTTCTTTGCCGATGTGTTTGTGCGCAGAGTGCAGATTCAGTTTGAATGGCTTTGGTTGGCTCTGGCTCGAGTACGCGACACAATACTGCGACGCAAGCGGGCCGTCGCGGTCCCCGAGACAATGAGCCGACTGCGAAGCCGGAAGAAGGAGATTGGCGAGCAGATCGAAAGTCGCCGTGCGACTTCACGGTTCGAGGCCACTGCCGACGCACCTGAGGCGACCACACCTGATATTCCAACGGCAAAACCTAGCGCAAAGGGTTCTGAGCAAACTTCAACTGAGCCAGAAGAAAAACCCGCCGAGGAATCGTACACCGAGCGACTGCTCAAAGCGAAACGTCAAGTTTGGCGAGATCGCGATGACGATTCCCCGAAGACAGATTAACTACAGATCTTGAGTCTCAACCTAGCGAGAAACAATATGAGCATTGGCGAGTCGATCGAAAAACAAGCTGAGGAATTTGCCGCTCGATACAAGGCGGTCCGAGAGCAATTGGGACGCGTTATCGTGGGGCATAGCGACATTGTGCATGGCGTGCTGACCTGCCTTTTCGTCGGCGGTCATTGTCTGCTAGAGGGTGTACCCGGGCTGGGTAAGACTCTGCTAGTGAGGACCCTGGCGGAGACACTCGATCTAAAGTTTTCGCGGATCCAGTTTACTCCCGACCTGATGCCAGCTGATATCTTGGGCACAAATATGGTCGTGGAAACACCCGAAGGTAAGCGCGCCTTCGAATTTCAGAAGGGGCCGATCTTCACCCAGATTTGTCTTGCAGACGAAATCAATCGTGCCACCCCAAAAACGCAGTCCGCGATGCTCGAAACCATGCAAGAGAAGAAGGTGAGCATCGCTGGAAAGGTATTTCCCATGGAGCCGCCATTCTTTGTGATGGCCACACAAAACCCATTGGAACAGGAAGGCACTTACCCCTTGCCTGAGGCACAGTTGGATCGGTTTTTCTTCAAGCTGCTACTTGGCTACTCGAAACGCGAGGAGTTGGCCGAGATCATCGACCGCACAACCCGCGGTGTAACAATCGTAGCCGATAAGGTGATGGATGGCCGCGAAATCGTGAAATGGCAGCAACTGGTGCGCGAAGTTATCGTTGCTCCCCACGTACAGGACTACATCGTACGACTCACACTTGCTACCCATCCAGAAGGACCCTTTGCCGTGGAGAGCACCAACCAATACCTGCGCTGGGGAAGCAGCCCGCGCGGCGCCCAAACGATTACTCTCGCCGCCAAAGTGCGGGCACTACTGGGCGGACGGTACAACGTCAGCTTCGATGACATTCGCCGCGTATTCTTACCCTCCATGCGGCACCGCGTGATTTTGAATTTCGAAGCAGAAGCTGAAGGCGTTGATCCCGATCAGGTGCTGGTTGATATTGTGCAGAAGGTTCCTGAAAAAGCAGAGAGTGCCAAAGCGGGTTAGAAAGCTGGAGAGTTTGAACAGGAGGTAGCAGAGGAAGCAGAGAAGCAATCGTGATCGTCAAGTTTTTTTACAGACCAGCATGTTGTATTCAACCCAAAGGGATTGCATCATGCAGCCCAGGGTTGCGAGCGCTAGCGAGCTACCCTGGGTCATTGTGTGGTGCGCCCTTCGTACCCCAACGGGGTTCCACAATGGCGTCGCCAGTGTTGTGTAACCCTTTCAGGGTACTTCGCCTAATTAACCGGTAACCCAGGGTAGGTCGCCAGAGCGACCAACCCTGGGCTGAAGAATGAAACGCCTTCGGCGTAAGTCGATGGCAAAGTCTTCCAGTATCAAACCACAACAAGAATACAACTCAGCTACCTCCAGCTCGATAATAGACAGACACATATGACGCCCAACAAGAACGACAGAGCTCCGAAGGTTTGGCCTGGTATGCCCACAAAGCGTAGCCAGATGTTTGAGTCCCTTGTTTTGCTGTTCCCTGTAGTTGTCTCGATCATCGCTGCTTTTGTCATTCTCGTATTGTCTCTAGTTCGCTGATGAAAAAGGTACCGCGTGCCCATTGCAAAAGAATCAAATTTGTTATCCCCCGAACTGCTGGCCCAGCTGGAACGGCTGGAGCTGGTAACGCGCAAGGTGTTTCGAGGGCGGATGAAGGGCGAACGTCGCAGCAAGCGTAAAGGTCAGAGCGTGGAGTTTGCTGACTTTCGCAACTACGTTGCGGGTGACGACCTGAGGCTTTTGGATTGGAATCTGTACGCCCGACTGGAGAAGCTCATCATCAAGCTCTTCTTGGAAGAAGAGGATTTGCACTTCTACACGTTGATCGATGCAAGCCTGTCGATGGATTTCGGTTCACCGACAAAGCTGGAATACGCCAAGCAGTTGGCGGCGGCGCTGGCTTTTATTGGCCTGATCCGAGCTGACCGAGTGCGTATTGAAACTCTAGCGCAAGGTGTGAGCGAACGGGGCCCCGTGTGGCGCGGCCGTCCCAGCGTGTGGCGAATGCTACAGCAGATGGAAGCGATTGAGCCAGAGGGGCAGACCTCTCTTGCCACAGGCGTTAAGAATTTTTGTCACCGCAACCCTGGCCGCGGGATCGTCGTGTTTATTAGCGATTTGATGGACAAGGATGGTTACGAGACGGCGCTAAAATACTTCGTTTCCCACCAAGTCGACTGCTTTGTGATCCATTTGCTTTCTCAAGAAGAGTTGGAACCCGACGTCAAGGGCGACCTGAGACTAGTCGACTGCGAAGATCAAGACGAAGCCGAGGTGACTGTCAGTGCACCGCTAATGAAGCGCTACCACCAGACGCTCAACTCTTTTACGAAAGGAGCGCAGGAATTCTGCTCGCGGCGAGGGATGCATTATCTGTTGGCCAACAATCAGGTACCCGTAGAAACGGTTGTTGCCTCGCATCTGCGTAGACGGGGGCTCGTACGTTAGCTGGCATGGACTCTTTCTTCCGAAATACTTTGGGACCGACTGGATGGATCATTATCGCCGCGATTCCACCGGCAATCTTTGCGCTTTACTTCTTAAAGCTCAAGCGGCAACCACTCGAAGTGCCTAGTACCTATCTCTGGCATCGAGTGATCGAAGACTTGCACGTAAACAGCCTCTGGCAAAAGTTGCGGCGCAGTCTGCTTTTGTTTCTGCAGTTACTGATCGTGGGCTTAGCAATCCTCGCGTTGTTGCGGCCCGGGTGGCAAGGCCAGGCTCTTCAGGGGCAGCGATTCATGTTTCTTGTCGACAACTCTGCCAGCATGAGCTCCACCGATACTCCTTCTGGGCGAACCCGACTGGAAGAAGCCAAGCAAAGAGTAGGTGCGCTAGTCGATCAGCTCGGCAGCGACATGTCGGCGATGATTATTACATTCGCTGGGCAGCCCGATGTGGTGCAGGAATTCACCGATAACCGCCGGCTGCTACGCGAAGCACTCGATCGCATCGAGCCCACGGCCAGCCAAACGGACTTAACCGGTGCCCTGGAACTTGCCGATGGCTTTGCCAATCCGGGCCGCATTACGATTGAGGACGCCGACCTTGAAGTCGATGTCACCGAACAACAGGACGTCGAGCTCTACATCTTTAGCGATGGTCGATTCCGAGGCGTAGAAGGTTTTTCGTTGGGGAACCTCCAGCCGCTATTTCTGCCGATTGGAACGTTCGAAGCAGAGAATTTGGCGATAACCGCTTTCAATACTCGTCGTGCAGAAGATCGCCCCGAGATGCAGCAGGCCTTTGTGCAAGTTTCAAATTTTAGCGAACACGAACAGCAGACCGTGGTTGAGTTGTACCTGAACGACAACTTGCTCGATGCTGCGGAGCTTGTTGTGCCTCCAGGCAATGTTGCTTCAACTACTTTTTCGCTTAGCGGGCAAATCGAGGGCAAGTTGCGGGCCAAACTCGACTTGCCGCCCGATTTTCAGGACCGGCTCGCGCTCGACAATCAAGCGTTCGAGGCTCTTGAAAATCGACGTGAAGGCCGAGTCCTCTTTGTAACACCTGGTAACAACACACTTGAGGCAGCGCTGTCGACCGAGCGCGTCTCGCGGCTGGCGGCGATTGAGACCATCACGCCCGAGGCACTCAATCTCCCAAAGTACCAAGAGCAGTCACTCTCAGAAGACTATGATCTGGTGATCTTCGACCAATGCGCTCCCGAAAAGATGCCGCTGGCCAACACACTCTTTATTGGCCGACTGCCACCGCTGGACGAGTGGAAGAAGGAGTCATCATCGGAAAAACAATTCGGCCCACAGATAATCGATTGGGACCGCAGCCACCCGCTCTTAAATCTCATTGAGCTGGGCAACTTAGCGATTTACGATTCTTACGTCGTCCGTCCCCCGGCGGGTGGACGTGTGCTGGTCGACTCGACAGTTGGGCCAATTTTTGCCATCGCCCCGCGCGACCGCTACGAGGATGCGGTGTTCGGGTTCGAAATTGTCGGCAAGAACGAAGAGGGCGCGACGACGTTCAATACCAATTGGTCCAGGAAACTGAGTTTCCCCAGTTTCTGGCTGAACGTGTTGGAGTATTTCGCTCGCGGCGATGCTGTTTCGCGATCAGTCAAGCCAGGTCGATTGGTTGAACTGCGTGTCAACTCAACGGATGAAAAGCTAGTTGTGGAGCTTCCCAACGGCGAGACCCGTGAAATCGATCTGGAGCAGCCAGGGCGACTCGTGTTTCACGAAACTGAACAATTAGGTGTCTACGAGGTGCGCGATTCGAACGGCGTTGTCAAGCGGTTTGGAGTGAATCTATTCGACCGCGACGAAAGTGACATAGGTCTGCGAGCCCGGCAGGAGGGCGAAGACGGCGTAACAGTCGTCGATTCGCTCGCCATTGGGTACGTCGACGTGGCGGCTCAATCGCCTACTTCGCCCGTGAGAAAGGAGTTATGGAAGTGGCTACTGTTGGGGGCACTGGTTGTGCTGGTCCTAGAATGGTATATCTATAATCGTAGAGTTTACGTGTAGGACCACGCTGCAGGAAGTCAGCATCTCGATGCCCAAACTTTTGGAAAGAACGAGCAGGAGGCGCGCGCGAAGACCACGCCGTCGTGAGGTTCTTCATCGACTGATCGAAAACGATCTCATTCGACGTGTGAGCGCGGACGAATATCGCAACAAAGTGCAGCGAGTTTATGCCGGTCCGAAAGGAGCAATTCTCGCAACCTGCAGTATGCTGTCGCTACATATCCCGCTGGGGGAACGAATTTTTCGCTCTCGAAAGTTCGACCTGCGGGGTCTGCGCTCGATTCTCGATGTTGGTAGTGGCGCGGGCCAAATCGCTAAACACCTTCTGAAATATTCCGACCCTGAGGCGAACGTCACTTGTATCGACCTGTCGCGCCAAATGCTGCGGCGAGCGAGGCACCGTCTGAAGAGCCCCGATCCTGATTTCGTGACGGCCGACCTTACGCGGCTGCCTTTTGCCGACGGATCGTTTGACTGCATCACCTGTGGCTACGTACTAGAACACCTGCCTGACCCGCAACTTGGGCTGGCGGAGATTGCCCGCGTATTGGCCAAAGGCGGACGCATGTTCTTGCTCACGACTGAAGACAACTTCTACGGCGCTTGGACCAGTCGCCTTTGGTATTGTCGTACCTATAACCGCAAAGAACTGTTGAATCTGTGCGAAGGTCTTGGTCTGCGTTGCAAACAGGAACTGTGGTTCACAAAGATGCACAAAGCTATCCGTGCTGGGGGCATCTGCGTAGAGATCGAGAAGGTTTAGCTGCACGCATCGTGAATAGCGTGCACGCCGTATTCTCCATCTACCTTACGAGCTCTAGAAGTGCGATTTCTGGGGGGCATAGCCAACGCAGAGGCGTTCTGCCGGAAAGACCGCGGGTAACGTGTAGCACGGTCGAGCCTTCGCGGTAAACGCCGTCGGTATAGCGGGTGCCATGAACGCTTGGGCAAGCGACCGGGCCCAAGAGCGGAAAACAGATTTGCCCGCCATGTGTGTGGCCGGCCAGGACTAAGTCGGCATCGTGCTGACGTGCCCAGGCGATCTGGTCGGGTGTATGCATCAAGAAGAGCCTAAGCGGAAGATCATCAACTCCTCGCGCCGGTGCCTCTTCCAGGTCGCCTACCTCGGGGAGCCAGGGGCGTTCGTTGCCGGCCAGAATAACGGGGGCTTCGTTCCAGTCGACCTGCAGCCAACGTCCACTTAGACAGGTCTGTCCACTCGCGGTGAGAATCTCTTTAGTGCGGGATAGATTCACGAACTTATCATGGTTACCCAGAATGAAGTAAATTCCTATTCTCGCTTCGAGTAGGCAAACGGTCTGAGCTAACCAAGGCAAGCAAGATTCGGTCTCCACAATATCGCCGGTGATCGCGATTACGTCGGGTTCAAGGCGATTCACTTCGGCGACGATCATCTCGAACCAAGCGCGATCGATGCGGCCGGTCATGTGAAAATCGCTGATCTGTGCGATCTTGAGTCCCTCGTGCCTCGGGTGGAGCCGGGGCAGAACGATTTGCTTGTGATCCACCCGCAGTTGCAGACTCTGATTCCCGGGCACCCAGCTCAGAAGTTTGGGATACGTACCATGGTAGAGCTCAGAATCTACTTCGATCTCGTAACTGACCGGCTCGCGGCGCCACTGCCTAAGTGTTTTCGGATCGTTCTTCACCTTAGCCGCTGCCAGCTTGAGCAGGAATTGCCCCAGGCAAAATGCGACGCAGAACTGAAGATACCGAACCGGAAAACTAGCCGACTCTTCCCAACCCGCTGACCAGTGCTCAAAGAGCTCTTGACCGCTGATCAACAATACAATCGGCAAGGTCAAGAAAGCAAATAGGCAAATGAGTGTGGTCCCATCGATAAACTTCCGAGGGCCTGCCAAGCCATGGACCCGATTAACGATCGCGACCCAAAAATATCCATGTCCAAGCAGAGCGACAACAACAATGCACGAAAAGATTGCTACTGTCATCGTCGTCAAACCACTTTGCGGTGACAGTTTCTAAAGGCTTGTATCGATTTAAGAAGTGTGCTTGCTGGGGGAAATCACTTCTTCGACAGCGCTAAGCAGCTGGTCTAGGCGGAACGGTTTGTAGAGCACTGCAGTAGTACCTTCCTGCCGAGCTTTGAGAATGCAATGTCCTGGATCGTAGCCGAAACCAGTCATTAGAATCAGAGGTACGTCGTCCATCAGTTCGCGGATTTTCAATAGTAGTTCATACCCGTTCATGTCTGGCAGGCGAACATCAGCCAATATTGCATCATACGAACTACCCTGCCCCAGATTGCGGATCATGAGACCTGCTTCGACACCATCGTGAGCTGTCTCGACGATACAGTGGTAACGCTCGAGCAGGGCGTGGGCGGCTTGACGGACCGACTCATCGGCATCAACCACCAGTATTCGCTTACCCGAAAGTTTCGGTCGCGCCGCAGGGACCATCGAGCTGGGTGATGCCTGAGCCGGAGCCATCCTTTGGCCCACCTTTTGAATCACTTGCTTGATATCGCGAGCATTGCTTAAGATCGATTGCAGCCGTTTGACCACTTCTGGCTCGTGCCCAATGTAACGCTCCATCACATTGACCGCGTCGTTAAGGATCACATCGATTGGCAGCGCCACGGCACTGTGAATGGCCTCGACACTTGCGGCCGCGGTGCTCGCCTTTTCCGCAGCCAGCAGTTCCAGTGTGTGCAATGCTACTGCCACATCGCGAGCGAATATCTCCAGGAACTGCAGATCGCTCTCTGTAAAGGCGTTTGCCTCGGGGCTCTCTACGTTTAAAGTGCCGATAACTTTCTCAAGAAACATCAGTGGCACAGTAAGTGAACTGCGTGCCCCTTCAGCGCCTTCTACGTAAAGAGGGTCTTCTACCGTGTGCTCACAGATATAGCTTTTGCCAGTAGCTGCGACAAAACCAGTGACGCCATTACCCTCGGGCTTGGCGTACAACTTCCTCTGGGCTGCTGATTCAGCAATGCCAACAGCCAAGAGTGGTTGAAGTTCGCCTGTCTCTAGATCGAGCATGCGAATCTCCAAGACATCTAGCTTCAGCACGTCTTGGGTGCATTGCAAGATGTTCGACTTTAAGAGTTCAATCCGCTCTTCGACTGGCAGACTATCGACGTCGTCGATAGTCAGGTCAGCCAACTCGACTCCCGCCTGATGTATCGCCGCCAGTTTCTGTTGCTGCAATACCTCTGCCGTGACATCGTGGACTGTAACAACTAAATGCTGTGCCGATTGTTGCTCCGACTCGATAATGGGTGCAGCGTGGATCCGGAAATAGCGGTTGTCGTCGCAACGAATTGTCGAGACACTTCCTTCCTCGGAACTCAAAGCCGTATGGAAAGGGCAGAAGTCGGGGCCAAGTATCTCGGGGCTACCCAGGACATGATAAAAGTTCTCACCAACCACATCCTCGCGGTTGCTCCATTCGCTCAATCGGCCGTTGCCCCAGAGGATGAGATTCTCGCTGTCGAGCAACACCACGCCATCGGGCATCCCCTGCAGGATCAAATCATTCCGAATCAGTCGACCGACGTCGGCGACTTCGGCAAAGTGGTCGGCGTCGCAATAGATGGCAGAGAACTCTTCACGAGCAACTCGCGTGAGCGCCCTGACCGGAGAGAGAACCTCCACGATCTCGACTTCATCGCCTAGGTGCCTGCGAATGTCGACCAGCGAGTCGTGGCTACCGCCAAGATGTAGGACCTTCGGCTGCGCTGACGAAATGTCGCTTTGATTAGGCTGACGATTTTGCGGCACGATTTGTTTTGACACCGCGTTCATTCCAAGTGTCTAGTCTTCGAAGCAGCGGTTCCTACGGCATGCGAAGGTACGATGATGTGATTGCCACCCACCACCCAATTAAAGTATACGAGGAGGCTGCTTGCCCAACAAGTTTACGTAATCCTCACTCAAACTTGAAATCGGCACGTCAAAGAGAAATTGGTGAGTCGCCTAGCAAAAAATGCGTGGATTTGTCCGCCCAATCAGCAGTCGGCCTGCATTTCCAGAAGAATATGTCCTGGGCCTCAATACTGGAACTCGACTTGATTGCAATCTGAGCTGCCCTAGCCGGCCATTTTTGCTTACAATGCCCGGTTCGGCTCCCTGGAAGCTTAGATACCGGAGCCTTGTTCCCGCCGATTCCCCTTCCCTGTACCTGCTCCGCGCGGTCCCGCTGCCCTTACTCGCACCACTGCCATGACGCTTACACCCTCAGTTTCTGTTGCCTCACGGCTTCGAAACGTTGCCATCATAGCCCATGTCGACCATGGAAAAACCTCGTTGGTCGACCAAATGCTCTATCAATCGGGGCAGTACCGTAGCGAGGACCTATCCAAGCTTGCTGGCGGGCAACATGGCCTGATCCTCGATTCCAACGAGCTAGAGCGGGAACGTGGAATCACCATCTTCAGCAAGAATTGTGCCGTTCGGTACCAATCGGACGCTGGTATCGAATATAGGATCAACTTGATCGATACCCCCGGGCATGCTGACTTTGGTGGGGAAGTGGAACGCGTGCTTGGCATGGCTAGCGGAACACTGCTGTTGGTCGATGCCTACGAAGGCCCTATGCCTCAGACGCGATTTGTACTCCAGAAGTCGCTCGAGTACGGTCTACAGCCGATAATTGTCGTGAACAAGATTGACCGCCCCGACGCCCGACCCCAGGAGGTAGTCAATGAAGTTTTCGATCTCTTGGTCGATTTGGAAGCATCTGACGACGTACTCGATTTTCCGATTCTCTTCGCCTCGGCCCGTCAGGGCTGGGCTACGCTCGATCTAAAGGAACCGTCGCAGTCTCTCCGTCCCTTGTTCGAAAAAATAATAAGCGAGGTTCCCTCTCCTGATACCGGTACGAGAGATGACCCGATGCGAATGCAGGTGACCACACTCGATTATTCCGAATATGTCGGACGAATCGCAATTGGCCGAGTTCTCTCTGGAGCGGTTGAGAAACGCCAACGGGTAGCCGTGTTCGATCGCCAAGGCGTACCCTCGGACCGCCAGATCGTCCAAGTCCTCGCCTTCGATGGGCTGGACCGCAGGGAAGTCGATAGAGTCGAAGCAGGAGATTTGTGCGCCATAGTCGGACTAGAGCCAATCGAGATTGGCGACACGGTGGCCGAGTCGGACTGTGCCGAGCCATTGCCTGTAGTAAGCATCGATGAACCGACATTGCACATGACCTTCCGCGTAAACGACGGTCCCTTCTCGGGCCGTGAAGGAAAATTTCTTACCAGCCGTCAGTTGTCAGAGCGACTACAGCGGGAGCTACGCTCGAATGTCGCGCTGCGCGTAGGGCCTGGGCCGACGCAGGAGCAATTTCGCGTATCGGGTCGGGGGTTGATGCACCTGGGCATTCTCATCGAGAACATGCGCCGCGAAGGATTCGAACTGTGTGTAGGCAAGCCACAGGTGATCTATCGAGAGATTAATGGAAAGCGTTGCGAGCCGATCGAGCAATTGGTTGTCGACTGCCCTGACTCCTGCCAAGGTGCGGTGATGTCGCTCGTAGGAGATCGTCGGGCGACGGTCACGAAGGTCAGCCATCGCGTGGAATCGGGAGGTTTTGTACACATGGAGTTTACAATTCCTGCTCGGTCACTGATGGGGCTTCGAAGCCGGATGCTCAATGCGACTCAGGGACAGGCAATCATGCATCACACCCTGCTGGGATACGAGCCGGAACGAGGGGTCGTCCCACACCGTTCGGCTGGAGTACTGGTGGCCAGTGAGGCTGGCGGAGCGACTGCTTACTCGCTAGACGCACTCTATGACCGAGGCGAATTCTTCATCCGGCCGGGTGATCAGGTCTACGAAGGCCAAGTCGTCGGCGAACACTGCCGAACTGGAGATTTGGTAGTGAACGTCGTCCGCGGAAAGAAACTCACTAACATGCGCGCCGCAGGCAAAGACGACAATAGCCAGGTCCGTCCGGTAAGAGAAATGTCGCTGGAAGCCTGTCTGGAGTATATCGAGGACGACGAGTTGGTCGAAATCACGCCTTCTGCGATCCGCGTCCGTAAGGCGCTGCTTCTTGAGGCCGATCGTCGTCGCGCAGCTCGACAGGCCGCGAGTCGAGCCTGATGCATTGAGTGTTGCTAACTCCCATCCTGCATGTTGCGTATTGGCAACACGCCTGCTCGCTCAGAACGGCGCGATCGTCACAGCCTGACTGGCCAGCTGATTGTCGATTCGAGTCGGCTAAGAAATCGGCTTCTTTCGTTTGGCATCGCGCCGAAAAAGCTATGCTTTAGTATTGACCAGAGGTAGGAGAATTCGCGTATTTCTGTAATTAGTCGGCGCGAATCTTAGTATGGAATCGTCGTTTATCCGGAGACACCAAGATGGGTTGTGGTCGGGGCACCTTCAAACGCAATTGGCGAAATCGACGAGGACTTTCGTTCGTCGAATTCATTGGATGTATGTTCGCACTAAGCAGCGGAGTTGCTCTTGGCTCCGTCTATTTAGGCGTCGACATGAAAACTATGCTTGTTGGCATCCTCGAACGGGCTGAATTGGTTGAGCCCGGATTCTTCGGCAGTGTAGCTGCTGCAGAGACGGGTGCGGAAGATTACGACCTCCTACTAGTCGGCACTAGTGGAGAAGCTGCAATCGACAACTCCGCTGAGAGTTCTGGAGATTGGACTGAAGAGCAGCGCTTAACCGCAACCGAAATGTACTGGGAAGGATTCACCACTAGCATCCGCGGTGATGTTTCACACCGTAAGCTAGACAGTCGGAGTGCCAAGAAATGGCGCTTGTTCGATTATCTAAGTCATCGCCGTAAGGGACACGAAAACGTCGTTAAGGCGATCGAAGCGCTCGACCGACCAGGTGTCGACCAGCGTCTGCTGGAGCATAGCGACCAAGTTCTCGACTGGCATCGAACGGGCTGGCGGGTCTACACCGAGGCTGTCAAGCTTCTGACCGATGCCCCAGGCGACCAATTATCAGGTCCTCTTGCTGAAGAATGGCGGAGCTCCGCTACGCAGCATCGCATGGAAGAGCGGTTAGTCCGGGAAAAACACGCGGCCGTAGCCAGCTATCTCGATCACGCATTTCACGACGCGGCGCCTTTCAAACGCGGTTTCTAGCCCTGAGTCTCCAGTGTTACAGTCAATTTGCTACTCGGTGATTGGCTAACTAGGATAGAACTCATTGGGCACACGCGCGACTCGGCTTCGCCAAGCACTTCTAACAGGAAACTAATCGTATGCGCAACTTATTTAAGTACTGGCTACTTGCTCTGTTGGTCACAACGATGGCGATAGGCCCAATTTCGGCAGCTCAATGGTCAGAGTGTGGCTGCTCGCTGCCGGAGCCCAACTATCAATCGGAGTGCGGCTGCGAAACCTATTCTTCTCCCTGCGATGGTTGTTGTACGCAATTCGGCGAGGGCTCCGAAGATCTATCTGATTGTTGTGGCGAAGAGGTAACAGCAGAAACTACACGCAATGACAATCAGGACCCACAACCTGTTCCAGAGAAATCTCAGAAAGCTGAACCGATTACTCCCCTCAAGAAAAACGAGCCTAAACCTTCCGTCGAGCCACAAACTACTCCCCCCGTAACTACAGACATGCCAGCAGAACATCCTGCGGTTCCAAGTCAACCAGACGTGACGAATCAACCTGAGAGTGCACCGACTCATGAAGCTCCGGTCGCCCAGCCGAAACCCGAACCTCCAGCTGTAGAATTGTCTCCAGCGCAGCCCGAGGCAGACCCGCTGGACACCCTGTTTGCTCCACCAGCTACCGATTCAACTCCCGCTACTGACCCGTCAGAACCTGCGAAAGAAGCCGAGCCTGACGACGAAGATGACCCGCTGGAGGATTTATTCAGCAACACCCACTATCCAGATCCGTTAAGCATTGCTGGCGGGTTAGAAAGCAATGTAACTCGAGCCTGGACAGACAATACGGCGAAGTTCCGTTGCGAAGCAAGGCTGCTGGGCATCTCCCAAGGCAAGATCGCGCTGGCCCAAGCGAGCGGGAAAATCTCGCTTGTTCCTCTCCGTCGCCTTAGCGATCGCGATCTCGACTTTGTCTATCAGCAAGTGCTCGCCAAACGAGAAATGCTCGCTCGACAGGCTGAGGATGCAAAGCTCGCCGGGGTGTGGTCCGAGTAATCAGGCCTGCTGGCATTGCTAGTGACCTAGTGCTTAGCCCGCAAAGTCAGCCTTGTTTTACTAATCGACTAGCTTCTCTCGGGTCGATTGTGACTAGAGGTACAACAGCGTGTTTACCCTCAATCGATCACGGAAGATCTCTTCATGGAACCGATCTGGCTAGGACTTGGTGCGCCCAAGCTCTTATCTGCGGCCGCGGCCGTAGGACACAGAGCCGCGGAACCATTCGGTGACGTGCTAGAAGCAGCACGATCATTTCTTCGTGAAGAGTCGGCACCAGACTCAACGCCAGCAGTCTTGGCGCCGGCCAAGAACCCGCACATGAAGCTACTTAGCGAAATGCTTACCGGACAGAGTTTGGACGGCAGTAGAAGTCGGTTGGAGATCGATGACATTCGCACGCACGCAGATAGTCTGCAAGATGGTCTGCAACGCAAAATTCGCCAGCTGCTCGACCGCGCAGGTATTGAACTCACAGAACCGGTGCAACTGAGGGTGTCGCCGCTGGACGGGCAATTAGAAGTTGAGGGCAATACTCCCCAGCGCGCCGTACTCGAAGCTGCGCTGGCAAGTGACCCGAGCATTGCGGCCGACTTTCGGCAGCTTGTCACGATGCGAACTCTCACGAGTGCCGCTGCTGATAACGCAGATTTCGTCGAAGCCTATGCTCGCGATCCCTACCAGGCGGTACTCGATTACGCGAAGTTGTTCGACGCGGAACAACGCGTAGTTTTGCAATCTAATCAGACGGAAGCTGAGCTGCGCTTCGAAGCCAGCGAAGACTAAGAGGAGAGCTAGACTAGCTCACCAAATCTTGCGGCTCGTCCGCCAGGGCCAATAAGAGGCAGGACGCGCGCCAAGCCGCCACTCCATCCCGGCCGAGAGCGAAACGTTGTTCATTGTGGATAAATCGTCCGCTCCGAATGCCAAGTTATTGAGCAATTCCATACGCCAGACCAGCCATGGCCACTGGTGGAATTTCACGCCTGCTCCAAAGGGCATCGTGGCCAGCGTGGCATGACGATTGAGCCCAGCGTCATCGCGAAAGTCGAGCTGCGTCACGCCAAATCCCCAAAGCAAGTAGGGTCGAACTTTTGAATCACCCCAGGGATAGTACAAAACGTCTACGTCGGTAACGAAGAAGCTGACGTCCACCGGTTCAATGATCGGCTCGGAGTAAGAAGCACGCGGGTCGGCCCAGGCAAAGCGCCACTCAATTCCCCAGTAGTAATCAAAGTCCCAACCAATCCTTAGGCCGCCAAACAGTACATTGTCTTGGCTAACCCGATTGGTAATCAGATCGTCGCCCAATAGCGGTCCCAAGAACCAATCGACATGGTAAGGCCGATTGAGCCAACTCGTTCCTTCTAGTGGCACGCCTTTACCAACATTGCGGCCATGTGTCGAAGAGTGCCGGAAGCCGAAGTGTCTCATCCAATCGAAGGGTGTCAATTCGTGCTCCGTCATCATGCCGGGCGACTCATCGAGAATGTCTTCCCACTCATCGAATTGGGCAGCTTCTGGAGAACAGAATTCGCTTTCGCTCTCGGATACTTGAGAGTCTAGTAGTTGAGATTCGAGATCGGCAAAGGCCTCGTCCGCTTCAGCTGAAAACTCCAGTTCTTGGCCTCTCGCTAAGCCGCAGAGGATGGAAACGAGGAACAGCGCGCGCAGCGATGCCGCTATGCGCAAGCAGGCGAACGGGAACATTCGGTCCGCGACCATGCAGTCTTCAGCTAAGATAAGAACGTGGCAGAAGAGTTTCAGCCCGTCGGCTGAAATGGGCGGGGATTGTGACAACTGCCTCGGCAGCTGTCAACAGAAAGAGAAAGCTCGGCACAAGCAGGGCAGACCTATCTGCTAGCAGTGTCAGCAACTTTGGCAGTCTCTGCAGCTGTATCAGATTGAGTCTCCGACTCGACTTGCGATTCTGGAGTGGCAGCAGGCTCAGTGACTGTTGCGGAAACCATGATGGTAGCACCCCGATTGGCCCGATCAGTAGTGATCTTCACGGGCACCTTTACCGCCCCCGAGTTTTCCTGCGGCACATAGGTGATCTCGACGAGGTGCAGTACTTTCGACTCGTCTTCGGTTTTGAAGTCGAAGCAATCGTCCCCGCAGTTCACATCGAGTATCCGAAAGGGTTTCTTCCCTCGTACTACAATCTTTCGAGTGACTGGCTCACCCGCGACAACGTCTCCAAGAACTAAGTTGGCAGGTGTAACAGAGATTTCCGGCAGGATGCGCCCCTCTACATAGAGTGGTATTTTCTGACTTTCCGCGCGTTGGTCGTTGGTGACAACAGTCAATTGGTCTTTGAAATATCCTGCTGGTACGTTGTCTTTAAGTCTCACCAAGAGTCCGTAGGAAACTCTGCCCGTGCTGCGTGAGATCTCGTTTAATTCGACTTCGAAATGATCGTTGTCGTTAGTTACGTCGACGATGCTCCACTGTGCTCGTCCGGCGTAGTTCACCGTGACTGTCTGCTCTCGAATTTCTCCCTCGTCGACTTCGCTGAACGCGATTGCACCTGGCGAGAACACAACGTCGCTACGGATATTCCCGTGGACCCGGACCTGAACTTCCGCGGAATAAGGACGTGCAAAGGATACGGTCAGAGTTGCGCCATGGCGGCCGGTGAAAGTTCGTGTATTAAACTTGGCGACAATGTATGCCTTTTCATGGGTGCCAATCGTGCCATTTTCAACCGTCGGACTGGTGCAGCCGCAACTGGAACGCACGCCAGTGATCTTCATGGTCTGTTTGTAGAGATTAGTAACCTCAAACTTATAGACCGTGTCAGAGCCTCGGGCGACTGTCCCAAAATCGTGTTCAACTTTGTTGAACATCTTCTCGGCCCACTCTTGAGCCGTAGCAGGAGCGTTAAATAAGGCGGTGAAGATCAGGCTGAAAGTTATCGTGCGCAACATGGCGAAATTCTTTATCAACTGAGGGCCTGTATGCGCAAATCCCTTTGCTCTTGTTGATCCACGTCGATCCCTGCCCAAAGGCGGTTGGACTGCTGTCATGCGTATCGTATTCTACTGCCAGGTTCGGCGGATGGTTCAAAATCAATCGCCAAGTCGGTCATTTTTGCGTTTTTTTCACCTCGAGGGGAAGAGCAGTTCCGCTAAGCAAAGTTCTACGCTATCGGCTGAGTTTAACGGCTTTGGGGGTTGTAGGTTCGCCGAGATAGGAAGCTCAAATTGCCCTCGAAAAACCGCGCGAGGTATTCGGTATTCTATCCCGCTCAAATCGTAGGGCGAACTCGATCTGGCGGCCCCCGTGTATTTGGCGGGCACTTTGGTAGAATGCGGCCATTGGCGGGGACAATTGACCCTTGGCCAAGATCCTACCTGCTTAGATGGGGCTGCTGCGGCAGCCTTCTCACGTATGCCCACCTACGGAAAAGTTGCGATTATCGGCGTCGGCTTGATCGGCGGGTCCATTGGACTGGCCCTGCGTCAGCGTGGTCTCGCAAATTGCGTTGTGGGCATCGGACGACGACAGTCGAGCCTCGATCGAGCGCTAGCCTGCCACGCTATCGACGAGGCCTGCAGCGAGCTTAGCGAAGGCGTGGCTGACGCTGAATTGGTTGTTGTTGCCACGCCGGTGAACTCGGTAGCCGATTGCGTTTGCGACGCCCTGGCGGCAGCGACAGATAAAGCTCTAGTTACTGACGCGGGTAGCACTAAGATGGCAATCTGTCAGGCAGTAGAAGCCCGCATGCCGAGCGCTGCGGAACGGTTCGTTGGTAGCCACCCGCTAGCGGGAGACCATCGCACAGGTCCAGAATACGCCCGAGAAGACCTACTCGAAGGGCGAACCGTTGTTTTGACTCCTGGGGGCCTGACCTCTACCGAGACTATCGCCGAAGTTGAGGCTTTATGGCGTAGTCTGGGCGCTCACGTAATGAAGCTGCCTCCTGTTGAGCACGATGAAGCCCTGGCGCTAACTAGCCACTTGCCGCACCTGGCCGCCTCGGCGCTGGCTGCCGTTACGCCTGAGAAATGGTTGGGTCTAACAGCAACCGGCTGGGCCGACACCACCAGAATCGCGGCCAGCGACCCAGAGCTGTGGACTCAGGTTCTTGGCCAGAATAGATCGGCAGTTCTGGAGTCATTAAGGCGATTCAACGAACATCTGAAAAAAATCGAGACCGAGTTGCGAGACGAAAATTGGCCCGAGCTTCGAGACACCCTGCACGACGGAAAACGGAAACGCGATGCTTTGGGAAATTGATATTCACCCGCGCCGAGGCTTGCCCGACCGCGAGGCCGAGCAGGTTGTTGCCGACGCTGCTGACTTGGGCATATCAGCCGATCTAAAAGTTCGCTCGGCGCGTGGGTTCCTGATCGAAAGCCCTTCGCTGCGCGCGAAACAGGTTGAGCAGCTAGCAGCCGAGCTGTTTGCCGACGCACTGGTGGAAGAGTATCGATCAGCCTCAATCGGCGACGCACGACAGGCAGCCCCACTGGAAGCTGCCAATGGTTCTGCTGGCACTCTCGTTCACGTGCTCTTAAAGCCGGGGGTGATGGATCCTGTCGCGCGGAGTGCCGAGGCAGCCGCACGAGATTTCGGCTTCTCGATCAGCGCGATTCGCACAATGCGGAAGTACTGGATCGATGCCGCCAACGACGAACATCTCCAGGTCGTCAGTAATCGTATCCTGGCGAACGACGCGATCGAGCAGGTGGTAGTGGGTCCCCTGCCCTTCGATCACTTGCACGTGGGCAGCGACTACCAGTTCGAACTCCGTCACACCCAGCTCAGTGGTTTGGACGACGACGGATTAATGAAACTTAGCCTCACTGGTCAGCTTTATTTGCAGTTGGCTGAGATGCAGACGATCCAGCGATACTTCGCCGACTTGGGCCGCGAGCCGACCGACGTGGAATTGGAGACTATTGCTCAAACCTGGAGCGAGCATTGCAGCCACAAGACCCTGGCAGGTCGCATTGCGTACCGCGACGAACGCGGGCCTCGGCAGTTTGAGAATATGCTCAAGGAGACGATCTTTGCCGCAACCGTTGAACTCCGCTCGCAGTGGGGCGACGACGACTGGTGTGTAAGCGTCTTTCGAGACAACGCCGGCGTCGTGCGGTTCGATGAAACGAACAACCTCGCATTCAAAGTCGAAACGCACAATCATCCCTCGGCCCTAGAACCTTATGGTGGGGCCAATACGGGCATCGGGGGAGTGATTCGCGACACGATCGGAACCGGCCTGGGTGCCAAGCCGATCTGCAATACCGATGTCTTCTGCTTCGCACCGCCTGACACGCCTGTCGATTCTCTTCCACCGGGAGTCTTGCCACCTAAGCAAGTCATTCGGGGCGTCGTAAGCGGAGTGCGCGATTACGGCAATCGGATGGGTATTCCCACGGTTAACGGGGCCGTCTATTTCGATGAGCGTTACCTCGGCAATCCTCTCGTCTATTGCGGGAACGTCGGCATCCTGCCACGGGACAAGACATTCAAACAGCCTCAGTCAGGCGATTTGATTGTAAGTGTCGGCGGGCGTACCGGCCGCGACGGCATCCATGGGGCCACTTTTTCCAGTGCAGAGCTCACCAGCGAAAGTGAATCACTTTCCGGCGGAGCTGTGCAAATTGGCAATGCGATCGAAGAGAAAAAAGTATTGGATGTGCTGCTGGCAATCCGCGACCGAGGCCTATACACCGCAATCACCGACTGCGGGGCGGGCGGCTTTAGCAGCGCGGTTGGCGAGATGGGCGAAGAGATCGGTGCCGAAGTATGGCTCGAGCGGGCCCCAGTGAAGTACGCAGGACTTACCTACACCGAGATTTGGATCTCTGAGGCCCAGGAAAGAATGGTACTCAGTGTGCCGCCCGAGTCTTGGGACGAGGTCGAGCAGCTCTGCGCTGCAGAGAGCGTCGAGGCGACTGTCATCGGTAGGTTCGAACCCACTGGCCGGCTTGTGCTAAAGTATGAGGAAGAAGTTGTTGCCGACTTGGCGATGGATCTGCTGCACAATGGACGACCACCCGTGGTGCGCGACGCTGTTTATGCGCCAGCGGCCGCGAAACCACAACCGATAGTTGCGCAGGATGACTATTCGAGTGATTTATGCCGTATTCTGGGATCCTACAATGTGGCGAGCAAGCAATGGATCATTCGACAGTACGACCATGAGGTGCAAGGAGGAAGCGTCATCAAGCCCTTGGTGGGCGCACAAATGGATGGGCCTAGCGATGCTGCGGTGGTACGACCAGTGCTTGAGTCGCGACGCGGCGTTGTGATTTCCTGCGGCATGAATCCTCGTTACGGGGAGTTCGACACCTATCACATGGCAGCCAGCGCGATCGACGAAGCCGTGCGAAACTGCGTGGCTGTCGGGGCCGACCCGATGAGGATCGCGATACTAGACAACTTCTGCTGGGGCGACTGCGAAAAGAGCGAAACGCTAGGAGCGCTGGTGCGGGCGGCGTTGGCTTGCCACGACCTGTCTCTCGTGTTCGAAACGCCGTTCGTTAGTGGCAAGGACAGCCTTAACAACGAGTTTAGCTACTTTGATGACAATGGAGAAAAGCAGACCATCGCGATTCCTTCCTCGCTGCTGATTAGTGCGATGGGGCAGGTCGACGACGTAGGACAATGCGTGACGATGGATCTTAAGTCAGCCGGAAACCGGTTGTACGTTGTGGGAGAAACCAAAGACGAACTGGGCGGTTCGCACTTCGCATTGGTCAACGAGCTAGAGGGCGGCGCTGTGCCGACGGTTGATCCGCCGATCGCGAAGCGAACGTTCGCAGCTTTGCACGCGGCCATCAGTGCTGGAGAAGTACGTTCTTGCCATGACTTAAGCGAGGGGGGGTTGGCTGTCGCGGCTGCGGAAATGGCATTTGCCGGAGGCGTGGGTGCGCAGCTCGATCTATCAGCGCTGCCGCAGCTGCCGAAGGCAAGCCTTCTGTTCAGTGAGTCGAATAGCCGCTTTCTATGTGAAATCGTTCCCGAAAAGGCGTCCGCCTTCGAAACCCTCATGGCTTCAGTGCCGTGTGCTTGTGTTGGCGAGACGGTCGCGGAGCCACGACTGTTAATCACCGTAGAGAAGGATGGTGCAGCTGTTGTTGATGCAAGCCTTGAGGAACTAAAAGCTGCATGGCAACAACCTTTGAATTGGTAGGCAGCGCCGCAATCGCGGGTGGCGCGCGTCGCTCTGAAGTATTGATCTGCAATCCGAAACATTTAGTCTGAAATCAGCAATGGCACAGCCTCGAATACTAATCCTGCGAGCTCCCGGCACAAACTGCGATGCAGAGACTGCATTCGCATTCGAGCGCGCAGGCGGTCTGCCAAACGTTTTGCACTTGAACCGGCTATTGGAGTCCCCACAACTTGCCACGGAGCATCAGGTGCTTTGCATCCCGGGAGGATTCAGTTACGGCGACGACGTGGCAGCTGGACGAATTTTTGCGAATCAGATCCGACACCACTTGGCCGATGTACTGGCCGAATTTCGCGCCGCGGGCAAACTAGTGCTGGGCATCTGCAATGGGTTTCAGGTGCTCATTAAATCTGGCTTGCTAGATACGGACGACTCCCAGGGGCCGGCAGCTTCGCTTTCGTGGAATGAATCTGGTCGTTACGTCGACCGCTGGGTGCACCTGCGCCGTGCGGGGGCTAAATGCGTGTTTTTGGCAGGCATTGATCAGATCTTTCTTCCAATCGCTCACGCCGAAGGCCAGTTCACGGCTCGCCGTGAGGATTCAATCCAGCAGATGGAGCAAGCGGGTCAGCTCGTGTTGAGATACGAACCTCAGCCCGGGCAAGCAAACGATTACAATCCCAATGGCTCGATGGCCGACGTGGCGGGAATCTGCGACCAGACTGGGCGCGTCTTTGGCATGATGCCCCATCCCGAACGGTTCATCGACCCCACGCAACATCCGCAATGGACGCGATTGCCCGAGCAACAAGAAGGCGCTGGACTACAACTGTTCTGCAATGCCGTTCGCTATTTTTCTTGAGCGGACATACCAGAGCTCGGAACAGCTGGGATCGTACCCAGCTCGGCTGGCACTCTTCGCCAATTTCGGCTCAGCCTGCGATCGATCCAAGTTCGAGCTGCCGTGGTCGCCTGCTCGACGTTTGGGAAATCACGCAGGTAGGCGATCCGGTTCCGAGCTGGATCGGAAATCGAAACACTGTAAGTCGTCCGCCGTACACTGGAACCCGTATTGTGGCTGATCAAGTGGAAAGACCAATCGCGATACGTTTCGTCAGACGATCGGGCTGTGCCGAGGCGCGCTCGAGTGCGAAACTTCCCGCTATCGCGGCCTGGACGACTATTCTGAGCGAACCATAGTGACATGAGCCAAAGACTCCTGGTTGAAAAAGAGTGCGTACAACAATTACGCTCGGCGCGCTCAAGCTCCGGGCCTCATGCTCTCTTGCTTAGCACAGAAATCGTTGACAACCAGCAACCTCATGGACGAGTCGTGCCGATTATAGAGGCCCTTAGCCAATCGGTTCATCCTCGGCGGATGCTCTCTCCACGGCCAGCGACTCTGCCAACCACCAACCCAGACGTCCCAGTAGACGAAAATAGAGAAAGCTGCTCGTCGAAACTAGCAGCACGGAAATCACAACAAGCGCTGGCGACAATAATTGTAACCCGACAACTACCCCAGCGCATCCGGCTGCCAACACGACTGACTCCGCGTAGAACAGCAGCCATTGCCCGGGACGTTTAACCAACGTGCTTGCCACTTTCCTCGAAAAGAACTCCATCGCAGAGCCGTTATACAGTTGCGACAGAAGAAATACGGGAAACAGAACTAGCCAACTGGCAGTTGCTATCCCAGGTCCGACACCGATGACGAGCCCTGGAACGAATCTCCAAGCCAACAGCCCGGGTGCAAGAGCCATCGAGGTGGCAAACAATACATAGAAACACTCACCCACCCAATCTACGAATATTAGACTTGGCGGCGAGTAAAGTCTGTCGTTTCCCTCGGAGCTCTCTTTTAATACAGCCAGCCATCCGGCCGAGGCTGCCATGAAACTCAGTGCTCCAAAGAACGCAGTTGTGCCATAAGCCACAAGAACGATCATTAATGCCATCCCTTGGACGTTGGCCATCGCGTTGGCAACAAACCAGATTTCTAATGCCAACGCGAACGCCAATATGAAGATATATTGCGGCAACGGACTGCGGCGTAACATCCTAGAGACGCCCTGCAGCAATGGAATAGTCGGCAGCTCAGATCGCTCATAGAGTTCGCGATGCCTCTGCTCATCACGCTGCTCCTGCTCTTCGATACGACGCACTGCATACGGCACATAGGTCGGAAGGTCGATTGACTCTTGCGTTTCATCGAGCTGATACTCCGAGCCGTCGGGTACCAGTACCGAGGGTTTTGTCTTTTCGACGGGAGGCGGAGGTGTCACCGTTTTCGCGCCGCAGTCAGGACAGCTCAGCATTTTGCCGACCTGCTTGGCATGAGCATGCATCAGCGTGTCGCAAACGCGACAGTGGACGGGATAGAATTTCGGTTGCTGGGCCGCTAATTCAGATGATAGTGGGGCCTCGTCGACTCCCCACAAGCCGTACTGCTGTCCGTGCATCGCCCGGGGTGGCTTCTTGGGGCGTGACTTAGTAGGTGTCGGCACGACCGTGAGGGCACCACAGTCATGGCACTTCGCCCGCTTGCCAACGTCCAATGTTCTGGCCGAAAGATAGGTGTCGCATACTCGGCAGTGAAATCCAACCGAGGTTGGCTCAGGATCGGCTTCCACTGGCGGCCGATCTGGCTCATCAGCGGGAACAATGAGGATCTTTCCACATTTACCGCAGCGGCACTTCCCACCAGGACGCACTTCGCCCAGCGTCAGCACGGCCCCACACCCATTGCAGGTTAGCAGCTTCGTTGGTGAGAGTGGCATCGACATAGCTGGTCATCGCCAAAAAAAGCAGAATTGACTCGTCACTGTATTCTACACGAGTCGATGCAGATTTTGGCAAATTATTGGTCCCTTGAATCGCGCGCCTCTGCTACGATCAGAGCAGGATCAACCTTTCCCGAGATCGCAGATGGCGACGGCAACAATGTGGCACGACGTTTTAGGACACGATGGCGTTATCGATAGATTTCGGCAGAGTCTGAAACACGGAAGGTTGGCCTCCAGCTACCTGTTTCTAGGCCCTAGCGGGGTGGGCAAGCGTACCTTCGCCCTTAGGCTGGCCCAGGCGCTACTATGCCAAGCGACTGACCCCGAGGAGCTGGATTTCTGCGGAAATTGTGAGTCTTGTCGACTGATGGCAGCGCAGAACCACCCTGACCTCGATTTTGTCGCGCTGCCCGAGGGAAAGCGCCGCCTGCCAGTCGAGCTCTTCTTGGGTGATCGGGATCACCGCAACCAGGAAGGCCTGTGCCACAACATTTCCATGCGCCCGATGATGGGCCGGCGACGGCTGGCCCTGATCGACGATGCCGACCACCTTACGGTCGAAAGCTCCAACTGCCTGCTCAAGACTCTAGAAGAGCCTCCACCTGGGGCCGTGCTGATTTTGCTCGCCACCAGCCGTAGTCGGCTGTTGCCTACGATTCTCTCTCGCAGCCAGGTGGTCCGCTTTCAGCCACTATCCACTCAGGTGCTCGAGAGGTTGCTAGTTGAACAGCAAATTGCTGCTGACGCTCAACAAGCCGGCAGTCTGTCCCCCCATTGTCAGGGGAGCCTCGCAGTGGCACGTGAGTTGTCTGATCCCGACTGGTGGGAGCTCCAGCAATGGCTGCTGCCGAAACTGGCCCCAGCTTGCTTCGATAGCATAAGCCTGACAGTGCGAGTTAATGAGTTCGTGAACCAGGCCGGCAAGGTAGCCGACGCCCGCCGACAGCGATTGAGAGCCGTCTTCCAGATGGTGGCGGCCCACTTTCGCGAGGTCCTCCGCCTTGCCTGCCAGGGAGATTATCACGATCAATCTCTCGATTCTGCAGCCGCTCAACAGGCAACTGAATTGGGCCCTTTCGCACAGCAAAGTGCCATTATGATTCTGGATCGCTGCATCGAAGCAGAGATTCAGCTCGATCGCAACGCAAATCAGGCAACGTTGCTCGAATGTTGGTTAGATGACCTGGCAGGCACCCTAGCAACTACGGAGCCGGGTGCGATCGTCTGACGCCGGCCTCCAAATTCAGTAGGAAGTCGGGTTCAGTAGCCACTGGGCAATCGAGGAAATCTTTTTGTGACTTTTCCGGTTTCGCGGTTTCCAGAACGTCGTGGCTGCCGTACACTCTGCACATCAGTGGCGGAAAACTGAAGCAGAGGGACTCAGCCATTCTCTAATTGGCATGCAAATACCGGTTATGACGGCCCATCCGGGGCTCGTCTGTCTTTACCGAACCCGATGAATAACTGCGTGCTACATTTTCTTGACTTTCTGATTATTCCATCACGGCGAACGCCCCGTAAGGAAGAGAAATCGTGGATACGAGCTTGATAATCTATCTTGTTCCTGGAGTCGCTGTACTGGCTCTAATTTATGCCTTGATTCGAGCAAGCTGGGTTCGGAAGCAGGACGCCGGCACTGAGCGGATGCAGATGATCGGCAAATGGATCTCCGACGGTGCGATGGCATTTCTCACTCGTGAGTATCGCGCGCTCTCTGTCTTTGTGATCGTTGTTGCGATTCTACTCGGGTATTCGAACCATCTAATCGGCGCGGAGCAGAATACCAGCGCACTGATCGCGGTGTCGTTCGTGCTGGGAGCGCTTTGCTCAGCACTAGCCGGGTTCTTTGGTATGAAAACCGCCACCGCGGCCAACACCCGCACAGCCGCTGCGGCCCGACGAGGACTCAACGAAGCGCTGCAAGTGGCATTCGCTGGTGGTTCGGTGATGGGTCTCTCCGTCGCGGGCTTGGCGTTGCTGGGACTTGGTTCGCTACTGATTGTCTATTTGAACATGAACCCTGAGGCTGTTTCTGGCGGCGACCCCTTGCTGCTCGTGTTGAACATCCTCTCCGGATTCTCCTTGGGGGCATCGTCAATCGCTCTGTTTGCTCGAGTTGGCGGAGGAATCTTCACGAAGGCGGCCGATGTCGGTGCCGACTTGGTGGGAAAAGTTGAAGCTGGCATTCCTGAAGATCACCCGCTTAACCCCGCTACGATTGCCGATAACGTCGGCGACAACGTTGGCGACGTCGCCGGCATGGGCGCCGATTTATTCGAATCGTATGTCGGCGCGATCATCTCCTCGATGGTCCTCGGAGTCGCTTGGTTCGTTGGGCTCGAAGCTGCCCAACCCGATGCCGGAATGAACGCGATCTATCTTCCCCTTGTAGTGGCTATGGTTGGTATCATTGCCTCGATAATCGGGTTCTTCTTCGTAAAGACTGGTGAAGGTGACGACCCTCAACAGGGGCTCAACCGCGGTATGTTCGTGGCAGGTGCCGTAATGATTGTTGGCACTGTCGGGGCGATCTACATGATGATTCCGCAGGGCGGAGTGACTGTAAACGATATTATTGCTGGCCAGACGACCTACCAGTGGTGGGGAATCGCCGCGGCCGTCGCAGCAGGACTCATCGCTGGAATCGCCGTCGGCATGATCACCGAATGGTATACCGCTTGCGAGCGAAAGCCTGTCGAGTCGATCATCGAAGCGGCGAGAACTGGCCATGCTACGACAATCATTCAAGGTGTGGCCGTGGGGATGAACTCGACCACACTGCCGATCCTGGTGATCGGTGCCGCGATTATCGTCGCCTTTCACTTCGCCGGCCTCTACGGTATCGCAATGGCTGCGTTAGGAATGTTGTCGACCATTGCTATCCAACTGGCCACCGACGCCTACGGCCCAATCGCCGACAACGCTGGAGGAGTTGCTGAGATGTCGCGCCTCGGTCGAGACGTCCGTGCCCGTACCGATAAGCTCGACGCGGTAGGCAATACCACGGCAGCCATCGGCAAGGGTTTCGCCATCGGCTCGGCGGCGCTGACGGCGTTGAGCCTCACCGCTGCGTATCTCACTAAAATGCAGGGCCAGGTTGAGATCAACGCGGCTAATCCTTATGTACTAGTCGGTCTGTTGATCGGCTGTATGTTACCGTTCCGCTTTTCCGCCATGGCGATGGTTGCCGTGGGTCTCGCAGCTCAAGACATGATCCAGGAGGTTCGCCGACAGTTTCGCGAGATTCCTGAACTCCGTCCCGCGCTCACTGCCGCCCAAACCGCGGAAAGTGAAGAGCGTGACCCCACCGAGGAAGAAGCAAAGGTCATCGCTGCGGCGGATGGCAAAGCCGATTATTCCCACTGCGTCGACATCGCAACGGCTGCAGCAATTAAGAAAATGATCGCCCCGGGCTTGATGGCGGTCGTAGTGCCCGTCGTTGTGGGCGTGATTAGTGTGAATATGCTCGGTGGATTGTTGGTCGGTGTGACGATTTCCGGCGTTTGTCTGGCAATCTTCCAGGCTAATTCCGGTGGCGCATGGGACAATGCCAAGAAACAGATTAAGGATGAAGGCCACACAAAGTGGGGCGACGAGACAGAAGAAATGCACAGAGCTGGCGTTACTGGCGACACGGTCGGCGACCCCTTCAAAGATACATCGGGCCCGTCGCTGAACATCCTTATCAAGCTGATAAGTGTGGTGGCAATGATTATCGCCCCAATCCTCTACGCAATCCATTTCGGCTAGGAAATCCTGAAGTCCCCTGGCCGCAGACGGAAGATAGCTGTTCTCTTGGTAAACAGCTATGATGTGTGGATCTCGATATCTGCGAGAGACACCCGGACTTGCAGGGAGCGGCTGATCTCCTAAAATACGGATCAGCACCTGGAGAGGTGGCAGAGTGGTCGAATGCGCCGGTTTGCTAAATCGGTGACTGGGGAAACCTGGTCCGCAGGTTCGAATCCTGTCCTCTCCGCTTTCGCGAGCGTTCGCGTCAGTATCTATAGGAAACCCCTGCCGACGCAGGGGTTTTCTTGTGCGCGAATCACTCTGAAACCGCTCATTGTGCGACTGGCTCCGAATTCGAGGTGTGAAGACCGAATACTCGCCGCAAATAGTCGATCTCCGTCGCGGTGGAGTCAGGGCAGTCTGCGCAGACAAGCTCGACTGCTTGATCCGAGCCCGCCTCCTTGTATTTGTTGCGCAACAAATCGCCGAATTTCGCGTGATGAATGCTGGCGCCAAAACTCGCATCGGGTGGCAGCGGAGCACTCGCTAACGTTCCGCCATGGCGGAGCTGCAATGGCGGATCGTCGGGGCTGACATGACTAAGTGGGCTGTAATCAATTACTTTCTCGCGCATTTCGGGCGTGTCGAGTTCTTGAATCTTCTTGATGCCGAACATCGGAAAGACCGACGGATGAATATCCGGGTTTCCACCCACGTGCTCAACGATTATTCGCGGGTCGAGAGTAGTTGGTCCGGCATAAGCCACGACGCCTAGCACTCGCGACGACTGCCGGGCTACTGGATCGGCGCTCTCGGAGTCGGCGAGATCGTCGTGCAGCGCTATCCACAGTGACATCAAAGCACCAGCAGAGCCCCCAGTGAGCACGATGAGATCCGGATCGAGATTCCACAGTTTCGCTTGCGAGCGCACAAACTGAACCACCCGCACACCGTCTAACAGCGGCCCCGGAAACGGTTCGCTATCTGGCCCTGCTACGAATCGATAGTTGGCACTGACCACGGAAATTCCATTTGCCAAACAGTCTCTCACAATCGGGCGGCCGCGATTAATTCGTTTGTCGCCCGCTACGAATCCGCCACCGTGAAAGTGAATTACTACGGGAGTAGGTGCTTCGGATTCCGGGGCGTAGAAGTCGAGCACATTTCGAGGATGCCCACCGTAACGCACATCTGCGGCGCCAGGGGCGAGTTCATGGGGCGACTCAGTTTTCGTCTGTCCGTACGAAAGACCCGATGCAAGCACGACCGATAAGACGCCCGGTATCCACAGATTAGCACGCCTGAACATAACTAGCTCGAACCTTGTAACGGGAGATTTGTAAACGTACTGCCAGATGTAGAACAGAAGATGTACTCGATATACTCGGCGACCTAGTGTACCGCAAATTTTACCGTTCGACGATCTCGCAGAGTCAATATTCCCAGTAGCAATAGAGCTGCGCTGGCAGGCTCGGGCACAGCATCGACTTGCGACGCTAGCGTGCTCGACACAGCGGCGTTGCGCTGCCACGCCAAGAAATCGAACCCATCTGAGTCGCCATCTTCATCGGCATCAGATTCGTCATCGACGGCATAGTCGCTTTGCCACTTGGTTAGATCATCATCGTCGACATCGCCGTCCAGATCAAAGTCCCCGGCCTGCGGAGCCAGACTACCATTGGGATTGTGAGCGACTGTATCGAGATAAAAAGTTGCCTCGCCAGCGCCACGAATCTGGATCGAATCGATCGTGACCGTCGGACCAGTTATTTCACCATCCTGGACGTTCCAAGCTTCCCATTGGGAGTCGTCGCCAAGGTCCCATTCATAGAGGTGCCATTCGCCGTCGGCAACGATGTCTTTCGATTCACCACGATCCCCAGTGGTTGGGTCGTCGACCGCAATTTGCACGGTCAGGCCGGGGTCATCGGTCTTTAGCCAAAAACCTAGATTACCGGTCGCATCCAAGGCCATATTAGATCCCGGACTTGACGGAGAGCCATTGCCCGAGAGATGCCGGTAGTACCAACTGGTCGGGTCGCCATCAATATAAATCTCTTGCGAACCGAGCCCGCGGTGAGCCTCGGTGGTCACTTGATTTGCCGTCGAAGCTGCACCAACGCCTTGGTTGGATCCCGAATAGCTAGTCGCCCAATTAAAATACCCTTCGTCGAAATCGAAATTCGTTATTGATACAATGTCGCCTGGTTCGGGCGGTTCGGTTCCGATCAGCAACTGCTCCAGATCCGTCATGGTGCCATCGAAGACGTCACGGTCGACATTACCTCCAATGCCGTCCACGCTGCCTGTGGCGGTCCATTGCCAGAATTTCCACTTGGGGAATAAAGGTGTGTCAGATTCAACCGGTGGATTCGTGGTGCCACTTTTCCACCAGGCGAGCCAAAGATCGTGCGATGCAGCTACCTCTGGCGTATAGCGACCGTTGGTGCCGTTGGTTCCTGCTGCTCCAAATTTGCTCGTGTAGATTAATGGCCGGGTGCCAAGCGTATCGTTGACAGTATCAGAGAATACCTGAACCCAGTTAGAGATAAACGCGCGTTCTGAAGCAGAGTCGCCGAAATCGGGCAGTCCTTCCACGTCGGCTACAGGCGGCAAGTAAAGCCCAGTGTTGTAGTAGGGCATTATAGTGTCAAGAAAATGGTTCGCTTCGCTCACCGCGTCGATGTAGGGATCGGAGTCGGGCAGAAAGGGGTCACCATAGCTGGGAAGATAAGATGTATAGTCCACATCATTGACGTTATCTAGGATATCGGCGAAATGGTATGGGCCGATCAGAACCCCCGCGGCTGTGGCACCTTGCATATTCGCGTGAAATCGAGAATCGGTGAAGTTGATATTCTGAGTCGCTTTGGTAAAGGCGAAGTCGATACCGTCGTTCTTAACGGCGTTCCAATCGATAACCCCTTGCCAATGCGAGATATCAATCCCGTCGACAAACCCTTGCGCTGGGATTGGGTACAGGAATGCAAATAACGCCAATACAGTCCAAGCACGGCCTACTCTTCTTCTGCTCATCTTCTTCCTCTGCTAGAAAGCGCTCGCCTCGACCCCCAAAAGAAACTGCCCCTATTCTACGAAGATATTGCAGACTGGCAAAGTTGTGACGCACCAACGACTGTTACAACTGAGTGGTTTGCGTGTCCCAGGACTTTCATTCGTCACGGCCTTACCGACGACGATGGTCCTATAATTTAGCGGGTTTCCGACGTTGCTTACTTTTGACTCGCAATGTTAGCTTTGGGAAACTCGCGCATTTTCAAGATTGGAAACCGCAAATGAGAGATTATAATTCGGTTATTCAAGGTGACGTTAGAGTCATTAGCCTCGATCGAATTAATTCGAACGCCATGCACTCTTGTTTACTTAAGCAACTCTGACCAGATACTGTTGCTTACTGATGGGAAACCTTCTTCCAATACGCTCTAGCATACTTAGGACCGTCTTGCTGACGCTGTTCTTCGGCGCGTACCTTGTGGGTCGCACAGCAGCTCAGACAGGAACCTTCGTTGACCGTCAGCAAGCGACCGACCTGCGCGTAGTAACCTACAACATTCTTTGGGATACGATCTTTCCCGATAACGATCTCATACAAGCCAACAAGTTCGAGCGAGTACTAACTACGCTCGACCCCGACGTTCTGAATCTTCAGGAGATTGGCAACCCATTTTGTCAGGGCTGTATTCCCAAGACAGCAGAAGATGTGCGAGTGCTTCTCAACAGCTTGGCCCCCCTAGCTGGAGGCGGAAGTTGGCAGGTCCATCAAGGCGGCGATAACGTCATCGCCAGCAAATATCCACTCTCGATGAAAGAAACCAACACGTTTCCCTCTGGCAATCGATTCCAGGCTATCGCCTTGGTGGATTTGCCCGACGCACAATTCAGCACGGACTTCTACTTCATGAATAATCATTATAAATGCTGTGATAACCCAGGAGGGACTGAAGATGCACAGCGACAGCAACAGTCCGACGCAATTGTCAACTGGCTGCGAGATGCGAGGACGCCGGGTGATGGAGTTGACCTTCCGCCAGGCACACCTTTTGCGGTCGTAGGAGACCTTAATATCGTGGGCAGTTTGCAACCACTAAATACACTCGTGGATGGAAATATTATTGACGAATCAAACTACGGTTCCGATTCCCCTCCTGACTGGGACGGCAGCTCGCTAACTGATGCCCACCCACTTCAAAACGGTTCTGGGCCAGACGACTACACTTGGCGCAATGACAATTCCAACTTTGATCCTGGGCGACTCGACTACATCATTTACTCGGACAGTACAGTAAACGTGGGAAACCAGTTCGTCTTGAACACATTTGACATGAGCCCAGCGGAATTGGTGGCAACTGGCTTGCATCCGTTGGACATCACGGTCGACTCAATTGGCGTCAGGTACGACCATCTTCCCATAATTGTAGACTTTCGGTTATTTGACTTTGCCGATAGCGATTTCAATCTCAGCGGCTCGGTGGACGGCGACGATCTGTCCATCTGGGAAGCAGGATATCAAGCATCGGCGACCACTCACACGGAAGGCGATGCCGACCGAAACGGCGAAGTTGCCGGCCGCGACTTTCTTATGTGGCAGCAAGAATACACTAGTGCAATTCCCTCGCTAGCTGCCGTACCCGAGCCGGTGTCAATAACGCTGATGCTTACTTGTGTACTGTTCGCGAGTACCCGGCGGCGGTAACATAATTAACGCAGACGCATTGTTAGCTGAGTCAAAGTTCCACGGTGGAGGCATCTGATGAATCGATCAAAACTAAAGCACGCACAAAATCGGCGCGATTTTCTGAAGAAATCGGCTGTTTCCGCAACGGCTTTCGGGGCGCCATTGATAGTTCCAGCCTCGGTGTTCAGTGCACCGGGCAGAGTAGCGCCGAGTGATCGGATTGCGCTGGGCCTCATAGGTTCCGGTGGCATGGGCCGAGCGAATGCGGGTGCATTCATGAACGAGCCTGATGTCCAGCTCGTGGCTGTCTGTGACGTCGACCAGAAACACCTTCAGCTCGGTTTGGATCTAGTGAAAGAGAAACAGGCAAACAACGATTGCCAGGGCTACGGCGATTTTCGAGAATTGCTGGCGCACGACGGACTCGATGGCGTCGTCGTCGCGACGCCAGACCATTGGCACGCACTGGCCACTATCGGGGCAGCCAAAGCGGGCAAGGATATCTACTGTGAGAAACCTCTCGCGAATTCCGTAGGCGAAGGCCGTGCCATTTGCCAAGCTGTCACTGAGAATGACCGCATTTTGCAGACCGGCAGTCACGAACGCTCTGGCGACAATGCCCGCTATGCGTGTGAATTGGTTCGCAGCGGAAGGCTCGGAACGATTCGCACCGTACGCATCAACATGCCATGCGATCAAGAGCATCATAATAATGTTCGAAAACAAGTCGATGTGCCACCCTCTATGCCGATTCCCGATGGGTTCGACTACGACTTTTGGTTGGGGCATACCTCCGAAGTGCCATTTACTGAGAAGCGCTGTCATTTCTCATGGCGATTCATTCTCGCTTACGGAGGCGGAGAAATGACTGACCGAGGCGCCCATATCATCGATTTGGCCCAACTCGCTTTGGGAATGGATGAGACCGGCCCAGTGAAATACTCAGCCCGGGGCGTCGCTTCCTCAACCAGTTTGTTCGACGCGTTTATGGATTTTGATTTCGAAAACACTTATGCCAACGGTGTAAAAATGATTGGCTCCAACGAAGGCCCGCGAGGAGTGCGTTTTGAAGGAGATGATGGGTGGCTGTTCGTCCACGTTCATGGGGCAAAGTTGGAAGCTCACCCCGCCGATTTGCTCGAGCCATCCCAAGCCCCGGAGCCTTCGCTGGGCCGAACGGCAAGCCATCGGCGCAATTTTCTCGATGCAATGCGCTCAAGAAAGCAACCATTTGCTCATGCGGAGATCGGTCATCGCACCGCGACCATTTGCCATCTAAACAATCTGGCCATGAAGCTGCAGAGACCGCTAGAATGGGATCCCAAGAGCGAGCAGATCGTGGACGACGACGAAGCAAATAAATTGCTTTCTCCTGCCATGCGTTCGCCTTGGCATTTGTAGAACGGATGCTTAAACGTAGCCCCGAAGCCTAAAGGAAACAGGAAGTGATGCACTCCAATGCTCTATACATGTTGGCGACAATCGTACTCGTCGCCGGCTGCAGTTCCGAATCGCCAGTCCCCGAGGCATCTTCCACTTCAGAAAGCCAACCGTCAGCTCAAGAAGAACCTTCGACCAAGGTTGCTGATTCTGCCCAGTCAGATCAGTCGATTGCTGCCACTGAGAGTCCGCAACCTAAACAGGCTGACGCGTCGACTTCAGCAGACGACAGTCCCGGGTTGGCTGTCGGTGAGAAAGCTCCTGAATTTGAGTTAAAAGACCAACAAGGCCGATCGCAATCGCTGGAAGGGATTCTCGCAAAGGGCAATGCCGCGCTGGTGTTCTACCGCTCTGCCGATTGGTGACCGTATTGCCGAAAGCAGTTGGTTCAACTGCGCGACGAGATGAAGAGGCTCAGCGACGCCGGTGTACAGATTGTCGGCATTAGCTACGACTCGCCAGATATTCTAAAAACCTTCGGCGAGGCTGAGAAAATCCCTTTCTTGCTCCTTTCAGACCAAGGGAGCAAGACAATCCGCGAGTACGGCTTGCACTTTAAAGATGGCCTACCTCACCCTGGAACTATACTTATTGATCAGGACGGAATAATCCGTGCGAAGATTTTCAAGGATGGTTACGCCACTCGACACACGGTCGACGAGCTTGTCGGCGCTGCCGGAAATATTGACTGAGAATATGAAATGAGCGCCGAGGATAAGTTTCGTCCATCCCTGCGCCTGGCGCCATCACAATCAAAGTTCAATTGTGGAATGTGGCTACTGCTGGTCACGTTCAACAGCGCGGCATGCACCGGCGAGGCGTCTGATCGAGGCGCCTACCTGAGAGTAAACCAGGTTGGCTATCTCGGTGACGACGCCAAGATTGCAATCGCATTTTCCAACGAGCCATTGGCAGGAAAATTCGAGCTAGTCGACCAGGCCACGGAAAGTCCTGTTTTCGCTGGGAGTATCGCGCCCTCTCGTCGGCCGAACTGGGGAAAGTTCCTCCATTACTACGATCTGGATTTCAGTTCGGCAACAACTCCTGGCCGCTATTTTCTACGGATCGAGCAGACGGGGACTAAGTCTTCCGTATTCAGCATCGGAAACAACGCGTATCAAAACTATCAGGCCGATCTGCTCCTGTTCATGCGACAGCAGCGTTGTGGCTACAATCCGTTTCTCGACGTTACCTGCCATCAGCGCGACGGTCGAACCGCCTACGGCCCTCGACCTGAGGCGACTGTAATCGACGTCGCAGGTGGCTGGCACGACGCGGGCGATCAACTGAAGTATCTGATTACTTCCAGCAATGCCACGGCTCGAATGTTGTTGGCCTATGAACTTGAGCCGGAAAAATTCGGCGACGTCGTCGACGAACGGGGACATCCGGTGCCAAACGGAATCCCCGACGTGCTGGACGAAGCGAAGTGGGGACTCGACTGGCTGCACAAGATGCATCCTCGCCCCGATGAACTCTACCATCAGGTCGCCGACGATCGAGACCACAATGGTTGGAAATGGCCTAACGAAGACAGTTCCGACTATGGCTGGGGACCCAACAGCTACCGAGTAGTTTACTTTGCTGACGGGAAGCCGCAGGGTTTAGGGAAATTCAAGAGCGAGGCTACCGGAATAGCAAACCTTGCCGGGCGATACGCCGCGGCCATGGCCATGGGCGCTCGCATCTGGAAGGAAGATCTCAAGGATGAAAACTTTGCAGCAAAATGCAAGCAGTCGGCGGTTGAGGTCTATCGGCTTGGAAAGGCGGCGGAAGGGTATCAGCAAGGCAATTCCTATGGCGCGCCTTACCGTTACTCAGAAGATACCTGGGCAGACGACATGGAGTGGGGCGCCGCAGAGCTCTACCGCCTTACCAGCGACAAGTCCTACCTCGATGATGCAAAAAAGTATGCAGAGCTGATCGGTGCTACGTCGTGGCTGCCGCTCGATACGGCGAAGCACTACCAATACTACCCATTCGTGAATGTGGGCCATTTCGCCCTTCATCCTCACGTGGACGAACAGTTCCAAGCGCAGCTAGCATCCTACTACCAAGCCGGAATCGAAGCTGCGCTGGAGCGCGGACGAAGCAATCCCTTTAGCGCTGGTGTCCCCTTCATCTGGTGTTCTAACAATCTGACTGTAGCGTTGATCACGCAAATCATTCTCTACGAGGATCTAACGGGCGACTACAGCTATCACGATTTCATGCTAGCTCAGCGCGACTGGCTGTTCGGGCGCAATCCCTGGGGCACCTCCATGTTCACGGGAATTCCTAGGGATGGAGAGTATCCGGAAGACGTACACACCAGCGTGTGGCATCTTACCAGGAAGATGGTTCCTGGTGGCCTGGTCGACGGTCCAGTGTTCACAACAGTTTACGAAAGCCTTAAGGGTCTGCACTTAACGGACCAGGACGAGTTTGCAGAGTTTCAGAGTCCTCACGTAGTCTATCACGACGACATCGGTGACTATTCTACCAATGAACCAACGATGGACGGCACAGCTGGGGCGATTCTCATGATGGCGCACTTCGGAACCGGTCATCCATCGGCGCCACATTTCAAGCGATCGCAAAGCTACGACCCGGCTTGGTCGCTGGACGAGGGCGGCATCGTACGGGCCAATCGGGATAAGAAGCAAATCGCACTGATCTTTACCGGCGACACACAGGGCGAGGGAACGGAGTCCATTCTCAGTACCCTGAAAACATTGGGCGTCGAAGCGTCGTTTTTTGTTACCGGCAACTTCTTAGCGCAGCCAAAACACGCACATCTGCCGAAGCGGATTCTAGAGGAAGGACATTACCTTGGCCCTCACTCCCACGGACATCTGTTGTACAGTCCTTGGAAAAACCGCAAAGAATCGATTGTTACGGAAGAAGAGTATAAATCTGACTTGAGCAGGAATCTCTCTGAACTGCGAGAGCTCGGCACTTGCAGACAAACACCGGTCTACTTTATCCCGCCTTACGAATGGTACAACGAGGACCATGTCCGCTGGGCTCGTGATCTGGGCTGTGTGTTATTCAATTTCACGCCGGGCAGCGGCTCGCACCGTGATTGGGCGCCTGAAGGTCACGAGGCTTTTCGCCCTTCACAGGCCATCCTCTCAGACATTCTCGCCCACGAAGAGAGCGCGCCGGACGGCCTGAACGGGCATCTGCTGCTCTTGCACTTGGGCAGCAAGAGACAGGATAAAATGCACACCTTGTTGAATCAGCTGATTGAACATCTGGTCGCCCGTGGCTACGAATTGCAGCGTGTCGACAAACTGCTTAGCGCACAAAGCTCCAGGCGAGCTGCCACAGGAGCCCAGTTGGAGGCAACGCCAAGAGTCCCAGCAGCCACACGCCAACTATCCGAGCCGTGAGGCGAAGAGAGTTAAAGCTGTCGCGGGATTCGATGAGGGTGTGAGTTGCTGCTTGCATAGCGATCCGTCCTCCAAATACCTGGGCTCGTCCCCCTGGGGTAGTGATCTTTCAAAGATACGCAGCTCAATGTGCTCTGGTTCGACTTGAACATGGGTATAATAAATTCCGGATTGCTGGCAGAATTAATAGAGTGCTATCGTCAAGGAGCACCTTGGAGAAGCGGAGTATTCCATGATACGAACAACACTCACCGTGCTAGTCGCCACGTGCGTTGCAATCACCTTATTTCCCAGTGAATTGGTTCGCGCCGAGGATACTTTAAAAGTATTGATCCTCGACGGACATAACCCTCACCACAATTGGCAAGTTACGACCCCATTACTACAACACCTGCTGCGGAAGTCGGGTCGCTTCGAGGCGGACGTCGCCACCGCACCGCCCGACGGCGAAGACGCTAGTGGCTTTCGACCGACACTGGCCGACTACGATGTTGTATTAAGTAACTACAACAGCCAGCAATGCGGTGACCAGTTCAAAGAAGACTTTCTAGAATTCCTCCGAGGCGGAGGGGGATTCGTTTGCGTGCATGCTGCGAACAATGCGTTTGCGGATTGGCCAGAATACAACCGAGTCTGCGGGTTAGGCGGCTGGAGCGGTCGGGATGAGCGCTGGGGACCCTACGTCTATTTCCAAAACGACGAATTAGTACGAGACGCCAAATCGCGCGGTCTAGGCGGTAGCCATGGCATGCAGCGTGAATTCCAGATCGTGATGCGCGACCGCGACCATCCGATCACACAAGGTCTGCCGCCCGTATGGCTGCATACGCAGGACGAGCTCTACGACCGACTCCGCGGCCCTGCCGAAAACATGCGGGTGCTGGCTTCAGCTTATGCCGACCCTGACAAAGGTGGCTCCGGTCGAGACGAACCGGTGATGATGGTGCTCCACTACGGAAAAGGTCGAGTGTTCCACACAGTACTGGGACACGCCGATTATTCAATGCGTTGTGTTGGATTCAGCACGACCCTGCTCCGCGGGACGGAGTGGGCGGCCACGGGAAAAGTAACGATTCCCATGCCCAAGAACTTTCCTACCGTCCTGGTAACCAGCTCTTGGGAATAAACTTGCGAGTCTGCTAAGCCAATCGGAATCTTCCTAGGCACACGCTCGCCGCGACGGTGAGCACGAGCCAGGCGCTCGTCGGTTCCGGCACAGCTTGCGAAGCAGCCGCCAGTGCCACCACGCCGTTACCAATTTGCTGCTGCCAAAGTAGAAAATCGATGCCGTCGCTCACGCCATCAAGATTGGCATCGCTGTCGCTGTTGACTCCGTAGTCGCCTTGCCACTGGGCCAGGTCGTCTTCGTCAACATCGTGATCGCCGTCGAAATCGCCCGGTGTGTTGATGGTGAGATACTGATCAACCGAAAGGTCCTCAATTATTTGGATTGTCCCGTCGCGCCACTCGATGCGTAGTTCGTCAATCGTGGTAGCCGCGCCAAGCCCGAAATGCACGGGCAGATCGCTCTGATTGAATGTACCCGCATTCGTATTTGCTTCGCGACGAATCGTTCGCTCTTGTGGAGTATCTTTGTTAATCGTGGCATAAAGTGCCGCACCGACGCCAGTGGTGTTGTCGGTCGGGCCAGACAGCTCGATGTACATCCAATGATTGCCGTTGGTTGATGCATCGCTGATGAAGACTCTTTCGGGAATGATCGTCACGTTAGGATCATTGTCACCAGCGGTTGGCGCAATCAAATCCTGATCGCCATCCATGTCGATATCTCCCCACGCACTGTCGTAGGCTCCTTCGTTAAAGGCGGACAGACCCTCAGCCACAGTTACGTCGGTAAATTCCCAATTGCCATCGTTGCGGTAGAGCTTGCGGGCGGCGTTCTTGCCGTTAAAAGGCTTGTGATCATGGAAGTACAGGTCAAGATCTCCATCGTTGTCGTAATCGACCGCCCGACCGCCGTTGAGATCGCCGGATGTGTCGCTGAGTAAAGCTTGTCCGGTGATTGTATCAACGTCGGTGAACTGATTGCCGCCGTCGTTACGCCAAATTTTGCTTGGCTGACTGTCGGCACCCACCATGAACAAGTCGAGGAGACCGTCGTCGTCAAAATCTACGAATTCGGCTCCATAGCTGTTACTCATGAACTGGGTCCCGTTCGTATCTGCGATGTCGATGAAGCTCAGCGTGCCAGTATCCGCCAGTTGGTTTTCATAAAAGTTATTTCGAATAGTGCCGCTCCCATGACAGGTGGAGATATAAATGTCTAAGTCTCCATCTCCATCGGTATCACCGATCGCCATTCCGTAGGACTTCGTTCCAAAGTCTTCTTGAAAACCGACACTCGCACCCACTGGCGTAAAGGAACCGTTCGGGTCTTGTAGATATATCTCGTGCTTTTCCGGTCCTTCCATTGCTAAGATCAAGTCGAGATCGCGGTCGTTGTCGATATCAGCCCAGGCGACGTTCTGATGGAAACCGGGATCATTCAAGCCGATGGACACACTTTCATTCGAGAACCCGCCCATACCATCACCCTTTAACACATCGCCACTCGCACCAAGATTCGATTGTCCTACAAACATATCGATATTGCCGTCGCCATCGTAGTCGCCCCAACCTGCGCTCCAGGAAGATCCCAAACCCGCAGGTAGACCGTTCGAAATGTTTGTATAGGTCATCGCACCGGTACCGATCTTATTATTGCGATAGAGCTGCTGAGCGCCCGAGGAGCCCTGAAACATCATGTCGAGATCGCCGTCGTTATCGATGTCGGCTAGCGAGGCGCTGCGGGAGTTATAATCCACCCCACCTAATATCGACGCCCCTTGTTCGCTGAACGTCTGGGCGTACAAGGGGGTAGTCAACGTTTGCAATCCAATGGCGCCTGCGCACAAGACGAGCGGAAAAAACATTCGGGACGAATTCATTGCCTGATCTCCGTAGCGAGAATGAGAATACCCTCCTACGATAACAGAGCGCTGCAGTAAAGAACAAGGAAATGCCTCAGAACTGCCACTTTTTGAGGTGATTTAGCCTCAGATACCCATGAGCATTCTGCTTCATCGAGACGCGGGCCTTTTGTTACTTAATCAGGCACAGCGACGGGAACACCTCTAACTCTCCTGCGCCGCCTCCTGCGGCTGTTCGTTGGAAGGTTTTTGAGATTTGCTGGCTGCCATGCGCCATAAACTGATCTGCGCCGCCACAATGACAGTTACTGTGGTGACGAGGCGATCGAGTATCGCAGCTGCCAAGGCCTCGGCCGCTGTTGCGCCAGCCGCGCGCGCGCCGAAAACGATCGCCGCTTCCCGAATTCCGAGCGCATTGGGTGTAAAGCTAACCAGAAACGAAAGGTCCGCCACCAGCGATGCCACCAGCACGCCGACGAAGCTGACCGGCACGCCCATACTCCAAAACACAACTTGCAAGCGGACGGCCCGGAGCAACATCGCCAGCAAGTGAAGACTCAGCAAACGCCCCAGCAGCGACTTGCTCGAACTGAGCTGAGCCCAGGCCCGACTCAGTCTTCGAGCGAAGTGCGCCAGGCGACCAGTCCAGTCGTCTGGCACAGCAACGCGAATCAACAGAGCCAACGCTCCAGCGATAATGCTGAAAGCGAATACTCCAGCGATCACAGGATGAGAGCCCTGGCCATACTGCAGCGAAAGAATCGCCAAGCATCCGAGTCCCAAGCCCCCCGTCGCTACACATTGCACTAACGCAATTGGCAACAACAGAGCAGCGAAGTCGGCATAGCGTACGCCATGTTTTGTCTTGAGATAGATGCCTGCCGCGCCCGCGCCGGCACGTGGAATAAACATGCCCGCATAGGATCTAAGAAAGGAAATCATCAGCGCCTCCTTGCGAGCAATATGGTGCCCCATGGTGCGCAGAGTTTGTACAAGAACCTCAGCGTTCGCCAGCCGTGCTAGGAGAAACAGAATCACCATTAAGGCGAGGTACTGGGGCTTCACCTCAAGCAGTCGCCCTAACTCTCCGAATTGATCTCGGGCAACAAACGCTAGCGCGCCGATCGCCAACAACCCGATGACAAGTCGCCAGGGAAATCTGAATCGCCGTGGGGCTCCTTCGCCATTCGAGTTGTGCGGAGGATCTTGATGTTCCATGGCGAGCTTAGTTAAGAGACAATCTGCGAAAGGTTATGTTACAATCGTACTCTAAAAAGTGTAGAGACGTGAGTCGTGTTTCGCGCCGTGGCTCAAGCAAGGTGCCGGAGCAGCTCTAGTAATTCGTAGTCGTGATTCTCCTAGATTAATCAAGCGCTAGCAGATTTGGGCCGATGCTCAACCCTCCTCCTCGATCGGCATACTTACACGTTCCATTCTGCCGACATAGGTGCGGGTACTGCAATTTCTCGGTCGTAGCGGGGCGCTTAGATCTGGTGGATTCCTTTTTGGAAGCGATTTCCAAAGAACTCTCTTTGCTCGGAGCTCCGCAAGAGGTCGATACTCTTTATTTTGGTGGTGGCACGCCATCGCAGCTAACGCCGACACAGTTGCGACAGCTATGTCAACTCGCGCTCAAGTGGCATCCGCTGGCCGACGACTACGAATGGACCGTTGAGGCCAACCCGTCCGATGTCGATCGCGAGCGGCTGGCGGTCCTTGCTAGTCACGGAGTGAATCGCATCAGCTTGGGAGCCCAATCGTTTCGCGCGGACAAGCTCAAACTACTGGAGCGCGACCATCTGGCAGCTGATATACTTCAGGCCGTTCGATTGGCACGCGAAGCGGGAATGCATGTTGCGATCGATCTTATCTTCGCTGCTCCCAAGGAAACTTTGCTCCAATGGCAAGCCGATCTGGATGAGGTGTTGTTGCTCAATCCAGAGCACATCTCGACCTATGGTTTGACATTCGAAAAGGGCACTACCTTCTGGAATCGGCTCGCGAAGAACCAACTCGCCCAGCTTCCCGAAGAACTTGAACGCGATATGTACTTGGCTGCTATCGATCGATTATCTCTTGCCGGCTGGGAGCATTACGAGGTTTCAAACTTCGCGCGCCCCGGCCAGCGAAGTCGACATAACGAAGCGTATTGGTCAGGACGCGGTTATTTCGCCGCGGGTCCTGGTGCAGCAAGATACGTCGACGGCGTTCGCGAAACTAACCATCGCAGTACGACTACCTACCTCCAGCGAGTACTATCGGGCCAGTCGCCCATAGCTGAGCGGGAATGCCTCGATCCAGTGCAACGGGCACGCGAGTACTTGGTCTTTTCGCTGCGTCGGCTCGAGGGAGTCGCTCGCAACACCTTTCAAGAGCACACTGGTAAGACGCTCGACGAGCTAGCAGGCAAAGATATCGCCCGTTTCGTAGATGAGGACATGCTCGCCGATGATGGCCACACAGTGCGGCTTACGCGAGCGGGCCTGCTCGTCAGCGACAGTCTCTGGCCCGAGCTGCTCTAAAGCGGAGCCCGTGGCAGTCGTCGTCGGAATGGCGGGTCTTCTAATGGCGGCAGAAAGCCCCCCGACTCTTCTTGCCAGGACCGACGATCTTCGTCGCTGGCATAGTAACGCAGCCAGACATCAGGGTCGCCGTCCGTGTTCGCGCAATCCCAGTGCAGATAGTTGCGACGGCGCTGAATCATCTTTTCGTTCGCCGGCAGAATATCGCGATAGATCAAGCAATACAATTCCCGGTCCGTAAGATGATCGGTAAAATCCAGTACGATGTGCTTCTCGAATAAACGCTGGATAGTTTCGTACAGCACGGTATGCAATTGCTCTTCGTAGATTGAGTCGGGAGGCGATAATTCGAGCGTAGGTGAAAACCATTCGCAAATGGGCAAAATCGGAGCGCGCTCCCATTCGAGCATCGATTGCAAGAAATCGTTTTCGCTGGAAGTCGACATCATTTCGGCATTCACCCGGCCGATCGACTCGTCGAACAATGGTTCGAGCGCGTCGCGTAGTTTTGCATTGAGCAGTAAGTTCTCAACGTCGTCTGATTTTGGGGAGTCAGGCATTCTCATGGCATCAATGGCTATCAGGGCAAGATCAGTGGGGAGCTACAAATCTAGGGAAAAATCTAAGGGATAAGTAATTGGCGAATCCCTGCTCGCAAGCAGGAGCAGAACCCAGCCATAGCTGGCCACTCCGCATCACCTGTCATACGTTCGACTCTATCAAGCAGGTTCAGAGCTGAGAACAGTTTTGACACCACAAAACAAGCAGTTTGGAAAATCGCTGATTCATGACCCCTACGACCGGCAATCTTCCCCCAAACTGTGCCTCTACAGCTGTCACCGCCCGCAGGGCCACCTCGGAAGGCCGGCAGGACAAGATTACAGCCGAGACTCACCCGATTGATGACAGTTTGAGCCTGCCCTGCGAGACTTTGCATTAGAAAAACCCCGTCAGTCGTGCGACTGACGAGGTCTAAAATATCGGTTAGCGATCGAAACCTTGTCTCTATCGCCTGCGCCCTACGGCTGCCAAACCTAGACCACATAGGCCCAGCAATACAAGCGAGCTAGGCTCAGGAATGCCGTGTGCACACAGAGCAAGTTGCACATCGTTGAAGTCGAGATGATCGCCGACCCACTGGCCGCAGCCCTGGACGTTGTTCATCGTGATTTTACCCTCATCTTCGGAGAGATCCCAGAATGCAGCGCCGTTGACGATCACCTTACTGAAATTGAAATTCGTGTCGTTGCCACCTTCGAGCATTGCGAAGAGGATTCCGTGCTCGCCAATGCCGCCTGCTCCATGAGTGATCGAGGCATTGTCGAATAAAAAGTTATTGGACTGGTTTTCCAGTACAAAGATTACGCTGGATCCAGCCGGACCGTCGACTACCAAGCCAGCATTGTTAATCTTCATGTCGTCCGATCCCGTATCGATCACGATCACGTTCTCTCCAGGGCCTAACGTGATTGTTGTGTTACCGTCTACACCATCCGAATTGAGTGACCATACGCCCGTATTGGGATCCATGGATCCCTGCCCACTTAGGCTCCAGGTGTTAGTCGAGGATAGACCACTAATCGTTGTATGTGCGGCATCCAATTCGCTCTCGATCTGCGCCATCGTGTTCGGATCGTTGGCGAATGTACCGTTCGTTAAGGTCGAATTGCTCCAACCCGCACGGCAATTGGTTGTTGAACCATCAACGCAGCGAACACCGATGTCGGCCCAGATGTCGATGTCAGAGAAATCGTAAGTCCCGTTTTGATGAGTAACGGCAACGTTGCCATCATTTGTGATGACATTCGCGGTAGGCGGCGTTCCGCCAGCCGGCAAGGGCCAAGGGGGATTGTCGTCGACATCCGGATCGGATGAAGAAGGCACGTCGTAGATGCGCCCTAGAGAATTGCTGCTGCTGACCTTTGCACCAACGGCGGTGCTGGAAGTCCCACGACCTACCAGCAGATAGTCGCTAGTGGCGGGAAGAACAAGCGGCGCTGCTTCGGCAATCTGAATTGAGCCATGCAGAGCAGCAAGAGCACAAAGCGTCGTGAGTATCGTAAGAGAAAAACGAAAAGAAGTGCCTATCTCGTAGGCATGTCGGATTTGGTGTCCTATCATTAGTCTCGCTCCCCGCAAGATAACCCGCGAATCTCATATTAAGTAAATAGCTATACAGGGTTCATGGTACTGGATTTCGCCAAATAGACAAGGAATTAGCCGGCAAGGCGGAGTGATTCTTACACCTATTAAGAGCATCCTTCCTACTCTCAGTCGCGCTCTGACTTTGATCCCATAAATTGTGTTTGCGAAAAAAATATCGCCACAAGTCACTTGTCAGACACTACTTGCACTAAAGCTTGTCGAGACTAATTTCAGACAGTGAGGTCTATTTCAACCTCAGAATCGCCATCTCACCGCTCCCAGATCTCAGTTTGCCTAGTAGTTTCTTGAATGTACGGCTACGGACTAGTAGACTGAGTAGCTGAATTAAGCCGGTCCAGCGATGTCGCCCCAAGGTGCCAATGCCAGCTCTAAAAAGGTGTAGTCTTCCCGTTCACTAGCGCGGGAAGACTACACCTTTTTCTCTTTCTTCCGACCGTCACTAATGTCTCGCCAAACAAGTTTGCTGGCGATTCATTGTTCACGGCAATTTTCCGGAATCTGACTCTGCCCGCGCTGCTTGGCCCATGGTCATCACCGCGCTGATTCGGCCCCGGTTTTGTCATATCAGTAATTACTTGAGGAGACCCTTTCCCTATGTTCCGATGTCACACCACGAGGCACAGTTTTCGGACGGTGCTCATCTTCCCCTGTCTCTTGCTGACTGTTTCACCGCTATGGCTCGGCCCCAGAGACGCACATGCTGCCAAGGCGCTCGATTTTACCGGTGATACTCAAATCTTGTTTCAGGCTGCTATCTCCTTTGGTTGGAGCTTCACGGTCAATGAAACGATTACCGTGGATGGCTTGGGATTCTTCGACGACTTTAGCGCAAACGGTGCAGGCCTGTTGCAAGATCATTTAGTGCGACTTTGGTCGGACGAAGCTATCCCACAAGTGCTCGCCTCATCGACGATTACCAACGCGAGTACCCCCGTCGGTTCGACGGCTGAAGAGGGGCAATGGCTATTCAATGACATCACTCCTGTAGAGCTGGCACCCGGTAATTATGTCATCGGTGCCGACGATCCGCTCTGCTCTGGCGGAGGCGATTGCGATGGGATTCGCTTCCGTGGCGTCGCGACAACGATTCCTCAGATCACATTCGGCATGAACTTAAATAAGTCGGGGTTTGGCTTTCCGGACTCACACTCGCCCACCGACGATCGAGACGACGGCTACTTCGGCCCGACTTTCAGCGTGGTCGTTCCAGAACCTGCGACGATCTTCTTGCTGTTCTTTGGCACTGTCAGTTTGAACCTGTGCCGCTTAGGGTCATCCGCACGTCGCTAGACTGGCGATCATTTAGATGACGGTTGCAGTAAGTCGAGCGCGGCCGTTACCAGCGTAGTCACGCCGGTGGTGATCGTCTGTTCGGGATCGGGATAGAATTTGGGCGAATGGAGCGAAGGAGGTCGCTCGCCGCTCTCAGTGTACTTGTCAAACCGCTCGCGACTGATTGCACCTAACTTGAGCATTACGATCGGTACGCCGGCGCGGCCGATCCGCCCAAAGTCTTCGCCGCCCATCGAGGGCACTGATTCCTTCACATTGGCATCGCCTAGCACTTTCTTTAGTGCAGCGACAGTTCGTTCGGTTAACTCCGGATCGTTAAACAACGACGGCGTTCCCTCAGAAACCGTGATTTCCGGCTCTGGAGCGCCCGCGCTCGCAGCCGCAGCCAACGCCTTACGGCGAATCGCGGCGGCCAGCTGCTTGCGCACCTTGGGGCTGTAACTGCGTACCGTAAGCTGCAAGTCGCAAGTATCACCGATGATGTTGTGTTTCGTGCCGCCATGGATCGAGCCGACTGTAATCACGGCCGGTTCAATTGGGTCGATCTCTCGGCCAATAATACTCTGTAAGTCGACAACAAGTTTAGCGGCGATCACGACCGGATCGATCGTTGCATGAGGATACGCCCCATGACCGCCGCGTCCTTTGATTTTGATGTCGACGCTATCGACGTTTGCCAAAGCATAGCCCGCCCGATAGCCAACCGTACCGGCGGGGCTATCGGGGAATACATGCAATGCCACGGCGTAATCGGGCCTCGGAAAGCGCGTCAGCAACCCGTCGGCAATCATCGCCTTGGCGCCGGCGCCTCGTTCTTCGGCCGGTTGAAAAATTGCTACGAGCGTGCCCTGCCACTCCTGTTGATGGCCAGCTAAATATTGAACCGCTCCGACCAGGTTGGTCATGTGCATATCGTGGCCGCAGGCATGCATCACGCCGACGGTCGCTCCACGTTCGTCGCGTGTACGGACGGTCGACGCGTAGGGAAGCTTGGTTTCCTCAACAACCGGGAGTGCGTCCATATCGGCGCGCAACAGCAGCGTCTTCCCCGGCCCATTTTCCAAGACACCAACAACTCCATACCCGCCCACGTTCTGGGAAACCGTGAATCCCGCCTCCCGCAGTTCATTAGCGAGTCGTTCGGATGTTTTTTCTTCTTGAAACGAGAGCTCTGGCGCTTGGTGTAGGCTCTTGTAAAACTGGGTAAGTTGCGGCACATGCTGGCTAATCCAGTCGGCAGGGTCTTCCGCCCGCACCGAGCGCAAAGGCACTATTATCAAGCTACAAACAACACTGAATAAAAGCAGTCGAAATAATTTTTCTGCCGAAATCTCCTTGGCTATTACACGGCATGTTGGTAGATTCCCGGTATTCATATTTTCTGCTCTCTTTATTGAGGCGTTCCGGAGTTCATTCCTTCGGAACGCCTCTTTTTTTGTCACCGGATGAAAAGCTTCTCTATGACCAATCGTCGCCACGCGCCAACTCGATGAGCTGAGGCACCATTGCCCGCAGAGCCCGGGCACGATGGCTGAGGGCCGCTTTCACGCGCGGTCCTAGTTCTCCGAACGTACGATGTAGTTCTACGATCTCGAAAAGCGGATCGTACCCGAATCCGTTAGTCCCTGCTGGCTCGAACCGAATCCGCCCGCGGCAAATAGCGGCGCTCTCGGCGCGTACTGTTCCGGTAGGATCGGCGAGGGCAACATGGCAATAGTAACGAGCAGTGCGCTTCTCCCTAGGCGTGTCGCCGAGCTCTGCAAGCAGATGGTCGTTATTTCCCAGGTCGGTAGAACTCATGCCGGCATACCGCGCGGAATAGATGCCCGGCGCACCGTCCAGGGCATCAACCTCCAGCCCGCTATCGTCAGCCATTACCCAGTAGCCTAGATGCTTGGCCTGCTGGCTCGCTTTCGCTTGGGCGTTTGCGGCAAACGAGTCGCCGTCTTCGACTACGTCCAGCGGATCGCTCATCTCTGCGAGTGTCTGCACTTGAAAACCATAGGGTGCGAGCAGCTCCGTCAGCTCGAAGCCCTTGTGGCGATTCGCGGTCCCTAGAACCAAGGTTTGTGTGGCGGTGGTCATCACAATGTCGCAGACTTAGCGTAATAGAGCTCGGAATGAAAGCTCCTGTCAGCATAGCGAAGAGACACGCGACGGCAACACCCCGACCTAGAGCCTGCAATAGATCGCGTAGAGATGCCCAGCTTATAGACCGGTTTCAAACGAAACTCTTAGTCTCGAATGTACGCCAAGCTGATCGAGCGGCGCGGTACGAGCACTGCTTCGGGAATGATATCGAACGGAATGCCGACGAATCGCTTGGGATGAAATCCTTGGGCAACTTTTCCGTGCTGGTTCGCAAATAGACTGTTGAACCGCTGTTTCTGCAGCTCTTCCCGCTCGTAATCTTGCTGAGTAGGCCGCTCGAAAATGTTTCCCGGCGTCATGGCGCCGAATGTGTCAAAGATAACCTGTGCATCGCGATTTGCGATAGCGATCTGGCCATTCGGCTGCCTCTGTGCTTTGTCAAAGCTTCCAACCGCAACATAGCTCTCGCGGCGATCATGGAATTCGTAGGCATCCCAACCTTTCTCCCGTAGTGCTATGGTGAGCAGATGGGCATTGCGGACGGCGACGACCAAAGGATCGTCCTCCTTCGCCTTGCGAGTTCGCATATCCTCCACTTCGTCGGTTCTCGACTTCAGCGAAGTACGGCCACGAAACGTAGCAACGCGGATCGAATACTTGCCAGGACATTTCATCAATGAATATTCGGGGCCTTCGTTCCATTTGGCAACTTCGTCATCGACTCCTTGCGGCACAAAGTAATCGCGGGGCAACAGAGGATTGCGTGTCATAAAAGCATGACCCATCGGCCCCTTTTCTGCTTTATGGCCAATCTGTTTGCGCAGATAGCCTTGGAACTTTCGAACTGTTGCCAAGCTCTGCGCGGTCTCTTCCCCTTCCTTCGCCATCAACGATTCAGGTTGAAGAGTCTTTATCCTCTGCAACAGTTTTTGCGCGTCGGGGTCGTCGATCGCAGGAAACTTCCCGGCTAGCACCGCATGCTGCACTACTTTGTCGCCACGGCTGTAACGCCGACGTATCCTCGCGCCGTTTGCATCCATTCCCCGCCCTGGGTTGGCTTCGCCCTGCTTGAAGGTCATGCCATAGTAATAAGCCGGTATGTGGAAATCGCGGCGCAGTTCCACCACGAGATCACGGGCTTGTTCCTCGCCTTCGGGACCATTGAATGAAGCAGCCAACACCAGCCAAGGGCCCTCTTGCTGCGTCAGGGTGTAGTCGGCTTCGGTATCGGCGGGAACGCGCTTGCGGGGCACCAATTGCTCCCATAGCGGTTCGGCAGCCAAGTGACCAGAAGATGTCATTCCCCAGATCAAGACTATAAGCAGCAGACGCCTCATGGAGCGAGAATCTCCTCTGCAGAATGATGGTTGAAAAGCACGCTGACACACGTCGCTCTCGGCGAAATGGTCCGGGACACTAGCAAAACAGAATTCCACCAGCCAGAGCGATCTGAGCTCGAAAGCGGTACTTTCAGGGGGCTAGCATGGGCAAGAGAATCCTTCCTCGCCAGATTCCCAGCAAGATTTCACGAGCCAGAGCGAATAGCCGCCAGCTACGAAAATGAGGTAATATGGGGAAGTGGTGGAGTGATAACTCTCCTCACCCGCGGCATTTAAAGTCAATTCTGCTTTGTCAGAGAAGGGAAAACATCGTGCGAAACTCCATTCAGATTTTCATCGCCGGTCTGCTGTTAGTAACTGTTTGTCTCGCCTTCGATCAACCAATCGTCTCGAAAGCCGTAGCGGCCGAGGAGGGTGAGAAGGCCGCCGCCGCTGCCGAATCCAATGGCGAGCAAACTGCTGCTGAAGTCAAACCTAAGAAAGTGCGCCTGGCTCACATTGCGATCAAGGGCGATCTACCCGAGTCGCCCGGACAGATGACGCTGTTTGGCGATTTGGGCACCGACCTACGCAAGACGATCGCTCGGCTCGATAAGGCTGCCGAAGACGATCGCATCGCCGGTATCATTATTGAAATCCGACCCGCCGCGCTAGCGCGTGGCAAACTAAACGAACTATCGGAGGCAATCCATCGCGTACGCGACAGTGGAAAGAAGGTATATGCCCAAGTGGAATCGGTCATTGGCAGCCAGTACGTCTTGGCAACTGCTTGTGACGAAATCGTGATGCCTGAGTCAGGCATGATTCTGATCCCCGGCATTCATGCCGAAATGGGCTATTACAAAGACCTACTTGAAAACATCGGTGTCGAAGCCGATTTTCTACACGTCGGCGAAGCCAAAGGTGCCGCCGAGCCGTTTACCCGTCGCAGCATGAGCGAGCCCGTCAAAAAGAACATGACCGCGCTGATCGACGATCTGTTCGATCAGATGATCACTAAGATCGCCACGAATCGGGGACTCAAGGTCGATGAAGTCCGCGTTCAAGTCGACAAGGGAATGCTGCGTCCTAAGGAAGCACTCGACGCAGGGCTGATCGACCGCATGGTTTATCCCGACGAGTTCCGCGAAAGTCTCACCAAAGAGTACGACGCCGACAAGTTGGTGTACGTAATGAACTACGCCAAGAAGAAGATTGACTCTGATTTTTCCGGTCCCATGGGCATGATCAAACTTTTTCAAGCGATTCTCGGTGGCGGCGATGGCGACGGCAGCGACAAGGGACCAAAAATTGCCATCGTGTATGCCGTCGGGCCGATTATGAGTGGCAAGAGCGAGGACAACCCTTTCGCCGGGCAGATGATGGGATCCGACACGATTGTCAAAGCACTGCACGAAGCAGCCGACGACGAAGCCGTGAAGGCGATAGTGCTCCGCGTTAACAGCCCAGGAGGATCGGCTCTAGCGAGCGACCTCATCTGGCGAGCTACGCAAACAACAGAAAAGCCGATTGTGGCCAGCATGGGCGATGTTGCTGGGAGCGGCGGCTACTACATCTCGATGGGCGCCGACCGCATCGTCGCCGAGCCCGGCACGATCACCGGTTCGATCGGCGTGGTGGGCGGCAAGATGAATCTTAGCGGCCTGTACGACAAGATCGGAATCACAACCGACGTGATCAGCCGCGGTAAAAATAGTAGTATCTTTTCCCCGACCAGCAATTTCACCGAGAGCGAACGCGAAGCTGTCAGCGGAATGATGCACGACGTCTACCGGATATTCACGACCAAGGCCGCCGAAGGCCGAGGTATGCCGCTAGAAAAACTTGAAGCGCTCGCGGGGGGCCAGATCTACACGGGCCGCGATGCCAAGCGCAACGGCCTGGTCGACCAACTCGGCACGCTCAAAGACGCCATCCAGCTGGCCAAGCAGCTGGCAGGTATCGACCCCGATGAAAAGGCGAAACTAAAAATTCTGCCAGAGCAGGAAAACCCATTCGACGCGATCTTTGGCATCGACACGAACGCAGAAAAGGAAGTCCGCATGATTGGCAGCCTCAGGCACGTGCTACCAGAGCTTACGGCACCACTGCAACGAGCAGCCCAAGTACAACAAGTCATGCGCGACCCCGTCGCGGTGATGATGCCGTATTGGATTGAGATAAAGTGATCCACCCGGATCCCACGGAATTTAACTTCTGGGTGAGAATTACCTCAGCGCCTGGGCATTCGGCTGCGCGCCACTATCAGAACGCCGGCAACCAGCAGAATTGCGCTGGTCGGTTCGGGTACGTGGCCAATCGATGCCAGTGTAAGAGATGAATTGATCACGCTGCCGAGTATCTGCGCCGTGCGGTAATAGATAGGAACCCCGCCCAGTTCGAGAGTTGAACCCCGGCCCACGTACAGGTGGTCCACGTAGAGTGCTTCGGGACTTTCAGAGTCAGGTTGGTTATCCACCAGATCGACCAATTTCAGGTGCGCGGAACTGAGACCTCCGACGCGCAGCGTGTCCAATGCAAAGTTCTCCACGTACCCTTCGTCAACATCCCCGAGATCGATGCCGCCCACTTCAAAATCCGTGACTTGTGAATTCGACGACCGAAATAGGTTCCAGTTCGAACCGCCGACCGTCAATTCCAGATTGTTCAGCCCAGCCAGATTATCATCGTCAGTACTGAAGTTTTCGAACTTCTCTCCCGTAAGCCGCAGCCGACTGCCCGGCACTGCTGCAAAGACGCTCTCCTCTCCCAACGAGATTCGGTTCTTAACCGTCACTTGGGCCGGTTCACTGAACGCGAATGAACCACCCGAATTGAACACTCCCATCCCGATTTCCAGATTCTCTGTAATCAGCCGACCTCCGCTGAAGTCGTAGCGGCTCGTAGCGCCCTCGATTCGCAACGTGCCGCCGATGCGTGCAGTACCTGCTGAATGAATGAAGTTGACTGGAGCCTCGCCCAGGCTGCCTACAATCGTATCGCCATCGACTTTGAGCCTACCCTCTTCGAGCCGATAGTTGGCTGATTGGAAAGGGAACAATTGAATGAGTTCAATCGTGGGACCACCCCCAATAAAACCTGGTACACAAAGTTCTAAATTGCCCGTTACGTGATTGACCCCGCCCGTCTGAATGAATTCTGGCAATCGATTGAAGCGACTGACGAGTGGAGATTCCATGGCTGGGTCACCGATCGCGATCCGATCTACCCGTAGGGTTCCGCCCGACAGACGGTACCAGTTGTCTTGCAAAAGTAGCTCATCAGTCACGCGAACCACACCGCCTGACTGCTCCACTCCAGGCGTCCCGGTCACTCCCAGAAATAAATTTACATCAATGAGTACCGACTCTGCCTCGAGCCGTCCTCCGGAAATGCGCGCCCCTCCAGAATAAATCGATAGTCGCCGATCGATGCGCGTACGGCCTCCAGACTGATGAAACTGTTGCAGTTTGCCTCGAGACAACAATTCAAGTGAATCAATCGGCGTGATATCTATCGCGATTGTTTCTTCGAGCTGAGTAGGGAGAGGCAATCCGAGCGGGCTCTCTAAGCGATCATCATCGCGCGGAACGGGTAATGGAATACCAAGAATGGGTAATGGTGGTCGACCCAGAGTCATCCAATCTGTCGAAAGGGTGCCTCGATCAAGAAAGTACACGCCGTCGTCGATCGACAACTGTTGGTGAATCCGCAGACGACCTCCTTTTTGCCGAAATTGGCTGCTGGGAACGAGAGTTGGCAGCCGCGGTCCTGTCAGTCGCAAAACGTCCGTCTCGGCACGTCCGCGTCGGAGCTTGATGATCCCGCCGTTCTTGAGTTCAGCTACGTCGGTTTCATTAGGCACTCCGCCGGACCAGTTTCTCGAATCAAACCACGAGCCCGGATCCTGGGGCGGACCGACCCACTCGGTCGTTGCGGAGGGCGGTGGTATGACAAGTGTCGCGGAAAGGTTATCAGCTAAGAAAATGAGCCCAGCCTGGACCACTCCCACGGTAAACAGCAGACGCGTTTGACGACACATAATTCGCATAAATCCGTCCTGCCAAAAACTCCTTCAATCTCACATCCGGCTGCCTGGATCTTCAAACCTGCCGAAATGTGGCCACATTTATAAAGGCCGCCACACGTAGTGAGTGTCACTCACTCATTTCACAGTTTGCCTGCGACGCGAAGTACGTCGCCCAGTCGAAGTGCTGGTGCCGAGTTGGATGGAGATTGAATGATCGGCGGTAGGTCGAGGAGGTAAGACGCCCTGAAAACCACATTCTTAAGGCGTGGGATCGACGGCTTTGTTGACTTCTTCTGGAGAGTCACTGCTGTCAGGACTATTTGCTATAGGAATGTCGACACCCAAGGTTTCTAAGAGCGAGCGAATCTGTGGTTTTCGTATCTCAGTTCTGTCGACACCATATTCCAAGTATCTTGTAAAGGCAGTTGATTTACTTTTGACGATTTCACGTGTTTCCACTGAGTTTTCGAACATATCCATATACGCGCCAAATTCATCGTCGCCAATCCAGTTTAACGAATCGTAGCCAAATGAGTTCTCCATCTGACTAGTCAGCTTATCCAGGTAAATATCTCGCACCCAATCGGAAACCGGCTGCTCGGTTACATATTCGAGGACGCGGATTAGTGGCGGTGAGTGCTCGCCGTATCCCGGCCGTGGCGGCGGATCCCAATGGGGCGGAAACGACTCGCGATCGTGCTTGGACATCATCTGAAGGGCTTGCTCAATACGCCCATTCTCCAAGTCCTCTTCTACGGCACGACGAAGCTGCTGAGGCGGTTGGCTGCGCGGAAGTACAAACGGCCACACGAGTAGGGCGAGAATTCCCATCGTCCACAGTGGTTTTGAGACACTATTTGAGGTCTCCATCTCAAACTGTACTGGATGCCAATGACGCTTTTCCATCCCACAGATTACGCTCCCTGCAATGAACCAGATGAGCCACGTCGCTAAGCCAAAGAACTGCACAGCAAGAGCCGTGCTTTGGATAATCGCTTCGCTTTCAGAAAGTCGGATGCCGCCCATGATGTTGAAAACGGGCAAAGGAGTTAAGAACAAAATGATCAGCGCCAACGTGTCGGCAAACAGCATCACAAGAATGAAGGATGCGGTGAATGACGACCCGAAGAGGACCGAGGAGCAACGACTGATAAGCAACACGCGCCAGACTGATACGATGCCCAACAGCCACAAATTTGTTTGTACCGCATCACCTGCAGTCATGAAGTGTTCCACAGGAATAGCATAGAGCCACGCCAAAGGAGCGGTCATCCAATACAGCGACAAGAAACGTCGATAGGAAGGAAGAAAGGCAACTGGCGTCGCGGAGTGTTGACGGATTGCCAAGTAGAGAATGGAGAACAGCACGAACGACGTTACTAGGGAGGCAAGCAGAGGTAGCAACAAATGCCACGGCTCGTGGAACAGATCCTCGCCATCGTATTCTCTGGCAAAGCCAGCGGAGAGAACGAACAACGCACCGAGCCATAGCGAGTTACGACAGCCGGCAATAGCGACAATCGACTGGCGATTGCCGATGAGCATCCGGAATAGTGTAGATAGCTGCATTCCAGCCCAATCAGGTTAAATCGTTCTTCAGCATTCTATTATCGATATGCTCATCTGAGACGTAAGCCCTTGTCGGAATATCGCTCGCATACCTGTCCAGTCTGGTCAAGCACTTCACCTACAACCCTGGGATCTTTGCACACATGCCAAGGTGGCCAATCCCTGGATTTCGCTATAGTTTTTCGTTGAAATTGGGCCAGGCAATCTGCTACGGTGCGAGTGGGATTGGGGTTAGGCCTCGATCTCAAGACCGTATTTCACCTACCTCTAGGAGACCATCGATTATGACCAAAGCGGGGCGCCCTCGTGCGCTGGATGAGACGAAAAAAAATGAAGTGTGCGCCTTGATTTCCGCGGGAGGCTCGATGCGGTTTGCCGGCCGTTACGTGGGTTGTTCCGCGAAGACCATTCGCAACGAAGCCCAACATGACCCGGACTTCGGCGATCGCCTGCGCAAGTCGCAACTGGTAGCTCAGTTGGAGCCGTTGCGAGCGTTGCGCAAAAAGGCCACCACACACTGGCGGGCGGCGGCCTGGTTGTTGGAACGAGGTGATCCGGACCAGTTTGCCCGTCAGGATCAGAAGTTCTTCAAGCCTCAGGACGTTGCCAATCTGCTGGAAAATGTCCGTGCCACGCTTAAAGTGCACATCAAAGACTTCTACGCCCGGATCGTTGCTTCCGAGGTGATTAGCCGCGTGCTATCTGAGGCCGGCTTGCCTAAAGGAAGGGGCTGTGCGTATGCCAAGCTCAGCAATTTGCCTGCTGGTATGGCACCCGATCTGTTCGACCCCTTCCAAACAAGTTTTCCTGGATCAGCGCACGGACCGGCAGTGAGAACCGAGGAAACAATTGACGACAGCGATGCAACTGAGCCCGAAACCCCCAACCTTTTTTCCAAGCTTCACGCAGCAATTGACGAGAATTCAAGGGTCAAGCAAGAGGACGAAGGGAAAGAACAGGCGGATTTTTTCCCCGAAGTTGGGACCCCAGGCAGAGAGAAACAATGCAGAGAGGGGAATACTGAACTCTAGCAACTGGTAACTAGCAATCAGCCACTCCCTCACTCCGTCGAGCCAATACGATCCTTGCCAATCCACTTGTGCAGGGCATCGGGCACGATGATTGTACCGTCGGGCTGTTGGCAGTTCTCCAGGATCGCGATCAGAGCTCGGCTAACGGCAATGGCGGTGCCGTTGAGAGTGTGGGCAAAGTGCGTGCCCTTTTCGCCTTTTACTTTGTAGCGAATGTTGAGACGACGGGCTTGGTAGTCGGTGCAATTGCTGGCGCTGGTGACTTCGCCATACTCGCCGCTTTCGCCACGACCGGGCATCCAGGCTTCCAGGTCGAACTTACGATAGGCCGGGCCGCCCAAGTCGCCGGTGGCCGTGTCGATCACGCGATAGGGGATCCCCAGCCCATCGAACAATTGGCATTCCAAGTCGCACAGGTAGTTGTGCATGTCTTCACTCTGCTCGGGGAGCGTGAAGGCGAACATTTCGATCTTTGTAAATTGGTGGACTCGGTAGAGACCGCGCGAAGCGCGACCTGCCGCACCAGCCTCGGTGCGGAAGCAGTGGCTGACGCCGCAGAGCTTGATCGGCAACTCTTCGGCGTCGATTACTTCCCCCGAGTACATACCGCCGAGGGTGATCTCGGCTGTGGCAACAAGATTGAGATCGTGATTATCGATGCTGTAGATTTGTGTTTCCGGTCCGCGAGGGATAAAGCCGATGCCTTGCAAGATTTCGCCGCGGGCCAGGTCGGGTGTAATCATCGGCGTAAAACTTTCGCCGATCAGCAACTCCATCGCGTATTGCTGCAGGGCCAATTCCAACAGCGCTGCCTCATTCTTCAAAAAGTAAAACCCATTGCCGGCTATACGGGCGCCGCCTTCGAAATCAATCAGGTCGTGCTGCTGGGCGAGTTCCACGTGGTCGAGCACGGGAAAGCCGAAGCGTCGCACTTCGATTTCGCCACGGCGAATCTCGCGACTGCGGGCTTCGTCGCCGATGGGCGCCTCGGGGTGCGTCAGGTTAGGCATGCTGCGGTAGATGGATCCTGCCTCGGCAGCGATCCGCTCAAGCTCCGATTGCTGAGCATCTTTTCGCTCGCGCAGCTCCCGCCCTTCTGTTTTGCGTTGCTCGCGCTCGGCTTCGTCTTTCGCCTTGCCGATCGACTTGCTTACGACATTCGCCTGGCGCGCCAAATCCTCAATCTGCTGCTGCAACTGCCGACACTCAGTTTCCAGTTTTACGTAGCGAGCCACATCAGCCTTCACGCCCCGATGCTCGCAGTTCTGCTGCACGAGCTCGGCGTTTTCGAGAATAAATTTCTTATCAAGCATAAGGGCTACTCACTATTTATTGACCGCGGCAAGTCGATCCCAGAGGGCAGCGCTGGCGCGAATACCTCGGTGGAAATCGGCGAGCGAAAATTTCTCATTGGGACTGTGAAGATTGTCGTCATTCTGCCCCCAGCCCAACAAGAGCACGTCTGCCTTCAGCTGCTCAGCAAAACTGCTAACAATCGGAATCGACCCCCCCTCCTTCATGAAGATCGGCCTCGTTCCGAAACCGGTCTCTATCGCGTCGGCTGCAGCCTCAAGGTAGGGACTTTCCAGCGGAAAGGCGATTCCGCCCGCACCGTGATAGTCGACCAGCTCCATCTGGATGCCTGGAGGTACGAGCGGCTCAAGCAGAGATTTCAAACCGGCTGTAATCTTGTGTGGATCCTGGTCGGGCACCAACCGAAAGCTAAACTTGGCCGATGCTCGGGCAGGCAGCACTGTCTTTGCGCCTTCGCCTTGATATCCGCTAGTGAGACCATTGACGTCGAACGTGGGCCGCGCCCAGCGCCGCTCCAACGTGCTAAAGCCCGCTTCGCCGGTTACTCCATTGATGTCGAGTTCCGCTTCGAAAGATTCTTGATCGAACGGCAGATCGCGCCACTCTTCGCGCTCGCGCTGGGAGATCGGCACAACATCGTCGTAGAAACCGGGCACTTGGATGCGACCCTCGCCGTCGATGATCGCGTCGAGCATGTGAGCGAGTGCATTGGCCGGGTTGCTCACGCCGCCACCAAACACGCCGGAATGCAAATCCCGATTAGGTCCCGTCAGGTGCAATTCGTAATAGGCTATGCCTCGCAAGCCGTAGGTAATCGCCGGAACGCCTGGGGCGAACTGGCTAGTGTCGCTAATCACGACACAATCGCAAGCAAGCTTAGCGGAGTTCTCGGAAAGAAAGCTCTCAAGATGTTCGCTGCCAACCTCTTCTTCACCTTCGATCACAAGCTTTACTTGCAACGGGAGCGCTTCAGCAACCTGCGACCAGGCCTGCAAACTCTTCACATGCGTGAGCATCTGCCCTTTGTCGTCGCAGGCGCCGCGGGCGTAAACGTTGCCATCGCGAACGGTTGGCTCGAAGGGTGGACTGATCCACTTGTCCAGAGGATCGGGCGGCTGTACGTCGTAGTGGCCGTAGACCAATGCTACCGGCGCCCCGGGTACTGGGGCCGACTCGGCATAAACAATCGGATGGCCCGCCGTTTCGATCAGCTCTACGGTAAAGCCGAACTGAGTGAGATGCTCAACGAGCCACTCGGCCGCTCGGCGGATGTCGCCGCGGAACTCCGAATCGGCGCTGACGCTGGGTATTCGCAGCAACTCGGCCAGATCGTCCTGAAACTGTTGTCGATGGTCGTCGACAAACTGCAGTACTTGTTGCAAAGCTGGATTGGCAGGGGCAGAAGCGGTCACGGCGATTGCTGGCAGGCGGATAGGGGCTTGCAAAAAAGGCGAATAAATAATTTGGTAATTGAATACCTGTGGCAGAGGTTTTTTGCCACTTACACTCGGCCAAGGAGTATCCTCTCACCGGGGGCGTCTAATATAATGCGGAACCGTCGTTTGTACCACATGGGACGCCCGCAACCTCAACTTCGAGAAACAGAGTTAACTACATGGCTGGATTTCTAGACCCTCACGAGGAGGGTGGCGTTACCGTCGCCCCCAAGAAACAGCAGCAGGCTGAGCGTCAAGCAGAGCGTCAGCCACGGTACAATGTGCTGCTCTGGGATAGCGACGATCACACTTTCGACTATGTAGAGATGATGCTCCGCGAACTCTTCGGGCACCAGAAGGAACAATGCAAGAAGATTGCCGAACAAGTGGACGCCGATGGCCGCGCAGTCGTACTGACCACTACGTTAGAGCACGCGGAGCTGAAACGCGACCAGATTCACGCCTATGGGAAGGATCATCTCGAGGGAAGTAAAGGATCGATGTGGAGCACGATCGAGGCGGTGGAGTGATGAAACTTAAAACCTACACTCTTGGCTGCAAGGTAAATCAGTATGAAACAGAGTTTCTGCGCGAAGGGTTGTTAGGGATTGGTTACGAAGACGCTACCAACTCGCAGCCAGCCGACTTGTGCGTGGTGAATACGTGTACGGTCACGTCTGAGGGAGACAGCAAGAGTCGACAAGTCATCCGTCGGATGGCTCGCGACAATCCAGCTAGCAAGATTGTTGTGATGGGCTGTTACGCAACTCGAGCTCCGAAGGAAGTTGCCCAATTGCCAAACGTTACCCAGGTGCTCACCGATAAGCGCGAGCTGCCCGATTTAATGGGACGGTTTGGCGTGACCGATGTACCGACAGGTATTTCTGGGTTCGGACGACGGCACCGGGCTTATGTGAAGGTACAAGATGGATGCATGCTGCGATGTAGCTTCTGTATCATCCCTCACGTACGACCCGAGCTCACAAGCCGACCGCTGACCCATATCCTCGACGAAGTGCGGCGGCTGGTCGACAACGGCTACCGCGAGGTCGTGCTCACCGGCATTCACTTAGGACATTACGGCGTCGATTGGAACCGCAAGCTTCCCAAAGAACGTTGGACTCGACTTTCGCATCTGGTGCGGGCGATTGCTGAGTTACCCGGTGATTTTCGCGTGCGGCTTTCAAGTATCGAAGCGACCGAAGTCACCCGCGAATTGATTGACGTGATGGAAGAGCACGGCGAGAAGGTTTGCCCGCACTTGCACATTTCCATGCAGAGCGGTAGCGACAGCGTGCTGCGCCGCATGCGACGTCGCTGGGGAAGTCAACGCTTCGTTGATCGATGTCAGCTGCTCGCCGAACGGCTCGACCAGCCCGCGATCACTACGGACATCATCGTCGGCTTCCCTGGTGAAACCGACGCCGAATTTCAAGAAACGTGCGACGTATCGCGCCGCGTCGGCTTTTCCAAGATTCATATCTTCCCGTTCAGCGCACGACGCGGTACGCCGGCGGCCGATCTGCCGAACCAGCTCCCAAAAACTCTCAAGCAAGAGCGGAGCCGCGAGTTGGCCCGATTGGAAACGGAGCTCCGGGACGAATATTTTTCCAGCCTTCGGGGCAAGCGGCTACGTGTATTGCTCGAATCGCCGGTGGAAGACAATCCCGCACAGGTCGTGGGAACTTCCTGCCGCTACGCATCCGTGGAAGTGCCAAAGAGTCGGGGCGACTGCGGCGACTTTGTGGACATCGTCGCTGGTGTGACGAACGCAGATCGTATTCAAGCAGAGCCCTAGAGAGCTTCGAGCACGGTCGCCGCTGCCGAACAGGCATCGCGAGCCTCGTCCGCTGTCGGCGCTTCTGCAAAGACACGGACGATAGGTTCAGTGTTGCTCGCCCGCACCAGCAGCCACTTGTTGGGCCAATCGAGGCGTAGGCCATCGAGGCGGTCGGGAGTTGCATCGGTGAAATGTTTTTCGAGGGCATCGAGTGCAGTCGGGACCGTTTCGTTTGCGAGGTCAACTTTCATTTTGTGCATTGCGTAACGAGGGAGCTCGTCGGCGAGTACGCTGACCGGCTGTTGTCGGGACGCCATGGCGTCGAGCAAGAGAGCCATCCCAACATAACTATCGCGAACAAGGCCGACGCGGGGATCGATCACGCCGCCATTGCCTTCGCCGCCAAGAACTGCGCTTTCAGAAAGCATCCTATCTACGACGTTAGCTTCGCCCACTTTCGAGCGATGAAAGGGGACTGAGTATTTTTCAGCCAGATCCTGGGTCATGCGACTCGTGGAACAATTGGTCACGACTGGGCCGGGCGTCTGTCGCAAGACGTGATCGGCGCACATTGCCAGGGTGTATTCCTCACCAATGTAGCGGCCCGCTTCATCGATGACCGCCAGACGGTCGGCATCGGGGTCTTGGCAAAAGCCAATCTGTGCGCCCGATACCTCAACCAGCGGAAGCACGGCTTCGAGATTCTCGGGGGTGGGCTCAGGTAGATGACCGAACTGGCCATCGGGTTCGGAACCGAGCACGGTTACTTCGCAGCCAAGTTCTTCGAGCAGAGGGATTCCCAACACGCTGCCCGCGCCATTGTTAGCATCAAGGAAGACGCGAAACCGCTTGGCTCGGATCCGTTCGACGTCGCAAACCGCGGCCACCATGGCCAGGTGGGCGGTGATGTTATCCTCAACCATGTGGGTCGTTCCAAGTTGGTCGAACGATTTCCATTGGGGCGGTTCACCACGATAACGGTCAATCACCTTCTGACCAGCGTCGGCAGGGATCACGCGACCTGTGCGGTCGAACAGCTTCAAGCCGTTGTATTCAGGCGGATTGTGACTGGCGGATATCTGGACGCCTCCGACTGCTCCCAAGTGTCGCACCATGACTCCCGTGGTAGGAGTTGCCGCAACCGCTATGTCGAGCGCTGGGCGACCAGCCGCCAGCAAGGCGGCCCGCACTGCCTCGGCAACCATCGGCCCAGTGTGTCGACCGTCTCGCGACACGACGATCGGCCCCGCCGGTAGTGTTTCAGCAAATGCCGCCACGTAGCGAATCGCAATCTCGGGTGTCAATGATTGCCCGACGATTCCGCGCAGTCCGGAAACACTGATAATAGGTTCATTCATTAAGGGAGGCATTCCATTCTGGTCTTCGCAAGCAGAGTCGCTACTGATGATTAGCCAGGAGATGCGGCATCGTAACAGAACTGCAATATCCTTAAAACCTCGCCTCTAGCATCTAATGGTCCCAGACGGTCTGAATCGGCAATACACAAACTGTTATAATAAGGCGATGGACGACCACAGCGAACACTCTAGGCGAGATTTCTTGAAGGGCCGCGGAGCGGCGCGAACTTTGACGGATCGGCTGCAGAAGTGGGCAGACGAACACATAATGCCTGCCGTCTCGAAGGCCAAGGACCGGTCGACTTTTCACGTACAGGCTTCACGGCGAGCCATGGCGTGCGAATTTGAAGTGCAGTACCACGCGACCGATTTGGACGCGGCCGACCATGTTCTAGAATCATTCGATCTGATCGAATCGATCGAAGACCAACTCACGATCTATCGAGATCAGAGCCAGGTCATCGATATCAACCGCTCGGCGGCCGCAGGTCCAATGTGCGTGGAGCCCCATCTCTTCGCGCTACTGGAACAATCGGCGAAGTTATTTAGCGGGACAGACGCCGCTTTTGACATAACCTGTACGCCACTCTCACGAATTTGGGGATTCACACGCCGCGAGGGTCGCCTGCCCTCCCATGATGAAATAGAAACCGCGCTCGCGCGAGTAGGTTTCGATAACGTACTGCTCGACGATACGAAATGTACCGTTGAATTCAGCAAGCCTGGTGTGGAGATCAATCTGAATTCCATTGGCAAAGGATACGCCCTCGACCGCGCCTCTGCCCTTTTGGACGAGCAAGGCGTGAGCGACTATCTCTGGCACGGCGGGCGCAGCAGTGTGTTGGCTCGGGGCTGTAACCGAGCCGATCCCAGTCGCGGCTGGACGCTGGGTCTGCGCGATCCGATTGAGCCAAATCGACGTGTTGCAGAGTTCTATCTACGCGATCGAGCACTAGCCACAGCTGGTGGTGGAACTCAGTTTTTTGAACACGAAGGTAGAATATATAGCCATATCATCGACCCGCGTAATGGCCAGCCTGCCCAAGGAGTCTACACCTCTACGGCTTTAGCCCCTACTGCGGCAGAAGCCGACGCGTTGTCCACAGCTTTCTTTGTGATGGGAGTTGATTCGACGGCCGCATACTGCTCCGCACATCGTGAGATTGCTGCCGTACTAATTTGTCCGGCGGCAAACGGCTCGGGAGTTTCAACGCACGCTTGGGGCCTGGAAGAGGACGATTGGAGCCTACTAGCAGAAACGCCCCTGGGCTAGGGCCGGCTTTGAGGTATGTGGCGACAGGTCATCACAAGTTGGCGGCGCATTCCTCACGGGCCGATGATACCATACAGGGCTTCCTAAATGAGCTAGGACAGGTAACAGACCGCCTATCGCGAAGAGATATCTCGTGTTGGATTTTTTTCTTGAGAATTTTGGTTATCTGGGCATCGTCATCTTTTTGGTGCTCACTGGCTGCGGGCTTCCGATTCCCGAGGAAGTGCCAATTGTCCTAGCTGGGGTGCTAAGTTCTCAAGATAAGCTCGTCACGGAGTGGGCTTTCGCGGCCTGCTTGCTAGGAGCCCTGCTGGGCGACAGCCTGATGTACGCCATCGGGTACCACTTTGGTCACGGGCTCTTGGTAGAACACCCAAAGTTCGGCAAGTTTCTGGGCGCTCAGCGCGAGGAGTACTTCGAGCAAGCGATCCAACGTCACAGCTTCAAGGTGATGCTGCTGGCACGGTTCATGGTGGGGGTAAGAGGTCCTGTCTATTTGGCGGCCGGCGTAGTGCGAATGCCATTTCGTCGGTTTATACTGTGTGACCTGATCTGCGCGACGCTAGTTGTTGGCGCGTTCTTTAGTCTCTCATACTTCTATGGCGAAAAGATCACGGAGTTCGTGCTCGACGCGGAAAAGACGTTCACTCTGATTCTCTTGGCAGTGGCGGGAGTCGTCTTTCTGTGGTGGATGCGCCGTCGGCGACAGCGGAGGCTGGACGAACTCCTCAAAGGACGCTCGATCAGCCAAAGCTCCAAGCCTGCTGAGAAGCCTCAGCAAGATGAATGATCTTCATTCTGCCACCGGGTCCCACCACCAAACATCCTCACCTCGAGCAGCGACCAGCGGTTTTCTCAGTCGCTCCATCTTTGTAGCCCGCTGCTTCGTAGAAGTTTGAATGTTCAGGGTCTTCCGGGCATCGACCCAAACGCCGCCGCTAATGCCGGCAATGATATGGCGCTGATTAATCACTCGATGGTTGATTACAGTCTCTACCTCACTCGGCACGACAATCTCTGGAAGTTTTAGGAACTCGGCAGAAGAAAATAATTGAGCCTGCCAGCCAACTTGCTCCAGGATTCCTTCCCTTTCGATAATCTCGAGCGCTAACGAAAGATCAAACACATTGCGCAGCTCGCCATAAATCGGGTAAGCCGCTGCTAACGCCTCAAAGTGTTCGGTAAATGAGTCTGCAAAGCGTCGATTCAGCTCGTCCGACTTTCCCGTGTGAATGCGTTTTCCGCGTGCTGCTAGGAGTTCGTTTTCGCTCAGCACTTCGACGCCCTGACCGCTGATCCGAAATACGTCACGATTTGCGGAAACTTCGACCGGGTCGTAACGCATGGCAAACCACCAGCGCAACACACTCATCGGCGGGGCAGTACCGTCGGGTTTTAAGTGCACTGTGCTTAGATAACTCTCGACTCCCTCAACGCCGTCGGCGATTCCCATGCCGATGAGTTTCATATGGTAATCCGCGGCCAACAGCACTCGCGCAACATGGCTAGCGGCTCCAATTCCAAAAAACTCGACGTCCTGCGCTCCCAGACTATCTCTCAATTCTTCAAGCCAAGCGCTTCGGCCACTTGGCTCGATGGGTTCCTGGGCCGAAACCGCGACGAATTCTTGAGTCCTGGCAAGAGCCTCTTGACGTGGAACGATCTTACAGCCAAATGACGCCACTGGATGGATCTGCCGTCTTCGCCACAGTGTGAGCAGATCGTCCAACCGCACCACTGGCTGCCCCGTCTCGACGCTAACGAGCCTGCCATCTCGATCGACCTGCCAATCGCTAGCAGGACCTGCCACGATTAGATCGCCCCTTTCGGAATCAACCAGCACGTATTCGATACGGCGCAAGCCAGCCAGCGTGAGCATCTCCGGCGACAAGGGCTGATGGGCAATCTGTCGCCGCAAGATAGCCGCTTCCAACCGAGGCAGTGAAACGTAGCGTATCGCCGATGATGTGCGAACATCTTCCGGCGTACTCTCGCGAGGCCTATCCGGTACGCTACTAAGAACCTCATCATCACCAACAGGCTGGCTGAAACTTAGGGTGCCACGGGCGTCGACGAATACACCGGTCGGGAAGGGGGAGATCTCACCTTCGCCAGTCCCATTCTCGGTCCAAGTGTCGGCCTCGACAGTCGATTGGATCAAATCAATAAGCGAATCGAAATCGGCCTGGGCCGAACCGCCCTCAAGGCCTGCATTAAATCCGTTGTTCCCGAAACCGCCAAACTGGTTTCCTTGATTCGCCTGGTTGCCTTGGCCAGCAGGATTTCCTTGTCCGATAGGAAGGCCGGCGGGCTGCTGCTGTTGGCCGAAGGTCGTGCCGGTAAATACGCAGACAATCCAGCAATAAAATGCCAATCGCCCAGTGGCAGGCAAAGGATGGTTAAACCACAGCGCAACCCGATCGCCAGAATTCATGATCAATGCCCTCGCTCTGTTCCACGGCTACTTATTAGTCCCCGAGCGGATTATCCGCTATCGGTGGTGTCGTGTCCAGTTTCCGATTGAAACCAGCAAAATTCACACATTCAAAGCCATCTTCTTCCGACGCAAATCCTTCCGCCCTCCCCCTTCCGCCTTCGTTCATCCCCCCCTTTAGTTTTGGCGCTATGCCGGGGGTCCCATGTTTTGGGACAAAACTCAAAGGTTCTGTCCACCGAGATTTTGTTAAGCGATTGCTATAGCAGTCGCAAATACAACTCGGCGGTGACAAAACTCCTCGAGTTTAGGTCAATTTGACATTCTCCAAATGGACAAAACTATAAAAGTTTAAGGGCAGTAATCGAACACTCAATCCTCACTCCTCTCCCTTCGCTCCTCATACCTCACACCCCACGATTATCCCGCGCTCGATGGCCATTTACGAGCGAGAAATTTGGCCACTTGAATAGAACGCTGATGAGCACGGACGTGGGCTCAGAACAGTCTCTTTCCGCCCGATCCGCGCCGATCTGCGCTTTATTGTCCACGACAATCAGGTAGGAGGAAGCTGTACGGCTCGGTTATTCGCAGACACGTGCGGCGCATATGTTCTTTGTTAGAAGTAGCCAGGCAGAAGAGGTAGCGGCTGTTGCAGACGACAGCTGCCCCATCTTGGTTTCGCAGATTCAGCTGCATTAGCCTACTAACAGTCGATTTCGTGGTGCCCTCGAGTTCCCTCTGAAGATTGAGGAGCCTAACTGAGACAATGCCGTATTCCTAGCTATGTCGTGGGGCACCTCCAAGAATTGCTGGGTGCAATTTCCTGCTGGCAGTTGTGAACACCGCCGCTACTTAGGATTGTCCCTATCCCGCTGAAGTTGATGTAACCGCGGCTACGAGGCAGATTGCGAAATTCGCAACTACGACGGAGAAATTCCACAGACTCGCCAGTATTGTGGACGGGTCGACTACTGGATTCAACAGAACATTGCGCTCTACATGGCCTGTCTCCAAAGCCAGTTCCGCGTGGTGGCCGGTCTGCTTGACCTCCCTGCGAAACCGAGCGCAATAAGACCCGTCCAGAATAGCCACACGGAGGCCGGTTCCGGGACCACCGTTGCCTGCAGGCTGGCCGTGTCGCCGGCCGTGAAGGTCATACTGAACGTATTGAGTGCGTTGACGATGGCGCCGCGCTCGGACTTGGTCTCGAGCTGCATCCAGACGTAGACTTCGTCACCGGGATTCAGCGTGAAATCGAGCGTTGCCGAGCTGAGGTCGAGGCTCGTCGTCAGAAATAGCTGCTCGTTCGCTAACAGGTCTCCGCCTGACGCAATTTCTTCAGAGATGAAAGAAGAATAGTTGGTTCCGAACGGTGCGTCCGGGTGACTGTATACCGCAGCGCGGCCTTCGATACTGCCTTCGCTGCTGGCATTGGGTTCATCGATGGTGCCGCTCAACGAGACCTGGATCGAGAAGTTCTGCGCAGCCGCGCCCATGTACGTATAGCCCTGTACGGCCGTCGCGATACCGTCGCCGGCGGTAGTGTCGCCGAGAGGCGATTCTGCGCGGGACCGCAACAGCGGGCTGAACACGTCGCCTTGAAACATAGCGGAGGCGAAGCCGAACGCAGTGCCATTGTCGATGGTCGCTGACGCACTGGTGGTAAACTCGCCGCCGTTGAAGATCTGATCGTTCAAACCACCGGGGCGGAGACACAGAACAGCACAACTGTCGTAGGTACCGACGTCCGCCACGGCACCATAGCCGCTGTCGATTGCCGCCTGTGCCGAGCACACCGGCAATAAGACGATCAGTATTGTTATTACGGAAAACCGAATTCTGTTTTTCATTGTTATAACTCCGCTTGAGCACCGTCCCAATGATGTGATCTGGAATAACGCTACGCAGTGGCGCCATTAGGAGGAACCAGTAGCGGAGCGGCGATCGAGTAAATCTGACAAGAGGGCCGGCTGATAGCTTGTCATCCACATCAGTAGATTTGCCACCGCTACGCACATTGTAGCCCAATGAGCGAAGAACACGATAGAGAGCGTTAAATGAAAAGTAGCATTGCCCAGGTCCAATGTGAGAGCGACTGTCGTGCCTCTCTAAAACTCCGTCCCCATTTGGTATCAACGACTTACGTTGTCGGCAATGGCTTCTAAATCACACCGTGTCGAACGACTGACAAAGCTGGGGAGGTGTGCGACCGCTGTTACTTGGGGAAAGATCGAAGTGACCGAGGATGGACACCTTCGCGGAGTTCATGAACGCTGAACTTGCTGGAGGTGGCGAAGACCACCGCACCAGCACCACCACATCGACGACAGTGCAATTCTGCTCGTGGAAGTGTATTGGTGGCCTCATGCTCGCGACCAAGATGGGGGAGCCCTAAGTTAGTTAGCATGGCTGTCTAACCTGCCCAGGACGTAAACACCGATCTTCCTAATTGCAGAGGTTTTCCGGCAAGGAACACACCACCTGCAGTTTGATGAATTCCTTAGCTGCAGAGACTGATGCATCCGCGGCGAGTTGGGCTAGCGGTGAATTGAGGTCGGTCAGATTCACCTCCGCACTGCGGGATGTCCCGAAAAGTTTGACGAAATTGCACGCCGAGCCGTCGCAGCTTGGCTCCGTCTCGAATGAATGTCAGTCCGCCAGGCCGGCTGAACGACAGAGGAAAGGCGCGGCGCTTGTCGGCGTTGCCTACGACGCCTTGTTGGCAGTGCTTGCCTCTCCGTTGGCTTTGAGTTTGTACAGCCTCAACGCACTCGGCTTTGGTAGTGGCGGCAGTCGTGGGCGGTCTCTGTTTGGCCCCAGTGTTTCCCACTGGAGGATGTAGCGCACGGTTGCATCGCCTGAGTTGCCAATGTCTTTGGCTCGCTGAATCTGCATACCGATGAAATCGCTTTGTATTTGATCAAGTTCTTTCGGATACTCGCGCACGACATCGATCTCCTTGTTCAACGGACGTAATGTCTTCTCATCGACCACTAGTCGCCCACTCCCATAGTCACGGTGCCGATAGGTCATCGTAAGCAAGCCCGGCTTTACCGGGCTCATCCCGCTGATGCGAATGCCGATGAACCCCATCGAGCCCCCACCGCTGAACTTGATTTGTTCGCTCCATTCAGTCAGAACGTGTTGGCCCCATCTGCCTCCTTCAGGTCGAGCGGCGTAGATCTGCATATTCCCATCAGCATCGGATTTGTGGTAAGTGATAATTGGGCGATTGTCCGTGTCGAAGGTCAGCTTCTGGCAACCATTAATGATGCCGCCGCCACTGGGAACAGGATCCACCCACAAGGTCTCATCACTTAGCAAGATGGGAAGTTCAACCTTCTCTCCGAAGATCGATTGCCAGTGGATCAGATCTCTACTCTGGGCGTAGCAGAGGTGGTGGTTCGTTGCGCAGTCCGGTGTATCGCGCCAGACCCAAACGAGATGAAACCACCCATGCGGGCCGCGAACCGGCTCGAGAGGGTACGCATTGCGTTTCCCTTCTCCGTCGAGGAGCGGGCTGTCCAGGAGCCTCGACCAGCTGCGCGTCGTCAGGTCGTACCTGTTATAGATCCGCACGCCTCTGCCGGAGGCGCCATCACGGTAGGTGAAGACCAGTCGCCCCTCGTGATCCGTTATGAACTTGGGGTAAGTGGCCCTGTCTTCCTGATCCCCCGTCATGGGAAGTCTCTTGAGAGTTGTGATGTCCCCTGTTTCTTCTGTACGAAAATAGATGAGCTTCACATTATGCATGTTCCCCGATACGTGGAATTGTCCGTCGCGGTCGACTGCCATAGTGATGTAGTTGTGGGAGTCCCATCCCACCTTGGCAGGAAGGACTTGGTAATGCCACTTGTTCAAATCGAGTGTTCTCGAAGCAACCGTCATGCGCCGTTGCTCGTCGTAATACGCGACGTATTGACGGTTTCCTGTCGTGAGCAGACAGAATCTGACCGGGAAACCGGATGGCACTTTGGCAATCTCCCATGACTTCTCAATCCTGAATCGCGCCGCGTCGACTGCGGGCGCTGCATCTGCGACGGGTAGACATAGGATGATTATGAGTACAGACGTTCTATTCATAGTTCTCCCTGCAAACTTCTTCTTCGATACAACTGTGGACAGACCGGTCTTAGTCGAAATTGTGCGTAGGCAGTAGCTCAATTCTAGTGGAATCGAGCACTCGTCTAGTAGCGGACGCCTCATATGGCTCCGCTCGAAACGTATCCGCCGAAAGTGCTTCGGCTTCATCGTTCGACGAACATCACGGCAGTCGGCTTATCTCGCATCGGGGATCTCGACCTCGTTCAGTTTCACTTCCGGTGAAGTCGCGTCGGCTGGACAATCCGACGCGGCTCTTGCCAAGTCGCTAAGTACTGCGGGGTAATCAACCTCTGCAGGAAACGGAACCTGGTAAACCGAGAAAATAACACTCAAACACCCCCGCCTTTGCGGGGTGCTTGCGGTTCTTTCGATTGTGACCCAGAAGAACCGACTCCTTGTGAATACTTGAAAAAAAGAATGGTTTGTTTCAGGCACAAACCATCCCCTCCTCCCGCAGCACCAGACTTATCGATCGCATCCGGCGGTTCCGCTCATCACGGCCCGCAGAGCAGTTGCACTTGCTCGAGATAATACTTGCCGCGCATAAAAAAACGGCCCCTTGCAAACTGGGCAAGGGGCCGTTGAGTTCATAACTTCTTTGGGAACAGTGCGTCCCCCATTTCAGACTGACTGTTTAGCCAGCGCAACCGCAGGAAGGCTCGCAGCAGCTGTCAGCACAACCACAGCTGGCTTCGCAGCAGTTGTCGCTGCAACCACAGCTTGCTTCGCAGCAACCGCAGGAAGGCTCGCAGCAGCAATTCTTAGCAGCCTTACGGGCCTTGCAGCGTGCGAACAAACCGCAGCGCTTCTTTTTCTTGCAGCAGCTGTTGCAGCAAGGATCGCAGCAGTTGTCGGCACATCCACAGGAAGGCTCGCAGCAGCTGTCAGCACAACCACAGCTGGCTTCGCAGCAGTCGTCAGCGCAACCACAGCTGGCTTCGCAGCAACCACAGGAAGGCTCGCAGCAGCAGTTCTTAGCGGCCTTACGGGCCTTGCAGCGTGCGAACAGACCGCAACGCTTCTTTTTCTTGCAGCAGCAATCGCAGCAAGAATCGCAGCAGCTGTCAGCACAGCCACAGCTGGGCTCACAGCAATCGTCGGCACAACCGCATGCGGGTTCGCAACAGTTGTCCGAACAACCACAGCTTGGCTCGCAACCGCAACCGCCGAGCATGCCGAAGAACGCATTTGCGTTCGACGCGCCGCTCAGGGCGATTGCGACGCTTAAGCCAAGCGTCGACAGAAGAAGGTGATTTTTCATCGGGAGGCTCCTTGTTAAGGGGGGGGAAACACTGTTGTCGCTTACAGTACTGATTGTCGCCTCGCCCGCACTTGTTTCTTTGGTGTAGTGCCGGTGCGATGATTAAGCGACGTAATCGGACCGAAGCGACTAACGCTCCATTGGTTATCAATGCGTATCGTCGACACACTCGTTTTACCTTGACGAGATTCGTTAAATTGCCCTTGTAGTAGAGACTTTACAGACCGGCTGTTTCTTTCGTAACGGTTAGAACTAAACGTGTCGGTTTTGAGTCTCCACGAGTGACTAGTAGTGGCTGATACAATCCGTAGAAGCGTCACTTCGAAGTCGAAACGTAGTGTCTGGCTCTCTATGTGACCGTTGGAGAACTCACATGCCTTCGTCGTGAGAAATTAACGAGGTCAAGTATCGTTGTGTTCGGTGGCTCGAATTACGCGCAGGTTCGCTACGATTGAACCGACGGAGAGAACCGTCATAACCGACTCGTTACTTGGAACTGTAATCGTCTTTCGTCGTTATCACTTGGGAGCGATCGGGCGACGTAGATTCGAAGCTGGAAATAGCCACAAGGATTGTCAGTGAAGTCGGATGTTCGCATCCTCTTGCCCCGGTTCGCGATCCAGAGCCAAACAGACAGACGTATCAACGGATATGGGCCAATTCACCTCCCCGTATCCTTCTGGCCGCGAAGAGTGCCTTCATTGGCAGCACCCAAGTCTTCCTATTCGCGGCCTTCCTCCCTAAAGCGGAGGGGTAATGGTGGTCGATGGGGAGATATGGGTATTTTTCATTGTCCGATTTGGACCGCTTGTGCGGCATGACGAAATGGACTGCGAGCCACCACAATCTGACATGTACGCGAGGCGGAGAACTATTGACCGCGTCGGTGGCAGCCTCGTGAACGTCATCCTGGGGGCCCTGATCCTGTGGGTCGGGCAAACCACATTTCGCCATGCAGGTCTGCTAGCAAGTAATAACGAGCGATTTGACAGCGTCGGTCATCAGCTAAAAGCGGTCGACGAGCGTCACGAAAGCCTACGACTTCGCATGGAGCAGGTGGTTTCTCAAACGACTGAACGTACCCGGTCGCGATTCACCCGCGAAGATGGAGAGAAAGTAGCTCTTAGGATCCGAGAAGTTGACCAGCAGCAGGGGGCATTCGAAAGAGAGATGATGGAACGCCTCACGAGCGTTCAGCTCAAAATCATCGCTTTGGAGACCCGCGATACCAGCGACCGCGAGGTCGCTTTGCTAAGGGCCGAGGTCGAGCGTCTGAGAACTATTATTGCTCATCGACCTGCCAACGGGCTTGCCAATTACCCCAATACGGCTTCTTCCGCAGCCAATAAGAGGCCTACGCAGTTGCCGCCCACGACTCGGCGGTAGCAACTACTCCCTTCTCTCTATTGTAGGCTCTAGTCGTCACGGCAATTAGAGTATCCGATGAGAATCGTGCTACAATGCCTGGCGATTCAATCTGCCCCTGTCCAATAGGGTCTTCGGAGTCTTGCCACCATGTCTGCTGCGCCCGAAGAATCACGTACAGAGTCGACTCCAAAGCGAGTTCGATTTCGGCTGAAGTCGTTACTCGTGCTCGTGATCATGGTGTCGATTGTCGCGGGATGGGCGAGAGATCGAATCCTCCTGAACCAGGCAAGAGAAGTCGGGCGTATCAGCATAGAGATTTACACTGACCCCCGGGCGTTTGTACAGCGGCTACGACGTCCCATGCAATTTATCAATTTCGACGACATCGATACAGATCTTGTTGACGTCGCACCATTCGAGTCCGATCGGTATGAATCTCGAGGGATCATCATCAGTGCTGAAGAGGGACAGTACGTAGGTCAGACTTTCGGCCAACCACGAGATTTTACAGCGGCCTCCCAACCCAATGCCTATGCGCCAGGACCGGTTGGCAAGAATCCTGGCGGCAACCGCACAGAAGTCACTTTTCGGGCTGGTCAAGCGCGAGGTCTCGTTTCGGGATTCGCGTTGAATTTCATCGACGTCGATTATCGGTCGATCAAACCTAGCGGCCTGGAATTATTCGATCGCTACGGAAATCGGCTCGCCACGTACGATAGCGTCAGCGGACCCAATCGGACGCCTGTTTTCCGCGGTATCGTGGCCGTGGACGAGCGCGGCAAGCCGGTCCCAGTGATAGCTAAGATTGTGCTAACGAACGGCACAGGCTGGCCCGGCGTCGACAGGGGTGAGACGGTTACCCTGGACGATTTCATTTACGATGTTCCAGTCCCCTACGCGAAGTAGTGGCCTACCACTGCTAGCTGATTCCAGATGCCACTGGATGAAAGTGCGATTCTCTTTTCGGCCTGCCAGTCAGCTGCTTTAGTATCGATTCGCGAAAACTAGAAGCGCATCTAATCGCTATCACTGCTGATAGTTCTTGGCTTATTCAACAATCAGGTCCAAGAAGCTGCAAAGAATGTCAAAGTTTAAGGATTAGGTCGACGATAAGGATTGTGCTGACTGTTCAAGCAGTTGCTGCGCGCTCCCTCTCGTGGAGCGAACAGTGCTAGCGGACTAGCCAGACCGGGGGGCGCCGGTGGTGATCAGAAGCATGCTCGTAAGAGTATGTTTCCGCCGCGGCGAAATACTCGGGCGATTGCCCTGTTGCGGCCTTCCGGTCGCGACGGACTATCGAAGCTAGGATCGCAGCATCATGAACCGGCAGACACGGTCACATATATCGCTTACGTTAGTCGTCCTCACATTGGCGTCGGGATGTCATCCAACGCAGCCATTCTTCTTCTCTGAAGACGGAAATCTGCTTGGCCCAGGCGATCTATCACACTACAAGGACGTTGCCACAGAGATTGAATACCCCGACGTCAACGTAGAGACCCTCAATGAGGTCTATGGTACTCAAGCACCATTTTCTCTGGCTAACGACGAAAACTTCGATATGTGGGACCTCACGCTAGAAGAGGTTACCCGTATTGCCCTGGCTAATAGCCAAGTCATCCGTCGGCTCGGCGGACAAATAACCGATGGTGGCAGCAACATTGCTGCTACTACTCCTGAAACCTTGCAACTAAACGCGGCTGGCGCCCAGACTAGTTACGATCCGGCACTCGTGGAAAGTGGCAATGGAACGGGAACCGGTAGTCAGCTTAGCGGCACGGGTGTTGAAGCAGCCTTATCAGAGTTCGACGCTCAACTCGATTCGAGTATTACCTGGCAAAAAAACGACCGACCACAAAACTTCGGCGTTCCCGGCCTGGATTTCCTCGCTCCTCTATTCCAGCAAGATCTAGCGAATTACACGCTTGGTGTTACTAAGATAGCAGCTGACGGTACTACATTTGAAATAAGGAATAATGCGATATACGACTGGAATAACAATGGCAGTAGAATTCAGGCCAGCGATTGGTTTGCTAACGCCGAGGCTGCATTCTCACGTCCTTTGCTGCAAGGAGCCGGCACCCAGTACAACCGCATCGCCGGTCCACTAACCTTCCAGCAAGCATCGCTAGGCACGCCGAATCAGATCGACGGCGTGGTCATCGCGAGAATTCGTCACGATGTCGCACTCTCCGACTTTGAAGCCGGAGTTCGCGACATGATGCTGGAAGTCGAAGATGGGTATTGGGAGCTTCAATTTGCCTACCGCGATCTGGAAGCCAGAAAAATTGGCCGAGACAGCGCCTTGGAAACTTGGCGCAAAATCAAGGCTCTTAAGCGGGTGAGTACTACGGGTGGCGAAGCGGATAAAGAAGCTCAGGCGCGTTCGCAGTACTTTCAATTCCGAGCTCAAGTGGAAGCGGCGCTAACTTCGCTGTTTCGAGTTGAAAATCGTTTGCGTTACCTGATGGGGATCACTGCTACCGACAACCGGCTAATACGTCCTGTCGATAAGCCCACTACAGCTTCAGTGAATTTCGATTGGGGCGCGGTCCTCAGCGAATCACTTACTCGCCGTACTGAATTGCGGCAGCAAAAGTGGACTGTGAAGAGGCGGGAACTGGAATTGATTGCCTCGCGCAATCACATGCTGCCACGGCTCGATGTGCAAGGTCGCTATCGATGGCTTGGAGCAGGTGACAAACTAATCAATTCAAACACAAATAATGCTGCACCCTTTGCAGAGGGCTCTGATGCCGTCGGCATACTAACGGGTGGAAATTTTCAGGAATGGGAAATTGGCGTACAGCTCGCGATCCCGATCGGCTTTCGCCAGGCACTCACTGGGATTCGACATCACCAACTCTTGCTGGCTCGAGAGCGAGCGGTGCTGCAAGACATGGAGCTTGAAGTCTCCCATCAACTCAGTGATGCAGTTCGCGATGTAGCTCACAACTACGCATCGATGCAGTCCTACTTCAACGGTCGTGTTGCGGCCGAAGACGAAGTGGAAGCGGTCGAAGCTGTATTGGACTCGGGTCGAGTAACGCTCGATCTATTGCTCCAGGCTCAGCGCCGACGGGCAGATGCCGAGTCACTCTACTATCGATCTTTAATAGACTATAATCGGTCAATTACATTGGTACACTACCGTAAGGGTTCGTTATTGGAATACAATGGGGTTTACCTTGCGGAAGGCCCCTGGCCGGGTAAGGCGTATTTCGACGCACTGCGTCGCGCTCGGAAGCGGGATGCAAGCACATATCTCGACTACGGATTCACACGTCCTGACGTGATTAGCTACGGAGCTCACGATCAGTATTCGAGCCAAGGTGAACTGACTACCAACGAGCCCACGCCTGCAGATATCGAGCCGAGCAAAGACGCACCGACACCAGCGAATAATGATTTTAACGGAGAAGTGATTCCCCTGCCTAAAGAAGATTCGAGCTCTAATTCTGAGCCGCGGCTTGAGATTACACCCGATGATCTCGCTAGACTACCTGTTATCGAAGGAAATCTTCAGCCTGTACAGTTAGCCAGTCACGCCGAGCCAGTAGAGGTCGAGGCCGAACCGATTCTGGCACCGGTCGATAGCAATCCGTTTCGAGAGGCGGTTCACAAAATGGGCAAGGCCAAATTGCCAAGCCTGCCCACGGGTCGTAAACCAGAAGATATTTCCAGAAGAATTCCTACGGCCCACCCCCAGCCAATCCCAATGTCCGCCGAGCGGTCGGTAAAGCAAGCTGATGAATCTGAATCGCATTACACGCCTGCTAAACCTGCTGCAATCTCTACAGAATGGCAGCGGACTGAACGCTGACGGGTTGGCCAAGGCGTGTGGAGTGAGTCGTCGAACCGTGTTTCGCGATCTGGAGACGCTCCGCAATGCGGGTGTGCCTCTAGAGTTTGACTCTCAGTCGCGTCGCTACTTTATACCCAATTCCTTCTTTCTGCCGCCGACAAATTTCACTGCCGTCGAGGCATTATCAATCATTGCGATAGCGAGCCAGAATGAAGGGCGTGGTCTTCCTTTCTACGAGCCAGCCCGCCAAGCGGCGTTGAAACTCGAGAGCAGTCTGCCCGGCGCGCTGCGCGAAGAGCTTCAGGCGATCACCCACTCGATACAGATTAGTTTGGGACAAGTGAATCCTCTGGAAGGTAAGGACCGAGTCTATCGACAATTGGTTGATGCGATTGCCAAAGGCCACGTGGTACGAATTGCCTACGAAAGTCTGACCGAATGGGAAACCATCACTACCAAATTGCGGCCCTATCATTTGCTATTTAGTCGTCGGAGCTGGTATGTCATCGGTCGCAGTTCACTCCACAAAGAGCTACGCACGTTTAATCTAGGACGGATCAGCGACCTAAGGCCGATGCGACAAAAGTTCAGTATTCCTAGCTCATTTAGCCTTGCCGGCTACCTACGTAACGCTTGGCATTTGATTCCTGAACCAGGGCCAGATCACAAAGTTGTAGTCCGTTTTCAAGAGCTTGTGGCGCGTAACGTGGCAGAGGTCGTGTGGCACAAGACCCAAAGGCTCAAGTTTCTAGATGATGGGAGTCTAGAGTTTAGAGCGCAGATCTCTGGGCTTAACGAGGTCGCCTGGTGGATTCTCGGCTACGGTGACCAGGCAGAGGTACTTAAACCGGCCAAACTTCGACGTCTAGTTGCTCAGCGAGCGGCTCACATGCACGCTATCTACGATGGAAAAACCGGGGCTTAATCATCGGGCCCTCCCAATGTACAACAAAGGGGTGGTTTACAGCTCTAATTCGAGTTTCGAAATGCGGTTCGCTCGAAACTCATCACTAAGAAGCATCTACCAAGTGGCAAGAGAATGTTTTTTTCGTTCGACGGTATCGATGGCGTTGGTAAGACTACGCAAATGCGACAGTTTTGCGAATGGCTCGTTAGCCGACATGTTGAAGTAGTCACTTGTCGCGATCCGGGCAGCACGCCGCTGGGAGAAAAGGTCCGAGAGATCTTGCTCACTAGTGGCGAAGAAACGCCCATAGCCGCTCGTAGCGAAATGCTACTATATATGGCTGCTCGAGCGCAGCTTGTCGATGAGGTGATCCGACCCGCAATCGCCTTGGGCAAGACAGTAGTCTCGGATCGCTTTCTGTTGGCCAACATCGTCTACCAGGGTTATGCCGGCGGTTTGGACGTTGCCGCAGTACGTGATGTGGGTCGAGTCGCGACCGATTCCGTTATGCCTGATTGCATTTTCTTGCTCGACATGTCGCCGCAAGCCGCGTTGAAGCGAATGGGCAATGAGCTGGATCGGGTTGAAAGCCGTGGCGACGAGTATCGCGAGCAACTTCGCGCTGGATTCTTAGAAGAGGCGAGACTCTGGGGAGATGCAGTGCACATCATCGATGCCGACCGGCCCCCAGAAGAAATTCAACAGGAAATTCGGAAGATCGCCGAGCAGCTGTTGGCTAGCGCTTAATAACGATATCGTCTTCCGAATGTGCGACGCTTCCCCAGCGTTCTAGGAGCATGACCACGCTGAAGGCAATTAAACCGAGGACCAGACACGCCGTGACTTGGGTATCCCATTGTTGCGGAACGCAGGACTCGAACTGCTTTAATCTGAGCTTCTCGATCTCTGGCGTGAGATCTTTCTGAAAAGGCCACATCAGTCGAAGCGACCCAACCATAAATCCCCCCAACACAGCCATGGTTGCCATGTGGGCTCGGTCCAGTAGCCAACGCAGCAGCTTGCTAAAACACACGAGCCCAACTGCGCAGCCTGCGGCAAACACAACCAACGTTAGTAGATCGTTGGCGGTGACAAGTAGTCGAGGCACGTTATGAATGATGCCAGCAATGGTCTCGTAGGCGCCCAGCAAAAGCAGAATGTGGGCTCCACTGATCCCGGGGAGAATCATGGCGCAGATCGCTACAGCCCCGCAGACGAAAAAATAACCCAGATTTTCCTGAAAACCGATTTTTTGTAATCCCACCAGCCAGAAAGCAAACAGTGCCGCCCCCAAAGCCAGTGCGCAGCTTCCCCAGACCTGAGCTGAATTTCGAGGGCGAACCATTCGTGCAACAACCATGCTTGAAGCAAGAATCAATCCGAAGAAGACTGCCAACGTATAAGAGCGCTGGTCGGAGAGCAAGTAAAGCACCAGGCTAGCCAAGCAGACGGCACCACTTAGAATGCCCAGCACTAGCGCGACTAGGAATCGCAAGTCAATGTGCTCGGCGGCTTCCCGCCATTGGCGTGTCGCGACTAGGCGCACGAATTTAGTGTCGAAGCGACTAATGGCAGTGACCAGCCGTGTATAGATTCCTAATATCAGCGCGATTGTCCCGCCAGAAACACCCGGGACAATATCGGCGCTACCCATAAGAAAGCCGCGCACCACTTGAATGAGATCATCGCGATTGGGTCGAAGCAACTCTCTAACTCCTTGAATAAGCCTAGCAACCTGAGTTTCACGACCCGCGTCATCTGATCGCAAATCCCCTCCTCAGCCCAGCTTGAAGGAGTAATCAGACCGCAACGATCCTCGAATTGCGCAACATCACCCGCTGGGGGGACTTACGTTGACTTCGTGAGAGATTCTCTCTAAAATTCGTACGCAATTGGAGTTACGGCATTTATCATACCATCGATTTACTGGCTTAAGCGACGGTATTCGACGTTGAGCCACTGGGTGCTCTGTTCATGTACTCACTCATCATATGTATTGGATCGGGAAGGCAACCTGTAGGATCACAGGTTTTCGACAGCAATACTCCAAACAACCGCAGTGACAATGTTCCGCATCGGGTCGGGCATGCGGTTTGTGCTGACGATTCTGGATGTGCACCATGTTCCCCCATGAGACTGGTTCTGGTTGGGAGATCGATGCCCCGGCCAAGCTGAACCTGTACCTCGACGTATTGGGCTCAAGAGCCGATGGGTTCCATGAATTGGAAACCCTCATGGTGCCGGTGCGGGTATACGATCAACTTAGTTGGGTAGATTCGCGCAACCAGAAGTCCAAGTCGCATCTTCTAACTCGATCTCTTCCGAATCTTCGTTGTGCGTCAGCACCATCGGTGACCAATGGGCCAGAGAATCTGGTCTGCCGTGCAGCCGAAAGACTGGCGCAGGTGGCAGGAATCGAGCCTCACGGCACTTTCCGATTGACGAAGCGGATTCCTATGCAAGCCGGATTAGGCGGTGGTAGCAGCAATGCGGCTGCTGCCCTACTACTGGCGAACGCGGCTTGGGGAATTGGCTACTCGCGCCAACGATTGGCCGAGCTGGCTGCGGATGTGGGAAGCGACGTTCCCTTTTTCCTGCACTCCGGCGCGGCCGTTTGCCGTGGTCGAGGAGAAATTGTCGAACCGATTTCTGCCTTGCCTCGCATGCACTTCGTCGTCGTTAAACCACCGACTTGTCTTTCCACCGCAGAGGTCTTCTCACAATGGGATCAGCGGCGAGAGAACTCCCTCAAAGGAGTGCGATCGACTGACGGAGGACTAGGAACATTGATTGGACTGCTACGCAGCGGGGCATTAGCCCAGGCTGGTCGCAAGATGTTAAACCGTCTGGAATCCGTGGCAGAAACTATTTCGCCTTGGATCGACCGTCTGCGATATGAACTCTCGAAACACGGTTTTTGCGGACAATTAATGACCGGCAGTGGGTCTGCGTTTTTCGGATTGGCAAGATCGGCAACGCAGGCGAGACGTGCCGCCCGATTACTCGCTGGAAAGGATTTGGGCAACATAGTTGCCACCTCCAGCTGTTAAATGTGCCGTGAGACTCGGCTAGGAGATGAATCGTGCAAGTCACTGAAGTACGAATTAAACTCATGGAAGATCCCGGCGAACGCCTTAAGGCATTTTGCTCGGTGACGTTCGACAACTGTTTCGTCGTGCGAGACCTAAAGATTATCGAAGGCACGAGTGGGCCATTTGTCGCGATGCCTAGCCGAAAATTAACTTCTCATTGTCCTCAGTGCGGTACAAAAAATCATCTGCGCGCGCAGCACTGCAACCAATGTGGCACAACGATTTCCCAGGAACGATCTTCTCACGATGTAGAGGGACGGGCTAAACTCTATGCGGACATCGCTCACCCGATTAATTCAGCGTGTCGAGAGATGATTCAGGAACGTGTCATCGAAGAATTCCATGAAGAGATTAAGAGATCTCAATTGCCAGGCTACGTATCACGCTACGACGACTTCGACGTTGAGCCTGGCGAAATAAAGTCGGCAGCGCCGGCGCGAAATTCCGACGTACGCGTCGATCAAGCGCACGAAAGTCACGGCGCTCACGTTGATCGGCCTGGTGGCTCAAACCGTCCTGCACCCGCGCCTAAGTCGCCCTCTAACAGTCCTCCACTGGGATCTGAAAGCGGCTTTGGAGCAGGAATCTTTGGCGGCGATTGAGACCCGATAACTCATTGCTCGGGTAGTATTCCCGCTTAGCAACTTGCCCGTTATCGCAATATTTCAGCAGCCGTACGGGTTCCGGCAAATCTTGAGAAGTTAATTAAAAAGTGCGCTTGGAATACTCTGCCAGCACTTCTGAAGCCCTCCGGATATTTTGCCGATATGTAATTCTGTTGCCAGATTACCCACCTTAACCCCATATCAAACCCGATACCGATATCATTTAGCCAAACCAATTCTTCTGTTTCCATTAATTGGGAGGTATCCGTCTCCATGGTGGAGTTCAAAACGAGCGTTCAGAATTTTGAGGATATTCGTAACTACGTCACCGAAACCCTAAGCAACTTCGAGCTACTTAGACCAGATAGCTCTCAACTTACTTTGAAATTACTAACCCGGAGCGGTCAGCCGTGTGGAGTCTACTTTTGCTTGCACGGACCTCGCGCAGTGCGGCTTTCCGCAATCTGGGAAACCGATGCTAACACCATCCTGTTCTACGGTTCGCGAGGCGAACGCGTGCAAAGAACTCGACTGCTGGAAGCACCACAATTGAATATGCAAGCATTCGATAGCGGATCGTGCGCTGCATGACGCTGGGGGAGAAACTATTGGGCGCAGAGGAAGCTGTGCACAATAAAATTGGAGCGGACAAGATCCGGGGTTGCCAGCCGGGCACAGCCGCAGCATACTATACATCAGTACATATCCCCGCAGCGGGTCAAACACGGAGGTAAGAGAATGTTGGTTCTATCGCGGAAAGAATCGCAGCGAATTCGACTAGGCGACGAGATCGTTATTTCAGTACTGAGGCTTGGCGGCGATAAGGTGCGTCTGGGTATCGAGGCGCCTCGAGACATGCTCGTACTTCGTGATGAGTTGGAACCCCACGCTGAAACGAGTCCTGAGACCTTACTCAGTCGCAGTGCTTAGGACGTTAAGTGAAACCGCTGTGTGAATCTCCAACGAGGTGTTCTAAGGCCAACAGACGGCTAAGGACTGCCAGTCCCCTCCACTTCTGTCGTTTGGCAGTCCTGTTACACGGTCCCGCCCACTAATCACTTTTCTTGCGCAAAATGCGAAATTTAGGCAGAAACTTCGACTAATTCTGACCTCGAATATCGATTTGCTGCGCAGTCATCGATTGACGAAACTACTATAATGCCGGTCTGCAATTTAACCTGTCGGCATTTCTTCTAAATTTCGCCACGCGAGCGACACTTTGTGGGCGGACTGACGTGCAAATTGCATTACCGCGAGACAAATCAGGCTTATGCGAATCGTAATACTTGGAACGGGTACGGTAGGTGGCTCGATTGCTTCGCTCTTGTGCCTGCACCGACACAGCGTGACAATTGTCGACTCGAACGCCGACAAGGTCAAGCAAATCAACGAAACGCTAGATGTACGCGTTATTACAGGCTCCGCTTCGCAGTCGAGTGTGCTGTTTCAGGCAGGCGTAAGTAGCGCCGACCTCTGTCTAGCCGTCACCGGTGACGACGAGGTAAATATCGTCGCGGCCAGCATGTCGAAAGCCATGGGAGCGCGACGCGCCGTGGCGAGGGTCTATGCGCCGGTTTTCCGTGATCTGAGCACCTTCGACTATCGCAGCCATTTCGGCATCGATCGATTGCTGAGTCTGGAACACCTAACGGCTTTGGAACTTGCTCGGGGCATTCGCCATCCGGGATCTGTGGCAGTCGAGAGCCTTGCTCGAGGTGAACTAGAGGTCCACGAGGTAATTGTAGCCGAAGGGCGAAAAGGTGTCGGAAAGGTTCTGAAAGAATTAGAACTTCCCGAAGGAGTCAGAATCGGTTCGATCAGCCGTGAAGGGCTGACTCGGATCGCAGGTGCCGAAGACAAGATTGAAGTGGGAGACCGTTTGGCAATTATTGGCAAACGTAGCGATGTCGATGAAGCAACCGAACTATTCTGCCCTGAAGGAAACGCCAAATTGGGTGTGGTTATCGCGGGCGGCGGTGAAACCGGCTATCACCTCGCCGCAGCGTTGGAAGGCCAGCGATTTCGTGTCGTATTAATGGACAAGGACCTTCAGCGCTGCGAATTCCTAGCCAGCCATCTCAAGAATACCGTGATCGTCCATCGCGACGCGACACGAAGGGCTAATCTCGAAGAGGAACGTGTCGGCAGCGCCGACGTGTTTGTGGCCTGTTTAGGCGACGATGAAAACAATATCATGGCCTCGGTTGAGGCGAGAGATATTGGGGCTAAGACGATCATGGCCTTAGTCAATCGGCCCGATTATGCTCACGTTGTGGGCAAGTTGGGGATCGACTTGACTGTGAGCCCGAGAGAAGTCGTTGCCAAACAGGTTCTGGGTTTCTTGTCGACCGGTCCGATAGTTTCCCGTACTCCACTTAGCGAAGGAAGCGGATTGAGCGTTGTGGAAATCGACGTCATGCCAAAGTCGCCAGCTACGGAACATGTCTTGGCAAATCTCGGTTTGCCAGCGCAATGTCTGATTGCAGGAGTCATTCGCGATGGATTTACTTCCGTACCTGGAGGAGATAACTACTTTGAGGCGGGGGATACCGTGATCACATTGGTCGCAGACGACCTTGTCGATAATGTCGAGGAGTTTTTCAAGAGTCCGCGAGGCTAGTCGAAGCGGGCAAGGTCGCAGTTTCTGAGCCTGCCCTCCCCCGCTACGTGGGCTCCGTCGGCCCCATCAGCACATTGAGAATATCCTCCTATGAACCTCCAGCTAGTCTCGCGAATGTTGGGCATCGTTGCCTGGTTGATCGGACTGATGATGGCCTTCAGCCTACCCATTGCCTGGCCGGTGATCGGAGGGCACAGCGAATTTGAAACGCATGGCTTCTGGGCTTTAGTCGGCTCCATTGCGGTTTGCTTCGTCGTGGGCTTCTTATTACGGCATTGGGGAAGGAACGCCGCGGAAACTCTTTATCGCAAGGAAGCGATGGCGATCGTCGGGCTGAGCTGGGTGTTGGCGACTGTGCTGGGTGGTATTCCCTACTACTTTGGCGGAGTCACGTTTCAAGAAGTGGGCGGAGTCGAAGACTCGATGGGCATCGTCGAATGCCTGTTCGAGAGCCAGTCGGGATTTAGCACCACTGGAGCTACAGTTCTCACCGACGTTGAGAATGAGCAATGGGTCCCCCGTTGCATTCTCTGTTGGAGAAGTAGTACGCACTTCTTGGGCGGACTGGGCATCATCGTATTGTTCGTTGCCGTGCTAGGACAGGGCTCGGCAGGAAAGGCACTGATGCGAGCCGAGATGCCTGGCCCAAGCAAAGATGGCTCCCAGGAGCGAATGCAACACACTGCCTGGATCTTCGCGGCAATATATTGTGGACTGACTTTCTTGCTAACGTTGCTGCTCTATTTCGAGGGCATGACAATGTTTCAAGCGGTCTGCCACTCTTTTGGTACGATGGCCACCGGCGGCTTCAGCACACTCAACGCTAGCTTGGGAGGCTTTGATGTACTCCTGCCCGGACGATATAAGTTGATCGAATATACCGTAATTGTATTCATGGTTTTGGCTGGCACAAATTTTACACTGATGTATCTCACGCTGCTTGGAAAACCAAACCGGCTATTTCGTGATCCTGAATGGCGGACCTACGTCGGCATCATAGTTCTGGCGACATTGCTCGTTATGGGAGTAGGACTCTGGGGAACCAGCGAGGAGCAATCGCAGAGCAGCCTCTCAGGAACGGATTCGCTGGAAACGACTTTTCGAGACAGTCTTTTCCAGGTGGTCTCGATCCTGACTACAACCGGCTTCGGTACAGCTGACTTCGACCTGTGGCACAACTTTTGCCGGGCCCTATTGATCGTGTTAATGTTTATTGGCGGCTGTGCCGGGAGCACTGGCGGCGGCATGAAAGTGATTCGACATATTTTGTTCGTTAAAATCTTGGGGCGCGAAATCGAACACTCTTTTCACCCCTCGGTGGTCAGACACATCCGCTTCTCGGGCGAGCCTATCACCGATCCTGAGTTGCCACGTAGTATACTTGTTTATGTCTCACTGATTGCATTGATTTTTGGCGTGAGCTGGCTGCTGCTGGTGGGCCTAGAAACCGACTCAACCTGGCAGCTGGCAAGCCACCCTGAGAGCAATCGATTGATGGATTCGGCCAGTGCTGTAGCGGCTACGCTGCACAACATTGGGCCCGGGCTAGGCGTCGTGGGGCCGACACAAAACTATGCGTCATTCTCTGCACCAGCGAAGCTGCTGTTCACGTTTCTGATGATGCTTGGTCGACTCGAGTTGTTTGCCATACTAGTGTTGGTAGTCCCTAGCTTCTGGCGGACTCGGTAATGTCATTACATCAATAAGTAGACATTCTAGAGAATGATTTCGGTGAGCTAATCGGATTCTCAAGATGCTTTCAGCTTGCTGATTTCCTCTTTGGCAGCGTCGATTTCCGCCTGTAGCCGAGTCGGCTCTTCAGGATCATCTGGTTGCTCCTTCGCGGCTGCCAAAAGCTGCTGCAGCTGAGGCAGTTTCTTGCGAAGTACTTCAATACGTTTCTTGGCCTTCTTGTCCATGGGTTCCTTTGTGTAGAAAGGTTAATTCTCGTCATAGAGATAGGCATTTGTGTACGCTGCAATTGTTTAGCACGAGCAGCTTGCCCAGATATTCTCTCATAAGTTCGGCGATTGGCAAGTTGCACCGGCGAGCGTAGCCTCGTATCCGACCTGGATGAAAGAAGCGATTGGCAGAAGTCGCGAAACTCACTAGTATGAGTAAAATTTGGTCCGGTAGCTCAGTTGGTTAGAGCAGGGGACTCATAATCCCTTGGTCGGGGGTTCGAGTCCCTCCCGGACTACTCGAATCTCGCGTTTCCTAGCACCTAATTGCGGTAGGTTGTCTTTCTTCGACATCTATCAGACGTGGTTTTTACATCCACTCTGCTAGTTGGATAACACAGGCAGAAGGACGAATTCGAATTCGTGAGCGTCATTGCCGGAGAGAGTGTACTCAGGATGAGTTTCCGCTCCCCAGCTGTTGTCACCTCCTACTCCGTTTAACTTCCAGTCGATGTGCACAACGTTGAAATCACGTCGGGGTAGTTCATGCGGGTGTTTGGCGGCAGCCAAATCATCTAGTGAGAATGGCCAGGCACTGACGCTGAGCGGTTTTGTGCCAACCACTTTAAGACCTTCTCCAGAATCGTTCGTCAAGGTTAGCCAACGCACATCGGTGCGATTGCCGACGTCCTGAGGGTGGACATATCGATAATTCCAGCTGTCAATTGTGGCGCGATGGATGTCGATCTCGCCGCCCGTCTTGCGGTCTCAGTAAGTCTCGTGAGGACCGCGTCCGTACCATGTGACCATATTGAAGTCCTTTTGCACGGCCAATTGCATTCCAAAGCGGGGCATAGCAGGAACCTGTTTCTCGCCGGGCACATATCGCATGCGGACCCTCATTTGGTTCCCTTCATCGAAAAGGTATCGAAAAGAGCACGTGGCATTAACAGTGGGCAGTTTGTAAGTAGCTTCGATCGATGTACTATCCGAATTCACAGACTTCACGATACTCGTTAACCGACGCTGAGATGCTGCATTCTTCCAGACGCCGAGGCGAACGGCCTTGAGAAGGTGACTCAACCACATCAGCACCTTCCCGAGTGAGAGCGGCAAACGTCCGCAGATCAGAGTGGGCTACTAGAGGCATGAAGAGTGATTCCAATCAGGCGACGCAAAATCAGACAATACGAATCAGTGCGTCTAAAACCTCGTCAGGGCGTTCCGAGAGTAGCGCATGTCCTGATCCTGTGAGCAGAACGGTCTGCACATCGCGGAGCTTTCGGCTTAGGTCGCCCGTTGCTCGAGGAGGTGTCATCGCATCGCGCTTGCCAAGAACCAGCAGAACGGGGCACGAGACCTCCTCGGCACGCTCCAGGCCGGCAACGTAATTGTTGCAGGCAACCAGATCAGCATGCAAGACGCCAGGTGCGTTGCGCTCCAACAGTCGTATGCCGCCGCCTGTCATCCACATTCCCGGCGTGGCATTGCCGCCGATGTGCGCTGATGGGCTGTATCCCCAGAGTGTCAGCATCTCCAACGCGGCGTGGTCATTCGCTTTGGAAGTCGTCAGCAACTTGTCGATTACTGGCAGCGGTACCGAAGTTGCGACCATGGCGACGGCGCGCACGCGGTCGGGGTATCGCGCTGCGGCGTCGAGAGCCACCAACGAACCCATACTATGCCCGACCACTGCAGACGTTTGCAGCCCAGCCGTGTCGAGCACCCGGACCACCCAGTCGGCCATATCCTCGACACTATTCAGCGCGTGTCCCTCGGATCGACCGTGACCCGGCAGGTCTACCGACAACACGTTGCGGTCGTGGCGAGCGAAATACCGGGTGGGTAGCACCCAAATGGTATGATCTTGCCCTGCTCCGTGAACGAATACTACCGTCTCGAGATTCGGATCAAACACACGACCGCCGGTGGCGACGTAGGCGATTTTGTCGTCAACCTGTAATTCCACGATGCACCTCGAACCTGTTTGCCGATCAAACTTTTTGTGAAGCTCGCAAACCTTTCTCGATATCCGAGATTAGATCGGCGGGATCTTCGATACCAACTGACATTCGCACCAACCCTGACGAGATACCTGCCGCTTCGAGCGCTTGCGCATCCATCCGATGGTGCGTCGTGCTGGCCGGATGGATCACCAGTGATTTGGCGTCGCCAATGTTAGCAAGGTGGGAGAAGAGTTCCAATCGCTCGATGAAGCCTTGTCCTGCAGCACGGCCGCCTTTGATTCCGAAGCAGAACACAGCGCCACAACCCCGCGGCAGCAAAGTCCTGGCCAACTCAAAGTCAGGATGGTCAGGTAGTTCAGGAAACCTGACCCACTCCACAGCATCGTGATCCTTAAGATATTGAACTACCCGCCGTGTGTTTTCGATATGTTTTTCCATCCGCAGTGGCAACGTCTCAAGCCCTTGCAAAATAAGGAACGCGGTATTGGCGCTCATGCACGCGCCGAAGTCTCGAATGCCTTCCTTACGCGCCCGGGTGATGAAGGCCGCTGGGCCGAACTCCTCTACGAAATCGAGATCGTGAAAGCCATCGTAAGGTTCGGTGAGGGTCGGGAATTTTCCGGAAGCTTCCCAATCAAAGATTCCACCGTCTACAAGCAATCCGCCGATCGCCACACCATGCCCGCCGATAAATTTAGTCGCGGAGTGATAAACCAGATCGGCGCCCAGTTCCAACGGTTTGCAAAGATGGGGCGTCGTGAAAGTCGAGTCGACCAGCAAAGGCAATCCTGCTTCGTGCGCGACCTTCGCCACTTCAGGAATGTTGAGAACTTCCAGTCCGGGGTTGCCCAACGTCTCGCCAAAGACCAGCCGCGTATCGGGCTGAATTGCCTTGCGAAAAGCCTCGACGTCGCGCGGGTCGACGAAAGTTGTTTCAATACCGAAACGGGGCATCGTGTATGCCAACAGATTGTGGGTACCGCCATAGACCGACTGCGAAGAGACGATGTGCGAACCGGCTCCCATGAGCGTAACGATTGCCAGATGGAGTGCTGCTTGACCACTGGCCGTGGCAATTGCGCCGACGCCGCCCTCCAAGGCGGAAATCCGTTCTTCCAGCACGGCATTCGTCGGATTGGAGATGCGCGAGTAGACGTGCCCCGTGCGTTCGATATTAAAGATCGAGGCAGCATGATCGGCACTACGAAAGACGTAGGAGGCGGTCTGGTAAATTGGCGTAGCGCGGGCACCAGTCGCAGAATCGGGTTGTTGCCCGGCATGGAGCGACAGCGTGTCGAATTTATAGTTGTTTGGAGTACTCATGCACTTACCTTGTGATCTAATTCGAATTGTCCGTCGCTGTGGCACCTACGTCTGGCGATCGTCAAATAGTTTTCTAAGAGCTACCTTATCGAATTTGCCCGCGCCTGTTTTGGGTATTTCATCAATGAACTCGAACAAGTCTGGAATCCACCACTTCGCAACTTGGGAAATCAGGAATTCATGTAGCTCGTCGGACGAAACCGATTGATCGCCGCGTATTACGACTGCTGCCAATGGTCGTTCCCCCCATTTCGCATGCGACATCGCGATGACCGCAGCCTCGGCCACCGCGGGGTGGCCCATAATTTTATTTTCCAGATCTACGGAACTGATCCACTCGCCACCCGACTTGATTAGGTCTTTTGCTCTGTCTTCGATCTTCATTGCGCCTCGGGCATCAATCGAAACAACGTCGCCAGTTCGGAACCAGCCGTCCTCAGTAAATCGATCATCGGTCTCAGGCCGCTCGTAGTAGCTACTGGCGATCCAAGGGCCACGGACCTCCAGTTCGCCCATCGCCTCTCCGTCCCAGGGCACCAAGCCCTCGTCGCCTCGAGCTCGAATTTCAACGAATGGAACGGGCGACCCCTGTCGGCTGCGGCTGGCAAACTGCTCTTCACTGGAATCCGTTTCTTGTCCGGGTCTGAGGTAAGAGACGGTGCCGATTGGCGTGGTTTCTGTCATCCCCCAAGCGGCGACCATGGTCAGATTGTGCCGTTCTTGAAAGGCTTGCATCGTACTAGGGGGAACCGCCGCACCACCGACGAACATTTTACGAAGCGCAGAGAGGTCATATCGCTTGGGATCGTCGTCAAGCTTTTCAAGCATCGCCAGCCAAACTGTCGGCACGCCGGCAGAGATGGTGACTTGCTCTTGCTCGTAAGCATCCAGTAAGCTTTCTGCGTCGGTATGAGTGCCGGGAAACACCAATTTGGATCCCATCATCGCGGCAACGTAAGGCAGTCCCCAACAATTGACATGGAACATCGGCACCACGGGAAGAATGCAGTCCGACTCCCAGATTTCGAAGCTACATGTCAGGGCAGCGCCAAGCGTATGCGTCGCAATCGCGCGGTGAGAATAGACAACACCCTTTGGCTTTCCGATCGTGCCAGACGTGTAACACATCGAAGCCGCCCGATTCTCATCGATTTCGGGATAAGTGAATTCGTTCTCATCCTCTTTGCCGATGATCGTTTCGTAATCGAGCATATCGGCGGGCAATTTTCCATCGTCTGAGATTGCGATCACGTGTTCAAGTTTAACCCGACCGCGAAACTGGGCCAGCAAAGGCAGCAGTGACTCATCGACGATCAGAACCTTGTCCTCAGCTTCGTTGACGATATGAACCAGGTCGTCTGCGTGCAGGCGAAGATTCAAGGTATGCAGTACGGCTCCGAATGCTGGTACGCCAAAATAGGCTTCGAAGTGGCGATAATGATTCCAGCAAAGCGTCGCCACCCGATCTCCTGGCTCGACGCCTAATCTGCCCAGTGCTAGTGCCAAGCATTTTGCGCGTTGGGCCATCGCGCGATAGTTGTAGCGACGCCAGCTCTTGTCGGGCAAACGCGTTGCGAGTTCCCGCTCTCCATGGATGGTCTCTGCCCGACTCAGAATTGTGTTGAGAGTCAGCGGGAAGTCCATCATCAATCCATCCACATTCAGATCTCCCTATTTAAGATTCGGCGGGTTCATCAGCCTCTATTCGATCGTGAGTATTGGCCCTGCTCAACTTCGCGAAGAGATATCAACCCAAGACGATGAAAACGCAAGTTATTGGCATCGAGACGACTAGGAAAGTAGTCTGCAGCGATTTCAGCCATCCAACTCTGAGATCGCCCAGAACCATTGCAGTAGGCGGTGTGGCAAGCATGAAAGCCCAAGAGAGAGGATGCCGTCACGTAGTAGCGCGGTTTCCCGCGTCTGTTATCGAAGCACTAGGATCCTCTCTCAATACCTTTTTCCCATAAGCTACACCCAGATGTCGGAAGTGCAATCGCCGCCTGGAAAACGGATTTCGTGCGCCCGCGCTGGACCTTCCGGCTCGGCACCGAAATCGACAAAGAACTTGTCGTTGACCGATAAACCGCCCGTATCAGTATCGCAGTCGATCTGCAGCATGTAAGAGCCCTTTTTTGCCATGTCAGGATAAAACTGATTGTCCCAATGACTATACAAAGAACTCGTGACATAGAGTCGCTTACCGTCGAGGCTAAGCTGCAACATCTGGGGGCCACCTTCGAGTTCTCGATCAGGCAGATCACTTGACTTGCCGACCACACCTGCAAGTTGAATTTGGCCTGCGAGTTTTGGATTCGCAGGGTCACTGACGTCGTACTGCCGAATATCGCCATGCAGCCAATTCGAGAAGTAAAGCCATCGATCGTCTAGCGACAATACTAGATCGGTGATCAAGCCAGGCACCGGGAAGGGCCATCCCTCAGTTTCGATCGGATCAACCTGAATCACCTTTTCGCATTCCCATTCTGATCCGTTCTGATGAAAATGCCACATAGCGCTGCTAAGAGCAGCGCCTACGAAGCCATGGGTGCTATCAGGATCGTGGTGAAAACGGACCTCAAGAGGAATCATTCCTTCTTCGCCTAAATCGATCGACTGTACAATGTTCCGATTTTCCCAATCCCAGAAATGAATTTGCTGGCCGTACTTTCCAGCTTGTACATCTTCTAACTTAAACCCTTGTCGTACTGTGTTTGGCGCTGCCCACTCGCTGCTCACCATGATGTTGTGGCGGGGCTGGTACCAAAAGTCGTAATTAAACTTCATCCCCTGAGCGTCTTTTTCCCAGCGATCGACGATGTCGAACTCCTCGTTGAGCAGCATGAAACCGCCCGGTCCTTCACCTTGAGCATCGCCCAGCATCGAGATCATGATGTTTCCATCGGCCAGACAATGAACTGTGTGAGGAGTTGATAGATTCACTTGTTCTGCAATGGCTTTGCCCTCAATGACCTTGTGAATCTTAGGTTTACTAGGATCAACTACGTCGATAATGTGGATTCGCCCAGAGCCTAGACCGGGCAACACCAGAAATTGTCGGTGCTTGGAAGGGTCGCCGTGACAACTGCTGCAGGCATTCCAGCCGAAGTGATGGAGTTCGTCACCGACATTTGGCATCGGAAGACGACTGACTACCTTGCTGTAGGTTAGCGACTGAGGGTCGACATCTACCACAGCCAGATAATCTGGCTTATCTACGTCGGTCCCGACATAGATTGCGGGCAGGAAGGCCAATGATTCGCGCGGAGAGCGCATCGCCTCGAGCGGCGAGGAATACAAAGATTCACATAGGTGGTGCGTATGGTCCTCCCCTATCAATCGGTTGGCACCGAGTCCTGCTGCTACTAGCCCGGTTGTTGATCCTATTAAGAAATCGCGCCGCTGCATAAATCATCTCCTTAAAGCGCATGATAAGAATGATACTATTGGCAGCGTTCGATTATAAGCGAATCGTTTAATATGTGGAGGTGGCTAGATGTCGAATAATCGGTTCCTGCAATCTCGCATTTCCCGCCCGGGGGTCGCAAGATTAAAGGTAGACTCCTATAATTTCAAGAGGAGCGAACCATCGCTGTGTATCAGAACGATCTGACAGACTCTGCCGAAGAGGTTAGGAGAGCCTAAAGACGTAGCCAGCGAGATTGTGTTTCTAGCGAGCAAGCATGGCTTCTTATAACACTGGGCATACCACCCATGGTAAGAGTGGCTGGTGGTCCTAACTCCTCTAGAAACGAGAGATCCACAGTGTTGATCAGGTTTGCTTTTCGTGTTCTGTTCAAATTATTGCTCGTAATCGCGAACACGATAGTTTCTACAGCTGATCTCGCCCTGGCTCAGCCTTTGCCGATTGTGGAACCTGAGTCGGTTGGAATGTCGTCCGATCGTCTCAAGAGAATTAGCCAACTTGTGCGCCGCAAGACTCAAGACAATCAGCTCGTCGGAGCTGTTACGATGGTTGCCCGTCGCGGCAAGCTCGTACATTTCGAGTCATTCGGTCTGGCCGATGTCGAAGCCAATAAGCCGCTTGATAAAGACGCCATCTTTCGCATCTATTCGATGACTAAGCCTATTACTTCAGTCGCCGCGATGATGCTCTACGAACAGGGGAAATTCCAGCTCTACGACCCATTGCATAAGTACCTGCCTGAATTCGAAGACGTGCAGGTTTATGAAGAGAACATCGGTGGGGATGTAAAGCTGATCAAGCCGAGCCGACGGATCACAGTGCGCGATCTGTTCACGCATACGTCCGGCTTGACCTACGGTATTTTTGGGAGCACCGCAGTTGCTGCGAAGTATCGGGAAGCGAATGTACACGACGAATCTGTCCCACTAGAGGAAATGGTTCGCCGGATGGCGAAGATGCCTCTGCTCTACAACCCCGGTCATCAGTGGCACTACGGTCGAAGTACTGACGTATTGGGCCGCCTCATTGAGGTAGTCTCTGACATGACCTTAGACGAGTTCTTTCTGCGACGTATTTTCGAACCCCTGGGGATGATGGACACGGCCTTCTACGTACCGTCAGAGAAGGTCGATAGATTTCCGGTGAATTATCGCTGGGACGAGTCGGGAAACCGAACGATTGCAGACGATCCCGCGACCAGCAGATACTTGAAGCGGCCAGTTTCTCTCTCGGGGGGCGGCGGTCTGCTGTCTACCCCTCACGATTATCTGCGGTTTTGCCAGATGCTCCTCAATGGCGGCGAACTGGGAGATACTAGGCTGTTGAGCCCTAAGACCGTGAAGCTGATGACGATGAATCACCTGGATGAAGCTATCTCACCTGTAGAAGGCGTTCAGCTGGGTCCAGGCGCGGGTTTTGGACTTGGATTTCGAGTCATTCTTGATCCGTCAAGAAATCAACGACTAACGTCCGCGGGCTGTTACGGTTGGGGTGGTATGGCTTCCACAATGTTCTTTATCGATCCACAAGAGCAATTGGTTGGCATCATTATGACACAGAAGTTTCCGACCGATTTGCGGCTCCGCGACGAGTTCCAGACCGCGATTTACCAGGCGATTGTCGACTCTTACTAGGACGGCGAAGGACCGCTCATTTGGGGACGTGGCAGGTAATCGCGGTCATAAGGCGTAGGAGTGAGAATAAAGGTTCGCACCTTGGATTGAATCTCGAACCTTTTCTAGCAATTCGATCGGTAGCGCTCTGTGTCCCGAAGAAGTCCTGGATTTTACGAGCTCAATTCGCTTAGCGCCTCTGCCACGCGCTGCATCAATTCCGGCCAGTTGTCCAATTTCTCTTGGCGAAACAGACGCAGCGTGGGATACCACGGCGTATCTATTCGATCGACGAGCCATCGCCAATCGCAGCGAGTAGAAAGTAAGCCCCACGCAGGCCGTCCCAGCGCCCCGGCCAAGTGTAATACGGCCGTGTCAACGCTAATGACCAGATCTAGCTGCTTCATAATGAGTGCTGTATCGCTAAAGTCACGCTGGCGATCGCTCAGGTCTTCTACGAGACGCGAACGCTCTCCTAGCTCGTTGATTTCTATGGCTCTTGGTCCCACCTGCAAGCTATAGAACGCAACATCCGGCACATCGAGTACGGGAGTAAATTCTGAGAGTGCACAGGAACGATGTCGGTCGTTCTTATGTGTAACGCTGCCCGCCCATGAGATACCTACTCTCAGCCTGGCGCCGGCAACGTGGGAAGGGCCCAACTCGACATTAGCACGATCGTCGGGAGGAGCCAGATACGGTATGTCACTCGGGATAGAATCGAGTGTCGTACCAAAAACGTAGGGAAGGCTCATCAGAGGCAACCAACTTTGAAATTCACTATTCGACATTGTTCCTGTCCCGCGAATCTGATCAATGCCTGGCACAGATTCGAATAGTGGCGCTAAGTTGTCGGTGCATACAAGAATCAATCGGCCACATCTCTCAGCTGCCAATGGCAGGTAACGCACGAATTGCATCGCATCACCGGCCCCTTGTTCGGTATGAACCATCAATGCCCCGTCAAAGCGAGTACCATCCCAACGGGGCTGAACACATTCAAGCGGAGTGAATTGAGAAGTCCGCCAGCGCCACTCGCTTTCAGCGAAACCCTCTTGAAGGCGACCGGTGCGCAACAGCAGTTGCCCTAAGTTGAAGTGAGCATCGGGAAACTCGTACTCTAACTCAAGCGCCTGACGATAATGTGCTTCGGCCGACTCGTATTGCTCGCACATTGCCTCGACGACACCAAGAAAATTCCATGCGCGAGCCACTAGAGGGTTCAGTTCAAGCGTTCTGCGAAACTGTTTCTGCGCCTCGTCCGTCTGCTCCAACCCTGCTAGTGCGACGCCCCAGTTGTAATTCGCTTCGACCGACGCTGGATCGAGCTCAGCTGCCCGACCGTAATGGAGCTCGGCAGTGGCAATGTCGCCTAGCTCATAACTGCTGTTTCCGGCTCTCATCTCCGATTGGAAATCTCCTGAATCTTCATGCTCTAGCTCTTCACTGTTGGCTTCCACAGGATTCGGATACTCGACATACTCTTTCTCCTCGAGTAATTGTGATCCACACCGTTGATCAATCAAACGCTTCAGTGCCGCTCGACGGTCGTTGGTCAGATAAACTTGCCGTGCCAATTCAATGAAATGCGAGTCGAAATTTCCCTCGCTTTCGCACCGTCTCAACCGATCTTCAACGTCCCATAGCTTCTCGTTTACAGCTCGCAGTTCAATGGTCTCCTTAGACAGATCGAGGTTCACTGCCGGCGAGACAGTTCGTACGTTTTTCAGCACAGCTAGTTGCTTGCTAACTCGGGCACGTTTCTCCTGGTCCTGCATCCTCTGAAACTTGATTTCGAGAATTGTGATGCGGTCGATCAGTTCTCCTGGAGAAACTTCTATGCTGATTTGGTCGGCACTGCGTGACAAATCGAAGACTCCGAGTAACTGACTATAGGCAGCGGACAGTTTTAACTACATCCAATATAGCCATAAGACCCCGTTGCGGAAAACGATCGAGGGACCAGTCCCCGGCACATGCTTGGCGCTATAGGCCGTAGATGGTCACTGCCCCTTGTCTTCCAGGCACATGTATTTTATCGATTCGGTTAAGGCCATGCGGCTGACTGCAGGCTCTTACGGTCTCTTCGCTAACGACAAGATCAACGCCAATCTGTTTTGTGGAGCTCTCGAGTCTGCTAGCCAGATTTACCGAATCGCCTATCACAGTGTAAGCAGCTCGCAGGGCGGTTCCTACGTTTCCGGCGACGACAGGTCCAAAGTGAACCCCAACCCCATGTTTGAGCTTGGGCAGTCCCTTTTCCTGACGCGCAAGGTTGTGGTTTTCGATCGCCCCCATCATCGCTTTCGCACAGGCGATGGATCGATCTGCGTCGTCCTCTCTAGAAATCGGAGCACCAAACACTGCCATGATCCCGTCGCCCATGAATTTGTCAACGACGCCACCGTGTTGGGTAATCGTATCGACCATGACACTCATGTAATCGTTTAGCTGCTCTACAATTTCCTCAGGTTGCAGTGATTCTGAATACGTGGTGAACCCACGCAGATCGGAGAATAATACTGCTACATTCTGACGCTCACCGCCGAGTCGTAACTCCGAGTCCTTGAGCACAAGTTGTGCCACTTCTGGGGAAATGTACGCACCAAGTTTAGCTCTGGCGGATTCAGACATTAGCGTTTCACGAGCAGACTGTTCGACCAGTCGATTGGTTCGAGTTGCGATTGTCACACCCAGCACAGTGGATCCCACGAGACCAATGCCTACAGTAATCCACTCGGCCCAACCAATGACTTTCAAATCGTTGACGTTTATTGTGCTGACGATGACTAGACCGATCAACATTGCACTATTCAATCCGGCACCAAACAGTGCCGCAGCCGACGAGAGTCTGACCCCAGAAGTCACAATCGCCAGATAAACGAAAGAGGATCCATGAACTTCTACAATACTTTGGTGAGTTGCTCCAGGAGCAATCACGTACATGAGGACTAAAGAATTGACTAGTAAGGCATCGATTGCAATCGATGTATACGTAAGTGCCGCACTCGGATTGGAGTTTCGCAAACAATAGAATACGTACAGTGTCCACCCCAGAGCCAAAACTCCTAGAACGAAAGTCGCAATCGCCCGTGGAACTAAGGCGTAAAGGTAATCACTGTGAACAATCGGCCACATGAGCGTCACGGTTACTCCGACAACAAGCCGTGCCCATGCGACACCGAGTTCACCTTCTCGGGCGGCCGCACCAAGAAGTGAGTCAACGATCGCCTTCGTGCGGTTCAAACTCTCGATTTGACCTAGAGATCGTACGGCCAAGGGATACCACTCAGTAAGTGAGATTTATTGATCTTCAAATCGGCTGACAATCTAAGAGTTGCGAACGCAGCTGGAGAATTATTGTTATCCGATAGTTTCAATAAGACACCGTATATTGCAATACAAAAACTGTGACCAGGACGGAACCGTTGGTGACAGATGTAGAAATATGAGCGTAGAACTAGTTGGGAAAATCGATGCGATTGGCACTAGAATCGAGAGGTCTTAGGTTAATTAACCAGCAGTGTGGCCAACTCAGAAAATTAGGGGATTTTAGCAGACGGAAGTCGAGACGGGTCGATTGCTCCTTAATCCAATAACCTCTACCGCATCGGATCGGGCTCCGAAATGGTCCTAAGTCGATCAGAGGACTTGAATTCTTATTGGGACTCAGGCCCTAAGTCGAAAGTCTGAGCCCTTCCAGAAATTGTGGTGCAGACTGAAAATATCGTCTTTTTTAGCTCTGGCCCGCTGGGAAGGATACGAAATTGATGGCGAATTTACGAGAAAGTAGTTAGACTATACATGGCAAACGATCGGCTTCTGCTAGTAGGAACAATCTTTGTTTGGCTTTCAGCCTGGCCATATGCCGCGCTTTCTTAAAGGCACCTCACCGGAATATTGTAGAGCAGGGGAATGATCGAATTCTTGTTTACATCGATCACGGGGGCCCGTTCTAGGCATCGATCGATCGCCCGGCGGATACCTAATTCGCGGCGCGTTTGCAGCGTTCGACTCGAGCCAACTGATTTTCTTTCGGTTCTCGATTACTCTGAGACTCAACGCTTCCGATTGTGCCCGCTTGTGGTGGGTATTCCAAGTTCTTTCTGTTGTTCCGTATCAACTGGCTTTACTGTAGGGGATGGGCCCAGTTGCAATAGTATTGATTCAAACGAAGGGCCATTCTGCGCGGGCAGCTTGGCCTGGTTCTTGAGAGAGATATACTGATGAAAGCAATCACAACATTGGCGTACTCATCTCCGGCTTTTGTCATGGCTGTCTTGTTGACGGCGCCGGTTTGGGCAGAACTAAACCTGCCAGAAACTATCCTAACTGCCACGGACGCGCTTACTGGCGATGCGCTCGGCCAGGCCGTGGATATAGATGGCAACATTGCTCTCGCCGGGGCTGACAGCACAGACGGAGCGGGCAGAAACTCCGGCTCGGCCTATCTATTCGACGTATCGACTGGAGAAGAACTCTTTAGATTAACGGCTTCTGATGCGGCTGCGAGCGACTTCTTTGGTCACTCTCTCGGTGTCGATGGTAATAGAGCCGTAATTTCGAGTGCTAGAGATGACGATTTCGGCGAACAATCGGGATCGGTCTACGTGTTCGATGTTTCAACTGGCGCTGAGTTGAGGAAACTGAATGCCTCGGATGGTGCCGAGGATGACCGTTTTGGTCACGGCTTGGATATCAGTGGCAACAAGGCCATCATTGGGTCGTACCGTGACGACGACAAAGGAACTAGTTCCGGTTCGGCCTATATCTTTGACGTGAACACCGGCGAGGAACTCTTTAAGCTGACTGCTTCTGACGGAGCTGGGGGTGACTGGTTTGGATACTGGGCAGCTATCGATGGAGACAGAGCAATCGTCGGGGCACGCCGCTCCGACGGCGCAGGTTCAAACTCCGGCTCGGCCTATATCTTTGACGTGACGACTGGCGAAGAGCTGATGAAATTAACCGCTTCGGACGCTGCTGCGGGCGACGAGTTTGGCGCTGCTGTAAAAATTGACGGCAATTTTGCCATTGTCGGTGCTTATCGTCACGATGGCGTGGGCTTCGACTCAGGCTCGGCATACGTCTTTGATGTCACCACTGGCGAAGAGCTCTTTAGGTTAGAAGCTCCCGACGCCGAGTCAGGCGATGAGTTCGGGCGAGCTGTAGGGATCAGTGGTTATACGGCAATGGTTAGCTCGGAGAACGATGACGATTTGGGATCAAACTCGGGGTCTACTTACATCTATGACCTGACATTCGGCGACCTGTTAGGTAAGGTGAAACCTTCCGACGGAGCAGCGGGTGACCAGTTTAGCACCGCTGTGGAGATAAATGGCAACGTGGCCCTTAGCGGAGCGCAGCTTCATGACAATGAAAGTAATGATGTTGGTCAGGTCTATGCTCATGACATCTCATCATTGCTACCTCCAGGCGCCGACTTTAACGGAGATGACGTTGTCGATGACGCGGACTTGGCACTATGGGAGAGTTCCTCACCAATCCCAGGTTTGGATGTGAATCGCGATAACCAAGTCGACGGAAATGATTTTCTCCTGTGGCAGCGGAGCTATCAGCCTGACATTCCTATTGACGAAAGTCCGGCCAATCTGGACAACCAAGGTCCCGTAGACTCCGATGACGTAACTATCTGGGAGCAATCGTATGGAATCGACGATAATGCGGACCTGGATAGTGACGGGGACTCGGATGGATTTGATCTCCTCGCTATTCAACGAGAATTTACGCCCTTTGATGCTGCAGATGAGAATCGTGACCGGAAGGTCGACGGCCTTGATCTGGAGTTCTGGAATACTTCGTACGGTTGGGATGCGGACATCGACGATGACGGACACTTGGACGGCGACGCTGACGGTGACGGTTTAGTAACCGAAAGAGATTTTCTGTGGTGGCAGAAACATTCCACCAGCTCGACGCTGAGGACTACGTCGGTGCAGGTACCTGAACCTAGCTCATGCCTTCTGCTGTCCTTCGTTCTTGTCGCTTCTGTCATCGGATATCGACAAAGGTGACGTCTGTTGAGAGGTTTCGCGATATATTTCGCAGGCCGATTAGATAATCTGTGCGCCGCTGGTAGTCGCAATCAAGGGGGCTTGTCCTGTCAAGCAATAAAGCGTGCGACGCTAACCGCCCATAGGCTGCTTGATTTACTCCGACGAAGATATCGCAGCTTTGGGCAGACGGAAGCTCTGATAAAACTACCCCAAAACGCTTTTGACAGTTTCGCCGTAACGGACAATGGAGTACATGTCTTCGATGCACGCCGCCCCTCCAGAAAACTCGTCAACTGCAAGTATCTCGCCAACCCTCCACCAGTTCTATTCTTCGACCGAGGACGCTTTTGAACAGCCAACCAGCATCATAGCGGGAAGTAAAACGAGGTCGGCAACAAAGGCGAACAGCAACGAGCAACAGGCCATGGCGCCGAACAATTGAATTGTTGGCATTTGGCTAAACAGAGTGACGCCAAATCCGATAACCAGCAAGAGCGTAGTCGTTAAGAATGCTGAGAACAACTCCCGCTGTGTTTCTCCGACAGCGTCTGTCAATGAAATTCCTTCGTTCAGCCTAAGCCGGATGTGCCACAACATGTGTATTGAATCGTCGACGACGACACCCAAGCTGACAGTTAAAGCCAGCAGAGACGAAAACCGCAAAGGTTGGTCTACAAGAACGAGCAAGGCGGTGGCCGCAGCTAAGGGCAGTATATTGGGAATCACTGCCAGCAATCCCCAACGCAAACTGCGGAACAAGATGGCAATGATCGCGAAGATAGTGCCACCGGCCAGCAGCAAGCTGCTCGTTAATTCGTGCAGCATATATTGGCTACGGTGAATCGAAAGAGCTGTCAGTCCAGCCACTTCAAATCGAAAGCCAGGATGTTTTTTTTCAACTGCCGCGAGCTGAGATTCCAAGTCGAGAAGTTGAGGATGCAGCACGCGGCTGCCAAGGTCGTGGACACGCGCAGAAATCAGGGTTTGCTGGAGCCGAGGTCGAACAATCGATCCAACAGCAGGTGGCGGCGCCTTGTGTAGCCATCGCAAACTTTTCTTGAAGGTGCTACCAGGAAAACTATCTGCAACTGTACCAATCGACAGAGTGTTGGAGGTCATCGGATGTTGATCGATACAGTCGCTAGCAGCGTGAACGGCTGCTTCTACGACTGGATCACTGAGCGCGTAACTCTGGGGCCAACGAACCACGACCTGCAATGTCATCGCGCCACCAAACTGGCTGTCGATGTCATTCATACTGCGAAAAGCTTGATGAGAATTCGTCAGGTTCTCGCTAAAACGGTAATCGATTCGCGACTGAAGGGCGATGTAACAAAGGACCAATGCGACGAAGGAACCCATGATGGTTATCCGAAGGGCGTGCTGATGAACTTTGCGCTGGAGCCAGAGGGCAAATCGCGAAGGTTCTATCCCCAACGCCATCCTGGAACCGTGGGCATCGATTCGAGTCGCGGGACGATGCCAGCACATCAATGGTAATACGGTAATTACTGAGAGCAGCACAAATCCGGCGCTCAGCGCGCAACAGATACCGAATGCTCGAATCGAAGGAGAGGCGACAATGCTCAACGATCCAAAACCCACTGCGGTCGTTAGAGATGTTTGCACACATACCGGCCCAAGTTCTCGAAGCATGCCTAGCACCGCATCAGGAGCCGACATGCCGTTTGCTTGCTCGCGTCGAACGTATAAGAGCATATGCACCGAGTCGGTAAATCCTACTACCAAAATCAGCGGCGCCATGACGACGTTTAGCAAGTTGATATCTTGCCCGATGAAACCGAGAAGACCATGCGACCAAATAACTCCGAAGATTGGTGGCACAATCATGATTAATAGATCGCGGACATTGCGAAACAGCAGCCACCCTGCTATCGCGGCCGCGAACAATGCCACCGCAGTAAAGACGGGCTGGTCGCGTCGCAGCAGGTAGACGACATCGCGTTGAACTACTGGCCATCCGGCTAAGTCGATTTCAATCCCAGGATTAAAGTCAATCCGATCGACGATATGCTGAAGTCGTGAGAGTAGCAATTCCATCTCACGCCTTCCCAGGTGGTTGCTGTCTGGAATTATGGCCAGCAATGTAGTTTGATGATCCGCTGACAGAAACGAGCGGTAGGTCAGCGGGTGGGCCAGCACCCGCTCACTGACAGCGTCAATGCTCGCTTGTTCCATTCGCGTCGAAAGCAACGGTGGTAAGATAGTCCCAACGCTCGTCTGGCTGCGAAGGTCGAGAATTGTTGCGACGAAAGAGACACCAGATATGCGACTAATCTTCTGACGCAAATCATCGACCGTGCCAAGTACTGATGGTGTCAACACATTGTCTGCCCGGATGATCACATAGCAATAGTCCTCCGCCGACCCGAAATTGGCTGCCAACTCACGAGCGGCTTGCGAGGGACCATCGGTCGCGTCTGTCGAGAGCAGCAGGTTCGACAGGTCGTCGACAAATTCCAGACGAGAAATGCCGGCAAAACCGACAATCGTAAGAGCAGCCACCAGCGACCAGACTAACGGACGAAACCTACGAAAGATTAGTTCAAGAAATGCCATAGACTAGTTTTAGACGAACTGCATGACTGCAGTGAAGAGTCTCTTAGGTAATATGACTCCACTCTGAAGGCTTAGCTAACGAGGAGATGTTGCAGGTGACGCTCGCCTCGACGCATTAGCCAGTAGTGGTTGGTCTCAAAGAGCCGCTTCATCAGGGGCGATCCAAGCTTCAGCAGAGGCTTGCGCACTGTCACCTGCCAGTCCCACTCAACGATCACAATGCCGAGATGTTGCCGAAGCCTTCCTATTCCGACTCCGTGAAAATCACCTGTCGATTCCACTCGGAAGGAGTAAGGGTAGTTCACTTCCATTACTTGAAGTTGAAATCGCAGTTTGTACGGCAACCAACCCTTCGTTACGACCCGGAAGACTCGACCAAGCGCTCGCGGATCACCTGGCTCAAGAATTTCAGCTCCAAGAAATTGCGGCCACCAATGTGGCAGAGAGCTCGAATCCATCAATACTCCGGCAACGTGGTCGATCGACCCATCGAGTGACCATCGTGAGCGGAAGTGATACCGAAGCGACTGTTCAACAAACTCGTTGGCTCTTCGCGAAGTAGAAGTGTAATTCTGGGCGAGAGAGCTGCCAACAGATCGGAATTTTTGAACAATCGACGAAACCATGGTTTGTTGTCCTGAAATAAGTCGATCAACCGGCAGATATGCCACCTTGATGAGGCGATCACTCAAAACGTCTCAGAGGCGAGCTCATTCTCCTATCATAATTACTACTACACGGCTTGAACATCAGTTTCTAGTACCGGTGTTTTGCCCGACTGTAGCGACCATATTGGATACTTACTTATGGCGCGTCAGATTCGTCGCCTCAGACAGAAGCCTGACTGAAGTGCTCGCGCGCGAGCCTTGATAAGCTGACAGTTGCAAAAACTACTGATTTCTGCCACACCTTGCACTCGCTACTGCGGTGCCGAAAAGTCACTAACTACCTGCGTGCAATTCACCCTGCTGCTCGGAGCTCAACCAGAATCTAGCCTGCGACTTCTTACAATTCTGGCTAGTGACTTCTCCTTCGTAGTAGCACTCCCACGCCAGCTAGCAACGTTATCAGTAGTGTTGCTGGTTCGGGGATGGAAATGAACGCGCCATCATTGAGAAGCGTGTCGGGGCCAGTAAAGGATTGCACGATACTGGGACCGCTGAGATCGACCTCGTAGACTGTGCCTGGGCTATTATTGCGATACAGGAACAAGCTGCCCGTAGTAGGTTCGATCCAGGCCGCACCAAAACCGACGCCAGTGGGCAAGCCCGCCAGAGCAACGTCCGTGCGTTGGCCATTGTTCGGATTGAGTATCGCTAGTTGTCCGTCGCGCTGGTCACCGCCATAGAGTAATCCATCTCCTGCGTTGAACGCCCAATCGTTGACATTGCCATCGTCGCCGGAGATGTTGATCTGTGAAACTGTGGTGGCCGGGTTGCCCAGAGCGGTTAGATCCAGGGTAAAGAGCTTGCCTGCGTGTGGGAAGTTGGCAGACGGAACGTTGGTTTGCGTCCCCATACTGATGAACATCGTCGTACCATCGGCCGAAATGTCCCCTGCGTCGAATCTTGCCACTGGATCAGTCGGCAGACCGAAGCTACCTAGGTTTGTGGTCGATCCGTCACTGGCAATACGAACGAACCCGTTGTTGCTGCCATTGATAGGATTTCCAGAAAGCGTCAGTTCGACGCCGTAAAGAAAGCGGTCGGTAGATCGAAAGCCGACGTTGTTATATTCGACCGTAGCGGCGCCGAAGTTGTTGAGGGTAGCCACGCCGCCAGCCAAGCCAACGCTGCTTAAGACCCCCGGATCTTGCTGAACTACAACGGGAAAGCCGCCTGTTGCAAACGACGCTGCTTTGGAGTTTGGTGTTAAGACTATTAGCGAGGAGAAGCCCAAGGCGGCGGCTAAGAAAATTGAACGAACCATTCTAGGTGAAATATTCACTAGCGACCCCTGCCAGGTTTGTTCGTAGGTGAATGTCGATCTGTTTACTGGCTCGTGAAGGCGTCAGTATTGCCGCGCAGGCAATAACTTGCAACTTTTTTTGCGATTTGTGTTAGCTATCTCACGCTGGGCCTAGCAGATTCTCCCACTCCTTCGTTTCGGGACTGGCTTTGCAGAGAGTCCCTCCTATGCCCCGCGACTGAAATCTAGTGACGAGTCGGCTCGTGGATTTATCGTGCGGCGGGGGTGATTATTGAGGAGTGGATTCTCGCTGCTTCGAGCTAAAAAAACACATTGGCAGGTCAAGTCCCAAATCATCGCGTACGTTTGGATAGCTACAGAAGTCTTCGTGCTCCGAATGGCCCATCGCAGATTCAGGCATCATGAACTGGTTGTCGGTTGGCTGAGGTGTTGCGGAGGAATAACCAGGCTGGTCAGTAATTGTAGTCATTCTACTCTGTGAGAATCTTGAACAACTGCCAACCAGACCAGCCAAGCAGTGGGCAAAGTATCGGTGACAGTCCAATCACCAGACCAGCAAATCTGTGTTTCGCCCTGCCCGACGCAGCTTGGTAGGTGCAAACAGCGAATAGCCCGAAAAAGCAAAAGATGAATACCCAGGTATAAATGGGTAGGGCGAATATCGCGAGCGGCGACTTTGTGAGGGTCAAAAAGCCAACTACGCCGCTTAGTATGATGGCAGCGATGACGAGCACGTCATTGACACCAAAGCCCTGATTCCGCTCAGCACGAGCCATCGATTAGTCTCGACATCTACACTGCAGGTGGGGGTATTTTGCGACACGTTGTCGCTATATGTGTTAATACACCAAAGTATAGAGATCGGCATGAAAGTTGGCACCACCACACTACCCCCGCCGCCTCCCCATTACCAAGCAGAGTGCGGCTAGAGCTAGGGAGCAGTTGGTGGGGTCGGGGATTGTGATTTCTGTAGAGATTTGGAGCGGTGTTACGAGCTCGGGGTGTGTCACACAACGCAGGCAGATAATGCCTAGTATACTTCTATTGAGCCTGCACCAATCGAACCGCTAGAATGGGTGGGTTCAGTGTTGAATGCCTTCGTGAGCATGCGGGACGTCAGGGCTTCTTAAGGAGATTCGTCACGAAAACGAATTCTGTGACAACAGTCGATTTATGACCCGGCGTGTTTATCCATTGAGGCCCAATGAGCAATGCTCAATCTCCTATCATCGTCTTCTCAGTCGCAGGATTATGTTCGGGCCTCTGTTCCGGGCTTTCTTGCGGTCTACCTCTAACTGGCCTCATTATTCCCGGGATACTATTCGGGACAGCACTTTCTTACGCAACGCATACCTCGTTAACGCCACTCTCGTCTGGCCAGCGGGCAACGCTAATAGTCGCATCAACTGGAGGATACTTCACCGCAATTACCGTGATGCATCTTTCAATGAAACTGCCAGGCTTCGACAACAGTTCACTTTTTAGTTCCTGTGCTGCTGCGGTCGCTGGCGGGTTTGGTGCACTAGTTGTCGCCGGTGCCCTTCTCTTTGTAATACTAGACCTGTCGATCGTAACAACTCTATTCGTCGTGACGTTTGTTGGTGCGGTATTTGGTTCAGCGTTTATGTTTTGCGGCATGTACATGAGAGACTTCACGTCTATCGGACGTCCATTCCATGACATAGTATCATTTTCACTTTGGCAAGCGAGTGTTGCCTCTGTTGTCCCGTTTTGCCGGAGTCGACTAGCACAGACGCCGACGTAAACATCCAATGGGCTCTCAGACTGCAGAGTTCGTTCTGCCGTCGCTACACGCACTCTACAAATATTATTTGTCGGAAATCGAAGATAGGTGCGATCTGCATAGCTGACCGTAATAAATCGAACTTCGTTAACGGTTGCATCGACCGACATCTCGAAGAATGCTGAGGAGCGAAGAAGAGAATTCAATGGCTTCGGGATGGTGCAGTCTCCTATGGTTGGGACGCCAAAACGGAACACACCGTTCGCGCCTCTCAAACAACAGGCTGCACTGCCAACCATCGACAGGTATTTCACTCTGGAAATCAGCTAGTTTCTAGAGAGTCGGGGCGACAGGATTCGAACCTGCGACCTACTGGTCCCAAACCAGTCGCGCTGCCAGACTGCGCCACGCCCCGGGGCAAAATCCGTCAGCAAACTACTGTCGGCTATCGACCCAAAATAACTGGTTTGATGGTAGCTGTTGAAATGCAATTCAGCAATACTTAAGTGAACATATGTCTACTTAACGATGCTACTCCCTCTCTAGCTAGCTTCGAAAAGGGAGTCCTCATCGCCAGTAAGGATCGCGCGGAGTCGCTCGAATTCATCGCCGCTTTTGAAGTGGATTGTAATCCGACCGCTGCCTTTTTTTGTCTGTTTCAGGTCGACCTTGGCACCGAGGGAAAGTTTCAACTGATCCTCAATCTGTTGAAGATGTTGCGAAGCAGTACGTGGTGCAGGCCGGGAGTTGCCCTGGACGTCGACTACGGAGAAAGGCTCTACATCTGCTTGATGAATATGATCTTGCACCAATTGTTCAGTTGCCCGCACTGAAAGCGAATCGCGACTGATCTGTTGGGCAAAGTCTCGTTGCTCCTGCTCATCGCCCAACGGCAATAGTGCACGGGCATGGCCCTGGGCAATCTTACCTTCGGCAACCATTTGTTTCACTTCTTCAGGTAGCTCCAGCAATCGAATCAGATTGGCGACCGTCGAACGGTCGACGTTTACTCTAGAAGCCAATTCTTCTTGGGTACAACCATATTCATGCAAATAGCGCTGAAATGAAACAGCTTTTTCCAATGCATTGAGGTCTTTCCGCTGAACATTCTCGACGATTGCCAACTCGGCCATCTCACGATCGTCTACCTCGCGGACCAGAACAGGGACTCTTTCCCAGCTGGCCATCTGAGCGGCTCGGTAGCGACGCTCGCCGGCGATAATTTGAAAGCTGTTTTCCACTCTCCGAACGACGATCGGCTGCAGAAATCCGTGCGCGCGAATACTGTCGCATAGATCCGCGATCTCAGACTCTTGGAAGTCCTTCCTCGGCTGATACGGATTGGGTTCGAGGGAGGTAAGATCGAGCCACTGCTGGCCATCGTCATCTTTCGTGACCTGCGCAGTGCCATCGTAAACACTGAGTGTCTGCGGCTCTTGAGACTGTAATTCCTCTGAGGACGAATCTACTGAGCGTCCCAACAGGGCTTCTAAACCCCTGCCTAACCGTCTTTCCCTAGACACGTTCGAGCACCTCCTGGCAAAGTTCCACGTACGCACGCGCTCCACGCGAGCGTGGAGCATAGTCGACCGCCGAGCATCCATGACTTGGCGCTTCCGACACGGCTACGTCACGTGGGATAACATTTTCAAAGACAATTTCTCCAAAGAAGTCGCGGACCTCGCGATCGACTTCCGCGGTGAGTTCCAAGGTGGCGTCGTACATGGTTAGCAGAATGCCACCAAATTCTAATCGGCTATTAGGTCGGTCGATCACCTGCCGGATTACTTCGATCATTTGCGTGAGGCCTTCCATTGCGAAATACTCACACTGAATTGGCATCAGTACCTCGCTAGCACTTGCCAACGCTGTGCGGGTGAGCTGACCTAGTGAGGGAGGGCAATCGATTAGCACCGTGTCGAAAGAACCGAGGCTACCCGACAGATGCGTTGCTAGCATCGACGCCTGAGTGTCCGACGAATTTGCCAGGGCATCGACGTCTTGGAAACTCCGCGAGCCGGGAAGCAAGGACAAGTTCTGTTGCCTCGTCTCGACGATTGAATCACGCAGAGGCTGACTATCGACCAAGGCGTGCCGCTCGGTCGGTTCGTGACCCAATCCCGTCGTGGCGTTGCACTGCGGGTCGAGATCTACGAGCAGCGTCCTTCGACCAGCCTTTCCCATAAGCGCGGCCAGATTAAGCGAAGTGGTTGTCTTCCCGACCCCCCCCTTTTGATTGGCGATACAGATGACACGGCCCATGACGATGGTCGACTATTGCTGGTGGATCTGGGCGGGCTGAAAATTGGCGGGCAAGCTTGGCTGGAGAGTGCCGGAGGCGTTACAGCACATAGGAGCTTATCGTCAGCGTTTGGGATGAGACGCCGTTTCACGTGAAACAACCACCCGAAACTATGCATTTCACATGAAACACGTATATTACACAAAACTCGTATAGCCTGCAGATTTCCTATAGCGTTTCACGTGAAACACTAGTTCTTTGACCAAGAGCAGATTTTCAGAAGCTCAACTGCTTGGTCATTCCAGCGGATTAAACACCAGACCGCTAACTAGCTTGGGGTAGAAATAGGTGCTCTTGGCGGGCATGCGCTCAGCGGCATTAGAGATTGCTCGAATGTGCTCGAGGGTCGCGGGCATAACAAGGGCTGCCAGTTCGAAGCGGCCTCCGCTTGCCATTTGGCCTGTGTGGTCACGGCCTACCGAGTCGCCGTGCGCTAGTCCCTCGACTACTTCCTCGATGGAGCGGACGTACTTCGGAGCAGGCAAATCTGGGGAGCTTAGCAAGGTATCAATAATCAGGCGGTGTAACAGGCTTACTCCCAACCCTTGCCAGTCTGTGCAATGATCGCTGGCCGCTTGGGCCATCTTTTCTCTGCCGGCATCAGTCAATCGAGCCAATGTCCAGCGCTCGTCCTCGGCTGTGTAGAGCGCGAGCGTGCTCTGAGAATTTTCTGTCTCTACCTCTTCCCATAATTCTGGCGCCCGTTGAGGACCTTCTCCTGCCGTCTCAGTCGAGAACGAATCTCCCAGGCGATCGCGAAGCTCTTCAGAGGATATAGCCGGCAAACCGCGGAATAGCCGATGCGTAGGCAGTACGATCATTCCTGGATCGCTCATCGAGACACACATCATCAGTACGAAATTAGCCGCGTGTTGTTCATCAAGAGTTTCGCCTTTCGTAGCCATTTCGGCGGCTAGCTCGTCGCGGTAGTTGCAGGCCGTCTCGTAGCGATGATGCCCATCGGCGATGTAAACCGGCTTGTCGCCCATGGCGGCAATCGCCTGGGTAATCACCTCCACGTCGGTCACCGGCCAAAGACGGTGCAGCACGCCCAAGTGGTCGGTCGCCTCGAGTGGGGTCGTACCTAGGATGGCGCGATCGAGTACCTCCTGGGCGACATTCTCAGGGTCGGGGTAGAGACCGAAAATCTGGCTCATGTTAGCCCGGCAGCTCTTCCAGAGCTTTAAGCGGTCGGCCTTGGCACCGCTGTGGGTCTCTTCATGCGGGTGAATGTTCCCCTCTCCAAAACGCTCGAGCCGGGTGCGGCACATGAAGCCCCGGCGCGTATACCGCTGACCAGCATCCTCAAACTCCTGGTGGTATACATAAAGGGCCGGATCGCTCTCGGTGAAGAGGATTCCTTCGCGCAACCAGTTCCGCAGATGTTTCGCGGCACGTGTATAGCGATTGGTTGCATCGTCGTCACCAGGCGCATCTTTTCCTAGGATGAGGCGTGTGCAATTTTGCGGGTGTAGCTCGTAGAGTTGCTCTAGTAAGTCGGCATCGATCACATCGTAAGGCGGGGCAACCACGTCGCTCAGCGAACCGACATGGCCCAAGTCGTAACGAATGCCGCGGAAAGCGGAAATATGGGGCATGGTGAGTGTGCAAGTAGGGGGGCAGATGTTTGGGAACGGAGTCGGGAGGTCGCATTAAAAACTCAGCTGAAAGCCGTGGCGACTCCCGGCCACGGCGTCGAGTCCGACCAGTCTAGGGCAATTCAGTGAATAAAAAAACCGCCGGCGTTCAACCGCCGGCTGGCTTCCTGCGAGCATCACTTGTAACTACTCGCCGGCCTCGAAGACCGTACATGTCGTCACCTACCAGATGCCCTCTTCGCCCATCAGGCCATTGATCATCATGAAGATCCCACCCATGGCGGCTGCGACCAGTGTGGCGGTGCCCCGCCGCAGCCGGCCGGTGTTGATGATGATCATTGCCGCGGCCCCTCCGGCCAGAATAGCAATTGCCGCACCCAGGAATACCTTTCCCCACTGAAAACCCCAGCGGACTTTTGGTTCGGTGGAGTCATCCAGTCCACGTTCTGCAGATGCCATGGCATTGACCACAGCCATGTTACGTGGTTTGTCGACAGCAGGAGGAGCTTCAATAGGAATGCTCTCGCTACTCACTTCGTCCCAAAATCCATCGTCGCCCGCTTCAGGGGCACCGCCACTGGCAACCGATGGTAGCTCCTTCGGTTGCTGCGTTGGCTTCTTGGGCGGTGTCTTGCCCAACTGAAATTTATTGCCACACGCCTTACAGGAGGCCATTTTCCCCATAGAAGCAGCAGGAACACTGTACTGCTTCCCACAACCTGGACACGAAATCTTCATCTTCGCCATGGTCTCTCCCCGAGAATTGCTGACGATTGACGACGTATGAAACCAATATACGATTCCGCCAGATCTGGTCAAAGAAATACGATCGATGGCATGAAAAAACCGCCGGCTTCCGCCGGCGGCTATTACGTTTTCCAGGACCTGTCCCCTTCCCTAATACCTATAGTACTCAGGCTTGTAGGGCCCCTTAACCGGCACCCCAATGTAGTCGCTTTGCGCTTGGGTCATCTCAGTGAGCTTCACGCCAAGCTTTTCCAGGTGCAGTCGGGCAACCTCTTCATCAAGTTCCTTAGGTAGCACATGCACACCAAGCGGGAACTTATCGGTCTCGTTCCAGAGGGCCATTTGAGCGAGCATCTGGTTGGTGAACGAGTTACTCATTACGAACGAAGGATGGCCCGTGGCACAGCCGAGATTCACCAGCCGGCCCTCGGCTAAGATGATTACCGAGTGACCATCGGCAAGGGTATACTTGTCGACGCAACCAACCTCAGCTGGCTTAATGCGGTCGACGGTAGCTCGACCAGCATCCACTTCGCCATTGAGCCAGGCCATGTCGATCTCCAGATCGAAATGGCCGATGTTGCAGACGATTGCGTCGTTCTTCATCTTCGACATGTGTTTGCCGGTGATGATGTCGCGATTACCAGTAGTCGTGACAAAGATATCACCCTCTGCGACGACGTCTTCCATCGTGGTTATTTCGTAGCCTTCCATCGCCGCCTGCAGGGCGAGGATGGGATCGATCTCGGTGAGAATCACTCGGGCACCCAGGCCACGCATCGACTGAGCGCAACCCTTACCGACATCTCCATAGCCGGCGATCACGACCACCTTACCAGCGACCATGATGTCGGTAGCCCGCTTGATGCCATCAGCCAAAGATTCGCGGCAGCCATAAAGGTTGTCGAATTTACTTTTGGTGACAGAGTCATTGACGTTGATCGCGGGTACTTTCAGCTCGCCGCGCTCGTGCATCTGGTAGAGTCGATGTACGCCGGTGGTCGTCTCCTCGGAAAGCCCTCGAATATCGGCGAGCATCTCAGGAAACTTGTCGTGGACCATCGCAGTAAGATCGCCGCCATCGTCTAGTATTAGATTAAGAGTTTTACCGGAGGGAAAAGTAAGCGTCTGCTCAATGCACCAATCAAATTCCTGCTCACTCATGCCCTTCCATGCGTAAACCGGGATACCCGCTCTAGCGATAGCGCACGCCGCGTGATCCTGCGTGCTGAAGATATTACAGCTGCTCCATGTAACTTCCGCGCCCAATTCTACCAACGTCTCAATCAGCACGGCTGTCTGGATAGTCATATGTAGACAACCTGCCACGCGAGCGCCGGCAAGTGGCTTCGAAGCGCCATGCTTCTCACGCAACGCCATCAAGCCTGGCATTTCATTTTCAGCGAGGTCGATCTCTTTTCGTCCCCACTCGGCGAGACGATCAAATTCCTGCTTGCTGCAGTCGAGCACTTTGTAAGGGAGCTGTGTATCAACTTGTGCCACGGTGGGTAATCTCCTTGAAATGTTTAAGCGAGAAAACGGCCGTCTCGAAGGCTTCCGGCGGTCCGTTTATAGGGATTCTGACGTGTATACCGAGTGTAACCGCCAAGTGTCGGCAGGCCAAGAGTGCAGCAATCAACCTAACTCTGAAAAGGCTTTACGGGCAGCTTCGATGAAGGCCTGAATCTTTCTGTGGTCCTTAATGCCAGGAGAGCTTTCCACGCCGCTTGCGACGTCCACGCCGTCAGGTCGCACAATCCGAATCGCCTCAGCAACATTTTCTGGACTTAGGCCGCCTGCGAGGACAAGCGGAGTATCGCCTAGCCAACCTGAATAATCTTTCAGTTCGGCCCAAGGGAGCGTGCTCCCGGTACCCCCAAATTGGCCAGTGACTGTTGCATCCACTAGCACGGCATCCGGTCGTCGACCACCGATTTCCAGACATGCACGAAGATCATTCGCCAGAATCTCGAACCCCTGCTCGTTCCAACGCTTTGCTCGCACAATCTTGATCTTCTTATTCAGTTCGCCCAGCAGAGCAGGAGGTTCGTCGCCGTGGAGCTGAATTGCATCCAATCCTACAGAAGCCGCGATTTCATTCATCCGCTCAGCTGCAGCGTTGACAAACACGCCGACTTTGGTCACGTCATCCGGCAATGTCTTAGCGAGTTCGGCCGCGTCCCCGGTCGATACAAACCGCCGGCTATCTTCATAGAAATTCAGCCCGATCGCGTCCGCACCGGCATCAACGGCAGCCTGAGCGTCGGCAAGAGTCTTGATACCGCAGATCTTGATGTCGAACACAGTAACTACTTGAGTTTAAATCATGAGAAAGTTCGAGATATATGCCTGACCGACACCCCATTGTTCCTGCGCCACCCGGTCAGTCAACCTGATTGCAATTTGGAGGGCGATTATTAAGCACCCTCACCTTTTTGCCGATGACACTCGAAAGAAGCCGAGGTTCATTGCGCCAGCACCGCAGACCTGCGCCCAGAGCCTGGCACCGAGAATGTTTCCCTTTCTGGCGAGAATAATAGGAATCCAGCTGCCATGTCCGATCTTCATTCGCCAGCCGATTCGATTCGCCCGTTCGTTGCCACTCCAGATGCTAGTCGCTACTTCCCTTCTGCGGTTGCTGAGGAAGCCCGCCAACGTATCAGTCGAGCGGTCGCCCGTGGCGAAGGACCGGCATTGTTGATCGGCGCAGCGGGCACCGGTAAGAGCTTGCTGCTGGAAGTGCTTGGAGAACAGTTCCGCGACCTGCGCGAAGTCGTACCGCTTTCCGGCGGGCAAATTTGTACGCGTCGTTCTCTTCTGCAGACGATTCTGTTCCAGCTCGATCTGCCGTATCGAGATATGGACGAAGGCGAACTGCGCCTCTCTTTGCTCGACTATCTAGAGCCAGGCGAGTCACCCTCTCGCCGGCTATTGTTGTTGGTCGACGAGGCTGACTCACTGCCACTTCGATTGCTAGAAGAGCTGCGATCAATCTCCAATGTGGCTCGTAGTGGAGAGACATTGGTAAGTCTTGTGATGGCAGGTAGTCCGAATCTCGAAGAGCAATTTGCCGACCCCCAACTTACGGCGTTCAGTCAGCGACTCTCAACTCGATGCTATTTGGCTCCGTTAGGCCGCGAAGAGACTTTTCAGTATGTACGCGCTCAAGTGGCCGCCACCAGCATGGACCCAGACGCACTATTCGCACGAGATGGGCTAGAAGCAATTTTTGGGGCCACTGACGGAATTCCTCGATTAGTTAACCAGTTGGGCGATCAACTAGTCTGGATGGCCCAAGATACTGGTCAGACTCCTCTGGATGGACAAATCGTACAACAAGCCTGGTCGGAGTTACAGCAATTGCCTGCCCCCTGGAATACACCGACCGTAAGCGCGCCGACGGAAGAAAGCGTGATCGAATTTGGCGAACTTTCCAGCGAAGATGTTATCCCAGCTGACGAATCCGAAGAAGACCTACCGGCTTCGATCCCGATAAGTTTCCAGCCGCATATTGAAGCAGAGATTTCAGAAACTCTCGACTCGGCTGAATTGCTGATTGAGCAAATCGAACAACACGACTCCGGCATCACCGTTCCTTTAGAAACAGCAGCGCCTCTGGCACACGATCCCTTCCACGAAGCCTTTGGGTCCGAAGAGATTGTTCTCGACCAATATCTCGCTTTCGAGTGTGAACTTCTTGCGACGGCCCCGCGAGTGATCAACCGTCTTGATACGGCTTTCGCCTGTCAACTTCTAGACATTACTCACCAGGAAGACCCGGTTGAGCTAGCCAGAACTTCAAGTGAACCCGAATCGTTGGATCCTGTTACCTTCGAGCCCGCTGCAATTGAAGACGTCGAATTTGATACTGAACTCGACAGTGTGGAAGAGGAGGAGATGCTCCTCGCTGCGGATTCGCATCCGACGCACGACCCTGGCGATTTACTCGTCATCGAAGACGAGGGACGCCCGCAAATGCAAATCGTCCAAGGTCGGCAGTTTCGCCAGCTATTCAGCACCTTGCAGTCGCAATCGCGTCTCGGCTAAACGTCTTAGAGTGAACTGCGGGGTACGATTCTCGCTGCATGCGCGGTACCCTGGTTGGCTCTGTTGAACATCCCCTCGATGGAACGCGAAGCCAAGCTATGAGCAAAGAATCTTGGAATCTGCTCGCCCGCGATTTCGAAGGCTCCGTTTGCGACATCACGGCAACCAGCGGGAAACTTCTTGCAGAGCTGGTCGGTCGCACACGGCCTAGTAGACGAAAAGTCTTAGTCGACGCTGGGTGCGGCATCGGTACTTTTGTAGAGCGGTTCGGGAAGCGTTTTGGCAAAGTCGTTGCTTTCGACTTTGCCTCGGTAATGGTTAAGCGTGCGCGAAGGCTATGTCGCGGTTTCGACCACGTTACTTGGCAGAGCATGCCTCTGGAAAATGCGAGCTCGCGAATTGGATCAATCGCTGATCTTGTAGTCTGCCTGAACGTGATTACCTCTCCCGACGAAGATCTTAGGCTGCGGCAGTGGAAGAGTCTGGTCACGCTCGTGCGGCCAGGCGGATACTTGATGGTGGTAGTTCCTTCTCTAGAATCTGCTTGTTATGCTGCCGAAGTTGACTCCGCCTCCTCAGATCACCCTCAAGATTCCTGCCCAGATCTCATCCGACGAACTGATACTTTGCAGAAACACTACGGCCGGGGGGAACTCCGCCGGCAAGTAACCCGAGAGGGGCTTCAGGTGCTCAGCTTGCGGCAGATCCACTACCCTTGGAGCGAAGAGGGTTTAGAGCACTTGGCCACCAGGACACCCTGGGACTGGGTCTGCCTGGCCCGCAAGCTCGCATAAAGTTCAGGTTCGGCCATTTTAATGCCTGATTTCCGATAGATCTTGCCCAATCGGTGAGGCTTGGCCTTGGGGAAGCTCTGGGCTTGAAATCCGCGTCGATTCAGGCACAATCAAGGGTTTCCCAATACCCGAATGCTCCCAGGGACTGCAGAGCGAATCGTCTTAATTGCTGCCCCGGTTTGGAGCCCCGCGGATTTATGAGGTCACTATGTCGGAAGTGTTAGAAGTCTCGCTCCGCGAGTCGTGCGGAAAATTAAGGAACCGCCGCTTGCGGCATGAAGGCAAGTTGCCTGCCGTACTGTATGGGCACGGCAAAGACTCAGTAAGCCTCACGATCCCCGCCGAACAGATGGAGGCGACTCTCCGTCACGGCGCGCAGGTAGTTGAACTGCAAGGGGCAGCCGATGGGCAAGCGCTGCTGCAAGATCTCCAGTGGGATACGTTTCAGCAACATGTCCTGCACGTCGATTTGCTTCGAGTCGATGCGTCGGACCGGATTACTGTTGAAGTACCGCTGGCCTTGCACGGCGAAGCTCCTGGTGAGAAAGAAGGAGGAGTGGTCGAGTTGCTCTACCACTCGCTAGAGATAGAGACCTCTCCGGCGGTCATTCCTGATAAATTCGAAATCAATGTGAACGATCTGCACATCAATGGCAGCTTGTCCGTCAAAGATATTCGAGACGTTGCAGAGGGTGTCAAATTCTTGATCGAGCCAGAAAAGACTCTGGTTCAATGCGTTGAGCCAACGGTTATGCCTGACGAAGAAGAAGCTGCAGTAGGTGGCGAAGAACCGGAGGTCATTGGCGGCCGGAAAGATGACGATGCGCAGGCCGACGCGGAGGAATAACCCTTCGCGAAGCGACCGAGGAATTGATGAAACTAGTTGTTGGTTTAGGCAACCCTGGGAGAAAATACGACGAAACGCGGCACAACATTGGATTTGAGATCCTTAGTTTGCTTTCCGAGCGGCATGGAAATCCACAGGCACGGGCTAAATTCGAGGGCCTGCTCCAGGAATGCTTGATCGCTGGTGAAAGAACTTTGCTGCTGATGCCGCAAACCTTTATGAACCTCAGCGGCAGAAGCGTTCAGCTGGCGATGCGTTTCTATCAGCTTTCAGAAGACGATCTGTTGCTGGTTTGCGATGATTTTCATCTCGATCTGGGCGTCCTGCGACTCAGGCCCGGTGGTTCGGATGGGGGACAGAAGGGATTAGCGGATACGATTCGACAGCTAGGAACCGATGATTTCGCCCGACTTCGCTTTGGTATTGGTCCGGTGCCCGAGCGGTGGGATCCGGCTGATTTTGTCCTGGGAAAGTTCAGATCTGGCGATCGGCAACTGGCTGACAAACTGATTTTACGCTCTACTGAGGCGGTAGAAACCTGGGTTGCCCATGGTATCCAGAAGGCGATGAACGAGTACAATGGGAAAGACATTTCTCTGGAGAAATAGCTGATCCGAGGACTAATATTGCCGTTAGGGCGGGCAAGAACGGCTTGGTGAGAATTGCGTTGGGATATTTTTAAATTGGGATACTTTGGGAGTTAAGGCTTTGGCAGATAACACGGCAGTCTACGAAGGCATGTTTATTTTGGACTCGAATCGCTTGGCGCGCGACCGCGATGGTCTGCCGCGCGAGTTGGGCTCAATGGTCGAGGAGGCCGGTGGTCAGATCGAGTTGAGCCGACTCTGGGAAGAAAGACGCCTAGCCTATCCCATCAAGGGCCATCGCAAAGGTGCCTACTGGATTACTTACTTCCGCTTCCCTACGACTGGCCTTTCCGAGTTGACACGAGAGTTGGAACTCAAGGAAGGGGTGTTGCGGCACCTATTTATTCGCCTGCCGGACAGTCTTGTTGAACCAATCCTAGAGCATGCCAAAGGCGAGCCAGCCCAACAGCTACCATCGAAGGAAAAAGGTGGCGAGGGAAAAAACGGCCAGGCACCTGCTGTTGAAGCTGTGGAAGCCACCGCTAGTTGAGGCGTCTTTGGTTGGCCTCGGCTTTGACCATGGGGGCTTGCTGGGGGTTCTGTCGGCTCGCTGGCGGGTAGTCAAAGATTTCCATAGATTCCCTGATTAGAAGATTTACTGAGTTGAGTACGTGCGTTCAGTTAGTCTGGGTCGAGATTGCTGCCTTTTAGAGCGCTTCGAGAAAGCGCGAGCCGCCGTTTACCCTTTAGTATTTTGCTAGAATAACACCATACCGTCGGAGCATAAGAGTGCACCCTGCACTTGTACCGACTTTGCTTGGCCTGAAGGAGCTTTAGCATGGCAAGTTACAATCGCGTCGTGCTGCTGGGAAATCTCACTCGCGATCCTGAGTTGCGGTATATTCCCAGTGGAATGGCAGTCTCCGATATCGGATTGGCCGTCAACGATCGGGTCAAACGAAATGATCAATGGGTAGAGGAAGCCACGTTCGTGGACGTGACGCTCTGGGGCCGAACCGCAGAAGTCGCCAACGAGTATTTGAGCAAAGGCTCCGCAGTATTGATCGAAGGGCGTCTGAAACTCGACACCTGGGAAAAAGAGGGTCAGAAACACTCCAAGCTCAAAGTCGTCGGTGAGAAGATGCAAATGGTCGGTGCTCGTGGCGGATCTGGAGGGTCCTCCGGCGGTGGGCCCAGTCGAGGCCGTCCACAGCAGCAGTCGCCCGAGTACAGTTCTACTTCTGACGGACCATCAATGCCGCCTAACGACGAAATCCCCTTTTAGTTTCGCACCGATGTCTTAGTTCCCGGTCGCTTGCAACACCTTCATTAACGACACTGCATTTCCTGTAGATCATGCCATGAAAACCAAATCGCAAAAAAAACTCAAACGTCGTCCTAGTAAACTGAATCGCCTCCCCAGAGGTCAGAACGGTGGCATCGAATTGCTGCTGATTCATAATGTCGAAGATCTGGGCAAACAAGGCGAAGTTGTCGAAGTGCGACCTGGTTACGCCTACAACTATTTGCTGCCTCACGGCATGGCAACTTTCGCCACGGACCATCATAAGCGAATGGTTGATAAACACCGGGCCAAGCTGCAGGAACTAGAAAAAGAGCATCAGGCAGACCTTCGCAAACGGGCCGCCGAAATCGCCAAGCAAAGCATCACCATCGAAGCCAACGCTACCGAAGATGGTCATCTGTATGGGAGTGTTGGTGCCCCAGAGATTGTGGCAGCTTTGAAAAAGAGCGAGATCAATTTGGCGACCGATCAGATTCGATTGGATGGAGTGTTGAAGGAGTTAGGACTCTACACTGTGAAGTTCCGCCTTTCTAGCGAGGTAGAGGGTGAGCTGAAGGTGTGGGTCGTACCTATCGTCGGCGCTACCGAATAAAGAAATACGCGGTTGATTAAGGAGCCTCCCTCCACACAGGAGAGAGCAACTCAGCGGCAAGATGGAGCGAGCATCTCATGTCGACGATCGAAGAAAATCAGTCGCAAGCACCCGTCGATCGCCAACTGCCTCAAAATATCGACGCAGAGAAGGCAGTACTCGGTAGTATTCTCCTACTGCCAGAAGTCTTCGACGAAGTAGCCCTGATCATCCATTCCGGAGATTTCTACGACGGGGCGAATCGTTGCCTCTTCGAGCATTTGTTGGCCATGCACGACAATGGTCATCAGATCGATCCGATGCTGCTAGTCGAACGACTTCGTAGCGCTGGGCAATATGATGGGATAGGTGGAGCTGCTTATCTGGCAGAGGTCGGCCAACAGGTTTCCACTGCCGCGCATGCCGAATATTACGCACGTATCGTCTCCGACAAAGCGGTGCTGCGATCTCTAATTCATGCAGGGACCGATATTCTGCACGACGCTTACGACCCTACCAGTGACACTCGCGAGATGCTCAGCAAGGCTGAAGAGAAGGTTTTCGGAATTCTCGAATCTCGCGGTAGCGGTGAAGTTAGTCCAATCAGCGACGTTTTGCAGGACGCGATGGATCGCCTCGATTCGCGAATGGATCAGCACCACGCTTTCGGCGGCCTTGAAACTGGATTCGACGACTACGACCAGCTCACTGGAGGTTTGCAGAACTCAGAGCTAACGATCTTGGCCGCCCGGCCTAGCATGGGAAAAACTGCGCTGGCGATGAACATTACTGAGCACATTGTCACTCAGCTGAACGTGCCCGTGTTATTTGTGAGCTTGGAAATGGCAGCTCTCGAGCTTGCTGACCGGCTGCTTTGCAGTGCGGCCGAGGTGAACGGCCACCGGCTTCGTAACGGAACCATTACTCAAGAAGAGCGTCAGAAATTAGTGCAGGCTTCGGTCGATGTCAGCAAGGCACCTTTGTTCATCGACGATTCGCCTAGCCGGACAATGACGGAAATTGGTGCGAACGCCCGACGTTTGAAACGTCGCGAAAACTTGGGCCTCGTTGTGATCGATTATCTACAGTTAATCGAACCCGATAACTCCCGCGATCCCCGTCAGGAACAGGTCGCGAAGATCGCTCGTCGACTTAAAGGGCTGGCACGAGAACTCGATGTGCCAGTGCTTTGCCTAGCCCAGCTCAATCGACAGGTTGAGGCAACCCGAGACAACAAACCGCAACTGAGCCATTTGCGGGAATCGGGGGCCATTGAGCAGGATGCCGATGTTGTGATGTTCGTCCATCGTGATGAATATTATCAGACCAATGAAGAGGATCGAGAACGGGTTCGCGGCGAGGCCGATCTGCTAATTCGCAAACAGCGAAACGGGCCGACAGGCGACGTGAAACTTGCCTGGCTGCACGAATTTACCCGCTTCCGCAACTTCTCTCAGAAACCGTACGCTGAATTCGAGTCGTACGGCGAAGTTGGATTCTAAGCGTTCAGATTGCTAGCTATTCTAGCCCGGCTTCATCTGCGACGTGGTCTGCTAGCAAGCGTGGTTGCATTAATCGTGTGAATTGTCAAACAGAAGCAGCGGCTTTCGGCGAACTCACCTTGCCGGCGTTACAGCGATCGGCTATTTCTTCGCGGCCTCAATTGACGGCCGGTCCGCGCCCCCCGAGGGAAGGGTCTGTCGTGGAGGTTGCTTTTCTTGATCATTACGACCTGATGGATCCTATGGACTTCCCTGATATTCTGCAACGCGGCCAGTGGCATTCGGCTCGGAATATTCTGCTGATTGCTGCTCTTGCAATGTGCATGGCGCAGTCTGCAACGCTCGCAGCACCGTTGCCGGCTCCTGTCTCCGACCAATTGCCACAGCAAGAGTTGGTTTCGGAGATAATGATTCTCGGAAACGACACGATTCCAGTCACAAAAGTATCCGAGCAATTGAGCACTCGTGTTGGCCGGCCTTTCGATCGTGCAATCGTGAAACGCGACGTCCGGCGATTAGCCAATCTAGGCTGGTTCATTGATGTCAAGCCATTGTACGAATCAAGTCCCGAAGGCCAGATTGTCATCTTCCAAGTAGTAGAGCGACCTACGATTCGCTACGTCACCTATTTGGGCAACGAGAAGATCTCGGATAAAAAGCTTGCCAAGGAAACTGGGCTCAAGTCGGGCGGGGCGGTCGACCCGTATGCCGTCGAAGAGAGCCGCCGCAAGATCAAGGAGTACTATGCCGGACGTGGCTACAATAAGGTGCAGATCACGATTCTCGAAGGTTCGAAACCGACTGACCAGGGAATCGTGTTCCTGATCAATGAAGGCGCCTCGCAACGCGTATGGGACGTTGAGTTCGTCGGCAATGAATTCGTCAGTGATGGCAGACTCAAGCACCTCATTAAATCGAAGCCGCCGATCCTCAAGGTTTTCAAAGGTTATCTAAATCGCGAGCAGCTTGATGCTGACGTCGACCAGCTTACCGCCTACTACCGTTCGTTTGGGTATTTTCAGGCCAAAGTGAGCCGGAAAGTCGACTTCAACGAGAAGGGAAATTGGGCAACGCTCACTTTCGTCGTCGACGAAGGCTTGCGCTATAAGATTCGCAATGTAAAATTCCTCGGCAATACTAAGTTCCAGCCAGACGCGATGGCCCAGGCTGCCCAGCTCTCCGTAGGACAGTCGTTTGAACAGTCCAAGGTGCAACGAGACTCTCAGTGGCTTCAAGAGCTTTATGGCAGTCACGGCTATGTCTTCGCCGACATCCGCCCCGAGCCGGTCTTCCTGGAAGAACCGGGCGAGTTGGATCTGCTGTACCACATCGACGAAGGCGAGCAGTTTCGTGTCGGCAGGATCTTCGTCCACATCGGTGGCGACAATCCCCATACGCGTATTCAAACAGCCCTGAACCGAATGACGCTTCGTCCTGGCGACATCATCGACATTCGAGAACTCAAAGCGAGCGAGCGCCGACTTGTGGCGAGCAGCTTGTTCCACTCCGACCCTGCTTCCGGCGTGCGGCCGAAGATCACCTATCGCATACCTGAGGATGCAGGAACGGAGTTTGCCAAGTCACGAAGCGGAGTGCGCGGGCAAAGCCCTGACAATTTCGGCCCACCCGTTCTACCTCCGCCGGCCCAAACCGTTCCGCGGTCTGCCTGCGAAGCGCTCTCCGGCACAGGCGTCGACGTCCATGTCGAGTGCGAAGATTGGGACCATTATCAGAAATGGCTGCGAGAAGACGCTGAAAGAGACGAGGATCTATCAGCACCGACTCGTGAACAACAGCATTCTGATGCGGAACTCATTATTCGCGGGCAAAGTCCTCCTGCAGCGGTGAACAACGCTTACTCAACACTGCCTGTCGGAGGTGCTAACGCGCAGTATGGTGGCACGACTGTCGGAGCAACCGGCCCTGAGTCGAAACAAACTGCCTATCAGAACTTACAACAGGTGCAGTACAGCGAAAACATTCCGCCTCCTGCGGGAAGCTTCGGGCCTGTACTTGGCTACCCAGGCAACCCGGTGCCGGGTTATCAGCTGTTCCCCGACGGACGCTTCGGATTGCCTGGTCAGCCTTATCCAGAACAAACGGTCGATATCTATTTTGATGGCCAGGAAACACAAACGGGCCGGCTCATGCTGGGCATGGGTGTCAATTCCGATGCAGGCATCGTAGGTAACATCGTCTTAGACGAACGCAACTTCGATTGGCGACGTCCGCCGCGTAGTTTTCAGGATGTGAGAAACGGAACCGCGTTCCGGGGTGCTGGTCAGCGCTTCCGCATCGACGCTTCGCCCGGTAGCGAGGTAAACCGTTACCTAATGAGTTTCCAGGAACCTTATCTGTTCGATAGCCCGATCAGTCTTGGTTTGAGCGGATCCTACTTCGATCGCCGCTTCCGCAACTGGGACGAACAACGACTGGGCGGTCGCATTTCGCTTGGCTATCAATGGGTTGAGCGTGATCTCTCCATTGCTGGCACGTATCGTGGCGAAAACGTCAACATTAGCGATGCTCCCAATGCCGCGACCGTACCCGATCTTGCAGCAGTACTGGGCGACAACTCGCTACACGGCTTCAGGCTTACTGCCGTCAACGATACGCGCGATAGCACATTCTTGCCCACGCAGGGTCATTACATTGAAATATCAGGCGAACAAGTGATTGGCACATTCGATTATCCTCGTGTGATGCTCGATCTGCGTGAATTTTATCTGCTTCGCGAGCGACCCGACCATTCCGGTCGACACGTTCTCAGTGCTGCGGTAAACATCGGCTATTCAGGAACACAAACGCCGATTTACGAACGCTTTTTTGCGGGTGGTTTTTCCACGCTACGTGGTTTCGATTTTCGAGGTGCCCAACCGGTTGATGTCCCCACGGGCACGGAGCTAGGTGGTGACTTCCAATGGCTCAATTCGATCCAGTATTTGTTCCCCGTCACTGCCGACGACATGCTGCATGGCGTCGTCTTCTGCGACTTTGGTACGGTCGAAAAAACGGTAACCATCAACGATTTTCGCGTCGCGCCTGGCGTCGGCCTACGGGTCTCCGTTCCCGCGATGGGACCAGCACCAATCGCGCTCGACTTCGCCTGGGCCGTCAGTCACGCTGACTTCGACGACCGAGAAGTCTTCAGCTTCAGCATGGGTTTCACAAGGTAGTCGCAGCCTAGCGACTAGCTACTAGTAACTAGTCGGTTCTTTCCCCGTCTCTGGGGTCCCAACTTCGGGGAAAATATTCGCCTGTTTTTTCCCATGCGCTGCTCATTCTGCATTGGTATTGCAGGGCCAAAGCCATTTAGTGTGGGAAGAAAGTAGCCGCATTTTGGGCATTATCAAATCCTTTCGTGGAAAAAAGTTTGTCAGGGGCTAGATGTTAGTTGCTAGTTACTAGCGACTGGCGTCTAGCAACTACGAATAGCCGCGATGCGAAGCATCGCAGGGCGCAAAGCAAAGCGTCCTCGCGCAACATTCGCTCCGCGCAGCAACACTTCATTCTACGAAACGCTACTGCGATTTCAGCAACGATTATTGGCCGCTCTGAAATGAGTCGAAGCTAGACTAGCGGAATAGGAAGAGAAAACACTCTGGCGACCAACTAAATCCGAGTCGGCGAACTCCGTCTAGATGCCACGCATTGCAAACGCGGAGGTGGGAGTTCTAAAAAAAGCACCACGATAGTTGACCTATAATACTTCAACTAAATATGCGTTCCAACAATTCGTCGGTAAGCCATGGCAGCTCGCCAGGCTTAGGTTCCTCGGGACCAGTCTTCGATAAATCGACCTGGAAATCCATGCTGGCCGAGGGAATTGGGTCATCGATCTCCCCATTAGTATTTAAAACACTATTGGGTAGGACTATCTGTAACGAACTCTCTTCATTGACTACTAACCGTTCGTTGTTGTTTGCTTCGTCACCAAGCCACTCGAGTGCGATTGCAGCGTCGATTAGATCTGCGGAAGAAAACACCTCGCTGGAAGGTTCTTGTTTCGCTGAGCTACGACGACTTAACGTAGTCAATTCTCCTATCGGCGGCGTCCCAACCTGTCCATACGTTGCTGCCCACTCGATGAAATCAGCCCTATCAACATCTCCGTCACCGTCGCTGTCGCCATCAGATCGCTCGGCACCTACTGTTTTACCATAACCTCGTTGCCAAGCCAGAAAATCATCTCCGTCAATCTCTTGATCACCGTCGAAGTCAGCACTGATCAGTTGTACTTGTCCATATGTCGCCTCCCAATGTGCTAAATCAGTCGCGTCAACATCTCCATCATCATCGCTGTCACCGTCGAAGTGTTCGGCGCCTGCAGTTTTCCCATAACCTCGTTGCCAAGCCAAGAAGTCGGTACCGCTGATTTCTCGATCGCCGTCGAAGTCAGCGCTGATCTGATTAACTGTGGGATCGAGGTCGTTTACCGACTGCAACGGATCTTCGATGCGACCCATAAAAGCGATCGCGGAAGTCTCATTGTCGCGAATGAGAAAGTGGAACGGATGATCTGCGTAGAAACCCGATCCGTAGAAATTGTGAGCCCAGACGGCAAAACCCCACGACTGACTTCCTATAAAAAAGGTGCGGTGATCGGCAACACGAAGATTGTAAACTGGTTCTTCGTCATTGGTCGCAATAACCTTATGAACTTCTACCCAGTCGCGAAAATTAGTTGACAAGCGATCCGCGGCTCGCAATTCGCCAGCTGGTGTCCACCCCCGCCCTTGCACAAAGAAAGGGTGAGGCGCTGTCGTGCGGATGACGTGGCCGCTTACGTGTAATTCAAGAATCTGCGCCTGGCCGTGGAGCGTTCTCTCAACGATCTTCGGTTCGGCAGTTCCTTCGACGTTGTATTCGTCTCTGGCCAGCACATAGTCGCCAGCTTTCAATTGCTCGATCGGCTTTTCGCCCTCAGGGGTAAGCACAGGAGTTCCCGCAGCAAAGCAAATGGCTAGCTCTACTTCGGTTGCCGCAGCAGCTTCCGTCCCCTGCTCGTTCAGTTCAATGGTCGCTTTGTGGAATACCTTGTCGATGAATAGCGGAGTATCGGTCATCGAAGAGAAATTGGCTTCGCCTGGGTTAAAAGCCGTCGGCATTCCCAAACCCATTAAGAGATTATTCAGGCTCGTGTCAACTGTTATCTCAAACTTTGGAAGCCTCACTTCCAGGTGCTCTGTAGATCGCGGACCGTCAGCCCAATCACCAATCTCCGTCAGAAGTTCAGACGATACATAGTTCGCTCCATTCTGCTCTGTCGGGAGAATGAACACCATCGATGCACTCCCGTCAGCGAATGGCAAATCCAGTACTTGAAATCCATCCAGCCACGTCCGAAACGCCGTGGGTTGATTGAACATCGTTGGAACAATTCTAGATTCTGTGTCGTTTAGATGAAAATCATCCGAACCGCTGTGCCTAGGGTCGAATGGTTGCTCCCAAAGCCCCTTAAAATAAACGCTATTGGTTAACACCATTACCGTTGCAGGTCCGAGTTGATCAATCAAATTTGGAATGTTCCCTAGAGTGTGATTCTCGACCCACGAGTTGATAATATCTTTTGCCTGATCGGGGTCTGAGAAGTCCAGATTCTGAGCATGTCCACGGTAGTCAGTTTCGATCGTGCTGACGAATTCATCATTGAGAGCAATACTATCGTCCGGCCAGATGGCGTTGGCGACCAAGAGTTCGAAACCCGGAACATTGATCGTCTGCGTGAGAAATGAGGTAAACAGAGCATCGAATGATGAATTAATTCCCGGCTCAGTACCCAAATGAAGCACCTGTTCCATCTCCGTAGCCGTTTGGCCAGCGGCACCAACTGATGTCATCGCCAGTGCAGTAGCGATGCTCAGGGGTGAGAAAAACAGATTGCCTTCTTCTCTTTGCAAATGCTCGTACACGTCGAGCGAAAAGAGATTGACGGCCTCCGCCGCGCGAGCTGAGAGGAGTCGGCGGTCCTCGAGTGACTCAATCCGCAACAGACGAGGTCGAAGCGGATCGCACTTGCGAAGTCGACCGGACGAGCGAGCGCTCCGAGGTGATATCATGGACCTCTCCTCCCATGAGCCGAACTACTGACTTCTCACGAGTGATATTCTCCCATCTATCTACCGCCACCGCAAGTGAATCTCTAAAAGGTTTCTCTGCTTCGCTGTAAGACAGGTTTAGCCCTATTGTTAAATTAATTTATAACACAACCCGCCGAACTGAATGGCGAGTGCATGCGCTTGTCTAAGTGGACACCAGGGCGTTTCTTCTGCTGAATGTCAACATTACTTCTCGCAACTGACATGTCGACTTCGGTGGAAGTCCGAGGCCATGCTGCTGCATTCATTTCAGAGTGAGCTGCCGCTGCTGTGATTGCTGCAAGGAGTTTTGGCCATTACACATACCAGGTCACACACTTGCCTGATCCACAGGGTGCCACCACTGGCTCGTCCAGCAGTGCGTAGTGAGCAACAAGCATTCACTGCCGGGCATGCCGAACGGTGCCACGCGCCACGTTTTCTCAAGGATTCGCACCACAAGACGTACGAGCGAATGCACAATCATCAACATATCAAATAGGCTCCATGGAAACGAAAGACGCGCGTGCTTGATTAGAATGTGGTTGACAACGGGACTCTGAAACGTGTAGGATAATGCCCGGTGGGAATGAGAGATCGGCGTGATTGCCTCCTGCAGAGACCGGAGGCACGGCATGAACACGCGACCTACACACTATTTTTTCTTGCCCTCCTCTGGGCTGTTGTTATTTCATTCGCCTACACCGTTGTGTTCTAGCGCAAGGTGTTCAACCCTTGTAGGGAGCTTTTGCGAGGGCGTCTTGTAAAGTTGCCATGCCAGCTAAGGAGCACAGCCTTAGCAACTCTTATTGTAACTAAATCAACTCGGAAACAGGTCCGAGATTTATACTTTCAAGGCTTTTGCGATCGAGGCAATCGCCTGCAGTATCGGGTTGCGCCTGCCCCGTTTCGCGCCCGCGATATGTATCCAGCGTCTGTAAAGTTTCAGACGAGAACCGTTCATATTTTTTTGTGGCGTAATTTCGCTGCGCTATTATTTTTTTCATTTCCATTTTTTCACTCGAGAAGGAGGTACCAAGATGGAAGCCAAGAGAAACGCACGAGGATTTACCCTCGTGGAACTGCTGGTGGTGATTGCCATCATCGGCGTGTTGGTAGCCCTGCTGCTACCGGCTGTTCAGGCAGCCCGCGAGGCGGCTCGGAGAAACTCTTGCTTGAACAACATCAAGCAAATTACCCTTGCCGTCATGAATTTTCAGGATCGTCGCAAGAAGTTTCCCTCGGCTTCTTCTGCCCCTATGCTAGATGTCGGCAATAACACCATTCTGGCAGGGGCGCCTCACGATGCTACTGATATCGACCCAGAGGAATGGACATACGGGGACGGCTACAGCTGGTTGTTCCAGATCCTGCCTGAAATGGAGTTAAGCACGATTTATAACCTGGTGAGGGATTCCAAGCTGGCGGGCACTAGCACGACTCCCGGCGTTGGCTCTGCGAAACTTAAGATAGGTCCTTTCGGCTCCGGCAGTGGTGCCATAGCCATTGGGCTTAGTGCGAATGTCGACAAACCTTTCGCCTATCAACAACAGGTCGCTGCTTATCAGTGCCCCAGCTTTCCGGGTGACGACGAAGTTAAAACGAAGGGAATCTACGCAACCGGTGAAAGACCCGCCATTGGCAACTATGTAGCCATGGCTTCGACTCACTACAATAGCTCCGGCAATGCCGGTCAAGATGGAGCAGATATTGGTGCCCCAAACAGTGGTGAAACACTTTTCGATACATTCAGCGGATCTAGGCCGAAGCAGTTCCAGGGCAACGGCATACTTGTGTTCACGAAGGCAGGAGGCATCGGCGGCAATAAGCTTTCGCTAGGCGTACTCTCCACCTTTAGCGATGCGAGCGTCCGCGATGGTACGTCTAATACTGTCATGTTCGGCGAAAGCCGCGAGGAAGAGTATGCTGCCTGGATTAGCGGCTTATCGATGTATGTTGTGGCCGCCCATCCTCAGGGGCAAGGTGGGATCCAGAAAATCCCTCCGGTAGTTTCTTCGCCTGCGATTCTTCGTTGGCCCGATACCGACGTGGATGGACAATCCGCCTTGAATATCGGCCAGGATGTCAAACGACAGGGCGGTGTTAGTGGAGCTGATCCTGAGTTGTTTTACATGGGTGACCTAGCGCCATATCCACACGCCAGAAATGCTAGTTCCCAGCCCCGTTGGTATGGCCCAAGCAGCGCTCATCCGGCCGTCGTCCAGCACGGATTTGCGGATGGACATGGCACGACCATCAACGACGACATCGACCGCAATGTCTACCTGCACTTGGTAAGCCGAGCGGGCGGTGAGGTGATTGACAGTACCGCTCTGTAGACCGCAGGACCTCTCCGGAATGACTGGAGAGATAACTTGTTTCTATGACCGTCGCGTAGCAATCGCTCCGCGGCGGTTTCTTCTTTGCTCTCGCGCGGGAGTGGAATGCGACGCTCTCGATCCTGACTTCGCCTTGCTCAACTAACCACGGCCTGAAACGGCGACTACTGCTCGAGTGTTGGCTCGAAGCCATCCGCACAGGGATAGTCGACCGGCGGCATCGCGGCGCGAATTATTCACTTAATCGTTCGATCCGCGCAGCAACACTCCATTTTACGAAACGCTGCTGCGATTTCAGCAACGATTCTTGGCCATCACACATAGCAGGTCACACTTGACTGATCCACAGGGTGCCACTGCTGGCTCGTCCAGCAGTGCGTAGTGAGCAACAAGCATCCACTGCCGGGCAAGCCGGACAGTGCCACTCGCCAGTAACGAGATTCAGTTTCGAGGGCGAGTGAGGAAAAGAGCGATAATGCCCAGTAGAGTTAGGGCGAGTGTAGCAGGTTCGGGCACGACAAAAATTCCATCTAAGATATAATCGAGTCCAGCAGCTCCACCGCCTTGTACTCTAATGAAATCGATGTCAGAAAAATCCACCAAGTCAAAAAAAGATGAGAAAAGAATCATTTGAGAATAAGGAGTAGCACTCGCCGGAAAAGTGAAACGGTCAGATGTAACTCCCATTGGTGTATCTTCGTTGAGTCCAGACCGCAATGTAATAGATGTGACTCCCGACTCGACCGACGAAATCACATCGAAACGAAAGGCATTGAAAGCGGACAGGTCAAGATCGAGTGCCGGGCCGGGTTCAGAGGCCGGTCCCAACCCGTAGTCCAGTCTAGTTGCTTCGATGTCGGCGGTTGAAGTTAGGCGGTACGTCTCTACGCTCGTGTCGGTTACGATGCGCGCTTCAGTACCAGGGAGAGTCGGGCCGTTGAGTATTGCATGGTGCTTGCGATTACCGCCGATCACCGAGGCTGTCGGCAGACCTGTTTGGACCAGAGTTGAAGAAGGAGAGGATGGAGTGAGGGTGACATCCAATGGCCCTGCTGAGAAGTCATCAATCGTTACAGCCGCACCCAGTGTGCGTGGCAGACATAACAAAAGCAATACAGCCTGCAGTCTGATCATTGCAGCTTGCTCCGCCTAGAGATACGCTATTTCGCCCGGAACATTCCGAAGGTGGATGTTAAAACCCTCGCGAAGATAAACTTAACATACCATGTCAGTTCCCATTAAGAAGGCTTTGAGAGATTTTTTTCACTGACGAATGCAGAGATTGTTCACGACTTCTCGCGGCATTTGTTTCAATGTGAGCTACGGCTGCACGGGGACAGGCTCGAAGCCATCCGCACAGGGGTAGTCGACCGGCGGCATTGCGGGAGGCGCGCTGTACTTCCAGCGGAAGTAGTCGAAGTGGTACGGGTAGGGCCGTTGGTACCAACTGCCGACGAATTGCGGCTGATAAAAGCCGCCGTACCAAGGGTAGCCAAAGTGTTGACGTCCGCCGAAGCCGTGGCGTCCGCCGTGCATTCGTTGCCGGCGGTATGTTTCGCCACCTTCATTGGCAAAAGCCTGCGCAGACAAGGGCAGCAACAAGGCGCACGCTACGAGCAGGGCACGTTTCATGAGAATTCGTCGCCAAAGGGGATCGAAGAGCGGCAGTAACCGCCGGGGGGAACCGATAGTTCCATGCTAAGCAGACGAAACGTGCTGAATCAAGCTTTTTATAGCCGCTCGCGGGGATCCTGCATGCTTTCAGCCATTTTATTCAGAGCTTCTGTCTCAATCTGCCGAACCCGTTCGCGCGTCAGCCCCAATTGTTCGCCAATCTCCTTGAGCGTGCAAGGTTGGTGATTGTCGAGTCCAAACCGCATTCGCAACACGGTCGCCTCGCGCTCGTCCATCGTGTGCAACATGTTCATCACGTGCTTGAGGCTATCGCTTTCGACCAGCGCGTCGTCGGGGCTCTGCTGCCGTTCGTCCATCACCATGTCGCCCAGAGTCCAGCCGGCCTCGGTTTGGTCGGTTTGCGGCGTGGCGTTGTAGATCTTGATCGCCTTCTTAATGATTGGCAGCTTCTTCTTTGGCAAGCCCAACACACGGGCAACCTCTTCAGGAGTCGGGCTGCGATCGAGCTCTTCCGTCAATCGCGAAGTGGCGCGGCGCCACTTTGACAACAGTTCGACCATGTAGGCCGGGATGCGAATCGTCTTGCCTGTGTTGATCAACGCCCGCTTGATCGACTGCTTGATCCAGTAGCTGGCGTATGTGCTAAAGCGGGTGCCGACTGCGGGGTCGAAACCTTCCACCGCTCGCAACAGGCCCAGATTGCCTTCTTCGATGAGATCCTGCAGGCTAAGGCCTTTTCCGGAGTAGCCGCGGGCGATGTTCACTACAAGTCGCAAATTGGCGCGGACCATGCGATCGCGTGCAGCCGAGTCGCCTTCGCCAATACGAACGGCCAACTCTTTCTCCTCTTGGGCGTTTAAGAGGGCCGTCTCGTTGATCTCGCGCAGATAGGTTTCCAAGGGCGTTTGAACGGCGGAACCTGTGGTGCGCTTTTTGGTGGTAGTTGCCATCGTGAGTCGTACCGATCGTTTGTCTGGAGGGAGGGCTTCGGTGGCTGCTGAGGATGGTCGCCGCGACCATGGGCCTTCCCTGCCTGACCTCGAGCGGTGTGGGGTACTGTATTGGTGGGCTCTGGAAATGCACCTTGCTCGGCAGCGAGCAGAGTAACGTCCCGTTGCAACAACTATCGGCGGACCGACTGGGAACCCTACAGCGCAGGTAAACTGTGACACCGTGAGACGAATGTGACCGACGCACCGGACGTAACAAAAAGGAGGGCGTCGCGGCTTGGTGCCACGACGCCCTCAGGAATTCCCGTGGATATTAAATCCGGTAAGTCCGGTTATGCTTCCTTTTCGGTTGAGTCGGGCTCTGCTTCGGCCTCGGGCTCAGCCGCGGCCGACTCGGCGGCCGATTCTTCAGTCGAATCGGCAGCTTTTTCGGCGGCCGCTTCTCCTGCGGTCGTTTCTTCGTCAGCTGCAGCGTTGCCGAACAGGGGTCCGCTCTGTGAGCCGATGCCGCCTTTCAAATCCACACCCCCTTCGCGACCTGCCGACTCGGCCTCAGCTGCCTCAGCGGCAGCCTCATCTTCCTCGGCCCACTCAACCCGTTTGCGCGATAGGCCGATCTTTCGTTCCTCGGAGTCGACTCGCAAGATTTTCACTTCCAGGTCGTCGCCTACGTTTACCACGTCTTGAGGGTTCTCAACCTTGTGATCGGCCAACTCGGAGATGTGCAACAAACCTTCCAGCCCATCTTCCAAACCGACGAACACGCCAAAGTTCGTGATTTTGGTGACTTTGCCCTGAACTAATTGGCCCTGCTGGTATCGGTTAGGAATGTCGGTGGCCCAGGGATCCTCGTCCATTTGTTTGAGCCCCAGAGCAATCCGCCGCCGCTCCTGGTCGACCGAAAGCACCTTGCACTCAACTTCTTGGCTCTTCTCAACGACTTCGCTCGGGTGGCTAATCTTGCGTGTCCAAGACATGTCGCTCACGTGCAGCAAGCCGTCGATTCCTTCTTCGATCTCGATGAATGCGCCGTAATTCGTAAGATTGCGAACCTTACCTTTCACCAGATTTCCGATTGGATAACGATCAGCAACTTTCTCCCAGGGATTGTCCTGGGTCTGCTTCATGCCGAGCGAAACTTCCTGTTTCTGCTCGTCGATCCGCAGTACAGCGACCTCGATGGGGTCATCGATCGCCACCAGTTCGCTCGGGTGACTAATTCGCTTGGTCCACGACATCTCGCTGATATGCACAAGCCCTTCGATGCCATCTTCGAGCTTCACAAAGGCTCCGTAGCTCATCACATTGACAACGGTGCCATTTACCACCGAGCCTACGGGGTACTTCGCAGCCACATTGTCCCACGGGCTGGCTGATTTCTGCTTCAGACCCAGAGCGATTTTCTCTTTTTCGTAGTCGATGTGCAGGATCATCACTTCCAGCTCATCATCGATCTTCACCATTTCCGATGGATGATTGATGCGACCCCAGCTCATATCGGTAATGTGAAGCAAGCCATCAATACCGCCCAAGTCGACGAACGCTCCAAAGTCGGCGATATTCTTAACAACGCCAGTCCGCATCTGGTTGACTTCCAATTCCTTGAGGAGTTCTGCCTTGCGTTCGGCGCGCTGGGCTTCAATCAAGCTACGACGACTGACGACTATGTTACGCCGCGCCTCATCGATCTTCAGCACCATGCACTCGATCGTCTTGCCTATATATTCTCCGATGTCGTGAGGACGGCGGATATCGACCTGGCTGGCGGGCAGGAACACGTTCACGCCAATGTCCACTAGCAAACCGCCCTTGATCTTACGCGTAACTTCGCCATTGACGACGTCGCCTTCGTGGACGGTCTCCATGACCTTCATCCACTTCTCAATCTTCTCCGCTTTCCGCTTACTAAGGACGATCATGCCACGGTCGTCGTGGCGGCTCTGGGTATCCTCAACATCCTCGATGAGCACCCGAATCGATTGGCCGACTTCGGGAGGATTCTCGTCTTCTTCCCATTCGTTTAAGGGAATTGTGCCTTCGCTCTTATAGCCGACATCGACCAGAACCATTTCGTCGTCGATGCGGATGATTTTTCCTTCGACGATCTCATTGACGTCGACGTACTTGCTGTCCAACCAAGTCGCGTCTGCGGCGTCTAACTCGCCAATCGCAAGATTCCAATCCTCTTCAGAAACGTCAAATTCGCGGATTAAATTGCGGTTTACCATGAAACAAAGAACCATCTCTGGTGGTCGGCGATGAATATCGCCATAGAACACCACTCAATAAGGGGTAGCCTGGGGCCCGACCGTCGACGTCGACAGTAACCAACAAAAAGCCCGCTGGGGAAGCCCGCCATCGTAGCACACCCGACGATCCCTTACAATCGGGTTAAGTCCTTGCCGGGCCGCTAGTTGTCCCCTCCAGCGCTGGGCCCCAAAGTGACGTTTCCAGCTGAGATGTCTACGCTCGGGCAGCTTGCGGTGCGAATGTTCAATTCGCATGGTAGCGAGACCCTACTTACTGAGTCTGACGAGAGCGGACTATCTGCTCGAGCATGTCGATAACCTCGGGGGGAGACATTTCGTCGGTCTCCAATTCGAGCGAATCGGGGGCCTTACGGAGCCCACCGAATTCGCGGTCGAAATCGCGCCGATCTCGTTGCTGCTGCTTCTCCAGCACTTCTTCGCGGGTCACACTTTCCCCACGTGCCACAAGGTCCAGATACCTTCGTTCGGCGCGCACTTCGTCGCTAGCCGTGAGAAAGATTTTGCACTGGGCGCCTGGAAAAACGACCGTAGCCTGATCGCGGCCTTCGGCGACTGTGTCTTGCCCTGCTGCGATATCGCGCTGAAGAGCGACTAGCAGAGTGCGTACCTGTCGGTTGTCGGCTGCGTGTCGAGTAAGAGAGGTAATCTCGAAGGCGCGGATCTCTTTGGTGACATCTTCGCCGTCGATCAGTACTCGATCGTCGGTCAGCTGCAAGTCGATTTCAGCCGCGATCAGCGCTAGAGCAGTTTCGTCGTCCCAATCCACATTGCGTCTGAGCCCTGCCAAAGTGACCGCACGATACATGGCCCCGGTATCGAGAAACCGAAATCCCAGGCGTCGAGCCAGCCCGCGTGCTGCGCTACTCTTACCCGACCCTGCGGGCCCATCAATCGTCACTATCATCAGCAGTCCAGTGGGGCTTCCAGGCTAAGGCAAAATAGCCGGCAAATTTGTCTCGTACGGCTCGGACCTTGCGTCGCGAGCACCTGACCAATATCGAAGCAACCTACCTGAATTGCAACCTGATGGCCGATGTCCCCGTGTGATGCCTCTGAGAACTACTCCGTGAAGCTTTTCACAAGACCTGGTTAGGCTGAGGATTGAGTGAGGCCCCAAATTGCCGTTCATTGCGGCTAACCCTGACTTAGGGGGGTGAAAACTGCCAAAATTCTAGGCAAGCGGCTTTTCTCTAGTAGAATGGTCATCGGGGGGGGTAGGTCCTCAACCTTGTGCAGAAACTGCTCGGACCGCGTAGGGTCCAGCAGAATTGCCTAGGATCCAGGCGGGATACGCTCAAGAGAATTGACTTTTACGCCCAAAAATCGATAGACTTATTGTTAGAGGCACTGCTTCCGGCCAACTTGTGGGGGATTGTCCGTTGTTGGTTCCGGGTTACCCCCTGCTGGGGCTTCTCGTGAGTCATCGGAAGCTTAAGATACACAGTTTTGCCAGCCGTTCGGCGAGTCGGCAAGACAAGGTTGGAACAGAGGATTCTTAAATGGCCAAAAGCGATGCCGTTTGGGGAATTGACATTGGCCAGTGCGCGCTCAAGGCACTGAAGTGTCGTCCCCACGAGAAGGAGCCCGAGCGCATCGTCGTCGAGTCGTTCGATTATATCGAATACCCCAAAATTCTCTCTCAACCAGAAGCGGAGCCCGAGGAAATTGTCCGCGAGGCTCTCCAGCAGTTTCTTTCTCGCAACGAACTCACAAACGACCGCGTCGCAATGTCGGTGGCCGGCCAGAGTGGGTTAGCTCGGTTCATTAAGCTCCCTCCGGTCGAATCTAAGAAAATTCCCGACATCGTTAAGTACGAGGCCCGGCAGCAGATTCCCTTCGCATTGGAAGACGTAGTCTGGGACTATCAACAACTAACCGGCGGTAGCGAAGAGGATGGCTTTGCTCTGGAACCAGAGGTCGGTCTTTTCGCGATGAAGCGCGATCAAGTTGCTCGGGCTTTGGAGCCACTAGAAGAAGCTGGCATTGAGGTCGACTTTATTCAGCTCGCTCCGCTGGCAGTCTACAACTATGTTGTGTTCGATCGGATGGAGGATCTGCGTAGCCAGCCCTACGACCCTGAAGATCCGCCGGAATCTACGGTCGTAATTTCACTAGGCACAGATACCACCGACTTGGTGGTTACGAACGGCTACCGCGTTTGGCAGCGAAACATCCCGCTGGGCGGCAATCATTTCACGCGGGCGTTGAGTAAGGAATTGAAACTCACGTTCGTTAAGGCCGAACATCTCAAACGAAACGCCACCCAAGCCGACGACCCCAAAGCTGTTTTTCAAGCGATGCGGCCTGTGTTTAGCGATCTGCTCGCAGAGATCCAGCGTTCTCTCGGCTACTTCACCAGCATCGACAAAAGCGCCAAGATCGGCGAAGTAATCGCGCTGGGCAACGCGATGAAGCTTCCCGGCTTGCAAAAATATCTTTCGCAAAACTTAGAGCAAGAAGTAAAGCCGGTCAGTGAATTCAAGCAACTCTCTGGTGGCAGCGCGACAGCCCGGTCGCAATTCAAAGAAAACGTGCTCAGCTTTGCAGTGACCTATGGCCTTTGCGTGCAAGGCTTAAACAAGAGCGAGCTCCACACAAATCTGCTTCCCGAGGAAATCGTCCGCACGCGGCTTGTTCGCGCGAAGAAGCCGTGGGCAGTTGCCGGTGTGGCAGCGATTCTTATGGGACTCACGTTCAATTACTTCACACATGTCTCGGCCTGGAGCGAGACTCAAAGCTCGGAGATGGAAAGAGCTGAGAAGCAGGCGAACAGCGTCAACTCGAACGCCTCGGGGTTAATGCAAGAGAACAACTCGATCAAGACGGCGTTCGAAACGATCAATCAAACTGGCGAGAATCTGGTTAGCAATGTTGAAGGGCGGTTGATGTGGTTAGAGGTCGTCAAGGCGATTAGCGCTGCCCTGCCAAGAGATGAAAGACCACTCGAAGAGCGAGAGGAGACTGCAGAAGATATTAGCCAAAGAAATGAACTACATATCGTTTCTCTGGATGCTAAACATTTCGAAGATTTGGAAAGCGACTGGTACTCGACCGTTGAAGAGAGTTATCTGAGTTCCCGAGGCCTAAACTCGGGACTTGATGGGGAAGAAGATTTCGAAGAGCCAGAGGACGAGCCTGTAGGAGAGCCAATCAATCTTGCGGTTCCGGGCTGGGTATTCCAAATGACGGGCTATCACTACCACAACGGGGTCGACCGTTCGAATGAAATGGCCCAATTCGTGAATAATACGTTGATTAAGAATCTTGAAGAGAACTACGTTGAACTTCCCGATGGCGAGAACGACGAGCTCATACAAGTGCCATTGTCCGACGTTGGCATCAGCCATCCCTGGCTGGTAGCTGATAGCAAACTATCCGTCGAAGAATTAGATCTAGAGTTGGGCGTTCTAAGTGAAACGTCGAGCCGCCGATCCAGGCCTCCTCGAAGCTCTAGAAGTCGAGACGGCTCGACTGAAGATGAGGAGGAGCGCGAGCAACCCAAGATCATTAAATTGAAACGTTACAACTTCGTGGTTCAGTTTTGTTGGCGGCTAACACCGGAATCCGAGCGCCGCCTGATCGCTGAGCAGCGACGGCAGGAAGAGGCCGAACGTGCAGAATTCGCCGAGAGTGACGAACTCGCGGAAGCCGAGGCAAGGATAGAGGAGTAACCACACCATGGATCAAGTACGAGCAATCATTAGATTGATATGGCGAGAACGATTCTGGGTGCTCAGCGCCATAGGGACTGTCGTGGCGGTGATCTGCTGGCACGTCTCTTCCGGCGATCTCGATAAGGAATTCCAATCCCGGAAGTCGTCTATCAAGTTGGCGGTAGGGAATATGACGAGCTTGAAGAATGAGGCCGTTCATCCGAATGATGATGTGAATGAAGGCGATCGTGTCCAAGTTGTGGAACAACGAAAAAATGTCCTTAAAGTATGGAGCGATCTTTACGAGCGGCAACGTGAAGAGGTCCTCTACTGGCCCAAGAAGAGTCTGAAACCTGAGTTTATCGCGCAAATCGAGAAGCTTAAGTTTGGCGAGCCGTTCCCATCTAGTGTGGCAACAGATATGCGAAATCACTACCAGAACTACATCGAAACTCGGTTCGATGGTCTGTTAGAGATTGCGAAGGCTCTCAAGGTGGCTGGCCGAGGAGGAAGTGCCCGATTTGGCGGCCGGGGAGGCGGCGGTTTCGATGAGGGTGGGCCAGCTGTTAGCGTCGACGCTGACGATGATGAACAGGACTACCTTATCCAATGGGCAGACCAGAACAATCTGCGCCAGAAACTTGAATTCACTTCAAAACCGACTCCCATGCAGATTTGGGTGACTCAGGAAGATCTGTGGGTCTTCGAAACGTTGCTCAATGTGATCGCTAAGACCAACCAAGAACGTGGTGCAACGCGCCCTGATAACACGGCCGTTCGAGTGATCATTGAACTTCAAGTGGGTAGAGACGCAGCTGCTGCTAGTACGGAAGTTGCTTCGCTTTTGATGCCATCTTCCGAAGGAGGGGGCGGTGGAGGCTATGGCGAACGTGGTGGGTATGGAGGTGAAGGAGGCTATGGCGGCGAAGGTGGACGTGGTGGGTTTGGAGGCGAAGGTGGTTATGGTGGTGGTGAAGGCGGGTACGGAGGTCGGGGAGGCTATGGCGAAGATGCTGCTTTGGACGACGAAGCTGTGTTAGCCAACCGGTATCTCGACGCCGAAGGGCAGCCTTACCCAGGAGAGCCTGAGGATGTTGAGTTCCGAAGATTACCCATTCGCATGCGACTCTATATGGACCAGCGCTGGATTCCGCAATTGATGATCGAATGCGCCAACGCCGCTCTGCCCGTCGAGGTGACTCAATTACGCGTGAATCCCGATAAATCGGGCAGTGGATTAGGGGGCAGAGACAATCGGGGCTCAAGGAGCGCCACGCGTGGTTTACAAGGAATAGATTCGATCAAGAGTGACTCCAATATTGCAGACGTCGAGATTCGGGGAATCGTTTACATCTACAAACAGCCTGATGAGTCGGTCTTGGAAGTTCCAGGAATGGAACTGGAAGAGGATCAGCTGGCGGAAGCATCGGCTGATAGTCTTCAGAGGTAAACCTAGCAACCAATTTGCTGAGAAGGAGCGGATACGATGGCGAATCTAAAAAGCGGCAACGTGATCGTTCGTTTACTGCTGGCTCACGGCGAAAAAATCGGCATGCTCGGCATCGTCGTCTGCGCGGGAATGCTTTTTTGGTCGGCGTTAAACAGCGAAGAGCTTGGAGAAGACCTCCAACCCGAGAGGCTCGTTCAACTGGCTAGTGAGGCCGATCGGCGTGTGCAGAGTTTCAAATGGGACGAACTCGATCCAAACTCAAAACTGCGGGCAAAGCCCTTTACCGGCGAGGCTATGCCGCAAGTACCCAAAAAACACTTCCCCCCTCTAGCCGGTCCCATGGACCCTCCCGTACTCGATCCAGTCAGTTTGCGGACCGACCCAGGGCTACTGGCTCTGGAAGATTTGGAAGTACATGGTGATTCTGGTCTGTGGGCCTCTGCAGATCCAAAAAGGATCAAACAGAATCAACTCGCAGCGGCTAAGGAAAGGCAAAAGCAGCGGAAGGCTGAGGAAGCTGCCAGAAAGAAGAATCAAGACAGCCCGGAAGGAGCCCGAGGTGGTTTCGGTGAAGGCGGAGGTAGGGGAGGTCCTGGAATATTTGGGACAGAAGAAGGCAGAGCAGGAGGACGCGCGACCACGGGATCAAGAAGGGGCGGTCCAGTTGTCGTCAGCGGACGTTCGAAGGTGAAATTGCAAGGCTTCGAAGAAATCTCTGGCGAATCGTGGGTGACCGTTGTCGCGAAAATCCCCATCAAGAAACAATACAAAATTTACGAAGAAGCTCTATTAAGCACTACCGGCTACGACCAGGGCAGCGACGTACCTATCTACCGAGGTTACATCGTTGAGCGCAAAGAAGTTACAGACGAAGGGGAAGGCGAGTGGAAGCGAATCGCTAAGGTTGCCGACAAGAGTCTGCAAAAGACAATTGAGACCTATCCTTTCGATCCACCTGAGCTTATCTCCTCTGATTATGTTCACCCTCTCTTAACTCATCCTCTGCCCCCCCTGGTTCTGCGCGATTGGGATAAGCGTGCTACCCATTCTTCGATTCCCTTGCTCTCTGAAGAGGCAGCGGAAAAGGACCTGGCTCAGGATGATGAAAAGTCCACGGATGGCGACGAGGCTTTGGGTGAAGAAGATCTATTCGGATTGAGTGCCGAGGAAGAATCCGGTCGCGGGGGAAGAAGAGGGCGTGGAGGTTTTGGTGAACGCGGCTACGGAGGACGTGGCGGGTATGGTGGCGAAGGTGGCTACGGGGGTGAAGGCGGATACGGAGCGCGTGGAGGAGGGTATGGCGGCGAAGGTGGATACGGAGGAGAACGCGGCGGGTTTGGTGGCGAAGGTGGGTACGGCGGACGTGGCGGCTACGGCGGCGAAGGTGGGTACGGCGGACGTGGCGGCTATGGTGGCGAAGGCGGGTACGGAGGTGGAGGCGCACGACGCAGCAGCGTCAGCGCGACGTACGTCTGGGATCGCGAAACTTCGACCCTCTTGTTCCGATATTTTGACAATACCGTCGATCCCGGCCATCGATACCGGTATCGCGTCCGGTTGGTCCTAGCCGACGTGAATAACAATGTTCCGGTGCAATATCTCGATAAGACCGTCACGGAGCGACGCGACAAAATAAAGAGTAAGAGCCTGAAGACTTACAGATTCACAGAATGGAGCGATCCTAGTCCGATTGCGAGTGTGCCATTGCCGGCTCGAGTCTATTTAGTGAATTCCGAACCTGCCAATCGCACAAGCTTCAATGACGAACCTGAAGCCAATATTCTCGTGAAAGTCTTCAACAGTAAATTGCCAGCGGAGCTTGCTAAGGAGTTGGGGTTCGTACGCGGAAGTGTGCTTAACTTCAAAGGCGAAGCTAGCGTGGTTTGGGCTGACCGTAGTAATCAAGACGAGGAAGATCTAAACAAAAAATTCAACTATCGTACTGGAATCACGGTTGTGGATTTTAGTGGTGGTGAAAAACTCAGCAGCAAACTCACAGTGCCGGCAAGAGCTGTACTGATGGACCCGGCTGGCCGGATGTTTGTGCAGAACGAGTTGGATGATACTGAAACTGTAACTGAATTTCAGGACGCAATCGAAGGCGGTCGGGATGGTCGAAGTCCCTTTGGCGGGCGCGGTGGTTTCGAAGGCGGGGGGCGTGGTGGCTACGGTGGTGAAGGCGGGTATGGAGGAGAAGGGGGATATGGAGAGCGTTAGCCACCGATCCTATCTACTCATGGCCCGCAAATCTGACTAACTAAGAAACGCCACGGTCGATAGGTTCGACCACCTGCTTGCAGGGGCCTCAGAAGCTTCGTTTACAGACTCTGATGACCCCATACGATCTTGTTCTGTTGCTTTAGCACTTTCATGGGAGCGCGCCCGTTTCGCGTCTCTTTCTGCGTGTTTCTGCAGTTACCTGTGGGAGATTCCAGGTATTCTCTGCCGTGTTGCGGATCATCCTTCGCAGCTGTTTCTCTGTGCATGCTAGCACTTTTCGGGCTGCTGTCCCGAATGCCAGTGCGAGAATCTGTAACTCCAAAAACTACTGCACTTGACGAATAGTGCCCACGGGCGGTATTTAACTCCCCGCTCTTCACGAAAAGCTGAGGCAGCAGGAGTACTATTCGTATAAGAGGCGTCTACCAAATAGAATTTTTTGGGAAGTTGCGCTTATTGGGACTCGTTAATTCGTTCGCAATTCACGAAGCCCACGACTGATATCGTGTCGCGAGACGAGCCGCAAAGTCGGCAGATGTTTCGGAAGGAGAATACCGTTGAGCCGGTTCAGAAATAGAATTCGTCGCCATAAAGCATCAATGATTCTGTCGGTTGCTGTGCCCTTTTCGCTGTTAACTGGCGAGATTCCTTGCAAAGCTGAAGACTCGCAAAAAGCTGCCGCACCGGCAGCTGCCGATGTAGCGGAGTTGCTAACTCAGGCACGTCAGGCGATGGCTTCGGATAAATTGCAAGAGGCCGATGCGCTTGTGAGCCGCGCCGAGGCAACTGGTGTGCGCTATCCTGTCCTGCACTTTGGCGATACACCGGCCCGAGTCCGTAGCGACCTGCAAAAAATGCTGAAGTCTCGACCGGGAAATCGCGCCGAACAGAACACGAGTACACTACGATCAACGCTCACCGGTCCTCTTTCCAAGATTAGAGCCTCCGGCAAGAAAGCAACTCAAGATCCCTTTGCGGGCGCGCTGCGTAAAGCCGCCGACGGTAATGCCGGTCAATCAGCCAAGCGCTCGCAGCATGCCACGAACAACACAGATAAACAACTTAAAGAACAAGCAGCGAACACTCAGACAGTCAACCTACAAAACCCACATGAGATTGCGGTTGCCCATTTGTTGGCCGCCCGCAAGGCGCTGGTCGTTGGCGACGTCGCTCGATCACAGCAACATCTACAGCAGGCGCAACAGATTCCGACGACCTTCACAGGTAGCGAAGACTCCCCAGAGAGAGTTGTGCAGGCGATTGGAGAATATCAGCAGCTTGCGTCGAATAAAACTGATTCTGCAAGTTGGCGACATGGCCATGCAAAATTCTTGGTCTCTCAGGCAAATATTTTTCTTGAATACGGCGATATTCAGCTAGCCGAAGAAGTTGCTGGTGAAGCTGGCCGATTGAAAGCTGAGTTCGACGTAAACGACACGACTCCACGAGACGTTTTGGGCCGAATCGCTCGCCTGCGTAGTGGAAACGGGGCACCCGCGTTATCGCCATCTAACAGTGATTCGATAGCCACCATAAAAAGTGAGACCCAGGCCTTGTTGGTGGAAGCTCGTATTGCCTTATCGCAGGGCGATCTAAAACGTGCTGAGTCGCTGGCCGGTCGAGCTAGTCAGTTGAATATGGACGAATCACAATTCTCTCCTGAGCAAGACAGCCCAGCAAAGTTGGCGGCCGATTTACTGCGCGCTCGGGCAGAGGCAGAAACGATTCAACTAACGGCAGGTACTTCACTTGATGATCTGCGAATGCCCGACTTAGAGCAGCACGCGACCGAATTTCCACGTTTGGCGGCAGTTCCTGAAAACGCCCCCCTGCCCTTGCCAGCGCTAGCGACCGACAGTCCTTCGCAAGATGTCTTCACTCCGCGCGAATTAATTGAGCAAGGGGAGCTTGCATTGCGAGAGGGCAACCGCACCGAGGCATTGGAGCTGTTCCGCGCGGCATCTCAGTTTAGCAAGCAGCTCGACGAAAATAGCCAGAGGCAACTTCAAAGCCATCTACAGATGCTTTCGGGACAATCGAAACCGGAATCCACTCGAATCAGCGGCGACTCACTTCTCGACGCTACGAATAGCGGCCATAAGGTATTAGCGCGTCAGCTATCCGCAGAGGTCGGTCGGAACCAATCTGAAGCCGCTAAGATGCGCGCCACAGATCCTGATGGAGCGTTGCAGCTACTTGCGAAAGCCAGTGAACAAGTCGCAAACTCTGAACTTGATGAGAACTCCAAGAAGCAGTTGCTCCGTCGTATTGATCTGAGCGTGTCAGACACAGAGCGCTTCATTAAAGACCATAAAAGCGAACTGGAGCTCGACGCCGCCAACCGTGAAGTGTTGGAAGATATCGACCGTTCTCGAGCCGTCAAGCTACAAGTTCAAGAGCGAATGGCGGAATTGGTCGATCAGTTCAACACCTTACGCGACGAACATCGCTATGCTGAGGCAGAAGTCGTCGCTAAGCGAGCAGTCGATATGGCTCCCGAGGAACCGGTTGCCAAGCAGTTATGGGAGAATGCCAAGTTCATTCGCCGCGAGATGCTCAACGACGACATTATTGCCATGAGTGAGGAGGGTGTCGTCAAGAGTCTTCTGGACGTTAGAGATACTGCGGCAAGAGGGCTCCTGCAAGGCTCCGACCCGACATCTTACCCCGATGGATGGGACGATCTAGTGAAAGATCGCAAGAGCTCAAGCGAAGCCAGCCGACGTCGCACTGCCAAAGAGCTCGAGATTGAGCGCAAGCTGCGCACTAACGTGCTGCCACGCTACGACGATACGCCCCTAGCTGAGGTAGTTGATCAGCTTTCGCAACTCACCGGAGTGAATATTCACCTCGATCCGCGAGGACTGGGACAGGAAGGCGTCCGCAGCGACACACCAGTCCAGTTGACGCTTAGCCAGGAAGTCTCACTGAAAAGCGCATTGAACTTGATCCTCGAACCATTGCACTTGACTTACATGATCAAGGACGAAGTTCTGAAGATAACCAGCGAACAGCTCCGCGATGGAGACGTATTTCAGGAAGTCTACAACGTCGCGGACTTAGTGGTGCCGATTCCCAACTTCATGCCTAGCTCAAACATTGGCTTACAAGGTTTGATCAATGATGCGTACGACGCGATTCCAGAGGCCACCCGATCCTACGGGGGTCCCGTGGCCGTAGTGCCTGGCGGTACGGCTGGGCCGGGCAGCATGGCTCCCGGAGTATTACCACAACAATTTGGCACTCCTGCAGGCAGCTCACCAGCTAGCTCAAGCAGTGGACCTGGCGGACTTGGTGGAGCTGCGAACGCCGACTTTGATTCGCTGATTGATTTGATCGTCTCAACGGTAGAACATGATAGCTGGATGGAAAATGGCACGGGCGAAGGTGAAATCCAGCCCTTCCCAACGAACCTGAGTCTAGTCATCAGTCAGACGCAACGTGTCCACGAACAGATCGCCGATCTGTTGGAGCAGTTACGTCGTTTGCAGGATCTTCAAGTCACAATTGAAGTTCGCTTCATTCGTCTCAATGACAACTTTTTTGAGCGGATCGGCATCGACTTTGATTTCAATATTGAGGACGGCACCCACCTAACAGACCTAACTAATCCATTCAACATTCCACCGCCGATTGGAACCCAGCCGTTCGAGCCAAGACGAAGTAGTGCTACGGTGGGTATCCAAGCCCCTCCAACCACTATTGGCGATCCGCTAGGCAATTTCACAGTCGATCTGGATATACCCTTCCGAAATGGCAGTTTTGGACTAACGCAGCCGACGGTTGGTGGGTTCGCATCCGTGGGTGAGTTCGGCTTCGCGATTTTGAGTGATATCGAAGCGTACTTTCTGATTAACGCCTCTCAGGGCGACCGACGCTCAAATATGCTGAGTGCCCCTAAAGTGACACTGTTTAACGGTCAACAAGCCGTAGTCATCGATTCAAGTTTCCGCCCATTCGTTATCAGCGTGATCCCTGTCGTCGGCGAGTTTGCCGCAGCACAGCAACCGGTGATTGTCGTTTTGTCTGAGGGCACGATGCTCACTGTCCAGGCCGTGGTTTCCGACGACCGCCGCTACGTGCGGCTAACACTGGTGCCGTTCTTTAGTGAAATCGGAAATGTAGAGACATTCACTTTCGAGGGAACGGAAACATCCTCCTCCTCGAGCAGTGCGACCGACGAAGACGACGACGGCACCAACGAATCGGGCGACAGCGCCAATCAGGTCACCCGTAGTGGCACGACGGTGCAGTTGCCTACGTTCAATGTCATTAATGTGAGCACCACAGTAAGTGTCCCCGACGGTGGAACCGTACTGTTAGGCGGTATCAAGCGTCTGAATGAGGGACGCTCAGAATTTGGTGTGCCCCTGCTGAGCAAGGTTCCCTACGTCGATCGCCTGTTCCGAAACGTCGGCATCGGCCGCGAAACAGAGAGCCTGATGATGATGGTCACTCCTCACATTATCATTCAGGAGGAAGAAGAAGAACGACTCGGAATCGAGTAGTCACTCGGTAAACGGGATAGTTCTTGGCAAGCTAGCGAATAACAGTCCGACGGTGTAGAACTTGGCAATGCCTGTTCGCTATGTACTACCTTTGGGAGCAATCCTAGCCGCTATAGCTGTCGGTTTGGGAGCTTACGCCGCTCACGGTTTAGACAAGCATCTGATAGCTGCTGGATACGAAGCAGATCTGACTGTTCGGCTCAACTGGTTTGAAACGGGCGTCCGCTACCAAATGTATCACGCCCTAGCGTTGCTATTTGTGGGCGTTTTGGCGTCCCGTGACAACCCCTGCTTAGCGCTGCGATTTGCTGCAGCAGCTTTCGTCGCGGGAATCGCTCTTTTTAGTGGTTCGCTCTACCTGATGGCGCTGACCTCAGCCGACTGGCGCTGGCTCGGAGCAATCGTGCCATTGGGAGGAGCATCGTTTATCGTTGGTTGGGTTGTCGTAGCGTACGCCACTTGGAAACAGTAGGCATCCTGCGTAAACCGTCACAAAAAAACGGGCCGGGGCCCCGTCTTCGTGACGGGTCCCGGCCTTGTCGGGTTGACTGCGCATCAGTTACACAGCTTGAAGATATTCCAATTCCTTAGCCAGCCGCTTTCGCGCGACGTGCAGTCGCCTCTTGATGGTGCCCACCGGCGCGGAGAACTCGTCGCTCATTTCTAAGAGCGACTGTCCTTCCAGGTAGAACGCCACCAGGGTGCTGCGGTCGAGCGAGGCCAACCGCCCCAGCCCTTTGTGAAGCTGGGTCGTTCGTTCGCTGGCCATCAGCGATTCAACTGGTGCCTCGTGCCGAATGTCGGCTCGATCGATCGTGTGAGGTTCCACAGCGATCGACGGAGGCCTTCGCGTGCTGAAATTGATTGACTGCCGAATTGCAATCGATCGCAACCAGCCTGCAAATGCAGCAGGTTCCTTCAGCTGGTGCAGCTTCTCAAACGCCTTAATAAAAACGTTCTGCACGACATCCTGGACTTCAGCGTGATCGCGCAGCCGCTGCCAGCAGACGGCGTAAACCATCCGTTCGAAGCGACTTACCAGTTCGCTGAAGGCTTCGGTGTTGCCTTCCTGGGTCAAAGTGACCAACTCCTCGTTGGGAGTTTCTATTTCGTCAGTGAAAGTTAGTGTGGCACTCATGGTTCTCTCGAAAGTTAGCCGACAGGGCAATCTGCCAATCCATCGGGTAGGAAGCGGCAAAAATCCGGCAGGCGAAAACTGGCGCGAACATTGGCGCGGCCAGCAGCCTACAGCCCGTGCTGAAAATGGGAGGTTTTGCTAAGACCTAATTCACCCAGTTTCAGGCGACGGTGCGACGACACGTTACCGTGTGCTGTCGCCGGCGCTGCTTCGTGACGAAACAGCTGACCGCGGGGACGCGGGCTTTAACGCCCCACGTCAACGTCGGCCAATGCCGTAGCGCGTCGCGCATCTCATGAATGAGGCGCGACATGCCATATAGCAGCGTAAATAGAGAGCCTGCGCCGAGGGATCGCATAGCTTCGGCGCGGACAATCAGCTGGCTGCCTGGGTTAGCAATATTGATGCTAATGGCGCTGATGTTCGATGAAAGCTTACGCATGATGACCCTCGCTGCGCGTTGCGCTGCTAGTGAGAGAACAAAAAACAAGTGGCTCGCAATTCAGAGGCCGAGCATTCCCGAAACCCTGGCGAACCACACCTCTTATCAAGTCTGGCAGCGATTCCTTGCTAGGTCAAGCGATTCCTGACCGCGCGGAGGACTGCTACCAGCCTCGAACACCCCCTCAGACAGAGTTTTCGACCAAATGGTTCGCTCTGTTCTCGGAAAAAAGAGAAGATTTCTTAGAGACAAGAACTGAGCCTGTAAGTCCTTTGATATAAAGGGCTTGTGTCTATTGTGAAGTTCGTTGGACGAAGCCTGTACGACTGCGACAGTGTTCCCAGGGTTTCAGCAGCCATGGAACCAAATCCTACGCTAAGGACCGAGACTGACTAAGAATACCCGATTCAGCATTATTCTGTACGGATATGGCCTACAGATTCAGACCCTTTCCGAGGTCACACATCGACTACAATAACGCTCGTTTTCTTCGGCAGATTGGCGCAGTTTCCGCACTCGGTGGTTCACACCTCATGTGAATAGCTATGGTTAGCAACTTAGTGGATTGATGTACACCAATACCAGTTCTGAAGCCCTCTGAAATCTACCAAGAAGTTGTAGCTAAATGTGATTAGCAATATCGAGTAAATATGATTCATTCTTCATGGTAGGGCTTGCCATCCTTGTACAATTCCAGGCACATGTGCATGCCGGCATTTTCGTCTGCTGAGGCCAAGTCGAGAGCCTTTAGCTGCCATGTGACGGCTTCATCAAAGTTCCCTTTTTCGGCGTGGGCCGCAGCAAGCCAGCATAAACTGTCCGCATCTCTGTAGTCGGTGAGTTCACAAGCCTCTTCGGCTACTTGGACGGCTTTAGCGCCGTCGCGGTAACGACTGTCAGGACACGTTGCTAAGAGCCAAGCGAGGACGTCGTAACGTCTGGCAGATTTTGGGTCGAGGCGAATGGCTTCTGTATAGTCGGCGATAGCCTTGTGATACTTGCCTTTACGATTCCATGCGATGCCTCGGCTGTTGTATGCTCTAGGGTCTTGTGGGTCGAGTCGGATGGCTTTGGTTAAGTCGGCGATGGCGTTCCTGTATTTTCCTTTGATTACCCAGGTGTTGCCGCGGTTGTGATAGGCTTCGACGCATTGTGGGTCGATGCAGATGGCTGTGTTGTAGTCGGCGATGGCCTTGTCGTGCTCGCCTATGTAATTCCAGTAGAGTCCGCGGACTATATAGGCATCGGCATATTGTGGATCAAGGTGAATGGCGTCGCTGCAGTCGGCGATGGCTCGGTCGTACTCACGTTTCCCTGCCCAGGCCTTGCTGCGGCCGTAGAAGGCACATTTGGCATTGTCACTCCGCTGGCCGAGGCGGATAGCTTCGGTATAGTCCGAGATGGCCTTGTCGTACTCACCCTTGTTAGTCCACGTGAAGCCACGGTTGTAGTAGGCTTTGGCATCTTGCGGGTCGAGGCGAATGGCTTCTGTATAATCAGCGATAGCCTCACCTTGCTCAGCCAAGTTGACGCCGCGGCTGTTGTAAGCGTCGGCATACTTCGAGTCGAGTCGGATGGCTTCGCTGCCTTCCTCACCATAGGCTTCTCGCTCAAATGGATTATCTCGATATGGATCACGCCCCATAATCCAGAGCATAAATGACGAAAGCAAATAGGCTGGTCCCATGAACGGCCCCCAACGCTCGAACTGGCGTACGTGAACCATCTCGTGATCATGAGCGAAATCTAAAGCCGCTTCGGATTCTCCATGGACTGTATGACCGAGAGTCATTGCTATGGACTGTCCGCCCGGTAAATGGGTCACGAACCACTTTATCCCACCTTCATAAAATTCTATCGCGCGCCCTCGAAAGCGAGCTTTCCCACCTGTACAGAGACCAATGCCACCTATTGATAAACCAATTACCGTATAGGGTAGAGCCCATGCAATTTTTAGAGACTCAAGCAATGAATTCATAACTGCCAGATACCACTAGAAGGTCAAGTCCATCTAGTATAAACGAACTCCTCAAACGTCAGAAGCTCTACTGTCGCTGTTGGTTTTTTATCCACCAGAAGCCAATGAAATCGACTTTAGACAGCGATTAGCAGAGCCGACCGTTGCGTGCATCGAAGGGACTCGCCGAGTGGCTTTTCGTAGGTTTATGCTCGACACCTCTCTCGGAGTGAGGATCGCCGTCGGAGACGGTTTCTACAGTAGGTTGACCCTTGACTCTTCTCAACCACGATAGCCTTCGTGGCATTCACTACACGATTGGGTCACGCGCCCTGCGGCCTGCCGGGCTGCATCGTAATCGCCTTGCTCGCTGGCATCAGTTAACTGTAGTGAGGCACGCTCCAACTCGCGAGCGATTTGAACAAATGCCTCGTCATCGGCGAAATCGAAACCTTCGCGACTGATCGTCTGCGCTAGCATCGCCAGTAACTGAGACTGATGGGCGACCTCAGGTTTTCTGCGTCGAAATTCCTTTTTGCTCGCTAACCAGGGTGAGATATTTTCCTCCAATGCCAATTCCATGCATAACATCAGTTGGCCTCGATCTACCGCCGTTTCCTCGACGGACTCCTCACGAACATTCGGCTGCCCGCTCAGGAGTTCCCCCAGCTGTTCGTTCACGCTGGCTGCCAAGGCAAGACTTTCATCGCTTGCCTTTTCACATGCCAGAGCAGCCTCCGCGCAGAGATTATGCATACCAGCAGCTTCCCGCTGCCAACGGACTTCTTGGTCATAATCTGCTATAACTTCAAACAACATGGCCAATAGAGAAAAGTCACGGCGGCAATCTACATTGCCGCTGCCCTTAAACCGCCCTGCTCGCGCTATCAGAGCGCTAAGCCGATTGTGAATGCGCTTCACCTCCATGGCGAGAGCATTTTCCTTAATGAGATTCGACCACTTCTTAGCGCCAGGATTCTGGGTCGATTTGTCAGCGGCGATAGTCACAGGAGAGTCTGTCACCTCGGCGCTCGGCCGGTCGCCTGAGAGCTGAACGCGAGCATCATCGAAGAAAACACGGACATCGTCCGCCGACCACTTCGGAGGGCGGGCGCGAACTGCGGGCTTGTCGGCCGCGCTTGACCATGCGTGCGGCACGTTAATTAGCAAAACGAGCACTGCCGTGAATTTCCGAATTCGCATTTCAAAGCCGCTATTAGTAATGTTGCTGAGGAGGACACCACGATGCCATTATCCCGGGTCGACCCTTCTCGGCAAGATTTGCACTTAGAATCTGTCTGCCTAGATTACGCCGGAAACTTGGTGTAAGTTGACCGCTTTGAATCGACCACATCGTTAGCAGGCAGACGTGGCAAAATGACTTCCTCCATGGAAACAAGAGATATGTCCTACGATAATATTCTGAGCCAGGTCGAAAAAGCAGCGGCCGATGGTCAAATATCTGACTCGGCGGTCGGCAACATTCGCAGCTGGCTGACCGAGCCACGCTACGCTGAATACGCATCTCAAGTCGCGGAGCACGTCGAGCAGGGCAAGTGGAAGGAATTGGACGATGTGTTTTGGACGGTGATCCCCTTTGGCACTGGTGGCCGCCGCGGCCGGATGTACCCCATCGGCTCGAATGCGATCAACGAAAGGACGATTGGCGAAAGTGCCCAAGGTCTTGCCGATTATGCAAAAGAGAATGCTAGTGGCGATTCGCTTGCCTGCGCGATCGCCTACGACACGCGCCATCGCAGCGAAGAGTTCGCCCGGCTCTGTTCAGAAGTGATGGTTGCTGCCGGCTTTCGCGTATTCTTTTTGCAAGGATTTCGCAGCACTCCAGAGCTTTCGTTCACGGTTCGATTCAAAAACTGCAATTGTGGCATCATGGTCACCGCTAGCCACAACCCCCCTTGTGACAATGCAGTAAAGGCCTATTGGTCGACTGGTGGGCAATTATTACCTCCCCACGACAAAGGCGTAATCGAGCGCGTCATGTCGGTGGAGACGATCGAGCGTGTACCCTTCGACGAAGCTTTAGCCGACGGCCGAATCGTCGCCTGTCAGGATGAAGTCGATCCGGCCTTCATCGACGCTGTGATGCTGCAATCCTCTCCCGGTCCCCGCCAGTTGAAAGTCGTTTACTCACCGCTGCATGGCGTTGGCACGACGGCCGTCTGCCCAGTCTTAGAGAAAGCCGGTTTCGAGGACGTAGAGGTATTCGGCCCGCATGCAAAGCCAGACGGAGACTTTCCGAATGTGCCTGGCAATGTGTCGAACCCAGAAAATCCCGAGGTATTTGAGTCGATCGTAGAGCGCGCCAGCCAGGCGGGTGCTGATCTGGCTGTGGCAAGTGATCCGGATTGCGACCGAATCGGCTGCTCTGCCCCGCTAACGTACACACAGGACGCTCCCTGGGAGATCCTTACGGGCAACCAAATCGGCGCCCTGTTGGCCGATTACGTTTTGGAAACCAGACAGCGCCAAGGTCGATTGTCGCCTGAGAATTTCATCGTATCCACATTGGTAACCACTCAGTTGACGCGTCGCATCTGTGAGAGCTACGGTATTCGCTACTTCGGCGATAATCTGGTCGGATTCAAATGGATCGCTGGAGTGATAGACGACGAAGGTGCCGACAACTTCCTTTACGGCACTGAAGAGTCGTATGGCTACATGGCTGGCCAGCACGTTCGTGATAAAGATGGCGCCGTAGCAGCGCTGCTGCTCTGCGAACTGGCTGCCAAGCTAAAGTCAGATGGCCAGACGCTACACGAAAAGCTAGATGCCCTGTTTTGGCAACATGGGCTTCATTGTGAACGGACTGTCTCGGTACAGATGCCAGGCAGCGAAGGCATGGATCGCATGAAAGAAGTAATGCAACAGTTCCGCGACCAGCCACCACGAGAACTGGCCGGTAGCAAAGTGAAACAACTGCGCGATTACCTGCAGCAGGAAATTTTCCTACCTGACGGCCAGCGGCAGCCACTGGAAGGCCCGCGCGGTGATCTGGTGATTCTTGATCTGCAGCTCGAGGGGAATTACGTAGCAGTGCGTCCCAGCGGCACAGAGCCGAAGATTAAGCTGTACATGTTCGCTTACGAGGCCCCTGAACAGCTTGCAAACCTCGACAGGGCTCGCCAATCGCTTGCGGATCGGCTCGACAGCTTGCAAGCAGACTTGTGCGCTTTCGCAGGCGTCTAGTCTTTCCCCGTGTTTCGGCCTACGATTAATCCGAGATGGTCGCAGATTCCGAGACTCCTGATGATTCCGCCGACGCCGAGCCAGCAAAGACTCAAGGCGAATTCTTTCTGCGTGCCAGCGAGAAAGTAAAAGCAAAGTTTCCTGACGAGCCTGGTGTCTACCTGTTCCAGGACCAAGCAGGTCGGGTGCTGTACGTGGGCAAAGCAAAGAGCCTGCGCGCGCGTGTTGGCAGTTACTTTCTCAAGGCTGCCGCAGAAGACCAGCGCACTGCCCGACTGGTACGTGAGGCCTACGACGTTGATTTCATTGAAGCCGAGAGCGAGGTCGACGCTCTGTTAATGGAAGCTCGACTGATCAAGGATATTCAACCGAGATTCAATCGCGAGCTCCGCGACGATAAGAGCTTTCCTTACCTACAGATCACTACACACGAGGACTACCCTCGGGTTGAGATAACGCGTGAACCACGTTCCAGCGCTGTTAAGCTCTACGGTCCATTCGCCTCTGTGGGCAGCCTGCGAGGGGCGCTGCAAGTACTACAGAAAGTGTTTCAATTCCGCAATTGTTCGCTCGATATCGAAGCCGACGACGATCGCTGGCGCTGGTTCCGGCCTTGTTTGTTAGCCTCAATCAAACAGTGCACGGCACCGTGCAATCTGCGAATTTCCAAGGAAGAATATCGTCGTGACATCGCACGGCTGAAACAATTTCTCGATGGAAATCGCAAGTCGCTTTTAAAGGAAATGCGTGCTGAAATGCAGGAAGCATCCTCCGCGTACCGCTACGAGCAAGCGGCCCGTCTGCGCGATGAGATCGGGATGCTCGAATCATTGAACGAACGGGGCGAACTGGACAAGCACGAACAGCCGGAAGTATTCTACATGGATCCGAAGAAGGGGCTTACGGGTCTGCAAAAGGTATTGAAACTTGATGTAAGACCTCGGACCATTGAGGGAATGGACATCGCCCATCTGGGAGGCGAGGAGACGGTCGCTAGCCTCGTGCAGTTTATCGATGGCTTGCCCTTCAAGCCGGGCTACCGTCGCTATCGAATTCGCGAAGTCGATGGGATCGACGATTACGCCAGCATGCAGGAAGTCGTCTCACGTCGATTTTCTAAGCTTCGAGACAACGAAGGCGTCTTCCCCGATTTATTGCTTATCGACGGCGGTAAAGGCCAGCTCAGCAGTGTCGTCAAAGCATTCGATTCGCTTGGGATAGACCCTCCACTCGTACTATCATTGGCAAAGAAGGAAGAGTTGATCTACGTAAACGGTCGTAGTGAACCACTACGTCTCAGCCGTCACGCTTTTGCTCTGCGACTACTGCAATACGTCCGCGACGAGTCGCACCGCTTCGCTCAGCATTACCATCATCTGCTGCGACGGAAGAAGACGTTAGGAGACGGGTAAACCGCGGACGGCTAGCTACCTGCTATGCTGCCAACCGCATCGGCAGTTGCGAGCAGCGCTCGCCAGCTTCGTTCCAACGGCTTAGCGCGACGGCAGCCAAGTGGCCGCCAAAGGCAATCGAGAGCTTCAGAGCGTGCTCAATACTTCGCTGCCTACCGACCAGCGGAATGCAGTCGAGATCGCACTCTGGATCGGGGTCAGTGAGGTTTACTGTGGGCGGCGCGAATCCGTCGCGTAGCGCCAGGGCTGTAAGCGCCAGTTCCACCGAGCCTGCCGCGCTAAGTAAGTGGCCTAAGACGGCCTTGGTTGAGCTGACGCACAGCGATTCTGCCGAGGCTCCGAACGCCGCTCGAATGCCCCGAGTTTCCATTACATCGTTCTGTAGCGTCCCTGTGCCATGAGCGTTTATGTAACCAACGTCGGCAGGGGCCAAGTGCGACGACCACAGTGTATTCTGAATAAGGCGAGTAAGAGCGGTGCTGTCGACGTTTAGATCAGTCACGTGGTGAGCGTCGCACAGCATCTTACCGCCAACGACCTCAGCATAAATCGATGCTCCACGCGCTTGAGCATGCGTTAGCCTTTCCAGCACCAGCATCGCTGAACCTTCGCCTAAGACAAACCCCGTGCGATTCGCGTCGAACGGGCGACAAGCATGCTCTGGGTCATCGCCACTGGCCAGTACACGCATGTTGTGAAATCCCGCCGCAAGCAATGGGTGTAGCGTTTGCGAAGCCCCAGCCAGGGCCATGTCGCATTGATTGTCTTGGATAGCGCGGACGGCACCCAGTGTCGCGATCGTGCCGCTGGCACACGCGGCAGTGCTGCATAGCCGCGGACCATGGAGGTTGAGCTGCTGCCCGACTGCCGCGGACACCGTGATTGGTAACCACTGATGAGCCCAAGCGGTCGCTTCCTTTGGTGAAGCGCCAGTCCTCAAGCAATGTACTCCTGGTGTGTCGCCCATGTTGGCAGCGATCGAACATCCGATTCGGGCAGGGTCGACCTGGGCCCTATTCACCCCGCAATCATCCAGCGCTTCAGCGGCAGCTTGAAGGGCGAGGGGCAGATCCGAGATTCCCTCGTCAGCAGTAGGCAACTCGACCGTAGCAGCCAGCACGCGTCCTGAGGGAATGCCCGCGACACCTTCCAGCTGTCGCACGCCACTAACACCCGCTCGAACCGCCTGCCAAGTGGACTCTCGGTCGCGTCCAACAGACGTGACCATACCGATCCCAGTAATGACAACTCTGTCATCCATCCAGTTTCTCAATGTGAAATCGTCTCTGGTGCCAAGATTTGTCGCCCCTGCATCAGGAGGCGCAAGATCGCGAGCGGTATGGATACGGAAAACGAGCATTGTCCGCTACATCAGTCAACCAATGGGCCTCACACAGATGCTTCAAACTCATTGCTATCAACACTTTAGGGATTCTTGACGGCTGGTACTTGCAGGCTGAGAGTCCTGGGATAAAATCACCATTAATCATGGGATATAAGCCCACATACGAGTTATTAATATAGATAATAAGGGTTTTGAACCCAATTTATGTTTGTTGCCACGGAGGGGTGATCGATTCGCTAGGCCTACCGGCCCTTGGAAAACTTAATGTCAGACGGTGCGAGCTCAGCTAGCGATGGCCTGCTGCTCGGGGAGTGGGTTCGCTCACTCGACGAGCGGTTTCGCCTCTCGTTGCCCCCGGAGTGGGCCGAGGTGTTGGCAGGCGAGACGGCCCAGTGTGCATTGGCCAAAGAGCGTCCTGGCTGCGTCAGTGTGTGGAATAGCCAGCAATGGCAGTCGTGGCTGGCCGACGGCGTGCAGCTCGTTACCGGCAAGATTCGCAGCGGTCGATTGTCCAACCGGCTCGAGCAGGTCCAGATGCTCGGCCGGTTGCTATCGACCCGGCACCGCACGGTGCCAATCGCCGGCCGAGGCCGGTTGGTCATTCCCGAGAGCTTTCGAGACTTCCTCGAGGTCGAACCGGGAGGCGAGGTGCTGGTAGTCGGAGCCGCAGTGTGCGTCGAAGTATGGCATCCTCGCCGCTGGAGCGAACACATCGGTACGAATATGCCAGAGTTTCGGCAGTTGTTCGATCAGCTCGCCGACTAATCCCTTGAAACAAGATCCCCAGAGAACCAACAAACCAAGTCGCCATGCCCAGTCGGCACCGATAGTCACCAACACCCGTCCGTTGTCACCCGGTTCGGGATGCAAGTCGCTTAAGGATGGGCTATTGGGCCATGAAGGCCACGTTACATCCGACTGGGCATGGCGCTGTTTTACTCGCTACCGGGTGTCGGCGCGTCTGGCATCGGTGCCCCCCCGCCCTGCCCTTGTTGCACAGCGACGAACATCATTCGCAGCTGATGCAGGATTCCTTCGATCGCCTGCTCTTCACCTGGATTGAGGTTGCCCTTGGTCTTCTCTTGGATCACTTCCAACATGTCGATGGCATAGCGCGCCTGCGGCACATTGATCTCCGACGCACCGGTTCCCATATTCGGCAGCTGGCCAAGCGAAATCATCGCCTCGGTGGCCAGCGATGTCAGCAACATTTCGAACGACGCCGGTGGAAGCTCCTGAGGATCGGCCGGCGCTTCGCCTTCTGCAGATTGCTCCTGAGAGAGGTTTTCCTTTTCGGCTTCGACTTGGCTCTTCCAGTCCTCGTCGATGATAATCTTTTTGTCTTCGCTCATATCGTAAACCCATGTCTCTCGGATTCGGAGGATTCCTAACTCTGCAATCTACTTTGCCGTTGGGGGCGCTGGGACAACAGGCTCTTCGGATGTGGTGTCGGCGGAACGGTCAAGTCGCGCGGCGTGGTGTTCGACTGCGGCAGCCACAAATCCAGAAAACAGCGGATGGGCCGCAGTCGGCTTCGACTTAAATTCCGGATGATACTGCACTGCCACGAACCAGCGATGCGCGGGCAACTCGACGATCTCCACCAACGCCTCGTCCGGGCTGGTGCCCGCAATCGCGAGCCCATTAGCCACGAACTGCTGACGGTAAACGTTGTTCACTTCATAGCGATGGCGATGCCGTTCATTTATCGTATCGGTACCATAACATTCTTCAGCGCAACTCCCAGCGGCAAGTTTGGCCGGCTGAGAACCGAGCCGCATCGTGCCTCCCTTATCAGTGATCGAGCGTTGATCATCCAATAAGCAGATAACTGGGTGGCGCGTCTCTTTGTCGAATTCTGTTGAGTGGGCGTCGTCCAATCCACAAACGTTGCGGGCGAACTCCACCACCGCGCACTGCAGGCCGAGGCAGATTCCGAAGAACGGTATATTTTTCTCTCGGGCATAACGCACCGCGGCTACCTTGCCTTCGATCCCGCGCTCGCCAAACCCGCCCGGCACCAAAATGCCGTCGTAGCCGGACAATAGACGCTCAGGTCCCTCGGCCTCGACTTCCTCGCTTCGAATCCGCGCCAGTCGAATCTGCGCCCCGTTGGCCATGCCGGCGTGGTCGAGCGATTCGTAAATCGATTTGTAGGCGTCGCGATGCTCGGCGTACTTACCCACTACGGCAATGCTTACTTCATGATCAGGATTACGCAGCCGCTGCAGCAGATCGCGCCAATCGTCGAGGTTAGGCTCGGTCGTCTGCAGCCCTAGCTTCTGGCAAATCAGGGCATCGAGTCGATTGTCGACCAAGCTCAACGGCACTTCGTAAATCGAAAAGTCCTTGTCGCGTTCTTCGATCACCGCTTCGCTCTCGATGTTGCAAAACAGTGCGATCTTCTCCGACTCTTCGCGGCTAATCGGTTGTTCGGTGCGGCATACAAGAATGTCGGGCTGAATGCCGATCTGGCGCAATTGGCCGACTGAATGCTGTGTCGGCTTGGTTTTCAGCTCCCGGGCAGTCTTCAGATAAGGAACCAGCGTGAGATGAATAAATAAGCAGTTTTCCTTGCCGACGTCCAGCGCGAACTGCCGAATCGCTTCCAAGAAAGGCAAGCTCTCGATGTCGCCCACTGTGCCGCCAATTTCGGTGATTACGACGTCGACGTCGTCTTCGCCCACTTTCTGGATTACCGACTTAATCTCGTTGGTGATGTGCGGAATTACCTGGACGGTCTTGCCCAGGAACTCGCCCCGGCGTTCTTTGTTGATCACCGATTGGTAAATCTGGCCGGTTGTGTAGTTCGAATCGCGGGTCAGCAGCGAGTTCGTAAATCGCTCGTAATGGCCGAGGTCGAGATCGGTTTCGCTGCCGTCGTCCAGTACGTAGACCTCGCCATGCTGGTAAGGGCTCATTGTGCCGGGGTCGACGTTGATGTAGGGATCGAGCTTCTGCATCCGCACGGTCAGGCCGCGGCGTTCGAGCAGCATGCCGACCGACGCGCTGGTGAGACCCTTGCCCAAGGAACTGACGACGCCACCGGTAACAAAGATGTGTTTGGCCATAGTGTGCTTAAATACCTTCCTGGCTAGTCCTCCGGCTATCGAGGAGGATCATTCCTGACGCTCAAGGTCCTTCAGTAGCTGCCGCTTGCTACCCAACCGCGCCATTCTACCGTGTTTTGGCCCCTCGGTGCAGGGCCCTGATTTTCGCGTTTCCCGTGCATACTCTTCTCCTACTATTTCAAAAACTCAGCGCTCTTCTTCTTGCCCACACCTGCGAAAACGCATTTCGGGGAAAAAATCCCCGCATTTTTTCCCAGGCCGATCGCGTCAGACTCTGAAAAACTCGTGCTCTCACAATTGCCACCGGGAAAAAACTCCTGGTATTTTGGGATTCACTGGCCGTATGGGACTGAAAATCCGTCGCTATTCTTTCCCTCGCTCACCTGGCTGTACCCTGTAATCGCAAGGTTTATTGAAATCGCGCGCGGAAAAAATTCCCTGGGTTTTTCCCCACCTCTGCGCAGCGATTTAAGGAAGAAATCAAATTCCGCGGTGCAGTTTGGATAACAGATGCTCGTCATGCATTGAGGCGTCGTAGACCTGGTACTACGGCAGACCTCTAAGGCGAGGCTGTCGGCAGTTTTGCAGTAGGTTTTCAATGAACAACGCAGCAACGTGCTCAACAATTATCGCAAATCATGCGCGAGAAGCGAGCACGATTTTTGGCCGGCTGCAGTTGAGTTCGACCAATAGTCTGTCTGCGACATTAGCGGTGTACGACCGTCAAGAATCGCAAGATGCCAAATAAGCCTTAAGTTTCACAATCCATTTCTGGCACTCTTCAGTGGGCCCCTGAGGATCATAGCCCTCGATGCGTGCGGTTTCCTTCGCAAACACTAGGCGCAGAGCGTCCCAACCATACCTTCGATCTAGAACTTTGTCCGATTCAAGCAAACGGGTGATGCGAGGCAGCTCTCCTCGGACCTCTTGGTCTCGAGCCGCAAGCACAAGTAGGGCATATGAATTTTCGAAATCCCAATGTTCGTTGCTGACCAGTGCTCGAAGTTCCTCATTCGAACTATTCAATATCTCCCGAGTCATGAGCTTAAAGCTTAGCCAGTCAGGTAGCACGCCAAGCACATGACCTAGCAGCAGTCCAATAACTCCTCCGACAAACCCTCCCACAGATCCGAAGTATTCAGCACCCAACAAACCGCCAAGAACGAGCCCTCCGAGCAATGTGCAGGTCAAAATGACGTGATAAATACTAAAGCGCGTATGCTCCATGTCTCCAACTCTGATCTGCTCGGCCAAGGGCCTGAATATGATCTGTTAACATCGTTGTCTAGTACTTTATGATACCCTGATCTGTAGAGGGGAGTTATCTCAATACGAAACGTTGGCTGCCGCGTAAAGAATAGTCCCAGTTTCTCCTCCTCGATCAACAATTTTGAGAGAGAATTCGAGGTCCGAGGTGCAAGTCGGGCAATCGACAGTGGCCAGGTTCATAACTTCATGAACCGGAACAGCAAGGTGCTTACCAATTGTTGCGTTTCAGACGCGAGAAGCGAGCACGATTCTTGGCCGGGGAGCCAACTGCCGTTCCTAAGAGAGAGTTTTATCACGTGAGGTAGTTGGCAGATTAATTGAAACGGCCCAGGAGACTCATTCTTGTGCCCGACCGCGCAAAGCTACCGATTGACACGCGTGGATGGTAACTGCCTTTTCAACTCCGAGACGCCTGCATCGCTGACTTTGGTGCCAATTAATGAGATGAATCCAAGGGATTTGAGTTCCTGCAGGTTAACAATGGCAGCGTCAGAAACTTCCGTATTGCTGAGCAGCAGGTCCCTAAGCGGAAGTTCCTTAATGTGGACAAGCCCCCCGTCAGTGATTCGCGTGCCGGATAGATGGAGCTCGTAGAGTTTTTGTAAGCCACTCAGGTGTGCAAGTCCAGCATCACTAACAGAAGTCCCGCTAAGGAAGAGAACCTCCAGATTGTGTAGCTCACTAAGGTGAGCAACCCCTTCATCAGTGACATTGGTTCCACTAATTAGCAGCTTCTTGAGGGAGGTGAACTTACCGAGGATGGCAAGTCCAGCATCCGTGACATCGTTATTCCTCAAATCTACAACCTCGAGGCGTTTTAGTGCTTCAAGACTGCGTATGCCTTCGTCGGTAACGTCTGTTTCAAATATCCGAAGTGACCTCAGTTCCTTGAGGCCTTTCAGCTGGGATAAATCTTGGTTAGTAAACTGCTGTGTGTTCGCTTCTGCTTCGACTACGTTTGTGAAATATTCCTCTCCAATTGCTTTTCGGATGACCTCTGGGGCCGGAGGCTTCGCGTTTCTTATAAACTCTCCGTCGTCAGCATATTGGTAGTCAAACTTGACAGAGCCTCCAGCATCACGGATGGCTGCTGTACCCTGCCGCTCATCCTTCGCCCGGTTAGCCACAACGCCAAGCCAGATCCCAAGTATCCCAGTCAACAATAACATCGTGGAGATTCGGAATTTAAACCAACGCTGCGGTGGCTTCTCTGATGTTTCAGAAGCAGATTCTGCCATTTTTCTCGTCCCGGATAAATCAGCAGGTTTCTTGGTGGTCGCCATTCTAGATGTAGCGACGAAGGTTCTAAGTTACCGTAACAGACTGTACCTTCCGTACTTCGGGCTAGCACCCCGATTCGAACTTGAAGTCGGTGCGACCGACTGCATGTAGCCTACCGCTTGATTCTACAATTAGGGAGGGCTTGTTGCAGTAATTCTACCTGCTCATCAATGGAGGATGTGCCACTGACGTATAGCTCATTCAATGTCTTGAGCCTTGCAAGTGGAGTCAAGTCTTTGACAAAACCAAGGTGCAGCAGTCTCAAGCTTCTCAGGCCAGCAATGGGAGCCAGGTTGCTAACTGACGTGCCAGTGAGCTTTAACTCCTCCAAGCTCATGAGTCTAGTAAGTGGCGTGAGGTCGTCGACGGACGACGAGTTCGTGAGGTCCAACAGCTCTAAGTTTGTGAGCCCAGCGAGCGGCGTGAGGTCACTGACGGAGGATGCGGTGACATGCAGCGATTTTAGATTCGTGAGCCCGATCAGTGGAGTCAGGTCTCTATCAGAAGTGCCAGCGAGCGTCAGTGATTCCAAGTTCTTTAGCCCAGCAAGTGGAATCAAGTCGCACCCATGTGTTCTATTGTAGAGGTGCAGTCGTTTTAAGTTTTCGAGCTTGGCAAGCGGAGCGAGGTCCGTAACAGGAATGGTGTTGAGCCTCAGCTCTTCCAAGTTCTTGAGCCTAGCAAGCAGAATGAAGTTTTTCTGGTTAACACAAGAGCCAGAATCTATCTTGAAAATCCGTTCTCCCAGAATCTGACGTGCTAAGTCACGCCACCAACCTTGCGGTTTCTTCGATTTGTGCAGCTCCAGAGAATCGTAGGGACCGAGATACACAATATTCGACCCGCGCCATCGCCGGTTCCGTCGCACTTGCTCCTGCTCCAGATTTTCAAATTTGATACCGACTTGTCGCTCGAACTCTGACTGCCGTTGTTCAATTGCCATCCAGCCAAGCAAGCAAGCCACCAGGGTTATGAGAACAAGAAGGCTTCGCACGCTAAAGCGATACAAGCGGCGACGAGTAGGCGTTGGCTTGTCATTGGATGGGTATACGTCGGACGTCATTAGAAAATCCATTCAGCAACCCCCAACGTTCTGCAGCGAACACTTATCCTGCGTCGGGCGATGTGACCGACGGTAGATAAATAACCGAGATTCTTTGTATGGCGTAGTCTTTATTTCAAGCTGCTTAACGAATGTGAAAGCACAATGTTTCAAGAAGTATCAGAATCGGTAGAGAACCGATGGAAGGATGAACCTAAGTTCTTACACTACAACGAGAGGATCTAAGTGCAAGAGTTGCCAAGACCATGAGCATGCAGGTAGTTGGTTCTGGAATAGCGACTAGATTTGAGACAAAAGCGGCAGAACTGCCATCTGGAAATCGAACTCCAAAAGTCAACTGTCCGCGATCATTAAAGTTCGATATAGAATTTGCATTTATTGAAGCAGGTTCCTCGTGAGGGTTCAAAGACACGAACAATTCTTCTACTAATCGTGCGTCTCCATTTCCAAGGTCAATGGATTGACCTTCTAAGACAATCAGACGTAGCTGACCCTGTAAATCTGTTGCCCATATCCCTTTTTTGCCGCCGACGACAGCTTCCACAGCGACTTGTCCTAAATTATTGAGCATGTATTCAAATTGAAATGAACGAAAAATAAATGGTTCGGTCGTACCTGGAGCTATGTCTCCTTCACGAATTACTATGTGTGTATTCTGATCTTTGTCGATTAACCAAAGTCCATCATTATTTAGAGAATTGAGATTGGGATCAGGCACCAAGCTATTTATTGAAGCTTGAAATAATACTTCTCCCTCGTCATTGAATCCTAGAGGACTTTCGAGGACCGAGCCGCGGCTGCCAAGAGACCCTACTCCGAATTGACCAACACTGTAGTAAACGAGGTTGGAATCACCAATCCCACCCACTTCCTGACCACTTTGCACCAACACCTTCGGCTGTTGATTCAAATCAAGAACGGCAATTGCCCGATTATTTCCAGGTGGAGATTGCGCAGCAGGAAGTGACTCAGGTGAAACTGGATCAGGGGGTACGATTCCTGGTCCCTTCAAAGTTACGGGCACAGCGATACGGTCGTGATTGTTCAGTGCTACTTCAAAGTCATCTCGGCTTATCTCTCCAAATGCATCAATCACTACCCCAGGCCCAATATCGAGTATTTCGTCTTCCAACAGAGCCATAGTGGTACGTGGCAAACCATTCTTAGAGAGAGAAATTGCAGATGGAGAACCAGTGCCAGATGGGTTCTCCCATAGATAAGCGGCAACTGTTCCTAGATTATTGTGCCCAACAATTTTTGCAAATTCTATCGTGAATGGACTACTTGTGTTGGTTGGAATTTCGAGAGCCTGTTCTCCCGGTAGGACAACAGGCTCAAGAGCACCCGACCCATTTGTCCTCCAGATTCCTGTTTTAGTTCTCGATGTTCCATCGTAAACGCTTGCTGAAAATGCAACGCCTCCCAGCTCGTTCTGACGTACATTTGTGTGAACACAATGGAATACTGTTCCTTCTGGTGTGCCCGGAGCAGCATCTGCTGCTTGCACTACCAAGTTGCCGCCATTAACGTTTGCCTGCCAAACACCAATATCATTGTCAGGAGCACCTATTCCACAGTTGCCATTAATGTCTTCAATTCCAGGACCAACAATTCTGCCAGTGAACATAACGTGGTTACTATCACTAAATCCAGAAGGATATGGCAACGCACTAAAACTTACTCCCGCAGGCATATCGAAAGCTTGATTGCCGGTTTGAGTAACCTGCGAGATAACTCCGGGCTGTTCTTCAATCCACATTCCAAGAGAGTTCTCTCCCGAAATGATAGAGTCTCCTACAATGGAAGCTTGAATAAGGACATTGCCCTTGATATTGATTGCAACAGGAACAACTGTATCGAACACAGTAGTTGGGTCCGACGTAGGTGCTGTTTGTCCAGAAACTGCTATTACTCGAAGTTGAGCATGAGCGGTTGAGCCGATAGAAACAGAAAAGCTAAATCCGGCTAAGAGTATTAGCAGTAGATTTTTCATGTGACCAACCTCTAACATGGATGACAATAAGCAGTGCCACCCTTCTTCTTTGCCTGTTCAGAACAAAAAAAGCCGCCACGAATCTTGCACTGCCAACAACCCGAAGGTGGCCAAGTGCATTGATTCGCGGCGGCTTTACGTTAGTTCTTACTCTTCGGGTAATCGGGCGTTTCGATGATGGGCGCTAACTAGTTTAGCCGCTACCGCGGGTGGCCGCAAGGAAACTGTGGGGGAACGGCTAGATTTATGCTGAAATGGGGCCTATCGCTTGCAGTCAGCAACTGACGGTTCGGGCCTGTGGGGTGACACACCGCGTGAAGCAATGTGAGCGCCGAAACTCGTTCGAAATACCTTGAAAGCCGCCCGCTAGTCGAGTAGATATCGTACAGTGGGTGCCCATGCCCGACAGAATTAGTAACCGACAACGAATGCTCGTTTCGTGAGTGAGGTCACCTCGCTCGACGGCTCGAAAATGTCGGAAGGGGCGTCTGCCACCCGCGCATTTGCAACTTATTCCCAGACTGTACTAAAGAAAATTGCTATGAATCTGTTCCGATGGCATCGCCTTCTGCTACTATTGTTGACAATTGTATTGATATCCCCTGCAGCTCAATCAGAACAGCCGCTCAACATTACTTGGAGAGAAAACCACCTCACCATCACTGGGGAGCATCTCCCCGGTAAGACGATGAAGGTATTTTATATCGAAGCTTACTGTCGCCCTGGTTCGACTGATCGGGATTGGGGAAAGTCAGTCATCGGCCACACAACCGAGATGATTTCTACTAACGACGACCACACCCAAATCAAACTTCGCGATAAATTAAATGATGGTGTCACCGTCGATCACACTATTACCGCCACGCACGACGAAATCGATTTTCATCTGGTCGCCCACAATCCCACCGACCAGCCTTCGCTGGCCCAGTGGGCGCAGCCCTGCATCCAAGTTCCTGAGTTCACGGGCTGCTCACGCGACGATGCTGGCGAGTTGGTCCCTGAATATTCCCGCAAGTGTTTTCTGTTTATCGACGGCGAAATCCGCCGAATGCCCACGCAACCTTGGGCAGAAAATGCCCGCTACACGCCCGGTCAGGTCTACTGCCCCCTCCACGTCGATAGAAACGACGTCAACCCGCGTCCTTTGAGTACACTGGTCCCCTCCATCGGGCTGACAGGCTGTTACTCAGCTGACGAGAAGATGGTGATGGCCTGTTGCTGGGAGCCTTATCAAGAAATATTCCTCGGCGTCATCACTTGTATCCACAACGATTTTCGTCTCGGCGGACTAGAACCCGGCGAAAAGAAAATTATCCGCGGCAAGATGTACTTTGTCCCTGCTGATATTCCTGCCCTACTAAAGCGATTCAGCAAGGATTTTCCCGAGCAAGCACAACCATAGAGTTAAAAACGATTTGGCTTGTAGGCAGGCATTGTTGAGGAAAATACTCACCACGATTGAACTGCTGGAAAAGCCTACCAGAGGCACATGTAGAGCTCGCAAATTCTTCGCTTCTTCCTGCATTCGAAAGTGCGAATTCAAAGGCTATGCCAACTCCGAAACGACTGTCGGTGCAACCTGCGAGCTCGATTTTTGGCCGGGTAGACTGGCATTTGCCATGCTCGTGATGCCGTAGCCGCCTGCTTGTATCCCGAAGGGATTGCAATAATTCAGCCCAGAGTTGCGAGCGCTAGCGAGGTACCCTGGGTTGATGTGAGGTGTTTTTCCTACCCCAAAGGGGTTTTATCGTTATCTGTGCTAATGTTGTGCAACCCTTACAGGGTAGATACTTCAGGTCGCAGTGATCCCAGGGTAGGTCGCCGCAGCGACCAACCCTGGGCTGAGTTATGAAACGCCTCCGGCGTAGGGCAATAGCAAACTATTTTCTGAGTCCATAGGTGTCACCGACACTTGTCCGCAGACCGCGCCGCCACCGATTCGTCGTTGCTCGGACGCGGGTGGCACCGATAATACTTGCAGTGAAGTGGCATTGATAAAGTCTGGGCCTAGTCAATGAGTCCCACAGCATTGTGGTATTGTGGCAGAAATTGGAAAGCACTATCCTCGCGCTGTGTAAAAGTAAACCCGTTCTAAGTCTTCTTGGGTGACGGATCTCATGTGGGGTATTGTCTCATTTGCCGCTTCTATGGAGTTGATACACGCGGCCTCGTCAGTTGTTCTCCCCAGTATCTTGCGTGGTGTGATTCTACCTCGCGTCGTGCGAGCGGCTGACTGCAAAAATGCCACTGTACTTTTGACCTAGGCAACTTTTTTATGACGACAATCCAAAAGATTTCTCGACATGGTTCAAGGAAGATCAGAATCTGGGTAGGACTGTTAATTCTGATGTTGTCCTGTTCAGGTGCGTATGCATCTTCATCGCGAATTGTGACACTCAATTACTTTTCAGGGGGCCTACTGCAGTTTGACGCTCACAGTGGCGCCTCACTCGGATACACACCTGCTTTGCCACTACGAAGAAGCGAACTGCTGGGAGGACCTGATGGAAATGTCTATGTCACAATTTTCTCTTACTCCGACGCATTTGAGATTCTGAAAGTTGATCCGAATTCTGGAGTCGCCACTCAATTTGTTGATGGGCGTGGCTATGGTGACCTTAGAGGGATGGACTTCGGACCCAACGGTAACCTATTCGTGGCGGCGCCATCCGAAGGCAAGATTTTGGAATTCAACGGTATTACCGGGCAGTATGAAGGAGACTTTGTATCAGGGATCGCGGCGCCGATTGACCTGTCATTCTCTCAAGACGGGAGTTCTATGTTTGTGGCCCGGGGTCATCACCAAATATCGTCCCCTTCGAGTATTCTCCGCTATGACGGCACCACCGGCACTTTCATAGACACCTTTGCAACGGACCAAATAGACACGCCACAGAACGTTCTAGTCGGACCTGAAGGCGACGTCTATGTAACCAATCAATGGACGGACGGTCAGCCATTAGTTGCCTTCGATGGCGTCACAGGCGACATCAAGTTCGCTGTCTCTGCAGGACTTGAGAATCCTCAAGGAATGGATATCGGCATTGATGGCGAGTTGCTTGTGGCATCCTGGGACGATAGCATTAAGAGGTTTGACGCCGAATCAGGCATATACCTTGGGGATCTTGTAAACGGGAGTGGTTTGAGAGATCCCATTGGCGTTGTATTTTTTCCCGAACCCACTATCTCTGCCCTAATTGACATCAAGCCTGGCCCTGATATCAATTCCATCAATCTGAACAGTAAACGTAAGTTGCCGGTCGCCCTGTTGGGGACCGACGGATTCGATGTCTCCGAGGTTGACATCAAATCCGTATTGTTCGGCGATCCCCTACTTGTCGACAAAGGTGGGGCAGCAGTCAGTCCTGCAGACTACTCCTACAAGGACGTCTCGCACGATGGCCTGCTAGACCTATTATTGGAATTCCCCGTGACCGATTTGGTGGGTCATGAGGCATTAGGACCGGACACCGTCGAAGGACTGTTGTCGGGCAAGTTGATGGACAGCACTCCGTTTGAAGGGTTCGACTCCATTCGCGTTGTGTCGCCCAAGAGGTCTACAGGAGAAGCGATCATCTTCGCTTCCACAGTCCCAGAACCCTCCACCTCAGTACTTGCTCTAGCCGCACTCTGTTTTACGATGAGACGTCATCGCTAAACTGCGAAGGTTAAATCGGCCGACAAATTTGCTGCGATCGGTAGCTAATTAAAACGGTGTCACACTCAGTCTCAGTCCCAAAATAAGTTCTAGTCCTCAGAAGTCTCGATAAATGCTGTTTCCAAATCGAACACATTATCCTCACTGAGGGTTACTTGGATCTCTTTTCCAGACTTAACTTTGATAGGTAGGCACCAACATACGGGCTTACCATCTAGTTGTCGCACCTTGGAAACCAACCACTTCTTACCATCTGAGCTGTTCGAGGACAAACTGTGCTGAACGTTCTGTCCGGAAGTCAATAAGTAGACCTTGTCGCCAGTAACTTTCCGGAATCCAAGATTCCAACCCACCGTCATCTGGGCGACGTTGACTGCCTGTTTTTCAATTTGACTATTTGCTCGCTCAAGTTGCTGACGATGGATTGGCTCGCTTTTTCCAAGACGATCTACATATCCCGGTACTGGGTTCTCTTCAAACAGTGACCACTGTACCGCCGCCGGTGAAAGGTTAGGCGTATCAAGCCGCACTGCGATCCTCCAGTTAGACTGGCGATGCTCGACTCTCTCGCTAGCTCTCGCGAGAATAACAAGGAAGCAAGCCACAGGAATCACGACCAAGACAAAACTCTTTACAAGTTTCTTCATCACTCGTCCTCCTCCGCTCTTTAAGTTGAAATTGGCCATGGGCATTCACCCAGAACCGATAAGGCATGAAACCCGCGGCACAGGAAGCATTCAAGGGCAAGTATACTTTTTATTAGTCGCGACTACTACTACGCATGATCGTCCTGTCAGGTCACCCAATTTAGGACACCAACTTATGCGTAAAATAGTTTCTATAAGAGAATAGTTCTGGTAGCTCGTCTGAACACAGAATGCATACTTCATATTTCACCCTAGAATGACCCTCTGTTGTGCCGGTCGTAATGCGGTGTGGGATGCAAGTACGAATTCTGTCTGGCTGGTGGGGAAAAGGCGCCCAACTAACAAGCCATACTCAGCATGTTGTTCTGCGATGCGTCCCTTACCGAGTTTCAACCTCAAGGAATTAGCCAGATTTGAGTCTTTCTGGCAAGTCATTTGCGGATGCCTTATAATCAGCAGCATGGCACGTGCTCTGATATGTCTCGCGATTGTTGCTCTGCAGATTGCTGCAGGGCAGGAGGCTTGCTGTCGGCCGCCCGATAAGGTTGCGCATTCGCCGATTCCGCCGTTGGAGCAACCGAAGCTGCGCAGCGCGAGTCGTGTCGCGCGTGTAGGTTTCAACTCCACAAGCACGGGACATACTTACAAGAGCGACTGGTCGTCGAACCCGCCGGCGGCAGCTGCTAGATCCTTGTACACTAATCAACGTCCCCTCTCAATCGCCACTCCGCAAAGAGATGCTGCACATCTGGATACAAAGGGCGATAGCGATGCAAACAATCGTCAAGGGCAATCGGAAATCTGGAATACTCCCGAGATGGTTGCCGCACGCGATTCGGTTGTAGAGTTTTGCCGCCTCTGTGCGCAGACTAGTCCGGCCGAAGGTGAGCGATTCCTGGTGCAACTTTCAGAGCTGTCGCCTGAAGCCATGCTCAATTGGTTGGAGCGGTTTCAGACACGCCGGATGAGTGTTTCGCGGGGACGAGAGGTCGAAAGAATGGCACGGCAGGCGAAAGTCGAGTACACCATCCGTCAGCAAGAGGCGCGGCGGCGTGCTAGTGCGAACATCGCCGATCTACGCGGTCAGGCTGCAGATTCAACAAATGAGGAGGTTCTCTTAGAGCAAGAGCTTGAAGCTCCCAGCTACTCGGTCTATCGAAGTACCGGCTCGCTCTGGCAAACGCGGGGCTATGATCCGTTCGATGCTGTGACCGATCCAATGAGTCCACGCGGCTATGCCAGACGCGTAGCGGCGGCGATGAGTCTACCGGGAGATTTGCCCCGCAGCGATCCGCGGAATTTCATTCGCGGAGACGAAGGAATCGATCTTGGTGAGTGGGCCACCACCCGTGAAGCTGTGCCGCCTGTAGAATAGTAGTAGGTTGTCAAGGAAGAACGCAGCGACGTGCTCAGTAGTTATCGACATTCGGTGAAGAGAAGCGACCTCAGTTAATGGCGAGGTGCCGAAACTTGGCCCGCAGCTATTTCTTGTTTCGCTTGTCCCTCTCTCTGCGTAGGAATTCACTTCCCTGACGTCCGGCGGCATCTTGAATATAGAAGCGATGCGGGTGGCTTCGACACTTTTCCGCAAACCCCATCGCCACTTAATTGTCGTTGGTCGGATTCGTATTTGTGCTATCCGCACTACCCATCAGGCAGAATCGGCTCCAGTATCTCAAATGAAATGGGGAACAGGACACTGCAGAATAACATCATGTACCAGGGCGCTGAGAGGTCTTTGTTGAATAGAACCACTACAGTCGACAATGCTATCCCGACCACGGTTCCTAGAGGAACTGTGAAGAAGAACCCTTGTCCAAATGACTTCTTGTACTTTTTTACATCAGACAATGAGTGTTCAAACGAAGGCCGTTTCTTGATCCGCAAGTATACGGAGAGTACGGCAGTGTTTGCTAGGGAACAATAAAGAAAGAGTCCTGAAACCATTGGATAATCGAGAAGAAATGCAACAAGAGACACTATGCCCGCAATCGCGATCAGCACCACCATAATTAAACGGTAGGCAGAGTAAACGATCATTTCTACATAATAGATGAGTCTTCTAAGCATGGCCCAACAAGCTAGGATCTAAAAAAAACTGTAGAAGTGTATTGGGATTTGCTATTCTACGATTCTAAAGCAACGACGATAGAGAATAAGATCAGTCGGCACAAGCGTTTCTATATGTGCCATCCGTGAAAGCAACTACGAATCGAGCGAAATTCGCTTGGAGTAGTCACGAACAAGCTTAATCGCCAGACCCGACAGCCCGATTACGCCTATCAGGTTGGTGATCGTCATCAAGCCATTGAGTATGTCACCCAGCGACCAGGCAATTCTCACGGTCAGCAGAGCTCCGATGAGCACCATCCCACAGTAGATCCAGCGGAAGGGAAGCTTGATCTGCACGCCGAAGAGATAACCGAGCGCCGTTTCTCCGTAGTAAGGAGTGCCGACCAAACTCGAAAAGCCAAACAACAGCGACGAAAGCGCCACGATCCAACCACCGAACAGTGGTATCGCCTCGGAAAAAGCATGGGCAGCCATCGCAGTGCTCGAGACGCCCTCGTCCCAAGCACCTGTAACTAACACAACCAAAGCCGTGAGGCTGCAAACGACAAACGTATCGAGAAACACATCGAGCGAGGCGAGAAGGCCTTGTCGTACCGGTTCGCTAGTTTTGGCGGGCGCGTGGAAGACGCCCGCGGTGCCGGTACCTGCTTCGTTTGAATAGGCCCCACGGGCTAAGCCGTATCGCATTGCGGTGGCAAACGTCGCCCCGGCCACGCCTCCACCAATCGCTTGTGGTTGGAATGCTCCCACGACGATCAAGCGAAATGCTTCGGGGATTTGATCGACAAAGATGGCGAGCGTAACAGCAGCTCCAACGAAATATACGACAACCATCAACGGAGCCAGCACTTGCGCGACGCGCGCAATCGACTGCAAACCGCCGATGATGACCAACCAAGTGCACACAGCTAACATTAAGCCAATCACCCAAGCGGGGATATCCAACTGACTTCGCAAAGCGACGGCAATGGAATTGGCTTGCACGATTGAGGTTGAAAACAGCGCCTTACAGCCCATGAAGAAAGCGAACAAGCCTCCGAGCCACCCTAATCCCAGGCCTCGACTGATGTAGTACATCGGACCGCCGGCGATTGTGCCGTCAGCGGCTACTACTTTGAATCGTTGGCCGAGAATCGCTTCCACCATTTTGGTTGCCATGCCGAACAGCGCGGAAACCCACATCCAGAAAATGGCACCCGGCCCACCGAGTTCGATTGCCGTACACACGCCGGCGATATTTCCATTTCCGATGACGGTAGCCAACGAAACGCTCAACGCACCAATTGGCGAAACGTCGCCTTTGCGCTCGCCGTCTGACTCGCCCAGTTGCTTGTTGCCAAGCAGGATTCTGCAGGCGAATGGCAATTCGCGCATTTGCACGAACCGCAACCGAACAGTCAGATAGACGCCAATCCCTAAGAGCATGAGGACTGTTTGGGGCCCCCAAAGCAGGCCTGCCAAGGCGTCTATGGCTCCCGCGAACGACATTCTCAATGTTCCTCAAACTCTAGGACGACTCCGCAAGCAGCTTGAGGGTGTAGCATCACCGCACCAGATCGTTCAATCCATTGATCGGCATATGCCGATAGGCATTCTTTCGTTGCGGTAAGACTGGCGACGCGCAGAGTGACGACCAATAGACGAGGCATTGGGCCTGTCGGCAAGAAGTCGAGTCCTGGATGAAGCTCTGGCAGTCTGTCGGGTGTCGTAAGGCGGATCGCTTGATCGGCACCGATTTTGATGTTCACCGCCACATGATCGCGACCGACGGAGTTATTGCCAAAGAGGTTTGCATGTGCCTCTGCCGTGGCATCGACGTCGGACACGATGCCTGTCATCGATTTCACCCCCAGAGCACCATTCTCATGTTGCAGCCATTCTGGACGACGGAGCAGCTCGGGTGTCATGTGCTGGCAGGCGACAACCGACATCAACCCAGCAGTTTCCTCTTGATCGAGAAAGCACAAGGAGAACTTCGGTTGGAGTGTTCCCTCTGGCAACTCAAAGTCACGCGTCAGTTGACGGACCGGTTGCGGATGAAATCCCCGGTTTACTAGTTCATCATGACAAGCTTCGGCGTCTTTGGTGGCTAGGGCTACGCCCATCATTCCTTCTTCATGTTTATCAAAGAAGGGCTTCATTTTTTGCGCACCTTTGATGGGATCAACGGCACCACGCAGCTCCAGGTAGTCTGTTTCAAACATAATGCACCAATTGCCGGTGCCCCAAGCCGCGTGTAGGCCGCGCGGCGGCATCGTAAACCCCAGCTTTTCGTAAGTAGCTTTCGCTTCCTCCATATTGCGAATGCCGATGACCGGATGATCGATTCCAGTGAAGATAGATTCCATGCTGACGCCCTTCTAATTCGTGCAGCGTTTCGAAACGCTACTCGTCATCTGACTTAGTGACGCGCACTTGCGCGCCAGCACGCTCTTCCTGAATCTTCAAGAAGACTGTGTTGTCCTGGTCTCCCCAGCCACGGTCGATAGCTTCGCCCATATCTTTGGCACATAACTCGACAATTCTTGCCGGCACTCCGGTAGACTGAGCCAATTCAGTTGCCAACCCCATGTCTTTGAACGCGGTTTTCATCGCGAACCGTGGTTGGAAGTTGCCTTGAAACAGCGTGGCTGGCATGGCTACTTGCAAGTCGAGATTGCTACCAAGCCCAGACGACTGGAAGACATCGACCAACTTCTGGGCATCGATACCCGCTTTCACACCTACGGTTAAGCACTCCATCATGGCCAAGTTAGTACAGAAGACTGCGCAATTGTGCAGCGCTTTGCAGATGCTGGCCGTGCCGACCTCGCCTAAGTGAATAGTTTTCTTGGCGACCGCGTCAAACACGGGCATCGCTTTTTCGAAGGATTGTTTATCGCCGCCAACCAGAACAGTGAGCGCACCATTCCGCGCTCCTTCCACGCCTCCGCTGACGGGTGCGTCGAGCAATCCGACTTGTTTGCTCGCCAATTGCTGGTGTATCTGCCGCACGACAAAGGCCGAATTGGTGGTGAAATCGATGAGCGTGCTATCCGGGTTGGCACCGGCGAGGATGCCATTCTCGCCCATTACAACTTGCTCAAATTCCACGGGACCCGGCAGGCTGGTGCAAATCAACTCAGACTCTTGAGCAACTGTACGAGGTGCATCAGCCCAGGAAGCTCCTTGCTCGACGAGGGCCTGAGAGTTCTCTCGAGAGATATCATGCAAGACTAGGGAGTGACCGGCGGCAGCAATTCGCGCAGCCATCGGTCGGCCAATATTGCCCAAGCCAATAAAACCGACATTCATTTGATTGAGCCCACATGTGTGAAGTTCATTGCTAGATTCAGCGGAATCACAAAGTGACATGCCTAGAGTTTTACGGCCGGCAGGCGTCACTCATTCTTGCAACTGTTTCGCTAGACGCTCTGTGTCAGCATCACTCCAATTTTCCAAACCCGTAACTTCGACCCAGGACTGGATGTAGCCCTCCGGTGAATAATTGTGCCCATAGCCGATAGGCACGCTGGTCGCCATCGGTAGGTCGAACGCTACTTGCAAAAAAGTCACGATGGGATACCAATCCAGGTAGGGAGAAACATCGGGACCGCGCTCTCCGACGAGCCAATCAGGGCGCTGGTAGAGCAACGAAGGCGAAAAGAAAATCATCGGATCACTGGCGTGCTGCAGATAAATGATGCGCAGTGGTCCCCAAGAGTCATCCGCGCGTGTGAGTGAATTCTCTTGCCCAGTAAATCGAATGATTCGACCATCGTGAATCGTAGGTAGCCATTCGGGTGATTCTGGGTTTCGATCGCGAGTGATCGCCGCCCAATTGGTACTCGGAAAGGGCGGGCCGCTCCAAAGTGCGCCGTCGATCGGCGTTTCGATGAGAGTCAGCAAGTCGATCGAGGATTCGGATCCCAGCGATCCTAAGCTCAAACCATGCAAATAGAGTTTCGGTCGACTTTCCTCAGGCAATGTCTTCCAGTAATCGTAGATTTCATTGAATAACACTCGGGCAGCGACCCGCGAACGATCGGGGTCGACCAGGATGGTCATCCAACTCGGCAGATAGGAGTACTGGATGCTGACGATTGCCGTATCGCCAGCGTGTAGGTATTCGAGGGTATCGACCGCACCAGGATCAAGCCACCCGGTACCGGTTGGCGTCGCGACAACTAACAACGAGCGGTCGAACGCACCCGACCTTTTTAGTTCTTCCAGGGCGAGCTTTGCGCGTCCTTCCGTCGTATCGCTTGAGCCGAGCCCAACGTAAACGCGCAGCGGGCGCTTTGCTTCGCGGCCTAGGAACTCGCTAATCTCCTCTCGCTTGGGGCCTAACGAGATAAAGTCTTTGCCACGGCGGCCAATCGAATCCCAGGCAACAAGCGACTCTTTGCTACCAGTCGCACGCGGGTCGGTCGGTTGCTCAACTCCTTCGTCGGTGAGGGCGTCTAGTTTCAGAAACACACTGTCGGCCGCTCTTAACGCCGCCTTCGCAATCACACCATTGGCGACAAAGACCACCAGCGTTGCGACAACTATCACGCTGATCACGTTTGCTACTCGACGAGGGAGAAGTTTACGAAGCTTTTCAGCAAGATATCCCCAGCAAAGCCCCAGCAAGCGACTCCCGGCAACCAACACAATGGCCGACACGAGCGTGATCGCAGCAACACGAAAGGGGTACGCCGTTTCCACAGGTTTCATCTCCATGAGCTCGCGAATAGAGTTTTGCCAGACCGCTGCTCGCCAGAGAAACGAGATGGCAAGTACCGCTACAGCCACCACCGACATACGCTTCGCAATCGTTTGGAGCTTGGCTGCTGGAACAGGCATCTCGAGGTATTGCCATAGCCAGACAAAAAACACGCCGACGCCATAGCCGACCGCCGTCGAGAGCCCCGAGAGCAATCCTTGTACAACGTAATGGCGCGGTAGCAGCGAAGGAGAGAGAGAAACTGCGAACAACAGCGCCGCAAACACGAGTCCGACAAACGAGAAAGAAGCGGAGTAACGCTTCAGATAGGACTTAAAGCTCAATGTGAATCTCCCAATGAATGTGAGACATATAGCGTATGTTATTGCACGCCTAGGAAGCAGGACATAGTACCTGCTCAAAGATGCAAGTCCAACTGCGGAGTATGCAAAATGTCGCTATCGTGCTTTCTGTGTTAACAGCGTGGAACGAGAGCATTCGCAGAAGAGGTCAGTTGTAAAACTGACCTTTGCCTGCCGCGGGAAACGCATCGCAGATGTGGTTTATGGATGGCGGTTGCTCTTCCTCAGGCCAAATCACTTCGATCACGTCAAAACGGCTTGAGTATTCCAGCAAGCCATGCGACTTAAGGAAGGCAAGCGCCGCGCGGGTGAGCCGCGCTTGCCGGGTCGAGTCGACTGCCTCCGCGGGACGGCCATTTTCGGAGCTGCGGCGCGTCTTCACTTCGACGAAGACAACCGTCTGATCATCGACGGCAATGATATCGATTTCGCCGTAGCGATGACGGCGGCGGGTCGTGACGATACGGTAGCCGAGGCGTCGAAGGTACTTGGCAGCTGCCCGTTCGCCACGCTCGCCGAGTGTCGGCGGAGTAAGTCGTTCTCGAAACCAGGCACGTAGCGTCATGGAGAGCAGTCCAATGGCAAGAGACAAGAGTCGAGAGCCAGATTAGCACTACTGCTAACTTTGGCTCTCGACTCTCGACTCTGGGCTCTCGACCCCTACGTTTTGCTCTTGGCGTCGGTTCGACGTTCCTTGAGACGCACAGCTTTACCGCTGCGCTCGCGGAGATAGTAAAGCTTGGCGCGTCGGACCTTGCCGCTGCGCTTGACCTCGATTTTCGCGACACGCGGCGAGTGCAGCGGAAACTTCCGTTCGACCCCTTGGCCGGCAACGATACGCCGCACTATGAACATTTCTCGCGAACCCGAGCCATTGCGTGCGATTACGACGCCACTGAATACCTGGATCCGCTCTTTGTCGCCTTCCAGGATCTTGGTGTGCACGTCCACGGTATCGCCGATTTCGAATTCCGGCGGGTTTTCCTTAAGCGAAGACTTTTCGACGTGGTCGAGGATGTGTTGGCTCATAGCAATATCCTTGTGCAAATTTGTTCGTCTTTATCGGTGTTTCGGTCTTAAGAGAAAATCCCGTTCAATCCAACAAGACCTAGTGTTTCAATCCAATTAGTTTATTCGTCGGATAGTAAATCGGCCCGTCGCTCTTGTGTGCGTCGCAGGCTATCTGCCTCGCGCCATTGGGCAATATCTTCGTGGTTCCCGCTAACGAGCACTTCGGGCACCTGTAGGCCGCGGTACTCGCGAGGTCGCGTGTATTGGGCATGTTCTAACAACCGATTTCCTGTCGAAAACGAATCGAATCGGTTGCTGTCGTCGTCTCCTAAAACACCTGGGACCAGCCGAATCAGTGTGTCGATGGCCACCATGGCCGCCACCTCACCGCCGTTGAGGATAAAATCTCCGACGGAGACTTCCTCAGGCTGGAGGAGGTCGCTCACTCGCTGGTCGAAGCCCTCATAGCGCCCGCACAGCAGTAGCAGTCGCGAGTGTTGGGCCAGTTGTTCCACCAACGGCTGATCTAGTTTTTTCCCTTGAGGCGAGAGTAGGACGACATGTCCCGGCTCGTCAGCCTGCTGTTGTACGTCTTCGACCGCTTCAACCACCGGCTCGGGCTTGAGCACCATGCCTGGCCCACCGCCAAACGGACGGTCGTCGACACACTTATGTTTGTCGCGACTGTAGTCGCGGATGTTATGTAGCTCAATCTCAACTAACGAGCGGTCGATGGCGAGCTTCAACAAGCTCTGGGTCATGTATCCAGAAAACATCTCTGGAAAAAGGGTCAGCACATCAAACCGCATGGGCGACCCCACTATTCGCTGGGCGCGTCGGATTGCTCCTTGGAGGTTTCTTCCTCAGCGGCCGTTTCTGCTGCCGGTGCATCGGCTGTTTCTTTAGCTTCGGCTTCAGGGGCTGCTGCCTCTTTAGCCGGAGGATCTGCCGCTTTGGCATCTTCGGCCTTCGGCTCTTCTTCCTTCTTCTTAGGGAGCGAAACTGGTGCATCGGCTGCGGGCACTACCTTCGGCTGGGCCAGCTTTTCCAGGGCAGCTTCCTGCAGCGATTTGTGAGTGCCATTGGTACCGTATTTCTTAATCAGTACGGCAACCTTATCGCTCGGCTGGGCACCGACGCTTAGCCAGTAGTCGATGCGATCGGTCTTCAGCACGGCGCGGGCGTCGGTATCACCAACGCTTGTGTCGTACGTTCCAAGTTCCTCCAAGACGCGACCATCGCGAGGCGAATGTTTATCGACCGCACAAACGCGATAGAAAGGCCGATGGGCGCGGCCCATCTTCTTCATGCGAATTCTGACTGACACGTACTTAGCTCCTAAGTAGGCAACGTATGACTCGTGAAATACCCAGACGTTAGTGGCGTCATGGAAACCTATTATCGTGGCACATTTGGGGGGTCTGTGGCAAGGGGTGTGATGCAAAAAACGGTATCAGAACGCCTTGAAAGGCAACATTGATGGTCGCTACAGAGGCGGAACCGTTAATTCCTTCCCTTTTCCCGCTTCCGGCGGCGCTTTTCACGCTCGCGCTCCTTCTTGAGCTTCGCCTTTTCCTTTGGATTCAGTCGCTTGCCAGTACCCTGTTTCTTCCGACTGAGCTGGCCATTGGGGTTGCTCATGGTGGCCTGCATCTCGCGGACCATCTTCATCCGCTCTCGCATTCCTTTGCCTGCCATCTGCGTCATCATCTGCGACATTGCATCAAACTGCTTGACGAGGTCGTTTACCTCGTGGGGCTCGACTCCAGAGCCCGCCGCGATGCGGCGCCGGCGGCTTTGGTCGATGTTCTTGGTCGGATCGCGCCGCTCGTCGGGCGTCATCGAATCGATGATGCCGAATAGCCGTTTCATATCTTGCTCAGGATCGGCGTCGTCCATCGCGTCGGTAAGATTGCTCATGCCCGGAATCATGCCCATAACCTTCTGCATGGGCCCCAACTTCTTAATCTGGCTGAGCTGCTTCTTGAAGTCTTCGAGAGTAAACTCTCCCTTCTTCATCCGCTCTTCCTGGCGGAGCATCTCGTCTTCGTCAAACTCGCGCTGGGCCTTTTCTACCAACGTGAGAATGTCGCCCTGCCCGAGAATTCGGCCTGCCATCCGATCGGGATGGAACTCCTCGAGGGCGTCGAGATGTTCGCCCGTGCCGACGAATTTGATCGGGACTCCCGTTACTTGCTTTACCGAAAGCGCAGCCCCGCCGCGGGCATCACCATCGAGCTTAGTCATCACTACGCCGTCGAGCTCCAGCGCCTCGTTAAAAGCCTTGGCGCTGTTGACCGCGTCTTGGCCAGTCATGCCATCGACCACGAGGTAAACCTGCTGCGGATTACATTTCTTGTCGATCCGCTCGAGCTGCCCCATCAGCTCGTCATCAACGTGCAGGCGGCCTGCCGTGTCGAGGATCACCACGTCGGCGCCCAACTTCTTAGCCTGCTTTGCGGCGGCGTTACAGACCGTAACGGGGTCTTTTTCTTTTCGATCGGAGTAGACCGGGATGTCGAGTTGCTCGCCCAGTACGTGCAATTGGTCGATCGCCGCAGGACGCTGCAGGTCGGCTGCTACGAGCAGTGGCTTTCGACCGTTTTCCTTGAGTAGGCGCCCCAGTTTTCCGCAGGTTGTCGTTTTTCCTGATCCTTGCAGACCACACATCATCAGAACGGTAACGTCTGAGGTGCCTAGCAAGTGGAGCGAGTGATCCACTGGACCCATCAGGTCCACAAGTTCCTGATAAACGATGCCGACGACTTGTTCGCTAGGATCGAGCGACTTGAGCACGCGTTCACCCACGGCCTGCTCAGTGACTCGAGACATAAAATCGCGCGTGACCGTGAAGCCAACGTCAGCCTCTAGCAGCGACTTTTCGACGAGCTTCAGCCCATCGCGCATGTTCGATTCAGACAGCTTGCCTTGAGAGCGCAACGCTTTGAATGCGCCGGTGAGTCCGCCTTGGAGTGCTTCAAACATGTCCGACTGCTCGCTTCGTATGTCCGGGGAGGGCCGAGTCGCGGTTGCCCCTGTTTTCTAGGGGAATTCGCTTGATAGACCGCATTCTAGCGGAAACTCCAGCCGGGCGGCAATGCTTGCCCGAGCGAGCGCTTCATACAGGCAGGACCCCGACAATCGTCGCTTTCGGAGCAGTTCGTGGCTCTACCGCAAATTCGGTTCTTACCACATTGGACAAGCAGTACTGCGTGCCGCATTTTTCTATAGGGAGAACTTGTGCCCGATCTGTACTACTTCGATCGGCTGAGCTGGGTTTCTTCTCATTCCAACAGGCCGCAGGCGGTGGGACAGCCGCTAGACTACGAACCCGAACGAGCAACATGCTTCAGACTGCCACACAAGCCACCGACATTGCAGCGCCGCTAAATCCACCCGTTGCTGGCACTGGTTTACCCCCATCTTCTCCCCCACTGAGATTTGTACCTGAAGAGCCGGAATCCTTCGCCGATCTCGGATTAGACGGAGCGACGTTGGAAGGACTGGTTCTCAAGCTACTGCTTTATCGTGGAAGCTTCGCAGGAAGAGCGATAGCCGAAAACCTTCACGTACCGCGAGCGATCGTCGTGGAGACCCTCGAATCCTTGCGAGCTGAACTGCTGATCGCTATCAAAGGCTCTGACAACGTTGAAGATTTCATCTATCAGCTTACCGAAGCCGGCTACGACCGGGCTCGCCGGCTCGCCAAGCATTGCACGTATTCAGGCGTAGCGCCGGTTCCGCTGGAAGACTACATTGAATCGGTTTCGCAGCAGTCGTTACGGCGGAGCAAGTTGCGGATGGAGAATCTGCAAGCGACGCTCAGCGATTTGCGCCTCGATCCGACGCTCCTCAGCCAGCTGGGCCAGGCGGTTAGCGAAGGTCGTGGGCTCTTCCTGTATGGCCCACCCGGCAACGGCAAAACCAGTGTGTCGGAGTTGGTCGTGAGTTCGTTTGGTGAGTACGTGTGGATTCCCCACACGATCACGGTTGACGGCGAAATGGTAAGGCTTTACGACCCACGTAGTCACGAAGCGGTTGACGTTCCGAGACTAAAAGAAGTCAGCTTCGATCGGCGGTGGATTCTGATCCATCGTCCGACGATCGTAGTTGGCGGCGAACTTACGATGCAGCAGCTCGATCTGCAACTTAACGAGATGACCGGAATCTGCGAACCGCCCGTACAATTGCGCGCCAACTGCGGTGCATTGGTGATCGATGATTTCGGTCGCCAGCGGATGCCGACTTCCGAATTACTGAATCGTTTGATCGTTCCGATGGAAAAACAGTTCGACTATTTGAACCTCTCCAGCGGGAGGCAAGTAGCCGTGCCATTTGACATGTTGACCGTGTTTTCGACGAACCTGGAACCTCGCGATTTGGTCGACGAGGCCTTTCTTAGACGAATACCCTATAAAATTGAAGTTGGCAGCCCCGGCGAGGCAGAATTCGCTGACTTGTTCGTGGAACTAGCCACGCAAATGGGCTGCCAGTGTGAACCGCAGGCAATAGAGTATCTGCTGCAACAGCACTATCGCCCGATCGATCGACCGCTTAGGTACTGCCACCCTCGCGATTTGTTGCGACAGGTGCGCAACTTCTGCGAGTTCCACGGCCGGCCCTTGGAAGTCAGCCGCGAGACTCTCGACATCGCGGTCCTCAACTATTTTGCTGGGCTGTGATTCCAAGCTCAGGCAGAGATGAAATTCTCACCATGTCGAGGGTGATCGCATGGCCGCTGCACTCATTGCGTCAGAATAGCATGACTTGGTAGGTGGCCGTATTCTACCGCTAAGAAGTCTCAGACATTTCATGCATCGTCGTAGTAACATCTCTAGCCGGGTAATCAGATTATCCGTGATCCAGGAACTCTTGCATCGCCGCTAGTGTTTCGGGGCTTACATGATGTTCGATACCTTCACTATCAGCAGCCGCGGTTGCTTCTTCGACACCGATGGCTAGCAAGAACCGATAAACCACCTCGTGACGTTTCCGCGATGCTCGGGCAAGTCCTCGGCCCTCTTTCGTGAGTTCGATCGGCGCGTAGGGTTCAGTAGTCACATAACCATCGCGCTGCAAACGACCGATGGTTCGGTTTACCGTGACGTGAGAAACCTGAAATTGAACAGCTAGATCGACCGCTCTGCAGCTACCCTGCGATTCGATCAAGTCCGCGATCGCCTCAACGTAGTCTTCGGCAAGCTCGGTGGCATGGTCCGAACGTGTGCGGGAATGTCTGTTCTGCTGCTTAGCTCTTGCCATATGGCGTTTCTCCTAGCCAAAAAAATTGCCTGCTACCCCCTTGTTTCAATTGTAGCCTGTGCTAAGATCGGGGCAAATGTATCATAGGCTACAATTAACAGCTCTTTGCTGAAGGCAAGGTACTCATGCGAAAAAAGACTTTCTTAACGGGATCTGGCCGCGGTTTTACACTGATTGAACTATTGGTGGTCATTGCGATTATGGGAGTGCTTGTCGGTTTGCTCTTGCCGGCGGTGCAAGCGGCCCGTGCCACGGCGCGACGAATGAGCTGCGGCAATAACTTGAGGCAGTTGGGCATCGCCATGCAAAACCACTACGCTTCGAAACAACATTTTCCCTCAGGTTACGAATCTTTTCCTACTAGCGACGGTACTGCACCAGCCTGGGCGCGGATCGATCCCACGACATGGGATGCAGGACCCGGCTGGGGCTGGGGCGCCCAATTACTCGATTATTTGGAGCAATCCAATATATCGCTAGGCGCAAATTTTCAAGAGCCCCTGTGGGCGCCCGACCACGCCGCTTTGGTAGCGACCTCGCTAGAAGTGTTTCTGTGCCCCTCATCCAGCGGAGATAAAGAGCCTTTCGCAATTATGGACGAGCCCGGCGATCCACTTCTAATCGATGGCCGTGAAATCATTGTTGGCCGTTCAAACTACGTTGCCAGCCACGGTCAGGAATCGTGTTGGGGAGAGTGCGGAGCTAGCACGACGGGTGAAATTTTCACCAATATCTACGATTCAACCACCGAAGCTGTTGTCATTGATGGCGATGTCTCGCGCGTTGCCGATGGGCCGTTCTACCGCAACTCGCGCACCAGTATTAAAGAGATTAGCGATGGCACATCAAATACGATCTTTCTAGGTGAACATTCATCGCTGCTGAGCGAGAAAACATGGGTAGGAGTCCTTCCTGGAGCCTTTACGCATCCGAACTTTACCTCCCCAGAAAATGGCCCGGATGCCGCGGCAACGCTTACTTTGGTGCACGCCGGTCCTTCGGGAGGGGAGCTCGACATCACTGGATTTCCGATTATCCACCCCATCAATTTTCCCACGTTCCACGTGGGCCAGATGTACTCCGAGCATCCTGGCGGAGGGCAAATTGGCATGGGAGACGGCTCGGTCCGATTTGTTTCCGAAGATATCGATCTGATCCTATTCGCTGAGCTTTCTAGCATCGGCGAAGGCGAGATAATCGAGGAGCTGTGATCCTATGCAATACCGACTCTTGTCCGCACTTTTCGCCGGATGTCTACTTGCTGGCTGTGGAAGTTATGACGAAATCAGCCCAGAAGCCTATCAGTACTCCAAGGCTCTCTACTCCATCTGCAATCGTTCCGACCAAGCGAGACTCGATGATTTCGCCGTCCGGCTCGCGGCTGCCGAAGAAAATCACGAGCTTACCAGCACTGAATTCCGCTGGATCAACGATATTGTCGCCACTGCTCAAGCAGGTGAGTGGCCGGCGGCAACCAAAGAGGCAAGACGGCTTATGGAAGATCAGATTCGTAGGCCGTAGAAATAATGGCCGATCTAAGAGTCCGAAAAAAGCAGGAGAGTGTTATATTTACCCACGCCTAAACTGATCCTTGGGACAGCTAAGTGCCATAGGAGGCTGTGTGGAGGTCGAATCAAAGTGTACCATGGGCTGTACATGGGAGACGATTGCCAAGATTAAAACGAGTCGGTTCCGAATACTCTCTTGCCTACTAACCGATGCCCGTTCAGTACACACTTTTGCTCCAAGAGATAGATGGCACTAAAGTCGCCCTGGGAGGTGGTAAAGGTGCGTCGCTCGGGGAATTGATTCGCGCCGGTCTTCATGTACCGCCTGGGTTCGTTGTGACCCGACCAGCGTTCGATGCGTTTATGGCTGCTGCTGATCCGAACGGACAGGTTTCCGGCTGGTTAGCCGAAGTCGAATCTGGGCAGATATCAGTTTCAGACGCGGCAGCAACGATTGCAAATCTGCTCGGGGAAGCATCGATTCCGGCGGCAGTCAGCTCTGCAATTGTGTCCAGTGTTAGAAACCTCGGCGTCTCAAGTGTCTCGGTGCGTTCCAGTGCGACATGCGAAGACGGCTCGGCTACGGCTTGGGCAGGGCAACTCGATACCTACTTGGACGTAGCGCCTGACGAAATCGTATCGCAGGTAAAAGCGTGTTGGCTATCGATCTTTGAGGCACCTGCGCTCGCATACGGTGCGACCCACGGTTTTGGCGCAGGCGAATTCGGTGTGGCTGTAGTGGTACAGCAGATGATTTCGAGTGAAGTTTCAGGAATCGGATTTTCGGTTCATCCTGTTACTCAGGAACCCGATCTGCGGCTAATCGAGGCTTGCTTTGGTTTGGGCGAAGCGATTGTCTCGGGCAAGATCGTGCCAGATCAGTACATTGTAAAGCGCGGCGCGACTGAAATCGTGGAGAGTACTCGAGGAGATCAGCGGCAAGGACTTTTTCTGGAGCATGGCAAGCCCGAGCCGATCTGGAAGGAACTGGGAGTTCGGGGGGCGGAGCCTAAACTGACTGATCAGCAGGTCCTCGAGTACTCCAGCCTGCTCGATCGCATCGAGGCACACTATGGGTATCCGGTCGATACTGAGTGGGCGTTGACCGGCAGCGTTTTTCATCTTTTGCAGGCACGTCCCATCACCACGCTCGCACCAGAGTATCGCGAGCAGATCGTCGACCACGCCGAACCCTGGTGGCGGGGATTCCGGCGACCTCTTTCGCTGCTAGAGTCGTCGATTATTGCTCTTTGGATGGACAGCCGCCATGCGGCTGCCGACTTTGGCATACACATCGATCGGTTCCTGGCGATTCAGGATGAATCCGATCTTGCTATTTTATTCTTTGCAAAAGCAAGTTTCCAAGCGGCCTTAGAGCATATTCGTGAACTTGATCGCACGAATCGCTCGCAACTGATTGCTTTTTTGAATCGCGGGCATGAGATCTATCAACTTAGTTTCGAACAGATTGAACGAGGTAAAGGCTTTCGCAACTTGAGCGACGCAGTGGAACAATTTGTCTTGACGGCAAGGTACACGACAAGTTTTCCAGCAATGGTCCTCATGGCATTTGAACAAGGCCATATCGATGACCCACAGATCCGAACACTCGCAGAAGAACTACGCTCGCACTCACTATATCCCCGATTTTTAGGCCAGTTGATCGAGCCGTTAGTACAAGAGTTTGTCGACCGGCTTGGATTCTCCGAACCCGAGCGTGCGCCCGAAGTGATAACTTGGCGTGAACTTGAGAGGAGTTCTGTCGACTGTCATGTTCTCGAAGAACGCTTGGAAAGAGTTCGCGCTGGGCAACGATTCGTCTTTCAGAACCTGGGGGATGAGCAGCGGCTCCATTTTGTCACCGAAACCGGCTATCTCTTAATGCGCGAATCGGGGCAGCGACAAGTTGTTCCACCTGACGATCCGGATCGAATTTCAGGCCAAGCGGCTTGGCCGGGAGTCCACCGTGGTCGGGCAAGGGTGATCATGTCCTCGGAACCGGAAGGATTCGAAATTAATGATGGGGATGTTCTCGTTTCGATCCAATCGAATCCGAACCTGATGCCGCTGCTTCGTCACGCGGGTGCGATCGTTACCGACGACGGCGGTATCGCTTGCCACGCCGGCATCATCTGCCGCGAACTGAAAATTCCGACGATCATTGGCACGGGTCGCGCAACGTCGACAATTCACGATGGCGATCTAGTCGAAGTCGATGCGACGGCACAGGTCGTCCGGATCTTGGAGCGAGCGTAAAGGGCGCGGCAACTACTTGGGCAAGGCGTGAAGTTGTTTGCCGCGTCGGTTGAGTTTCACTTGGTCGACACCAAGCAACACTTCGAGAGCTTCTTCAGCGGTGGCAGAGGGGAGTTCCAAGTAGCGAGATTCAGTCACGACTTGCGCATATTCTGGGAAAGCCTGCTCGGTGATGACCAGTTCGTAACCAAGATCGCCTAAAGAAGCGCCGAGGCGGTCAAGGCCCTCTTGCACAGTAACTCTCCCGACCAGTCGAAATCGTGTCGCCTGCAACGGTCGTGTACCGTGGCGACTGGCTGTCTGTTTGGCGTCGTCGCGTAGTTTGTCGATGTTTTGAGAAATCGCCAAGCGTTCCTCCTCGTCGGTGCTTTCGTCTAGAAGTTGGTCCCAGTGCGCGGCTGCCTCGAGTGCGATCGCGCCTTGCTGATCACGTACGAAGCCACGTACGGGCGCGGTGGCCAATCGTTGTAGAGCCTCGGCCCGTAGTCGAGCGATAAGCCGGTTTTCTGCCTTGCGTTGCTCATGCCACGGCGCTTCCTCATTGCTACTTATTTCTCCGAGTAATTTCTTGGCCTGAGTGGCATGGGGCAGGTCAGGCCAGCGGCTTGCCATGTTTTCCAAGAGTGCAATACATCGATATGCCTCGTCCGAATTCTTGAGTCTCGACTTCGCCTCTGCCAATAGGCCGCTCGCCCAGTCATGGCGCGAGAGATTCCGTGAAATACTCGACATTGGGTATGTGGCAGCTAGTTGTTGACGCTGACTTAGTCCTTCTTCCATCCAAAGATAGGCTTCCTCGAGCACCTCTGGCGGGGGCATGCGGTGGCCAAGCCTGTGGACAATCTCTGTCTCACATCGGAAATTAAATCCTTGCAGTACATGAGTGTCGCAGAATTCGACAAACGGCGCGATCGGATCGCGCTCCCCGCACACTAGTGCCACGCTCAATCGATCGCGCGCTCGATGTCGGAGCGAGGCATCCCGCGGCAAGCTAACCATCTGCCCGGCACAGAGTACTCCGCCAAAGAACTCGGGAAGACGGAAGGCGATTCGCTGAGCTACAGTTGCACCGCCAGAAAACCCGGCCAAATAGGTTCGATCTGGGTCGACATGATATTGATTCCGGACATCGTCCAGGACGTCCAGCACTATGCGGACCCTTTTGTCGAATCCAACGCTGTTACCAGCCTTTCGTGGCCCAGCATACATCACACCGTGCCGCCGACAAATGGCTTCCCAATAGTGCCAGCCTTTTGAGCGATTGCTGGGTGATATGAAAATTACGAGCGGCCTATTGTCGCCATCCGCGAAATCGTTTGGATGAAAGAAGTCGTAGGATTGCCCACGCCATGTGTAAGAGGGGACCATGTCGTTGGGAGTGTCGACCGGACTTCGACCGGTGACGACATAAGACCAATCAAGACTTCCCGGCCCGGAAACGCGCAACGTGTTTACGCTGGCTTTCGACTGCGCCAATAGGGGATGGGCTTGGTCTGCGAGCAAAGCGATGGCTACCACAAACAGCTGAATATCGCGGGCTCCTGAGAAAGCCAACCGGTGCTGAATCATGCATCCATCCTCGCTCGGAAGGTCAGGGCATTATTTCTTATAACCAATGTTCCTAATTGAATGCAAGAAAGTCTGCCTTAGTGCGATTCCGAGTATGCCCAAAGCATCTCTTCGCCAATAGAAGAAACCCCGGAACGCTCGCTTCAATTTGAACCTCTCAACGCCCGATCGAGTCTGAGAACTTCTATGATGTTGAAACCAAGCTACTTTTGAAGTCCGCTACCTCAGAATTCAGTTCAGACACCTTGAGGCTGTGTATATCGCGGATTGCAGGATCTCGTGGGTCGAAGACCGGCTCGACGATACGCCTCGAACGCGACTCTTTTCGTCTAGGGGTCCCGCTTTGGCACGCTAGCACGGCAATCGATATTGACCCGATACGTCAGTTGCGGCACATTCATCCGCGACGTGAGCTGAATTGGCGATAACTGTGCAAACGGAGGTGCACCGATGAAGCGAGACTTGGACCTGGCGCGGCGACTGCTGCTGGAAATTGAGAGCCGTGGCATTGATTGTTCGTTGAGCATATTACGGGCGGGGTCGGATCACGACGACCAAGAACGGGTTCGCTATCATCTGCGACTCCTCATCGACGCTGGTCTACTGAAAGAAGTCGATCGCACGAGTTCAGGTATTCCTTGTGTAAGGCTGACGCACGATGGCCACGAACTATTGGAACTGGCCCGTAACCAGCAGCGCTGGAACGAAGCTAAACAGATCTGTTTCGATCGGCTAGGTGGGCTGTCGCTGACGATTCTCCGTGGGATTCTCCTGCGCTGGGCCACCGGCACTCACCGGCCGCGAAGGCGGTACGTGTCACAACGCTTGCGATACGAACCGGAGCCCCTTCTCGAACATGTGAATGACCGCCGCCAGTATTTGGACGATCTCAACTACGTGGGGACTCACCACGAAAGCCACAGCGATGACGTAGTAGACCTTGAATTCGATATTCCTTTGCCAACCGATCTGATTTAGCAAGCGATGAACGCTATCCGAGAAATATCGCTGAAGCAGCCAAGTCGGCGCGCTGCGGTCGCACTGATGTTTGTGGGCTTGGCAGTTGCGACACTTGCTGTGGTAGCCGAACAACCTGAGGCAACCTCGCCCGATGCCTCGGCGGAAGCGGTCGCTCGGGAAATATTGGAGATTCAAAAAGAGCTGGGTGGTTCGATTGTGCCGTCTTTGTCCTATCAACCGCCTCATCCGCGGGCCGATTCACCTCAGCGTATCATGGTCACGACGGAAACCCGCATCGATCATTTGCGGGATACCGCCTGGAGGTTAGATTCAGCCTCGCACCGCTTAGAGTGCAACGACCTATACAGCCAGGCAGACGCTCTACGAGCATTGGCAAGCCGGCTCCGGCAGGATGCCAGGGACATTAAGGGGCAATCGACAAAGTCGGAATAACTGGCCCCGCTTCCCCTGTCTCGGTTGATTGACATCTCCTCTCGTCGCCAGTAGCCTAGTAGGTGGTATGACACGATGGGGGGATAGCATTCGTAACCTCTTAAATCGCTGAGACTTCCGGCAGAAATCAGGTAACCGATTGGTTGCCGTTCAGCTGGGAAAACTCTTCGTGAAGGCGTTCTCTTTCGTGCCATGCGTGGCGCATTTTCTTTGCGGTCGCGTTACCGACTCGCTTCGTAGAAGAAAGCCTCAGGAACTCCGAAGAGAAATAAGGCGATATGGCCGATCTGGGTGACAAACTTATCAAGAAGGGCGTTCTCGGACCCGAGCAATTGCAGGAAGCCGAGACCGTTGCTACTTCGCGCAAGCTTAAACTGCAGGATGCCATTGTGCAGTTGGGCTACGGCACGGGCGAGCAGGTCATGCGCGTGCTGGCTGAAATGCACGACTACGAGTACTTCGACCTAAACAACGTGCCGATCCCGCCTGCTGTTGTGGAACTCGTTCCCGAGTCGGTTGCGCGGGAAAATGCAGTGATTCCATTTTCCGAAGAGGATGGCAAGTTGAAGGTCGTGGTGAGCGACCCCTTGGATTTCGAGACCTTCGACAAGTTGCAATTCATTCTGAATCGAAAGGTCGAGATTGGGCTCGCCACCCGCGAAGCGATCCTGGAGGCAATCAATCGCAACTACGGTCAGACCGACGGCGAGAGCGCTGACTCGATGTTGCAAGAGTTTACCGATACGGCGATCGACTTCACCGAGACCGAGGATGACAGCGAGGCCGGCGAAGACGATGTAGTCGACGAAACTAGCGCTCCGATCGTGCGGCTAGTGCAGCTGATGATTACGGAGGCCGTGCAGCTGCGGGCTTCCGACATTCACGTCGAGCCATTCGAGGATCGGGTGCGGATTCGTTACCGCATTGATGGTGTGCTAGTCGAGCGCGATAGCCCTCCTCGTCGGTTGTTGAGCGCTTTGCTGTCTCGCATCAAGATTCTTTCGAAGATGGACATTGCTGAGCGTCGCCGCACCCAGGATGGCCGGATCAAGATAACCGCCGGTGGCAAAGAGCTCGACCTGCGCGTAAGCATGCTTCCCACGAGCCACGGCCAATCATGCGTCATGCGGCTGCTGGACAAGGACAACATTAAAGTTGGTGTTCGACAGCTCGGGCTTTCGGAAGCGGATTTCCGCAAGTTCCGCAGCCTGATTCGACGTCCCAATGGCATCTTGCTCGTAACCGGCCCAACCGGTTCTGGTAAGACGACCACACTGTATGCTGCCTTGAATGAACTCAATCGGCCCGACCGTAAAATTATCACGGCTGAAGACCCTGTCGAATATTACCTGCCGGGCATCAATCAGGTAGAAGTGAAACACAATATTGGTCTCGACTTTGCATTGATCATTCGCGCGATGTTGCGGCAAGCACCTAACGTGATCCTGGTTGGCGAGATGCGCGATAACGAAACCGCCTCGATGGGTATCCAGGCGTCGTTGACTGGTCACTTGGTCTTCAGCACGTTGCACACGAACGACGCGCCTGGGGCTGTGACTCGGATGGTCGATATGGGCGTACCGGCCTACCTGGTGGCGGGCAGTGTGATCGGTATCCTGGCCCAACGATTGGTACGCGTGATCTGCAGCAAGTGCAAACAGCCTTTCACACCTACCGATGCACAGTTAGAGGCAGCTGGGATCACGCCGGAGCAGGCTGCAACAGCTACTTTTATGAAGGGGGTTGGCTGTTCCCATTGCGGAAAAAGTGGCTACCGGGGCCGGCTGGGCATATTCGAGCTCATGACGATGACCTCCAAGGTGCGCGAGCTTTCCATGTCGGGGGCCTCCACAGCAGAGATTCGCGAAGCCGCTGTAAAGCAAGGCATGTCAACACTTTACGAAGATGGCATCCTGAAAGCGACGCAAGGAATTACCACCCTTGAAGAGGTATTTAAGGTCTCCAAGAAAGTTACCTAACTGCTCGCCAAGTGGCTTTTCGGCCAGAAGAACCGCGGACGACTGGTTAGAATTGAAAGATAGGAATAGAGGAACAGAGAACGACGTCAGCGGCCACGGAAAGTCTCCTAAGTGAGATTCAATCTCTGCGGCCGGTGCGCAAAGTTAGCAGGCATTTATGGGAACGATCCTCATCGACAAATTGCTCTCCGCCCAGGTGAAACAGGGCGCGAGCGATCTACACATTACCGTCGGCCAACCACCTGTGCTGCGCCTCCACGGTCGGCTGCAAAAGCTAAAGACCAAGGTCCTCGAGCCGAGCGACACAATGGGGCTGATGAAGAGTATCACGCCCGATCGCTGTCAGCAGGAATTTCAGGAAACCGGTAGCACCGACTTTGGGTTTGCCTTTGGCGACCAGGCGCGTTTCCGTGTCTCGGTATTTCGTCAGCGTGGCAACGTGGCGATCGTGTTGCGTCAGATTCCAGTCGAATTTTTGAGTATGGAAACTTTGGGTGTCCCGCCCATATTCAAAGAAATGGTGATGCGGCCGCGGGGACTCGTGTTGGTTACCGGACCAACCGGTTCTGGTAAGAGTACGTCCCTGGCTGCGATGGTCGACTTTATCAATGAAACGGTTGATCATCATATCATTACTATCGAAGACCCAATCGAGTTTTTTCATCCTCACAAGAAATCAACCGTCAACCAGCGCGAAGTTGGAGTCGACGTCACATCCTTTGCCGAAGCGATCCGACGCGCGTTGCGTCAGGATCCCGATGTGATACTCGTCGGTGAATTGCGCGATTTGGAAACAATCGAAGCGGCGATTACCGCGGCGGAAACAGGGCACGTTGTGTTCGGTACTTTGCACACCTCTAGTGCCGCGGGAACGATCAACCGAATCATCGATGTGTTTCCTACAAATCAACAGGAGCAGATCCGCACACAGCTAGCCTCAGCAATCATTGGCATCCTGGCCCAGCAGCTGATTCCTCGCATTGGCGGCGGGCGCGTGGCCGCGTTCGAGACGCTAGTCGTCACGCCAGGCATCGCGAACCTGATCCGCGAAAACAAGATTTTCCGCATCACTTCGGCGATTCAAACCGGTTCGAAGCACGGTATGAAACTGCTCGACGATCATCTTTTCGAACATTGGAAGAATGAGGTCGGCACGAAAGAAGATGTGCTTAGCAAAGCGAACTCGCCAGACGATTTGGCAAAACGTATAGCCGCCGCTGAGCGCGGTGCGTTTGACGAGCCCGACGAGAAAGAACCGGAGTGATTGATCCTGACGATTTGTGAGATCGCAGCCTAATCTCCTTCACCCAAACCCTGAAATCCTATTCATTATGGCCTTACGTCGCATTGGTCAAATCCTAGTCGATCTCGGATACATATCCGATGAGCAACTCGAATTGCTCTTGGAAGAGCAACAACAGCGCCCCGGCCAGTTGCTCGGCCAAGTGGCGATGGACATGGCGCTGATCGACGACGAGAAACTCGCCCAAGCCCTTGGCGAGCAGATGTCGCTGAAGACCGTCGCGCTTGGCGACTTGACCATTGCTCCCGAAGTGCTCGCCTTGGTAACTGAGCCCATGGCACAGATGTACCGCATCATTCCCACGGAATGTGACGAAAAGACGCTAACCGTGGCGATGTGCGATCCTCAGAATCTGGCCGTCCAGGACGAGCTGCGCACGTTCTTGGGTTACAACATCGCGGTGGTAGTCGCCACCGAGCCAGCGATCTTGGGAGCCCTCGATCGGTACTACGGAGAAAACACCGAAAGCGTCGAGAGCATCGTCTCTGATCTGGAAGGTGATGAAGAACTCGCCAAAGCAGTTGCTGCAGCCGAGGGAGGTTCCGTCGATCTGACCAGCGTCGAGGCGCTGGCCGATAGTGCCCCGGTCCGCAAATTGCTGAACATGGTACTGCTACTGGCGATCAAAGATCACGCGAGCGATTTACATTTCGAACCGTTTGAAGACGAATTTCGCATTCGCATCAAAGCCGACGGCGTGCTCTACGAGATGGTCCCTCCGCCGCGTCACTTGGCGTTCGCAATCACCACGCGTATCAAAGTGATGGCCGATTTGGATATCGCCGAACGTCGTATGCCGCAAGATGGACGCATCGAGCTGAATGTTGGTGGTCACCCGGTCGATCTACGCGTAAGCGTGCTACCGACCATGTTCGGCGAGAGCGTCGTTATGCGAGTGCTCGATCGATCAGTCGTGTCGCTCGATTTGAAGAACGTTGGACTAGATGATGATACGATGGCGATGTTTCGCGATGTGATCTCCAAGCCCAATGGTATCGTGTTAGTGACCGGGCCTACCGGCTCAGGAAAGACCACGACGCTCTATTCAGCGCTAAACGAGCTGAACACTGTCGAAGACAAGCTGATCACTACCGAAGACCCCGTCGAATACGACATGGACGGCATCATCCAAGTGCCGATCGACGCGGCAATCGGCAACACCTTTGCGCAATGCTTACGCGCAATATTGAGACAAGACCCCGACAAGATTTTGGTCGGCGAAATTCGCGATCTGGAAACCGCCGAGATCGCCGTGCAAGCTTCGCTCACAGGGCACATGGTGTTTAGCACTTTGCACACGAACGACGCTCCCAGCACGATCACCCGTATGAAAGATATGGGAGTCCCCACCTTCCTGATCACCGCCACGGTCGAGGCCATCTTGGCTCAACGGCTGGTCCGCCGGGTCTGTGAAAAGTGTCGAGAGCAATACACTCCTTCTCGAGAAGTGATGGATGACCTGGAACTTACGGCTGAAGACCTAAAAGGCAAGAAATTTTTTCGTGGCTCTGGCTGCGAAAACTGTAACAATACAGGGTATAAGGGCCGTGTAGGCTTGTTTGAGCTGATGATCATGAACAACGAGCTTCGCGATTTGATCATGAAGAATGTTTCTGCCGACAAGCTCCGCGATGCGGCGAGCAAAGCGGGGATGGTCACCCTACGAGAAGCTGGCATGACGGCCTGTTACGCTGGCACTACAACCGCAGAAGAAGTGATTCGAGAAACGATTATAGACGCGTAATTTTCCCAGCCTGTTGACGGTTGTCGCTCGTTTGTGGCATGAGAATTGCTTTTTAACGAACTCAGCTTCCAATGGACCATGGATTACGGACCAGTACTATGCCAACTTTTCAATTCGAAGCGATGGATTCGACCGGTGCCGAGATCAAAGATGTGATCGAAGCTCCCTCCGAAGAGGACGCCCAGGCGACTATCCGCCAGATGGGATACTTCGTTACGAAGATCTCCGTCAAGAAGGCGCGTAAGAAAGCTGAGGCAACCGGTACAGGCAAAAAGCGCGGCTTCGTGTTTGGCGGCGTCGCGTCGAAAGATCTTACCGCTTTCACGCGTCAACTTTCGATCCTGCAAGATGCCGGACTACCAATCTTGCGCAGCTTGCGAATCCTCGGAGAACAATCCAAGCCGGGTCGGCTGAAGTATTCGTTGGAAGACACCTGCGAATCGATCGAAGCGGGCGACACGCTCTCCGAAGCGATGGCTAAGAATCCCAAAGCGTTTGATCGACTCTACGTGAATATGATCAAAGCGGGCGAAGCTGGTGGTGCGCTGGAAGTCATTCTGCAGCGACTGGCCGACTTCAAAGAACGGGCTGAATCGCTCAAGCGCAAAGTCAAGAGTGCCATGATCTACCCGGTGGTCGTGGTGACTGTAGCGGTAGGCATCCTGACGTTTATCATGATCAAGATTGTCCCCTCATTTCAGGCGATCTTCGATGATTTCGAGCTCGACCTGCCTAATATGACCATCTATCTGATCGCACTTTCGACATGGTGTGTGAACTATTGGTACCTAATTCCCGGGGTTCCGATCGTTATTTGGCTTACGATCAAACTGATTCGAAAGTTCAAGGCGGGGCGCATGGGTTGGGATCAATTTACGATTAAGATTCCCATCTTCGGCCAATTGATCGAAAAGAACATCATGGCACGCACCTCGCGAACGTTGGGTACGCTGATCTCAAGTGGTGTGCCAATTCTCGAGGCGCTGAACATCACACGCGAGACCAGCGGCAACGCCATTTTCGAGAAGCTGTACAGCAAAGTCAGCGAACGCATTCGCGAGGGCGACGCAATCGCCCAACCGTTGAAGGAATACTCGAAGCTTAGCTTTCATCCGATGGCGGCGTTTTTCTGGTTTTGTTTCATTGCGGGTCCGATCGGATTATTGATTTACATTCTCAAACTCCAGCAGCGCGTGGTCGACGACATCGTCGTAAACATGGTCGACGTCGGCGAAGAGACCGGCGAGCTCGATACGATGCTCTATAAAGTGGCCGACACTTACGACGAGGAAGTCGCCGTGCTGACCGATGGCCTCACAAAACTTATGGAACCGCTGCTGATCATCTTCTTGGGCGGTGCGGTTGGGTTCATCGTGATCGCGCTGTTCATTCCGCTGGTGGAACTAATCAACGGCCTCACGGGCTAAATTCAACTGGTAGAAAACGGCGGAATCTCGACCGCGAGATACCGCCGAGTCCAAGCAAGAAATGTCTGGTTTTACCTGCCGAGCGAGCTCGACGGGTAAAGGCGAAGGGGGGACGAATCGTGCGAAAATGCCGTCCGGATGTGTTTGATTGTGCAACAGTCGGCGCTAGGGTGTCCGGGCAGCAGAAAAAAAATGGCGGACTACAGATACCTCTGCAGGGTGGTAAATCGGGGGTTAAGGGTGCTGCCATCGTAATCAGAAGCTATTCTACCCCTCTGTTGGGTTAATCAGAGCATCGCGGATCGGTCGGAAACCCTTTTGCGCATGCGATTTGCACCTTTTAAGCTCAGTCATACACATGGGAGTCACAAGATGAATCGGAATCAAATTGAGACAAGGGCATTTGGATTGCGGATTGCGGATTGCGGATTGCGGAAAACGCCGTCCGAATACCGCAAGCCGAAATCTGCATTTACCCTGACTGAATTGCTAGTGGTGATCACGATCATTGCGATCTTGGCCGGCCTGCTCACGGGGGCGGTGATGAACGCGATGAGACGCGCCAAGCAGGCCGCCATCACGCTCGAGATCGGGCAGATCGATGGGCAGATCGAGGATTTCAAGAATGTCCTGGGGGCGTATCCTCCTAACGGAATGAGTCCTGATAATGTTCGCGATTATTCCAACGAGCTTCTGGTTGACGTGCACGCTGACGATTTCGTTTTGATGTTCAAGAAAGCATTTCCGCGACACAACGAACCAGAAGGGTTAATACGAGCATTCGCAGGATTTGATCCAAGTATGTCTCCAGACAACCCGGAAATTGAGGAGGGTTTGACTGGCGCAGAAGCCTTGGTCTTTTGGCTAGGCGGTTTCAGCGCGGATACTCAGTTCCCAATCTCCGGTCCAGGCGGCCCGTCATTCGCCATCAATCCCCCCAGTGCTGTCGAAGACCTGACGAGTCGCAATCTTCGTTATGAATTCGACCTGGGACGTCTTGGTCCGAGAGACCCTGACGGAAAATTCCATGATACGGACAATTCTGGGTCGGGGCGCTTCGTAGTATATCGCGTTGATCTCAATGACGACAACGATACCACCGACCCTGGCGAAAGACGACGCATTAATTTCTGGCGGTACACTCCCGACGGTTCGGCTGAGCCCATCGTCTATTTCGATACATCTCGACATCGTGCTCAGACTCAAGAAAACAATGGCAACTTTGTCAATAACTATGATCCTTGGTTTTACACTGATAGAGCTGCAAGCAATCCGGAGCTTCGCTACGCCCTGAAGCGCCAGAACGAAACAGGAACGGATCGCATCGAGTTCGTAAACCAAGGCAAATTCCAGCTGTTGCACTGCGGCATAGACGATCTGTGGGGCGATTTTGGTCAGAATTCAATGTGGATTGGTGACCCACAAACTTCCGCCAATTCAAACCTCAAGTTATTCCCCACGGGCCCGTTCCTAGCGGAAGTAGCCGATACCGTTACCAACTTCTACACGGGCACATTAGCGGACGAGCAAGAATGATGAATTGGGATGTTGGAATTCGGATTGCGGATTGCGGATATTTTTCGCTACGGAGCCGTTGCGCTGCGTCCGTCCGAAATCCGAAATCCGAAATCCGCGCTGCCCTCACGCTGGTCGAGCTGTTAATCACGATCACGATCATCGCAACGCTGGCCGCGATGTTTCTGGGGGCCTCGAATGCCGCGATGGAGTCGGCCCGTTCGGCCCGCACGAAGACTACGATCGGGAAAATTCACAGCCTGCTGATGGAGCGTTTGGATTCGTATTCGACGCGGCGCGTAGATGTGAATCCAGGAATTATCACAACTACGAATAACAACATCGATAGCGATAGCTCGATACCGCAAAACCAAAAGTCTAGTAAGAAGGGCGAGGCGCTGACAGAATTGCGACTTTTGGCACTACGTGAGCTAATGAAATTAGAGATGCCGGATCGATGGAGTGACATCCTAGGTGATGAGGTTGCAAACGCTCTTCCCTCCACGAATGCCGTTGCCCTGAATCCAGTTGTACTTGAATTCAGGCCCTCAATTGCTGCCGCTTACTTGCGAAGATTCCGAGCACTTAATGCACCGGACACACAAGAAGCAAAGAAGCAAATTCTGGATAATCAGGGGGCCGAGTGCCTCTATATGGTGATTATGCTCCACACGGGCGACGGCGAAGCGCGTACGCTGTTTAGCAGGCAAGATATCGGTGATACCGATGGCGATGGTGCTCTAGAGTTTCTCGACGGCTGGGGCCGGCCGATCCACTATCTGCGCTGGCCAGCTGGCTTCGAGGGTGAGTCGCAGTTGATGTCTGGAGAAGCAGATAGCGATCACGATCCGTTCGATTTCTTTCGCAGAGATGTAGTTCCTCCCTCACCAGCATCACCTGGCACCTCGCCTCCCTGGTTGGATGACATTTTCCCAGCATTCCGGCTAGTCCCGTTGGTCTACTCAGCTGGACCAGATGGCGACGCTGATCTTTTTACCGTGAAGCACCCAAACAATCCGGGGCCGGTAATCGACGATCCTTATCGTATTTATTCATCGCAAGATCCTGATGGTTCTGATCCACCGGTTTTGGGTCGAATAGGTACGCCGATGTCTTTTGGTCCTGATCCAGATGACATCGATCCGACTGACGACGGGGACAACTGGTACGACAACATCCACAACCATTTACAGGACGGAAGGTAGCAGCGGTATTCACTGACTGCAAACAGCTAATCGCTAACAGCTTAGAAACCAGGGGCGGACAGAGAAAGAACAGAGAGATAGGTGCAGTGATGAGAAAAGTTGAGAGTTTAGAGTCGAGAGTCCAGAGCCAGAAGAGTGGCGCTGTGCGTCGTCGTTTCGTTGAGGGTTTACAGTTGAGCCTACTGAATAGATCGGTCGTAAGACAGAGTCGTAGTCAGGCTCTAGACTCTAGACTCTCAACCCTCGACCCGCGCGGACTCACGCTTATCGAGTTGATGGTCGTGATCGTGATCTTGATGACGTTGGTCGGTGGAGTAATACCGATTCTCTCGCCGAATAACGATGCACGTAAGATCCGCGAAGCATCGCGCGGCCTGCAGACGTACATCCTGCAAGCCCAGGCGCGAGCAGCCCGTACCGGACGATCGGCTGGTATTGCTTTCATCGAAACGAGCCCGGGGAGCGGCGTGGCTCTCGAGGTTTTTCAGATCGAGACCCCGCCTCCGTTCGCGGGATTTAGCTCGAGTTCCTCTGCCCGGTTTCGTCGCAACCCAAATCAAGACAACTATACGATTGAGTTAGGGGAAGGGTATTCGCTCTTTGACGACAATGTTGGGCATGTGCCTCCCAGATTCGCCAAGCCGGGCGATTTGATAGAAGTTGGTAATCATCTGTTTATCCTCAAGCGAGGAAACGAGTGGGAACAAGGCGACGATGGCGTTCTCTACTTTGTAGATACTAATAAGTTCACCGATGCCTGGATTGTCGGAGAGCAGGACCGCCCCTTTCCGAGAGACGAGAGTGATCCGAATAGATCGTCAACCAGTCGATACCGCATCGTCCGGCAGCCAGTAAACACTTCTGAGTCGCCTTACACATTGCCGGCGGGCGTCGCGATCGACATGCACGCTTCGGGCACGGAGGGGGGGGCAGAAGCAACTCTCTTCGCTAGACCTAAAAACTCTTCTTCCGTGAGCACCAGCGATCGAACAAAAATCAAAAATTCGATCAAACAGGTCGGGATCATGTTTACGCCTACCGGAGCGATCGAGAGCGTTCACTATGGCAATGGGTGGGTCTATGGAAGGAACGCTACAGGAAAATCTGTGGATATCCCGATTACTGACGCTTCTCGGGTCTTTTTGCTACTGGGTCGCGTAGAGAACGTGCTGGACGAAGACGCAATGAGCCCAGAGAACGGCCAATTGACGACGGCAATGAACCAGCAAGACTCCGACGAGCAATTGGCTGAGAAGCAAGCGCAAGTGAATTGGATGAACCTCGATAGTCGTTGGATTGTGTGCGATGCGCGTAGCGGTCGCTCGATCGTGACAGAGAACGCGTTTGTCGATGCTCGCAAGGAACAATATTCGGTTGGCGGTAGGAAGGATCCGAATGTCGAACTAGCTTGGCGGCAGGTAGAGGATGCTCGCCAGTTTGCGAAGCAGATGAAGAACGGGAGTGGGGGATGATCTTGGATTTGGGATTGCGGATTTGGGATTGCGAACCGCGGATTGCGCAGCGGCGCGAAGCAGCGGCTTTGCTGTGCTTTCAATCCGCAATCCGAAAACCGAAATCCGAAATCCGCAAAGGCATTTCCTTAATGGAAGTGCTGATCTCAATGTTCGTGCTTTTATTTGGCTTGATGGGCGTGGCGGCGATTTTTCCGGTGGGTAACCACTATGTTATCGAAGGCGAGAAACACGACCTCGGCCAACTACTGGCCCAAAACGCATTTGAAGAGATCATCGCCCGCGGCATGTTGCGCCCGGAGGTTTGGCTGTATGCAGATGTAGATGTGACGGTTGGCTCTCCGAGCGTTCCTACTGTTACGGGGGGAATCGAAGTCATCCAGCCAAACGGAGCTACTTCGCCAGGATTCTTCAACATCAGTTCTACACTTGCCCCAGATTCTGGCTCAGGGCACGCTTGGGTTATTGATCCGATGTCGAGTGCAAGTGCGATTGTTGGCAGCAGCCAGCACCTCGATCTTTGGCCACTTCTACCTTCAAATAGAGCGTTCAATCCTTGGATCGGAACTGGCCTGGAAGGCATTCGTTGGCCGGTGCGGAGGATAACGTTACCAATTCCTGATCCGAATACAGGAGGCTCACAGCCGTTGACTTTCAGTGTAGCTGAAACGATCTTCAGCTTGCGAGATGACCTGGCAGTTGAGATGCCTGATCGGGATGACACACCGAGTGTCCAGTTGTGGAGAACCGCCGACATCGATATTAACGGCAACCCTAATAATACTCCGAACGATCCGAACGACGACACACTGCTCAGCAGGCAGTACCAGGGAAACTACACATGGCTGGCCACGATTGTGCCGGAGACTGAACAGGGTCACGAGGGCCTACAACCGGCCATGCGGCAGGGGTATCCCTACGAAGTATCCGTCGCCGTGTTTCGTAAACGTGTGCCGACTCCCTCGCCCGAAACCGAGCGGCTGCTGCAAGCTGAGATGCTGCCGGGCGGCGAACTGGTGATGTACGACGGCACGATCGACGACGTCGACAAGAGCCTCGATGGCATCAAGTCCGGCAGTTGGGTCGCGGTAATGGGCGTCAACCAAACCTCAGGCGCATTCATGCTGAAATGGTATCGATTGCTGGCCCTAGACGAAGAAACGATTACCCAGACCGAAGCAGGTTACCAGATTCAATCGAATACCGCGTCCAATCTGGTAATGCGACGAGCGATGTTACACGGCCCCGATTGGCCTCAAGACAACAATTCCATGTTGAATCTCCGCGTGGCGATTTTGCCGGGGGTGATTAGTGTGGTGACTCGCGAGATGGTGCTGGAGTCGGACTCGCTATGGAGTGGGAATTAGGTTTGATTTGGGAACAAAGAGATAGAGAGCTATGAGTAAGCAAAGAACAGGGCGAAGGCGGAAGGGGGATGGCGGATCGTGTTCATTCCGCAATCCGAAATCCGCAATTCGAAATGGAAGGGATCGCCGCGGCATTTTGCTGCTGGTGGTGCTGAGTCTGTTGGTGTTGTTTCTGTTAGTGGGCACCGCGTATATCACCTCCAGCAACCAATATCGCCGGGCGAACAAATCACTGGGCGCGCCCGACGAACCAGCCAAAAACCCCCTGCAGCATACCGACCTTCTGGAAGAAGTCGTTAACCAACTGGTTCGCGACACGACGAACCACAATTCCTCACTGCGCTACCACAGCTTGCTGCGGGATATGTATGGCGGGGATGGGATCGAAATTGGGCCGACTTCGCCTGACGATATTCGCTTTGTGGATCGCAATAATTTTGAGTACATCAATTCATCTGGCGACCCAGTGGAGACGAGTCTCTTGGATCAACAGTTGGTCAATTTAACAGGCAGCCAGTTTTTTTGGGCCGCGGTCGAGTTGAACCGGGTTAACCCTCAGCTCAGCACGCAGAGCAACTATTACAACGGTCGAGTGTTTACGTTGATGGATGGCCCGGCGGCGGGTCGGTCGGCACGAGTGGTGCGGTACGACTATCGGGTTGGCACCGTTGGGTTTGACTACGGCGTGTTTTTCTTGACGCTTATCGATTCCGACCGGCACTTTACCTCCGCGGAATTGAACATCCAACAATCTCACCTCGCCGTGCTCAATGGCCAACCGTTTAATGGCACCGGGGTGGGGTACAATCCGAACTTTGCCGGCGGCGGGCCGCAGCTCTCTGGGTTAGAACGGGTCGTACTTTCAACTGGCACCACTCCAAATTATTCGATCGCACTGATGCCCAACGCGGCGATGTTCGATCCGAACAACGTCGATCACTTTGGATCATCTGCTTTTGGCTGGTCTAGAATTACTCCCGGATACTTTGATCCCGTCACAGATCCCAACAGCCTACTATACAATCCTGTGGCAGTTCGAGACTACGTCGGCCGCGGTGGTGCTGATGAATCGTATGACGCGGTCGATTTTCAGAACATGGCGCTGGCTTTATCTCCAGTCAGTCCGATCGAAACGCTCATGCCTGACTTAGGAGCAGTCGTCCCACCTGCCCTCTACAACAGAAACGCTCCACCTCCTCTTCTTGGCAACGTAGTCCTGCCTTCATTCCATCGACCGGCGCTGATTAACTATTGGCAAAGTCAACTTCTCCCCGCTTCTGTTGGTGCGCCCCGCTACGAGGCGAGTCTGTTACGCAAAGTGATGCTGCGTCCAAATTGGATCGACCATCCGAAATTCACGGGCAGCAATCCAGAATATGCCGAGGCGATCGCGCCGGCGAATCTGCTCACGAATACAGTAGACCCCCTTCTACGCATGATCTACGGCCCCTGGGACGTGGATAACGACTTCGATGGTCGTCGCGATAGTGTGTGGGTCGATTTTGGGGCACCGGTAATGATGGGCCCGCAGGGACGATTGGTCAAACCACTGGCGGCGATACTTTGCCTCGACATGGACGGGCGATTGAATTTGAATGCGCATGGGACGCACCATCTGGCCGGCTTTCCCGAGTTTGCTGGACCGCCTAACGACGAACCCTTGGCGGGGGGTACCTTCAGCTCGAATGTGGCTGAAGGGCAGGGCTATGGCCCGGCGGAAATCGATCTGGAACCGGTTCTGGGGATTTACTTCGAGAGGATCTTGCGAGGCGTCAGAGCGAACAATCAACACGACTTGGATCCAAACGGTAACGAATTTGTTCGACCTTGGTCGGGACGGTATGGTTCCCAAAGAGAAGTGCTTTTTTCCTTATTCGGACGGTCCCAGCCGGGCGTTCACGACTCATATGATCTCTTGGCCCAACTAAAACAGCAGGGAGTACCGCAAAGGGCAAACTTCAATGCGACCCTGCAGCAGCGCCTGGGCAACTACGCTACACCGCCGGACTTTTTTGGGCGTTATCCGGTAGCTCTTAACGCACTGGGTCAGCCGGTGTATGAGGTCACCAGTCATGCGGTCGACCTGGACATGGACTCGCCTTACGAGCTCGATCTGTCTCCTGTGGGCGCGAGTTCAGCGGGCGACCAAGCAAAAGATGGGCCATTTTCGTTGGGAGAAATGGAGCGCATCTTGCGGGCCTTCGATGCGGACGCCGGCAAGCTACCGCCGCGATTGTGGGAGTTAGCCAACCAGTTCCGCACGTCGAGTTCAAGCGGCTTTGCCGACGTTGAAGAACTCAACGAATGGCGAGCGCTGCTGACCACTGACAGTTTTGATCTACCGGTGCCGAATGTGGTGCTGCCGCAGTGGATGCGGTTGGGCGCCAACGGCGTGCCTGACAATGATCCTAATGATCCGAGCAATGACGATTTTGCGGCTGTGATGGGGCGGTATGACGCAATAAACAACGTGCACTACCCAAGGGCGCCTACCAACCTCAGTATTGCGGATCTCATTGAATATCGAACCCGAATCGGTTTGGCTGCAAGCACTGGATTATTGAGTTCCGGCAGATTGCCTAGGAACGTTGATCGTGGAGAACTCAACGCTGTATTGCAGCAGCTCATTGCCCCGGAACTATCCGACGGGTTGCGGCTGGATCTGAATCGGCCCTTTGGCAATGGTCGCGATGATAACAATAACGGTGTGGTGGATGAGCCCGGGGAATACTTCGACGCGAATAATAATGGCGTCTTTGATCCAGGTGAAGTGGAAGCTCCGTATTGGTGGGTCGACGGCACGCGGGCTGGAGTTAACGGAATCGGTGATCCCAATAATTTCACGGACCCAATCTCAGGATCATTTCGCGACGCATTCGATCGCAACGGCAATGGGACAATCCAAAACTTCGAATGGGGCGACTCGAACGGCGACAATTCACTCTCCCAGCAAGAGCTTGTCGCACTGCACAACTTCCGCCGACAGTTGTTCGCGCGGCATCTTTATGTGCTGGCGATGACGCTAGTGGATCCTGTAGCTCCATTACCTGCCCCTCCCCCCGCGTGGACTTCCCAGCAGATCAAAGCGCACAAGCTTAAACTGTCAGAGCGAGCAGAGCGACTTGCTCAATGGGCGATCAACGTCGTCGACTACCGAGATGCCGACAGCATCATGACCGCGTTTGAGTACGATACTAATCCCTTCAATGGGTGGCAGGTCGATGGCGACTTAACGACCACGAACGACCCCACTAATTATTCAGACGACCGGATCGATAACAACTCCAACGGATCGATTGACCAAGCAGATATCAAGGAAGTCGCGAATGACGACGGGATCGATAATGATGGAGATACGTTGACAGATAGTGATGACCCAGATGAGATCGCCGAGCGGCGTACCGTCTGGGGCTTGGAGCGTCCGGAACTGGTTATGACCGAGACTCTCTCATGGCATGATCGCGCTACCGAAGATCGAGGTAGTGGTTTCGAGGACGCGATCACAGACGAAAACTTTGACAAGAAAATGGATAGCAATGACGAGGGCTCCGTCGGTAGTCAGAGTAGTACGAGTAACGATATGGACTACGATCAGCGCAAGCGGCCGCAGGGGGCGACGTTCGTTGAATTCTACTGTCCCTGGCAGGGCGATACCGCGCCGAGTGCGGATACGCACGATATCAACTACAGCGACCCCAATGGCCCCGATCAAGGCGTGAATCTGTCGGCCTTTGTAATCGACGATAACAACCGAAGGTCGCCAGTGTGGCGGGTCAAGGTTCACAAAAGCAGCAGCGCGTTTCTCTTCGGTGGCGGACCGGATCGCGATCCCGATCACCAGAGCATCTGGGGGCAGCCTCTGAATCCTGATCGGACGGTATATTTCACCGATTTCGATCCCGAAGCAGATTTTCTTATGCCTTCTTCGGTTCTAGGCAAGCAGCAGTCGACGTGGGATGACGACGGGGCGGCCTTTTTCCGCAGTCCAACATCCGTCGCCATACCAGCCCCCATCGTGAGGCCTGGGAAGTATCTTGTCTTTGGATCTGGCGATGAGGACTCACTCGTTCCTGGAAAATACGAAGCTACGATCGGCGATAGGATGCCCGGCTCTACTGACGCCTCCCGAGCGATCGTGCTAGAACCGAATAACGCCGGGCGACGTGTGTGGTTGCGGCACGACAAAGATATGTTCGGAATGCCCAGTCAGACCGGCGAGCCAGTTCGTGATCAGGATGGTTTTCAAGTTAGTGCCGATTCTAGCCTCACTTCTGCGTACGTAGTCGATAGCTATCATTGGCGGAGATACAAGACTATCAATAAAGAAAGGATCATTGAAGACGATCGAGAGATCCTGGGCAACGCGCGCTTCTCGGTCTCAGAACCCGCGATGGGGTATCCCGACCATGTGTTTAACAGCGTTTGGCAGCCAGGCACCTCTCCGACGCAGGCTAGGTACGAGCCGATTATGGATATTCCCTTGGACAATCAGCGTGTCGTCAAAGAACCCGGACTTACGGGTGGCGTAGCTTTCGACGTCATCGACGGTCAACAGGTTATAGGCGCAACCGACGTGAAATGGTATCGCTCGACCGATCCGCTGAATCCCCCGCATCCCCTGAAAATGCAGGAGATCCCCAAGGATGACGAAGCGCGATTGAAACTTTCTCCTAAGGGATCAACTGTTCGCACGATACCCGGTTTCAGCTGGATGTATCTACAGCGGCTTGCCAATCCGCTCACGCCGTGGAACCCCTTGCCCGTGCGTCACGATGGATCGGTCCACCCGGCGCACAACCCTTTGTTCCCGGTGAATCCTTATCTCACGATCGATTCGATGGGGACCAACGTCACGGTCTTTACGGGACAGGCTACTGAGGAAAAACGGCGACAAGGTGGCACAGTCGAAAACTACAACAACGCCGACTCGATGTATTCCTTCTCCAGCGTCCAACGGGGCCGGTTGAATAACGCCGATCCGTTGGCGTTAGCAGCACGAACCGGCGAAACGCAAGACGCGATTCGAGACATGAATATCAATTCCGCGATGACCGGGAAGTTCATCGGATCACCTCAGTCAAACGCCGGTGACCCGAAAGCGAACTTATGGACCGACGAACGCATTGGACGCTTGACTGGTACCGCCTTGCCGTTGGGATTGTGGCTAAATCTTGCAGGGCCAATGGGCGATGGCTTATTGAATGAGGTCGCTGCACGAACGCATTTCTTTAATTCCGTTCCTGATTGCACACTTGGTTTTCTCAACGAGCCATTTAGGGATACGGGCGTTGCGGAAAAGCGTACACCACTAAGCCCATATCCATGGATGGCCTGGAACAATCGCCCCTTTGCGAACGGTGGGGAGTTGCTGCAGGTTCCCATCTTCCGTAGTTCGCAAGTTTCGAAAACTTTCTCGATGCTCAAGCCTACGGGCACAAATCACAAGAACCTGCCACGTGGCGATGCTATTGAACAGTACGAAGGACCGGTCCGCAGGGGTTCTTATCCGATCAAACAGGGATTCATACAGCTCTCTCCCGAGATTGTTGTCGATGGTCCGTTCGGGCATCTGCTCAATTTCTTTCGCAGTAAGATGTACGACGATCCTGGCTTAAATGGTAATGTTGGCGATTCCGACGACATAACTAGCCAGGGCATAGCCGGTTTGTCTCGTGTGCTTGATTTTGTCGGCGTACCTAGTCGGTATGTAGGAACGGAGACATGGCTAAACCCACTCGCGTTTGGCAACTCGAATGTCACAGCTACCGATGACCCTCGCTACTTGCGGCAGCCACCTTTTAACAAGGTTGCTGCTTATCGCGAGCCGGGGCGGGTGAATTTGAATACGATAGTCGACCATCGCGTGTGGGATGGTGGGATGCTGGATCGTGAGTTGTTCAATCCCAACTCTCCTTGGAATCCTAATACAAACATCTACGATCTGAACAGCGGTCATATTGGTCCGCCCTCAATCGAAGCTGATACTCTCAACTTCCAGCCTGACTTTGTTTACGGGCGTCGAGGATATGTTCGCGATACAACGACTCTTGGCGCGAGTGACAGTGTACTATTGCTGTACGACAACATGCCAACCTTTTTCGCGAACCCCTATCGGTCACCCTCGGCCGGAAAACATGTTCCTATCCAACTCATGATTAGAACGGACGTCGACTGCACGACGTTACGCCGAGTGCCGATCGATCGAGGTGCCGATACTCAATGGGGTGTAGCAGGTGTCGACGATGATGGCAATGGAACCATCGATGACTTAAGCGAAGCTGGTATCGGTTACACACAAGGCACTGATAATCGATGGGGTGTAGCAGGTGTCGATGATGACGGCAATGGGACCCTCGATGACGTCAGCGAACAGGGTTTCGGGGATGATCAGTTGAACGATGACGTTCAAGTCCCGCTGTTTGCATCAACCTTGGCTGGGAATGGAGAAGAATACCACGACGCCGCTCGCAATGCCTATTTTCGCTATCAGCTTCTGTCACGATTATCACAAATGACGACCACGCGTTCGAATGTTTATGCTGTGTGGATCACAGTTGGATTTTTTGAAGTTGATGAGGCTGATCGGGCTCGATTTAACACTATACATCCCATTGTTCCTGGAATATTCGACATAGGTGATCAAGCTGCCTTGTTTGCGCGGGTATACCCGGAGGGCTACGAATTGGGCCAGGAGATGGGAAGTGAAACGGGCGAATTGGAGCGGCTGCGAGAGTTTGCGATTATCGATCGGACGATTCCGGTCGCGTTTGAGCCGGGCAAGGATCACAACGTCGAGCGGGCGGTCCGCTTACGGAGGAGGATCGAGTAGGGGGAGAAAGAACGCGGAATGTGCGTATTTACTCAGCTGGGCCAGAAGTGAATCAGCGATTATTTGACAAATCCGCGGCGATAGGTGTTCTATGCTGACTTTCAGGGTCAAGAAAATCATTGCGAAACTCGGTGCTTTTGATGATGATAGTAAGATGCCGGGTACTATGAAGACTGGGGCAACTGGCGGCCCGTAGTGCCGCGAGGAACTTAGATATTGGGAGGCACAGATCCATGCAGAATTCTATGAATAGTGGTGTATCTACTGGGCAGATCGTGCTGCGGTCTCGGTTATTATTGCTGGGTTTAGCAGTGGTTATCTCACCAACAATTGCGCACGCTGAAATCTCTACGCTTGGAGATGTGATTGCGACTACTCCGTTTATGCCTGGAATTCCAATCGATCCATTAGGTAACTATGACACTGGTGACCTCACAATCGGGAGTACCGACGTAGGAGGGCTGACCATGGATGTCGCTTTTAACCCTGGAGCAATCCTGACGGATGCTGGCATTGTTGGGGACGCTGCAGGAAGCTTTGGTCGCGTTTCTCTGGATGGGTTTCCCTCTGACTGGTTGATCGATACCACACTGATCATCGGTAATGGAGGGACAGGGATCATCGATCTAGTCGACAGTGCAAAAGTCCTCGTCGGTGATAAGTCCTACACTCCTGGCAGCTTTCCTTCGTCGGCGACTCCTTCGGACATTTTAGCCGCCGGTGTTGGTGTTACGACGCTCGGCGCTCTCCCCTCGGGGAATGGACAATTGACGCTTACCAATGTCGCTTCTCGGCTCGTGACAGCGGATTTGATCGTAGGGGGTGAAGGTGTCGGCGACATCATCGCACAATCGAGGTCAGCGATTTACTCTGGTGATTCGATCATCGGGGATCTTGATGGGTCCAGCGGAACAGTAACTCTCTCCGACGCCGGAACTCTCTGGACAGTAGGAGACCCGAACACATCTTCAACGCTGACGATCGGCAACGGGGCATCTATCACTGCTGCTACCAGCGCTTACGGGTTCTTGAATATCAACAACCAAGCGATTGTCCAGACCACCGATGTGGTAACAGTAAACGAAACCGGACAGATCAACCTCTCTGGTGGCAGATTGCGCGACATCGACGGCTCTACGATGTTCAATTCTGGCGTGATTCGAGGTGATGGGTTCATTGAGGCAGCATTGGACATCGATCTTACCGGTTCGCTCCGCAATGCCGCAGCGACCGCAAACGATCGGGAATACTTGCAAGTGTCGGGTGCCGTATTCGTCGACGGGAGTGGCGATCCCAATATGCCTTCTGGCGGACTGATTGAATCGATCGGAGGGGAGATGGAGTTTATGGATCTCGTTACTAACGACGGTTTGATTGTTGCCCGCGACGCGATCATGCGTTTTCGCGGCAGCGAAGTCAGTGGTACGACCGATGATTTGGAGCTGAACGGAGAGCTGATTCTGGGTGGGAATTCTACGATCTACGGCGATATCTTGGCCTCGGGCACATTGGACCCGACCATGCCAGGTTCGAACGTTACTCTTCTTTTCGACACCGTCGCCACTTTCGTAGGAGACGTTATCTTCACGGAGTCGTTCTTCTTGGTTGCTGCAATTGGCGAAGGCGAAGGTGAGGGTGAGGTGGCTGCCCTATCGACGCCATCAAGCTCTATCAGTATCACTGTCGGAGACACGCCTAGTGTGATGACCGTCACGGGGGAACTCGCTTTGGCTTCGGACACGGTACTGGAGCTGAACTACTCATCCGGGTCGCCTTCGGAGGTTGGCGAGTCTTTCCAAATCCTCTCGGCAGACAACATCACTGGTTCGTTTGCCAATGTGCAAGCCGTCGCTGACGGGCGATTTTGGGACGTTGAAGTATCTGGCAATGAGATTGTGGTTACCGCCACTGATCAGTTAGTCACCTCAGCAGATTTCGATTTTGACGGAGACGTCGACGGTTTCGACTTCCTAGAATGGCAGCGCGGTTTTGGCTCGACCTACGGCTCGAATGATCTGGCGAATTGGGAAGCCAACTATGGAGATCAAGGGGAAACCGTGGCTGTGGTGGCCGCTGTGCCTGAGCCTTCCACGATGCTCATGGCGATGACTGCTATGGGGCTCTGCTACCGCCGTCGCAAAGCTTAGGAAACCATGCCCATCAAGGCTGAACAGCGTGGCGGCGGATCGGGGCTTAGCCGGGGTGAGCTGTGGGGTCTGTTGCTGCTTGTGGGTGCAGTCGCGCTATTGATGTGGCCGCAGCAGCGTCAACCTCAGATGGCAGGCCGCGTGCCGGTGCCGGTCGGTGGGGCCATGCCTCCGCTGATGGCCGAGGGATGGTTGAACATCGGGGCGACTTCTCCGAGTGCTGGCGGTGGGAGTTTGCCGAGCGTCGAATCACTGCGGGGAAAGATCGTAGTCGTCGACTGCTGGGCCACCTGGTGCGGTCCCTGTCGGGCGGCAATGCCAGAGTTGGCACGACTCTATCGCCAGTACCACCCGTTGGGTGTCGAATTCGTCGGCTTAACTCCTGAGGGAGAAACCGATCTAGCCTCGGTCGAGCGTTTCCTGCGCAATTTCACTGAAGTAGTGTGGCCAATTGGCTACGGCGCTGCACCGACTCTCGACATGCTGGGCATCGCCGCGATTCCTGTGTTGATAGTCTACGGGCCAGACGGCCGAGTCGTTTGGTCGGGGCACCATACGGACGGTCTGCCTGAGGCGCTCGATCAGGCGATCGCAAATGCTGGTTGAGGAACGTGGGGTTCCAGTTTCAATAAGCGATACTCAAAGCTGATTGCGTATGCTCCGAAAGCGCGGTCTTCCACTGTTACCTACGGGTAAAACGGTAGTGTAATCGGAAGCGTAACGTAGTCTTTCTCGAGGTCTTTCAGGTACTTTGAAATTATCGCCTTTCTGTAGAATCGTGCGGGCCAGAGGCATTTCGCCGAAGGCGCGGGTGCCAGACGATTCGCATGGGAACCAATGAGGCTCACCTTCGGAGTCGACTAGACAAAACTCGGCGTAGTTATGTTCGTGTACCCAGACGATGCGGGCCGGTACTCCGGCCGTACGGCAGAGGGCGACAAACAGAACACTGATGTTCTGGCAGTCTCCGCTGGCATCGGCCAAGGTCTTTACGGCCGACTTGTCGGGGCCTTCGACATAATCGACATGATCCTGCACGTACTCGTATATTGCTTTGACGCGCTGCCAATCGGTGATTGCTTCCGCGTCGTTCTCTTGTGCGATGTCTTCCGACGCGGTTCCATTGTCATCCGTTGATTCGGACGCCTTCCTTGTTTCTTTGGTTAATTGGCCTTCCTGAGATCGAGGGGAACTAGCGGCGCGCGAGGCTTCGATCTCCCGCAGAGTTTTCTTGATCTTCGCGTGATTAGTCTCGATGTACGGACTGCGGCCGAGGAATTTTTTGAGGTCGCGGTTGGGCTTAGTAGGGATAGTGAGCGACGAAGGATCTTCCGGGGGTAGGATCGTTCGGGTGCGGACCTCGAATGTCACCACGGCCCGAGCCTCTTCGCCACCTGCCAGATAAGGAATTGAGATCAGCATCTGTCTCGCGCCGCCTTCGGCAAATTCGTTGAGCAGGCGGTATTCGACCATATCGACATGTGGCGAAACGTCCTGGTCCACGATTTCGACATCTTGCTCGGCACAGGTAAACGGAATCGCCATCGCCGCTAACCCCTGCTGGACTGGACCTTTGGTAGCTTTCAGGGTTGCGCCTACCTGGTAGCGGCTGACGTGCGTTTCGCCAAAGCGGAGATAGGGATTCTCCTCGGCGGCCTTAATCTGCGCCGCAGCTCGATCAACCGTCGCGAAGACGCAAGCGGCGAATATCAAATGCAATACAAGGATTGAGCGAATCGTTGCGGCCATTCTTTCATTATAACTAAAAACCGCCCGACCGTGTTCAGGATGGCACGATCGAGCGGCTGGAGAGATGAACTCTCTGAAGTGGTCTGTAATAGTCGAGCGACTCGCCTCGTGTGCACCGTAGCAGGCCCAGTGGTTGGGAAGCGGGAGTTTGAACTCCGCGGCAACGCAGGCACACTTGGCGAGAATCGTCTCGTTTAGTTCTCCTGGACAGGTGCTGGGTCAGCATCGAGCGAGTCGGAGTCCAGGAGTGTTTCCGTCCCAGGGACCAAGTAGCCTTTGTCGTAGGTGGTAACCTCGCCACAATCGCAGGGAGCCATCATGCCACCCGGCATCATGCCACCCGGGAAGTGGCCGCCGGACATTCCTGGCATGAAACCCGACTGGCAAGGATCGATTGGGCAAGGAGGACAGCATGGTTGAGGCTGAGGACAGACAGGTTGGGGACACACAGGTTGCGGACAACAGTATATCGGCTGAGGAACAACAACTTGCTGCATTGGAGCGGGCGCCATAGCGGGTGCCATGGCAGGCGCTGCTTGGGGTGCTGCTACAGGTACACCGATTGCCGCCGGCGCACAAACCGCTGGTTGGGCGACGACCTTAGTTCCACACGGCGAACCGCGATGGAGCCACTTACGGTGACGGGCACAACAACCGACGTTGGCAGTCGTCACAACGACCAAAGCCAACAAAATCAGCTTATTCCTCATCTTCTAATCTCCACTGGCGGGCGCTCTTGGTCAGAGCGTATTGGGAGGTTGGGGGGAATTGTTCGTCACACGCCTCTAGTAGCAGTTGCGCCAGTTGCATCGTTTGGGGTGATACAAACCAAGCGTGTAACGAGCGACTCGCGTAGTCTGCCCGTCTATTTCGGCGGGCGCAAGCATCGGAGCCTAGCAACTCTACAACATGGGGGATGATGTGCAAATTCAACGCGAAATTTTTTTTTGCAACTTTTTTTCACCTAGACGTTTAAAATGTGCTACGTTTTTGCAGACCGCATGGAAAACCCCTCGCCAGCGTTGCGCTAGTGGGTGCAAGTGGCGGTTGAAGGCCGATTGTTGGACTCCCGTTATCTAACAATTGGCATGTATAGCGCACAGTAACCATAGCTGCGTTCGATCCGAATCTTTGGCCCTGCCGTCACGGTTGACGGCCCTGTCACGGTTGACAATTCTGCCTAGCTCCACAGTTTGCCTAGTCATTGACGACTAAAATGCATTCCGTATCAGCCCCTATTGAGCGATGTACCCACACTCTATTCGCCCTGGCATGGCGTGTAGCAGCGGTGTGTGGTGTTCTGTACGGAGTTGAACTCTCACCGGCAGGGGCCGAACCTATATTCGAACCACCCAAGCCTGTAGCAGAGGCAAGCGAAATCTTATTGATAAGCACACGGGCAGTCGGCACAGTATGCGACGGCCAACGCATGAGCGACAATTTGAAGTGCCAGCGCTATGAAATCGGCGAAGACGGCCAGGCATACTGGAAAGCTACCGACTGGCGCGAAGCAGTGCAGTCGGCACCGGCCGCGCGGACGGTTGTTTACGTTCACGGCAATCGCATCGAACCTGGGGAAGATCGGCAGCGAGGCATGATGATCTATCGATCGATCGTTTCTCAGGGTAAACCGAAGCAACCGATTCGGTTTATCATCTGGTCGTGGCCATCGACAACCATCCCTGGGTTGATCAAAGACATGAAAGTAAAAGCTGCCCGTACATGTCCCGCGGGCTGGCAGCTGGCGTGGTTTCTCGATCAGTTGCCCGCAGAGACCCCTGTTTCGCTGATCGGCTACAGCTATGGCGCACGTGTGGCGAGTGGGGCGTTGCACGTGTTGGGGGGTGGCCGACTGGGCGGCAAACGTCTCACCGACCGCCGACACCCTGATCGATCGCCAATACGCGTTGCCATGATTGCGGCAGCTTTCGACGAGGATTGGATCCTGCCAGGTAAGTACCATGGCCGGGCCGTTTCACAGATTGAAGAGTTGGTGCTGGTTACTAACCATCGCGATCCGGCAATGCGGCTGTTCCATTTCAGCGTCGAACGCGGCAGAATCCACGCGCTAGGTAAGGACGGCGTTTCCCGTCCGCAGTCACTAGGTCGAGCGGCACGGAGAATCAGGCCGCTCGACATGACGCACGAAGTCGGCCGCAGCCATCTACTGGTCGATTATCTCGCAGTGCCCCGGAAGATGAGTGTGATTTGGCATCGGCTCATTCCTACTGCGGAGGCGACGCAGGAAATCGCGGAAGCCTCACTGGCAAACCTCTCTGAGCCATCGCAACGCTAGGTAAGAGCCGCTTCAGCGCGGTACCGGAACGGTATCGGCTTACGGATCTATGGATGGCTCCCTATCGGCACAGATGCGAGCATGGCATATTGAGGGTATGACTATTCCGATTGCATATTTCAACGGCGACTGGATCGACCATGATCAGCTGCGGCTGCCGATTGATGATCTTGGCTTTCAGCTGGGGGCCACGATCGTCGAGCGGATGCGCACCTTTCGAGCGGAAGCCTTTCGCTTGGAGGAGCATCTCGAACGGTTGCGGCATTCGCTATTAGTTGTCGGCTGGGATGCCGAACGACTTGTTCCAGAGGTGGCCGCGGCCACCGTAGAACTATTGAAGCGCAATGCCAAGTTGATCGCTCCTGGAGACGACTGGGGACTGGCGGTTTTTATCACGCCTGGCAGCACGCCCGACGCCGTTCAGCCAACCGTCTGCGTACGCGGCTATCCTTTGCCATTTGCGGACTGGGCCACCAAGTTCCAAACAGGAGTCGAGGTCGTAGTGGTCGATATTCGTCAGGTTCCGGACAATTGTTGGCCATCGCAATTGAAGTGTCGTAGCCGGCTGCACTATTACCTGGCCGACCAACAGGCGGCCGCCAAATCGCCGGGCGCGCGGGCACTTGTGCTGGATCAAGACGGCAACGTCGGCGAAGCGACCACCGCGAACATCGTCGCCCATTTCCCCGACAAAGGACTGGTGACGCCACCTCGGGAAAAAGTCCTACCCGGCGTAAGCCAGCAAGTGTTGTTTGAACTGGCTAGCGAATTGAGGATTCCGCATGCTCAACAGGATTTCACGCCCGCAGAATTGGCCGAGGCGGACGAGGTCTTTCTAACGAGCACCTCGGTTTGCATGTTGCCGGTCGTGCGAATCGATGGTCAAGCAGTGGGGCAGGGCGGTCCTGGTCCAATTTTCAAGACTCTGCTCAAAGCCTGGAGCGAACGGGTGGCTGTTGACATCACAAAGCAGGCCGAGCAATTCTCTTCTCGCGATTCTTAATGCGTCTCTTGTCCGCAAACACGTTACACCTCGGACAGGTACCGCGGAGACTTCAATTATCTGCCTGCCGGTAGAATCTGGACGTAGCAACCGCTGCTCACGCCAGTGACACTCAGCGAGTAGGTCGTCGAGAGAAGCTGAGCGAAGCAGACTAGTTACCCTGGCAATTAGGTAATGTATACCCGCCCGACTGTCTGACACGTTGGATGGTAGGGTGGGCTAAGATTAGTTGCCTACAACTTCAAGACACACTCAGGTACACTAAAGTACCGGCGTGAGCCCCCGTAGCTCAGGGGATAGAGCACTGGTTTCCTAAACCAGGTGTCGCAGGTTCGAATCCTGCCGGGGGCGCTTTCTTAGTGTCGGCTGGATTTTCAATTCGATACGCTTCAACAGCGCAGACTTTGGTAAGTTGCCTGATTATCTGATCCTCTCCCGAAGGGTTAGATTGGCGAATGATTTCCGCTTCGCCGCGCCTCCGAAGATCCTGGAAGGGTCACTAGCGTTGGCATCTGGTTTGCAGTTATTAGCCGACAAACCGGTAGTATTTAATCTGAACAGCGAGAGAATATCCGACAATGTGCGTAACTGCACAAGCCGATCTGGAGATGTGCCGGATTCGCACGGTGAATAATGGCTGGTATGCGCCAATTGAGAGGACGATTGCTCGCTTATGGTTGGCTGAACTAGGCGATATACTGGAAAGATCCCTGACTCAGGACGGATCATTCAGTTCAGATCGGCCTACCAGTTTTGGACGTCGATCCGAGCAGTCAGGACTGCTCCAGTACGCAGCGTTATTTTGAGGAGTGAATCATGCAAGCCGTCAGAGCACTCAACCATGTGGGAATTGCGGTCCGGTCGATTGATGAACAGCGGCCTTACTACGAGAATACACTGGGGGCCGAGTTCGAAGGTCTCGAAGAGGTGGCCAACCAGCAGGTCCGCGTAGGCTTCTTTAGGATCAACGACGTCCGGCTCGAACTGCTGGAGCCGACCGATCCTTCGAGTCCTGTCGCCAAGTTTTTGGAGAAGCGCGGTGAAGGACTACACCATCTTGCATTCACAGTGGAGAATATCCAGGATCGCATCGCCGAGTTGCAAGCGTCGGGTGTGCGAATGATCGATGAATCGCCCCGCACGGGAGCTCATCAGATGAAGATTGCGTTTCTACATCCTAAGAGTACAGCTGGCGTGCTTACTGAGCTGTGTGAACCAGTCGATTGACACGCTGCGCAGTTGTTAGAGAAAGTCGCTTAAGATGCTGGACAGTAAATTTACGATTCGTGATGAATTCCCGGCGGTCGACTACGGTAGCTGGCGAACTGTCGTAGAAGCGGACCTGAACGGGGCGTTGTTCGATAAAAAGCTTGTCACACACACTTACGAAGGCGTTGATTTTCAGCCTATCTACGTAGCTGATGATGCTTTCAGCGACAACGGTCTGCAAGGGTATCCCAGGCTGATCCCATCTGTGTGTGGATCTCGTGCCCTAGATACAGCGCCAGAGGGAATCGATCTACGACAGGAGCATGCCAATCCTGATCTAGAGACGGCGCATCACGCGGTTCTTGAAGATCTATCGGGAGGAGTAACTTCGCTACTATTACGACTCGATGCTTCAGTATGTGGGATTAGCGAACCTGAAGAAAGTAATGTCGGTCTATTGGTATCCAGCGTCGACGATCTTGACGCTTTATTGAACGGTGTGCAACTGGACCACGTCGGAATTGCCGTTGATGCTGGTGCAGCGTTTCTCCCTGCCGCGGCGCAGCTCGCCGCGCTATGGGAGAGACGCAAAGTCGCGGCCAATAAGGCCCGTGGCGCGTTCAACGCCGATCCGCTTGCGGTGTTGGCTCGCGAGGGTGAGTTGCCGCAAGCAGCTGAAGAAGCTCTCACTTTTTTGGGAGACCTGGCCAATTGGGCATCGAATAGTTATTCCGGCGTGACTTCCGTCGGGATCGATACGTCGCCCTACCATCACGCCGGCGCGACGGCCGCACAAGATCTTGCCTTGGGACTGGCAACAGGCGTGGCATATTTGCGTGCCATGACCGAGGCAGGACTCGGTATCGATCAGGCCGTCGGTCAGATTCAGTTGCGGATGAGCCTTGGCACACGCCACTTCCTTGCTATTGCAAAACTTCGAGCTGCACGGCGATTGTGGTCTCGAATTATCGAAGTTTGCGGCGGTTCGAATACTACAAGATCACCGCTGATTCACGCGCGAACTAGTGAGCGAGTGCTCACCCGCTGCGACCCCTATGTAAACATGCTCCGCAATTCCGTCAGCGCCTTCGCGGCCTGCATCGGTGGCGCAGAGATCTTTACCTCACTACCATTCGATCAAACGCTAGGCTTGCCGAGCGAGATGAGCCGACGCGTAGCACGCAACACTGTGCACATCCTCCAAGAGGAAGCCCATTTGCATCGGGTGATCGATCCCGCGGGAGGCAGTTGGTTTGTGGAAACGATCACTGAACAGCTCGCCGAAGAAGCGTGGGGCATATTTCAAGAAGTGGAGCGTTCGGGCGGCATGTTAAGAGCGCTGCAATCCGGCTGGGTCGCGGAGCAAATAGATTCGGCCTTCAGCTCGCGGGCAAGAGACATCGCCCATCGGAAGGTGGGTATCACTGGCGTCAGCGAGTTTCCCAATATCGGCGAACAGTACTTGGATAGCCCGCGAGTGGACATCGAAGAGCTGCGGTCTGCGCAAGACCGGAATACGAACTCGCCCCATCAGGGAGCACAGGGGCTTGAAAAGGCTTCGGATGTGTCGAGGACGAACTTCGCCGTCAGAGCAGCTACTGCTGGAGCCACTATTGCACAGTTAGCAACTGCCTTAGGCTATCACACTTCGCCAACTCAGATTGAGCCACTCAAGTCGCAGAGTTTAGCTAAACCTTTTGAAGAGCTGCGCGATGCGACAAACCGTTGGCAGTCAGAACATGGTCAGCGCCCACGCGTGTTTCTTGCCAACATGGGACCTATCGCACATCATACCGCTCGAGCTACCTATGCCAAGAACTTCTTTGAAGCGGGTGGCTTCGAAGTGGTAAGCAATCATGGATTTGAACTGAACGTAGCTGCAGCGATCGATGCGTATCGGGCTAGCGGCGCATCGATCGTCGTGATCTGTTCTTCCGACAAGCTCTATCCTGATTTCGTGCCAAGAATTTCGGGAGAGCTCAAGGCGGCTGGGGTACGAACCGTGGTACTGGCCGGAAATCCAGGGGCCATGAAGTCTGCCTGGCGAGACGCCGGGGTGGATCGATTCATTCACATGAAATGCAATGTCTTGGCTACGTTGCAGGAGTTGCTTCAAGAGGAAGGCGTGCTGACGACATGACTAACATGCCTGATTTTACGAACATTCCCCTTTCCTCAGCTGAAGGCCCGACTGGAAACAGGCGGGATCTGACCGACTTGACTAATGGATATCAATCGGCAGAACCATGGCTGACCCCGGAGAAGATTTCCGTAGAGCAGCTTTACTCAGCGGCAGATTTGGAAAACGTCGATCATCTAGACACGATGCCGGGTTTCCCACCTTTTCTGCGCGGGCCGTATGCCACAATGTATGTAACTCGTCCGTGGACTGTCCGCCAGTATGCCGGCTTTTCGACGGCCAAGGATTCGAACGATTTCTACCGACGCAATTTGGCAGCCGGGCAAAGGGGGTTGAGCATCGCCTTCGATCTGGCGACGCATCGAGGTTATGACTCCGACCATCCTCGCGTTCAAGGCGACGTCGGTATGGCGGGTGTGGCGATCGATAGTATCAAGGATATGCGCACGCTGTTCGAAGGGATTCCCTTGGATCGGATGAGCGTCTCGATGACGATGAACGGTGCGGTGCTACCGATCATGGCGCTATACATAGTGGCGGCGGAAGAGCAGGGCGTAAAGCCCGAGCAACTAGCCGGCACGATTCAAAACGACATCCTCAAAGAGTTTATGGTTCGCAACACATACATCTACCCACCCGAACCAAGCGTTAAAATAATTGCTGACATTTTCGAGTTTACCAGCCAGCGAATGCCAAAGTTCAATAGCATCAGCATCAGCGGCTACCACATGCAAGAGGCTGGTGCGACAGCCGATCTGGAATTGGCTTACACACTAGCAGACGGATTGGAGTATGTACGCACAGGAATTCAAGCAGGCCTGAAAGTCGACGCATTCTGCCCACGTTTATCGTTCTTCTGGGGCATCGGCATGAACTACTTCATGGAGGTTGCTAAGTTACGTGCCGCGCGGATGATTTGGGCCAAGCTCATCAAGCAGTTCGAACCTACAAATCCGAAGAGCCTATCACTCAGAGCGCATTGCCAGACTAGCGGGTGGAGCCTAACCGCGCAAGACGTCTATAACAACGTGGTACGCACCTGCTTGGAAGCGATGGCCGCTACGCATGGTCAAACACAGTCGCTGCATACCAACGCGCTCGATGAGGCTCTGGCTTTACCGACCGATTTCTCGGCTAGGATTGCGCGCAACACACAACTGTTCCTGCAGCAAGAGACCGACACTTGCGATGTAGTTGATGCCTGGGGGGGCAGTTATTATGTTGAGAAGCTCACGCATGACCTGGCCTGCCTCGCATGGCAACACATTCGCGAAGTCGAGGGCCTGGGTGGCATGACCAAGGCGATCCAGGCCGGTATGCCTAAGATGCGAATTGAGGAGGCAGCAGCGCGAACCCAAGCTCGGATCGACTCGGGGCAGCAAACCGTGATCGGTGTAAACAAGTATCGACCGACTGGTGAAGAGCATGTTAAAGTGCTGCAGGTCGACAACTCGTCAGTTCGCGAGTCGCAGATCAACGGCCTTCGGCAGCTCCGCGAAGAGCGCGACCCAGGCGAAGTTGATCGGGCGCTTGCCGCAATGACTTCCGCTGCCGAGCAGGGCGCAGGGAATCTGCTAGAACTGGCAGTCGACGCAGCCCGCGCCAAGGCGACCGTGGGCGAAATGAGTCAAGCGCTGGAAAAAGTTTATGGTCGCTACGAGGCTCCCGTGGGAGCCGTTCGAGGTGTGTACGCTGCCGAAGTCGGAGGGCAAGCTGCGGTGCAAGAAATTCAACAATTGGTGGATGCTTTCGAGCAGCAGGAGGGGCGGCGCCCGCGCATCTTGGTGGCTAAGATGGGGCAGGATGGACATGACCGAGGCCAAAAAGTGATTGCTTCGGCTTTTGCCGACCTCGGTTTCGACGTCGACATCGGCCCGTTGTTCCGTACACCGGCCGAGACGGCAAGCCAGGCAGTAGAGAACGACGTACATGTCGTTGGTGCCAGCTCGCTCGCGGCAGGGCATCTCACCCTAGTACCTCAGCTTCGCAGTGAATTAGATCGTCTGGGGCGCAAAGACATACTCATCGTGGCTGGCGGAGTGATTCCCCCCGACGACTACGATGCTCTCTACGAGGCCGGGGCAGCAGCTGTGTTCGGCCCTGGCACCGTGATCGGCGAAGCGGCCGTTGAACTGATTCAGCAATTGGCGGATCGGTTGGGCATCTCGCTGGGCAGCACATCATCGGGAGAAACAACTTCTCAAGGTGTCCCGCACACGAGCGGGGGTGACAATGGCTCGTGAGAAGTCCTCTGGTAAGACTCCGGCGCGAGCTACGTTGTCAATCGACGAATATTTCCGCGGCGTGCGCGCCAGCGAGATGCCTGTCGTGGCGCGTGCTCTGACGCTGATCGAATCAAGCAGGCCTGATGATCAATTGCTGGCCGAGCAGCTGCTGACACAGCTGATACCATTCACTGGCGGTGCGATTCGGCTTGGAATCACTGGTTCGCCCGGCGCGGGTAAGAGCACTTTTATTGAGGCGCTTGGGTTACATCTTACCGGCGACGGACACCGAGTTGCAGTGCTCGCCATTGACCCATCCAGCGACGTCACCGGAGGGAGCATCCTGGGCGACAAAACACGGATGCCACAATTAGCGGCTGACCCAAACGCCTACATTCGACCATCGCCGGCTTCGGGTACTCTGGGTGGAGCCGCTCAGCGCACCCGCGAAAGTATGTTACTCTGCGAAGCTGCCGGTTACGACGTGGTGATCGTCGAAACTGTTGGCGTCGGACAAAGCGAATCGCATGTCGTGCATATGACTGATTGCTTCCTGACATTGGTGTTGCCCCTGGCTGGCGATGAATTACAAGGTATTAAGAGAGGGTTGCTCGAAGTTGTTGATTTCATCGTCGTTAATAAGGCTGACGGTGAGGCGCGCAACGCCTGCGAAGTTGCCGCCCAACAATATCGTTCAGCAATCGAGTCGCTCTCTGGGCGATCAGCTGAGGAGGTTCCACAGGTATTTACTTGCAGCGCATTGAATGACGATGGTGTCGACGACGTTTGGCAGGAAGTCGCCCAACGCCATGCGCGGCTAACGGCTACCGGCACCCTCGCCGCGCGCCGCAAGCAACAGAATCTGCACTGGCTGTGGGCTATCGTCGACGGAAGGATCAAACAATTGATCCACTCGCACCCGAAAGTCCAATCCGTTCGAGACGACCTTGAGCAGCAAGTGCTATCGGGAACTCTCTCGGCCGAAGCTGCGGCGCGAAGAATTCTGGAGGCAAGCGGTTTGCTCTAGCAGGCTGCTAAAGCCCCGTACTTTTTCCAGCAATTCTACAGATTCGCCAACCGACCGGTCGAATCGCCAAAACGATCGAGGCCTTGGATCCCAAGTCGGTCGGCCAAGCTCAAAAACAAGTTGCACGCCGGACGAGATTCGTGGTCGATATAGCGGCCTGGCGTAAGGCTCCCACCGCCTCCGCCTGCCAGGAGAATCGGCAAATTCGAATGCGTGTGCCGATTTCCATCCGCATTTCCACTACCGTAAACGATCATCGAATTGTCGAGTAGTGGACTGCCGTCAACGTCTTCAACCTCTCGGAGCCGATTAAGGAACTTGGCAAACTGGCGGACATACCACAGGTCGATCTCCGCCACTTTTTGGACGCGGTCTTCCTTGTTCATGTGATGACTAAGATCGTGGTGGCCCTCAGAGATGCCGATCTGATTGAACGATCGATTGCTACCATCGTGAGCCAATAGCAATGTAGCCACTCGGGTCGAATCAGTCTGAAAGGCCAGCACCATCAACTCGTACATCATCGCAATGTACTCTTCATAGTCGTCAGGGATGCCGAGAGGCGTTTCGACGCTCAACTCGTGGGCATCCCCGAGGCGCTCGACTTTTTCGATCCGAGACTCGATCTCACGTACTCCGGTGAGATACTGTTCCATCTTCTCCCGATCGCGCACAGCGAGCTTTCGCTGCATACTACGTGCATCTTGGAGAACATAGTCGAGAATCGACCGTTGCTCGTGCCGACGGCGCTGCAGACTGGCCACGCGCTCGCCAGGCTTACCAGCTCCGAAGAGTCGCTCGAACAACAACCGGGGATTCGACTCGGCAGACTTCGGCGTTGTAGGCGAACTCCAGGAGAGATTGAATTGATACGCGCAGGAGTAGCCCGAATCGCAGCTGCCTGTCCGCCGAGCTGGATCACACGACAATTCTAGCGATGAAAAACGAGTGAGATGCCCTACCTCGCGTGCGAGTAACTGATCAATCGATATTCCCGCCCGAATGTCCGTCGCACTCTTGTTAAGCCGCATTCCGGTGAGAAACGTACCATTGCCGCGAGCGTGATCGCCTGCCCCATCGGGGCCTGCTTCCGCATTGACGTGATCGAGACCGCCCAAGATCTGCACTGAGTCGCGAAGTTTGGTTAGCGGTTCCAGTGAGCGGCTGAGCTTATACTCGGCACCCTGCTGATCGGGCCACCAGGCACTAGGAATCGAACCATTCGGGAAGTAGAGAAAAGCAGTTCGCAGCGGCGCACCTGAGACTGTTTCGGCTAAACTTCCGAGCGCAGTAGAATCTGCAGCTAAAACCTTCAGCGACTCTAACGACGCCAGCGCCGGTAGAGCGATACCCGCGCCCAGCCCACGCAAGAATTGTCGTCGACTGTGTCGGGACAATTGTGACGTAATACTTTTGGGGAAGCTGGCCATGCTAGTTTGTTTCACTCACGGCGCCTGGACTCCAGTGCTGCGATCGGAAAGTGAATCACCTTCAATAGGTTTCTGCGGACGGCCGCGTTGGAATGCGGACGAATCGATAACACCAGCCAGCAAGACACTTGGCTTGCCGCCAGTCGCTTCCAGTCGGTCCACAATCGAGTCAACCGTCTGGACGTCATAATACTCCAATCCCCTTCCGATCGCAAAGACGAGCAATTTCTCGGTTAGACAGCGATAGAAGTCGCGACGGTGCTCCTCAAGAAGAATCCGCTTCAATTGTCGGATGTCAGAAAATGTCTGTCCTGTAACCAACTCGCCGCTCGCGTCGATCGGCAAGCCCCGATCCGTCTCGCGCCACAAGCCGAGTGCGTTGAAATTCTCGAGAGCCAATCCAAGCGGGTCCATGCGGTCGTGACAGGAACTACACATTGGGTCAAGGCGATGCTTTTCCAGAGTCTCTCTCAGCGTTGGCTTGTCAGCTGCGTCGGTATTCTCTTCGTCTTCCAGTGGAGGGACATTAGGGGGTGGGGATGCGGGGGGAACTCCTAGAATGTTCTCCATTATGAAAACGCCTCGCTTGACGGGCGATGTACGATTCGGATTCGACGTGGTGGTCAGTACCGTACCCTGAGTCAGCACGCCACCCCTCGGACTATCAACTGGCAGCGTAGCCAATCGCATATGGTTGCCTTCGATTCCCTCAATTCCGTAGTGACGTGCTAGCTTATCGTTGAGGAAGGTATAATCGCTGTCGAGCAATTCTGACAGCGACCGATCTTCTCGAAAAAGATATTCCAGCAGCATTTCCGTTTCGCGACGCATGGCGTTGCGGAGTGATCCATCCAGGTCAAATTCCTTAAAATGTTTGAACGAAGCGAAAAACTTCTTTCTCACCTGTCGAAATTCCTGCTGTTCTTCTTCCGTGAGTTTCTCAAGATCTTTGCGACGCAAATGTCGGAACCGTCTCCCCACGCGCACTAGCTCTGGGTCTGGTTTGCGGTCGCGTCGCATCACCGCGTTAGTATTAATGTTGACGGTGTCCACGTCGCGCGCATGCAGCCACTGACCAGCAAATTGCTGAATAAACTGCTGCCACCGATCGTCGGCCGTCATGCGGGCAATCTGTTCTGAGAGGTTCTCGCGAAGCCGGCCTTTGCTAGCGAGCTGAAAGAGTTCGTCATCGGGCATCGTCGACCACAGGAAATAAGATAATCGCGAGGCAAGCGTGTATTCGTCCACAAGGGGGTATGCATCGGTGTTCGATTTTTCGATCTCCTCGTCGCGGAAAATAAATCGAGGCGAGGCCAGCACTGCGGTCATCGCCTCTGCTATGCCTGCTTCACAATTCTTTCCGGGCTGGGAGTAGAACTGCTCGGCAAGCGACGCGAGCCGTTCGACTGTGGATTGGTCAACTGGTCGACGATAAGCTCGCTCGGCAAAGCGGCCTAGCAACTCTCGGGCATACTCACGCCGTTCAGGCTCTCCATCTGGAATGACGCCCGGGAAGAAATTTCGATGGTCTTCGGTTCGAATCCAGTGCTGTTTTTCCAGCGGACCGCGGACCTTGACCCGCTTGATTCTCATCGAGAGAGAGCGTACTTGCGGTTCTTCGGGAGTGAGCGGCTCCAATTCAAACGTGAGCTGATGAGGCCCAGCTTGCCAGAATTGTTTGTAGCGAAATCGAAACGGCTTGCCGCCGTATCTTTCGAATTCTTTTTGGAACAGCGATTGACCGTCCAGTTTGAACAGGACTCGACATCTGTTGTAATCAAATTTGTTGTCTACGAACTTTTCATCAGCCTGTAGCTCAACAATAATCTCGTAGGCACCAGAGTGCTCTACTTCATGTTCGTAAGAAACCCAGGCCGGTTCGTAATAGGACAACCACAGCGGCCCATGTTTTCGTTGGTCTACGTTCTTGGCACCTTCTGGTCGAAACTGTTGACCCGAGATGATGTGCTCGACAGGAGCACTCGAGATCGTAGGGACTGCCTCGGTTACTATTTCCCTGGCGGCGATAACGTACTTCTCCAGCAGCAAGGGAGATATCGTTTGTACATCGCTAATATTATCGAAGCCATGGCCGGAATCGTCGGCAGGGAAGTGGAGCTCCGTGTTGTAGTCGACGTTCAGTAATTCGCGAATCGTGTTCTTATACTCGGTTCGATTTAACCGGCGAAGGGTTGCGTGGCCCGGATCGGGATTGTTGGGATCGGATTCGAACACGTGAGTTTTGATCCACAGCTCAATCACAGATAGCTCATCGGCGGAGATCCGACCGTGGTCTGCCGGTGGCATGATTCCTGCGCGCAGCAGCTTGAGTGCTCGCCACCACAGCTCGCGATTTCCCAGTGCCTCTTGACCGCTCTCGAACGCATCTAGAGTTAAGCCACCTTCGGACGAACCGTAGCCATGACAGTCGTAACAGCTCTCTTCAAGAATCGGTTCAATCTGCTGGTGAAATACCTCGACCCCGTTCGAGTCGGCCAGAGAATCGTTCGACATTGAAAAGAAAAAATGAGAAATCAGCGCAAGACCCAGCACTGATACGTGGCCGCAAAGCCCGTGAAAGATATCTCTAATCCGACAGAGTAAGTTAGCAGACATAACGCGGGGCAGGGCAGTGGCGGACCGGGCAACGAATGGTAGTTTACCACGGAACATGCATTCGGCGAGAATGCGATATCGATGGCCCAGCAATTAGGGCCCCTCGTTCTGTTGCCCAATGCGGTAGAGGTCCGTGAAGCTGCGGAGTATGAGTGTGTCGCCCGAGAAGGCCGGAGAGGCATTAAATCCTGCGGGAAAATGGTTTTCGGCCAGAATCTCGAACTCAGGTCCCGCATTGAGTACGAACACGGTGCCCTGTTTATTACTGCAATAGATACGCCCGTCGGCGAGCACCGGCGAGGCCCAGAACTCGCCGCCAAGCCGCTGTGACCAGATTTTTTCACCGCTGCTCGCAGAGAGCAAACTGGCCACGCCGCCGTCGCTAACCATGTGGAGATTTTCGCCTACGACGATCAACGAGGACTTCATCGGCACCACTTTCGCTGTGTTCCACTGGATTGTCGGTGACTTCCGTTTGCCCTCAGGCGGACGCACGGCGATCAGGCTGTTATCTCCCCGACCAGCATTGATATACACTAGCCCATTCTTATAAATCGGCCGACCCGCCGCGTTCATTCCCCCATGCCTTGCGCGCCAAACTTCCTGGCCCGTCTGGGCATCGTAAACAATCGTTTCTACAGCCGAAGGGCAGACCAGTTGCTCCTGGTCGCCTACTCGGATTACCGTCGGAGTTCCGTATGCCTTGTGAAAGTCGCCAACGTCGGTCCCGTAGTCGATATCGCGGTCGGTCTTCCAAACAGTATCGCCAGTTGTTTTGTCCAGAGCGACTACGTACTGTAGGTCGACACCATCGAACTGAATGAACAGTAAGTCGTCATGCAGAATGGGGGAAGAAGCAGGGCCACGAAAATCGTCGCATCTGAAGTCGCGGCGCTCCCATAGCTTCTCTCCCGTGCGCGTGTCGAGGCAAGCGGTGCCGTACGCACCATAGTGGACGTAAACGCGCCCCTCCTCGAGCACCGGAGTGCACGAAGCGTAGCTATTAGTCGGATGACAGAAATTCGGATCGGCTACTTCGAACACGCGCAGGTCGTGCTCGATCTGTCCACTATTGAGGTCGACGCAAACTGCAGACAGTTCTGTCCCGTCTTCCGTGGCCGTCGTGAGCCACACCTGATCGTTCCATACCACGGGTGACGACCAACCCTTGCCGTGAATCGGAGTCTTCCATAGTACGTTTTTTTCGTCGTCAAACTCAATTGGTGGCTTCGCAGTAGCGCTGGCCCCGTCGGCGTGAGGGCCGCGGAACTGGTTCCAATAGGGCTCTCCGGCTCGAATAGAATCACTCGCTGCGAGCGCGCAGGTTAGTCCGAATACAAGATAAAACAATGGCCACCGAAAGTTCGGATCGCTATTCATAATTAAATGTTTCCACAGCAATAGAGTACCAGTTCTTCCCTGGCCGTGGCAATTCCTGTGGCCAGGGGCCATATATCAGAAACTGCTCGACTGGCCATTCGATTCAGAAGGAGTACAATTCGGCTAGTCGGCGTTGTGTCGGCCGAAAACCACTTTGCTAGACTATCCAACGTGAGGCAATACTCGAGCTATGATTACAAAAATATGCAGAGTCGCTCTAACTGCCTTTTTGCCACTAGCAATTCTTGGGTGCGGTAATGCCGATAACAACTCGACTCAGAAGGTCACTGCCCCGCCCCAGCTTGTGGAGATTGACGAAGATGGACAGTTTGAAACGATTTTGAATGAAGTCGATAAAGTGGCTGGTAATAGGTTCCAATCCATGCAGATGGAGGCAATGACATCGGCCAGTTATCAATATGATGGTTCGATCGACGAGATAGTGAAAGTCGTCGAGCCCATTGCACTTAAAGCTGGATATTCACCTATGGATAGTGAAATGACAGAAGATGCGATAGCAGGCGGGCAAGAGCACATCCAAGAAATCGCCAACATGGAAATGGATATGATTGGTACCAAAATGTATCAGCACAAAAACGGGAATTTGATTTCCATTTCCAGAATGAACATATCGAGCGATAGTCCAAAAATGGAAATGAATATGAAGCTACTCACTGTTCAGATGATGAATCCGAAGAAGATGTCTGATGAACACTCAGCATCGAAATCTACGGGAACACCTTAGCGGTACGTGCACCGTATCAGCTCACTCCTCAACAATTACCACTTTCTCCAGCGTATCCCCCTGGCGAATCGCGTTCACGACTTCCTGACCGTCATCGAGCACACGACCGAACACCGAGTGCTTGCCGTCGAGCCAAGGGCAGGGTACGTGGGTGATGAAGAACTGCGAGCCGTTGGTGTTAGGCCCAGCGTTGGCCATTGAGAGTACTCCCGGTGCCTCATGCTTAAGCTCGGGGTGAAATTCATCTTCGAAGGTATATCCGGGGCCGCCCGTGCCAGTGCCCTGCGGGCAGCCGCCCTGGACCATGAAGTCGTCGATCACGCGATGAAATTTGAGGCCATCGTAAAACCCGTCGGCAGCCAGTTTTTCGAAGTTGGCAACTGTCTTAGGTGTCTTGTCGTCGTGTAGTTCGAGGCGGATCTCACCCTTATTGGTAGTCATCGTGGCGACTTTCATGGCTTGGAGCTCCGTGAATTGAGTGGTTATGTGGTTAACTATCCAGCATGGGTGGAATGGCACGAAGGCACGTACCTTATTGGGAAACTGATAGCCCAAGATGGCACTCCGGGCGGGGTTATGCAACCCCTGCCCGATTAGGTGCGCAACGAGTGACTCATCGCGACGGCAATCGGCAGGAAGATGAGAATAGGTAGCCAGGCGGCAAGAGTCGGGCGAAGCAGGTTCAATCCGCCCAGAGATTGACAAGCCAACGTTGCCAGAGTGAACGCGACCGCTACAAGAAGGCAGATGCCGAACGACAAGAATAGATTGCGGTTGCGGCGCGAGAACATCAGCGGCAATCCCAGCATCAGCAGGGTTCCATCCATTATAGGCTGCATCAGTCGAGAGTGGACGGCGACGCGAACATCGGCCCCTAGGTCGGTGCTGGGACTTCCCAACTCCGCGATCAGCTCGCCCGTAGAAGCGTAATTTCTCCAGCTAGATCCGCCTGCTAAAAGCTGAAACCGAACCTGCGAAACAACAAAAGCCTGGCCCGACTCGAGCCAAGGGGCATCTTGTGGCGTGATCACAACAGGCTCGCCTTCGAGCGTAAGCGACGCGAGGCGATCAAGTTTGCGTGGCGCCGACACTCCCTTGAACAAGTAGCCACTTGGATGCTCGGAAGTTGCCGGCTGAAAGTAGGCGTTGTCCGCCACGAGTCGCTTACCGTATCGGGCCAATGACGCGGGCAAAACAAATGTTGGCTTAAGGATCCGCTGCTCAGCAACCACAGTTTTTTCACCGCCGATGAGAATATCGGTACGGCCGTCAAAGCGAGGCTCTAAGTCACGCGTCTGGTCGCCACCCAGGTTCTTTGTGTCGCGTGTGAGCTCGGCTCGCACACTGGGAATGACGAACTCACGGTTGGCAACGCCGAGGAGACTGACCACTATCGCCGCGATCAACAGCGGCTTGATAACTCGGAATTTAGAGATTCCAGCCGCCAACATTGCCGTTAACTCTTGATGCCGCTCGAGCCAGGTTACTGTGAACATCGCAGCGATCATGGCAAGCATTCCGCTGGTACGGTCGAAGAAACTCAGCGACTGATAGCCATAATACTGCGCGATCGTGCCAAAGAGATTTCCATGCTCGGCCGCATAGGCGGAGAAATGGTCTAAGTGCCCAAAAGCGTCGATCACCACGTAGAGCCCAGTGAGGCTCAAGAAGCAGATCACAAATATCTGCACAAACTGCCTGAGCAAATAGCGATCGAGGATCATCATCGGGGTTTGCCCACGGAGGGAGGCTCTGCCAGGAGCAACGTACTTAATGGGAGACGCGAGGAGAGTACCCGTGCGATTTGCTAGCGTCAATACAGAGTTCTCAGTATCGTAAGCTGACAGGTTGTCCTTTTACAATTACCGGACGATTGGTAGCGGTGCTGGCAATCGGTATACTATGGCAGTACAAGTTGATCATTGCATTCTTGGAAAGGGCCAAATGGCCAGCGCAGAGACAACCTGGCTGCAGCGCGTAGGATCGCGGGCAATCGACTTGCTGTTCCCGCCCAGTTGCGTTGCCTGTCGGGCAAGCATGGCTGAGCTCGCTGACGACATTGCGCTGTGTACAGCCTGCCGTAACGCGCTGCCGAAGATCGCTTGGTCTACTTGCGAGCGGTGTGCCGCGCGAGTTCCCGAGATTCCGGGCGACGTGCCAATCTGCAAATGTTGCCGAGATCATAAGATCCGCTTTGATCGAACCCAGGCGTTAGGCGTTTACGACGGGTTGCTGCGCGATCTGGTATTGAGGATGAAAGCCGACGCCACTGGCAGACTGGCCGATGCGTTCGGCAAACTCATCGCCGTACGGTTTGCCGACACGATTCGCGAATTTGAACCCGACGCGGTTGTGCCGATACCGATGCATGTTTGGCGCAGGCTTTCGCGGCGGGCAAATCCTCCCGTTTCCCTCGCAATGTCGATCGGCCGACGACTGGGTATACCAGTCGAGCCAAACCTGCTCTGTTGGCAACGCGATACGTCAGCGCAGCTAGGCCTTTCACAACAGGGTCGGTTTCGCAATATGCGAAACGTGATGTGTGTGCGACCCAGCTACCGATTGGACGCGCCACGCCTACTGCTGGTAGACGACATTCTTACTACAGGCGCCACCTGTAGCGAGGCAGCTCGGGTACTGAAAAAGAGCGGGGCGAGCGAGATTGCCGTGGCAGTCGTGGGCCGAACGCCGATCGTTTAAACGCGCTGGGTAGTCATAACCGTTATATTCCTGCTACAAAACTGTCGTGGATGGGCTATCATTGAGAGCCCTACGCTAAGATTTGCAATCCCACCGGCAACTCCCAGAAGTCCGCCATGGATATTCCTGAGTTTACCTCTGCCTCCAAACGGCGGCCCCTCGACCCCTTTCGTCGTGCCGTGATTCGCGGCCTGGGGGTGTTGCTGCCGCCATTGTTGACGATCGTCATTTTTGTTTGGATCGGCAACACCGTAGCTAACTACGTTCTGGGGCCAATGGAATCGGGAGCTCGTCGGATCCTGGTGGCACACTATCAGAATCGGATTTTGCCCGAAGATAGCATACCCGTGGAGCAGTTGACTGACGGCAGGGCGCAACTCGATGGCGTGCTCTATCAGCAAACGGCCGACGGACGCTTCGTACCTGCAGAAGATTACGCATACGTCAAGAATGCTATCAGACCGCTACCCGTACCCGAGAAAGCCAATGAGATTTACGGGGACTTTGTCGACCGGAAATTTCTGCAGCCGCACGTAGTGATACCGCTATTCCTATGCGTATTCTTACTCGTGCTGTATCTGCTGGGGAGATTTCTGGCGGCCGGCGTGGGCCGATTCTTCTGGATGCAATTTGAACGAATCATCAACCGGCTGCCGGTGATTCGCAATGTCTACTCGTCGGTGAAGCAGGTGACCGATTTTCTGTTTAGCGAACGTGAGATCGAGTACACTCGTGTGGTAGCTATAGAATACCCTCGCAAAGGAATCTGGACGATCGCCATGGTCACCGGGGATAGTCTTCTGGACATCAGTTGCGCGGCGAATGAGCCGGTGCTCTCGGTATTGGTGCCTACTTCGCCAATGCCATTTACGGGCTTTACTGTCACGGTGAAAAAGAGCGAGACAATCGATCTGAATATCACGATTGAGCAGGCGTTCCAGTTCATTGTGAGCTGCGGTGTGGTAGTGCCCTCGGCACAGATTGCACAAGCGCTGGCTGATCGCGACCGTTCTGAGCAATCAGAATCCTCGCTACCAGCACCAGTGGCCGAGTAGCGATTGCTGGCGAGCGACGGAAGGTCTACGATTGAGGGCTTCACAGCCGTTTCCGTCTGACCATTGCTATCGAAATCGATCTCTCGTGAAAACTTCCCAGGTGCGTATCGGCACTCGTGCAAGCCAGTTGGCCCAGTGGCAGGCTAATTGGGTAGCCAATGAGTTGCGCCAATTCGGCACATCGACTGAGATCGTGGAGATTGCCACCTCAGGCGACGCTCAGCAGGTCGGTCCAATCGCTGGAATCGGACTGCAAGGCGTGTTTACCAAAGAAATCCAGGCGGCACTTATCAATAAACAGGTGGATGTTGCGGTACACAGCCTGAAGGACTTACCTACTGATACTCCGGAAGGCTTGCTAGTTGCGGCCGTGCCTCCTCGTGAGAGTCCAGCCGATGCATTCGTCTCCAACTCGGCGAGCACGCTCGATGAATTGCCCGCCGACGCCTGTATCGGTACGGGCAGTCAACGACGAGCCGCACAACTGAGACACATGCGGCCCGACCTTCGGGTAGCCGGCCTTCGGGGAAACGTAGACACTCGCCTGAGAAAACTTGACGAGGGGCAGTACGACGCCATTGTTCTGGCCGCAGCTGGATTGCAACGCCTTGGCTGGGAGGAGCGCATTCGAGAGCTGCTCGGACCACCGCGGATGTTGCCGGCGCCTGGGCAGGGTGCACTGGGGCTGGAATGCCGCTTGGAAGACACGCCTACTAGAGAACTTCTCGCGAAATTGGACGATCTACATTCCCATCAAGCCGTGAATGCGGAGCGCTCGATGCTGGCGCTGCTGCATGCCGGATGCTCGGCTCCCGTAGGCGCCTGGGGAAGAATCGAAGGGGCGATGCTCGTGTTAGACGGTCTGGTCGCAAATCTGACAGGTACTCAGGTATTGCGGGCCTCATCCCGCGGCGAAACTGCTAGCGGCGAAGAGCTTGGCCGAACGGTTGCTGAGGAGCTACTTAGGCAAGGTGCTGAGGCGATCATTGAATCGGCCAGAAATGCATAGCGCATAATGCTAGCGGCAACCTCTGCCGCTTTTCAACTCGAGAATTCGGCAGACTCTGCCGGACCATTCTTTTCGCAGTTCTCGATGAATTCTTTCAGGAGCTCAGTAACACGTTACCTGGTCAACACTTGCGATTAGCCTCAAGGTTAACTGTTGGTTTGGCACGTTGAGTGCGTAGAGGTCTGTCGATGGCAGGGGGGCGCACCTGCAATCCACCGACAAGCAGTCATGCCCTACGGAATGTATCTCTCGGCTGAAGGCGCCAAAGCTCAGGCCCAGCGTCTGGAGTTCATTGCCAACAATCTGGCGAATGTCGATACGCCCGGTTTCAAGCGCGATGTGCCGACTTTTCAAGCCCGTTTTGCCGAAGCGATTCAGCGTGGCCAAGATTTTCCTGGTAGCAAATCGAAAAACGACACGGGCGGTGGCGTAAAACTGATCGAAGTCGAGACCGATTTTTCTAACACTACGCTCCGCAGTACCGGTGTCGACACCGATCTGGCCATCAACGGCGATGGATTTTTCCAGGTCAGTGGCAAGGACGGAGAAACTTTTCTCACTCGGGCGGGAAATTTCCTCGTTGATTTTACTGGCAGCATGGTCACACAGACTGGCAAGTTTGCCGTGCTAGATGACGGCGGTGGTGAGATCAAGCTCGATCCGGAGCTTCCTTGGGAAATTATGCCCGGCGGAATCATTGAACAGGCAGGACAGAGGATCGCGATTGGGTTGCAACAACCCCAGTCGCTCGGCGATCTAGTCAAAGTTGGCGACAACATGTTCCGCTCGCTAAGTCCCGTCGAATCGGTTTCTCAGCAAGATCGCGATATCCGCCAAGGTTACCTTGAATTGTCGGGCGTCAGTTCGACACGAGAGATGATGTCGATGATCGAGACGTCACGAGCATTCGAAGCGAATACTAAGCTGATTCAACATCAAGACGGAATGATGAGCCAATTATTAAGCCGGGTGTTGTCTTCCTAAGACAGCGAATCTGGCGGTGACATGGATCGCCACGAAACTAGTAACAATGTTTTTAAAACACTGAGAACGGACGAAAGACTATGAGCGTTCAAACTCTTTATACAGCCGCGACTGGCATGGAAGCCCTTGAGACCAAGCTTGATGTGATCGCCAATAACATGGCGAATATCAACACGACCGGATTCAAGAAAGACAGAGCAAACTTCGAGGACCTCATCTATCGCATCAACCGTCTGCCCGGTTCTACTGACACCGATGGAAACCTTACTTCGACCGGTATTGAAGTTGGATTGGGTACTCGCGTCTCCAGTACACAAACCAATCACACTCAGGGCGCAATGCAGACGACTGGCAATCCACTAGATTTTGCCGTCCAAGGGCGTGGTTTTTTTAAAGTGATTGATCCCTCGGGAGACTTCCTATACACGCGAGCGGGTAATTTTGGAATCAACGCTAATCAACAATTAGTGTTGGGTTCGGCCAACACGGGATGGATAGTCGATCCCCCGGTTAGCATTCCTCAGGAAGCGGTGGATATTGTTGTCACATCCGATGGCCAAGTGCAATTTCGCACAACCGACTCGCCCAACTTGCAAACTGCTGGGCAATTGAACCTAGCGACGTTCATCAATCCTGACGGACTGCTCAAAATGGGAGACAACCTCTACAAGGAAACTGACGCCTCCGGAACTGCCACTCAAGGAATTCCAGGAGACCCTGGCATCGGAGTGATCGCACAAGGTTCCTTGGAGTCGTCGAACGTAGAGCCAGTTCAGGAATTGATCGACTTGATCACAACGCAACGGGCATTCGAGCTCAACTCACAAGTGGTTCAAGCAGGCGACCAGATAATGCAAATTGCAGCCAATCTCCGTAGGGGCTAACTCGATGGCCCGCGCTAAAGACACTTTGACATGAATACACCAGCAATAAAGAAACTTATAGTTTTCGTCGCTGTGCTGACCGCTGGCTCTCCTGCGGCGTTCGGTTCGAACGTGGCGTTACGTGCGAAGTCGCATCATCAAGGTTCGATGATCCGGCTAGGCGACATTGCCGACATCTCGGCTGCTTCGACCAGCGAAGTCAGAAACCTGGGAACCACGGTACTATTGCCAGCTCCGGCGCCTGGAACTCAACACTTCTTAACTCGATCTCAGATTCGAGACCTGCTTACCGCTCGCGGCGTTGATTTAGGGGCGATCTATTTCAGCGGTGCTGATGTCGTGGAGGTTGGAACAGCAACATTGCAAGCAGAGGAAGTCGATCAAGAGCCCCTCGCCCCGCAGCTAACAAAGGAAGCTGTGGAGTCTTTACTACAGGACTCTATAAGACAGCGTTTAGCGCGCCAGACAGGCCACACTCAATGGCGCGTTACCACACTACTCAAAGCAGCCGCGTACCAACGAGTTGCGAAACTGGGCACCACACTAACAGTCTCAGGTGGCCGAAAGCCCTGGACTGGCAGGCAATTCTTCTTAGTGGCCGACGACCTAGGAGAACAAGGTGTCACAGTCGCTGCGACCGTTTATAAAATTCAGCCCGTTGTGACGGCCGTTCGCACGATCGAGCGTGGTGAACTGATTCGTGCCTCGGACATAGAGATTCGGCAACACGAAGGCAGCCTTTCGGGAGCGGCAGTGTCCAAGCTGGCGAACGCCATTGGTATGGAAGCTCGCAGCACAATCAAGGCAGATTCCACGGTCTTAGAGATCCAACTGAAGGCGCCACTATTAGTAGAACGGGGTGAGACCGTGACCGTCTTTGCCCGTACGGCCGGGATTGCCGTGAGGACTTTTGCTGTAGCCCGACAGGACGGTGCGCGGGACGAATTAGTGCAGGTGGAAACGGTGGATGACAAACAGCGATTCACCGCTCGTGTCTCGGGTCGGCGCCAACTGGAGGTGCTGGCCACTGGCGCGACGACTGGCGACTTTGCAACCCTACCGCGCCACGAACCAGTACGACGTTAGATCACAATCAAACATTCACTGCTGTATAGCACCGCGAGTTTTCGATGAACCAGGAAACCATCAAGCAAGTATGTCACGCTCTGACGCTCGTCGTCTTGGGCACTGGTTCTGCGGCGGCGCAAGATGGCAGTTTGTTCCTCAGGCCGGCTCAATCACCGCAGGGGCTTACGCTGCAGAACAGTTCGTACATTCATCTCGATTTACCGCCAGAGGCTCGTCCGCGCGAGCTAATGCAGCAAGACATCATCACTGTCTTAGTCGATTTCCGATCTCGCTTTCTGAGTGAGGGCGACGCTGAAAGTCGCAAGACGGCAAGCATTGCAGCTGTTCTTTCTGATTGGCTAAAGATTGACGGCGGGGCGATCAAGCCCGCGCCACAACCCGATGGAGATCCCACGGTCACAGGTTCGCTCAACAGCCAATTTCGAGCAGAGTCGGACGTGGAACTTCGCGATTCGTTGACCTTCCGAATGGCAGCGAAGATCGTCGACATACGCCCCAACGGCAACCTTGTGATCGAAGGTCACCAGGAGATTCGCAACAACGAGGAACGGTGGCGAATCTCGCTCACCGGAGTTGTGCGTCGAGAAGCGATCCAAGCTGACCGTACCGTGAGTAGCGACTCAATCGCCGAGTTGAAAATTGATAAAGAAGAATTGGGCCAAGTGCGCGACGGTTATGCCCGCGGCTGGCTGGGACGTTGGTACGACCGATACAAGCCATTCTAGGGTCGAGAGTCGAAGGTCGAGAGTCTAGAGCCAGATATCTTGCTACTGGGAATGGATGCCATGAGAAAACATCAACGCGTTATTCGAACTCTGCTGGTATTGGTTACGTGTTGGACGACAGTTACCTGTACCGCGCCAAGAGTCTCGGCGCGAACGCTGCTGCGAAACATTTGCCGTGTGAAAGGGCAGGAAGAAAACGTCTTGCGGGGCCTTGGAATAGTGGTCGGCTTGAACGGCACGGGTGAAGCAAACGACGCCCAGACGATGCGTGCACTTTCGCGAGCCATGGAAGTGATGGGCAGCCCGATTCCTCAAACGGGATTGCCAGGGCAGGGCGGAGTTGCCGAACGATTCAAGATTCAGGGAAGTCTGGCAGAACTGAAGAAGGTCAAGAACGTTGCGCTGGTCTGGGTCACCGCCACAGTTCCGGCTACCGGAGCTCGCCGTGGCGACAAACTCGACTGCAGCGTCAGCGCGATCAATGGCAAGAGTCTCGAAGGTGGACGACTAACGTTTGCAGCCCTGAAGGGACCGAATGTTCAGGACAACGGCGTTTACGCTCTCGCCGAAGGTGCGATCCACCTTGAAAACCCCGAATATCCACTAGCCGGCAAAATCCATAATGGCTGTCAGATGGAAGCTGATGTCTTCACGCCATTTGTCGAAAATGGACATATCACACTAGTCTTGGAAAAGAACCACGCTAATTTTCAAACTTCTAGCGATATTGCCGGCATTATCCGCCAGACATACTTCCAACAGAATCCCGACAATATCAAGGCGTTGGACGCTTCGAACATCATGATGAAAGTGCCAGGCATCTACGAGAAGGACCCGGTCGACTTTATTTCCAGTCTACTCGACATGCAAAGCTATACTCCCGAACCTGAGGCACGGGTAGTGATCAACGAGCGTACTGGCAGCATCGTAATTAGCGGCGACGTGCAGATCGGCGACGTGGTGGTATCACACAAAAACATCGTGGTCGATGCAACCGTCCAGGTTCCCCCTTTTACGCAACTAGATCATCGAGAAGGCGGCGACTCGGCAAAGCTCACGGCCCTGGTCGACGCATTGAACGCTTTGAAGATTCCCAATGCAGATGCCATCGACATCATTAAAAACATCGAACGTAGCGGCAAGTTGCATGGCCGCTTGATCATAGAATAAAACTTGATGCCGTCGGCGACGACGAAAAATGAGAACTACGATGAAAATCAATCCTCTTCAACTTCAATCAATCCGTCCGCTCAATCAAGCGACGATCACACCGGAGCAGCGTCTCCAAGAAGCGGAAGAGGTCCAGAAAACATTCCGTACTTTCGTAGGCGAAGCGTTTTTTGGCCAAATGCTCAAGGCGATGCGCAGCACGCAGGGCAAACCAGCTTACTTTCACGGCGGCCAAAGCGAGGAAGTCTTTCGTGGCCAACTAGATCAGGAACTGGCAAAACAGATGACTGAAGCCAGTGCAGATACTATTGCCGATCCAATGTTCAGGCAGCAATTCCCCCAACAAGCGGCGCTGCTTGAAGGTCAAAGACAACACGAGCAAGCTTCGCTTTCTGATCTTGACCGTTTGCAACGCCATTAACCTCACTCCAGATAGAGACTCTCATCGATGGACATCCAGTGGGATACTGAACTGGCCGACCTTTTGGGCCGACTTTCTGATGCACAGCGGCAGTTGATTACGCTGCTGACCAAGAAAGCCGACCTGCTCGCTAACCGGGATCATCAAGGCTTAGCAGATCTGATGCCGGAAGAGGAGTCGCTGTGCGGCGAACTGCAGGCATGCTACCAGCGCCGGCAAAGTCTACTCGCCGAAGCGGAAGAAGCAGGACTGCCTTCTGATAGCATTCTGTCGCTGGCAGAAACTTTGCCTCCTGAGACGGATAAACCCCTTCAAAAATCGGTTCAGGAGTCCGTCGAGCGTTCACGCTTGCTTCGCCATCAGAGCGTCACGCAATGGGTAGTGGTGCAAAGAACTCTACTGCATCTGTCTCATATGTTGGAGATTATTGCTACCGGAGGCCAATCTGAGCCGACATATGGGAAGGGTAGCGCATCAACAAGTAGCGGTGCGCTCATGGATCGAGCAGCTTAGGGAAGTCGGAAATCCGATTCTGGAGATTCGAATCCGTGAGCTCTGACCTCTGACCTCTTTTCACATATGTCGCTCTTCGGCTCCATTCAGATGGCGGGCAATACGCTGCAGGCCATGCAAATTGGCTTGCATGTGGTGGGCAACAATATTGCCAACGCCAATACGCCCGGCTACATCCGCGAGAAGACGATATTCGCGGCGGCGCCAGTCCAGAAAATCGGCAATCTTACATTAGGACTTGGTGTTGAAGTCGCGGGGATAGTGCAGAGCGTCGACAAATTTGTCGAGAGCCGTCTGCGCGACGCAAGCAGCGATCGAGCTAGCGCCGAGGTGCAAGAGAAGGTCTACCGCGATTTGGAGTTGAGTCTTGGCGAGTTGAGCGACGTTGATGTCAGCACCGCCCTGTCGAAATTTTTTGGCAGTATCGGCTTAGTGACTGAGACGCCAGAAGATAGTGCTATTCGAAATCTTGCAATCGCTGATGGTGTAACGCTTACTCAGCGCATCAACACCATCGACCGCCGCGTGCGCGCTATTCATCAAGATTTTAGCAGTCGAGTCGAGAACGTCGCCAGCGAAATCAACACCCTTACCGAACAAATCCGGAAACTCAACTTGCAAATTGTTACAACCGAGGGAGGTGGAGCCACCGGAAGTGATGCAGGTGCGTTGCGCAGTCAACGTAATACGGCATTGAAACAGTTAGCAGAAATCACAAACATCACTGCCAACGAACAGCCGACCGGAACGATTAATGTATCGATCAATGGCGAACTAATCGTTTTTGAGGGGACACGACGAGAAGTTACTTCCGAAATTATCAACGAAAATGGGTTTGCGCGCACGGAGATCCGTTATGTCGATAACGACAGTCCACTTTTAGTTTCGGGCGGCGAGCTGCATGGGATCTACGAGTCTCGTGATACAATTATCTCCGGGTTTTTGGATGGTCTCGATAAATTCGCTTCGACACTTGCATTCGAATTCAACAAGGTCTACTCGCAAGGCGAGGGAAGATCAGGATTCACGTCTCTGACGAGTGTCGAACAAGTCGATGACCCAGACGCAGTACTGAACGTAGCAGGTCTCGACTTCACGCCCGTAAGTGGGCACTTTACATTCAACGTACGCGCCAAAGGCACCGGCCAGACGGACAGCCATGACGTATTCGTAGATCTCAATGGCTTAGATGGCGACACCACATTGGCTTCGCTGGCCCGCTCGATCGATGCAATCGATGGCGTTTCTGCAACGGTGTCGTTCAACAACGAGCTGGTTATTACTGCCGATTCGGCGGACGTGGAGTTTAGCTTTGCAGGCGATACAAGCGGGGCGTTAGCGGCTTTGGGCCTGAACACCTTTTTCACCGGCTCCTCGGCCAGAACTCTAGGAGTAAATCAAGTATTGAGGACCGATGTCACAGCTGGCAATAAGTTCGCTGCGAGCGCTTCGGGAATTGGTGACAGCGCGGATAACGCGCTGCGACTGATCAATCTCCACGACACGTCATTGGAAAGTTTGGATGGTGGGTCGATTACCGGCGTCTACGATCAACTGATCAACGATACGACCCAAGGCGCCACGGTATCGGCGGCGGTAGCTGATGGATTGCGCGTTTTTGAGGGAACGCTAGACGCCTCTGCTCAGTCGATTAGTGGTGTGAATCTCGACGAAGAAGCTCTCGACATGATCATGCTCCAACGCACATACCAAGCCTCGGCCCGATACATTTCCACACTAGCAGAATTGATGGATCTATTAGTGAATCTGTAATCATGCAGATGTTTGCTGCACAGTTTCAGAGAGTTTCCGCAATCAAGACCTCTAACCTTAAGTCTTAAGTTCATGGCCGGTCTCGTTCCTATTCCGACTTCTCGAATTCCGGGCCTTCTCGCCAGAGAGCGTTTGACGCAGCAGATGCAAGCAGATCAGCTCTCCTTGTTCCGGTTGCAGGATCAAGTGAGTACCGGTCGTAGGATCATATTGCCTAGTGACGACGCTCCCTCGGCTCTGCGCAGCATCGCCTTGCAACGGTTGCTGGAACGAAAGACTCAGCTGGAAAGCAGCATCTCTACGGGCCGCTCATTCTTGCTTAATACGGACACGAGCCTGGGGTTGGTGGCAGACACATTGATCGATGTTAAAGGCGCAACTCTTGAGGTGGTCGGCACGATTACTACTGAGGAACAACGCACGACGGCGATCAATAAGATCAATGAAACCTTGGATAGCCTGCTAGGGACTGCTAATACGCAGTTTCGTGACCGATTTCTTTTTGCTGGTTCTCAGACAAGCCAGTCCCCGTTCACGATGAACGAGACGAATGTCACTTACCATGGTGACGCAGGTTTGGTGCAGAGTTATTCTGACATAGGTGTGTTATTCGCTTCCAACGCCCCGGGAATCTCGGTCTTCGGAGGTGTCTCCAACGCGGTGTTTGGCTCTGTCGACCTGAATTCACAGGTCAGTGAGAATACGCTCCTGAGCAGTTTGCGTGGCGGCGACGGCATCAAGGCGAACGGTGCGTTCACGATTTCCGACGGCTCGAGCAGTTCGATCATCGACATTAGTGGTGCAGTCACAGTGGGAGACGTTAAGAGGATCATTGAAGAGAATGTCCCGGGCAATCGCGAGCTTACGGTAAATGTCACAGGACAGGGGCTCAGCTTGCAGTTCGACTCAGCAAGCATTGCCAATGCAGGTGCCAATCTGATTGTTCAGGAAGTGGGCACAGGCACGACGGCGCGAGAGTTGGGTATTTTCACGACTGCGGGACTCGGCAACGGGTTACTGGTGAGCCAGGATCTCGATCCGATAATCCGCAGCACTACTCAGTTAGACGATTTGTTGGGAACTAAAGCTCGAGCGACTTTGGTCTCCGGGGGTGACAACAATGATATCCAACTGGAGGCTTCGGCGAACGGAGCGTCCACAGACGCGGTAACAGTGCAATTCGTTGACGACGAGCTCCTGCAAGCCTCTCCAGGACTGTCGGCTGGGAGTGAAGTTGCGGAGTACGATGCAAATGCTAGAGCCGCTCAGGCAGCTCTCACATTCCCAGGATTTGGGGACGACTTGATCCTCACTGCCGACACTCCAGGCGCAGCTTTTAACAACGTAGAAATTAATGTGGTGGCGGGGGGTGACATTGGAAACTCGGCCAGTGCCAGTTACGACGCGATCAACAAATCTCTGACAATAACCGTCGATGATGATGGCGAGACGAGCGTTCAGGCGATCATCGACGAGTTGGCCACCAACGGGACCGTACCATTTACCGCTCTGCCAGACGCAAGCGTGGAAACCCCAAATACGGCTCTCTTAGTCTCCGGTGGTGCAAGTGGCAACACGGGCAACAGCGGCGGCGCTGCTAAAACCCTCTACTTGCGAATCGACCCGGGCGCAACTACTGCCAATGACGTTGTCGCTGCGATCGAGGCGGAGGGCACGTTTACAGCTAAACTTGATCCGGCCGACACCACCCTGACGGCAATAGCAGGTAGCGGAATAGTGGACCTCGCCGCAACGACGGTAACTTCGGGTGGCAGCGGCGAGACTCTGGACAAAAGCTCTGGCATTCGAGTGGTTAATGGTGGCGAGACTTTCGACATAACTTTTGAAAATGCCGAAAATGTGAACGATTTGCTCAACATCATTAACGGCTCTGAGGCAGGGCTATTAGCTGAAATTAACACCTCAAGAACGGGCATCAATATTCGCTCGCGATTGAGCGGCCAGGATTTTCAGATCGGTGAAAACGGCGGCCAGACGGCCACACAACTTGGTGTGCGCTCTTACAACGCAAGTACTTCGCTCAGCGATTTCAATTACGGTGTCGGAGTGCCGACAGGTACAGGATTTGATCTTCCAACTACCGTAGGGACGGACTTCACGATCACTACTAGCGATGGCGTCAATATCGATGTTGATCTGAGTGGAGCGAGCTCGCTCGCTGAGGTGGTAACTACCATCAACACAGCAGCAGCGGCAACAAATGTAACTGCCCAACTGGCTACCCCGGGAAACATTCTTGAATTGGTCGAAAATCCACTACCTGGCCCTGGGCAACTTACTGTCTCACAGACCCCGGGAAGCGGCGCAGGGCACTATTTAGGATTGATTCCCAACGGGCAGGCTGTGGGCACGACTGCAACTGGTACACTTTCCGGTGATGACAGCAGGTACGTCGACTTCAAGATCACTACTGCCGATGGCCAGAGTATTGGCATCGACCTGAGTAAGGCAAAAACTGTCGGCGATGTCCTCGATGCCGTTAACGCAATTTCGGGTGGCGCAGTTACCGCCCAATTGGCTACAGTAGGAAACGGCATCGAAATCGTGGATAACACTGTCGGTGCCGGTCAACTCTCGGTGAGTGAAGAGTCTGTCGCTCAGTCGGCCGAGTTCCTTGGGTTGATACCAGAAGGCAGCGATTCGGTCAGTGTGACCGGCACACTGACTGGCCGGGACCAGCATTTTCTGGAAACCGACAGTATATTTACCACACTCATCAGACTACGCGATGCGCTACAAGCGAACGACACGGCTGCGATTTCCCGAGCCGCCGCAAAAATCGACGACGACATCAATCGAGTGACCTTCGCCAGGGCAGAAGTCGGAGCCCGCGAACAGGGCCTCATTATCTCGCAGCAGAACCTTCAGGATGAGGACGTTCAGCTCCGATCAGCGCTTTCCGATGAAATCGACGTCGACTTGGTCGAGGCGATTTCTGAGTTGACCTCACGTCAGGTAGCCCTCGAGGCATCGTTAAGGGTGACGGCTAATCTTATGCAGCTCTCCCTGCTTAACTTTATTTAGCCAGTTTTTCTAACCCTCCCATTCCTCCAGAGCCGATACTTCTTATCAGACACATTGCTAGCGTCTGCTGGCGATGCGTGCTGAGGTGATCGGTAGGTCCGGCATTCCCTGCGGGCGGCTGATGTAAGTCATGGAAGGCGGTAGGTAGTCAAATGGATGTATATACGACTCGGTTCGGGACACTCTCGGTCCCTCCGCAAGACGAATTACTCTTTGACCAGGGTCTGGTAGGTCTAGAGGACTGCCGACGCTGGGTCGTTCTAACCGACTCAGAAAACCCCACCCTGGGTTGGCTACAAAGCGTCGAGAACGGTCACGTAGCCTTAGGAATCGTGAGTCCTCGTCGTTTCGTGTCCGATTACCAGCTGCGAGTCGACCGCGACGACTTGCTTGCCTTGCGTCTTGAGACAACCCGAGATGCGGAAGTCGCTGTCATCGCCAGCCGGCATCCTAACGGGCTGACTTTGAACCTTCGAGCGCCGTTGGTGATTAACGTAGAAAAGAAACTGGGATGCCAGGTGATTGCCAAAGATGCGCACCCTGTGCAATTCCCATTAAGCACATCACAGCTACAGTTGCGACGCAGCGCTTAAGGCAGTTATTGCGACAACCAACCTATAACAGTCAATGTCGATTCATATCAGGCATAACATTTTTTCACACTAGTGTTGCCATCCAACCGGCGACGTGAACAGGAGCGACAGATGTTGGTTCTCTCGAGACAACGCGATGAGAGCATTATTATAGGCGATAATGTGGTGATCACGATCGTCGACATCCGCGGCGACAAAGTCAAACTTGGAATCGAAGCGCCCAGAGAGATTTCGGTTCACCGACAGGAAGTCTATGAGGCCATCCAAAGGGAAAACCGGCAAGCGGCCTTGCTGAAACCCGAGGATGCTCGTCTCTTAGATCCTAATGCGGGCAGCGCCGAGTAATCTCTATTCAACTGCACGCTAGAAACCGCGCTAGTAATCTGCGATAGCCTTGTTTTCTTACAAGGGTAGAGGACCACGTCGGATTTCATCTATCGACATTGACGGTAGTAACGATTGCACGTTCGTGCATGTCCTAATGTGACAGAATCAGCGCAAAAATCTTTTCTGGCCTTAAGGTGCCTATTTTACCAGGACGATATCTGACTTAGATGGTTCGCTAGCGGCGCAATTTCTGCTAGCAGCGCGCATTGAACGATAACTGTCCTAGAGTTGGATAATCGGTTTTTCCGACTAGTCCCACCTAAGGGCGGGGCAGAGCATATGCCGAGGACTGTCGGCAATTATTTAATGCGGTGAAGTGACATGCGAGGCAAGTGCCCTCGTCGCCGTGAGACGACATGAGATAGACCGGAGTCATCTGACTCCCCAGAATCCGGTCTTCCGAAGAAAACTGGTTTTTTTAACAGGGGTGTTTGCAATGACTCGAATCAACACAAATGTGAGCTCGCTGGTTGCCCAAAACACGTTGGGTCGGTCGAATGCGAGCTTAAACGAAGCCCTTACTCGATTGAGCACAGGTTTACGTATCAATACCGGTAAGGACGACCCGGCCGGTTTGATTGCCAGTGAGAATCTAAGGAGCGATATTACTTCGATCCGTCGTGCGATCAGTAACACCGATCGCGCCAATCAGGTGATCGCGACGGCCGATAGTGCGTTGGGGCAGGTCAGTTCCCTGTTGAATGATATCCGCGGATTGGTCACAGAAAGCGCCAATACGGGTGCACTTTCCGACGAGCAGATTGCTGCAAATCAGTTGCAGCTCGACTCTTCGCTAGAAGCCCTGAACCGAATCGCCCAGACCACGACGTTCCAAGGTCGTCGTTTGCTGGACGGAAGTCTAGATTTCATCACGACCGCCGGAACCAACTTCAGTAACATTTCCGACCTGCAGATCGACCAGGCCAACTTAGGCGCAACTGGTTCGGTGAGCGTCGACGTCGACGTCAGCTCGGCCGCTACGCAAGCGGTGGTTCAAGTTGAGAATATTCCCGCTGCGGTCACGGCGGCTTCGTCGACCGGCGACCTCGATATTACAGTTGAAACCACTGCTGCGGTCACCATAGCCCAGGCAACCAGCGGTGAGATTACTTACGGTACTGGAGTGTTGTCTCTTGATGCTGTTGCAGGCCAAGCAGCCGATGGTGCTGAGGGTAATGAACTCGCCACGATCACGCTCGCTTTCAGCGGTGTTGCAGGCGCTGTTTATGACGCGAATACGAATACATTGGCCGTTACCGTTACCACGGCAGACGGTAGCACCGATGTCACCGACATTGTGGCAGCAATCGATGCTGGCGGAGATTTTGACGCTACAGTGGGTGCGAACCCGTTGGTAGATGCGGCTTCTTCGACAGTTGCGACTGTCACAACACCACTCAGTGGTGGTGTCGACGCAGTCTCTCAGGTCACCAGCGTCGAGACGATCGCGATTACGACAGAACTCGGCAATGCTGGGTTTGATATCACGCTGGCAGAAAACGCGTCAGCCACGGCTGGTTCGCCAGTTGTGACAGGCGACGCTGGTTCTGGATACACCGTGACTGTCAATGACACCGGTGACACAGACATTGATGATATCCGCGCAGCAATCGAAGGAATCAGCGAGGTCTTGACGGCAACTTACTCTGGCAGCGAAACTTTCAATGGAACTGCCGATTCGGCGCCCTCGACACTGTCGCTAACCGGTGGTGTCTCAGACAGCGGCGGATTGGCTAACGACATCGTCATCGAATTGAGTGGGTCCAATGGTTCCGAGGTACTGAGCTTCGGTGCAGGCACGTCGATTGACGAGTTGGTGACCGGCATCACCCAGGTGAGCGACGCCACTGGCGTTTCCGCCGCGGTCAACGGCACGACAGCAACCACGCTTGATCTGACATCGTCTGACTACGGCTCGTCGGCTTTCGTCGACCTCGGCGTGATCGAAGACGGCGGAAGTTTGTTCACTGACGACCGTCAGGAAGGCACCAACATTACCGCCACCGTAAACGGCATCTCGGTGACCGGCGATGGCAACGAGCTGAAGATCAATACCGCGACACTCGACTTGAGCGCGACGCTTGATGCCGGCTTCACAGGCACTGCGAGCTTTAACATCACAGGCGGTGGAGCTCTGTTCCAACTGGGACCGGATGTAGTATCAAACCAGCAGGCCCGTCTCGGAATTGGCAGCGTGAACACGGCCCGCTTGGGTGGTGTGAGCGGCAAGCTGTTCCGGTTGGGCACAGGTGGTTCCGCACAGTTGACGAGCGACAACCTCGACACTGCGGGGGACATTGTCCAAGAGGCGATTGATCAAGTGACTTCGCTCCGCGGTCGATTGGGTGCGTTTCAGCGAACGACGCTGGAAACCAATAAGAATGCCCTGAACGATACGCTGGTGAACCTCAGCGAAGCGGAAAGTTCAATCCGCGATGCCGACTTTGCTGCCGAATCTGCCAACTTGACCCGGTCCCAGATTCTGGTGCAGTCGGGTACTACGGTACTGCAGATCGCCAACTCGAATCCGCAGAATGTCTTGGCACTGCTACGGTAGAGCTAAGCGGCGAATACGAGTATTTCACTGATTTTCAGCCGGTTCGGCCCGAAGCCAAGGGCCGAACCGGTTTTTTGTTGCGCCTTAGGTTCTTCGCTGACCGATATATTCGGTAGGGTTGGTCCCAGGGTGCTAGCGTTCTGCGCACGTAGGGCGACCTATGATTCAGTTCGATGTCTCATTCGCAACAGCAATAGCTCAATAGCTGGTACCAGGAAATTTGAGAACCGTTCATGGGCAGAATCTCCTCAAATGTAGGGCTGATTACCGGGTTCCAGATCACGGATACCGTTGATCAGTTGATGCAGATCTCGGCGGTTCCGCGCGATCGGTTGGCGACTCGTACGCAAGGCTTGCAGTCCCAGCAGTTAGCAATATCCTCGCTGTCTTCTCGACTATTGAGTATCAAGTTCAGCCTAAATAATCTCAATGTCAGTAGCGCTTACGAAGGTCGTGAAGTGTCTTCCAGTGATCCGGAAGTCTTGACGGCTACGCTAGCATCGGGTGGAAACCCAACCGTTGGCAGCTTTGATTTGCGCCCCCTACAGACCGCTTCCTCTCAGCAGTTGCTGAGTCAACGATTTGAGGACATTGACGGTGACCTGGGCACAGGAACCTTGTCATTTGGTTTCGGTGGATTTCTCGATCAAGGAATCTCACTCGATGAGTTGAACGATGGAGCTGGTGTGGCAAGAGGGCAGATCAAGATCACTGATCGTGACGGTGCCTCATCGGTAATCGATCTTACGGCGATTCGAACAGTCGATGACGTAATAGAAACAATCAATAGCGATACAACAGTAAACGTGACTGCCGTTGTTGCAGGCGACGCTATCAAGCTGATCGACAATACCAGCGGAGCCGGCACGCTCTCGGTTCAAGAAGTCAGCACGGGCACAACAGCAGTCGATCTGGGATTGGCTGGCATCAGCACTAGTTTGGCAGAGGCAACCGGAGCAGATGTATTTCGCCTCCACTCGGAAACTAAACTTTCCGTTCTGAATGATGGCAACGGAGTGAACATCAACGATGACCTTGTTAACGTTGACGATCTCTCGATCACGCTTCTAGACGGCACCATTGATGGAGTCGATCTATCGGGCGCTACGACGCTCGCAGAAGTAGTTGATGCGATCAATAACGACACTGGCTTGACCGGAAAGATCACTGCGGAAATTTCGAGTGATGGCCATCGACTGCAACTTAATGATCTGACCAGCGGGGGCGGATCGTTTTCTGTTTCGAATGGCTTGACCGGATCTGCTGCTGACGATTTAGGTCTTACCATTGCTGCAGTTGGGACAACAATTACCGGTGAGCGATTGGTGTCCGGTCTTAGTGATACACTTTTATCTAGCCTTCGAGGCGGCCAAGGCATTGGCTCTTTAGGCCAGATCGCAATCACCGACCGCAATGGTGGCAACCACATTGTCGACCTCTCTGCTTCCGAGACCCTAAGCGACGTTATCGACCTGATCAATGCATCGTCGGCCGACGTAGTTGCGGCAATCAACAACTCGCGCGGCGGCATTACAATCACCGACACTTCCGGTGGAACCGGCAACCTGACTGTTGCAAATAACGATGGGACGAACACGGCGGACGCTTTGTCGGTTGCAGTGGATTCGGCTCAGAATTCGGTCGACAGTGGCACGCTATACCGCCAGACTTTCAGCCGATCCACCCTGCTCTCTTCCCTCAACGGCGGTACGGGAGCTACTCTAGGCGATATCTCGATCACCGACACGAATGGCAAGTCACTTGGAATCGATCTGAATGCGTCAGGCGACGAAGCGAAGACCGTCGGCGACGTGATCGATAAAATCAACGCTGCGGCTACGGGCGTTAATCCTCTGGGTGTCGAGGCCAAGATTAATGACACTGGCGATGGACTTATCATAGTCGACACCGCGGGAGGTTCCTCGACGCTTGGCATTCAAGACCTCAGCGGAACAGTCGCCGAGAGCTTGAATCTCACTCGTGCAAGCACGACAGTTGACATCAATGGCACGCCAACCTCGGTAATCGATGGCGCGTCGCGATTCTCAGTTGATCTCGCAGGCCTCGATGCTTCGGCGACCTCCATCGAACTGGCATCGCTAAACGGTGGCGCTGGCGTAGCGGCGGGCGACTTTACGATTACCGACTCAGACGGAGTCACAACTGCCATAGACTTTAATGGTGCTGACGCGGGCATATCCACAATCGGACAATTGATTGACACGATTAACAACCGTGCGGCAGCTGGCCAAGCGAATGTTACCGCCAGCATCAATAGCTCTGGAAGCGGAATTTTACTCACCAATAACGCTTCCGGATCGGGAAATCTAATCGTGAAGGACATCAATTCTTCGACTGCTGCCGATCTGAAGATTGAAGGAGAAAGTACAGATACGATCGACGGTAGTGGCCTCTTCTCGACGCAAAGTGCGAATCAGAGTGTCTTGAACAAACTGGCCGATCGAATCAATGATCTCGACGCGGGCGTGACGGCCGCCACTGTATTCGACGGCATCGGTCACCGAATTTCGCTTACAGTGGATCAGTCTGGCAAAGGGAACGAGTTGCTGCTCGACCCAGGCACTTCCATATTGGAATTCGAACAAATTGCCGAAGCTCAGGATGCCTTGCTTGTGTTAGGAGAACAATCAGCTCCTGGCTCTGGAGTGTTGATTAGTTCGAGCACTAACGACTTCGAAGATCTGATAGACGGCGTCAACCTCAGTGTACTATCCGAGAGTCCCACTGCAGTGACCGTGACGGTCGATAGTACTGACGCGCCGGTTATCGAAGCGGTCGAGGAATTTGTTAGTGCATACAACGCTCTGCGAGAGGAGCTCGACGAGCTGACTGTCTTTGACGAAGAGACTCTAACTACTGGGCTGCTCTTTGGCACTAACGAAGCTTTGCGAGTTGAAACAGAGCTCTCACGACTGGTGACCGACCGACATCTCGGACTAGGAGAGTATGAGACGTTAGCCGAAATTGGAGTCTCAGTAGACGAGAATGGAAAGCTTAATCTTGACCAGGAAAAGCTACAGCAAGCATTTGCCGACAACCCGTCCGGCTTGCAGAACTTCTTCAGCGACAGCAGCATTGGCGTGGTGGCCAAATTCAACTCAACTATCGATCGGTTAGCTGACGTCGACAACAGCCTGCTCACAAACCGAGGCGATGCTCTGCAGGCAACAATCGACTCGAATGAAAGACGAATCGAACAACTCAACGAAAGCTTAGATAGACAGCGCGAACGACTGTTATTGCAGTTCTTTCAGCTAGAGCAGGTCATAGCTGGCCTGCAGGAGAATCTAGCATCCCTACAGAGTCTGCAGCCGCTTGCTCCGCTTTCAATCTAACATATTCCTCAGAAGTGACTTTCTCCCCATATCTTCCATGTGAGAGCTAATCATGTCGAAACCATCAGACTCCCAATATCTAGAAAGTAAAGTCTTCACAGCGTCCCAGCCCAGATTGCACCAAATGTTGTTGGAAGGTGCGATACGATTTGGTCAACAAGCAAAGCAAGTGTGGAATGACGACGAATCTACGGCCGAAATCGATCAGTATTTAAACCGTATGATGGACATTGTTGAAGAACTGACAGCGAGCGCATCGACAAGCGACAATGACATCTCCAAGCAGCTTGTGGAGCAGTATGCGTTTCTCTATCGCGAGCTAGGCGCCAGCCGCATCCATCGCGATCTTCAGAAACTCGACAGCTCGCTGAATTTACTCGAGTATCATCGCCAGACGTGGAAGCTCGCCACTAAGCAGCTGAGTTCTGATCCTTCTACTCCGGTTTTAAAAACCGCGATTGCCCCTGATCATCTCACGCCGAGTACTTCGGACTCATTCTCACTCGAAGCATGATATCCGAGTTGCCGATCCCCGCGGTCTGTATGGCAGCTACTGCCGATATAGCTCGCGCAGGGTAGCCGTAGAATCACTTGGGTAGGCTTATCCAACGAGGGGAGTCTTATCGAATTACATCAAGTGATTGACGAGCCGTACAAGGTGCGCCTATCATCGAGCTTACTGAATCGACCGTTTCCAACCCGTAGCGAGAGATGTGGAAGTGAGCTCAACAGAGACTAAGCAACTAATCCGCGTTGGACATAGCCCCGATCCCGACGACGCGTTCATGTTCCACGCCCTTGCTAACGATCTTCTCGATACGGGTGAATATCAATTCACTCATGAGTTGGTCGATATCGAGACGCTCAATCAACGTGCATTTCGTGCCGAGTTGGAACTCACGGCGGTGAGCATCCACGCTTACGCGTTCCTCAAGGACAAGTACCTTCTATGCAATAGCGGGGCGAGCATGGGTGAGGCGTACGGGCCGATGGTCGTAGCGCGGGAAAAGTTCGATGTAGATCACCTTGCCGGCAAGGTGATCGCCGTCCCTGGAAAACTTACCAGTGCGTTCCTAGCACTCCGCATGTGTTTGGGGAAGGATTTTGAGCATGTCCTGGTCCCGTTCGACCAGATCATTCCGTCTGTAAAGTGTGGCGAGTTTGATGGCCAGCAAGTCGATGCGGGATTAATCATCCACGAAGGTCAACTTACATACTCCGACAGCGAACTCGAACTTGTGCTGGATCTGGGAGTCTGGTGGGATGAGCTTACCGGTTTGCCCTTGCCACTAGGTGCCAACGCGATTCGCAAGGACTTGGGCACAGAAACGATTCAAGAAGTCGAGCGGCTGCTGCACGCGAGCATCAAGTATGGCCTCGAGAACCGCGACGAGGCGCTCGATTACGCTCAACAATACGGTCGAGACCTCGATCGAAATAAGGCTGACCGCTTTGTTGGAATGTATGTGAATGAGCGGACGCTCGATTTTGGCCCGCAAGGACGAGAGGCTGTGGCACGTTTTTTGGCGATGGGCCATGAGCAGGGGATCTTGCCCGAGCTAGTGTTGCCTGAGTTTGTTAAAGTTTAGCTAAGCAGCACTTCAGGACCTCCGGCAACCGATTGTGGACATTCAATGCCCGCCGACTGGAAAGAACAGCTTGACGCGATCATCGGCGAGATTCGTGCTGATGTCGTCAGTTTGCGTCGCCACCTGCACGCTCATCCCGAACCTAGTGGGGCTGAACTCCAAACGAGCCTACACCTCTACCAGTTGCTCGGAAAAATGGAACTTGATGTTCGAATGGGGCCTGAAGGGTGTGGGGTGGTTGCCGATAGCGAACCCGCTGGCTCAACTGACGTTGAGGGACCGCCTATCTCACGCGTCGCTTTGCGCGGGGATATCGACGCACTGTTGATTCAGGACGAAAAGACGGTCGATTATCGCAGCACCAACGAAGGAGTGATGCACGCCTGCGGCCACGATGCCCACACAGCGATCATCTACGGCGTTGCTCGAGCTCTCGCCGCTCTTGAGGAGCGCGAGCAAATGCCATGGCCTGTGGCATGGCGCACAATTTTTCAGCCTTCTGAAGAGACGGCAATTGGTGCCGCACGCATGATAGAGACCGGTGTGCTCGACCAAGTTACCAAGATTTTCGGGCTCCATGTCGACCCGACTCGCCGAACCGGAGAGATTGGTATGCGGTCTGGAGCGCTCACCGCGCATTGCGACGCGATACAGCTGAGTGTCCGAGGCCAAGGGGGCCATGCTGCCCGACCACACGAATCAAGAGATCCAATTGCCGCGTCTGCCCAGTTGATCAGCGCGCTATACCAATATGTGCCACGAACTACCGACACCCACGACGCGGTTGTATTCACAATCGGCCAAATCCGAGGCGGAGAGAACGCCAACGTAATTCCTGGAGCCGTCGATTTGTGGGGCTCGCTGCGCACCCTCGATATGTCGGTCCGATCGCAAATCGTCGAGAAGATTAGCCAGGTGGCGCGTGGTGTAGGTGAAATCACAGGCACCGTGATCGAGATCGAACTGCATACCAGTATCCCCTCAGTACACAACGATGCCGCCTTAACTCGGCTTGTCTGGCACGAGGCCGAAGAGGTAGTGGGCCAGGATCACGTACAGCTAATCGCTCGCCCGAGCATGGGCAGCGAAGACTTCGCCTGCTATTTGCAGGAAATTCCCGGCGTGATGTTCCGACTGGGCTGTGCGGACGATTTGGCCTCTTCCACAGCACTGCATACACCCACATTCGATATTGATGAGCGGTCGCTTGATCTCGGGGTGCGGATTTTGGCTCGCTCGGCGATAATGGCATGTCACCCAGACACATGCAACGACCGCTAATCGAATCGGAGCGACTGACATGGCCGTCATCGATTTTCACTCGAACAAGAGTCCTTCGCTAGGCGTTGAAATCGAACTAGGGCTGGTCGACGAGCGCACGATGGCTCTGTCGAGTTCGTTTGCCGAGTTGAAGCAGCAGCTTCCCCAAGACGACGATCTCAGTTTCAAGCCAGAGCTAATGCAGTGCGTGATGGAGATCAACACTGATGTTTGCGCGACCGTTGACGAAGCAGAAGAGGACCTAAGAAGAAAGCTTATCAAGGTCGAAGCAGCCACGGATGCATTGGGACTCCGTTTGTGGTGGGGTGCTACGCATCCCTTCTCCACTTGGCGCGAGCAACAAGTCACCCCTAATGATCGGTACCTGCAACTCGTCGAACTGTTGCAAGAATTGGCCCGTCGGTTGGTCACTTTTGGCTTGCATGTGCATGTTGGGGTCGACTCAGGTGACAAAGCGGTGATGATCTGCGATCGAATCCTTCGGCACCTACCAACATTTTTGGCCCTGTCGGTGAGCAGCCCTTTTTGGGAGGCTCGCAAAACGGGTCTCCAGTCTCACCGCTCGAAGGTGATGGAAGGCTTGCCTACCGCCGGGTTGCCAACTCTGATGCGGAACTGGAGTGAGTATGTTTGGCTGGTGAATCACATGGTCGACACGGGCTTCATCAATACAATACGTGAGATCTGGTGGGACGTTCGTCCCCACCACAAGTTCGGTACCGTTGAGGTGCGCATCTGCGATATGCCGGGCAACTTGGAAGACACATTGGCCATCGCCGCTCTGATTCAATGCGTTGTAAAGGGCCTGTCCGATGAGATCGACAACGGCGCCTACCAACACGACTGCCATCCGATGATGGTGCAACAGAATAAATGGAGGGCTGCTCGCTTCGGCACGGCCGCCCAGTTGGTCGATTCGTATACGCATCGTGCCCAGCCGGTTGCACTGGCGGTAGAAAACCTCACCGGCAAGCTCGCTGCTGTTGCCGCCGAACTGGGTTGCGAACGCCACATCGAGCAGTGCCGACGGCTTGCTTCTTCTCCTAGTTGGGCCGACCGTCAGCTTTCGATTCTTGCGGAAACCAATAGCCCCGAAGAGATCGTCCGCCAGCTTACAGACATTTCGCGCATTAGCCCGGCGGACAGACGAACGAACTGAGCGCGATAGGCCGGTTCCAGTCTACACATGTAAATCGAAAGATGCTCCGCAGCAAACGAACGCTAAGCGTTGGGCTGGTTGGCACCGCGGAGACGTGTGCGAAGGCGGCTGAGCATCGGGCCGATGCTATTGGTTGGCATGCCAACAGTGCGGCTAATTTCCTGGTAGGTCTTCCCCTCCAAATGAAATAGCCGTACCACCTGCGCCTCGCTCCCGTCCAGTTGCTCGAGCAACCGCTCAACCTCGTCGCGATTGGCGATCCGTTGTTCGGGGCTCGACTCTCCCTCTATGGCGTTTGCAGCGGCAGCACCCAAAGGAGTCGCCGATCGGTTCTCCAGGAGCTTGCGAACTACGACTCGCCGCGAAATCACGGTCAGGTAAGTTGCCAGGCTGCTCTTGCCTCGAAACCGGCGAAGCACGGCAAAATCGTCGGAAACAATAGCCAACATCACATCGGCAGCCAAATCCTCTCGATCGGCGGGCGAGAGAAGAATCGAGCGACTTTGGGCCGTGTGGTTGATCACGTGCATCACCAGGCCCATGTACCTGTCAACGAAATCCTCCCAGGCACGAGGCTTCTTGGAGAGGCAACGATCGAGCAGACTGCGGTCGATTTCTGATAATGCCACGAGTGCTGCCCCAAAGGGAATGTCGCATGACGAGAATACTGGCTACCCAACGAGGGCAACACGAGGAACCTGCTAGGCGGCGTTGGTTTCCCCTCTAATAAGCCGGGGAGCGATCCCAAGCTTCCGGGCGGGCTCCGCCATTGGGCGGCTGACCGGGGAATCCAGTGCCGTTCGGTATATCTTCAATTCTAAATAGCCTTTCCAGTGGGAGCAAGGCGAACGTTTTAGCCCCTACTGGCAGATACTTTTGCCGCTAGAGACTACTTGACCCGCACCGCTTGACAGAGTCCTGGCGAGAGGCTTATATAATGGGCCGGCTGATAGCGGGTTGGACGCGGACGTCTTTTCCGATTCAACACTTGTCCTTTGTCGGCCGATATAGGTATCATTCAAAAAGTAAGAGGTGCCAGCTGACCGTTTTTTGGCTGCAGCTCCTCACGTGTGCTCAGCACAAGTTGGTTTCGCCGCGGTAGAAGGAGAATCAGAGGATGACTCACGTTGTATGTGAACCTTGCTTTGGCTGCAAATACACCGATTGCGTGGTGGTTTGTCCGGTGGAGTGCTTCTACGAGGGCGAACAGATTCTGTATATCCATGCCGACGAGTGCATCGACTGCGAAGCATGCGTTCCGGAGTGCCCTGTGGAAGCGATCTTCCATGAGGACAATGTTCCCGAGGAATGGACCGATTTTACGGCTCTCAACGCTGAAATGGCACCCCAGTGCCCGGTTATCACAGAAAAAAAAGAACCGCTCTGCGATACATAAGCGATAGCTCTAAGTCGAAGAATCCGATACGAGCAGACACTTATTCATTCAGCCGTAGGCCGTTAGAAGCGGCCGACGGCTTTTTCTTTAGTTAGATTTCTCCCGTTGTGGAAGCTACCTTGCAAAGACGGAGAATCTCGTTGGCAGACAGCGCTATTTGAGGTCCACAGACCAGTAGGCTGAATCGAGGAACGTCTTCCAACTGGCATACTTGGGATTACCTAGTTTAATCGAGAGCAGTGGGCTCCGTTTAGGACGCGTAGGCTTCTTGATTAGCTTCATGCGGGCTTCCTTCGGCGTGCGGCCCCCCTTGCGGACGTTGCATTTGACGCACGCACAGACCAGGTTTTCCCAACTCGTACCGCCGCCCCGACAGGTTGGCAACACATGGTCGAGGCTAAGTTCGCTCGTAGAGAATCGCTTGCCGCAATATTGGCATAGGTTGCCATCGCGGGCGAAAATGTTACGACGATTCAGTCGGACTCGCTGTTTGGGCAAGCGGTCGTAGTGAAGCAGGCGCAGCACACGCGGCACGCAAACTTCGAAGTTGACGCTACGGATCCAATCATCGTTGGGCTCCTTAAATTCTGCCTTCAGCTCGCTGACCTCCCGCCAAGAGTGAAAATCGTAGTTGGCGTATTGGCCATCTTCAATATGGATCACTTCCGCGATGCAATTGAGCAGCAAGCCAAATGCACGACGGACGCCGACAACGTGGACTGCCATATATTGACGATTGAGAACTAGAACACTGGCGTTGAGCCCACTAACTACGGCGGTCGACATTAAGATAGCCCTTCCCGTCAAACCAGTTTGTAGCACTGCTGTGCCGATAAGTTAAACCCCGCCCTCACGCGATCAAGCTTTCGCTAGCGCCGATTCTGCGGACCAAAGAGTCAAGACCACCAAGGTTATTAGTGATCGAAGATCCCTTCGACCCGAATGGCGGGCGTTGCCAGGCGGGTTGTGGCAACACCAGGCAATACGGCGAGACCAATTGCCAGCTAAGCTCGCACGCGCCTCACCCCATCCTGATGAAAGGGAGAGCATAGCGTGAAAATATGTCGCCTGCTGACACCATTATTCTAATCAGCGTAATCAGACAAAACCAGCAGACAATTTCAGCCAATTTCTCATCGGTGCGGCGTTTCCCCCGCATCAGAACCCCAATCCTCATCAGCACTTCGGAATTTCGTCTGTCTAAGGCTTTGAAAACTGGACACTGCCTGCCAGCTGGGGTTCGAAATCGACTATCAGTAATGTGAATATGCCGCGCTTATTGGATGCCATGGGCACGCGATTTGCGTTTGTCGCTTTTCACTCGGAAAACTACCTGCCGCGAATAGCGATAAGAGAAAACCGGAAAAGATTGTCTTGCCCCTAGTCCTTGATCCTCGCTACGATAAAGAAATTAGTGCAGTTGGTACATCTTGCCAGCTGCACGGGGCCTTTGTCACCTGGGGAGCTGGTGTGATGATTCATTACACGTGTGATTCTTGCAAACGAACTATCGATACGGAGAATGAGCTGCGCTTCGTTGTCCGCTTAGAGGTCTATGCCTCGCTCGAACCAATCGAGGACGAATTACACGATGATCGTGATCATCTGCAGGAGATTCAGGAAATACTCGATCGATTGGACGACTCCCAAGACGATCAAGTGTGTGACGACGTTTATCATCACCAGCGCTTCGATCTTTGCAGCGCTTGCCGCAAGAGATACGTGAAGAATCCTCTGGCGAGGCCGACAGCTCACCATCTGGATTTTAGCCAGAATTAATGTCTTCTGCACTAAGCTCTCGTTCTAAGTGTTCTGCCGAATTGTGAGCCTATGAGCCGTCGACTACGACGAAAATCTTGGCCTCGAGCGCTGGCAATACTAGCCGCACTTCTACTATTTATTTTTCGAGGATGGCAAGAAAGAGAGTCTTTTGACCCGCCTAGTACGCAACGAACGCGCCAGAATGATGGCACGTTGCGGCCAGGCGAGTATCGAGTACTACGTGTTGTTGATGGAGACACGTTATTGCTAGAGCACGCTCGCACCCGAGTGAGGCTGCAGGGTATCGACACACCTGAAACGGTCAAAGAAAACACTGCTGTACAAGACTGGGGCCCAGAAGCGACGCAATACACCAAACAGTTTGTCCAAGATGCCCAAGGGCGAGTGAGGCTCGAAATCGACGGCGAAGCCGTCGACCGCTACGGACGCCAGTTAGTCTTTGTATGGTTCAATGGCCGGATGTTAAATGAAGAACTCGTGCGGAAAGGCCTGGCCAAGGCGAAGCTGGGTTACGACTACAGTGAATCGAAAAAGCAGCGTCTACGCGCAGCAGAAGACGACGCGCAGCGAAAACATCGTGGCATCTGGAGTCGTTAACTCGACACCTGGAGCAGTTCGAGTCTTGCGCTAACGGACCTGAATTCCACCAGGCGGCAAACCTTGAGCAACTGGTTGTTGCCGGATGGCCCCGGGCCCCACCGGTGCTGTGGCAATCGGTAGTGGCGTCGAATTAATCGGCGTTGGAGCGAACGCCCCATTGCTTCGAACGGTCTCGGGCGTCAGTCCTACGAACCCTGGCGAGGCGAGCGTCGACCAATCTTTACTGGCCGCACTGCTGATCGTCGGATACGACCCGGGCGGTGCTGTGCCGAGATCGATCTGCTGATATCCACTAAGTGCTGGCAAGCTCCATAGGGCTGGATTATCGGGCACTTGGTTCAATGCCACCGTCCCTACGTCGATCGACAGTGACATCTGTGCCGCAGGCATCCGAATTTCTACCTCTTGTGGCAACGAGACTCCCGGTCCTGGATAGAAGCGGTGAGAACGGGCTCTGGCGCTGGCTAAGAGAGTGCCCGAAGTATCATAAACGTGCTGTTCCAACACCCAGGCTCGACGAGCGTCAATTACCGTGCTCTTAGTCATAGTGCCGGAGCGAGTCTGTATCACGGAGCGGATCTCTACGGTACCATTGCCATGCGGCAAGGGGCCTTCGTGTCGATCGTTCGGCGAGAACTGCATCATGCCTAGAGCATCAGAAAGCCATTGTGGTTCCACTGGCATCAACTGCTGGGCTGCGCTGCCGACAAATTGGTCGTGTCGCGAAAAGTACAGCGCCGGCGGATCGTTGCGGCGAATCCAAAACCAGAAGAGCTCTTCGTTACTACCCAAGTCAACCTCGGGTCCGGTCAGTGCGGTCGATGCCTGTAACCGCAAGCGATCGGGACGCTGGGCGGCAATGTTCCCCCGCAGCAGGGGAATGCCCGGCATCCCCGGCACAGTGATCGATGCGTTGTTGGTTTGATAACTGACAATCCGTGATGAATTCTGATTAACTGCTGAGATTACCTGCTCCAGTGACGAGCCGGTCTGCAAGACCTCGGGCGCCGGAGGTCCCAGCGAAGTGGCAAACGGATTGCGGAACGAACGTGAACAGGTTGCCCCCGAGCCGCAGAACAAGAGCAACACAAGCAACAGGCCTTGTAGTGACCCGTTCAATTTCGCGGCAGATCGAGAGTTACTCGGCATGCGTGTTTCAGTCCGTGGCAGGATTATCGGAAGGGAGCTCTGTCTCTCCGTCGCCGTAGAGTAGATCAATCATCCGCTGCTGAAGTTGTGCTGTCTGAGTAGCGTCGGGCTCGGCAACGATGAGTTCGAATTGCTCGTCGCGGCGCGGACAGAATAGCTTTAATACTTCACGCCCCTCTTCATCTCGCCTGGCGTCATCGCGTCGCAGCGTGCGTCGTCGCAGCAACAACAGGCCCAATAAATATCGAAATGTTTCATCGTCTGGCCGGCTATCGAGTGTCGCAAACAGATTTAGCATCACGTCAGTCGGAGCCAGTTTCGGCTTGGCTCCTTCCTTCGCAGGCACGCGCGATCTCCACCAGCCTACACATTCTTCAGGCTCACCTACCCACGCCTCCACGCCGTAGTCGCGGCGAACGAGTTCTGCGCCGGCAGCTTCAAGGACCGAAAAGTAAACATCGCCCGGCTCCAACTCGCGGTCGGTCGACGCACAGCGCCGACTGCAAGTGCGGACGTCAAATTCAAGCAACATGAGATACTGCGACTCCAACACCGATCGCGACAGCAAGCCGCAAGCAAGAAAAGTCGGCGGATCGTAGCGGCTCGTTCCACTACCAGCAAGACAAGCCAGGCAAGTGCTATCAGCTACCAGACATCCTGCAGTGGTCCGAATACGGGCTCGGCAATCGTGGCGAAGATCAATGCGCCCTGAAAAAGCGAGAACTAGTACCCTCAGCCCCGATGCGAAATTCCACGCGTTTAGCGCAGCGGGGGCAATTGCCAATGTAGGCAGTTTGCTCCCGATTGGGATACACCCGGCTGTAGACGTCGCAGCACTCAAAGTGGACGCCCAGGAATCTGCCCCCCTGGACAGGCCCGCTAGCGGCAGCAGGAGAGTCAGGCTTGGCGCCAGACGTGAGATCTAAGTTTTGGCCCTTGTCAGACATTGGATGACCAGAGAACGGGGTGCCCAGAACTCTACTGAATTCGACTTGGCAGCCGGGATACTTCTGAAATTCTACTTTGGTACTTCGCTGGACCCAAGCTGAGTTCTCCCACACTCTTCCCTTGGAACCTGATTTCGCCCAGCTCGCCGATTTTTTGCACCCCGCGAACCTTGACCACGCAGATTCCCTCCGCTAGAGTTGAAAGAGTTGGACCGGCCTAGATCCGCTCAACTTCAATTAGCCTGCCGACCGAAGAACTAAACATGCCTTACGAATCTTTACTAAGCCTGCTTCTACTAGAGCTCCTTGAGAGCGGGACTTAAGGTTCGTACAGACAGCACCAAGCTAAATCAACTATGAACCCTGAGGCCCGCCGGCCTCAGGGTTTTTTTCGTTTCAAGCCCTGTGCTTCTCGTTTATAGTAACCAACCTCTGCCAATTAACCTCGGATTCCAAACATGTCACCCTCTAGCGAACACCGCAAGATTACAATCTTTGACACGACCTTGCGCGACGGCGAACAATCGCCAGGTTGCAGCATGAACTTGAGCGAGAAGCTCGAAACTGCGCAAGCGCTGGTTGATCTGGGCGTGGATGTCATCGAGGCCGGTTTTCCAATTACATCGATCGGCGACTTCGAGGCTGTCCGCGAGATTGCCACGACAGTGCGCGGATCGACCATTTGTGGCTTGGCCCGTTGTCGCGACCAGGACATCGACCGAGCCTGGGAAGCGCTCCAGCATGGCGATGATGTGCGGATCCACGTGTTCCTTGCCACCAGCGCAATTCACCGTGAATTCAAACTCCGCATGGATAAAGAGGAGATCATCAGTCGTGCAGTCGCAGGAGTCACCCGCGCCAAAGCGCTCTGCGACGATATTGAATTCTCGCCTGAAGACGCAGCTCGCACCGAGATCGACTTCCTCTGCGAAGTGGTCGAAGCGGCCATCGCCGCGGGCGCAACGACGGTAAATATTCCCGATACGGTAGGTTACGCCACACCAGCCCACTTTAGCAATGTGATTTCTAACCTTGTCAACCGAGTGCCGAACATCGACAAAGCCGTTATCAGTGTGCATTGCCACAACGACTTGGGATTAGCCGTGGCAAATAGTTTGGCTGCGGTTGAGAATGGTGCAGGACAGATCGAATGCACGATCAACGGACTCGGCGAACGAGCCGGAAATTGCTCGTTGGAGGAAGTAGCGATGGCGCTACGAACTCGTGGCGATTACTACCAAGCCGACACACGAATTAATACACCGCGGCTTGTCCCAACGAGTCGATTGGTTTCAAATATTACCGGTATGCTGGTCCAGCGTAATAAGGCGATTGTAGGCCGCAACGCCTTCGCCCATGAAGCTGGCATTCATCAAGACGGGATGCTCAAGGAGCGCACCACCTATGAGATAATGCGACCCGAGGACGTCGGCTTTTCGCAAACCGACTTGGTGCTCGGCAAACATAGCGGACGAGCCGCTTTGGCAGACCGCGCACGTGCCCTGGGCTACCATTTGGCCGATGATCAACTCAACGCTGTATTCGAAAGTCTCAAAGACTTGGCAGACAAGAAGAAGGAGGTCTACGATGGCGATATCGCTGCTTTGATCGAGCAGAGCAACACACAGATCGTCGACCATTGGCAATTCGTTTCCTACGAAGTTCAAGCCACCAGTGGCCAATCGCCCTCGGCCACGATCACGCTGTCACGTGACGAGCAGCAGCATACCGTGACGAAGGAGTGCGGTGACGGACCGCTCGATGCTCTGTTCCTCGCGATCGAAGAAATCACCGGCAAGAGCATCGTGTTGCGCGATTTCCGCGTTCAAAGCGCGAGCCGGGGCAAAGACGCTCAAGGCGAGTCGATTGTTGAGGTGGAGTTTAACGGACAAATCTATCGGGGCCGTGGTGTTTCGACAGACACGGTTGAAGCCGGTGCCAGGGCGTTTCTCAACGCGATCAATCGTATTGAAGTCGGCGCTGGTCAACCAGTACAGCAGACGAGCAAGGCGGTGTAACGACTTGTTGGTCTTTGACGAGAGTAGCAGAACCTAAAAAACAAAGGCCATGAAATAGAACACCCAACCAGTGACCGTTGTAAGCACCATGTCCCAGGCAGCTAGACGGGCCCACCGACGATGAAATCGGCTGTGTTCGTTCGGCTCAGCAGGATTTGGAAATCGACGCCATGCCCTAACTAGAACAACGACCCACAAAACAACGGTCGTTACCGCGAAGAATAGATGGATCGACAGCGCTGTTATGACCGCCGCAGAGGCCTTGCCACCAATCTCGCCTGCAGCCCGTCCTTGCCATCCATGCATCCGCACATCAGTTTCGAACGCTGAAAGGACAATTAGCAAGACGACTGCCAGTGACAATTGTATCCGTTTATGCAATTCATATCGTCGGTGTCGCCGAACCAGTCGGATGCTCCACCCTAGTACCACGAGGACGAGTACCATACCTAGACAAACAGCGTCGAGCATCAGAGAAGCTCGCGTCCCGAGAAAACCGTTCCAACCAGGAAAGTCCATTAATATTTCGCTCGTAACGGTATGAAAAAAACCAGCCAAAAATTCCATTAATTCCATTGTTGGCGGCAGAGCCCGAACACAGTACCCTGAAAGCCTGATTCAAGGAAGGGGAGACCAATCAATGGCGATATTCAGAGGTAGGATAACGAAAGAGGGAATCAGTTCCTCGCAATCCCATCTCCAATACTAAACATGGCCGAGTGGCGGAATTGGCAGACGCTCTGGACTTAAAATCCAGTGGGGGGTAACCCCCGTGCGGGTTCGAGTCCCGCCTCGGCTACTTACTATCAAAGGACTTACGACGATTTGTTGTGAGTCCTTTTTCTACTCCCAATACCCACTTGGAACAGAATTGGAACGACTTGGCAGTTGCATGGCAGTTGTATCGATGGTCTTTAGACAAAGGATGCGTAGGATTCTTTTGACCAAACGCATTAGTGCGTGCGGTAGGAGAGTCCACAATGGCGAGCATCCAACGCGTCGATAATTCACCGAATTACACAATCCGTTTTCGCTTCCAAGGTCGCAATGTTCATCGCTCGCTTGGCACTGGCGATAGGAGGAAGGCGACCGGTATCTCCTCTCGGATCGAGGAAACTATCCGTCTGCTGGAAAGCGGCAGAATAGAGGTTCCCAACGGCACCGATCCCATCGATTTCATCTTCGCCGACGGCAAGCAGCGAGAGAAGCCTATCAAGGGCAACTCTCTTGGTCTGAGGGAATTCTACGACGCTTACATGAATAAGCTTCCAGTGGGACGTAAGGAAGCCTCAACGCTCTACGGCGAGGGAATACACCTCAAGCACTTAAAGCGGCATCTTGGCCCCAGCCGCAAGCTACAGTCCATCACCAAGGCTGATTTACAAGACTATGTTTCCTATCGCCTGAAGGAGAAGCATCACGACAAAACAATCCAACCAGATACCGTCCGCAAAGAGCTTGTGACGTTTCGGATGCTCTGGAATTGGGGCGTGCAGGAGGGGCTCTTGACGGGACCCTCGCCTACCAAGCACGTCGTACTGCCTTTGACAGACGAGAAACCACCGTTCATGACCCGCCAGGAAGTTCAGGCGATCTTTGCTCGGGGTGGTCTAACCGGAGCAGAGGAGAGCAGGTTATGGGGAGCAATCTATCTGGAAACTACCGAAATCGGCCAAGTCCTGGAGCACGTGCGAAAGACAGCTCACCATCCATTTATTTATCCGATGATGGTCTTTGTGGCTCATACCTCAGCAAGACGCAGCGAGATTGTTCGCTCGCTCATCGAAGACATTGATTTTCGGTCAAAAACTATACTTCTTCGCGAAAAGAAGAAGAGCCGGACCAAGGCCATGACTTATCGCCGTGTTGATATGAGTCCCTTGCTCTATCAAGTCATGCAAGAGTGGGTAAACAGTCATCCCGGCGGTCAGCATACATTCTGCCAGCTTAGGGGTTTCCGTCGTGTCACACCAATAACGGTTTGGCAAGCGCAGCATCATTTACAGCAGACGATGAAGAATAGCGGATGGCAATTTATCACCGGTTTCCACGTCTTCCGGCATTCCTTCGCTTCAAATCTCGCCGCAACAGGTGTCGATCAACGGATTATCGACGAGTTCATGGGACACCAGACCGAAGAAATGCGACGACGGTATCGTCATCTATTCCCTGCTCAGCGGAGGGCAGCTATTGAGTCTGTGTTCGGTGAGTATGATGAAAGCATAACTCATCTAGCAAGTTAGTGTGGGCGATAGGAAATGAGAACTGGAATCTAAATTCAAACCTCTTCCAAAAGCAGTTTATTCGCTGTACAAACTTCTTACAGGGTACGCACGAACATTTTAATCTGTACACTTCAGCAGTTCCAAGTTCGAATCGAACACAATGAACCCGTGTTACTTGCTGATTAACAATTCACCTTCTCTCGGAGTATTGTCTCATGAAAACTTTGCTTACAACCGCTGTCGTCGTGGTTTGTTGCGTTAGTCTACCAAGTTGGTCTGAAGAGTCGGCTGAGCATTTTGAAACGACAATCAATAAACGCGTCACTGCCAAATACCTGCTTATAAAGCCGAAGGATTACAGCGCATCGGAGGAGTATCCGCTACTGATCTTCCTGCACGGAAGGGGAGAGCAAGGCGATGACTTGGAAAAGGTGAGAATTCATGGTCCCTTTAACAAGATTTCCGAACTGGACATACCCGTAATAATCGTGGCACCTCAGTCACCACTAGACGAGTGGTGGGACGTCGATACGCTCGAAGCCCTGACGGAAGAACTTATCGGAGAATTGAATGTCGACGAAGACCGAGTTTATCTGACTGGCCTGAGTATGGGCGGCGCGGCCACTTGGGAATTGGGCGTCAGACATCCGGAGTGGTTCGCAGCCATCGCGCCCATCTGTGGTTGGTCAGTACCAAGCAAGGCATCTAGGCTGAAAAATGTGGCTGTATGGGCATTTCACGGCAGACGAGACAAAGTGATTCCCGTACAGGAGACAATCAACATGATCAATTCCATAAATGAAACTAATACCGATGCCCGCCTGACAATCTATCCAGATGCAGGTCATGACTCCTGGACTGAGACGTATGACAATCCAGAACTGTACAAGTGGCTATTCAGCAAGCGGCGCGTAGGCGACGGCGGCCGGCCCTAGGATCGGTTCGATTCGAGGCAGGAATTCATAGCGTCAGCCCTCGGACTCAGGACTCCGATATCGCTGCAGCTTTAGGTGCTTGTCGAACCACTTTAGGATACTTTACGGTTGCCGTATTGTATCTAAATTTCAAGATTCCATTCATCTGAGCCTCACCTTATTCTCGGACTGTCAGTTCCGATCGTAGAGTATGCTTGCCGATACTGAGTTGGAGTCATCCCTGTCGACCTGCGAAAGTGCTTGTTGAGATGACTGTGATCGAAGAATCCTGAGTCGATCGCCACAGAAATAATGGACGCTTTGGTAGTTCTCAATAGCAGCCTCGCCCTTTGAATCCTCAGAGCCGTGCGGTATTGCGACGGAGACAGCTGCAGCAACTCTTGGAACAATCGGTTGAATTGCGTCAGCGAGAGGCCACACCTTTTTGCGATATCCGATAGCGGGGTCGCCTGGACAAAATGTTTGTCCAAGTACTTTACGGCAGGCGCAACTCGCTTGAAACGAGAGACCTCTTCTTCGGGGGTTTCGATGGGATACATCACACCCGCAATGCCAGCGACTATTCCTGACGAATCTGTCAATGGGATCTTGCTGCACACAAACCACTGCAGCCTACCGTCTATGTAAGGCACCAGCCAGATCTGATCGCTGATGGCACACTTAGACTCCATTACCCTTTGATCTTCGGCGATGTACGCCTCGGCCAGCGCGGGCGGATGAAGATCCCGATCGGTCTTACCAAGTAGAGAGGACTCATCTGTGAGACCATAAATCTCTAGATTCATCGCGTTCATACGTACGAACCGTGAGTTGATATCTTTTGCAAAGAAACAGACATTTGGCAAGTGTTCGAAAAGCTGTGATGCCTGCCACAATTCAGGGCGACTGTTGAAGAACCCGAATTGGAATTTGTTCCCCAGAGGGTTGTTTTTACGGTTAGTATTCATTGGTTGGCAGACGTATCTATAAGACGAAGTTTGGCGCAACGACACACTCCCACCGTCAACTCAGGTAACAAATTCTTTAGCGGTGCCGTCGCGAGGTTTGAGGTCGCCGCCTGCTTATTGAGGAGTGATTGAACGGACACAGCGTTTCTGCGCTTGCAACACAGTCCGATAAGTCATGGGATGGTCAAAATCTACTCAGTTTTTAATTACTGGGAAAGCGTCCAAAGTTCCTGAAAAGTGCGTTAAATAAACAGTCTACAGTGAATCCAACGCCATTATATTGATATCAAGCCAGATTCCACCGCACTTAATAATGGTCAAATTATACACCGAATTGATGCTTCATGTACAAGAGAATCAGGCATTCTTCTTGTAAAATTGGGGCACTAACCACAAGCACGCTGACGCACAAATGGTAATCCTCTCCGGTCGTGCGGAGGGAGTTGATGAGTATGAATCGGACAGAGGATCTGTGCCTAGGGGTAACGATATGACACTGGCGTTGGAATCAAAATCGATTGTTATCATCGGTGGCACGACAGGGCTAGGATTGTCGGCCTCTCAGGCGTGTGTGCAGGCGGGCGCCAATGTTGTTGTTGTCGGAAGGAACCCGGAATCGGTCGAGAGGGCCAAAACGAAGTTGGGCCCCTCTGGGGTAGTTATGGAAGGCGATGCGGTAAGTTCTGAGACCGCTCCAGCGGCGATTGACCGCGCGCTTGAAACCTTTGGCCGCTTCGACGGGCTCTACCATGTCGCGGGCGGTAGTGGTCGCGAATTCGGCGATGGGCCGCTGCATGAAGTAACCGACGAAGGGATCAAGCAGACTCTCGAATTGAATCTCGCTTCGTTAATAAAAGCAAACCGGGCAGCTGTGCAGGCTTTTCTGGAGCAAAAGTCAACCGGAGTAGTGCTGAATATGGGGAGTGTTCTCGGCTGGTCCCCGTCCTCCCACTTCTTTGCTACTCATGTCTACTCTGCGGCTAAATCTGCTGTTGTTGGGTTCACAAAAAGTTGTGCGGCTTACTATGCGTCTCACGGAATCAGGTTCAATGTGATCGCGCCCGCGCTCGTCGAAACGCCTATGTCGCAGCGGGCTACCGGCAATTCAAAGATCGCCCAGTATGTTGCTAGTAAGCAGCCGCTGGAGGGTGGACGCACGGGCATCCCGGCAGACCTGGACGGGGCGGTGGTTTATTTACTCTCCGACTCGTCACGTTACGTCACGGGCCAGGTACTGGCAATTGACGGTGGATGGACTGTGTGTGAAGGTCAGGTTCCGAGCGAGGACGGTCGTGACTAGTTTCGGCATTGATATTGGTGGAACGCGCACAAAGGCCGCTCTGGTGGATACGGAAGGGACGGTGCTAGCTACCGCAGAACAAGAGACGCAGTACGAAGAAGCAGCCCTAATAGCTCTTGTATGTGACTTAGTCGAACAACACGCGCCTGTGGACACACCGATTGGGATCGGATCACCGGGACTTGCCTCTGCAGACAACCGGTCCATTGGCTGGATGCAGGGGCGCTTGGACGCAGTAGAAGGATTGGTGTGGTGCGAGCGGCTCGGCAGGAATGCTTGTTGGGTATTGAATGACGCACACGCTGCTACTCTGGGCGAGGCTTGGCTTGGTGCGGCGGCTGGTGTTCAGAACGCTCTGATACTAACTCTCGGCACTGGCGTGGGTGGAGGAGTAGTGTTGAATGGGGAGTTGTTTCAAGGTCCCACCGGACGAGCCGGACACTTTGGGCACATCACAGTCAACGCTCACGGCGCTCCCGATATAGTCGGCACGCCGGGCAGCTTGGAAGACGCTGTCGGAAACCACACTGTTGAAGATCGCACGCAGGGGCGCTTCCCAGACACTGCCGACCTAGTTGCCGCGTACGAGGCGGGAGACCAAGACGCCGCCCACCGGTGGCGCAAGTCCGTCGAGATTTTGGCTGCCGGCCTGACGTCGCTGATCAACACTTTCGATCCAGAAGTGATCGTGGTGGGGGGCGGCATTGCCAAATGTGGTCCCTTGCTCTTTGATCCACTACATGAAGCAATGGAACGCTTCGAATGGCGTCCCTTCGGAAAACGAGTGCACATTGTTCCCGCCAAACTGGGCGGCATGGCCGGTTCGATCGGCGCCGCACGATTTGCCTCCCTACAAACCCAACAGGCTTCCCCTTCATGAGCCCCCAACAACAATATCTACAGAAGTGTCGAGAAATCGTCGACGCGGTCGCACAACAGGAGACGGTCGTCGACGCGGTCGCCGAGCGTTTCGCCCAAACAATCCTGGCCGACCGTATGGTCCACGTTTTCGGTAGCGGGCACAGCCGTATCATGGTCGAGGAGATGTGGCCCCGATATGGCTCGTTTCCTGGCTTCAATCCCATGGTTGAGCTGTCGCTCTCGTTTCACCACCCGGTAGTAGGCAGCAACGGCCAGCGACAAGCGATGTTCCTCGAAAACGTGGAGGGTTTCGCTGATCGCATCCTGCGGAACTACGATTTGTCACCGCAGGACTCGGCCCTAGTGGTCAGTTCTAGCGGCTGCAACATTGTGCCCATCGAGATCGCCGAAGGTTTTCAGGCGCGAGGAGTCTTTGTCGCCGCACTGGTTAGTGTTGACCACTGCGAAGCAAGTGAGTCACGTCGGAGTGACGGAAAGAAACTCACTGATTTTGCAGATGTTGTTCTGGACACCGGCGCACCAGTGGGGGATTCCATGGTTTCTATCGAAGGCCTTGAGACTCCCGTAGCACCAGGCTCCACCGTTGGTGGCTGCCTGGTGGTCAATACGATCAAAGCTCAGGTTTGCCAGCGTCTGGTGGAAGCGGGTATGCCGCCGAAGGTGCTCACTGCTGGCGCTGTCGTCGGTGCCGAACGAGCCCAAGAGATCTTCGAATCGGCCTACGACGAACACGGCCGGCGCCTGGCAAAACTGTACGCATCACTTGGCGCCGAAACAGTAACGCAAACCCCGTGAAGCAATGCCACAGAACGTGATCCAACATGACATGTTGCCCGTGCTCACCGACCTCGACGTACTCGTAGTCGGTGGGGGGTCTGCCGGTTGCTGCGCTGCAGTAGCAGCTGCCGAGCAAGGCCGTGCCGCTGGCCTGCGTGTGGGATTGATCGAGCGATATGGTTTCTTGGGTGGGTGTTCTACGCAAACGCTTGACACTTTCTACGGCTTCTACACCCCAGGCGACGCCCCCAAAAAAATCGTTGGCGGGGTGCCAGATCGAGTCGTCGATCAGCTTGACTTCAGCGGCGATATCTTGCTACGCCCCAACACCTACGGGGCAGGGACGGGCATCACTTACAATCCAGAACGGTTGAAGCTGGTGTGGGACCGTCTGCTCGAAGACGCTGGCGTAAAGGTCTGGCTGCATGCCTCGGTCGTAGAAGCGCAACTACAAAACGACGAAACTGCAGGATGGGTTGTGCTCTCGACCAAAAGCGGTTTCTCTCGAATACGTGCAGCGCGATTCATCGACACCTCCGGCGATGCCGATCTGTGCCACTTACTTGGATGTCCCTACGAAAGGGCAGGGGAACTGGACCCGGCCCAGACGCTGACAACAACTTTCCGCATGTCCAATGTCGACCTCGAGGCCTACGAGCGTGCCGGCGGCAAAAAGATGCTCGCCGAAAAGATGGAAACGGCCGTCAACTCGGGCGCTCACATGCTACCCCGCAAAGCGGGCAGCGCCCATCGCATGGTTCATACTGGCTGCATTGCGACTGTAGCGGTACGAGTAGCTGAGCTAGATCCAAACGACTTCGAGCAACTTGGCGATGCCGAGCGCGAAGGCCGACGTCAGGCATTCGTCTACGAAGCGTTTTTCCGCGATAGAGTTCCCGGTTACGAAGACGCAAAAATTATTGGGCTCTCTCACGCCATCGGAGTCCGCGAGTCGCGCCGCGTCTATGGCCAATATCGCCTGACACGCGAAGACTGCATGGAAGCGCGACAGTTCGACGACGCCGTGTTGTTGTGCGGTGCCCCGATCGAAGACCATCGCTCCAATGCAGATGGCGAAGCGGAAACGGTTTGGGAATACGTCAAAGACAACCAAGCGTACGGGGTTCCTTACCGCACTTTGGTACCCCAGGGTGTAGAAAATGTTTGGGTAGCTGGCCGTTGTTTCAGTGCGACGCATGACGCTCATGCAAGCTGCCGCAGCATGGCCCAAACCATGAGCATGGGGCAGGCGGTGGGTATCGCGGCAGCGATCAGCCACCAATCTGACACGAGCGCGGGGCAAATCTCGATCCCACAATTGCAAAATGCCTTGGGTGACCTCGGTGCCGTGCTCGAGTTGCCGCAAGCCCCCGACAGTTCTGCTGCAACCGCATGGAAGAGAAGCACTCAAGAGGAGTCCTCCCCGTGACACCTCTCCGCACACAAGTCGAACAAGAAGACAACTCATTGTCTGAGGGCAAAATGATACGAACCGTGTTAGGGGACGTTTCGGTCGACAATCTGGCTGGTGTATGCAACGCTCACGAACACATTGTGATGCGAGGCGACTGGATGCAACAACACTTCGCGGCCTTTTATCGCAGCAACGCCAAATCAATTCTGCCAGACCTAGAGGCATTTCGCGCCGCAGGCGGTGGTTGGCTTGTCGACTGCACGCCTCCCGGGGCGGGGCGCGACGCACAGGTCCTTGCAGACACCTCTCGTCTTAGCGGCTTGTCGATTATCGGTGCGACAGGCAGACATCTGCCTCAGTATTACCATCCCGATTCGTCCCTGCTAGCGATGGACCGGGAAGCGCTTGCCGACTTGTTTATCAACGAGATCACACAAGGCATGAACGATGGCACTGGTAAAACGTCTTTCCAAGCTGGCGTAATCAAGATTGCCAGCTCCCGTGGTGACTTGAACGAAGCCGAACGAGAACTTTTTGCCGCGGCCGGGGCAGCACAGGCAACCACGGGATGTCCCATCATCACCCACACCGAGGCTGGCACTGAGTGCCAACAACAGATCGACACTCTCGTCAATCACGGCGCGGCCCTCGACAAGGTGACCCTCTCTCACTGCGATAAAAACCCTGACATTGAATTCCATCGCGATCTCCTGCAGACGGGCGTACGGCTCGAATACGACCAACACTTTCGTTACCTTCGTCGCCAAGAAAAGTGCGCCACCTTCGCCTTGGCTGCAACCTTGTCCGAAGATTTCCCCACGCAGCTCGTGGTGGGAATGGACCTTGCTCGCAACGAGTATTGGAATGGCTACGACGGCGCGCCCGGCCTTGCCTGGCTGGTGTCTGAGCTGCCTAACTTGCTATACAAGTCGGGCGTATCAAACGAGGCGATACAACGAATAACCACACTTAACGCACTTGAGGCCTTTTCCTTTTCTGCCCTTTAAGAGGACTGCAAAATCATGGACAAAAAAGCACTTCGAACAACGGTGATTGGCAGCTACCCCTTTCCAGGCTGGTTGGAATACGCGTCACAGAACCTGGGAGAATTCGGAGCAGCCGACATCAGCGAAATGCAAGAAGACGCCACAATCGCAGCCGTTCACGATCAAGTCGTTGCGGGACTCGATGTGATCACCGACGGTGAGCAGTCGCGACTGGACTTCAATCTCTCGTTCTATGGCTATCTAAACGGCATCGATCTGGAGTCGGCATCGCCGCGTCGCTGGGGCCCGCCGGCTCATGACCAGCGCGGCAAGCATGCCATCATCGGCGAACTAGCTGCTCCCAACGGGCTGGGCGCCGTAGAGGAGTTCAAACGGCTCCAGAAAGTTGCCGCCGGAATCGTCCCCGAGGGGGTCACCCTCAAAGCCAGTATCCCTGGTCCCTTTACGCTGTCGGGGCGACTCCTGCCGTGCCAGGCTTACCCGGATCGCTACGCCATCACCGAGGCACTGTTGCCGATTGTTCGTGACGAAATTACTGCCCTCGTCGAAGCTGAGTGTCAGGAGATCTGCGTCGACGAACCCTCGATGAGCTGCTACGCCCACAAGGAAGACACCAAGCGGTTTGTTGATATCTTCAACCGCACTGTCGAACCAATTGTCGGCAAAGCACGCACGTGTATGCACATGTGCTTTGGTAACTTCAAGGGGCGAAGCGTCGGCGGCAAACGACCTGAGTGCATGTTCCCCGACTTCTTAGATCTGACGGTCGACGAAATGCACCTGGAAATGGCAACGATGAACTTCACGCCATTGCACCTGATCGAACAAATCACTGCTCGAGGTATCGACGCGGTCGTGGGGGTGATCGACGTCAAGAGCTACTACATCGAGTCGCCTGAAGACATTGCGGCAAGAGTAAGAGCAGCCTTGAAGTACGCCCCCCCCGAACGCCTTGGTTTTGCTCCAGACTGCGGGCTGAGCCAGACCGCCCGTTGGGCCGCCCGAACGAAGCTGGCCAATATGGTCTCCGGTGTTCGCCAAGTCCGCGAGGAGATGAAACTTTGAAACTCATTCAACCCGTTCAACAGCACGAAGCACTACTGGCCGACATTGCCGATGCTCAGCCAGGCGAGGGCGTTTGTGTCTGGTGGCTGGGACAAAGCGGTTTTTTGGTTAAATGCGAGCAGGGCCAGGTACTGTTTGACCCGTATCTTTCTGATTCGCTGACCAAAAAATACGCCGAGACCGACAAGCCCCATACTCGGATGACAGAGTTAGCTATACGGCCAGGAGAACTACGCGGGATCGACGTGGTCACCTCCACGCACAACCACACCGACCACCTAGACGCTGAAACACTTCAACCGCTTATTTCGACGAACCCCGACATCGCGCTCGTCATACCTGAGGCGAATCGTGAATTTGTGGCCAAGCGACTCGATTGTCCTCTCGACTGGCCTGTTGGAATCTCCGACGGCGAGTCGGTCACACTAAATAAAATCATCGTGAACGCGATCCCGGCCGCCCACAACGAAATAGATCGCGACGACCAAGGACGCTGCAAATACCTGGGCTATGTTCTTCAACTTGGCAACACCTCGATCTACCACAGCGGCGATACACTTCTCTATTCCGGAATGGCAGAGCAGCTTGGGAAATTCGACATTGATCTGGCTATCTTACCAATCAATGGCATTCGATCCGAGCGTTGTGTCTCGGGCAATCTATTTGGCGACGAGGCGGCACAACTCGCGCATCAAATCAGCGCACGGCTTGTAGTTCCCTGTCATTACGACATGTTTACATTCAATACCGAACCGCCAACCCTGTTTGTTAAATCTTGCCAACGACTTGGACAGTCGCATCGGGTCCTGCGCTGCGGAGAACGTCTAGACCTCACAGAAAAGGCATAAAATCCATGGCGAAACACCGTATCCTAGGAATAGACTTCAGCCACATGCACATGGGCGATCTATTGCGTCAAGTGGGCGAACATCCCGCTGCAGAAGTGGTTGGAGCACTGCACCATGATTCCAACACGCCTCGAGAAGTGCTCGACCGCCTGGGGCTTCCCCTATCTCTAATCCACACCGACTGGGAAACCTGCCTAGCAGAAACCCAACCAACCGTTGCTGTGCTGTGCGCCCCAACCGCCCAGCATTGCCAGTGGGCGCTGAAAGCTGCCGAGCGTGGAATACATCTGCTAATCGAAAAGCCCTTCGCCTCATCCGTCCAGGAAGCCGACTCGATCATCAAGGCTTTCCAAGCTGCCGGTAAAAAACTGGCCATCAACTGGCCGTTGGCCTGGTACCCAGTGCACCGTGGCGCGAAACAACTGGTCGACGAGGGTCTGATTGGAACACTCGTCAACCTTCACTACTACGACGGCAACCGCGGACCTCTGTTCCATGCCATGGACAAAATCGAACTCGACGTCAAAGACCCGACTCTGCAGAAACAAGAGAGTTGGTTCTACCAGAAAGATCACGGCGGCGGTTCGTTGTTTGACTATCTTGGTTATGGATCGACACTTGCTACCTGGTTTAATAATGGCGCAATGCCACTGGAGATAACCAGTGTTGTTGATCAGCCGCCGGGATTGGAAGTCGACGAACACTCGGTAACCGTCGCTCGCTACGAGACCGGGCTGTATAAGTTCGAGACGCGCTGGGGAACATTCACCGACCCCTGGACACATCAGCCGGCACCAAGGTGCGGGTTCGTGCTGTGTGGTACCGAAGGAACAATCTGCAGCTACGATTTCGCCGACACCTTGCAGGTACAGACACACAGCAAACCAGAAGGCTATGAAATCCCGATCGCATCTCTCGACTTAGCAAACTCCAATCCGATCTCCTATTTCTTGCGTTGTATCGATGAGGACCTGGCAGTTACGGGCCCTCTATCGCCTGGTATCAGTCGAGCAGGTCAACAGATTGTAGATGCCGCGGTGGAAAGCGCCACGACGAAGCGGTCGATTGAGCTAGATACTGCCACTAGCGCCACCACCTCTGTTGCCTAAGTCGACCTCCCCGTCACCACGAAAAAGGGACCTCATGTCGCAACAAGATGAAAAGAAAGCGACGAACACGAACTACGCGTTGCAGTCGAAGTCGTCCGGCACGGCTCTCAAACTTCCCGACCTCGATTACCGTCCCGCTCGCACAGATCATTACCAACCCAAGATTGGCCTGATTGGCTGTGGTGGGATTTCCGCAGAGCACCTCAAGGCTTACCGCAACGCCGGCTTCGAAGTCGTCGCCTTTGCAGACCAGCAGCCGGAGAAGGCCACTCAACGTCGCGACGAATTCTACCCCGACGCCAAGGTCTATCCCGACAGTGCCAGCTTGCTCAGCCAGGCTGACATCGACATTGTCGATATCACAACGCATCCGCAAGATCGCGAAGGGTTGATCGAAGACGCCTTACGAGCAGACAAGCACGTCCTAAGTCAAAAGCCATTTGTTACGGACCTGGAAGTCGGCCGACGGCTTTGTCAACTAGCCGACGAGAAAAACCGCTTACTCGCAGTGAATCAGAATGGTCGCTGGGCTCCATGGGTAAGTTGGATGCGGGCTGCGATTGCAGAAGGCCTGATAGGAGAAGTTGCAAGTGTCGACGCGCTAATCGCCTGGGACCACACCTGGGTAAAGGGCACGCACTTCGAAAACTTTCCCAGCCTGGTTCTCTACGACTTCGCCATCCACTGGTTTGACATGCTTCATTGCTACACCCGTGGCCAGCGCGCACTCGAAGTCTACGCAACCACTACTCATGCTCCTGGCCAAAATGTGCAACCGCCCTTGCTGGCTCAAGTGTCGGTTCAACTTGAACACTGCCAGGCAACTTTAGCCTTCCGAGGTAGTAGCCTATGGGGTCCCGTTAATCAAACCCATATCACCGGCTCGCAGGGAACTTTGCATAGCCAGGGCGAAGGACTGGAAGAACAAACGATTACGGTTTCTTGCGAGGAAGGGCAGGGCTCTCCCCAGCTCGAAGGGAGTTGGTTTCCCGGGGGGTTTGATGGAGCGATGAGCGAATTGATCTTCTCCATTGACCAACAACGGCAACCCACAAACAGCGGACGAGACAACCTCGCTGCACTCGAATTCTGCTTTGCGGCCATCCGAAGTGCCGAATCAGGCAAGCCCGTGGCAGTGGGAGAAGTGTCGCGACTCAAGCCTGCATGGATCAACCCCACCAACTAGTGCATGATGCACGTACGTGTAGCGGTCGTTTTCACATGTTTCACAGTCTGAATCGACGAAAAAACCGCCATACATAGGCGACGAGCGCTCTAGAATAGCTCTTGGGAAACCGTATTTCCGCTAAGGAGTAGCTTTGAATTTCGAATCCGTGAAGAACTCTGTGCTGTGTATACTCTGCTTGACGTTTTATGTTGCGCTGAGTTTGCCACGCACCGAAGCTGCGGAACCAATTCGCTTGAGGGTACTGAGTTACAACATTCATCATGCTGAGGGTGTTGATCAAAAGTTGGATCTCCAGCGGATCGCTCGTGTGATCTTGTCCGTCAAACCGGACGTGGTGGCGCTACAGGAAGTTGATATTCAAGTGAAACGGACAGGCTCAGTTGACCAGTCGTCTGAACTTGCTCGGCTGACTAACATGCATGTTGTCTTTGGCGCAAATATCGAGCTACAGGGTGGTCACTACGGAAACGCAGTGCTGTCTCGCTTCCCAATCATTCACCACAAGAACCATCTGCTGCCAAATTTCAACTCTGGCGAACAGCGAGGCGTCGTTGTCGCCGGCATCAAAATAACCAACCAAACTGCACCACTCCTGCTGCTGGCAACACACCTCGACCACCGCCGGGATGATCGGGGACGGATTGCATCCGCGAAAATAATCAACAAGCTGATCAACCAGCAGCCACAGCAACCAGCTTTGCTCGCCGCCGATCTGAACGATGTCAGGGGCAGTAAAACACTGCGGGAGTTGGAGACGATGTGGAAACACACTGCTGACAAACATCTGGCCACATTCCCTGTCAGCGAACCCCAGCGTCAAATCGACTTCATCTTGTGTCGACCAGACAAGTGCTGGAAAGTGCTCGAGGTCTCAGCGCTCGACGAAGCAATCGCGTCGGACCATCGAGCTGTTTTCGCCCAACTGGAATTTCTGCCAGACGACAAACCGTAGTCGCTTGCTCATTGTTATCAGAACCGCTGCGTCACTATGTCGCTGGCTTCCCAGCCATAGCGTACACTTCTCGCAGACAGCTCGCTACCACTGGGTACATCAATTTGTGCCCCTGGTGCATAAGCGAGCCATTTGCCCTGGTCCACACGGTAGGCAATGGACGCACCTTGAGTTGCCGGCTCGATTACCGCTTGACCATTACCGACCGTTCGAATTTGCGGCAGATCAGTCACCGGCTGTACGCCGTCGGGCCAGAACCGATAGGCCATTTCCAGCTCCAGGCCATCGCTCGTGTCGCCCACACGAGCTAGCCAGGTATCCATTGCCGCACTGAGTCGCCGGAGCGTGTCGGCGAATTCAGGGTCGCCAGCAAGGTTCTTGACCTCGTGGGGATCGCTCTGCAGATCGTACAGCTCTACACGAGGCCGCGGATCGAACCAATACTGCTGCTGTGCATTGAGTTTCCCACCCTCCGACAGCTCCCACAGTTCCCGCATGATTGCCTGCTGATCCCGGTAGGCCAAATGGGTCGCACCCGGCTTGTCGGGCACGTAGTTGCGTAAATACTTATAGCGATCGTCACGTACGGCACGTTCGCGAAACACGTGTTCGTCCAGCCGATCCTTGGCGGCAAAAACGTACTCCCGCTTTGTGTCTTTGTCGACGAGAACAGGCTTGCCGTGCAAGTGGTCGGGGAGCGGCACGCCGGCCAGACGGAGCACACTGGCGGACAGATCCAGGAAGCTGACCAGCTGCTCGTCAACGCCTCCGGGTTTCACCCAGTCAGGCCGATACTTTTCGGGCCAGACAACAATCATGGGCACTTTGATGCCGCTGTCGTAAAGCTCGCGTTTCGACCTCGGCAAGCCATCGCCGTGATCCGTCGTCCAGAGGATGATCGTGTTATCCAAAAGACCGTCGGCCTCCAATCGGGCGAGCACACTACCGGCATACTTGTCCATGGTATGAACGTTGTCGTAATGGCGCGCTAGGTACTCTCGTACCGTGGGAGTGTCTGGATAATACGGCGGCACGATCACATCCTCAGGGTTCGTGATCTGCTCGAGACCTTTCTTGCGATTCGGGTAAACGTGCTTATCGAAGACCTGACTCTCGTGTGTCTGTGGAAGATTAACCAGGCCAAAAAAAGGCTGGTCGGGTCGCTTGCCTTTCCACTGCGGTTCTGGGGTTTCTGAGTCCCAGATTGTGAACGGGCCTGACCCGGGTGCCCAGGTACTAAATTGATAATCAAGCTTGCGGCTTGTGAAGGTGAAGTAACCGGCTCGTCGTAACAATTCCGGATAGGCCTTTACCTCGGGTGGTGGTACCGCGAGATAAGATGCCTCACCAAACGTACTGGACCGCATGTGCTGTGCGCCAATCGAGATCTGATACATCCCTGTGATATGAGCAGCACGGCTAGGGGCGCAAACACCTGCGGTTGTGAAGACATTGGGGTACCTGACACCGCGCGCCGCCAGCGCATCCAAATTCGGTGTGCTTGCAACAGGATCTCCGAAGGCGCCGATTCGCGAGCTCAAGTCTTCGGCCATCAACACAATAATATTTGGACGGTCACCGACTTGCTGAGCGGGCTCAGATGCTTCGGACGGGAAGCCAGTCGACACTAGCACTAAGGACAGCAGAATTTGACGCATGATGAGACCTTGGGCGGTTTGATTGTCTACCATGTCGGGGATTTAGTCCCAGAAACTCTCAAATCTGCTTAGCTTAAACAATCCAACATTCGACGAATGCGTCTTGGTTTGGGTGCTCGCGGGGACAATAGTTCGATAGCAACATCGACACTTTCGACAAATAAGATTCATTCGTCCACTTCTATGTAGTCATGGGAGCCTTGATTAAATTGGGCACGTTGTCTTCACAACCGTGCGAGATACACTCAACCACCACGCAAGAACCAGCTTCCGCGTAGGGGATAATGTCCCCTGGCATACTCTTATTATCGATGAATAGACCAATCGATTCGCCTTCATTTGCGCAGCGCACGCGGATCTCGTACTCTGCATTGCGACATCGCCGATGCACCACAAATGATCCGATTTCACGTGTTATCTTTGGCCGGATGCGAAGTCCATTGTGCTCGGGACGCACTCCCAGCAAGTATTGTGTGATCGCGACGTAGTTCCAGGCTGCTGCACCGGTTAACCAGGAATTCTTAGCTTGCCCGCTATACGGGGCGTCGGGACCCGCGATCATCTGGGCGTAAACATAAGGCTCTGCCCGGTGTGTCTGCTGCAGAGTGTCACGAAATGCAGGAGCAATCCTTCTGTAGTAGTCGTAGGCGCGATCGCCGTGTCCATGCATTGCGTTGGCTATAATAATCCATGGATTATTGTGACAGAAAACGCTCGAGTTTTCTTTGTAGCCTGGGGGGTAAGAGGTGATCTCGCCCAACTCAGGGCGATAACGTGTGTAAGCTGGGTGGTGCAAAACGATTCCGTTGGGCGATGCGAGACGCTTGTCTACCATCTCCAAAGCTTTCGAGCAGAAACCCTCTTCTTCACCAATACGGGCCATGCAACAGAAGCCTTGGGGTTCGACGAAGATCTGCCCTTCAGCGTTCTCTGCGCTGCCCACTGGACGACTTGTGGCATCGAAAGCTCTCAGAAACCATTCTCCGTCAAAACCATGTTCCATTACGGCATCTCGCATGACAGCGACTTCCCTCGATACACGTCGGGCTTCGTCGTCTCTCCCGAATTTCTGCAGGAGAACTACAAACTCATTCCCGACAAAAACTATCAACCCAGCAAGAAAAACCGACTCCGCTACCGACCCGTTTGTTTCACCAGTGGTTTGAAAGGACTCATCCGGATTCGTAGAGTGGCAATTGAGATTGAGGCAATCATTCCAATCCGCGCGACCAATAAGCGGTAGCCCGTGGGGTCCGCGGTTGCTAGCGACGTAGTCGAAGGCTCTGTGGAGATGGTCAAGAAGCGAAAAGCTCTGGTTTATGTCGTTGTCATAGGGTGTAAGCTCGTCAAGCAGACCGTAGTCGCCAGTCTCTTTGGTGTATTCACACACTGCTAAGACTAGCCAGAGAGGGTCGTCGTTGAATCCCGAACCTATGTCATGATTTCCTTTCTTAGTCAGCGGCTGGTACTGATGATACGCAGAGCCGTTGGGAAGTTGTGTAGCGGCGAGATCGAGGATCCTCTGCCTCGCGCGCTCTGGAACCATGTGAAACACTCCGAGAAGGTCTTGGTTGCTGTCTCGGAATCCCATGCCCCGACCAATGCCCGACTCGTAGTAGCTCGCGCTCCTCGAAAGATTAAAAGTTACCATGCACTGGTAGGGGTTCCAGTCGTTGACCATTCTCGCTAATTTGCGATCGCTCGTTTCCAATCGGTAGTGGCCTAGCTGATCGTTCCAATGTTGCTTGAGCAATTTAAGCTCAGCCTCGACTTGCTCAGGAGACCTGAGGGACTCGAGAGTCTCTTTCACGGGAGTCTTATTGATGACTCCCGATGGAAGCCACTTCTCCTGCTCTTCGTTCTCAGCATAACCAAGTACAAATACATAATCCTTGCTCTCGCCCGGTGCGAGGCAAACCTCTAGGCAATGCGAAGCGATCGGAGACCAGCCACTAGCGTGAGAATTGCGAGGGATCCCCTCCACAACTGCCTCTGGTGCGTCGAGACCTTGATATGGCCCTACGAAGGCCTCGCGCGACGTGTCATATCCGGCTATTTCATGGTTAACGTGGAAGTATGCGAAATGGTTTCTCCGTTCTCGGTACTCCGTAATGTGGTATATAGTCGAACCCTCGACTTCCACTTCACCGGTGCTGAGATTGCGTTGGAAATTAGTCATGTCTTCCAGCGCGTTCCAGAGGCAAAACTCTATAAATGAGAACAACTTCAGCTTGCGCGGTCGTGACCCCTCGTTCCGCACAGTCACCTGCAACACCTCGGCGCTGCGTCCCAGTGGAACGAAGGCTAAGAGCGACGTCTTGATATCCGATTGACAGGACTCGATCAGCGAGTACCCAAAACCATGCCGACATTGGAAGCTATCCAGCGGACGCCGGACTGGAGCGTGGCCAACGGACCAGTATTTTCCATCCTCTTCATCACGTAGATAAAAGTACCTACCATTCGAGTCGAGCGGGATGTTGTTGTAGCGGTAGCGAGTCAATCTACGCAGCCTAGCGTCCTGAAAAAAACAGTACCCTCCCCCAGTATGCGAAAAAAGAGAGAAAAACTCTTCACACCCCAAGTAATTTATCCAGGGACTAGGTGTGTTAGGAGTCGTGATGACGTACTCCTTGTTCACATCGTCGTAATGTCCAAACTGCTTCTCTGTCACGCTTGTAGCCTCTCTTCAGTGCTGCTTGGCAGGCAGTCGTACCAGGTGTATTTCAGGATTCCTGACGTCGCAACGATAACGCCGAGCGCTATCGCAGCAGCAGTCCAGTTACGGATCACAATGTAAATCGGCAGCGCGATGAAGGCCGTTTGCCAAACAACCCCAACACAGACATTCATAGTATCCCAATAGAAACGGTTATTTCGTTGAAGGTCGGGATACTCTTCAACGGCAGCTTGATGAACCGGGTTCCACCAACCCCACGGCCGAGTCCTCCGGTAGAATTCGACCAAAGAAGATCGTTCTGTGGACTTTGTAAGCAAGCTGCCGGCTACCGAACCGAGCGCGGAAACTAGCAATAGGGCCGGAAAGGCTTGCAGGGGTTTTACGTCGGGGATCGCAAGCAGAGCGATCGCTCCGGCTATTCCTGAGGCCATACCCCAGAAGTAGCCATACCCGTTGAGACGCCACCAATGCCACTTCAGAACATTTGGTGCCGCATACCCACCCCAGAGCGCTGCGACGATCCACTCGGTCGCTACGTGTACCGAGGGCGTGAAGAAGCCCGCTCCGCACCCGACAATAACTATCCCGAGCGAAGAGAGGTAGCTGGCTCGCAACAACTCTCGGTTCGACGCGTCAGGACGAAAATAACGCTTGTATACGTCGTTGACCAAATAGGCCGCCGCTGCATTGAGAGTCCCTGCAAAAGTTGACATAAAAGCTGCAAGCAACCCAGCGATAACGAGTCCGGTGAGCCCAATCGGTACATAGTCGCGGATGACCAAAGGCAATACCAGTTCAAGGTCAAGCCGCTCATTCTGAATGACTTCTCCACTCAGGAGAGTCAAAGCCAACACTGCGATGCCGGCAACCATGAAATATCTTGGCGAGAATATCGCCACAGATACAAATCCGCTCATCATCGAAGCTTCTCTATCGTTCTTCGACGCAAGAATACGTTGCATGTCGTAGTTGGGTGCAGGGCCGGCCGCACTAACAAGTACCCCTTTGAATACCATCATTAAGAAGAACGCACCGAACATTTCAAATCCGTCTTCGGAGATCTTCTGTTGTACGATCGGGAGGACTCCTGACCAGTCGACATCGAGTTTCCAGCCGAAACTGATGTTGGACCAACCCTCTGGGATCGCAGCGGCCAGCATCTCGGGCGACACCTGTTGCATAGCGATTAGACCGATAGCTATGCTGCAGACCAACATGATGATGAACTGGATTAAGTCAGTCACTACGACGCTGTAGAGGCCGCCGAGAATTGTGTAGAGCGTCGTAACGGCGATAATGATCAACGCATAGGTGTTGGGAGAACAAGTTTCTGGCAACAATGGGCCGGCGAACTTCGCGATGCCAACGAAAGCGTAGCCTGTGAAACCAATCACGCTGACCAGAGCGAAAAGCACGACACTAATGCGCGACGCTTCGGCGCCACGGTCGTCACCAAAACGAAGAGTGATCCACTCCCCGCCGGTGAGCGCACCCGAGCGTCTCAGCCAAGCCGAGAGATAGACCATCAGGAATATTTGGTTGAATACGGGCCAAAGCCAGGGGATGAAGATGCTCTTGAGGCCGTAAACGTAGAGCAAAGTCACCAACCAGATTGTCCCCGAGATGTCGAACATCGATGCTGCGTTCGACATGCTCAGCAGCCACCAGGGCATCCGGTTGCCGCCCAGGAAGTAATTCTCAAGGTCACCCCGCGCCCAACGCTCGACCACAAAACCTATCGCAACCATTCCGAGCAGATAGCCAATCAAGATCACGATGTCGAGGCTGTGAAGAGTCATTTTTCTATTGAACCTGCGACCATACTACGGCGATTTGCCTTCGTCTAATGTTTCCTCTTCACCGCTTAGAAATCCTGCCATTGCATAGACGAGCGCGCCGTTCCAATTGATCGCAATTTCATTGGTTTTGTAGTTCGTATTGCTATCTTCCCAATCGGTTGCCTTGGGCCAGCCACCTCCTACCAAGTAACCGGGGATTGGTCGTTCGATGCCATCCGCTGTGCACTGGCAATCGTGTGGGAAACGCGGTGGATCAGCGCCAAGACCTGTAACGAACGACCTGCCATAGACATTTCTTCCAAAGAGATAGTTGAGCACGTCAAGTGTTCCGTTCTTGTAACGTTCATCTTCGGCCAATTCGTACGCGACCATCAGATTCATCGCGCTAAGTGCCACCGAGCCGTTACAACCCCAGTGGTAGTCATTGCCTAGCGTTCGCCCGTAACAGTGATCCTTCGCAGTTCGAACTAAGTGATCAGCAGTGAAAAGTGCTTGTTGCTTGACGAGTTTCTGGAGGCGAGAATCCGATCCGGGCAGGTTGGATCGCAAATAGGCTAAGAGGCCTAGATTTTCCGGTGTACTCCATTGCCAATTGGCCTTCACCAAGCCACCGGACAGCTGGCTTTCTTGCACCAAAGCTGCAATTCTAGTTTCAACGTCTGTGAGATATTCGCGTCGGCCCGTTGATCGCCACATCTCGGCAGCCGCCCATAGCCGATAACCTGAGTCTCTTGATTTGTATGCACCCGTCTTGAAGGCACTCAAATCAGGAGTGATTTCTTCCGGATGTTGTTGCAAGAAAGCGAAACTCCGTACCGCTGCCTCCAGGCAGGTTTTGGCAAACACGGGGTCATAGCTCTTGAAGCTGCGGCTGGCTTTGGCCAGCACGGCGACGAAACTAGCCGTCGCAGCGGTTCCAGCGGGGCTAAAGTACCTTGTGACCTTTTCCTCGTTTGGCATCATGAACTTGGAGAATTTCTGCGTGGAGAGCTTGTGAAACACACTCCCGTCTTCCGCCTGCATTTTAAGGATCCATTCCAACTCCCAGCGAATCTCATCGAGATAATCGGGGGTGTTGTTATTGCTCTCCGGGATTTCGAGGACAAGCGGTCTGAGACGGTCGCCAAATTGCTCCCAAGCATCGAGCATCACGCCAACCGTAAACGCGGCATTCAGGGTGTATTTGTTGAAGTCCCCGGCGTCGTGCCACCCACCGACGCCGTCTTTGTGTTCTCCAGGCACTCCGGAAAGACTCAACTCTCCGTCATTCAGGTGGCACGCGGCATGGCCAAAATTGTCATCCCCTCGCTTTAGTGAGACCGTGGTACCACAGCGCCATAGGTGCATCGCATGACAAACGTCACAGAATGCATTGTCGTAAGCAGTTGGCGAAACTCGTATTGACTTAGTTGTTGGGGAGCCTTCAAACCGCAACTCGTAATAACCGGGCGTTCGAATCGCTGAACAATCGGCAATGAAAACCCGCAATGATGTATCTGGGTCGACTTCTGGCCCAAGGCAATCCCCTTGGAGAACGACATTGTCACTTCCTCGTTCGACCAGCGAAAATCTTAATTTGGGAGCCTCGGCCTGGATTGTAATGATCTTAGGGGCCCCCGGCAGATACCCGACGCTATTGTAAGCGACCTGGTCAATACTTATTTGTTCCGGCTCTGAACCAGGAGATTCGAGAATGCAGACCAGTGGCAAAGCAGCACTAGCGCAAAGAAGTAGATTATGGAGTTTGATGAGCATAGGCTTGATGCTGGACTATCGGCTATGGGTGGCGACAAGAAGGCCCGCGTCCGATAAGGAGTTGGATAGGACAGGGGCGAAGTACTACCTATTCAATATGGCAATTATAGCAGTTATGCCACCGGTGTCATAGGTATTGCGAGCTATAATCGGGATGTATCGGGATAATTTTAAATTCTACAGACTCAGCAGTCCGGTAACTTAAGCGATGATTTGGACCTGCATGTGGCGGCCAAGGCAGAGCCCCCGCTGAATTGACATTAGGCACCACGTGGTCTAAAATGACACCGATGTCATACATGATGGCAGTATACAATACGTTCTGTAGTAATATGTTAGTGTTGAGTCCTATTGAAGCCCCCAGAGCCAGTCTTTCTTGCTGCTAATACTGTCAGATGGCCGGCTTACTTTGGTAGAACCCCAGGAAAATGCATGTCCGTTACGATTTACGAGATCGCTGAAAAAGCAGGGGTCTCGAGTTCGACAGTCGCCCGCGTTTTACGCGGTGACGTAAAGGGCACATACCGACGCAGTGCCGAAAACGCTGACCGGATTCGTCGAATTGCTGAGGAACTGGGGTACCGGACAAACGCACGTGCAAGGGCATTTTCACGAGGCCGCACCCATGGCATTGGCCTGCTCTACACGAACGACGCTTGGATCTTTGAAGGCGTTAATACCACGGTAGTAAACAGTCTGGTAAGGAGCTTCCAAGACGCAGGATACCACCTCACATTAACCCCTGTTGACGATAGCAGGTCCTGGGAAGAGGTCGTGTTGGGTGGTCAGATCGATGGCTGTGTGATATTTCAAGTCTTGCCCGAATACGTCACCGAGGCGATCAGCGACCTCAAACTTCCATTAGTATTACTCGGCGATGACTCTGACCAAACCTGCTCTCATGTGGTCGTGGATGATTACGCTGGAGGCTACTTGGCCGCCAAGCACCTGGCCGGCCTCGGTCACAAGAAGATCGCCTTCTATGTGCACGAATCAGTTAAGCCGCATTGCAGCATCGAGCAACGCCGCGATGGAATCCAATCAGCTATGGGCGATGCTGGCTTGGGAGAAGCCATGTGGTTGCTTGGCCCAGAAGAAGATGCCGTCAACCGAATTATTCACGGAAACGTGCGGCCCACAGGTGTGATCTGCTACAGCAATCTCGAATCAACACTCTTAATGCATGCGATGTGGCAGTATGGCGTATCGGTCCCTAATCAGCTCAGCCTAGTCGGCTTCAACGATCTCTTTGCCACAAAGCATATGACACCTCCGTTAACTACCGTTGGATTCGATGCGAAGAAGATAGGTAAACTTGGGGCTCAGATTCTCCTCGACACGATCGATAACGAAGCGATCGACTGTAAACCACAAGGCAAGATCATTAAACCTAAGCTTATTGTACGTGGTTCGACCGGACCTGCCGTCGAGCGAGATTGCCAATAGTTCTCACAGCCATGCTGATGTACGTGAGAAGCATGTACACTCATCTGCCGAGAAAAAAACACGCGATTGTGCCGAATACTTATAGTGAACTAGCCCCGCTCGTTCTGTGAACCGAAATGCTGAGCACAACATCACGCGGCAGTCATCCAACAAGTGATCGCGAGAGAAGGTGGCATGGGATGATCCGAAGATCGGCTCAATCCGTCCGTCCGTCGAACCTGGCGATACCGATGTGGATCGGTGTTGTAATTGCTTGGCCTGGCATCGCTCAGCCTGCCGAGCCGATTACGCGACCGAACGTCCTGTTTGTCGCAGTAGATGATCTCAAACCAGTATTAGGATGCTACGGGGACACAACAGTCCAGACTCCCAACATCGACCGCTTGGCCCAGCAGGGCACAGTATTTCTCAATGCCCACTGCCAGCAGGCGGTCTGTGGGCCGTCTCGGGCAAGCCTACTTACTGGCCTGCGGCCAGATCACACCGGTGTATGGGATCTCAAGACAAAGATACGCGATGTAAATCCCAACATAATAACCCTGCCGCAATACTTCAAACAGCACGGCTACGAGACGGTTGGGCTCGGCAAGGTTTTCGACTTTGGCACTGTTGACAGCGGAGAACAGAGCGACGCGATATCATGGAGCCGCCCCTATGTGAACCCTCAGTTAAATGATGATCTCGCCTTCGGCCACTACGATCCTGAGTTCGTTGAATACTGTCGCATGAGGATCTCGGCTGAAGACAAAGTGAAAAAGAGGTGGGTAGAACTCTGCAAAGCCGTTGGAGGCATCCCACCTACTGAAGGAAGTGCAGACGTGCCAGATGCGACCTACAATGAAGGGATCTACGCCCAGTCTGCAGTTGAGTTAATCGAAGAGTTGGCTTGTTCAAACAAGCCCTTCTTTCTCGCAGTCGGTTTCCAAAAGCCACATTTGCCGTTCATAGCGCCAAAGAAGTACTGGGATCTGTACGACCGCAATGGGTTTCAGGCAAATACTCTCCAATCTGCCACTGTTGGTGCGCCGAGTTTCACTTACCAGGATTCATGGGAACTACGCAACGGGACTTACTCAGGCATTCCGAAAGAGGGAGATATCCCGATTTCGACTCAGCGCGAGTTGCTCCATGGCTATCATGCCTGTGTCTCATACGTCGACAAACAAGTTGGCCGATTGATTTATGCTCTGGAGGCTAGTGGTGTCGCTGAGAACACAATTGTCGTGCTCTGGGGGGACCACGGGTACCACCTTGGGGACCACGGAATGTGGTGCAAACACACCGAGTATGAGCAGGCCACTCGCTCGCCCCTAATCCTCTCCGTCCCGCAGATTAGATCGCAGGCCGTTGAGAGTCCCTCTCCGGTTGAGTTGCTAGATATCTTCCCGACGTTGTGCGAGGCAGCGGGTCTACCGGTCCCCGAACAGTTGGAAGGTGTAAGCCTACTGCCGATCCTGCAGGATCCGGATACCCTTATTAAGCCAGCTGCTGTCAGCCAGTACCAACGATTTGACGAAAGCGGCCCGATGATGGGTTACGCCTATCGGACCAAGCGGTATCGGTACATTGAGTGGGTCTCCAAGAGTTTTCGTGAGCAAGAGCACTCCGGTCCGATTGTTGCCCGTGAGTTCTATGATTATCAAGCTGATCCCTTCGAAATGCTAAATCTGATCGATGATCCAGCGTACAGAAACGCCGTGGCCGATCTCGAATCTATCGCCCGTGAGTTGGATCTGAGCGGAGCTCAATACGAGGACTCGACAATAAAGTATGGCCCCTGAATGAAATCGTTAGGCTTGCAACCTTCGTGCTCGGCGGCTTGCTGACCAACGGTCATCCTCACCCAGTTGCTTCATCAACTAGGGCTTTTTCTCCTGCCAGTGTTGCACGCCATTATCGCTCACCCACGCAGCCCCATGAACAGAGCATGCATCGCGCGAATCAACCTTCAGTAGCCAAGAAATGCCTAGTTTGAGATCTTCAGAATGGCCAACGGAAAAATCGCCGAACTCTTGGACGACATGATACCAATCCCACTTTGCTCTGTATGGAAAAACCTGGACAAGTTCTGATGCAACTAACGAAATAGAGGACCGTCGCATGTCCATTTTGAAAGTGCTGGTTGGAATCGCCTTTCTCATTGCAGGTAGTGCGAAGTTGGTTGGTGTGAAGCCGCTGGCCGATCAATTCGAGGAGTTTGGTTTGCCCAGGGGCATGATGGTTGTCGTTGGTGTATTAGAACTTGCTGGTGCAATAAGCCTGTTCATCAAGGATCTGGCCTCTTGGGCAGCAATTGGCTTGGTAGGATTAATGATTGGAGCTGTCGCCAACCATTTGAAGGCGAGGCACAAGTTCGACAAGCTCGCACCATCAATCGTGTTATTAGTGCTTACGGCAGTCCTCGGTTTCACGCTTTGGCATGCGAACTCTATGACAAAGTGAGACAGTGGAGAACTAACAAGAGAAGTGGCTGTCATCATAGGCGGCAATAGACAGTTAGGTTTGGCGACGTCTCATCTCTTTAAGGCCGAGGGAACTAAATTGATTATTCTTGGCCGAAACCAGAACTGGCTTTCCGAAGCTGCCGAGGCGCTTGCCGAAGACACGCTATCTCCGCAACCTTTTTCTATCAGGCAACATTGATCCAGGAATCTATATTCTTGATTGCCCACGGCTCACGTTGTTCACGGCACAGCATCGCGTTTGCTTCGTCATCACCGGGAAATGATTCCGTTACTGGATCCCAACGAAGCTTGCGTTCCAGCAGCATCGCAATATTACCGAGGTGGGAAACCGAGATGGTACGATGTCCGATTTCTGCTGGGGCGAAGGCGGGGCGACCTTCCTTGATTGCATCGGTAAAGTCCATGTGCTCTCCACCGCGCCCATCTGTGCGTGGTCGGCGCAACCGCTGTTCCTCAGACAACTCAGTTTCAAGCAACTCCGGGTGATTCGATCTCGCCGGCGATCGCCACCCACGTGTAAGTAGCCACCCGTCGGTTCCCTCGAATTTCAAACCGGGTGCATCGGTGAATAATTCCGTCTTCAACCCGGATTCGTAGCGGTAGTGAATCTTGAAGTTGGTGGCCGTATTCCATATCGCGGCCCCCGGCGGGAATTCACCTTTACCCTCCATTTCGACCGGCCCAGTCAATTCATTTCCCGTTGCCCAGTGCGCCAGATCGATCATATGAGCCCCCCAATCGCAGATGATGCCACCCGAGTACGCGGCATTCCAGCGGAAGTTGAAATGTACTCGCGAGGCACAATAGGGCATCAGTGGAGCTTGACCCTGCCACATCTCGTAGTTCAACTCTGGCGGGGGCGATCCAATCGTCGAATCAAGGGTCTTGCGCATCCGATTGCTTGGCGGCAAAAGGATCTTTACTTTCTTGATCTTTCCAAACACGCCTGCCTTAACCAACTCGACGGCTCGGATATACTCTTCTATCGATCGATTTTCGGAAGCAGTCTGAAAAACTAGTCCGGACTTCGCCGCCGTATCCGCCAGAATACGTCCCTCCTGAATCGTGATTGAAAGCGGCTTCTCACAGATGACATGTTTGCCGGCTTTGATCGCCATCAACGCAGGTATAACGTGCCAGTGATCGGGTGTCGCAATATGAACCGCATCGATCTCTTTTCGATTGATCATTTCACGAAAGTCACTGAACGTATCGCAGCGATAGTCCCGCCCAAACTTCTCTGAGTAGTATTTGTTGACCTTCTTCTCCGCATTCGCCATGTGCGTCGAATCGACATCGCACACTGCCACGACCTGTTGGTCTTCGTTGGCGAACATTCGATCCAAGTTCCACTCAGTTCCGTGCCCGCCACAGCCAATGAGACCCATGGAGATGCGGTTACTTGGTGCCACGGTTCCCACTCCGCCCAACGCCGAGGCAGAAATACAAATGGGCGTAGCCACCGCCGTAGCCATTCCCTTGATGAAACGACGGCGGCCGATTCCCTCTTTCGAGCTAAGCATAAGAATGTCCTCTATTCACCACTGGGCTTAGAATTCTTCGATGAATATGTTTCGAAATTGAACTAGGCTGGAGGCGTTGTTGTACTTTCCGTCTTCCCCTTTGCCGCCATGATGTTGCAGCCCGATGGGGCCTCTCGCTGGAATTCCGGGCAATTGAGCATTATCAATGACCGTTTTCCCGTTGAGGCTCACAGTAAGGCGATCTCCTATCATCGTGATGATGAACTTATTCCATTCGCCCACGGGGTTGTCCGCGTTGAGTACCGGTGTGACGGCGGCCCTTACTTCGGCCGGCATATTCACATCCATACGGTAGCCATAGACTTCGCCAGATCCGACTGGCCAGCACCAAATGTTACACTGTGACTTCACTTCCCCGCGCAGGAGAATACCAGAATCTGCATTTGGAGTCGGAGTCGTTACTTCTGTGCCGTTTTTGTCTCTCTTATGAGTACCATCGGCCAGGATCGTAGGTACAGGGTAGAGACCGTTGGTTTCTTTAATCCGCCATTCGACCTGCAACTGGAAATCTTCGAAGCTCTCCTTGGTCCAGAGATGTTTTTCATTATCTGGGGCTTGGCTCATGGCATCGCAGTCGATAACACCTTCGAGCACTTTCCAGTGTCCAACGCTTTCTGGGTGAACGTCCCAGTTATCCAAAGTATTGCCGTCAAACAGCGCCTCATAGCCTTCCGGGGCACAGTTTTCCTCGGCAACTAATGGAGGGATAGTGGAAAGGAGCACAGAGAAGGCAGCGACAATTGTGCGATTTGTTCTGTACGACATGTTAGAATTGTCTCCTCTTTAGTCTTACTCGACCGGATTCATGGGAGAATCGCCCGGGTCTGCGGGCTCCATGGTCATCACTGACCGCTGCCGTAAGGCAGAGCTGGAGAAAGTGCCAGCTAGAACGGGCTAATTTCCGGAGCCGAGGTCTTCTTAAATCGTGCGGAACTACTCATCCCACAGTGCCAGCATTGTCCTCATTAAACCGCTGGAACAGATTCATACGTGGTGGACACCCACAACAGCGTCCCTCCCTCCAACATGGGTGCCCTACCTCAAACCAATCGAAAGCACCTTTGCAAGAAGTCTTGCCGAACTCTGCATTGCTGATTGTCTGTATAGTGCGAGGGAACGCTCTTTGCTGCATTGCATCTCGAGAACCCTGACAGCCAGAGGTGACTGAGAATACGAGGTTTCACAACAAGGAATTATTGACACCGGTGACATTTCTGTCAACATTCGGTTCAGGCAATTAACATGTGGCGAGAAATCATGACTCGGCTAGTCACTCTCTACCGCTCTCAAGAAACCAAAAAAACAATGGGAAATCAAGGCGTCTTGGGCAAATGTCTCGCAGAGATCGGAAAAAATGCTTGACAAGGAACGTCGAGTTGTCTAAATTGACATCGGTGGCAGGTTGTTCGGAGGGACACATTACAGACTCAACTTTGAGCTTATCCACCTCAACATACTCTTATCGAAGGTGACTTTCAGAGTTTGTCGTATTTGATCCCTGAAACAAACTTTTCCTTTTTTCACCCGCAGGAGAGAAGCTCATGAATCCCATTCGTTATTGGTCGATCTTGTCGATCGCCGCAATCGCAGTCGCGTTTATTGCGACAGGAACAGGTTATGCTGTTCCACTATCGCCACATACTTTTTACGATTTTGAGGATGCTCCCAACGACGACGTAAGTACCTATCAACCAACGAATAACCCCGCAACTGCCCTTCCTTTCACTCTTACGCCATCGACAACGGGAGTCTCAAGTGGATCGAAGTCTTTGGAAGTAAACCGGACGATAACGGACCCGAATGGTGATCCGGGTACTCCATCTTTCTATGGAATGCTTATGGAGCTCAGTGACTTGAATAAATTCAGGTTGGGTCAGGCGGCAGACAATGGCGCCAACCTCGAGTTCGAATTGACGACGACCACGGCATCTTGGGGTGCCCAGACTTTTATGCAAATCTTCGTCGCTCTCAACATCGACGCTGGTTTCAATGCGACTGGTGCAGTATTTAAGCCTCATCTTGAGGGGCATCAAGACCCGAATACCGGAGCTGGTGTAGATCTGACCAGTACAGTCTCGTTCCCGATAAGCGCGTTTGGAGGTGTTCCCGGAGCATTGATCCAGTCATCCTCATTTGCTCAACTCTTCTTAGCAATTAACGCGAACAATAACTCAGACCACACAATTTTCATCGACAACGTACGTATTACGCCCGAGCCGACCACAGCATGCCTGGCACTGTTGGGCTGCTTAGGCATCGTCGTGCAACGTCGTCGGTTGACCGATGTAAGGCAATATCGTCGGCTCATCGAGTGATGCCTATGTGTATTGCCTTTAAAGAAAAGATCTTTTCTAAACTGGGAGGGGCGCGAAGCCCCTCCCAGTTGTCTTTCGCCCCTTTGTGCTAAGAGTGATCGCTTATGCATAACAACAACTCCTTGTCGTATCGTAGTGCTTATTGATCAGTTGTCGTAGCTGACAACTTCTCTTTGCTTTTTCACGACAAAGTTAATACTTAATGGTATTCTGCGGAGGTTGGCGCTTCTGATCGTCGGTTTTGTGTCGTACGCATATGAAATCGTGTCTTCAGAATTTTAGGTGCCTATTAAGGCTATGGGAGAATGGAAGTATGGCTAACACGGATTCCAGAGAAGCCAAGAGGCAATGGCTTGGAGTAGTGAGAGCGACCGTGCGGGTGATGGCGTGTGCTATGAGCCTGGGTGCGCTGCTTAGCCAGAGTAACGCGGCCGATTTCTTGCTTTCAGACTTCAATTCCGATCCGTTCAATTCCACCTTTGGCGGCTTCTCGCAGACCTCGGGGCCGCAGAAAACGCGGTTGACTGATAATGCCGATGGCCAGGGTGGGGCAATAGAAGTTGAATCTTTCGACTTGTCGACGTTTGCCAATGGCCGCTTCGTGGTCGATTTCACTCCGCTGCCTAACAACGGAGTCGACTTCTTTCAGCTGGAACTGACCGACTCGAACAACCTCAATGGGAGGTGGCAGGTGAATGTCGGCGGTTTGACGCCCAATGTGCCGGTGTCGCTCACCACGCTCAATGACCTGAATACACCCGATGACGTGTTCGACCTCAACACGTTCCAGTTCGTTCAAGATTTGCCTGACCTATCTCAGATCGTCGATTGGCGGATCGAAGGCCAGTTTGGCTCGCCACAACCATTCGACATCGAATTCGATAATCTGATTGTATCGACCACCGTCGGCCAGCCACCTCCGTACGAGGGTTTCGAGCCCAATGCACCGTGGCGCGCCGACGCAGTCACGCGGATCGATCAAAACCGCAAAGCGAATCTCGCAGTGCGCGTGATGACCGCTTCGGGCCAGCCTGTCTCTGGTGCTCAGGTGACTGTCGCCATGCAGGAGCATGAATACAAGTTTGGATCGGCACTAGAAGCCAGCCGCCTGGTGAGCAACACCACAGAAAACCAGGCTTATAAACAAAAGGCGGCAGAGTTGTTCAACGCGACCACCTTGTTTAACGCTCTGAAATGGCCGGCTTGGGAGGGAGATTGGGGCCCCAGTTTTACGCATCAGAAGGCGACCGACGCGCTCGACTGGGCGGCAAACAACGGAATGACAGCCCGCGGCCACACCATGGTTTGGCCCTCCATTCACGGCTTGCCGAATTTTATGGACGCGAAGCTCAACGAGTACAACGCCCCCGGCACCACACCCGCCCGTAAGGTCCAGTTGGAGCAAGAGATGCGACAGGCGGCGCTCGACCACATTGCCGACATCGGCGCTGTCACCGAGGGCAAGGTGGTCGATTGGGACGTGATCAACGAAATACGTGACAATCATGAATTGATGGACATTATGGGCGACTCGGTGATGGTCGACTGGTTCAACGCGGCTAGCAGCGGTAATCCTTCGTCCAAGTTATTTATCAACGAGTTCGACATTCTGGCCGCCTCGGGAAATACCGACAGCGCTAATCAACAGGTCTTATTCGACAAGGTGGATTTTCTGATCAACAATGGTGCGCCGATTGATGGTATAGGATTGCAGTCGCATTTCGACGACGGACGGCTCACCGGCCCGGAACAGATTTGGGAGATTCTAGATCGCTTCGATACACTAGGGCTCGGCATCAAGATCACAGAGTTCACGCACGAAACGGACGACTCGGATTTGAAGGCCCAATTCATGCACGATTTTCTCACCGCAGTGTTTGCCCACGAGGCGACCGACGAATTTATTCTCTGGGGATTCTCGGCGCTCGACATCGGACTGAAGGGTGTGTTGTTCGACGAGAATTTTGATCCATTGCCCAATGGCCAGGCGTTTCTCGACTTGGTCTACGGCGAGTGGTGGACCGATGAACAAGGCACAACCGATCCCAACGGGGTGTACAGCGAACGCGTCTTCCGAGGCGCGCACGACATTACGGTCGATTATCTGGGGAACACCTGGCAGGCCCAGCAGCAGGTAGGCGCCAACGGCCTGGAATGGGTCGTGGTAGTGTCCGATCCGGGCGACTTCGACCTCGACGGCGATGTCGATGGCCTCGATTTTCTCGCCTGGCAGCGTGGTGAATCGCCGAGCCCATTCAGCGCATCAGATCTGGCCGATTGGGAAACGAACTACGGCACAGTCGCCCTGACCGCAGCGGTGGCTGCCGTACCGGAGCCGGCAACGGTCTTGCTTTTGCTTGCCGGTGTTGTGTTCCCTGTGCGAAAAAGTGTTATCAGTAACTCGAGTGTCTCATAAGGCTCTGGGAGATTGGCTAGCATGGTTTCCAGAGAGACCATAACGCAATGGCTCGGAGTGGTGAGACTGATCGTACGGGCGATGGCGTGCGCCGTGAGCCTGAGCGCGCTACTGAGCGTGAGCAACGCGGCCGATTTCTTACTTTCGGATTTCAATTCCGATCCATTCAGTTTCACCTACGGCGGCTTCTCGCAGACCTCGGGAGCGCAGACAACGCGGTTGACCGATTTGACCAACGGCTGGGGCGCGGGAGTGGAAACCGAATCGCTCGACCTGTCGGCGTTTGTGGATGGCCGATTCGAAGTTGATTTCACATCCCTAGCAGCCAATGACGTCGACTTCTTTCAAATCAATCTAAACGATGCGAACAACCTCTCCGGGCGGTGGCAGGTGAACGTCGGCGGCTTAACGCCCGGCGTACCGGTAACACTCACCACGCTCAATACGCTGAATACGCCCGACTCTGTCTACAACAGCAACACGGGCCAGTTCGTTAGCGATTTGCCCGACTTCTCTCAGATTGTCAACTGGCAGATCACAGGCCAATGGGCGTCGCAGGAGAAGTTCGACATCGAATTTGACAACCTGAAGGTCTCGACCACTGCCGCGCCGCCTCCACCATATGATGGATACGAACTTCACGCACCTTGGCGAGACGAGGCGGTCACGCGGATCGATCAAAACCGCAAGGCGGACCTTGCAGTGCGCGTGATGACCGCTTCGGGCCAGCCGGTGTCCGGGGCAGACGTGACCGTACTAATGCAGGAGCACGAATACAACTTCGGCGCGGCGCTGAGGGCGAGCCACCTGGTGGGCAACACTGCCGAGGACCTTGCCTATCAGCAGAAGGCAGTGGAGGTCTTCAATTCAACTGCGTTGGTCAACGCGCTGAAGTGGAGGGCCTGGGAGGGGAACTTCGGCCCCAATTTTACCCATCAGAAGGCTCTCGACGCGCTCGACTGGGCGGCGGCCCAGGGGATGCCCGTCCGTGGGCACACGATGGTGTGGCCCGCCCACAGCCATTTGCCGACGTCGATGCAAGCGAAGCTCGACGAGTACAACGATGCGGCTACCACACCCGCTCGCAAGACCGAGCTGGAGCAGGAGATGCGTCAGGCGACGCTCGACCATATTGCCGACATTGGTGCTGTCACCGAGGGCAAGGTGGTTGATTGGGATGTGATCAATGAGATACGTGCCAATCACGAGTTGATGGACATCCTGGGCGACTCCGTGATGGTCGACTGGTTTAACGCGGCCAGTGCCGCCAACCCGTCGTCCGAATTGTATCTCAACGAGTACAGCATCCTGGCCGCCTCGGGCAATCCCGACAGTGCCAACCAACAGACCTTATACGACCAGGTAGATTTTCTGATCAACAACGGCGCGCCGATTGATGGCATTGGATTTCAGTCGCATTTCGACGACGGGCGGCTCACCGGTCCAGAGCAGATCTGGGAGATTCTCGATCGCTTCGATACGTTCGGTCTCGACATCAAGATCACTGAGTTCACGCACGAAACGGAAGACTCTGCTTTGCAGGCCCGTTTCATGCACGATTTTCTCACCGCCGTCTTTGCCCACGACGCGACTGACGCGTTTATTACCTGGGGATTCGCGACGCTCGACGCGGCGGGGCGTGAGCTGTTCGATGAGAATTTCGATCCATTGCCCAACGGCCAGGCGTTCCTCGACTTGGTTTATGGCGAGTGGTGGACCGATGAACAAGGCACAACCGATCCCAACGGAGTATTCAGCGAACGCGTATTTCGTGGCACACACGACGTCTCGGTCGACTGGATGGGCAATACCTGGCAGGCCCAGCAGCAGGTGGGCGCCAATGGGCTGGAGTGGGTCATCGTCGTGTCCGATCCGGGCGACTTCAACGCTGACGGCAAAGTCGATGGCACAGACTTTCTCGCATGGCAGCGGGGGGAATCGCCAAACCCATTTAGCGCTGCGGATCTGGCTGATTGGGAGGCGAACTATGGCGCAGTCGGCTCGCTTGCCTCAGCAGCGACTACTGTACCAGAGCCGGCAACAGTCGTGCTGCTCGGGTTGGGACTCTTGATCACGCTGCGCCGAGCGTGGTCCTTCCTACCCTAAGTAGCCAGGGGAGATACTACCACCCGCTGTTTCGGTCTCGTGTGGCGCGCCCGGTGCTCGCACGCCGATGCACAATAACGAGAGGCAAATGATCGGGACACATAACAGTTTTTCTATTGCTAGTTGATGTTGATCAGAACCTTACAAAAAGTGCTGTCGACGACCCAACAGAAGTGAAACACCTGGTGATTGCTTTCCTGGCAACATGTCCGAAGGGACTCGTCATTCGGGCGTGTTTCTTGACTGATTCCTATATTCTAAGGCTGCGGTTTGCGGGTACGCGGAGGCAGGTCGGTGATCACCGTCGATTCCGGGTCCTCAGCTGGCACTTCCAGTTCGTCGCGTAGCCTTGCCAGTTCAACTTCCAGACGCTTGCGAGTTTCTTTGTACGCTGGAACATCAATCACGTTCTGAAGCTCTCCCCGGTCGTTGTGAATATCGTACATTTCCCACTCGTCGACGTCAGGTTCATAATAATGGATGAGTTTGAAACGTCCGTCGGTCACGCCATAATGACGACGCACATAATGCCACCCCGGATACTCGTAATAGTGGTAATAAAAACTTGTGCGCCAATCCGTGGGTGTCGTACCCTCCAATATGGGAAGTAGGGAGCACCCCTGTAAATCTGATGGAAGCGGAACTCCCGCAGCGTCTAGAAAAGTCGGCGCGAAATCGAGCGGCGAAACGATATCTTCATTATAAGTGCCTGGCTGGACAACGCCCGGCCAACGGACGATCATCGGTGTACGGAGCGATTCTTCGAACATCCAACGCTTGTCAAACCAGCCATGTTCACCTAGATAAAAGCCTTGATCGGAGCAGTAAACCACAATCGTGTTCTCCGCGAGTCCCGACTCGTCGAGGTAGTCCAACACTCGGCCTACCTGGTCATCGACTGATGCCACACAGCGCAGGTAATCCTTGATGTATCGCTGATACTTCCATCGCGTTAAGTCGTCACCCGTGAGATTGGCTTCGCGGAACGCCTCGTTCTTGGGGCCATAGGCAGCATCCCAGAGTGCCTGCTGTTCAGGTGTAAGGTTCGATGGGGGAATGAGTTTCAGATCTTCTTCTCCCATCGTTTCGGCAATGGTCATGTCCTGTTGACGGATTGCCTGTCCCCGCGACGAATAATCTTCGAACAAGGATGGCGGTTCGGGGATATCCACGTCGTCATACATGTGCATGTATTCGGGTGCGGGTGCCCAAGGACGGTGAGGTGCCTTGTGTTGATACATTAGGAAGAAAGGTCTCTCTGTATCGCGCTCCTTCGTAAGCCAATCTAAAGTGAGTTCGGTAATGATTTCGGTTGCGTAGCCTGTGCGGTCAACACGTTCTCCGTTACGAATCATCGATGGATTGTAATAAGTGCCTTGTTCTATCAAGACATCCCAATGGTTGAATCCTGTTGGATCGGATCCCAGGTGCCATTTGCCAATCAGCGCGGTTTCGTACCCTGCTGTTTGCATAAGCTTGGGGAACGTCTGCTGCGATCCGTCGAATGACGTATTCTCGTTTACGTAGAAGCCGTTGAGATGGCTATACTTGCCTGTGAGAATAGTTGCTCTACAGGGGCCGCAGATCGAGTTGGTCACATAGCACCGATCGAATCGCATACCCTCCACGGCAAGACGATCAATATTTGGCGTCTTATTTATCCTTGATCCGTAAGCACTGATCGCTTGGTACGCGTGGTCATCAGTAAAAATAAAGAGGATATTTGGACGTTGAGGAGCGCCGGCGGCAGCGAATATTTGCGAGGACAGCAAAGCCTGCGATAACGCACAAGATACTATTAGAACGATTGCTACTCCTGGGAGTCTGTTGATCGGCATATTTTCTTAATCCTTCGATATCTTTTGGGATGTCTTCGCCACACTAGGTGTTTGGGAATTGTGGCCCGACATGACTTGGAAAGTACCTTGCACTGGACCAACATGCACTTCGAACAGGCCCGGTTCTATGACGGGTTTCATCTGAGTGTCATACAAGGAAAGTTGATTGGTATTAATTTCGAATGTCACCGCTTTGGTTTCGCCAGATTCCAGATGGACACGACAGAATTTCACTAGCTCCTTGACCGGCGTAGTGACACTACTAACCACGTCGTTTGTGTAGAGACATACCACTTCTTCTCCCGCTCGCTCTCCGGCGTTTGTTACATCGACGGTCAATTTTACTTCCTGTCCGACTTCTACTTGTTCGGGAAGCGAGAGATTATTGTACTGGAATTTTGAAAAGCTAAGCCCTTCCCCAAACTCATAAAGCGACCCAGTCGGGTTCAGACGGTACTGATGGAAGTATTGCGAAGGCTTATGATTGTAGACCGTTTGAATGTGTCCTGCACTGCGAGGAAAGCTGATCGGTAGCTTTCCTGATGGATTGATTTCTCCGAATAGAAGTTCCGCAACTGCCTGGCCACCAAAACTTCCAGGCTCCCAAGCTTCGACAATGGCCGGAATATTCTCGTCAATCCATGGCAAGGCCAGAGGTCGACCGTTAACCAAAACAACAATTGTCTGAGTTCCCGTTTTGTGTATAGCTTTGACGAGTTCTAGCTGCCGCCCGACAAGACCGATTTGCGCTCGGTCAGTATTTTCTCCACTGGTTTTCTCATTCCATTGGTAACGAAGCGAATTCTCGCCAACGACTACGATAGCCAACTCTGCTTCCCAAGCCTGTTTTGCAGCATCTGCAATCAATCGGGGCGTCAAATCTCCAAGCTTCTTTCCACAATCAAAGTAATCAACTACATCGTCGTCTGACACGATCTGCTCAATTCCTTCGAGTATGGTTACGACGTTCTCCTCAGGTTGCTGCATAGCCCAATCACCCAGAGTGGTGTGGTTGTCGGCATGGGGGCCCGTGACGAAGATTCGTCGGTGAGTACCATTCTCAAGTGGCAGGATGTGATCATTCTTCAGCAAAACGATGGACTTCCTGGCTGCCTCTAAGGCCAGCGCTCTGTGTTCCTTGCAGAACATCACTTTTTCAGCTGATTTGCCTTCGACCAAAGGATTTTCGAATAGGCCGAGTTGGAATTTGGCGGTGAGAATCGGTCTTACCGATTGATCGATGCGATCTTCGGATAGCTTCCCTTCCTTCACAAAACGGACCAGCGGCTCGAGGAATCCCGGGCCATGCATGTGCATATCCATCCCTGCTTGAACCGTTAATAACGCCGCATCGTTATCCGATTCTACTACATGATGCAAGTCATTGAGCCGTTCGATATCCATCCAGTCGCTGACTACAAAACCTTCAAAACGCATTTCTTCGCGTAGCAGGTCAGTCATCAACCACTTGCTACCGTGACAGGGAATTCCATTGAGTTCGTTATGGGCTGCCATCACTGTATAGACACCTTCGTCAATACAGCGCTGGTACGGCGGCAAAAAGACTTCTTTCAGCGTTCGCAGCGAAACATCCATAGGTGCAGCGTTCAGACCATTGACAGGCTCGCTGCCGGCCAGCAGATGCTTGGCACATGCAATGACTTTATCGGGACCAGAGAAATCGGTTCCCTGGTACCCGCGCACCATGGCGGCTCCCAATTCACCGACTAAATAGGGGTCTTCTCCAAAGGTCTCACCAACCCGGCCCCAGCGTGCATCACGTGCCACGTCCACGTTGGGCGAAAATGTCCAATGAGATCCGGTGGCACGCATTTCAAGGCTGGTGGCACGGGCAATCCGCTCGATTAAATCGGTGTCGAACGTACTGGCCAGACCGATTGGCGAGGGATAGACGGTTGCCCCACGAACCATTGCATTGCCATGGATCGCGTCGATGCCAATGATCAGAGGAATTTTCAATCGACTCTTCCGGGCAAGCCGTTGAAGTTGGTTCGCTTCTTCAGTTGTCACCACGTGCAGAAAAGAACCAATGAGCCCTTGCTCAGTCATCCTGCCAATCTCGGAAACATTCAGGCTAGGATAGAATGCTTGCGCATCATTGGCTTTGAGCTGACTTGCGGAGAGTCGCTTTTCCGCTTTACGAATATGCTCCAGCCCCACGTACTGGCACATCTGGGCAACCTTCTCTTCCAGCGTCATACGAGCCAGCAAATCTTCCACGCGGCGTGAGACTGAAAGATCAGGATTCAGATAACCCGCGGTCTCCGCCGAAGCAACTTTAGAGGCTTGGACCAATGACAAACAGAGTAGCCCCCAGAGCAGATGCCGATGGAGAGATAAATATGACGATCTAGTCATATCAGAAAAAATTCCTTCACATAAAAAGTATGGGATCAGGTAGGATTTGGTTAGCCCGGCATCAGACTTTAACCTAGCGATGAAGCCACTCTAGATGGCTTCCTAGCCGAAGTTTCCAGAAGGCGGCCTTCTTCAATCGCGCGGAAGAGCTAGTTCCCCAGTGCCAGCGACACCGTCGTTGAACCGTCTGGATAGCTGCATACGCGGCGTGTGCGACAGAAGCTCCTCTCCTTCGATACGCGTGCCGTAACCAAAGAGATTGAAATGCCGTGCAAGAGGGCTTGCCGTTCACTAAATCGCTTAATTGCCAATATACTCGGATGAGAGTCCACCTTGAGCCGCCACGCTGAGATTCGAAAGCAACCTACCGGCCAGGGGAACAAAACTCCCGATCATACAGCCTATTATTGCCACCGGTGCTATTTTCGTCAAGTGCTGGCAAATGGATTAGAAACAGCCATCGACCGTAAGCTATTACTTCAATCTCGACTAATAGGGCGAATCATGGAGATTCAGCCGCAAGGCCGAATGGTTCAGAACAAAATGCTTGACAAGGTGAGTGGGGTTGTGTAGATTGACATCGGTGGCAGATTGTTAGGGAGAAATCGTTAAAGGCTCAACTAGTCAGCGGAATGTGAATGATCTCTTGCGCGAGTCGTACCCGAATTGCCTTCCCTCTTGCTTACGTTCCAGACGTCAAACTAGGACCATGTTCCTACCGCTCGACGCAGACTGCCCGTCAGCTGTCAGAGCACATGTAGTTAGCAGCTCCTTCTTTCCTATGTAACACACAGGAGATTCCTCCATGCCCATGCTAAAAATCAGCGCGGCTTCTTTTTGCCTCGCGATCATAGTCTTATCAAGTCAATCGCATGGCGTCGTGATTGGCGACCTTGATAGAGATCAGTTTCTCACCAACGGAGTTTCGTTCGGAGAATTTGACGCTCCTGGCAACGTCGACGCGAACGGTCCCACTATCAAGATCGATATCAACTCAGACTCGGACGGTCAAAACGGATACTCTGGTGGTTTTGCCTCGGCAATCTTTCGTGATTTCGATCCGAACTCATCTCGCCTCGAACTGTCGCTTACGATAGACCCAGACAATGTGTCGAACACTGTGAGCGTGATCTTGCGTGACGACGACGACAAAACCAACAACTTTACGCGAGAGGAGCATCGGTACGACTTTGATCTAACTGGCCAGCCGACGGGGACGCCAATCACTTTGACGCGGGATCTGTCCACTGGCCCCGATTTTACGAATCCTCTGCCCGGATTCACTCCCGACGGAATTGACAATTACGGCATGCGCGCAATGATATTTGCAACTGATTTCGACCCGAATAATCTTGAGAGGCTAAAAGTTGATTTAGAGAGGGTTGAGATTATTGATACCTCAACCACGACAGTTGCCGAATTAACGGCGCCCATGTTCGAATGGCGGAACAATAGCTTTGCTTTCAACGCGCTTGGTGATCCAAACGCTCTGGATACTTCTGGTAGCACGATCATTATCACTGCCGACCCGAACAGTCACCCGACACAGCGCGGCGGTATGGGTTTCAACCAACTCGACTTCGATTTCGATGCCGAGGATCACCAGTTAGAGATCGAGGCGAAGCTCTTGCCAGGTAACGCAGCTCAAAACTTCCACATCCTGTTGGGGGATAAGGATGGGGACCAGTTTCTTGGTGGTGGCGCAGGCGATCTTGGTAGCGAAGATTTCCTGTTTAAGGTTCCTACGACGGCATTCGATCCGAACGGTTTCTCCACGTTCACGATCCCGCTTGGATCCGGGAGTGAATCATTCAGCATTCCTTCTTTCCCTGGTCCAGGATCCAACAATGGGGGTGATGGTCTGCAAAACTTTGATCTTTCAGCGATACAAATCCAGCTTGTTGGACCTGGTGATCCCAATGATCCGAATAGTAATGGAGACCTGGGTTTTCTTGCGATCGAGATCGCCCGCGTGGCAGTTGTTGAGAGTCCTGGGCTGGCTGGCGATTTTAATGACGACGGCAGCGTCGACGGCTTCGACTTTCTCGCTTGGCAGCGTGGCGAATCGCCCAATCCATTGAGTGCATCTGACTTGGCTGATTGGGAAGCTAACTACGGCGAGCCAACTCCTTTGTCTGCGGCAATAGCGGCCGTGCCTGAGCCCGGCTGTCTGTTGCTAGGAGTCGTCGGTGCGATGGTAACTGTTATGCCCAGGCGCCGAAAGCGGGTTGCGTGTTAGGGCTTTAGAGTGGAGGAGTATTGACACCCACTTGTATTCTCAAAACGATGATTGCCTCCCTTACCACGCGTCGCCCCATAGCGGGGCAGGGGGCGGCGTGTGTAATCCGCTTGCGACAGATTTTCTCTTCGTATTTCGAACACGATGGTCAAGTCGACTAAGAATAAGATCAATCTAACATGGAACAACAAGAAAAGGAGTGGAACCATGTGTGTGGTAATAAAACATCACGCTTTTCGCAATGTATGCAACGAAACAGTCGCTGTTCCGCCTGCGGTACGAACTTACGAAAAGCATAACCGCCTTTCTAGGTCCGTGTACGGTTTCACACTGGTGGAACTGCTTGTGGTCATTGCCATCATCGGAGTGCTCGTTGCCTTGCTCCTTCCAGCTGTGCAAGCGGCGCGCGAAGCGGCGCGCCGCATGCAGTGTACCAACAACTTGAAGAACATGGCTCTAGCTGCGCTTAACCATCACGACCAAGTCGGGCACTTTCCTGTCAATGAGGACGATTTTGCAGCTGCGAATGCGCAGTGGCAGGAGGTCGATGTTGACTCTCTTCAATCTTCATGGATGCCATCTAGACATTATTTACTGCCGAAAGAGGGGCTGGATGGTGGAGGATGGATTGTGCGTGTGCTACCCTATCTCGAACAACAAGCACTTTACGATCAGTTCAGTCCTCCGAAAGCTGGGCTGAACGGACGCTGGAAAGGTCCTGCCGGTGAGCGAGGCATGGACTTCAACGACCCCACTTTCCACGCTGCCCTCGGCATACAGCCTGAGGTGTTACGTTGTCCTTCGGATAGTATTGCGGGGCCACGCGAAGGCCAGTTTCCCTTTCAAAGCAACGTCGCTGTCGCTACTACTAATTACAGTGGCAACGCCGGCGACGCGTTTTTCTCGAACCCTGCGATTCCGATAGACTCACCCGGTTTTCAAACCTACGATCCAACCTTTTCATGCTATGCCGGTGACGATTGCGTCGGCATCTTTTGGCGCGGCACTTGGCTTCGCGGTGGCGTCAAGCTAAAAGAAATCACCGATGGCGCCAGCAACACCTTCCTGATCGGAGAAACGTCTCCCGTGGATGGCATCAGCACTGCCTGGTCGAGCGGCGGCGACTGGGCCATTACCGGCGTCCAACTAAATTGGAACTATGAAACTTCGGGGGACTGCTTTGTTGGCAACAACGGTATTGTGCTTGCTTTGCCACCGTGCTGGCAACTGATGTACGGCTTCCGCAGCTTTCATCCGGGGGGAGCAAATTTCGCCAACGCGGATGGGTCTGTCCAGTTCGTTGCTGAAGATGGGGATCACTTGGTCTACCGAGCAAGGTCGACGCGGCAACGTGAAGAGGCAAACACCACGTTTAATTGACCAGCGAGGACCCCTTTTATATTGGTTAGCGTTTTCCCATGCAGTCGAACCCGCATGCACCATCTGTCTAACATGAAAATACAACTTACTTGCCTTCCGGTTATTGGTCATCGCGTGGCATCAACAGTCGTCTGCATTGCTATTCTAGTAGGCTTGACAATCGGTTGCTCAGATAGCAGATACGGCTCCAAGGTCTCGGGCCACATTACGCTCGATGGCGAGCCCGTGGGTCCTGGTGTGGTAGTATTTGTCCCGGAAGGCAGTGAGGAACCGCCCGCAACAGGCGGGATCGAATCAGATGGTTCGTACTTCTTAGTGACCAGCCACCACGTGGGTCTGCAACCGGGTTCCTACAACGTTAGCGTTCGGGCTTACGAGGAACGCGACCCGCCGCCGCCAGGAGAGATAAGCTTCGAGGATCCGGTTCCGATTGTGCCGAGAAAATATTTGAGTGTAAAAACTTCTGGCCTTAAGTTTGATGTCGAGTCGGGTAGCAATTCCATCGACATCGATCTGTCTCAGAAGTGATCCTTGACCTACTTCTTTGACGAGCGGACCATTGTGTGCAAGATCGTTTGAAGCTGCCTTTTGTCGGTGATACAATTTAGCGATATGCATTAGAGGTGGCTATGTGTCTTCGAATGATAGAGTCTCTAGTAAGCCGATAGATACTCCTTTAGGGAACAACGAAGTGCGTTCGGAATCTTGTCAGATCCTTCTTAGATAACAAGAGTACTCGGGTCAGGTTGTCTGTTGTGTTCAAAAACGTCACTGATCACTGAATCGGATCACGCAGGGGATTTGCGATACCTAACTTGACGGATAGACAAGGTCAGAAGGCCGCAGGAATCTGTAACACGACTTTATTTGAATCAAATTAGCGTTCCCGTCATCGCACCATCGTCTCTTAGCACGCCTAGCCTTTCTTGGGCACCGCCCGGCTAATTCACAGATGTTATGTGTGGTGAAGGCTTCTAAGCATGTTAAACACACGGCAAATCGTTCTGGCTGCTTTTCTTTTGCCTTCTGTGGTAGCGCAGGCTTGGGCTGGAAACCTCCCGAATATTGTTGTCATTCTCATTGATGACATGGGTTATGCAGACATTGGTCCTTTCGGAGCTGATGCCTACGAAACTCCAAACTTGGACCGGATGGCTGCTGAAGGACGCGTGCTAACTGATTTCCATTCTGCATCGGCCGTTTGTAGTGCGGCACGTGCCGCGTTATTGACTGGTTGCTATCCAGATCGAGTAGGTATCCCAAGCGTGTTATTTCCTGATTCCGAAGAAGGGATCAACTCCGAAGAAACGACTATCGCTGAACTATGTAGATCGAAGGGTTACGCAACCGCCGTATTCGGCAAGTGGCACCTAGGTCATCACCATGAGTTTTTGCCGCTGCAGCACGGTTTCGACGAGTTCTTTGGTTTGCCCTATTCAAATGACATGTGGCCCTATAAGCCGGGTGAAACAAGCCTCGAAGCGGGCGTCCGCATGGTTGGGAAGAACCGAGGCCCTTACCCACCTCTGCCACTATTCGATGGAAACGAGATTTGTGATGCTGAGATATCCCCCGATGAGCACGCCCAACTGACTACCCAGTACACGAGGAGGGCGGTCGACTTTATTGACCGAAATGCCGAGCGGCCATTCTTGCTCTACCTTCCCCATTCGATGGTTCATGTCCCCCTGTTCGTTTCTGAGAAGTTTTCGGGAAAAAGTGGTGCTGGCCTTTTCGGTGATGTCGTCATGGAAATCGACTGGTCAGTAGGTGAGATCATGACCGCACTGGAGGAGCATGGGATTACCGAAGAGACTCTGATCCTCTTTACTTCAGACAACGGGCCATGGCTGAACTTTGGAACACACGCTGGTTCCGCCAAGCCTTTGCGCGAAGGTAAAATTACTATGTTCGAGGGGGGCTGTCGCGTCCCTTGCATCGCACGCTGGCCGGGAAAGATACCCGCAGGTACGACCTGCGATGAACTATCTACGACGATGGATCTCTTGCCCACCATCGCCAAGCTCATTGGCGCCGAACTCCCGGCGCGTAAGGTCGATGGCCATGACATATCCGGCCTGCTTTTTAAGGAGCCGTGTGTACGTAGTCCCTATGAGATCTTCTACTGTTATAGCAACGGAGAATTGCATGCGGTGCGTGATCGCCGTTGGAAGCTACATCTTCCACATTCCTACCCCACACTAGGGAGAAAGCCAGGCGGTACCGACGGGAGATCGGTTGAGTATGACCAGGAAGAAATCGGCCTGGCGCTTTTCGATCTAAAGATGGATGTCGCTGAAACCACGAATCTCGTGCATAAGCATCATGACGTTGTGGGACGACTCATGGTCCATGCCGAGACCGCTCGAGACACTCTCGGTGATAAACGCACCGGGCGCATAGGGAATGAAAACCGTTTCGCTGGATCAATCACAATCGAAGAATGAGCATAAAACCAAGGATCGCGATGAGCCGTTTTAGGATGAGAATTACAGGGAGTGCCATTTGCATTGAGAGTTATCACTAAACAATACAATTTCTCAGAATATCCGTTTCTGGCAAACTTAACTTATCGAGTCATGTCATAGATAGAGTCTGTTGGAATATGTGAGATGACGCAGAGCAGTCGTACTTATGCTGTTAAAGAGGCCCCATGACAAAGCTTATTTCGTGGCCATCACACTCTGGACTGAGCGTGGTCTGCTGGTTGATTCTAATCGTTTATTGCAGTGGCCACTTGGCTAATGCAGAAGAACATCTTCTGCCACCTGTCGATTTTTCGACCCAAATTCGTCCGATTTTGTCGGACAAATGCTTTCTATGTCATGGGCCAGATGAAGAAACTCGGGAGGCAGAACTGCGGCTCGACATTCGTAGCTCGGCTACTGAAGATCGAGGAGACTACGCGGCTATTCTGCCCGGCAATGCTGAGGATAGTGAACTCATTCTGCGGATCGCTTCCAAAGACAACACGTTGGTAATGCCTCCGGAAGATTCGAAAAAACATATAACCCAATCAGAGATTGACCTGCTCAAGCGTTGGATAGATGAAGGGGCAGTTTACTCAAATCACTGGGCATTCCTTCCCCCCTTACAGCCTGAGATTCCGGTGCTGGATCAGGCGGGGCAGCAGTGGTCCCGCACACCGATCGATGCATTTATCTATAAACGTCTTCAGCGTGAGGGGCTGACACCTTCCGAGAGGGTCGAGAAGACCGCATTGTTGAGGCGATTGCATTTAGACCTGACGGGTCTGCTGCCGAGTACTGAGGAATTGAAGGCTTTCGTCAGCGACAATTCCTCACGAGCCTTTGAGCGACAAGTCGAACGGCTTCTAAATTCCCCACATTACGGTGAACGCTGGGCCAGGCATTGGCTCGATGCCGCTCGTTACTCCGACTCGGATGGCTACGAGAAGGATATGCGTAGAGACAATTGGTTCTACCGTGATTGGGTTATCAACGCGATTAACGCCGACAAACCCTACGATGAATTTATCATTGAACAACTTGCTGGCGACCTCTTGCCAAACGCCGGTCAAGACGAAATTGTAGCAACAGGATTCTTGCGAAACTCGGCTGTCAACGAAGAAGGGGGAGCCGACCCAGAGCAGTTCCGTGTAGAAGGCCTCTTTGACCGCATGGACGCAATCGGCAAGGCAGTACTAGGACTTACTACGCAATGCGCCCAATGTCACTCGCACAAATACGACCCGTTAACGCATCACGACTACTTTGGGATCTTCGCCTATCTGAACAATTGCAACGAAACGATCATTACGGTTTTTACCCCCGACGAGCAGCAGAGACTCGAGGCCATTCACTCGAAGGTCGCCGAACAAGAAGGGCTACTTCGCCAGTCGCTTCCCGGTTGGCGCGAAGAACTTTCCACTTGGGCCGAAACCGTTAGCAAGATGGAAACCCCATGGCAAGTTGCCCAGTTGGAGCGAGAGAACTTTACCGGTCAGAAATTCACGCCGCTCGAAGATGGATCACTGCTTTCTCAAAGCTATGCTCCTCCGAAATCAACTGACGGTTTTTTCATTGCTTCTTTGCCGGAACAAACGACAGCCGTCCGCTTGGAGTTGCTCAATCACCCCAATCTGCCCCACAGCGGCCACGGTCGGTCCATTTATGGCACCAACGCCCTCTCCGAGTTCGAAGTTGCTTACGTTGATGCCGATGGTCAGGAACACAAGGTCAAGGTCGCCTCGGCGACTGCAGACGTAAATATAGAGTCTCGTCTGCTCGGCGAACCTTTTATCGATGATCGCAAGGGATCCGAGCAGCGGACCGTTGGTCCGATCGATTTCGCAATCGACGGCGATCCCAACACGGCATGGACAACCAATTCTGGTGCCGCAACGCGCAACCAACCCCGCAAGGCGGTGTTCGTTCTCGGCGAGCCTTTGGCAAACGCTTCCATGCAGAAACTGATTGTGAGGCTAGTCCAGAATCACGGCGGCAAATTCGGCGACCAGCGACACAGCAACGTCGCTGGGTGTTTCCGTATCTCTGTAACGAATAGTGACTCTCCTATCGCCGATCCACTGCCGCTAGCGGTGCGAAAGATCGTGTCCCAAAGCCCGTCTACCTGGCTCGACGACGATTGGGACGCCGTATTCTCATATTGGCGGACGACACGTCCTGAATGGGAGGCTGCCAATGAGAGAATCGACGAGTTGCTTGCGGATCATCCGCCAGGTACGACTCAATACGTGGTCTCCGAACGGTCCACGCCGCGCATTACCCACCGGATGGATCGCGGCGACTTTCTCAGTCCCGCCGAAATTGTCGAGCCACACACGCCTGATTTCCTTCATCCGTTGCCTAAGGATGCGCCGGCAAATCGACTCTCACTAGCCCGTTGGTTAGTCGATCGAAAATCGCCAACAGCGGCACGCGCTTTAGTGAATCGCGTATGGCAGGCCTATTTTGGGACCGGCCTTGTTGAAACCGCTGAGGATCTGGGTTCTCAGGCAAGACCGCCATCTCACCCACAATTACTCGACTGGCTTGCGGTAGAATTCATGGATTCTGATTGGAGTCTCAAGCACTTGCATCGGCTGATTGTTACCTCTGCAACATATCAACAATCATCAGCATCCAGCGAGTCGCTGAGATCGCTCGACCCCTGTAACCGCCTGCTCGCTCGGGGACCTCGCATTCGAGTTGAAGCAGAAATCGTACGTGACATCGCCCTTACAGCGAGTGGGCTACTCGATCCTCGCGTTGGGGGTCCCAGTGTCTACCCTCCAGCGCCACACTTTCTATTCGTCCCGCCTGCGAGCTTTGGTCCGAAAGTGTGGAACACAATCGAAGAAACCAACAGCTACCGACGCAGTCTCTATGTGCAGGCCTACCGCTCGGTGCCTTATCCCACGATGCAGGTATTCGATGCACCGAACGGTAACACAGCATGTGTGCGCCGCACTCTTTCCAACACTCCCTTACAGTCATTGACGCTTCTCAATGAACCGCAGTGTTTTGAGTGCGTACAAGCGCTAGGCAAGCGGCTCCTGAACAATGGAGGGGACAGCGACACTCAAAAGATATCCACAGCATACGATATTCTCTTGAGCCGAAAGCCGAGTGAAGCAGAGATTAGAACACTGACCAGTTTCCTCGCTGATTGCCGTGCTCGACTCCAAGAGGGAGATTTGGAAGCCGCTACGATTGCCGGCGTTTCCGCTGAAGCGGAATCGGAGCACGTCAATGAACTGGCTGCATGGACACTCGTTTCGAGGTGCCTAATGAATCTCGACGAAACAATCACTAAACAATAAGAGTTTGATAATCATGTCACGACGTTCCTATCCTTGTGGGCTTAGACTTCCTTCCTCAGCGAACCCACAAATGACCAGTCGCCGCTGGTTTCTACGACAATGCAGTGTGGGATTGGGCGCGATCGCTCTAAATAGCTTGCTGGAGAATGAATCTCTGGCTGCGGGCAGAGATCCGCTCGCACCCAAGCTTCCGCATTTTGAGCCACGCGCAAAAAATGTCATCCTACTGTTTATGGGCGGTGGTCCAAGCCAGTTTGAAATGTGGGACTATAAACCTGAACTCGAGCGCTTAGACGGAACACTACCACCAGCTGAAATCTTGGACGGATACCGCGCGGCATTTATCAATCCGAATTCGAAACTACTCGGCCCAAGATTCAAATTTACCGAGTGTGGAGATGGTGGACTCCACCTATCCGAGTTATTGCCATACACTCGTAACGTGCTTGACGATTTGTGCGTGATTCGATCCGCCAAAACGGATGCCTTCAACCATGCACCTGCGCAGCTCTTTATGCAGAGCGGCTCGCAACAGTTCGGCCGGCCCAGCATGGGTGCCTGGACGACTTATGGGCTGGGTAGCGAGTCGCGAAATCTGCCAGCGTTCGTCGTATTCAACTCCGGAAATAAGGGACCTAGTGCTGGCCCTGCTAACTGGGGTTCAGGATTCCTGCCGACTGTGCATTCAGGGGTCGAGTTTCGCACCACTGGTGATCCAGTTCTCTACCTCTCCAATCCTCCAGGTGTACCGGACTCCATACAACGCACATCGATAGAAACGATCAATTCACTGAATCGGCTGAATCTCGACCTCTTCGGTGATCCTGAGATCGCTACGCGCATTAATTCCTACGAGATGGCGTACCGGATGCAGTCGAGTTCACCCGAAGCGGTCGATGTAACGAGTGAATCGCCGGAAATGCTAAAGATGTATGGAATTGAACCGGAAAAGCCATCGTTCGCCAAAAATTGTCTGCTCGCGCGACGATTAGTAGAAAGGGGTGTCCGGTTTGTCCAGCTCTTTCATGAATCGTGGGATCAACATGGCAATCTTACCAAGGCCCTGAAACAAAACTGTCTCGATACAGATCAGGCGTGTGAAGCTTTAGTGACCGACCTCAAGCAGCGTGGTATGCTTGAAGACACACTCGTAATCTGGACCGGCGAGTTCGGCCGTACGCCAATGGTTCAGGGTGGCAATGATGGCCGCGACCACCATCCCAACTCCTTCACAATGTGGATGGCCGGCGGTGGTACGAAGCCGGGACTCGTCTACGGATCAACCGACGAGCTTGGATTTAACGTCGTCGATAATCCGGTCCATGTTCACGACTTACACGCCACGATAATGCACTTACTAGGGTTTGACCACACTCGCCTAACTTACCGCTTTCAGGGCCGTGATTTTCGCTTGACTGATGTTCATGGATATGTGATCGAAGATATTCTTGCTTGAGCCAAAAAAACGCGACGGTTTCTGCCTTTACGATGATTGGAAGGCGAATGTTAGATGTGTGTAGTGGTCCAGCGAATCTCGTGTTTGGCAGGCATAGCTTAACTTGTTTGCCTGATTGACTTTACCGTATGACATATAGGCCCCCTTGAAGAACCTTCGAGGGCACACTGAGATCATCTCAATAGGATGATTCGGAAATTCCCACATAGGTAGTCAGATGCTCTGATTTTGTAAGTCGTCACTGGCTAGCGAATTCTGAATCCTCGAATGGGACGCTTACCCTCTAGCTTGCACTCACTGTGGTCCGCTCCAGGCACTGATTGTCTCGGGATGGCTAGCACACTAACTCCGTAATGCCAGCTTGATCAGTCGATTTCAATGTGTAGTCCGGATTGAGGTGGGCCAAACGATATTAAACATCGAAGTTGCTTACAAGCATACTGAAGCCTGTGAATTGCCTCAGCTTGATCTTGAACAACTAACACGATGACGCATTACACGGTATTCGTCTCTTCTTTTTTTATCTGAGAAATCGTCGAGTACGATTTTTATGTTCCTACTCAATCTGGCTCTTCAGTGATCGCCGCAAGTTAAATGAGTAGCGTCAACGCTACGTTTGAACAAATTCACTATTCTCCCCGCCGATTTGTAGTAGCGAAACAGAACCACCACTGTGAACATGAAGTTCATAGGAAGTTCATCCACGAGTATCTTGCTTTTTACGCCGTCAACGATGAGACACGATTCATCATGGCCATCGGCATCGTTCACCGAGACCTGACGAGCTGCCCGATCCGAAGTTACCTTCAATGATGTCGTTGCCGGGACCGCCATTGATGATGTCTTCGCCATCTTCGCCGAAAATGTGGTCTTTGCCTTGGTTCGCCCAGATGATGTCGCTGCCCAAGCCGCCAAAAATTACGGTGTCTTCCAAGGAAAACAGATCATCAGCCAGCACCACAATGTCGCGGCCATTGGCGGCAAAAAAGACCTCAATACTGTTGACGCTCTGATTGTCGAGGGTATCGCGGATAAAAAGTGCTTCTCCCACATTGGTGAAGAAGAGTGAGTCTTCAACTCCTACGATACCGAGATAAGTGTCGATATTAGTATCTAACTCTTCATCAATCTCGATGGCCTCGCCCGTGTAAGGGTTGACTATAGTTGTCGTCAATTGCTGTATTTCACCTTCGAAATCAAACACTCCAGCAATGACGTTTGTACTTATTGCCAATGCTAAAGCCGTCACACACACGCTGCCAATCGTACGCAGAACAAACATATTCAGAGAGTCTCCGGGTGCGGTGTCTTAACAAATCGATCCCGCGCATGGACTGAAATTGATCCTCACGCTACCGACGAGCGATACTGCACTCTAACTGCAAGCTGCGACACTTTCGCGTCAACAAAGTTGATGACAGCAATAGTAGTGTCACTATTGGTGGCGACACGCTGTTTGGGCCATGGCCGGATTGTACTAGCTGCTTCGGCAGTGGCTCCTGTGGGATCGACTCAGTCTGCGTTGGAGAATAGATCCTGGCACTGACAAAGACGTTGGTCTGATTGAGACGAGTCGTGGCTCGCAGTGAGGCCAAATATAAATAGTTATGTCCTGGCGGAAAACGCCGGATGCCTTCTCACGAACAGGAGCGGGTTCCCACGAAAAAATGTTTGGGGTGCATTCGGAAGTGAAAAGAACGCTTGCGACCGAACTCGATAGTGAACCGCGGACAGTCAGTAACGCGACGCCCTCCATCGAACGAAGACAGCAATTGCTGTGACCGATGAAGGTACGCAAGTGTAGCATGGAAAACCAGGAACAACCTACTTGACGCCTAAGCCTCGTTCACAGATGTCCAACCTCATGCAGCTAGTGGATTCTCGATGTGAGCGAGTCGATGCAACGAATGTCGCTTAAGTTTTTGTAGGTCCTTAGCTCAGAATGGTGTATGCGATAAGGGCTCTCTCTTGCGAAGATGAATCTTGTCGACGGATTCATCACCAGGCAACGTGGCTCTCAGAATCCGTGATCCAGCCGATTACCAAGTGTCGATTCTCGAAGTAGCCGGAACAGCGGCTACTGCTGAAGAAGTTTTTTTTATGGAAAGCCAGTGGAAGGCCAAGCTGCAAAGTCGCGAAATGGGATTGAATCGTAACTAGACCATGAGCTCAACGTTCTTGCCAATCACACACATCCCCTCGAACCTTCATTCGTGCGCAGCGTCCTCCATCAAGGACTTTCCCCCTGAGCGTGTCCATTTACAACTAGCGGGAGAAAGAGCGATGGCCGATGTACACGACGACGAGAAAGGTACAGAAAAGCCGAAGAAGAAAGGCAGGCAACTCATTGGGCTGTGGAGACCACCGCTCGGTATGACTCCTGGGGAACTCGACGAGTGGGCTCGTGCGGCTGCTGAGGAGTTCGTGGACCGGGTCCGGGAGCGAAGGGAGGCAAGGGAAGACTCCGAAGAGAGCTAGGATTATCCAGGGGAATGCTACCCTTGGGAAGCTGTTTTCGGCACAGCTTCCAGGTCTCGTCTTGCAGCGTGTGGGTTGCCTTGACAATGACGCCTTGCCGGCGAAACAAGGCCACCAATTGATTCCCCTGGCGAACTCGCTCCTTCACGCGATCGTGATAGAGCGACACCTGTTGTTTTAACAACGAGCGGCCAAGTGACTCCGACTGATTGACGGGCTTCAAATAGCCGCCGCGATACAAGTCAGCCAGTTTTCGCGCATCGATCGGATCGTCTTTGTCGCCATCGCGTGCAATCCAACTGTTCCGGCGTGGTTCGCAGACGACCAGTTCATCGACGGCGCTGCGCAGTTCCCGCGCCAGCCAGTCTGCCAGCGGTCCATCTTCAAAGGTAAGCCGTCGAGGTCGGAGGACCTTGGTAATTACTTCCCTTGGCTTAAACTTGCGGTTAGTAGATTCGGGCGATGTGCCGACCGCACCTGAAGCATGGTGCGATTGGCGGAACATCCTCGACGACTGAAGTCGACGTCAGTCACGCAATGCCGAGAAGCGACGCCGGATCGCCGGATCTTCATGATCATGCAATAGTTTCCTGTGTTCGTCACCAAGCATCTCACGCTCGATGAGTCCGTTTTCGAGCGACTCAAGTAGTAGGGTGATGCGCTGGGGAGACTTGAGCAGGCCATCGACGGCCAACTCTCGATTGTGATCAGAAAGATGACCCAACGATTCGATCAACATTTGGGCCGCTCCAATGTCGGGGACATCGACCAGGCCGCTGACGGCGCCCATCTGAAGTTCGGACTCTACTCCCTTTTCCAAGTACCGTTTCAGCATGGGGCCACTGCGATCCCAGGTCGCTAGCGCGACCATCCGCAAGGCGTCGTACCGAGTTCCTGAGTCAACCCGTTCGTCGTCGGCCATCTGAAAAGCAAGATCGATGGCGCGCTCCCAACGCTCTTGAAGTACTTGATTGTTTTCAAGTAGAGCTGCGAATCGTTCGCCGGGCCAGCCGCCAGCTAGACTGACTCCGTTGATGAGCCCCCCTCCTATCACAACGGCTTGCCAAGCCCGCATGGGTTCGAATGGACGAGGCGCGGCCACCGTGAGCACGGCTCGAAGTTCGTCGTCTTGGTTGCGTTTTCCTGTAGCGATTGCGACTCGCCAGATCCAGGGAATCCGTCGGATCTCTCCCGGCGTTCCAGGTGCAAAGTCCGAGGTCATGACACTGATTATCTGGTCAGCATAATCTGGATATCGCCTAATCAAAGCATCACGCTGTTCAGCGGGAACAGTTTCATCCATCATGTATCTGGCGACCGAAGCAGGGTCCTTTGGCAATTGCGCCGTGGGCGGGACTTGTACCTCAAAATCGGGTTGCTGGCCAACTGGGACGAATCGCAGTGAGCGTAGATCGAGCAAAGCACCGCGAACAGTGGAGGTTGGGCGGACGATGATTTCGGACTGTCCCGCCGGTAACGCGATTCGCCCAAGGTTGACCTGACAGTACCGGTCCCAACCACCTGTGGAAAGCACGGTTCTGTCGATCCACGAGCTACCGGCTTGCAACTGAAATGAATTGCCTGCCGACGAATCGTGACACGCCCAATCGAGCCAGACTTCGAAGTCTTCGGCATGTGACAACTCAAGCCGCCAGCGAACAAAATCGTCTTGCGATTGCCAATAGCCGATATTCCCGAAGGGAACCTCGAAAGTGATTTCATTTCCGTAGACTTCTGCTTGGTCCGCAGACAATCGCAAGGGGTCATCAGAACCGCCTAGAATGAGACCAGGGGTGTTGCCGTCAAGCTGCTTAGGCTTGGCGCGTAAGCTGCGAAAATAGGTGACCAGATGTGTGACGTCGTCCGTTGTTAGGTCGCGTTCGAAGCCTTCGGGCATCAGCGATCGCCCTGAGTTCTTCAACTCATCGATGTCGACCCGCAGCACTGTCTGAATCTTGCCATCGGCATTCAATATTGTCAGCGCGTTCGAGGTCTCTTCGCTCAACATGCCGTTGACGACCCGGCCATCGTGCAATGCGATCACATAGTTGTGGTAACGGGGATCGACACTTAGGTTAGGATTGAACAGAGCAATAAGCAGTGCATCGGTCGGTTTGTCGGCATGGACGGACAAGTCGGGCCCCACGGTGTTCCCAACGTCCTGCAGCCGATGACAATTCGCACAATGTTTTCCAAAGATCTCGCGGCCAAGTCCAGGGTCGCCCTCCGGTGTGATCGCTTCCCGATATCGTGCGACGACGGTATCGCGACTGTCGCTGGTGTCAGTGGAATCTAGCACGATGCGGGCGACCTCACGCAGTTCCGCGTCCTGGTGCTCAAGAAGGCGCTGACGGCTGACCAAATCAAGATCGCGAGCATTGACTTTCTTCTTGCGAATTCCATCGAGAAGCGAAGCAGTCCAAAGAGGACGCGACAACAATGCTTCCATAACGTCTGCTCGCGCTTCCGGCATGAGGGATGGCCAAGAATCTATCAGGAGTCTAGGGACGTCAGAACTGCCAAGTCTTGATAAAGCGGTGATGACGGATTGCTGAACCTTCGTAGTTTGCGCCGGGACGAGCAACGAAGCGAGTAGCTGGGTGTCTTGCTCCACCTGGTGAGATGCCCACGAAAGTAGATCGATGGCCACGACTCGATCATTGTCGCGAGCGGTACTCACGGCATGGATACGAGCTGCATCGAGCACGTTACGTAAGGCGACTCGCGACGACTCGTCGAGCAACTGAGGATTGGCTCGCAATCGCCTAGCGAGCGCACGAAACATGAGGGTGACTCGGGCAAACGTCCGCGGATTGCTCTGTTCTAGCGCCAAGTCGACAAGTATGCCTTGGATCGCGGAGGCATCTGCGAGCGATGCTGTCTGTTCGAGCAACTGCCCGACGAGTTCCTCGGAGGCGTTTGACGACGTTAGAACGGCGTAGGTGGTCGGTCCCGAATTCTGAGAATTCAACGAGCTGAAAACAGCCGAGCGCAAATAAGGAGACTGTTCCGACTGGATCGCCAAGTCTGCTAGCCGTGTGGCGGCTCGCGAATCGGACCACTCTCCTAGCGAGTTGGCAAGTTGAATTTTGAGAGGAGTGGAATTCACGTTGCACTCAAGGACAGCCTCTCCTACTCCGTGCTGATCAAACATCGATTCCGCGACACGTAGGGAATGTCGTCGGACATGCTCGTTTCCGTCTTGTAGTGACTGGACCAAGGTCGGACTGTCTAGCTCGCCAAGACGTGCCAGTGTATGCAGTGCATGGATTCGTGACTCGGGTTGGGATGCACTGACTGCCAATTTCATTAGGTCGGGCGAGGCGGCGCTTTCATCTTCCCACAGCAACATTTGCTGGGCCATGTCCCGAACAGGTCCGTTCGGAGATTCCAGACGTCTAATCAATTCGGCAATAGTTAGCCCTGCGAGACTTGTGATGGGACGGGGTGAACGGGAACTCGGTGAGATTCGATAGATTCGACCGCGATCAGCACCTGCACGAACATCGAGCTTGGCCAGGGTTTCTGGAGGGATCCACATGGGGTGCTCGATGACGTAACGGTACATGTCGACGATCCATAGAGCGCCATCGGGGCCGGTTCGAGCCTGTACTGGCCTAAACCACTGGTCCGAAGACGCGAGGAATTCGATTCCCGCCTCGTCGCTTGGACGGACGGCATCGAAACTGGCATCCTTAGGTTGAAGCTTGCGGCGATGGACCAAGTTATTGACTGGTTCACAGACAAATAGATTTCCCACGTAGTCGCCTCCTAACAGCTCGTCCCGATAGATGCCCAGTCCGCACACTGCGGTCGCTGTCCCCGGCGCGCCAGACAGCTTGAAGCGGACGAGGTCGGAAACGGGGTACATACGGCCACCGTCCGGTCCAGTCACAATTCCGATCGAGGTTGAGGGAGGGTGAACGAACGGATTTCGTGAGAGATACCGTTCTTCGACGGGAAAGTGCAAGGCGAGACTACTGTTATTGCAGCCAAACCAATGCCCCCAGTCGTCCCTGGCACGCCCCTGCTGTGTGCAGCCGCCAGCCGGTTCGAGCAGACCTCGATCCGGGTCGATGCGGAAATCGCGTTGACCTAAAGGAACGACGTCCTGAGTTTCCAGGCAGGTGATTTCTCCACCGAACAGCCCTGCAGCACCATACACCCAACCATCAAGTCCGTACTGCAAGCTATTCACGCGAGCCTGATAATTCTGAGTTGCGAATCCGGTAAACAATCGCCGAACGTCGTCGGCACGACCATCGCCGTCGGTGTCACGTGCAAAGAGAATGTCTGGAGCAGCACAGATCAGCACTCCGTCTCGCCAAACCGTAATTCCAGTCGGAAAAGGAATCCCCTCCAAGAATAGTTTCGCGGCATCGTAATGGCCGTCGCCGTCGGTGTCCGTGAGCAATTGGATTCGACCGCCGGGGCTGAACTGGTTGTCCACTCCGCTGGGATAGTCGTACATCTCAGCCACCCACAACCGGCCCTGCTGATCGAAATCGATCGCGACCGGACTTCGGATGAGCGGTTCCGCAGCCACGACCTCGGCCAGAAACCCAGGTTTCAGGCGAAAGCTGGCCACGGTTTCCTGGGGCGAACGAGGTAACGAACCTCGTGTTCGAGAAGCGTCCTGCACGAGGGAGAATTCTTTCGGCACTTGTCCTCTTACCGCGGCGACGACATTCTCCTCAATCCCTTCTTCATAGGGACCAGGTATCCCATAGTAAATCATGGCGCCTTCGCCCTCGTAGCCTCCCTCTCGAAGCACTCGCTCTGAGGGGATGTAGCCTGGGCAACCATTCGCGTAAGCATTGATCCATAGTCGAGATGAGTCCAGTTCCTGTTTTAGACGCTTCGAATAATCAACGACGACTTCGCCGGGAAGAAACACCATTGCCAGTGCATCGCCAAACGTCCAGGTCTGGACCGAATAGGGGATTTGCGTCGTCAGTTTCTCTCCGCGATCTAATCTGGCCAGCATCGTCCGCGCGTGAAACCCGACGGCGTCATTCCGCTGGGCACGTTTTATCCATTCCTCATGCGATGGCAACGGAGCCAATTCGAGGGTGGTACGTCGTATACTGGTAGACAGGGGTTTCTTGAGTTCGGTCAGTGGACCCTGCAACAACCGTTTCACCTCGTCCGCAATTCCAGCACCCTGCAGCTGGGCCAAATCGGCGCGATCCCCCACGACTCCTGATGACGGGTTGGCATCGGCACCGCAACCGATCGATACAAGTGCAACGCAGTTTTTATGGCGACGTTCGATTGCCGTTCGCGCATATCCTGCCCAATCGCCACTAATAAGATTGTCAGAAAGTGTCACGCAGTGGCATGCGTAGCTGACGTAAATCGCACGCAAATTCCCGTCCATATCTCGGGCGACAAGAATCGGGAGGTCGTGATCGACCGGGCCGCCCTTGGTCCGCCTATTTTCCGCGAAACCGACCTGCCCCACACCCCAACTGAGTGTCCCCGGTCGGCGATCCGCTAAAGCTTGCAGAGCAACTTGTTCGAGTTTCTCTTCGATCTCCCTGCTATACTGATCGATGTGAGTTTGATGCTCCTCGGGAATCGACTCGCCAAAAATGGTCGGCGAAACGTCGTTGACCATTGGGGCAGTATGTGTGTGAGTGGCCACGACCGAAAGTTGATGGCGCTCGAGTCCAACCTTGCGATGGAGGTTTTCCGACAAACGCTCCACTAGTGAATCGGGAATACCAAGAGTTTCAACTGTTATCAAGACAGCTGGAGTCTCGGCATCCTCACCGATGGCCAGAGCCTGGGCATGAATCGATTGACGTACGCCCGACGACTCTTCCCGACGAAACCCAAAACCATTCAGACGCACCGGATAGTCGGGCGTGATGTCAACCGACGCGACGCCGACGGACCAGCGTATTGGCTCCGCCCTTAAATCGGTGTGTGGGATCAAACAGGACAGGCATGCACAAATCCAGAATCTCAGCACGATCGCGTCTCCTCGTGAGAATCTCTTTTCGAGTCTTGCTAAGCAACGCTTAAGAAGTACGAACTGTCAACGAATTATAGCAGTTGGTTTCCCAGAATATTAGAACCTTGCAATCCGGTCTCAAGCGTGTTTAAGTCGCACCGTCCTCTCCCTGCCATTCACCTGGTCTAAAGCCCGGGGCCTCAAGCTTACCGGTCTCTAGGTATCGCCGCTCGGCCTCAGCGATCCGCTGATTGGCATCATCGGGAATTTTACCGTACCAGTCGTTGACATACTCGACGGTGATTTTTTGCTCGACAGGGCCATCTCCACTATCAGCACTTGGTGGGCGATCGCCGACGGTGTATTTCGTCACCCAATCCCGGGCGCGAGGATCGCCCTTGATGGCATCTTCGACTGCCCTGCGGGTGATCTTCTCCAAATCTTCTATGCTGATGCAGGCACGAATTGTGGTCAGATGTTCCTGTTCCACGGCCCGTGACGGACGACCTGGACCACCGGGATTACCAGGCGTGAATCTGCCGTTACTGTCTCGTCCTGAGGACATCTGGAACCTCCTCGCTCCATCGTTTAATCGGGCTCATAACGGTCATTGTAACAGAGTCTAGAAGGAACAGAGAAGCTTCCAGACGGCCTCCTTTTCAGATTCCGACAGACCGGGCCACTTGCTGGTGATATCGTTGAGACGGACGTCAGAGGACGCATCGGCGATTGGCAGTGCGCCGCATTCTGCGCCACCCACAGGAGAAATTGTTGCTATTCCCGAACTTTCCGAGGCAACTTCGAGTCCCGCCTCGGCTACTTACTGTGTAAGTGTTTACTTCGATTGTCACTTCCTAATGCCCTGCACACAAAGTGCAATCTGACTCATGAAATCATTCGTATGGTGTTAGTATTGCTGGTCAGAGGACAGAGCTGAAGGATGAATGAAGAATCGCTCCTTGTTCCCTCGGTTATCTGAAACACAGCTATGGCAAGGCCGGAATATGACCTCGATTCTGGCCGGTATCGGGTCCGTTGCCGCTAGTGAGGGCATAAATATAAACGATCGTTTCGCACGAAAAGAAAACGCTTTGTAGAACCTTCTCTGGGACAAGCGGAAGAAACACTCCGCCTCATGAAATTGGGGCTCCCCGGAGTTACCCTCTTCTGTGGATGAGCGAGACTTCATCGCTTCAAGGGCGAGAACTCAGCGTGAAAATCGTCGCCAACGCTCACCCGACCCAATGTTAGGTACGATAAACTGTGATCGAGCGATAGCCTTCGGAATTATCTACCATGTGCACCCGATTATCGATATGGGTAGCTATTATTACTTTAGGTTCGGGCCGCTCCACACTACATGTAGTCCGATCGGGTGGTCCTGCTAACTCGTGGCATTTTTTATCTTGACGCGGCCCTACATATTCACCAGAACATGGCCTCGGCATGGGGTCGAACTGAGATTCGGATAAGTTCATCTACTTCTCATTATGGTCGCCCGTTTCTAGTCGAGTTTCCGATCAACGAGTTGTACTTCCGATAGTTTGGGATTGTGGTGGTCGTTGCGTCCACCGGGCCATATGTTTGACGTCAAGCGAAATCAAGAATTATCACAGTTGCAAGACCGTATTCGGCAGCTTGAGAAGCAGCTAGCCGAAAATGAATGCGTGGCAAAAAGTGGCCTCGATGGGCTGTCGCGCCAAGTATTCGAATCTCTCCCTGACGCGATCATTATTCTTGATGCTGAGGCAGAACAGTTCATCGATGCTAACGATGCAGCGTTACGCCTATACGGATATTCGCGCGGAGAATTTCTCAATCTGAATCAATCAGACGTCGCTGCCGACCTAAAAAACTCTCAGCACTCGTTTTCAGACCATCTTGACGGGAAATCCTCTACCACCCCGCTGAGGTATCACAAGAAGAAGGACGGTACCGAATTCCCAGTAGAGATGTCCATAAGTCAAATTGAGAGCTCTGGCCGGGCCTTGTTCTGTGGAAGTGTTCGGGACATATCCGAACGCAAACGAACCGAGATGGCTTCGCAAGATAATAAACGCTGGGCTCAAGATCCAACACAAACTCAGTCGCAGCTAACCACTAATCCAGAATTGCCGAGGCATCCGCCGGAACAGGAGTCGCTCAAGAAAGAACATGAACAGTTCGGTTCGAATTTTCAAACCTATTGTGGCGCGTACTCAGATTTGCACTTTCACATAGATCGCGATGGGACAATCGTTGACTTCCATGCAAGCGATAAGAACGATATCCAATGGCAAACCGAGAAGTTTCTTGGCAAACGATTGCGGGACCTGATGCCATCCACGATCGTACACAAATACGATAGGGGAATTCGAACTGCATTGGAATCTGATTCAACAGTAACATTCCAGCACAAACTATCGCTTCGGGATGGCGATGCGATTTGTGAAGGCCGCATTATCCCTAGTCTGCCCGATGAGGTTAATGTCATCGTGAGAAACATCACAGATGACAAAGAGACCAACACTGTGATTCAATCGCTTGCTGAGGGGACCGCGAATACAACTGGCGATGATTTTTTTCCGCTGTTTGCGCGTTCCCTTGCTGGTATTTTTAGTTCTCGATATGTGTTGGTCTGTGAGCATCTCGACTCACCAGCCACGCGAGCGAAAACCAAAGCTTTTTGGATGTCAGACCGTCTGGGCGAGAGTTTGGAATATGAGTTGGCTGGCGGGCCTTGTGAAGAACCAGCCAGCGGAGAAATGACGTTCTATCCTGAGGGCTTGCAGGAACTATTTCCCGAAGACACAGATTTAGTCGATCTTGAGGCGGAAAGCTACTGTGGAATTCCATTGATCAGCAGCACGGATCAGTTAATTGGCCATCTCGCCATCATGGACGATCGGCCCATGGATATTAACATATGCGATGATCCTGTCTTGCAGGTATTCGTCGCAAGAGTGACGGCTGAACTGGAGCGATCACAGATAGAGAAAACGCTGCGTGAAAGTGAACAGCGTCTTAAGTCTATCATCGGTGCCGCGCCGATAGTCATCACCAGCGTGGACGAGGGTGGCGAAATCACCTTTTTTGACGGTTTAGGTGTAGAAGCGGTTGGCCTCAGGCCAAACCAATTTGTCGGTCACAACTATTTCGAAATCTGGAAGGATTCACCTCATCTAACCAAGGCAATGCACGAATGTTTCGAGGGCAAGACAACGGCACCTACAACTACTCACGTAGGGGGAACGGTTTTAGAGACCAGATTTTCAGGTATGAGATCTGATAATGGCCGAACTCATGCGGTAACAACCGTCTGCGTAGACATAACCGATCGCTTGCGAATCGAAGAAGCGGTGAGAGAAAGCGAACTTCGTTTTCGTTCGCTCTTCGAACAAGCGGGTGTCGCGTTAGGGCTAGTTGATACTAAGTCCGGGCGTTTCTTGCGTGTTAACAGGAAGTATGAGACGCTTCTAGGATTTTCGAGTGAGGAATTGCTTAAAAAAACCTGGATGGATATCACACACCCAGACGATCTGCAAAAACACAGCAACCTCAACAAACAAATCGCAAAAGGAGATCTCTTCGAATTTACGGTAGAGAAGCGACTCGTCCACAAAGACAGCTCTTCGATTTGGATTAACTTGACGGTAACGTCCATCCGAAACGAAAACGATTCACCCGATCAGCATATCGCTATTGTCCAGGACATAACTGCTCGGAAACTCATTGAACAAGAACTTCGTCGGAACGAATCGCGGCTGAAATCGATTATCAATGCTGCACCAATTGTTATTACCCATGTCGACCTCGAGGGTAAGATTGGACTGTTCGATGGCAACGCCTTGAAAGATGTTGGACTTGAGTCGGGAAATCTAGTGGGCCACAATTATTTTGAGGTGTGGAACGACAGGCCAAGCATGACGTCGGCTATGAAAGCTTGTCTTGCAGGGGAAGCGTTCGCTTCGACGTCCATGGAGATTGCCGGTCGCAGCCTCGAAACTAGATACGCTCCGGTTACCTCTCCCGATGGTGATATTGCCGGTGCAATCTCGGTCTGCGTGGATATGACTGACCATCGCAAGACACAGAACGCATTAGTCGAAAGCGAACAACGCTTGCGCATTGTGACAGACTCGTTGCCGGCCTTCATCTCTTACCTTGATTCGAAACGATGCTATCAATTCGTTAACAAACATTATGAGGACCGATTTGGCATCGAACAAGAAAAAATAATAGGCAGTTTTGCCTGGGAGATTTTGGGCAACACATACTATCAGAGTATTGAGCACCATCTTGATGAAGTACTCGACGGAAACCACGTCAAATACGAATCAATGATGAGACTTGAAGGTCAGGGTAAACGTACACTTGTCACCGAACACGTTCCGGACACTACACCCGATGGTGAAGTGCGAGGTTTTTATACTCTGGTAACCGATATTTCAGATCGCAAGCATGCTGAAGAATCTTTAGCTCAGATGAATATCGCACTTTCCAATGCGATGCCTGGCATATCGAGGCTGGATTCTGACGGCCATTATGTCTATGCCAACGAAGCGTATGCCGCTATGACCGGCTACGAAGACAACGAACTCGTTGGTCAATCTTGGACTCCGACTGTGCATCCCGACGACCAACCGCTTTTACTTGAAGCCTATAAGTACATGCTCGAAGTGGGCAAGGCGGAAGCGGAAGCACGTGGTATTAGAAAAGACGGCTCTATTTACTATAAGCATGTTCTCCTGGTGAAAATTGAAGAAGATGGCAAGTTAGCTGGACACTTCTGCTTCATGCGTGACATCTCTGATCGAAAGCAAGCAGAGCATGCGATTGAACAGAGTCAACGACTTCTTCAAGAAGCAGAGCATGTTGCCCACCTTGGAAGCTGGGAATGGGATATAGCGAGAGATCGAGTAACTTGGTCGGAAGAATTGTACAATATCTTCGGCTATGAGCCTGGGGCCTTCGAGCCATCAGTTGCGACATTTCTTGAACACGTCGATCAGGCCGACCGACGGCAGCTGCAAGATGCGATCGAGGCGCTGGTAGAATCGCACACTCCATTCGAAATCGACACGCACATTCTTAGGAGAGATGGAACTTCACGAACGCTGAGGTCGATAGGCCAGGTGCAAAATGGCGAGGATAGTAGTTCACGGAGAGTAAGTGGCGTATGCCAAGACGTGACAGAAATTCGTGAGCGAGAGCAAGCACTACGGCTAACTCAGTTTTCCGTCGATCATGCTAACGATGCAGTTATCTGGATACGCTCCGATGGACACTTCATCTATGTGAACGATTCCGCCTGCCGAGCTCTGGGCTATTCCAGAGAGGAACTATTGAAGCTGACTGTGCCAGATATCGATCCAGACTTTCCGGCCTCGGAATGGCAAAGCAAATGGATTGAAACTCGCAAGCGTGGGAGTGTTACACTAGTTTGTAGACATCGCCGGAAGGATGGTAGCGTTTTTCCTGTGGAAATTGTCACAAGCTTCGTCAGCTTTGGGGGCGACGAATTTCAGTGCGCCTATATTCGCGATATTACAGATCGGAAGGCTATGGAAGAGCAGGCACTACGCCATAGCCATGAGTTGGCCCACGTGTCACGAATCAGCACGATGGGGGAAATGGCGACAGCACTCGCCCATGAACTCAACCAACCGCTATCAGCTGTGGCAAACTATGCCTTTGCACTGGATCAAGGATTAAAGCATTACGAAGGTATTGCGCTAAACGCGCAAGAATCGAGTGACCTCCTAGGAAAAATAAAAACCCAAGCAGTTCGTGCGGGGGACATCGTGCGCCGAATGCGCGAATTCTTGCGAAAAGTGGAATCGCAAAGGATACTATCCGATGTCAATGAAATAGTGAACGAAGTCGTAGCGCTAGTTGAGGCTGAGGCACGCGAACGATCTGTACAGATCCGATTAGATCTTGACAATGAGTTACCTGGCATACGGATCGATAGTATCCGGATCCAGCAAGTATTGGTGAATCTGATCCGTAATGCGTTCGACGCAATGAACGAGACGCAACCCGATGATCGATGGGTACTCGTTTCGACGTTGCGCCAACACGAGAGATTTATTGCGGTGTCTGTGAGTGACTGTGGTTGTGGAATAGAATCTACTGCAGTTGAAGAAGTATTCGATACTTTTTTTACTACGAAGCCAGCTGGAATGGGAATGGGTTTGGCCATTAGCCGTTCGATCGTAAAGGAACATGGCGGTCATTTGAAAGTTGTTCCTGGAACTAATCTTGGTGCGACTGTGAGCTTTACGTTACCCATTGATTTGGAAAAGGATGTTGCGGATGAACCCACGACCGGTAATCTATGTGATTGATGATGATACTGCCGTTCGCGATTCACTTGCAGAACTTGGGCGCATGATGGGTTGCACCGTCCGATGTCATGAATCGGCGATGGAGTTTCTTAACTCCGTCGATTCATACGAAACTGGGTGTATCATACTCGATATTCGAATGCCAGGCATGAGTGGTCTTGAGTTGCAAGAGACACTCTCGCAAAGGCGCTGCCATCTTCCTATCATCATTGTTACAGGCCACGGCGACGTACCTATGTGCGTTAGTGCGATCAAAGCCGGGGCAGTCGATTTTCTCGAAAAGCCATATTCTCCTGAGGAACTCGTTCATAGCATTCGCAATGCTCTCGATTTAGACACTCGGCAGCGTGTTGAAAAACAAGAACGCAACGCGATCCGAACTCAAATTTCGCTGCTTTCGTCTGGCGAGCGACAGGTCCTACGAGGTGTTGCCGACGGTAAAACCAATAAGAGAATTGCCGATGAGCTCGACATCAGTCTTCGGACTGTCCAGCTTAGGCGAGCGAGCATTAAGAAGAAACTTAGCATCGACTCGAAATCGGAAATGGTCCAGCTGGTACGTAGAGCACTGGTCGCTAACGTCGGCGCTTTCGAAGTTGAAAAGTGTGTGGCGCAGTAATAGAACGTGTTACTACGCGTCACCGTTAAGATAGGCCGGAGGAGATGCGTTAACGTGCTAGTCTCCGTCGTGTCCGGATTATCAGTAATTTGCCTTAACTTATGGAGGGAAAGCAATGATGCTACCCATTAAGATTCTTACAACACTCGCTCCCGAACTATCAATCGCGAGTCGAATTGTTGAGAAGTTGGTCCTGCGAACCAAGGATGGAGAGGTGTTCTCGATCGATATCGGTGAGAACGCACTAGGGCACGCAAAGACTGCTTATGGTGCTAAGGTTACACTCTTGAGCACCCCACCTAAACACATTGGGATTTGCGAAGGTACATCAGTGGAAGCCGCGTCCCTTGAAGCCCAGAGGCTCGTTGCTGAGACAATTGCCAAGGGCACTAAGAATTCTTCTATTCTAAAGCCGCATTTTCCCCAATCCGTGCCCGCCAGTGCGTAGGAGCGGACGTTTCTTACTGGCATCCAAGCTCTTAGACGAAATATGCTTGCAGAGAGTGAGTGAAACAAGGTCTGTGCGTGATTGTTTTGCGCTGATTGCGCAATAAACGTGAGCTTGTCCTCTCCGCAGGTCACTATCCACTTTGCGAATCCGACAACCATCTCCGGCCATGTTCGCGCAGGCCGTTGAGTAGTCCACGCAAATGCTCCAGCGTGGTCAATGGGTTGATGATCGTTGCCCGTAGGTAGTCGCGGCCGTCAAGGCGGATCTGTACGAGATAGTAATCGCCAGACTGGACCACATGGCGGCGCAGCGCAAGTTGGAACGCATCGATCTGATCGTCAGGAGCGTCGTGCAATTCGGCTGGCAGGTAGCGAAACACGACGATATTGCACTCGGGTTTGCAGTAAGGCTCGAAATCCGGTTGTCCCTCAAGCAGCTCGTAGAAGTTCGCAGCTACGTCAAACGTTGAGTCGACCAATGCTTCGAAAAGCCGAGGGCCATACATCGACCAGACGCCCCACAGGCCCATAGCCGCGGCCCGTTTAGTGCATTCTAAATTGCTCATGCCGCTGTCGAATTCGGCCATACCGGGCGCAGAAGGATCGAATAAGTAGGGCGCGACTTGCTCGAAAGCGGCGTAGCGATGCTCTCGGTGTCGGTAAAATACCATCGCGCATAGCGCGGGCATGAATAGCATCTTGTGCGCGTCACAGACCACACTGTCTGCCAGCTCGAGGCCTTTGACCAAGTGCTTGTGCCGAGTGCTGAGACAGGCGGCACCACCGTGGGCAGCGTCGACATGCAACCATACTTCGTGACGTCGGCAAACATCCGCAACTTCTGTCAGGGGATCGAACGCACCGACAGGAGTGGAGCATGCACCGGCCGATACCGCGACGATCGGCACATCGCGCGAGCGCAAATCGGTGAGAATTATTTCAAGCTGCGCCACGTCCATACGTCGTGCAGCGTCAACCGGCACGCGGACGACTTGCTCGGCGCCGATTCCCAAAATGCCGGCCGAGCGGGTGACGGAATAATGCGCCTCAGCATGGGCAACTAACACCGGAGCAGGCGAGGTTGCCGCAAGACCCTGCGACCAGCTCTTGCCTAGTGCCACATTGCGAGCAGTCAGCAGGGCCGTAAGATTTGCCAATGAACCGCCCGAGGTAACTAACCCTCCGAACGTACCCGGCTCGAAGCCGATCGCTTTGCCCAGTGCTGCGACGACCGCATGTTCGACGGCTGTTGCCCAGGGGCCCATTTCGTAGATTGCCATCACCTGATTTGTGAGGATCATCGCGGCATCAAACAATGCAGCTAACGGCAACGATGCGGGGACTTGGTGCCCGACGTAGTGCGGATGATGCAGATTCTGACCACGATCGAGGCTTTCTTGAACGAGCAGTTCAAAACGTTCCAAAAGTTGGTCGATGTCATCGGTGGGTGCCCCACATTCGAGTCGATCTCTTGCCAAGCGAATCGTCGACTCTGGCGCTTCCCAATTGAGTACAGGGCCATCGCCACGTTGGACAACGCTTAAATGATCACCCAAGAGACTTGCCAGCCGAGCGCCAGCGGCGCGGACCAATTCAGGATCGTAGGCGTTGGCTATTAGAGCTCGCTGTTCTCGGAGGGCATCGCTAGTTACTTCGACAGTCATCTCATCAGTTGAGCAGAGGAAAGATTCCATGGCAACTCAACCGCAAGATCAAGCGGTTGGACATTACTGTGCTGGTTACCGGATCAATCCGCCTCAAGTGTCGGTCTTAGGAGGCGGTATTCGCCTTGTTCCCAATTGGAGATGTCGTTGCGGTACCACTTTGAGAATCGACTTTCGTGAGCTCCCCCGGGAAGATTAGTCCAGGCCTCATCAGTGCCCATATCAGCAACAAAGTGGTAGCTGGGCGCAAAACTCGATTCGCGAGTGGCAGAGGTGAGCAGGTGGCCCTGAAATGGCGTCGCTTGGCAGCCTGGCATCGCGCGCTTGGCTGAGTGAAAGCCCAGCAGTCGGCCGACTCGAGCACTCTCAAAAAACCGATTTGCAAAGTGAAACGAGTTGACTTCGCCCCATGCCAAGGCCGATTCCTCGGCAGTTCGCTCCGCTGCGCGGCGAATCAAATCTCCTTTTCCGCGAGTTTCCCACCAGGCCGAATCCTCCTGACACAACAATCGATCGATCGCTGCCAGTACCATCGAGGAGTAACCCAACCGGGTGCTAAGGTAAAACATCCGTCGCCAGCCGATGCCTTCTTCGTGACCGAAAATCTCCAGCAGAACGTGCCGATAGAGATGCTGAAACATGGTTGCCGCAGTACTTTCAGGAGTGTATTGAAAATCCCACGTAGCAAGCAGGTCTTTCAACGCTCCCTCAGGAATATGTGGCAGTAGAATCGGCATCAGCAGTCGGGCTTGCTCGCTGGTGACGTCGTATTGCAGCGCTTGCATGTCCTCGACGGTCGCCGCAGGTAATTCGTGCAGCCGCTCGGCAATGCGCCACTTGCGATAGTCGGGTAGGGCGTGACTGTGGATCATTCGCTCATCAGCACGATCCAGGTTTTCGTTGGCGCTAGAAAGATAACCCTCGGGCGGATCGTAGAGACTGGGCAACCTCTCGCTCGGCTGCTTGCCCTGCCAATGGTAGACGATCTCCCAGGCAGGTGTAGGCAATAGGCCGCTTTCCTGTTCCGCGCGATGTGGCAACCAGCCGCTGGCCTGTCGTCCGATGTGCCCTTCGCGATCGGCAAAGACCCATACCAGCGTCGGATGAGGATTTTCGCGGACCTTCTCCATCGCCTCGATCGTGCTGCCGCTGCGAATTACATCAAGCCAACATCCTACCGAGCGTCCTGCGCCTTCCTCGCTACCAATCCAACGAGTCGAAAGATACTTTCCCGGCTCGCGATCGGTTAGATCCAATCGCATCGTCCCTTGGGGATTCTCGTGGACGCGCATAACTTCGGCACTCGCCCCTTTACGGCGAATTTCCTCCTCGCGCAGTTGAAAGTCGTACCAACGCTCGCCGCGCCGATATTGCCATCCAGTTTCACCACCTGGGCGGCAATCCTCGACGAAGTAATCGCTCGTGTCGGCGTGGAGGTAAGTAACGCCCCATGCCAAGTTTGGCGTGCGACCTACAGCCATCAGAGGGCACCCCGGTAGAGTGGCACCCATGGCGTACTGGTCTCCGCCCCAGTTAAGCGCCACCTCGTACCAGATCGCCGGTAGTCGGTTTACTTCCAAATGTGGATCCGAAGCCAACAGGGCGTTTCCGCTCGCACTGCGGCTGGGTGCCACGGCCCAGGCGTTGCTACCCGCCAACCTTGGCAGATCGGCGAGCATCTCCAATGCGTCGTCCGAGAGCAACCGTTCCATCGTAATTTCCATCAATGGTTCGAAGTCGATGTCGTCCAGATAGGGCGACATCAGCTCACGGAGCAGGTCTGGGCGTACGCCCGACTTTACGAGCTCCAGCAGAATCCGTTCGTTCTCCTGCGCTGCTACTGCCAGGCCTGCGAAACTGAGTAGATTGCCAATTGCCAGCACGGCCGTCGCGTGCCACGGCCGCGGGTGAAAACCGGTGACCCACATCGGCAGCGACCGGCCCGCGTCTTGCAGCCCGTCGTTCACGCCATCGCAGTAGTGCTCGAGCTGTTCGCGGGTCGTTGGCGTCATGTTTTTGATTTCGCGTTCCAGGTGTTGATGCAACCCAGCTCGGCGGAAGAAACGATCGGTTTCGACCAATTGTGGCTTATTGGCGATTCGCTCAGCAGCCTGGCCGCCGGCAACAACTCTGGAAAAGAATATCTGCGTCGGACGATCGATAGCATGCAGGTAGCCCAAGGCGTAGAGCGCGTCGTGCCAAGAGTCGGCCGTAACGTGCGCCGTGCCCCCAGCATCGCGCACCGCCTCGAATTCGACTCGCGCGGAATTGATGGCAATTGGTTCCATGGATTGAGTGTAGAAAACTCTTGGATGAGTGCAATGCGAGTCGGCATTGCTGAGGGCGCATAGGCAGTGGATTGGTACAATGGCCAAACCCTGGCCGCCGTGCCGAGGCCAACAATTCCCTCCCCTGTTTAAATCTTCGGCCAGGTGTGTTTGCCTTGAATCGTTCCCAGTTTGCCCAACTTCGGACTGGTTTGTCGCTCATCAGCCCCTGGCTGATTGGGTTCGCTGTGCTCACGTTGTATCCGTTTGCTGCGTCATTTTATTGGAGTTTTTGCCGCTACGATCTGTTGAGCGAACCGCGCTGGGTGGGCCTCGACAACTATCGTCGCCTGTTCGACGAGTTGTTCACGGGCGGGCCGTTTGCCCGGGCGCTTGCAAATACGGCTTACTACGCCGTAGTCAGCGTTGCGCTCTCCGTAGTGCTGGGCATCTCACTTGCGATAATGCTCTCGTGGAAAGTACGTGGTAGGGCGCTATTTCGCACACTCTGTTTTCTGCCGTCTGTCGTGCCGACAGTCGCCGCAGCTGTGTTGTGGATGTGGTTGCTGGATCCGCAGCAAGGCTTAATAAACGGTATTCTCGAAGCAGTCGGATTGCCTGCGCAAGGATGGTTTCAGAGCACCAGTGCCGCCGCCTGGCCCGCGGACTGGCCGGGCGATCACGCAGGCCGGGTGTTTGGCTCGAAAGATGGGTTGGTGCTGATGAGCCTGTGGGGCGTCGGCAATTTATTGGTGATCTATCTGGCGGCTCTCGCTGATATTCCTAGCCAGCTATATGAAGCGGCAGAAATCGACGGCGCGGGCCGGATGCGGAGGTTTTGGCACGTGACACTGCCGATGCTCACTCCGGTGGTGTTTTTTAACGTCGTAATGGGGCTGATCCAATCGGTGCAAGCTTTTACCCAGATTTATCTGGTAAGCGACGGCAAAGGGGACCCGGCTGGTTCTACACTCACCGTTTCTTTGCATCTCTTTCTGTCTGCGTTCAAAGACCTTGAGATGGGCTACGCTTCGGCTATGGCGTGGGTTTTGTTCGTGCTAGTCACACTCGTAACTGTTTGGTTGTTCCGCACCTCCCGTCATTGGGTGCATCAATGACAAACTCACGAACGATACTTCTCATGGTCTTATTGTTGACATCGGCACTAACTGCCTGGTCGCTGACGAAGACGCGCACCACAATTGTCCCCGGCGGACGCGAAGAAGTCGTCTTCTGGCATTTTTGGGGCGGGCGCGATCGACCGATAGTTGAGCGGATCGTTAGCGAGTTCAATGCCTCGCAAGATCGTTACTGGGTGCGCGCGATCGCCCGGCCGGGTTCGAACTTAGACCTCAAGTTTTTTTTGAGCGTCGCTGGCAACGATCCGCCCGATTTGCTTAGCCACGACGACCCTGTGGTCGCCGATTGGGCTCATCGGGGCGTACTGACTCCGCTGGACGAACTTGCAGACGCAGCGGAGCTGTCGCAGCTAAAGGAGTGGCTGTTTCCTGTCGCACGGCAGTTGGGAACTTACAACGGCAAGCTATTTGCGCTTGCCAGCGGACTCGACATCCGGGCGCTCTACTGCAACGTGACTTTGCTCGAGGAACACGGTCTGAAGGAGCCGCGTTCTCTAGTAGAGTTAGATCAGATTGCCGAGACGATTGCTCCGAGCAGCGGATCTACGGGCCGCAAGCGAATGGGGTACTTACCCGATCCAAGGCGGATCTGGGCTTGGGGAATTGTGTTTGGCGGTGAGTTCGCTGACCTCGAAGCCACGCAGCCGAGTGCGATGATTACGGCCGACTCGCCCGAGGTGGTGGCGGCTCTAGATTGGATGGCCGGCTACAGTCGCCGCTATGGGCCGAGCGAGGTAGCGGCGTTTCGCTCGGGCGAACAGGCGCTCACAGGGACTACCTTCCCGCTGTTGGTAGATCGCCGTTACGCAGTCGTGATGGACGGTCAGTGGCGTGTCCGCGATATCGCCGAAGCCAGCGGCAACACAACTGACAAGTTCACAGTCGTCCCTTTGCCCGCACCATCCGGTGGACTCGAAGAGGCCGGTTGGGTAAACGGCAATTTTTTTGTTGTTCCTAGTCAAGCAAAACAAAAAGAGGGTGCATGGCAATTTATGAAATTCTGGAGCGGGTTCGACGGCCACGAGTCGCAAGCTGCTGAGGCGTGTGCCGCGGGTGGTTGGATTCCCGCTTCTCAACAGGTCGTCGATCAGCCCGCCTACCAAGAGGCCTTGCAGCGTTGGCCGTTGCTAGCCCTGTTCGTGGAGCTGGCCGCTAGTGACAATCAGCGCCCCGTGCCGGCGGTGCCAGTTGCTTCGCTCTACTACCAGGAAGTCGTCGAGGCAGCGCAGGAAGTTATGTATCGGGGCGAAGAACCACGGGCCGCGCTAGCGCGCGCCGCCGAGCAGACACGCCAACGTTTGCAGGAGGTGCTCGATGAGCCGTAATCGACCACCTCAGCTGGCTTACCTTTGGCTGCTCTTGGCAACGGCACTGATGATCGCGCCACTTGCGTGGATGCTGCTCACGTCCCTGAAGTCGAGTGAGCAAATAACCACCGACCCCTTTTCCTGGTGGCCTCGACGATGGCAGTGGGATAACTATGCGAGTGCCGTCACGGCAATTCCCTTTGTACGGTATCTCGCAAATTCCTTGCTGCTGTGTCTGGGGAGCGTCGTTGGCACGCTCGTCAGCTGTTCGTTAGTGGCCTACGGATTTTCTCGCGTACGCTGGCCTGGGCGCGACTGGGTGTTTGCAATACTAATAGCCACGATGCTGCTGCCCTGGCAGGTGACTATGGTGCCGCGGTTTCTGGTAATTCGAGAAATCGGGCTCTACGATTCGCTAGGGGCACTTATCTTCCCAAAATTCTTGGGCGAAGCTTTTTACATATTTCTCTTACGGCAATTTTTTCTCACAGTGCCCCAAGAGATGATCGACGCAGCACGCGTCGATGGTTGTAGCGAGTTGGGCGTGTTATGGCGTGTGATGTTGCCGTTAGCCCGCCCTGCCCTTGCGACCGTGGCTTTGCTGGAATTCGTAGCTGCCTGGAACGACTACGGCGGGCCGCTGCTGTACCTGAACGACCCGGAGCGATTTCCTTTGGCCTACGGCCTGGAGCAATTTGTCAGCGCTCATTCCAGCGAGATGAACCTGCTGCTGGCTGCCGCCACGCTATTTACCTTGCCAATCATGGTGCTGTTTCTGTTAGCGCAGCGCACGTTCGTACGTGGTATTACCACGACGGGTTTGAAGGGGTAACCCTGAGAAGTGCCAAACCACAAGCGGTCGGCAACTGCAAACAGATAAAGTAAGCAGCCTCGCTAAGGAGCTGACTACTTCTTGCGATGGCGAATTTTGGCTCGCATGCGACGCTTCTTACGACCTACCTTGCGCCGACCTTTGCCTGATTTTTTTGTACCCAATCCATACCTCCAGTTTTTCAATAAGTTTGGTTGACACGACTAACTGCCAAAGGCAGCGATCAGCAAGTAGTTCATTGTACCATTCTCATCGTTTACTCTACAACCGGTACTTTGGGTGCCTAGAAGCCATTCTCAAGGGCGTCCGAAGGCTAGATTCTGATGATCACCTGCATTGATTTCGTCACTATATCTCCTTGGAATCTCCTTGGTGAGACTCGTAGCTTGCTTTGGAACGGAGCGAGAATCAGCGACCAGGACTAATCCTCTTTGCTTGTAGAAATCAGGGCCAATCCTTCCGCCAATCACGGGTCGATCAGCCATTTCTAGCATGATAATCAAGCTTTCGCAGTGGAAAATGGACACACGCTCGCGTCACTCGGTACCCACAGTTACAATGACTTCAACTTAACACTATCAGCTCATCTGCTGCCGACATTCATCAAAGATGCTCACCTGGGGAGGGACACAGCATGTCGCGCTGGACTCGTTTCGATTGGCATGCTCGTCAGACTCGCTCGCGCTCGCAGAATTCCACGCGTTACAATCGTCGGCTGCGAGTCGAGGCGCTCGAAGATCGCCAGTTATTGGCAGCGGTAGTAGGGGTTGATTTCGACGCCGATCCGGGTACCGGAATGTTCAACTGGTTGCGCGTTGACGTAGGACAGCCTGACTTTCCTTTCTCTGCAAATAACCTCACGGCTGAAGATGGATCAATAACTCAGATTGATTTCGATCTGGCTAGCTCTCTACCAAGTTCTTCCGATACCGACGCCAGCACTAACATCGTCAACCCGTTAACGTTACCGATACACGCACAGAACATGACACTGATCGACGGATTTACCTTCGTCGACGGCGTGGGTCAGTCGCTTACGGCGACTTGGAGCGGACTCGACCCAGATCTCGTCTATGAAGTTTACGTGTTCGGCCTGGAGGCTGCAAATCTAGGACTTACCGACCAACATTCTGTGTCGATTACAGGTGGGGGCTCACCGGTAAACTTCTCGCAAGGTCCTCTGACCGATGACCAGTTGTGGGTGAATGCCTCTCTCGGTGACAGCACGAAACAACTTGGTGAGTATGCGGTTTTGCAGACGCCGAACGTCTCTGGTGAAGTCGTCGTGCAGGTGACCTCCACACAGCAGAGCGTCGTTTTAGGTGGCCTGGCAATCCGGGAACGCGACATAATTGTTAATTCGACTTCCGATAACACAACTTCGGGTGACGGGCTGACGACGCTTCGAGAAGCAATTATCGAGGCAAACCAGCGATTCGGTCCGAACACTATTCTGTTCGACGATGGGGTATTCAATTTTCCCAAGACAATTTCGCTGACCGGACAACTACCCACGATTACAGAAGATGTCACGATTGCAGGATCAACATCGAGCTCAATTACCATCGATGCTCAGCAAAACGGGCGGATTATCCATGTTGATGATGGCAACTCTGGCAATCAGCTTGATGTCTCGATAAGCAACCTGTCTCTCACCGGTGGAAGCGTAGCCGGTGGAGACCTCTTTGGTCGAGGGGCCGCGGTTTTCAACAGTGAAAACCTGACGATCACGGGCAGCACCATCCACGGCAATACGACCACGAACACGGGTGGTGGGGTGTTTTCTCAAGAAGGTCTGCTGACGATCGTAAACAGCACCATTTCCGGAAATTCAGCAGCAGTCGATGGTGGAGGAATTTTTACACTGGGTGCCGCCGCTACTGCGGATATCTCGCATAGCACGATTGCCTACAATAGCTCGAATTACGGCGGCGGCTTTAACAACTCGTTCGGAGGTGCCGCGACATTAAGTCACACCATAGTTGCGAAGAATACAGGCGCAACCGGTACCGATATTCGGGGGACGGCGACGGGCTTTTACAACTTGATTGGCGATGCCAGCTGGGCGGGCGGACTGGTCGACGGCGCCAGCGGCAACATCGTGGGTGTCGGTGGCGTGGGCGTGATCGACCCCATGATCGATGCTTTGGCCGATAACGGTGGGCCCACGATGACTCATTCGCTGCAACTTGGCAGTCCAGCAATTGACACCGGCGATCTAAGTTTCATGGCCCCACCTGATACTGATCAGCGGGGTGTACTGCGAAAAATCAACGGTCGGATCGACATAGGCGCTGTCGAACTCAGCCGGCTTGTGGTCAACGACAATGGCGATCTGGACGATGGCCTGCCGAACAATGGTACGACCACGCTTCGCGAGGCATTAGCGTTTGTCGCCACGCAGCCCGCAACAAGCTTTATTGAATTCGACCCCACCGAATTCGGCGTAGTTAATTCGATCAACATCGGCAGCCAACTCCCAACGATTGTCAATCCACTCACGATCACTGGCCCCGGACAAGAGTTGCTCACCATCGACGCCGGCAACGGCACCGACACCACATTTGGCACAGGCGACGGCCATCGCATCTTCGCCATCAACGACAACAACGGTGCCACGACAATTGAGGTGACGCTCTCCGGCTTGACACTGACCGGTGGCGACGTAGCTCGGGGGACTGATGGCTTTGCGGGCGCAAGCGCTGGACCCGGAGCGAACGGCGAAGAGGGGACCGAAGGCTCAGATGCCGAAGGGGGCGGAGCAATTCGCTCTTTTGAGAATCTGACTCTTACAGACATGACGGTTACTGGCAATGCCGCTGGCCGCGGGGGAACCGGGGGAGGTGGCGGCGACGGGGGCATTGGAATTAACGGCGGCTACGGCGCTCGTGGTGGCGGGGGCGGTCGCGGAGGCCATGGGGGCGGAATAGCCAGCTACGCGGGGAACTTAACGATCTCGCAGAGTACGATCGCAGACAACTCTGCCGGCATGGGAGGTAAGGGGGGGCAGTCGGGCAATGGAGGTGAAGGATCTGACAACGGTGGCAATTCGCTTCAAGGTGGCGACGGAGGTTTAGGCGGCCGCGGTGGTGGCATTTACAACACGTCTGGAAACTTGACGATTATCGATAGCACGCTCAGTGGCAACGGAGCTGGCACGGGCGGCACTGGCGGGATGAGTGGTAATGCTGGAAACGGAGGCACCGGCACTGGTGGTAATGCGCAGCAAGGGGGCGATGCCGGCTTCGGAGGCCATGGAGGGGGCGTCTCTCACAGCGGTGGCAATCTCGTGATCTCGGGCAGCACGTTTTCGAGCAACTGGGCAGGGGACGGGGGCGATGGAGGATTAGCTGGGTTAGCGGGCTCCGGCTCGGGTGGCTCCGGTTCTTCCTTTGGCTCTGGGAGCCCAGGTGATGCCGGTCACGGCGGGGGGATCATTGGAAACCCCACGATAAGTGCCAGTACGATCGTCGACAATCGAGCAGGTAGCGCCGGCACGGGCGGATTCTTTGGAGAAGAGAATGGCAACGGCGGTTCCGGGGGAGGCATCTTCGGCGGAGCCATCATCGTCGAGAGCACCATTACTGGCAACGCGGCTGGATTAGGAGCAAATTTTTACAATGTCGAGGACGGTGACGGTGGCGGCATTTCCGGAAGCTTTACGATGACCGGCAGTATTCTTGCCAATAATACTTCCTATGGCCGGGGCGACGAGATGTCGGAGTACGCCTCACCCAATGTCGACTATAGTTTGATTGGCAATACCTTCGATCTGGAGCCGTTTCAATTGAATGCAATTGCTAATGGCCAGGGCAATGTGTTCGACGCTGGTGGAGGATTTATCGATCCGCTCTTCGGGCCCTTGGCCGATAACGGCGGGCCGACGCAAACGCGCGCCCTCCTGCCGGGCAGCCCGGCACTCGACGCAGGCAGTCCTCCTAACTACAGCGCAGAACTCTTGCTCGACGATTACTCCACTGATAACTTTGCCACGAATTACAACTTCGTGGACCTCTTCGGCGGCGCGAATAATACTCCCCTGGTCGTTGGCGATCAGGCTCAGCTAAACGTCGTACAAGGCACCGGTGCTCAGATCTGGAATCAGGGAGAGTCGCTCTCCACGGTAGGTGATGCTGTGACGATCGACTTTGGCTTTAATTATCCCATCGCGGGGGGAGTTTTCGTCGACGCCTCGGCTGGCCTGGCGTTGTTCGACTCGGTGACCGGCACCAGTTTGCTCGCGGAAATTCGCGTCGAGACCGATGAAGCGGGGCCGTCGTCGCCATTCCGATTCAATGACGATAGCAGCACCACAGATATTGTCGGTACGCCTGTCGGGCTGATGACTCTGAGCATCGAAGTGATAGCTTCCAGCGGCGGGAGCATGACGGTGGAATCTACCCTATCAGCAGCGGGTATCACTACGATCACCCACTCGCGGACACTCGCAACCAGCGAGATTTTCTTCGGACCCGTGGCCTACGACGTCGCGGGGGGCGATGCTGTTCATGATGACCTACGTTACGGATTCTTGTCGGCTGACCCATCTCTTACCGACCAACGTGGGTTTAGCCGAACTGTGGACTCTGGCGGCGGGCTCCGTAACGATATCGGCGCTTACGAAGCCCAGTTCGCCGCGTCAGCCGACTTCGACACGGACGGCGACGTCGATGGCTTTGATTTCCTCGCCTGGCAGCGTGGCTTCGGTACGACCTCCGGTGCGACAAAGCCCGACGGCAATAGCGACGACGACGGCGATGTCGACAGCAGCGACCTGGCGGTATGGGAATTACAATACGGCACGACTGGTGGGAATCAGCTTGCGGCAGCATCGTCACCAATCACTACCGAGTCGTCATTCGCAGCGGCTGCCCCGGATTCGCCGCTTTCCAATGCAGAGCTGGTCGACTTGGCCCTTGCTTTGGAGCTAAACAGCGTCGAAGTCGATGAGCGAGAACCAATGCATGAGACCCAGGTATCGCTGGAAGACAGTTTCAGAGAACCGGCTCTTTCCGAAAGTGGATCTGTGCATCAGCGTCCGGGTCGCCCGGTCCAGGAGCTAGCTTCTAATAGCAACGGCGCAGATGAAGATGCTGAAGTATACTGGTTACAGGACGAGCTGCTAGAACGGGTGTTTTCGTAGTACTAGCTGTGCTGGGAGCAGATATCACGCTACGATACGCACCCAATGTATTTCACGTAAATCGCTCCAACGGGCAACTTAGCTCTCTCTCCTGACGCTGGAGGGAAACAGCGCATGCCTCTGTAAATCAGTGATTCTATTCACAATTGTCTTAATCGTCCTTCGTGACTACGATGTGCGTTAGGCGGAACTTGGGTTCTATTAAACGTAAGCTCCGCGACGATTGACCAACTGTTGCGACTACTCCTCATTAGAGGGATTTCTGAATCGAGTGTTTAAGACTGCGGACTAGCTGAGCAAGCCTCGCTGGTGAGCTCGTCAATGATAGAGAGGAGCAGCAAGACCATGAATCCACATGACTCGATGTATCCTTCTTGTGGCAACGATACAGGTTCCGACCAAGACTCAGATCAGCCGATTCGTGGAATCCAGGTTCGCGACGCAATTGCGATTCATTGCCTACAAGGGATACTTGCCAATCCCGAATTCACTAAGAAAGGGCACTCCGCTACTGGAGGTCCCCATCGGTCTGCCGAAATGGCCTACGAATTTGCTGATGCTCTAATCGAAGCATCAACAAAACAATCGTAAACTGTCAGTGCAGCCGATCAACAGCTCGCTGACGAGCAATTGTGGACTACGCGATTCGACGTCTAGAAGTTCAGTTCCCACTGGCCGTAGAGAAAGTCGGCGTCGGTGGTGCCAATGATCTTGTCTCCTCGCCAAAAATGCGACCAGCCGAACACAACATTCGTTCGCGGCGCGATATTGTATTTTATCAGAACGTCGAGTTCGTCACCCAGATCTTTGCTGCCGGTTGTGTGCTGCGGAGGTGTGTTGCCAACACTCGGCACGATGTCGTCGGTATTCGCCATGAAGTGCCAGTACCACATTAGCAAAGTCCACTTGGCACCGGGCTTGGCCGTCAGCAGGATATTCGGAGATTCGATGTTAGCCCGCTGCACGGCATCGATGAATCCGAAGTACTTGTGTGCCAATGGAAACAGTTGGTTGAACCGATTGAAGCTGCCACCATCTGCATTACCTGAAGCATAGTCGTAATAGAACCAGAGTGTAGGACTACCGGGAAATGTGCTCGACTTACGACCCAGGCCAATGGTGGCAAATCCGGCGCTATCGTCGAGTCCTAAGCCACTTTGCCGGCCAAACTGAGGTCCACCTTCCAGTTCCCATAGCCAGTCGCCAGTGCCGCCGAAAACGCGAATTCCCAGGGTGTGCAGCGAGAAGTCGCTGGTAATCGCGCCCGGATTGTGGTTGTCGTACCCGATGTAGTAGGGTTGCACCGTGAAGTTCTCGAAGCCGTTGTACGAACCGTACATCCCGTAAAAGCGTTGGTTGTAATCGGGTTCGTCCAGCTCGTTTGGAATCACGGGTACAAAGAATGTGTAAAAGGTATCAACCTCCCAATCACCATTCGTGTAGAGCAGCCGGGCGCCGTCGAAAGTACGCCGAGTGTTGGCCCAGTCGAGTGGTGAGATCAACCGCTGATTACCATACAACAATTCTTGCCGACCAACCCGTGCAGTCATGGTGTCGGTCAGTTTCACGTCAACAAACAAGTTGAGAAAGTCACCCCAGTTTAGGTCAATTGGCCGAGGGAAATACAAGCCGCCATCGTCCGAAGCATCGGCGAAGATGCCTTCACCATAGATCCGAAATTTTTCGTTCACTTGCCAGTTGGTATAGAGTCGCAGTCGGGTGAGTACAAAATCAGTTCGTGTGTCTTGGAAGCGGGGCGTAGCGGCCGAACCTTCACGACCCATGCCGACTTCGTGGTGATAACGGTTGCGCACTTGACCGCCGAAATCTAGCGTACCCCAATCGCCACCCGCCACCGGCATCAACTTCATGCAGTCCCCTAGGTAATGGCCGTCGTAGCAGGGGTCCTCCAGATAACTAAAGTTGTTGTCGTAAAATAGGATCTTGAAGGCAGTAGCAGCGGGATTTGGACCGGCTCCCTGCGCGAACGCAGATGACCCGAAATGGATTTGGCCAGTCAGCAGCAGACTTGCCACCAGAAGGAATCGATTCATTTCCGTACTCCTCACGCCTCACCGATCGCATGATCCGGGAGCCCCGACCAGATACAGAGATCTTGATAAAGTTCTCCACAATACTTGATCGAGAAACGGATCAGCTTCGTTGTCCCTAAGTTAGTCTCCCAAAGAACGCTATCGTCTATCACCGACAGCGATAGAAGACTGACTCAGCCAGGCCGCAAGGTTTAACTAATCTGATGCCAGCACTGCCCTATCTATGCGAACACCGAACACTTGTGGCAGTCAATATCGTTCGCATCTGCAGCAATTTTGGCTTTCTTTGTTATCTTTGCTGCGACTCTCAATTAAGAAACTAATACATGCGTAAATTGAGCTGTGTAGAGGACGCTATATTGTTCGACCATTCCTCTTCCGCTGGTGCCAGGGTGAGAACGCGGCATACGTTCTGCTACGCTTGGAACAGAGCACAAGTAATACCAGCATCGTGAGATGAGTGGTCGGCTCGGGAACCGAAATCGTGGAAAGCGCAAGTGAAGAAAAATCACTACCGAGAAATCTTTGCCAGTCCAGAAAATCGAGGCCGTCTGACATGTTATTGAAATCGGTATCTGCTCCAGCATCGACGCCATAGGAAGATTCCCATAGACCCAAATCGACAAGGTTGACCTTCAGATCATTGTCAAAGTCGCTTGGCACTACTCCTTGCACGGTAAGATCGGCATCGACTTCAATACGCGTGATGTCGACGGGAAACAAAATTAGCACGATCGTTCCCAGCGTGACGTCGGTAATGGAAGCTTGACCAAAACCATTTGGGTCGATGCCAATGTCAACTGTTGCAGTAGTCCCACTCGTGGTATCAGTCAGCGTATCGCTGATTAGCGTCACTGGGAGTCCCTCGGTCACCGCGGTACCCGAGGTAGCTCCGATTTGATCGGTGACATCCACTCCAATCCCGCCAGCGAAGGCTTCCACGCGAGTAAATTCTACTGTTGTCCCATATCGAGGAAAACCGACGTCGACCGCCGTGGGTGATGTCCAGAAGACGTCTTCGCCATTGGTACCTTCCGAGATGCTCCAGAAGGCCGGATTTTCCGCAAACGCAAGTTTGCCGATCATCGCCATGGCAACGCACATCACAATCGTCGAGAATAATCGCAGGTATACTCTACAAGTCACAATGGAGTCCCCCAGCTATTCGTTTCCCATGTCTCTTATTGTCACTACACCCAATCGAAATTGCGAGCTAACTCGAATCCAGTGGAAAGCGACAAACAATTCACACCCATCTTAAACCTGCTTCCTGCTCGGGTGAAGCGATAACCTGCACCTCGCAACTCGGAGCAGTCCCGTTCGCAAAGGGGCACAAAGCTAACTACGTCCCAGCGTTACATTTACTCCCGACGCTTAGCCAGGTTTTGTCCCGAAATCCGGGAAAACGATTTTTGGGTCTTTACTCTCGGATTATTGTCCCCGCCTCTCGCCCGCCACGCTGCTATACATGTTCCAGGGCCACGCTGGGTGTGACAAAACTCTTAGAGTTTTGTCCTGGGCGCGCATGTTTTGTCCCCTTTAGCTGCATCTGTTTTGTCCTGACTTCTGTCGATAGCGCACGACTAATCAAGGCTTATTGCCAAACCGAGGGTGACAAAACTCCGCTCAGTTCAGTCCTACTCCAATCCGGTTGATTTGGACAATACTAGGCACCAGAGCCACACTCAAGTTATCAGAGATTGCTAAAACATCGTGCACGTACGATTATCGACAACCTCACCAAGAAATCGAGCACATTTTTTGGCCACCCGGAGACCGTCTCGCTGCAGAGAAGCACACTCCTGTGGGCGTTCGGCCGATGAATCCTGTGCAGTTCAGCAAATTGCTGAATCTGCATTGGTCAACTTGTCCAACGCGACTAATGGTGAGCTTGCCCCAAAACCAAGGCGTGTATTCGTGTGTGTATTTCCGACTCGACGGTCTGTTCGTCGGAAAATGAGTGCGTGGATTCGGTGCTGGAAATCAAATCTCGGATTGTGTACCGAAGTTCGGGATAGTATTCAATTACGGTTTCGTACTTAGGTGTACCGTCGACCGCAGTCTCGATGTAAAACACGAGAAAGTCGTTGAGCATCGGCGAGTGAACGATTCTATCAGTCACGTTTTCGTGGACATCTTCGAGCGACATGACTTGTTATTAGACAGAAACTTCTTCGGTATTCACTCCTGATTCTAGCGGCTGGCCGCACGCCACATCAACTGCATCGGCGCGGCTTCCCTAGCTCGGTCACGGGGCCAGCAAACCTGCCTCGGCGTGAAACGCCGAGCGTAGTTAGACGTAAGCTGCTGGTCGGTGGGAGGCGGCGGGGGTAGTGCTTCCGATCGTGATGTCCGCTGTCGCAGTTTGGGCGAAGGCGATGAGTTGGGGCATTAGTTTGGTAGTCCGGCGGCGTGTTGCTTGTGACAAGGTGGGCGTGGCATGGTAAACTCTGCGGATTGGAAAGCACTAGCAGGATCGACCTAGCATCTAGACCCGTAAGGTGAAATGATGGCCAAAGTCAATTCCAGAGAAGTTTTCATCGCCGAATACGTTGGTATACGCGAGAGAATCCTTGGAACGATCGATCGGATCCGAGAGCATGCCGAAAACCTTCCTGATGCATCGGAAGCACCGAATGACCCGAAGTCAGCCGCTCCGATTATTTCCTCGCTGGAATACGAACTTCAAATAGCTCGCAACGAACTGGAAAGCATGGCCGGCATCATTAAGCAGTTCAAGCCTTTCGATTCATAATCGTCTGGCGTGTCTCATGCTCGACAGTATAGCCGGCGGCGTGCTGCTTGTGGCAGGGTGGGCGTGGCATAATCTTACTTGGTATACTCTGGGCAATGCTGCTGTCACGGACTCCCCGGCTCAATTAAGGAGGTCACGATCATGCAAAGCAAAGATCTTGAAGTGTTCGACTCGTTGCCGTTTCAATTCGCCGTCAAAGACGACGAGGGACGGTACGTATGGGTAAATCAAGCCGTATTGCAACTCGCCCAGCTAGCCTCCAAGGAAGAGATCATCGGGAAGACCGACCGCGATCTAATTTGGGCCGACGACGCCGACGCAATAATCAAGATTGATCGAGAAGTTCTGGAGACGGGCAAAACCGCCAATGTCGAAGAATACGCCGCGAAGACCGCCTTCGGATCCGTTAAGACTTGCTCCTGCAAATTCGCAGCCGAGCTTGACGGCAAGAAGTGTCTGTTTGCCGTTGTAGTATTGATGCCCGATGAAAATAACTGACGGCCCATATCTAAAAGCTGCCTAGGACGATGAAGCCGAGGCAGATTTGAGTATGTAAGAAAGAGTGGAGATAGTACAATCACAGCAGTCACGTTAGAAGGTAGTTAATACCATAACGCACTGGCCTGTCAGCAATCAGTAGCAGGTCTGCAGAGCAAACATGCCAACGAAGGGACCTAGCCGATGAATGCATCGAAATACTCAGAGTCTCAAATTATCTGTGGGCTACAACAAGCTTGGCCTGAGATTGTTGGCGGTGAAGGGGAATTCGATAGCGATACTTCCATCTATGAATACATGAAGTCCGATGGTAGCTGGGATGAATTAGACTTCGCCGACATTTTTCGGGAGCTAGAATGGTTTTTTGGATTTAGCTGTTGTGACGAAGAATGGAAACAACTATTTGGCTTCCAAGCTGCTGAACAAAGCCTGGCAACGTGGGAGCGAGAATTCGCACCTACCTTAACTTTCGGTGTTCTTGCTCATTTCATCACCGAACGTGCACCGGCAATTTCCTTCGGTCCGACCACAGTATTTGGGCGGGAATGTCACCCAGCTGGTGTTTTTTACGGCTTGCAGCAATTGGGTATCAAATCTTCGAAGGGTGAACAGCGAATTGTGCCAAGCGACAGAATCATTGACATATTGCGGGGTAATCAGCTCCATAGTTTTTGGACGCATGTATGCTGGATTTCTGAACGTGCAGTACCAAAACTTCCTGCATTTTGGCGACACGTTGTTGGCAACGCGTTCTGCATTGGGTTCTTGAGTATTTTCATGGCACTTTGGGCAACCCTTACATTCGGTGGCTTGGCCAAAGTAGTAATCGCGATTTTTTTTGCCATTACCGTTTTTACAATTGCCTCCGCATATAAGCATTATACGAACCCGTTGCCGAGAGAAATTGTCACATTTCGGGACCTAGCACTAGCAATCGCCAAACGAAGATTGAACTAGGCATGGACGCGGGTGGCCACTCAGTCTCAAGCCGTCAGAATCTGCTGTTTCTTCTCAGTACGCAACTGACACCGGCGTGAAACGCCGAGCGTAGTTAGAAACTTGCCTCAGACGATGAGCTGACGCAGTTTGGATAGTTGTTGAAAGATGGTGCCGCTAGGCCCACCCTTGTATCTTACAGAAGTGTTGTTCCTCAGCTGCTCCCGTCGATCTTGCCGAAGCGAGTTATTATGGAGATCCATCTGCCGATCTCGATGCAACCGAATCCAGTTGGCAAAGCGGCAAACTGTGTTCGGGTGGGGATACCTGCGCATTTCTCCGTTCTAGTCTCAATACAAGCGTAAGCGGGGAAAGACGCGGCCGCTCAGGTGTAATCTCACGAGCAATAATTGCTTGACCTGAGTGCACCAGAAATGGTACTCTGCCGGCGGGGAGTCATTACCACCGAAGTCAGAGAGGTATTTGGTAAATGTGGTCCCCTTTCATCCCGCTGGATCGACGCACTCTTGATCTTCCGCACCCATGTGTTTGCAGTCGAGGAGCTCGCGCATGGCCTCAAGCGGTGCGGCAGGCGTTTACGCTGATTGAATTGTTGGTCGTCATCGGCATCGTCGCTCTGCTAATTCAGTTAATGCTACCGGCGGTGCAGTCGGCTCGCGAGGAGGCACGTCGTGCTACGTGCGCCAACAATCTGCGGCAACTCGGTCTCGCCGCTCAGTCGCACGTAGCGTCGCACGGTTTTTTTCCGTCGGGCGGCTGGTCGGGCGACTTCGTTGCCGATGCCAGTCGCGGCTATGGCGAAGACCAACCGGGAGGCTGGCCCTTCAGTTTGCTCGCCTATGCAGAGTTGAATGCTCTACGTGACGCGGCGGCGAGTGCAGATGTTACGCATGAGCCTTTGCCGCCCGCCTACCGAGCCTTGCTGCAGAGTTCGCCATCGATCTTCTATTGCCCGAGCCGGCGGGACGCAGCAGCTTATCCCTACAAAACGACCGGCAACGCCCCTTGGACCCCAACTACCGGCCGCGGCATCACGAAGCATCAAGTAGTCACGAAAACGGACTACGCCGCCAATAGCGGCGATTCGCTCTACAGCGCTGCCGAAGCCTTTATCGGCGAGCCAGACATGTGGGTGCCTGAGAGTTACGAGACGCTCGAGACCGAACCTGTGCAATGGACCAATACTTCCGATCCAAGCACGGTCTACTATCAAACCGGAGTCAGTTACTACCGCAGTGAAGTCAGACCCGCGATGATCACCGATGGAATGAGTGCCACTTATCTATTTGGCGAGAAGTTTCTCGCGCCCGCTTTTTACTTCGACGTCAACCTTCACAATGGTGTTTCGATGATGGGCGATAATCAAACAGCCTGGGCGGGCTACGAGTGGGACAACCATCGCGTCGCACGTCACCCCGCCTCCAGATGGCCGAAAGATGCTTACCAACCGCAGATGGATAATAACGAGGAAGTGTTTTCTAATGTATATGGGTTTGGTAGTGCACATCCCGGAGCGCTTCATATGGCCTATTGCGATGGGTCGGTGCGAAGAGTTTCGTACGATATAGGCGAGGAAACGCATCGAGCACTTGCCCATCGCAGCGATGGGCTCATCGTCGAGCCGGTCGGCGACTAACGCACTGATCATCGTACAGTCGCGCCACTCAACCATTTGCATTTAAAAGGTGAGCCCAATGACAAACCGGCGCCTTATCACGTGGGTACTATTGCTGCTGGTTATCGGAGGTAATCTTGCCGTTTGGTACTTCTACGACCGTGACCCACCCGAAACTTTTGCTAGCCGAGACGTGGTTCGGTCGCAACTATCCGAGGCGTGGGTCGACGCGGAAAGTATTCCGATGTCGGATGTGGCGGGTGCGATGCAGCAGCTGGCCGAGGTGACCGTTCAACGCGAGCCCGTCGTTGGTCGTAGTGAGTTCGTTTCTTTTTATACGATCGATATGGAAAGCCGGCAGGATCTTGTTGCCGCTATCGGCGAACTCGTCGTCGCGATGTCCGACGATGATCCGAGTCAGCTACTCTCGTATATGCGGAGTCGCAATATGAAACTCGATGAGAAACGTCTAGACAACTTTATCCAGCAGTCAGATCAGAATGAGACCGCCGGTAATCGCGGCCCAGCCGAAGAAAAACTCGAGAAACTATGGCGACATCCAGAAACCGGTTCTCACTGGGTCGGTGTGGTTCCGAACGCGACATACATTCGAGTTTGGAAGCCCCCGTCGATTCGGCACGTCTCGATCGTTCAATTGGGAGAGACCGCATCGTGGGTATGGGGAAACGAGAAGCTCTACAAGAGTGTGTTCGTCTCGCGACCTTCGTTTAAGAAAGCGAATACGCGTGAAACCACGCCGATTGCCGATGTTCGGTTGCTTGTCGAGCACGATGGGTCGATGGAAAATGAGCGAGGGCTCTATTTCATTCGACTGTGGAAGCCCAATAGTCAAACAATGTGGCAACCACTCGCGATCAAGCTAGTTCGCATTGCTTCTGAGACGGCCGCCCCTCCCCACATCGTTTGGTAATCGTGGGATGCAACTTCTGCACGAAGTAGTCCGCGTCCGTAGGCTACTTTCAACGACGGTGGAAGTTTGCGCAGAGCCTCACACAGGTGCGACGCGTTGCGAAGCCATCCGCAAAGCCGCCAGGTAGGGGACTGGTTCGCTGCCTAGTGCGTTGAGCACGGTACCGCCCGCTGTGAAGACGTGCGTGACCCAGTTCGGTTCGCCATACTTTTCCAGTGCCTTGCCTCCTTCGCCGCCACCGACGTAGACTTCGACGCCCGCGTCGGTCATCCGCTTGAGCTGCTTGGCAAAACGTTTGGTGCCCGCCTCGAAGCGTGGGTCTTCGAACATGCCAAACACGCCGTTGTGAAATGCGACGGCGCCGTCTCCGTGCTTGGCGAGGAATTCGCCCACGCGTTGTTCGAACAGTTCACTCGACTGGGGGCCGATGTCGAATTGCTGCTGATCTGGCTGCAGCTGATCGACGACTGAGCCATCTGCGATTACCGAATCGATCGGCACGACAAATTCGATGCCCTTCTCTCGCCCGTCAGCGACCATCGCCTGGGCCTGGGCGATTCTTGCGGGCGGAATATAGTATGGCTTGTCTACGTGTGCGGGATCTTCGGCAAGGCCGAGGCAGCAAGGATTTCCGTCGAGCTCGCCGATCGCTTTCTTCAGCGCCATCGCCAACGAACCAGCGGCGAGCACCTGACGAATCGTGCCGCGCCCGATCATTGCTTCCAGGTCGTCGAGCTTGTCGATCTTTAATCCACTGAACACAACCAGCTGCGTCGCTAGGCAACGGCGCATCGGCCCGTCAAACTCACTCGCTTCGTAGAGACCCATCGCAACGCGGTCCATAGCGGCAGGGATCACCGTGCTCGAAGCGTCTAAACTGCCAGCCGAAAGGGCTTCATGGATGTAGACACGAGCAACCTTACTGGCGAACTCATTGGCGAACTTGGCGAGCCGCTCTGCCAGTGGTGGTAGGTCGTCGGCCGTCGCTTTCCACAATACTCGTTCGATGTCGTAGCGGCGGGTATTGTCGAGCACCAAGACACTGCCAGGCGCGGCGGAAGCGATTTGCTCGCTGACGGCGTCGGCAATCGTCATGCTCGACTCGTCGAGCCAGTCGGTTATCAGGGGTACTTCGCATTTCAAGAGTTCGCCCAGCCGATTGGCCACTTTGTCGAGGGTACCCTCGGGCTTGCGGCCGATGTGGCCGAAGACGATTTGCTTCCAACCGCGCTCGATACCGTAATTGAGCGTATCGACCATCGAACGCAAGCGAATATCGCCCTGGCCAATGTTATCGCCTGGCTTAGCGTCGACGTCGCCTCGGATGGCAACAGGAGTTCCCGAGGGTACATCGTCCAGCGACTCAAGCCGAGGAACTTCGGCCAGGTAGTCGACAAGTTCCAATTCCGGGGCGGCCTCTCGCCCGGCCACGAGCGATTGGCACCACTGGAGCATTTGATCGGCAGAGACGGTCATCGATTATTCCTCACTTGGGGATGTTGTGTCTGTATCAGGGAATGATGCTTTTCGGACTTCGGGGGGACTCACTGAGTCGACAAGCGACACATTCTTGATGCTGACGGCATCTAGTTGTTTCTCGTACTCTGCAACAATCTTGGCATACTTTGCGTGCGCCGCGGCAGCGAGATCTTCGCCGGCGAGCAGTTGTCTTACTGCTTTCAATAATGGCTCGGCGTGAGTGTGCATGCCGGGTTGGTACATTTGCAGATTCCCGTGTCGATCAATGATGATCGTGTGGGGATAAGCCGCGATTTCGAGTTTCGTATAACTGGTCTCTTGTAAGTCGCGCAGCAACGGAATCGAGCCGCCCCAACTCTTAAAAAGCTTGGCAACTGCATCGTTGGATGTATCCTCCAGATTTGCGTTGACCGCGTAGAAGAGGAAATCTTCAGAGTCTTTGAGTTCTCGGTAGACCTGATCGAGCAAGGGAGTATGTTTTCGGCAAGGAGGACAGGTCTTCGACCAGAACTCCATGAGCACGAGTTTTCCCGCTAAGCTCGCGGGTGTAACCTCCTCGCCTGCGAGTGTGGTAAATGAAAAGTTGGCGACTGGTTGCCCAAGTATTGCCAATGGTCCTGGAGGAGGCGGCAGAACAAACTCTTTTACGCGGCGCAGATCGGCGGGGATGTCTTGAACGAACGTGATTGAGTCGAGCTCGGCATTTAGAACCGGTTCCACGTAATCGATCCAGACCGAGTAGTGGCTATACTTGTCGCTCGGGTCGAGCGTAGCAAGCTGCGCTTCGAGCGGAAGTTTCATCCGCCGCAAAGCGTGTGTCTCGGCGTCAATCCACAATACGCGTTGACCCTCTGCGCTCTCCAATGCCACCAGATGGCAGTCGCGACCGTTAAGTTTCTGCTGCTCCAGAAAACGAGGCTTGGCATCATTGGGAAACACCAATTTGTAGTCGCCCGTGGCAAGCAACATCGACAGCTGCGGATAGATATTTTCTAGCGAAACTTTCAACACGGTTTCGCGTACGTAGGGTTCGGAGATAAAATTCTCCGGCGTCAATTTCTCTGGAGCCTGTGTCTCGTGTACTTGATCCGGTAGCTCACCGGCCAGAGAGTGAACTAGTTTGCCGTCGGAAACAATTTCGAAACTCACCTTCCGCCGAGAACGGGGATACATTTGCTGGTAACGGAAGCGGATTTTGTTCGGTCGCTCTAAGGCCAGAGAGAGGTCGAAGAGCAGCTTTTCACGTTTTACACCTTCGGTTCGTCGTACGGTTTCCAGGTTGTAGGTGGCGCGATCGGAGTAGCGGTCTGACTGCTCGTAGGCAGCAACCATCTGCTCGAGGACTTCAGATGCGGTCTGGCCGGAAGTGGTCTGCTCTAGGTTTGGCGGGGCAGCTGGCTCGGTACCACTACAGCCGAGCCCCAGCAACGTAAGCGTGCTGAACATTGCCAGTGCTTGGCTTCGCCAGAACGCTATGGAATTCGGTCTGTTAAAGAACATGCATATTGCCTGGAGACTGACTGAAGCGTGTGTTTCGGATCGGCACGGCCCCAGAGGCCCTTGACCAACGGGGCCTTCAGTGCGCCAATAGGGTCTTCAAAATACCACATGCTCTATTGCACGGCAAAGGGCGCGCCCGGTCTGTGATTTGGCTCACAGTTAGGCCGCTAGCCAGTCGCTCGAATCATGATTGCTACACTTGAACTTGACAATAATGTCGCCCGAATTCGTCCTGCCTCGCATGAGCCTGTTTCTCCCGAGCGGCTTGCGGAACATGTCCGTGCAGCGCTGGAGCAGCCTCTTGGCTATCCACCTTTAAGCGATGCAACGGTGCCAGGCGACCAGGTGGTCATTACTTTTCAGCAGGGCCTGCCGATGGTACGCCAGCTACTGGCGGGTACGAGTGCGGCATTGCGCAACGCAGGGGTCGAGCAGTCGCAAGCAACCGTTTTAGCTACCCAAGCAGTGTCGCAGTCAATAGACTCACTCGACCAATTGGCCGCCGAGAATGAACTGCATGCGGCGCAGCATGTTCCGGCCGACGAGGACGATTGCTCATACGTCGGGGTCACCCAATCGGGTCAGGCCTTGCGCGTGAATCGTCAGCTGGGGGACGCGGACATCGTGCTTCCAGTCGGGCTCACCTTGGTCGGTCTTGATGAGCAGCATTGTGAAAAATTCTGCGGTCTGTTTCCTCACTACTGCGATCAGGAAACAATCGCTCGATATTTTGACGGCAAGTATGCCGATAACGCCAAACGTCAACGAGAGAGGCTGCAGGAGATCGATGAATCGGGCTGGCTCTTGGGTGTGGGAATGACAGTGCAAGTGGTTCCGAGCGCGAATGGAACTGTGGCGGCTGTGCTGGCGGGCGAGCCGGCGGCAGTGGCTCTGGCGGCAGCGGAAAAGTATCGCGACATTTGGCACCGAGAAGTTCCCGAACGGGGCGATCTAGTCATTGCCACGATTACCGGCGCAGCGGGTCAACAGACATGGCAAGATTTCGCGCGGGCTTTGACGGCAGCCGAAAACGTATTGGAGCCAGGCGGCGCGATTGCCATTTGCTCTCAACTGGCCGAAACTCCGGGGCCTTCGCTAAGGCGACTTAGCAGTGGAGATGACTTCGCTCAGTTGGAGAAAGATCTCCGCCGCGATAAGTTTGCTGACACGCGCATGGCACTCCATCTGGCTAGGGCGTTGGAGCGGGGACCGATTTACTTGCACAGCCAACTTGAACCTGACCTCGTAGAGAATATGGGCTTAGCACCGATTAGCACCGAATCGGAGCTGTCGCGGTTGGCCGAATCGTATCGGAATCCGATCGTGCTGGAAGATGCGCACCGATTGTTGCCATCGGTGTCGGAATAATCCCACAAATAACGGCAAAGCAATGACTGGTGCCAACGACAATGACTTCCTCGACCAGTGTGACGCCTTGCACGACCGCTGTGGTTTTGTGCCCCTTGTAGATTGGTCAGCCGTTACCCTTACTGGAGCCGATCGGCAGAGTTTTCTGCACAATATGTGCACTAACGAGATCCAGAAACTCTCGGCAGGCGAAGGGTGCGAAGCGTTTCTGATCGACGTGAAAGGCAAAATCGTAGCCCACGTTTGGGTGATCCTGCAAGAAGATGTCCTCACTCTTCTTGCCGTTCCTGGCCAGGCCGAGCCAATCATCAACCATTTGGATCGCTATATTATCCGCGAAGACGTACAGCTGGCCGATCGATCGCAGGCCGAGGCCTGGACAGTGCTCGCAGGTGAACAAGCGGACGCAGTGCTGAACAACTCACGCACCGAGTTAATTACTCCATGGCAAAACGCACCCTATCGAATAGGCGAGGTTGATTGCCGGCTGGTGCGGTTCCCTTTACCGGGTAGAAGTGCCTTTCTGATTGCCACCTCAGTTGAGCAGGTCGCTGATTTTCATAAGCAACTAGACACCGCAGGGGCAATCGCCTGTGGGCAGCAGGCCTGGGATTCGTTGCGTGTCGAAACTGGCTGGCCGTTATTTGAAGTCGACTTCGACACGTCGAACTTGCCGCAGGAAGTGTCCCGCGACTCTCAGGCTATCAGTTTTACAAAAGGGTGCTATCTCGGACAGGAAACCATAGCGCGGATCGACGCATTAGGGCACGTTAACAAACAGATAGTAACACTCAAGTTTGCCGAAGGCGTTGCGCCTGAAGTGGGAACGACAATCACCAACCAAGGTCAACAGGTGGGAGTAGCAACGACGGTCGGAAAGTCTCCCCGCTCAGGTGCCACGCTGGCGTTCGGCATGGTGCGCCGCGGTTCGAGCGATGTCGGGGCAATGCTCGACTCTGAAGAGGGTCCGGTCGAAGTCATCACCACGCCGACCCTGGATCAGTGAATATCCTGCGAGCGATATCACGCAACTTGTGGTCCATCAGCGATTTCAATGCCTGGGAAATCAGTGACCCATTCCGCCAGTCGTGCCAATACGTCGCCCTCAGCGGGCACCTGGCCAACCAGCGCGAAGTTGCCCGTGTGCAAGACGGCGCGCAGTAGCTCAAGATGCTCGACCAGCTGTCGGCTAAAAGTCTTCTCTTCGTCCGTATTCAATTCGTGGCTAACAAGGAGGGTGCTACCCGACTCACGCCGCGGTTGCATGGCAATAAGCTTGCCCTGCTGGGCCTTGATCAGCCGATTGTCAACGAACGCGCGTCGCAGTTGATGACCACTATTAAAGTGATAGACTGGCTCGGAGTCGAAATAGAGACTTAAAGCGCCATTGGAGCGAAACCCAGCGAAGACCTCACTTACAGCTTCTGCCGATTTCAAACGCAGCTGAAGTCGCGGCACAAGCGCTGTGGCGTCGCGCAGCAAATCTTCTCGCTCATGCACCTCTCGCGCCACAGACTTAGTCTCCAGAGCCGTTACGATTCGAGCTCGCCAGTGCGACGGCTACGATAGCGTCGGCTGGCTCGCTTCAGAATGGCTCGGTCTTCCTCGGAGAGCTGCTCGAAGCTGATATGGTTCAGCCTGGCAAGAATGGCATCGACGCGGGCATCTTCGTTCGCCTCGCGTTCGCGTCGTTTACGATCGATCACTTCCTGCTGTTTGTCTTGCAAGTGTTCAACCAAAACTGCTTCGCGATCCTCTTCAATCCATTCGGCGACGATCCAAGCTTCATCGTCTGAGTCGAATTCGTCGATGGCTAGGCCTACATCGTAGCGCCGTTCGTGCGACGTGCGAACTCCGCCGTAGAGTAAGAACAGCGAAGCCAGAGCCAACGGGAACCAGTTCGGCACAGGGCCGTTCGAGTTGTCTTGTGCCAGGACCAGTGCAAGTAGAACAATAAATGCCGCCGCTCCCAACGCTGCCAGCGACGTCAGCGAGGCCGCCGTCGTACGACCCACGATGGGCCATAGCACGCCTCGCATCAGCTCTGCGCCGGCACACGGATCGATCGGCATTAAGCTGACTAAGAACAGCCAACAATTTATCCAAACGACCAACTGGCCGATGATCGTAGCGATGGAGTCGACGGTACCGGCCGTATCGACGCCCGCCATGGAAAGACGATCGATTTGAGGATTGCATAAATTCATCAGCCGCAATACATGCGGGTCGCCCGCCAAAGCCAACCCGCAACCTGCCACCACAATCAGTACGAAGAAAGTTGTTGGGCCTGCCAGAGCAGTTGCAATGTGTGCGGGCGGATCAACCGGCAGGTGCAATTTGGTCCAGCCTCCGACCGGTCCGAGCACAATCGCATCGCTATGGCCGCCCACGCGCGACGCCGCAATCACTCGGATAATTTCGTGACAAGCCACGCTCACGACGAGTACAAACAACGCCAATGCGATTACCAGGGGCGTAGCGACATTCCCTTGTGTTGCTACTAGCAAACCCACCAGGGCCAATATTGGCAGCAGAATGTGCAGACGCACTTCAACGCCCCGCCAACGGCCGATACATAAGCTCCAGATCTCGGATGAATTTCTCGTCATGCCGAATTGATCGCCCGGGAGAGTTCCCTCTAGAATTACATTCCCCGCTAACAATATCCTAACAACGAAGAGCAGAGACGGCAAACCTCGCTTGGTGCTGGCAGCAGGAGGAGGCCCCGAAAACTACCCATTTTGTGACCTGTCAGAATTCTCGGAGAAAATCGCATGCCCCAGCCGCCACAGGTCTTGTTGACAACCTCCAGATTCCGCGTGGAGGAACATGTGCTCGCCAGTTCCGACCAGCTGGCGGAAGTACGACGACAAGTGATCGTTCACCCTGGAGCGGTGACTATCGTGCCCCTGGTCGACGGGGACCAAGTTTGCCTGATTCGCAACTATCGCGTAGCCGTTGGTAAGACACTCATTGAGCTACCTGCGGGCACGCTCGAACCAAACGAACCGCCCCAACAGACCGCCATCCGAGAACTTCAGGAGGAAACCGGCTACTTGGCGGAACGCTGGCGCGAGCTACCACCGTTTTTTATGTCACCAGGCATTCTGAACGAGCGGATGCACCTATTCGTCGCCGAGGGGCTAACGCCCGGCTCGCCGGCACGCGAAGCGGGAGAAGAAATCGAAAACCTACTCGTCCCCTGGAGCGAAGCAGTAGCGATGGCAGAGAGGGGAGAAATCGAAGACGCCAAATCAATGGTCGGCATCTTGCTTTGGAACCACCTGCGGTCGTAATGCGAGCCTGCTGGTCGATTAACCATACAGGCGATTAACCACAGAGTCACGGAGGACACGGAGGAGGAATATACAGGATTATTTCGTAAGCCGGATTCGTGGGACAATCGTTTTCCAAATTGATCTTGCCCATCACCTAGTTCACTCGTTTTCTCCGTGTCCTCCGTGGCTCAGTGGTAAGAATTCCCCTCTTCAACTTGATAAGAGTGGCAACCAACTTACTATCCAGTCGTAGCGTAGTTGGCGGTGTCAACTAGAGAGCGGCCTGTCATCTCTTCGGGTTGCGGAACACTCATTAGGGCCAGCAGCGTCGGCGCGATGTCAGCTAGTCGGCCGTCCTCGTGGAGCTTGCTGCCTTTGGCTCGGTCGTCCACAACAATCAAGTCGACGTCGTACGTTGTGTGCGCCGTGTGGGGTTGGCCAGTGGCGGGGTCAATCATCTGTTCGCAATTGCCGTGGTCGGCAGTAACTACCAACGCACCGTCCTTTTCAAGCACCGCATCCACGATCTTCCCGACGCACTCGTCGACGACCTCAACAGCGCGAATTGCGGCTTCTAGATTTCCTGTATGGCCTACCATGTCGCCATTGGCAAAATTAATGATGTAAAGGTCGTGCTCGTCCGCGGCGATGTTCTTGAGCACAGCTTTAGTGATACCATGAGCCGACATCTCAGGTTTCTTGTCATAGGTCGAAACATCGCGCGGCGACGGGGCCATCTCGCGATCCTCGCCTGTGAACGGATCGTCACGGTAGTCGTTAAAGAAGAATGTGACGTGCGGATATTTTTCAGTTTCAGCACAGCGGAATTGCGAGAGGCCACGGCTGCTGACATACTCGCCCAAGATATCAGGCATCTTGGCTTGCTTTTCAAATACAACTTCTACTGGTAGGCCTGTTTCGTAGCCGGTCATCGTGGCAAAGTAGAGATTCTCCAGCCGTGTGCCACGGTCGAATCCGCCACCTTCGATGTTCGCCCAGTCGGCATCGGAATAGGTGAATGCCTTAGTCAGCTCACGTGTGCGATCACCCCGATAGTTGAAGAATACTACTGCGTCGCCCGCCTTGATCAGTTGCGCCGGCTCGACACCGCCCACTGGAGAAATACTGGCAGGCATTACGAACTCATCGCCCTTGCGGCTCGACTCAGTGGGATTCGCGTAGTAGTCTTCAATCGCGGCCTGAGCCGAAGTGAATACATTATCAGAACCATTCGTTAGCAAATCATAAGCCTGCTCAACGCGATCCCAACGCAAGTCGCGATCCATGGCGTAGTAGCGGCCGATAATACTCGCGATTCGTCCAATACCCGATTCTTGTAGCACGGTTTCGAGTTGGGCGAGATAACCGACGCCGCCGTTGGGCGAAGTATCGCGACCATCCATGATGGCATGCACAAACAATCGCCCCGCTTCGAGCCCCATTCTGCCGCACAGATCCACTAGAGCAAAAGCGTGTTCGATATCGCTGTGTACTCGGCCATCTGACAGTAAACCGAGTAGGTGCAACGATCCACCCGTCTGGGCGACGTGCTTTACCGCGCCTTGGAGGCGTGGATTCTCAAAGAACTCTCCCTCTCGGATAGCGCGCGTGATGCGCATTACTTCCTGGTCGACGATCCGGCCCGCGCCGATGTTCTGGTGGCCGACTTCACTGTTGCCCATCACGCCTGCAGGCAAGCCGACATCTTCGCCTGAAGTGTGAATTTGCGCATGCGGATAGTTCGCCAACAGGCTGTCATTTACCGGTGTATTGGCGAGATGAACGGCATTGGCGTGATTCCACTCTTGATGTGGATTATGACCCCAGCCATCTCTGACGATTAGTACCGTGGGCTTCGTCGTCGACTCATCCATGGATAGTATCTCAAATTGTTTTAGGCGGGCAATTAGTAAGAGTCGTTCATGCTACCAAGTTGAAATCCTATCGAATAGCGGCTCCTGGACGATGCTGTGCTGCAAGTGTCCGCTATGGTAAAAAGATTCATCCTGTGCCGTCTTTTTTGCAATGCTGCTCTCTGCAGGAATGGCACTTCCTCTGGAGGGAGTCTCGTATTTAGAGAACCAAACGGCCGTCATCTTGAGTCAATGCGGGTAAGTAGAATTCCATGGAGGCCAAAGATTTGGCAGCCGCGACCGATCGAGAACTTTTCCGACGCGTCTGGAGTCTTTCCTGGCCGACTGTGCTGTATTGCGCTTTAGAAGCGTGCCTAGGGTTGGCCGACTTGGTAATGGTGCGCTCACTGGGCCCTGAGGCCACTGCAGCCGTAGGCGTAAGCCGCCAGGTTTTATTTCTGGTCGACGCGATTGTGTTAGCGCTCGTTTCGGGAGTGATTGCCGTAGTGAGTCAAGCAGTAGGGGGCAATCGATGGCACACCGTGGGTCAGGTCCTTAGGCAAATCATGTTACTGGCCTTAATGACAGCACTACTCATAGGAGTATTAGGAGCGCTGGGAGCCGGACGCATATTAACGGCACTGAACGCGGATCAGCCGACCCTCTCTCAGGCAACGCCTTATTTGCAAGTTTCTTTCTTGGGCTTGGTGTTTGGCTGGGCAAGTTTAGTCGGTGCATCTTTCTCGCGCAGCTGGGGCGATGCGGTCACGCCATTGAAATTAGCATCGCTCGTAGCCTGTTTGAATATTCCGTTGAATTATCTCCTTATTCACGGAAACAGCCTGCTGCCCGCACTGGGTGTCGAAGGCGCGGCAATCGGCACGATCGCGGCGCAATTCTGCGGCGCAGCGGGATACTTTGTATTGCTCACCCGTAGAACTGCGCTACACCCAGAGATGAAGTTAGGTGCTGGAAAAGTCTTTGCATTCGATTGGCAGTTGGTGAGCCGCATCTTGCGGATCGGCACCCCGATGGCGCTTGCCGGATTGGTTCGCAATGGATCAAGATTAATGTTCTTGATGATTGTCGGCGGTGGAGCTATGGGTATGACGATGCACGCGGCAGTTGGTGCCGGGCTGCAAGTTCAGCTGATAATCGTGTTGCCAGCTCTGGCGTTTCATGTCGCCACCGCAGCGCTTGTGGGGCAGGCGATCGGAAGGGGCGATGTTGATGAAATCCGCCGCCTTTCGCTCCGCAGCGTACAGCTATTGGCTCTCATTATGCTGGGGATCGTCGCTGTGATCATCCTCTGCGCCAAACCTTTGGCCCAGTTTCTGATTGTAGACTCAGAGGTATCCGCCGTGGCAGCAACGGTACTGAGGTGGTTTGCGGTGGCCCAGTTCTTCGGTTCGCTAAGCATCACGGTCCAAGGTGCGTTGATGGGCGCTGGCGATACGCTCCCGAATCTCCGCTATACGATCTTCACTCAATGGCTGGTGATGTTACCACTGACCCTGCTCGCCACCACAACGAACGACTGGCAACTGCACGGCCCGCTGATCGCGTGGACAATCGCGCACGCCATCTTGCTAGTGCTGTTGATGCATCGTCTTAGGAGCAAAGACTGGAAAACAATAGATCCTTAGCGCTCCACAAGATAATTGCGGTGAATGCCGCTACGAATCCCGCGTATCGTATCTAGACTACAAGGTACTGTTTCATAGAAAACTCCCGTTGAGAAGAATCCCACGGCCATGTTCAGGCAGCATAAGCACTAGCCGATGAGGGTAGGCATCGGGTAGAATGCCGGGCTTTAATCCACGCTACTCCTAATAAAAGCTAATCACCATTTCCGAATCTACGACCACCGCCGAACAAGCCTCCGAGCGAAGCCTGAAGTTAGCCCTAGCCGCGGCACGTACCGCCGAGGACAACCGGGGCGAAGATATTGTGGTGCTCGACATGCGCGAGATCACCCCAGTATTCGACTACTTCGTGATTGTCACCGGTAGCAGCCGTCGACAGCTGCACGCGATTAGCGAAGAAATCGACCATTGTCTGGAAGACGAGCTGGGCGACCAACGCATGGGGATCGAAGGCTACAACGAGAGCCGCTGGATTCTCTTGGACTACGGTAATGTTGTGGTCCACCTTTTCGACGGCGAAACTCGCGAATACTACGCTTTGGAGCAATTTTGGAGCACTGCCCCTCAGGTTTCCCTGCCGTGGCAGGAAGAATCTAACCCGCCCACTGAGGACGACAGTGTATGACTCTCACCAAGGCTCTAGAACGCAAAGGGAGGAATCCTTTGCATAACTCTTCTCAATAACCTGTAAACTCTTTCGGTCCGCATCTCTCAACTAAAAATAATCTCCTTGAGCTACGGAGCTCCTAGAGATCTTCAATAGCAAAACAGAACGCTTCGCATGAATGTCTTGGCCGAACTTCGCGACAGATTCCACTCGGCACTCAGAGCACTAGATGCAGATGCGGGCAGGTTTGCGGAAATGGTATTGCCGAGCCAAGACTCGAAGTTTGGCGATTACCAGGCCAACTGTGCGATGCCGTTGGGTAAACAATTGGGCAAAGCGCCACGGGAGATTGCTCAACAGCTGGTTGAAGCGCTGGACGTGTCTGACATATGTGATCCGCCCGAGATCGCCGGTCCTGGATTCATTAACCTCCGCCTGAAAGACGACTGGCTCATCGAGCAGCTACAGCATGTGGCCGTCGATCAAGCGCAACTGGGCATCGCGCCCAGCGCCAACCCGCGCACCTATGTGCTCGACTTCTCTTCTCCCAACGTCGCTAAGCCGATGCACGTAGGGCACATTCGCTCAACCGTGATCGGCGATTCGCTCTGCCGCGTCCTGCGATTTTTGGGGCACAAGGTGATCAGCGACAATCACATCGGCGATTGGGGTACGCAGTTTGGCATGATCATCTACGGCTACAAGCACTTCGTCGACGAACAGGCACTCGCCGCGGAGCCGGTCGCTGAATTAAGCCGGCTCTATAAGCTAGTCAACCAATTGGTCGAGTACCACGACACCGTCAACAGTAAGATACCTGCCCTAGAGCAACAGATTGTTGGCCATGCGGTAAATTTGGAACACATGCACGACGCCACGATCCCTGAGGATCCTAAGGAACAGAAGCGCGTCGACAAACGTTTGCGACAAGCCGAGGGCCAGCTGGCCGACGTACGCAAGAAGCTCGATGCGTTGCGTAAACGAGTGCTCGTGGTCGACGACGACGCTAGACTAACAGAGCTGGCTTCGCAACACGCAGACATCGGCACTGCCGTATTAGCGGAGACGGCTGCCCTGCACGCAGGTGACAAAACCAACCGAGAATTGTGGGAGAGGTTCCTGCCACCCTGTCTTGCTGAAATCAACGCGACTTACGACCGTCTCGGTGTCTCGTTCGATAATACTCTCGGCGAGAGTTTTTACGAGGATCGCCTGGCAGGCGTGGTCGCGGACCTGACGGAAAAAGGACTCGTGCGCGAGAGTGACGGGGCTATGTGCGTGTTTCTCGAAGGAAACGATGCGCCACTGATTGTTCAGAAGCGAGACGGGGCGTTTCTATACGCCACGACTGACTTGGCGACAGTCGAATACCGTATGAACGAATGGTCGCCCGACGCGATTATTTACGTGGTCGACCATCGCCAATCGTTGCACTTCGAGCAGCTCTTTGCCACTGTGCGATTGTGGAGCTACGAAGATGTCGAGCTTCGACACGTCAGCTTTGGCACCGTGTTGGGCGAAGACGGTCGGCCTTACAAAACCCGTTCCGGATCGGCGGTCGGTCTTACTGGGCTACTCGACGAAGCGGTCGAACGAGCTTTCCGAATTGTTTCCGACAACGACGATGCCCGACCTGAACCGCTGTTGGACAGAGACGATCGGCATACCGTGGCCGAGCGAATCGGCATCGGTGCCATCAAATACGCCGACCTCGCCCACAACCGCACGAGCGATTACGTCTTCAGCTACGACAAAATGTTGGCCATGACTGGCAATACGGCCGCCTACATGCAGTACAGCTACGCCCGAGTACGTAGCATTTTTTCGCGCGGCGGCGTCGAGGCCGATTCGCTTCGCGATGGCCAAACCCCGCTCACCCTCGATCACCCAGCTGAACGCGCTCTAGCACTAGCGATCTTGCAAATGAGTGAAGCGCTCGCTCGCGTAGTCGAAGACTATCGCCCCAACCACCTCACCACGTACCTTTTTGAACTGGCCAGTCGGTACTCCGAGTTCTTCGAACACTGCCCGGTGCTTAAGGCCGAAACCGATCAGCTCCGCACCAGCCGCCTGCTGCTCTGCGATCTAACCGCCCGCACAATCGCCCGCGGATTGAATCTACTCGGCATCGAAGTCGTCGAGCGGATGTAGCGTTCTACTCAAGAATTCTTACATCTTAGATTGTGCCTAGCAATCATACGCGCTGTTGTTCGAACATTTGTGAGCTGTCAGATTCCAAGAGTCATCTTGTTTTCGGAATCCATACTGTTGAACGACCTTTTGTGTTGGTAATGTTGGACAGCCGGGCGTCCAGATTGTATGAATTGCAGCTTGATTGTGGCGGACAGTACGGGACGGTATTGCAACGCGAAGTTGGAGACGACGTTTGCCGGACAGTTTTTCAGTTGAGTGCCACTGCAGATCGTCTCGGCACCATTGCCAAATAAGGGACCAGTCGAATTGGGGCAGTCCCCGAAGACTGTAGCCAGTACCGCCATAGCCACTTGGCCATGCGAAACCACCATCGGCAGTCCATCGCGCTTGATGTGGTCGAAGCCAGTGGGAACAGATGCCGATTTCAGTGTAGATTGCGCATGAAGTCGACGAATGCTTTGAGATGAACTCAGCGTCAGCTATGATGTGTCCGATGGCAGCTGCCCACAGCGTGATGTCGTCTTTGCTATCGAGAACGGGAGAGAAACGTGGCTGGAACTGCGACCAGATCCCGGCAAGCACTTCTGCTTCATGCGTTAACATTTCGGCGCATCGGACTAGATCTAGATTGATACATCATATAACTCTACAGCACTGCTACAAGCAGGGATTGTCGAAAGCGAACTGTGGGGCACGCAAACAGCCCGTGGCTGGACTGTGTCAGGCAATTATTGCCAAAAGGCTAGTCACCGCAACGCCCTACCGACAGCCAGATGGAAATGAAATTAGCCGCGAGACCTCCCTGCCCTGTAATGTGCGTCAATTGGTTCACGTCATGCCGACTTGTTTGGCGTTTGCCTCGTCACCCTCGCCGGGCCGGCCGTTGGCGGCGCGTTCGAAGCGGCTGAAGACCATGCGGCCAGCGCTGGTTTGTAGCACGCTGGTGACGTTGGCCACGACGTTTTCGTTAACGTGTTCGCGGCCGCCCTCGATGACGACCATCGTGCCGTCTTCCAGATAGCCAACGCCCTGACCCGGCTCTTCGCCGAGCTTGATGACTCGTACTTCAAGCACTTCGCCTGGCAGGAACACTGGCTTCAGCGCGTTGGACAGGTCGTTGAGGTTGATCACTCCAACTTCATGCAGCTTGGCTACTTTGTTGAGATTGTAGTCGTTCGTGACAACCTTGCCATCGAGATGTTTTGCCAATAGCACCAACTTCTGGTCGACCGACTGACCGGCAAACTGAGGCAGCTCGCGTTCGTAGACCACAAGGTCGACCTTCGGATCGCTGCGTAGGCGATTGAGAATGTCCAACCCGCGCCGGCCACGGCCGCGGCGGAGTCGATCGCTGGAGTCGGCAATCGCCTGGAGTTCGGCAACTACGAATTGCGGCATGATCAATTGATTGTCGATCACACGGGTTTCCACCACGTCGGCAATCCGCCCGTCGATTACCACGCTCGTATCGAGCACATACGGCTTGAGTCCCTTGATCTCTTTGGCGAATTCAACGTAAGGAATGATGAAGCGAAAGTCGTTTTTTGTTTGCAGCAGCACGCTGATGCACGAATAGCATACGACCGTAGCCATAGCCAGGTTCAGCCAGTCGGCTAGCCACTCGGGCTCAGTCGGCAGGAGCGGCGAGAGTGCGATCTGCAGGACGTATGTGAGAAACAGCCCAATGATCATGCCGAAATAGAAGGCTGTTATTGTGTCGAGATTCTTGCGCCGCAGCGACATGTCGCCGACCAATACGCCGACCGCGGTCAGTAGCACACCCAAGAAAGCGAACCAGGGCAGCCAAGGACTTTCACTGCGCAGGACATCGGTTTGCAGCAGCTTGAATCCCAATGTGATGGCCAACATCAGGAAAACACATCGCAGAACGACTAGGGCCATGGCGTGGTCGCGGAGGGTAGGGGGTATGGCAAAGCCAACGTGGATCGCCAGTTAGGAACAAAGCGTTAGGATTGGTCGAATCGGTACCGTCTCTGCCCCGAACTTCTATTCTACCAAGCACTATAGCCAAAGTCAGCCCTAGTCTCCCCTCCAGACGAAAACAGCAGGCTACCTGGAACCGAATCGACGGAAGCGGGTGAAGGGAATCGAACCCTCGCCTAAAGCTTGGGAAGCTTTCGTTCTACCATTGAACTACACCCGCGGCAGACTTTCAGTCTAGGACCACCGCCGGTGACACGCAACCTGGCTAGAACGAGTGACTTTGGCTACCAATCGACCCGTCTGGCAATCGCGTCGAGTTGCTTGCGCAGCTGCCCCAATTTCTCGGTCAGGTCCGTCTCGTATTCGCCCAGGAAGTCAGCTTCGATCTCTCGCTCAAGTTTGTCGAAATGACGACGCATGTCAGCCAAGGCGGTATCCATCGTGCGCGGCGGCTGGATAGCTTTTCGCTCTTCTGGAGTGAGCGACTCGTAGTAAAGCCTGACGAACTGAAAGTCCTTGGTCAGACCATCCAACGAATGAACGTGGCGGGACAACGTTTTGTAATCGGCACGCTCTAGCACCAATAACGCTGCCTCTATTTCGGCAAGCCCGCCATGATAGCCAGCGATGCGGGCCGTCAATTCCTTTAAGTCTATTTGCACAGGCTCCGCAATTAATGGTTGGTGCGGCTGTGGCTCGACTTTGCTCGCTTCGACTGGTGAGGGAAGCGCGGGGCTCGGCGCACTTTCAACTGGTGAGCGTGCTTCAATTGCGTCGGTCGAAGCAACAGATACTGGCACCACAGCAGAACCTGTAGGAAGTCCGTCGGCTGAATCTAGAGTGTTTGAGTTTACGGCAGGAATGTTGTGTCGATCGGAGGTTTCCGACGCAGTTTCTTGCGGCCGTACTCCAGGGTGGGATCCTGCTGATTCGAGAGAAATAAATTCTGGCGCAGGAGGCAACGCTTTGATCGATCCAGGCATCGAATGAATTGTGGCTTCTAGCAGCCAGTCGGCCAACAAATCGCGATTCGCAGTCGTGTGTTCCACGCCACGCCACGAGACCAGCACCGCGTCAACCTGCTTCACCCGATGGGCACCTTGTTTCGGATTTAAACGAAAAGCAGATTTCAACTGGAACCGTAGGTCAGATTCGAGGTGAACTAATTCGTCGATTGGAGCATTGCGCGATTGCTGAGCTTTCACACCAACGCCCAGAATTGCGACGGCCACGAGAGTGCTGATAATCGCGGTGATGCGTTCGCTGCGATTGGTTGACTGATCCATGCGGGAAGCTCCTGAAAGAAACGAATCTGGCAAGGCGCGGAATGTCCACTCTCGGATATTGGCCCATACAAGCCTAGATCGCGCCCATCGCATGTCAAAAACGGCCTGTGTAGTGTTGAATCGCCCTGGCGCTACTAACCCAGATGCCGTTGCCACTGGTAGCAGTCGTGCTGGTCGTGCCGGCGGTATGGAAGTCCGGCGAAGACGTTGCCGGAGCGTATTAAAGCGAGAACGCGGGCAGGGTTCTCCGGTTTTTAGGCTCTCTTGTCGCCAGACAAGATTCGATACAACGGACGCTGAAGAGCCATCAACAATGAAAGAATCGCAACTCCGATAATCAGCCAGACCAAAATCACGCTCAATAAGACTTAACCACCAGGGAAAACTAGAACACCACAGACGATTGTCACTAGGATCATCAGCGTTCGAAGGGAGAATTGTTTCCCGAGGTTGGACTTTGTTGCTGAGGATGTCATCTGGACCTCGTGACTAATAAACTGACATCCCTCTATTTTTCTTCAATTGGTGGCGGCTCGTAGGCGTCGCGTTCTGGCACGTAGCGCCATTTTGCGATCAATGTGATCACTTGCTCGTTCCACATTAAGAGGATTGCGGCGAATGTCAGATTGAGTCCGCAATTCATTAGAGATTGCAAGTAGGTTTCTTCCAGGTAGTTGAACTCTAGAAAGTTGCCTGACGCGAGAAGTCTATAGAGAACTTTCGCCCCCGATTGAATTGCCAATAGCAGCGCACAGACCGCGAGGAGCTGAACGCCGATTCTTAAGGCTTTTACTTCATTGATCTCAACATCGGTTGTCTCGATTCGATCGACGGAACGGTAAAATCGGGCAGCAATCGCTGGTGCAAATAGGACTAAGATCATAGCGAGCGTGGTGCGACAAGTCAGCAATACTATTGAGTAGGCAATCATCTGAATGCCACCTGCCCTACTATCTTGAATGAAAATGTAGAGCAGGTATGGAATAATCCCTTCCACGGCTTGTACCAACATCCAGATGCCGAGCAGCCGCAGTCCCAAGCAGAGCCAGTCTCGATTCGTCATGATGGCGGGTCTCAGATGGATCAGATAGTCACTCGCCTACTGAGCAGGCTCCACTGTAACGCTTTTCAACCTGTGCTCAAAGCCAACGGACGAGTTCTCTGTTAGAAGTCCCACTATTTTGGAGCATCCGAAATAGAACAAGCCGTGCTCCAATCCACGGAACACGGCTTGTTTGATGCTGGATTTCGGCGCTAGAACGCTACGCGCCGGTCTCTGCTGCGACTCTTCGAGCGGCAGCTTCGATCGAGCAGCGCCCTATGCGCAGTATTGTTCGACCCGTTTCTTAAAGGCCTCGTGTTCGTCCCAGATGGCCTGCGGTAGCTTCTTGGGCGCGCCGCGGCCCTCGCTGCCCGACTCCAATCCGTTTTCGATCTCGTTAAGCCACCCGTCGCGGTTGCCAACCTCACGCTTGAGGGCCTCCTTGTCGGGGCCAAGGATCTCGGCGAGTTGCTCGGCAGTCGTGGTGTACTTGAGGCCACTGATGTCAATGAACTCGGGCTTGGGAATCAGGCCGATGGGGGTCTCTATCCATGAGTCCTTGCCCTCCAATTGACGCACTGCCGCGTCGAGGACTCGGTAATTTGCTCCGAAGCCGTCCCAAATGAAATTGCCGTCGTCGTCACGGCGGAACCAGTTCACCGAGAAGACGGCCGGTGGTTTCGGCGTCTTGTCCGCCATCTCCAGCCATTTCTCCGCATAGTCGCTCACGTTGAAAGAGATGAATGGCCGGTTCGCCATCGGATCGTAGCGAGGCTTCTGGCCGACCGCTGCGGCAGTGGGTTCGCTGAACTGGCACAAGGCGTGGTAGACCGCCTCGTTCCAGGAACGGGCGCGGCTAATCAGCGGATGCAGCTTGCCTGAGCGGCCACCGATCAATGCGACGTCCAGCGGTACACCCTCGACGTTGTCGTAGTCGGCGTCGAGGTTGGGAACCGAGCGAATAGGCATGGTGACCCGAGCGTTATTCTGGTCCTTCACTTCGGCGGAGGCGTCGCTCTCCTCTCCCAGCCAGTTCCAGGTGGATACGCCATCGCCTTCAGGGAAGTCCTCTCCGGAATCACTCCACCAGACTCGCTTGGATCCGCTGACGTCGACGAGGACTTGGTTGGTGAAGATGGGGCCGCCTTCGAAGTCCTGGACTTCGGGCAGAGGATTGCGCAGGGCCTCCATGAGCATCTTATTAGCGAAGTCGCTCATGCCCTTGGTGACACCGAACATGCCTGCCTCGATGTTGTTTACATAGAGGCGTCCATCGCCTCTCTTGGTAGCGCCGCCAATGATGTCGTCGCCGAGGGCGACCTGCTTGACGCCCGCCTCGGCGAGTGGTCCCTCGGTGACGCCGGTAGCGATGTTGGTCTTCCCGCACATGCTGGGGAAGGCGGCGCCGAAGTGGACCCTGCGACCATCGGGGTAATCGAGGGCGAACAACGCCATGTGCTCGACCAACTCGATGCCGACGTCCTCATCCGGCTGCGACTTCCTCTTGGCGTTCTCCAGTGCCTGGATACCAACGAGGCGCAAGCCGAAGATCTTTTTCGGGCCGAGCGCGTTGCCGCCGTAGTCGCTGTTGATGGTGCGGCAGTAGAGTTCCGCGGGGAAGTGGGTGATCCACCGGTCCTCTTTGCTGAGTGTCCCGTAACTGTGGCAGATGCGGGGGAACCGTGGCTGTTTCTCGAGGATCCGCCAGCCGTCCTTGATGTTGCTCATCCGAAACAGGTTGCAGACGACATTAGCGCTGTCGGTGAGTTGGACACCGGCGGTGGCGAACTGGCTGTCGGCGGGATTGGTTACAAAGGGCATCACATACATAGTGCGGCCCTGCATGACGCCGTCGTAGAGTTTGTCGAGTTTGGCGTGCATCTCGTCGGGTTTCACCCAGAAATTTAATGGCCCTGCGTCAACGGGGTCCTCCGTGCAGATGACGGTGCGCTCCTCGACCCGGGCGACGTCGTTCTTATCGCTGCGGGCGTAGAAGGTACGCTTGCCGTAGATGTCCTCATCCAGGCGAGTGTAGGCGCCCGATTCCTCCAGCTCGTTCTCGAGTCGGATGATCTGATCCGCTTTCCCGGTGATGACCTCGACGTTGTCGGGTTTGCACAGGGCTACTTCTTTTCGGACCCACTCCTGCATGTGTGCAGGCAATGATGCGATAGTCGATTCAACGGCGTCGGGGAGTGTGGTTTGTGCGGTCATTTTTCTTTCGGTCGTGTTCTTGGTTGATTTGTCGGTAAAGTCCAAATTCGACAGCCTGTGGATTCTTGGCCGACAGGATTGGAACGAATCGATTGGCTTATGGAAGGATCTAGAAGTTAGGGCGGGCCGCATCGTCCCCGACCGCGGCCATTACACGAACTCTCAATAATAGCGGTTTCCTGCCAGTTTTCTAGGGCCGATGCCCGAGGCAGAGAGAAAGGCTTTGCACACCGAGATCATCGCCCAGCCGGGCGATAAAGAGAATTGGCCAGCACCGAGAAAAACGCAACAAACCCCAGCATGGCGGTGGCCGGTTCAGGGACGGCTTCGAAGGACGCAACTGCTCCCAGAGACGACTCCCAGAGACTCAAGTCGTTGTGGTCGACATCGCCATCGCGATCAGCGTCGCCCTGGCTGAGCTTTGCGCCGGGTCCCGTTCCAAAGCCAATCTGCCAGGCCAAAAAGTCGCGTCCGTCGACGTCGCCATCCTCGTCGAAATCGGCGCTGAGGTTGGCTGAGAGCTCAAGAGACACGATTAGATTCGAGCTGAGACTGTCGCCATCGTCGACGACTCCTAACAACACCCAATTGCCATTCGAAAGTCGGGGCCCTAAGGCAAGGCCTTCAAGATTCTGTCCGCTGCCACCATCGGCGGCACCTGCCCAGAGCAACTCCTTATCGACCGGCTTATAAGTTTGCCCAATCAGGCCAGAATCGAAAGCGGCAACGCTGACATCAGTAGCTGCCCCGAAATCGATTTCATAGATTCGGCTTAAGTAAATGGGCGAAGTAAATGCGACCGATCTTTCTAGCCCCAACAAGGTACCGTCGGGCAGAGCCAGTAATTCAGACAAGCCGCTCTGCGGGCTTCCCAAGGTACTGCTTCCATGGATTGGTTCGACTTCGTATACAAACTGTTCACCAGCGCTAATAGCGTTTCCTGAGACGTTCAATTCCTGTAATCGAACTGGAGAGCTAGCCGAGGGTGTAGCGAGCGCCCCATCGACGGTGAGCGCAGCTTCGTTGGCCGTCCACATGACTGTTCCGGCGGGATGCCTGGCAAGCGATTCAAAGCCTCGGTTACCCACAATATCATCGAACACCGAGGGAATGGTCACGCTCTGTTCGAGCGCGCCATCCGACAACCGATACTCGCGCACACCTGGATCGTTCTCATAACTTATGAATACACTACCGCGGTTAGGATCAGTATAAGCAACCCCCTCGAAGTCTAAGCTCTGGGAAAGCGACAGATCGTCAACCGCCGTAGCGGAAACCAGTGAACCGTTCGCAGAAAATTCGACGTCGACGGTGATCAATGGTCCCCCGTTGTCCTGCACAGTAAGAAACCGATGCAAGCCTGCCGTGGGCGACGGCCCCATGTAGGTCACACCGCTCATCTCCGCGACAGTGAATGTGGAGCTATCAAGCACCACGTTGTTCAGCGGACTTACATTCCAATTGCTCGCATCGACGCGAGAGGCAGTGAGCACTGCGCTTGCCATTGCAAAAGTGGCAAGAAACAGAGCAGAACGCAACATGTGCATCAGCGAGTGTCCCCCAACGCCGTATTCAACTCAACGGCGTCCGACTCCTTCGCAGATTCGGCACCTGTGTCGACCAGCAGATAGCCGCTCCAAAACATAGGATGACTAGCTGTCAAAGGTGGATCGTTCTTGCCCTTTTTTACACGGGGTTCCTGAGCTGGGTGGATTGCCAATTCCTTAGCAAGTTGTACGCTGCGTTGCCAGGCGTCCGAGGCACTGGTATGCGGAAGTTCCTGAACGAATTCGCGGACAATTTCTATCGTCGACTCGCCACCTACTCGCCAGCGGCTCATTAGAATTGTCTGAGCACCGGTCGACATCAGGCCGCAAGTGCTCAAGAACAATTCCGACCCTGGTGCTCCTCCACGCCTAGATCCCTTACCGCCGTTTTCTGCAATTGTACGTATCGCGGGAAAGATCATCCGCTGCGGTCCGTATTGGGGAAGCTGAAGCCACGCATCCAGAGAACTTTGGGGACCCAGGCGACCAGCAGGTAGGGGTGACCAGGCAAATGGCTGCGACTGATCGATCGTTTGTTCGTCCAGAACTACGAGCGTGTCGAGCAGAGAACCAAACTGAGGCGGCGAAACAGGCAGCGGATCGGGAAGATCCGCCGGGCGGATCAGTGCGGTGTGAAACGACTGCAAGCCTTCGCTCTGAGCCTCTTCGTTTTCCCCTGGAGCTATCTGGGAACCGATGATCGCGGCATGCTGCATACGTCTCCAAGGTGCTGCCTTGCCAACAGCTAACCCAAAGGTTGGTGCTACTCGCACCCGAGCTGCAGAAATTAGTGGGACAACATTATCTTCAGTCGTCACGGGCAAAGCTGTTAACGGTACGTACCAGACGACACCGTCCGGTACGATCACCAACTCTTCTAGCGATTCTGGGTCGATCGAAGATCCCTGAAATAGCGCCTGAAACAGCTGCTGCCCCGATTCAAGCCATGCAGAAGACTGCAGCTGCTCGGCGTCGAGGTCGTGGTTGGCGTCGTAGTTTCCTACATCGCGTAGAAAATTAGCCACCAACTTGTTCAGTCGCCCCGAGGGGCCACAGTTCCAGTTAGTCGATGCATCGGATGTCATCAGGAAGCCCAGCAAACCGGCAGCTGTGTCGTGGAACACCAGCACTGCCTGACCAGGCTTAAGATGGGATCGTACTTGGTCAACCGTCTGCAGAGGAGGAAAGCTTTGCTCTGCTGGTACGCGATCCAACGCCAAGTTGGTCAGAATCGCCTCGCGATAGTCGAGCGTTTTCGCCCAACTCCGCCACAGCTTTACTAGTTCACGCTGCTCATCGTCCTCCAGTCCAACCACCCAATTCTGCTTAATCTCCGCCTGTAACCTCTCCCCTTCCTGGGCCGCCCGTTGATACTCGGGGAATCGCAATAAGAGTTCGCTTCGTATAGTGAGTCCTGTGGGGCTTAATGCATCTTCCGGTGCTTCAAGCGTGTCGCGCAGAGCCGAGAGCCTACCTCCCCACGGTGATACAGCGTGGAAATGCCGGCGCTTCGCTCGGTCGGTGGCTTCCAGCGCCTGGGTCACGTTCTTCTGAGCGAACAGTGCATCTATCCAACGGTCGAATGCGTCGCCATGAGGTGTCCTCAGCACGGCTATCGAATCTAAAGGGCGGAAGACCCAGTCTGTAAGCGCCGGGTCGTCGAGTAGCGACAGATACACGTTTACCGCCGAGCGGGCACTGAGCTGTCGACTATCGTACCAGCGGTTGGCTAATTCGATCTGAAAATTGCGGCTCGACATGCTCGCCTGTCGCTCGACTGCTTGGGCTAACAAAACCAACGCTTTGTCGCGACCTTGTTGAAGCAACACACGGGCCCCAAGATATTTTGCCCAGTTGCCCAGCCGTCCGTTTGCTGCATCTTGTAGTCGGGCCTGCCCAGCTTTAACGGCCCCGGCTGCATCGCCCCAGCGACCAGCTCGCATCAGTTCTTCGGCCCAGGCGAGATTTAGACGCGCAAAAATATGGTCGTAGCGCTCGCGGCGAGCCCAGATTGCTGCCGGTTCTAGCGCTGCGCTCGAATTTAGTGGCTTTCCCGCCAAGCGATTGAGCGAGGCCATGCGGAAGGCCTCGTCGATTGTGCCAATATCTTCGAAATAGAAAGCCGAGAAGCCCGCCTCGGCCAACAATCGGTCTGCTGCTTCTGAATCACCCTTCTCCATTGCAAGACGACCTTGTTCCAGCAACGCGACGCATGTTAGCGGGTGATCGTATTGACCGGCCACACGTTCGGCCCGGCTGAGGCTCTTTTGTGCCAGATCAATCTTTCCCTGCCCGACATAGGCTAGACCCTTGAGTAATTCGACCCAGGCCTTAGACCAATGGTTGGGCGGCGCGGTACCTCTGGAAAAAGCTCCTGCCAAGGCGCGCGTCATTGTATCGTCGGGGGCCAACGGGCCTAGCAGTTCGTTGCGGCGGCGAATTGAAAGAGCCGTCGCGCGAATGATCTCCACAACGTCGAGACGCCAGTACTGCGCTTGTTGTACAACACCGCCTTGTTGCACAGCTCGATTGCCGCTGTAAAGGTCGCCCTGCAAGATCTGCATTTGGTCAGAGAACTTACCCAGCGTAAACTGCCGGCCACTAGCCCCCCAGGGAATCGGCTTGCGAAGGCGATTGCTGTCGGGGCGAGGGTTCTCGAATTTCACTTGCAGCATCCACTTGGGGTACTGCAGAAACATTGCGCAGGCCTGATCAAATTGATCGAGCGCTTCAGCGGGCCGACCCTGCTGGTAATACGTTTCACCCAGCATTGTGTGATAGCAAATCGCATCGATCCAGCGTGTGGTGACGCCAATTTTTATCGAGCCCCTCAATTCGTACCCGAACGCGCTCTCGGCATCCCGATACTCACCGCGATACAGTTCCTCGATGCCGGCGTAGTAAGTCTGAGATGGGATCGTGTTTCTGGCGAACTGCGCTGCTCCGCCCATGCCAGGAACAGGAACCTGCGCCATTGCAAGCATCGGGAGCAACGCGGTCAGTGCCGCGCAGCCTGCAACCGATCGCCGATTGGATGCTATCACCAGAATGCCTCCTCTGTGGAACGTGGTTCCCGATGGCCCCGCTGGGCCATCTGCCATTCTAGCAATTGCTTGCGATAAATACGATTTCCTCTGCCCATCAGCCTTTAAATAGGGCCTAGAACGTCTTCTGGCCTTATCTGTCTCGGTAGGACAGTCGTGGTGCTAGCCGTGCCTGCAAAGGCCCTCCGCCAGCCCACTAGGCTTTTTTTGCCAGACAGTGTGAAAGTTTGCCGGTTGTGAAGACGATAACGATTGTGCCCACCGGCAGCTGCGTCGGTGTCGAATTGAGACCTCCGCCTGGAGCCAAGATAGTGAGAAACTCCTCTGTCATGCCTAAGAAATCTCAACCCCGAACCGGTAGGAACAACCATCGCACGAGTGTGATGGGTGGCCTGTTGATGGTCCTGTCGTTAGCCGCCACCGGCTGCCAAATGGACATCGCCGGGCAGACGCTGCCCAGTCCCTATTACCTACAGGACGACGTGCAGTATTACGCGCCGGGGCCAGAGTTCAAATTGGCACGCGAAGCGGCCGCGCTGAAAGAACAGTCGGCCAACCAAATCAGTGAGCCACAACGGTAGTTTCCTTGATCTGGCACCAAACTCCAGAATCAGCTGCGCAACAGGTACGCCTACACACTAAGTGAACGAAGCACGATTTATGCCGCTCGTCGCCAGCATTCCTCGCCGGGATGGCTGACGATGGGAAGAGGGGGGACGGCACCCTAGTGGCAGGCGTCTGAGGTGCGTCACGCGAAAGCGTCGCGTTCCTCAGACGTCACTGCCCGGGGAAACAGTGCCTGCAGGCATCTTCTTTTCGCTGTCACTCGTTTAGGCAATCCAATCGATGTTTAATCCGAATTGGGCGTCGGTGACTACGTCGGTCAAGCTGATCAGACAATTGTCGCCGTAAACGCTCCAGTTCTCGAACCGCCAGCTCGCGATATATGTTGTGGCGTCATAGGCAAACTCAGCCAAGGTGGGCAAATTTCCCCCGCGAAAGGCCAGTCACTTTGATACTATCAGCGGCGATGTTCACGTTCTCGCTGAAGACAATCGAAACTGGGTCCGCAACACCTACTGGCGCTTTGGCCAACTGGCTTCCCGAACCGTTGACCGTCTCGAACGAATACGGAGTATGCGAGGAGCTGGAGCCGCTGATGATGACGTTCGTCACCTGCGACGCGGCTGGGCTTGCGGGTGAAGGCAGACCCAGCCCGGCTGAGGTTGTTGCCACGGCGATGAAAAGGACATACCATTTCAGTATGGGCGCGAGAAGTCAAAATTTTGCATCGGTTAGGGTGTTCCACTCCTAACAAAAGTCAGCTGCTGCAAGGAACAATACTATGCGGTTTGCGACTGCTGTTTGTGTGCAGGTACTGTTATTAGCTTCACATGGTCAAGCAGCCTTCACTGATTTCTCAGATCTGACACCATCCGACACATTTCAGGTGGGCGACTCGATTCAGTCCAACGGGGTATTCTTTGACGTGGCCCCGTTTCTTCTGACGCCGACCAGCCCCGCGTTAGTTGGCGGAACTCCCGGCGGACCTACCCCCCCTCCGTTTCTTTCACCTCGTGATCTCGGTTTGAATTTTCAAATTCCGCCAGGAACTGGCGAAGTCTCGTTTATCTACTCTGACGGTGCAGGCTCAGATCTCCGAGTCAACGGGAGTGAACCGACTTTTCCTCCCAACACGGGCCGTTTCTTCAGTTTGGTCGATGGGATGACCATCGGGGGAGTATCCATCTCTACTACCGTAATCTCTCAAGGGTTTGGAATGGTCGGCTCTGAGAATTTACTAGCGAGCGAGCAAGGCCTACTTACTCTGAGTGGCCCGATCAGCTCGATATTTCTAGCCGGTGTTGAACTCGCTGTGGACGACGTTACAATCCTCGTCCCCGAACCGGCAACGCTCATCCTAACTCTGCTAGGCATCTCCGCACTTCTTTCCACTCGCCGCCGACCCTGAATCTAGCGCTCGGTCTGAATAATCTCTTTCGCTCTGCGGCGAGACTAGTGCCGACTATTTCCAAGTGGCCAAGAAAGGTTGCTGAAATCAAAGCGGCGTTTCGTAGAATGCAATGTTGCTGCGCGGGGCGAATGTTGTGTTAGGACGCTTTGCTGCGCGCCCTGCGATGCGGCGCATCGCGGCTATTATCATTCGCTAGCCCCTAAGAAACTTTTTCCCACCAAAGGTATTGATAGTGACCAAAATGCAGCGATTTTTTTCCTACAGTAATCGGTCTTGGCCCTGCTAAAGACGAGCAGAGCGCATAGAGAAAGGGAAAAAACAGGCGAATACTTTCCCCGAAGTTGGGACCCCAGAGACGCGGAAAGAAACCGAGAGAGGGGGGAGAGAGATAAGAGATTAGGATTTAGCTAACGAGTAAGACCTATGCAGAAGCTGAAGATTTCGGTCGGCTTGTCCGTAGATCATGCGTTCCGGGCGACGCCTGGATGCGGATGGAATAATGCGCTGGCTTCCTTCGGACGATTCCTAGATACTTATGCCCCTGGGCATCGCTTCTAAGAATTCAGGTCTGCGGTTCGCAGTTCGACTTTCGATAAGCTACGATCTCACGTGTCGACTACTTAATACGATTTAATACGATCAGTCTGTTTGACGGTGTAAGGGCAATCAGAGAACTTCCATGAATCTCAAGTTGCGATTTTTTGGCTGCCTGCTGCTTTCTGGGATCGCGGCCCAAGCGGAAGCTACGATGGCCACTTTTTTTGGTGATGGTCCGACAGGTACGGGCGAAGTCTTTGGAAGTGAGTTCAACTGGGAAGCGTCGCCGAATCTCATTAACCCTGTAGCGGCAGGGGGCGAAGACTTTTTGAGCTGGGGAGAGGCGGGCAATCCAAACAGTCGTGGTCTCGACTTCGATATTGTTTTGACTTTCCCCGAGCCGTGGTCCGTAGCAGCGGTGACATTTGGTGGTCTCAACAATATTGTCGGTGGCTCAGATTTTAGCATTCAGATGTTCGACATCTCAGACACACCAATTGACCTGTCCCAGCTCGACGATGTTTCTAGAAATGGCTTGGCGAGTTCGGGGTGGACATACGACATCGGCAATCACACTTGGAGCTACTCCGTCCTGCTCAATTCGCTAAATCCTCATACAGCAACCCTGGCCGGACCGATTGCTGGAGTTAAACGAATAATCGCCGACATAGACGACAATTTCGGTTTTGATAACTTGCTGTTGGATATCGTTCCGCCATCCGCAGACTTCGATGAAGACGGTGAAGTAGATGGCGTCGATTTTCTTGCCTGGCAGCGTAGCCGCGGTATCGCCAGCGGAGCGTCCAAAGCCCAAGGTGACGCTGACAACAATGGCACGGTTGACGGCGAGGACCTTGCTTACTGGGAGTCCCAGTACGCCGAAGCCCCGCTGCTCTCTGCCACGTTATTAGTCCCCGAGCCGGCAAGCTGTGGAATCTGGCTTGTCGCCGCGAGCTATCTGCTCTCGATCAGAGTTGACCGCAAGGCAAGACGTTTTTCGTTCAACTCAAAGATTCCCTCTCGCAAATTAGAAGTGAGGCAGAGCAATCCTGAGTCTCTTTCCTATCACGGGAAAAAACGGCTCTATCGCCAGGAGCCAGCGACCAGCTATTTCCGGGTCCGCGCACCGCTCGTGGCGTGAACAGCTTCACTAATCCACGGGCGTGCCCAGCTCACGCATTAGCAGCTTCATGTCGTCCCAAGTGTGTTTCTTAGCGGGCGGGTTGCGTAGCAGATAGGCCGGGTGGTATGTGCAAACGACATTGATACCGCGGTACTGGTGGACCTTGCCACGCAATTTGCCGATAGCCTCGGTTGTCGCGAGTAGATTTTGCGCAGCGACTGCGCCCAAACAGCAGATGAATTCGGGATCAATCAGTTCCAGCTGACGGTCGAGGAACCGTCGGCAATGGTTTGATTCTGTGGGCGTGGGATTCCGATTTCCCGGCGGTCGGCACTTAAGCACATTGAGGATGTAAACCTGGCTACGGCTCAATCCACAAGCTTCGAGAATCTTGTCGAGCAGTTTTCCCGAGCGGCCGACGAACGGTTCGCCGAGGCGATCTTCCTCAGCCCCCGGTGCTTCTCCCAATAGGCAGAGCCGCGCAGTGGGGTCGCCAACACCGAAGACCGTTTGCGTTCGCGTCGTAGCCAACTCGTTGCAGAGCTCGCATTGGGCCACCTCGTCGCGCAATACATCGAGCGTAGGGGCAGCAGAAATTGCGGCTTCGGCCGATTCAGTCATGCTCTTCGGGGCCTTCGATTCTGAGGGAGGGTGGTGGGGCAACTCGGCCCGAGCGGGCTGTGGAGGTGACGACTGGACCGGAGCAGGCTTGGGAATCTGACCAATTCCTGAAGCCCAGAGGCTCTCCAACGATTGCAGCGCCAGCTTTCTGATATTTGTTGCTTGCCGATCTGGCATGGTAGAATCTGGCGGAGCCCGGGACATCGATGTGCAAAGCAGGCCATCAGGCGCGAACATTTAACCTGACAGCAACGTCTAAGACACCTCAGTTTACGGTCTGCGACGATTGAAGGAAGGGGGCCGCCCAGATCGCCGCTATCACCGGCGTTGATGGTCGATTATCATAAACTGTTCCCGAGTTGGCAGTTGGCTTCTCTGAGAGTGTTCGATGGCAGTGCCTCGCGTTGTAATTGTTGGTCGCCCCAATGTCGGCAAGAGTAGCCTGCTGAACTGGTTGGCTGGAATCCGCTTGGCGATTGTCGAAGATCAGCCCGGTGTGACCCGAGATCGGGTCGACTATCTAATGTCTCACGAGGACCGTTACTTCGAACTCGTCGACACGGGTGGCATCGGAATTCAAGACGAAGACAATCTCACTCAGCACATCGAAGATCAGATTCAAACGGCGATCGATGCGGCCTCGGTGATATTGTTCGTCGTCGACACTCGGGCCGGATTGGTGCCGCTAGACGAAGAGGTGGCTCGGCGGCTGCGGCACGTCGACGTGCCGGTGATCTGCGTAGCGAATAAGTCGGATGACTTGAAATTCGACGACTTGGCGTCTGATTTCTACCGATTGGGTCGAGGGAAGATTATCCCCGTCAGTACGAAGCAGAACCGCAATCGTGGTTTGCTCCTCAACTTGGTGCTTGAGAGACTGCCGGCCGAAGAATCAACCGAACGCTCAGAGGCCGAAACCGACGCAGAACCAGAGATGAAAGTAGCGATCGTCGGCCGTCGCAACGTGGGCAAGAGCACGTTCGTCAATACATTGGCTCAAGCCCAGCGAATGATCGTCAGCGAAGTAGCCGGCACAACGCGTGATAGCGTAGACGTACGGTTTGAGCTCGACGACAAAGCGTTCGTGGCGATCGATACGCCTGGCATCCGCCGCCCCCAAGCCCGCGGTGCAGCTATCGATTTTTACGGCACCCATCGTGCGCAGCGCAGCATTCGCCGAGCCGATGTCGTGTTTCTGTTCCTCGACGCGACACAGCGTCTCAGCAAAGTCGATAAGCAGCTGTGCGATTACATCAGCCAGGAATACAAACCCTGCATCCTTGTGGTGAATAAGTGGGATCAGATGGCCAAATCGATGCCTACTGAAAAGTGGGTCCGCTATCTGCACGATACATTCCGCACGATGCGTTACGCCCCGATCGCGTTTATTACTGGCGAATCGGGTAAGAACGTCAAAGCTTTGTTGAATCACGGACAGATGCTTTTCAAGCAGTCGCGGCAACGGATCACTACCGGACAGTTCAATCGTCTGCTACGCGACGCCATTCGTCGGTCGCCGCCGCCCATGTTTAAGAATAGACGCCCTAAAGTCTACTATGCGACTCAGGTTGGCATTCAGCCGCCCACGCTCGTACTTTTCTGCAACGATCCGGCGGCTATTTCGTTGCCGTACCAGCGTTATCTGCTGGGCGCAGTTCGCGACCAGCTTCATTTCGAAGAAGTACCGATCAAGCTATATCTGCGCAAACGTCAAAGCAGCGACCAGCGCGACGAGATCGCGGCCGATTTGGCCGAGGTGGCTCAAGAAGAGAATCTTCTCGAGTAGTAGGTAACGTTACTCGAACGTGCTGACAGATTCTGAAATGCCACCGCCAGCTGCGACGTTATCTCTCGCCGCTGAATTTGAGCGGCCTTGGTAGTCGTTCAGCGCAGCAACGATTGCCAGTAGCCATGCCACAGCAAACACTGCCAACTCGCCTAGTGCGAAGATGTCACGCCTCTCTTGCCTCATCGAACAGACCTACCAGGTTTGAATCATCCATGCCCAAACACCGATCCGAACAACTCTCCTGTCTCGGTCGGGTTGAAGCACCTGTTCTTCCAATCCCAGGGGTTGAATAGAGCGAAATACCTGCTAGATGGCAACCACGAATGTGGGTCTTTCTGGCTGAATTTGTCCATAAAGACAAAATTGATAGCACCCCTCCGCGGGCCTTTTATGCCGCCACGATAAACCTTAGAGCCAAGCTACATGGGGGTCTTAAACGTTATCCCTCGAATCTCGATCCTGGTGATACAACTTCGACTCAAGGCCTTTAACTCCAGGCACCAAGGCCTACCACCAGGCGAAATCGAATGCTAAACTGGCGAATCTTGAGCACGGTCCCGAGCCTCGCCGGGAGCCGCCGCCAGGGCGATTAGCTCAGTTGGTTAGAGCACTAGCTCGACAAGCTAGGGGTCAGAAGTTCGAGTCTTCTATCGCCCACTTTTTCTAAGTCCTGTCTTCTAAGTCCTGTCTTCTAAGCCCTGTCTTCTAAGCCCTGTCTTCTAAGCCCTGTCTTCTAAGCCCTGTCTTCTAAGCCCTGTCTTCTAAGTCCTGTCGAATCGTGAGTTTCTGATCCCTCGCGACGTCTGCGGGTGCGGCACTTGAACCGCTTTCTGTCCTTGCGGGTTTAGTACACCCTAACGGCTCACACTCTGAAGCCGCGGTACGCCAGAGCAACGAATGGAGGAATGGCGGCCGTGGCAGAAATCGCAATGGGCTTCCAATCAGATGTGCGATACGGCCCCCGAAGAACTAGAGCCACACCAATCGGAATGAATACGATGGAAATTGAGCTCCACCCCATGCGCCAATACCAATAACACCAATCCAGCGATCCGAGCCAAAACGAATAGAATTCCGCATACAGCACGGATGCTTTTCATGATAGGCCCTGACACACGTCGGAATCAGATCAGCGACAGTCGGAATTGCTGTCCACCCAAAACACCTCGAGCTGCCCCTCTACCCTGCCGTCTACCTATCAATAGGGTTTCGGCTAAGTCACCTCAGCGTTTCACGCCGGGGCAAGTCAGCTCATGCGGCTGCTTCTTCTATATCAAGGTCCGCGTGGACAACCGACCAGCCTTCACGACCGCGTAAATCACTTACTGTCTTAACTGAGCAGCGTGGGCATATTGGCATCGGATGTCCTGGGGTAACGCTGCCACGGGGCAACTTCCAGGCAAGAAAATGCTCGAAATCGACGGTGACAATAAGAGAAGTCTCCTTATCTTGGTGCAGATAGATTACTGGTGTGAGTCCTGCCCAAAGCGGCTCCCCATTCCACCCCTCCTCAAGTGGATGCCATGCGGTCCATCCATCTACTCCATTGAACATATCTAACTTTGCCGGTTCCAGATGTTGACGGATGCCTTCTTTGGATGAAACGGAAGAAACCAATGTCATTAGTTCTGCCGACTTGAAATAGAGGAAAGACTTGAGGCGAAGATTGGCCGATAGATGCGGCATCGCGAACAATGCGAGCGAACCTATCAGCATGGCAGCGAACAATGACGTTCTTTCAAGCCATCCCAATTCCCATGGATTTTGACGTAGCATCCATGTTGCTGCCACGATTCCGAGAATGACACACGATATGAGCAGCGAGGCCCTCAGCAGTTGCTGCACGAGCCACTCCCAGTACATGCCCATGTCGCGTGCGGTTCTGTGAAGATGCTTCTTGAATATCTCAAACGCCGCGATGGCGTTGTTATCTATTGCGAGCCACGCCAGTGGTATTAGAGTGACCAGTAGGTACAAAATCAGAGCGAGCATTACGGACTCCTCGACGTACGGACAATCTCATTGTACGGATCGGTAACCCATTCGGCAAAGAGCTAACCTGCACAGGCTTCATCGTCCGACCGCAACTCAGAAACTCCGCCGCCTGCCCATCGCCAAGCAAATCGCGGCCAGGGTAAGGGTGACGGTGGTGGGTTCGGGGATGACACTAGCGACGCGGAAGCCATTCTTGCACTCGCTCGTCGGGCTGTTGCCGAATCGGACCGATGACCGCAAGGATGCGAAGCGGCTGACCTTGAAGGTCCAACCGCCGCCGCGACTATCGCGATGAGGCGAAGTTGAGTCGTTCACTAGGTCGGAATCGGTCTCTTCCCACTCAAAAACGTTGCCGCCTTAGCCTGCCGCTTATTCATAGGTGGCTAAATTTCGTCGTTGTTTGCGACGCTTCGTTATCGATAATGAACTGAGACTTCGTTGTACACGTTGTCTGTGCTGTCGGCAGTGAGTTCACATGTGCGACGCGTTCTTTGACAATTCGACTGCTTGTGGGCCGTTTGGATTTCTTCCCTCTCGGCGTACGCGCGAGGGGAAACAATCGCTCGACTTGTTTCCCGCGCGCCCATTGCGACGCCCTGGATTTGCAGTGCGATTCGCATTTGGGGTGGGAAATAATTCTCACCGCGCGGCGGACCAAAACGAGCCGCCAGGGAAACAATAGCAGTAGTTTTTTCCTCGCTGCCTACGTCGATCCGCTTGTTTTCAAGACTCTCGGACGACCGACAACGGAAAAAAAGGGAGAGTTATTTCCCAGAAATCGTTTTCCAACTTACGGGCCGGGAATTTCGCGTAAGACTGGGCAAGCTGCGGATGGTGCCGCTGTGGTGGTATGCCGAGACGTTGGAAGATCTTACCGCGTGACACCAGGAACTTCAGCTGCGCGGCAGGACATTCGAACGTGAGCACAACCAGTGGCAACCTGCATGTGGCTGTGGATGAGTAAGGGGTAGGCAACTTGTTCGGGTTGGACAGGAGTGTGTCAGCTGCGATTGTCGAGAATCGAGAAGGGCGGGACCTTTTTATTAGAGAACCGTGTAGAATTGAACGTGCCGTAAACGTTCGACATAGTAAGCCTGGCTATTTGAATATGGGGGTGCCGGCAGTGAGCTTTTTACCTTTTTGTAGCTAATCAGACTCTCTGGAACCAAAAATCGGGATGATTGTGCACCGGGCGTCAGATCGCTTTTGATCCGGTCAATGTGTGAATTATCTGCTGTAATACTAGCGTAAGGAATTAATAAAGGTTATATAGAATATTGGCTGGTGTGGGCTTGATAGTGCGAAGAGCCTCGATAATTACGTCGAGATTCGGTATCTCATCGAAACCAAGGTAAATATGGCTCTTATCGAACATATAGTGGTCACGGAAGTCGTTGTTCCGGCTCATAAGGGAGCCATCAACGGTGCAAATATCGACCAACCTCTTCATAAGCTACCAGTTACCGGCTCACCGGCGTGGAGTAAGCAGTTCGATGAATTGCCCAAAGCTATCCTCGAGATGCACTTCGACAACGGCACGGTTGGGTTGGGTGAGTTTTATCGCGACCACGACTGGCGCATCATAGACGACGTTGCCAAGAAATTGGTTGGCGAAGAGTTGGAGAAACTGAGTAGATCTAGATTGCCGATAGCGCATTGTCGCGAGTACGACGGTTTCGAATGCGCTATCTGGGACGCTTATGCAAAGATTCATGACTTGCGGTTGGTCGACCTGCTTGGCGGTGTTGTTCGGGATGAAGTATCGGTAGGAGCATGGTCCGGGCACCGAAAGTTGGGGGAGATCGGCTCACTAGTCAAAGAGCATCATTTAAATGGCTTTACGTGCATTAAATTCAAGTGTTCTCTTGAGGACGATGTCGTGGGCTGGTGCCGCGAAATTGCGGAACATGCGCCCGGGATGCAAGTGATCCTTGACCCCAATGAGCGATGGGAGCGACCAGCCGAAGCCCGTCGACGTATCGATGGCTTGCAGGAGGTGGGCAACGTACTTTGTTTAGAAGACCCGATTCCTCGTTGGATGCTTCATGAATACGCCCGGCTGAAATCTTACTCTCCGATTCCGATAGTTTTGCATGTCTCTCTTCCGTATGTGTACCACGGGCAGCGCGTGCATGATGCAATCGCCGCGTTGAGGGTTTCCGCTGTTGACGGCTTTAACTTTAACGGCGGATTGGCCGGATTTCAGCAGCTAGATCACATTGCGGCAGCTGCGAATCTACCTTGCTGGCATGGCTCGGAGATCGACCTGGGAATTCTGGAAGCCATGTACCTGCATCAATGCTCGGCAGCCTTGAGTTGCGATTGGCCTTCCGATATTTTTGGCCGATTGATTCGCCAACACGATCTGTTGACGACTCCGCTTGACATAAATCCGCCTCACGCCATCCTGCCGACGGGGTTGGGCCTGGGGGTAGAACTAGACCATGATGCAGTGAAAAACTATCAAACTGACCAACGAAAATACTGAAAATCATGATGACTGACCTAAAGGAAAAAGACGAAACTAGTAACGTTCAGAGTGTGAAGCGTGTGCCAGACGGAGCTAGCCAACACATCACTGCCGGACCCTACTCACCCGTCATAGTCGTCGACAGAGGGTCGTTGGTTGTTATCTCCGGTCAGGTGGCAGTGGATCTGCAGGGCAATATTGTGGGAGACACGATCGAGGCACAGTCACGTCAGACACTTCACAACTGCCTCCAACAATTGCAGACCGCTGACTGTTCCTTCGCAGATGTGTTCAAAGTAAATGTCTACCTGAAGGATTTAGAGCAATGGCCAAGGTTTAACGAAGTCTACGTAGAATTGATTCCCAGTCCTTTGCCTGTCAGGACTGCAATCGGGGCGGCACTGTTGCCAGGTTTACTCGTCGAAATTGAAATGTGGGCGGCTAAGCACTCATGATTTGGCAAGATTTAGCAAGCACCGACTTCGAACAAATTGACAAACATACGCCCGTCGTATTGCCAATAGCCGCGATCGAACAGCACGGCCCTCACCTGCCGTTGGCGACTGACCGGATGATCGCCGAGTATTACACTGAAGTAATTGACGAGCGTTTGGGAAAGCGTGTGTTGATCTTGCCCACAATTTCCGTAGGTTACTCCCAGCACCACATGGACTTTCCCGGCAGTTTAACCTTGAGACACGATACCTTGTTGGATGTGGCAGAACAGATTCTTTGTTCAGCCTCGCAACACGGATTTCGGAATTTCCTGGTACTCAATTCACACGGTGGGAATCAGGGCGTATGCCAAGTGCTCGTTGAACGATTCGGCGCTTCGCACAGTGACTGTCAAGTTGCTACAGCAACATGGTGGCGAGTGGCGGTCGATGCATTGATCGACCTCAACGATTCAGGGCACGGTGGTGCCGGCCATGCTGGTGAATTCGAAACGTCTCTTATGCTTCATATCGCTCCAGAGCTCGTGCGATTGGAAGACAGGCAAGCTCGTGCCAACATTCCTGCCTACGATTGGGCCGAAGGCGATCTGATTCGCTCGTCGCGGGCGACGCTGTATCGATCGATGAAGCAAATGACGTCCAATGGCACGTATGGCGATCCCTCCTTCGCGACTGCCGAAAAAGGAAAACAGATTGCAGAAATTGTTTGCGAAACGCTGTGTGGAATCATTACTGATCTGGCCAAGATGGGTTAGAACTGGCTTCGATTGTCCAGTGCGAATACAGACACTGTCACCTTCAGTTCTAGAAGAGAACAGCCTTGGAACCATCTACAGATTCAACCATCGTCGAGTCATCGATAAATGGATCTGATCCAGATCCTGTATGGAAGAATAGCTTACGCGAGGCGCTGGAAATACTTGTGCTAGGCGCAGTCTTCTTAACGTGGACGATCGGCTACTCCTACCTCTATGGCTACGGCGTGGGAGCACGCACGAATCTGATACTTGGTATCCCAAGTTGGGCGTTCTGGGGAATCGCGTTTCCATGGGGAATGGCGACGCTCGTCACAATCGCATTTGCCATCTACCGGATTGCGGACGATAGGCTTGCCGACAATCCAAGCTCAAATGACAAACGGGCTGGAATCGATGAATAAGCCTATGCTGGCCGCACTTGTACCACCCGATCAGTCCGCGATTATAACCTTTGGTCTCTACACAGCCGTGGTGCTTGCTCTGGCATGGTTCTCACACAGGGTGAGAACGGGCCGGTCGTTTCTCAGCGAATATTTTCTTGGCAGTCGCGGACTTGGCGTCATCGCATTCACGCTAACATTCGGTGCTACCAGCGCGTCAGCTGGTTCTTTCGCTGGGGTACCATCACTGATTTACTCCCATGGTTGGAGCGTAGCCTTGTGGATATCGAGTTACATGGTTGTGCCACTCTGTGCAATGGCGCTGTTAGGAAAACGGCTCAATCAGGTTTCTCGAAGTACGGGAGCGATTACGTTACCAGAAATCCTACGTGAACGGTTCGGAAGCCCGAGACTCGAAGCGATCTCGTCGTTATTGCTTATATTTATGTTGTCGCTCTATCTGATTCCTCAGTTCAAGCTGGCGAGTCTGATACTAAAACAACTGTTAGCCGGATCGCATTCCCTTCAGATCGCATCTGCCTGGATCACAACATTCCAACACGGCACAGGCTGGTTCACCACGGTAGATTCAGAGTATCTCATCTGTCTGCTATTCTTTGCTGTAATCGTGGTGGTCTACACTACGTTTGGCGGATTCCGCGCTGTAGTGTGGACCGACGTCCTCCAGGGGTTCATCATGTTGTGTGGAATCGGGGTATTGCTGATCCTGACGCTTCGACAAGCTGGCGGCCTAACTGCGGCGACAACAGAAGTCGCCAAACAGGTGCCGCCCAAATTGGGACATGTGCAGTTTTCCACTGATCGACCGTCGGTTCAATCACTTCGGATTGCATCTGAAACCTGGTTCTCAACCACAAACGAATCGACAGGTCAACGGCGACTTTTTCGCACGAATGAGGTTGCTGTTATCCCAGCAGGAGGTACCACATCTCGGCCGGTGAAAGCAGTAGAGCTAGTTGATTCCAGTCGGGAAAGTGGCGCTGTGCCCCGATCAATTCAGCAGCTGCCTGAACATGTCGACCCGAGGTTAGAGGGTTTTGAGCCGTATGCCTATGGGGCGGATGACCAAGGAGCTTACTTGCGCTGTCCTGGTCCCAGTGCTACTAATCCTGCAGGCTTCCTCTCGTTGGGGCTGGCAATTTCTATGTTCATTTACTGGCCACTCTCGGGTACAGGACAGCCAGGTAATATGGTCCGCTTGATGGCCTTCCGAGATTCGCGAACTTTAAAACGTTCCATAGCTCTATTGTCACTGTATTTCGGAGTCATCTATTTCTCGTTAGTGATTGTTTTCTGTAGCGCTCGCGCGGTCTTGCCAGGTTTAGATCACACACCCGATCGCATTATGCCTGTGCTGTCGTTTCAAATCTCTCGGGTCGCACAGATGCCTTGGCTGGCTGGCCTCTTAGTCGCGGCTCCGTTTGCCGCGGCCATGTCGACAGTGGACAGCTTTATGCTGATGATATCTTCTGCGATGGTTCGAGACATCTACCAACGTAATATCAATCCAGACTGTAGTGAGAAACGCATCAAACGAATGAGCTATGCGTGCATGGCTCTGGTTGGAATTGCGGTGACTCTAGGGGCTGTCAATCCACCTCGATTCATGCAATACCTGATCGTCTTCACCGGGGGAGGACTCTCAGTGTCGTTTCTAGTCCCCGTGGCTATGGCGCTCTATTGGCCTAGGACTACTAGCTCTGGCGCCGCAGCTGCAATGATCTCAGGATTCCTTGTCTACCTGGGCCTCTACGTTGCCGGTTATATCATCAACGGCTCGGCACGACCTCTGAATGTGCTCGAAGTTGATCCGCTGATTTGGGGTTTTGCAGCGTCGATAGTAGTCGGAATAACAGTCAGCTACCTCGGCCAGCCACCGCCTGAGACGCTAGTCGCCAGATTCTTCTGGAAAACACTCAAACGGATTCCTGATTAACTTCGAGTCCGTTCTGACCGCTGTCGAACGACACAATAGAAAGTCAACCCAATAAGGATCTGCACAATAGCGGCCGGCTCCGGCACTATCGCGACAGATACCTGCGAACTACCAGCTGGATTGAAATTCTGTTGCCATATCAGAAAGTCGATGCCGTCGGAATCGCCATCACCATCGGCATCACTGCTTGAATTCACGCCGAAGTCACCTTGCCACTGTGCAAGGTCAGTGTTATCGACGACGCCGTTACCATCGAAGTCTCCGGGGATCGGCTCAGTGGATGCAGCGGCATCATGGATGGCTTGCGTGAGCGCAAGATAGTGAGAGCGGCCCTGGGTATCCAAGGTCGTACTAAGATTGTCGTGGCTCAATTCCCAGGCGAAGATCTCGTTGAGACCTTCATCCCGGATGAAATCTACTTTAGCAGCGATGCTACCGGGACCGTCGAATCCTTGGCCGAGGTAATCCGTTTCAGAATCGTCTAACCATTCACCAGTATTCGCCCTGTGCGAGTCGTCTAACGAATCATAGATGCTACTAGGGCCGCCAAACGGGTTAGAGAGAGTACGGCCATAGAAACCGCTGCCTATGCTGAGCTTTGATTTATCGTAGCCAAGATTGATCCATCGATTCGCAATAGTTGTCGCCGCAGTAACGGAAGTATGATGTCCGGACGAATCTGCGTGAGGAGCATCGTAGGTGCTGAGTCTCAAGGCGTCTATGTTATCGATGATCGCCGAACCTGCATTGAAGCGGAAGTCTTGAATGAATGCTGTTTGAGTCTCTCCTTCAAGCAGGATGCCGCGAATTGCTGTAGTCAGAGTACCGTAGGAACCTGAATTGGTTTCCATAGCCGGACAATTTGCGACGCTGCAGCCATCTTCCCAATCAAGATCGATACCTGACAGTTTGCCTCCCGATATGTCCATTAACTTTCGAACTTGTTGTGCAACAAAATTTGCTTTAGATCCAGCACCCGTGCCATCGGTGAAAATGTGGAAATTCGTACTATTTTCCCAGCCGCCTATGGTAAAGGTAGTTCGCGTAGAAGGAGAAACGTTAGCTACCTTGTTGTAGGTATCCGCCATGCGACTGATCCGACTGTCGCTTGTGTTTAACGTCCAAGTATTGGGATCACCGACATTTGGCATATTTAGTACCGCCGATCCACCCGTTCCGCCCGCTCCATTGTTGCCGACAGCAATCGTCCCATCGGGTCGGAACCGGAACTCGCCGAAATATGTAATCTCATCGAGTAATGGTGCTTGATCTTCGAAGGCACCATTAAAGTATCCGCTACTCAGTTTATAATGTGGAAGATAACCGACTGTCGGAACCTTCTGAGCTGAGGAGTTAGAGACGATGAGGATAGCAAGAATCATCGCTGATAGTTGAGAGAGAACTTTTTGAGACATTGTTAGCCTTGTCATAGAATTTCAGTCGCAGTGAAGAGAGTAAACGAGCACTAGTATCTATGTGGAGTTCGTCTCCAGCATCTGTTCTATTAGTTTGAGAGAGTTGGCGAGATAGGTCTGACTTTGGCAGCTACTGCCCTTCGCGAGTGATCGGATCGTCAACTACACATGATCGACCTCCACGACCAATGCTATTGAACACCCTTACTGCTGCAGTCGGTCCGACGTGGACGGGCTCCTCATACAGTTGAGAGTTCGCATTGGGCTCACTACCGTCTGTCGTATACCGGATAGTGAGTCCAGGGAAGGCTACATTGGCTTTCAATACTCCTTCCTCAATCATCGCTCCAGCACACGGTATGCGGTAGCTAAAGCCGCCTCCAAGGAAGTCCAGCCTCGGCAACTCGCGACTTCCAAGACCGCAGGCAAAACCACTCCACGCCTCTTGAAATCCGGAGATTCGTGATTCAGGGTCTGTATCTTCGGCCCATTCTGGCTGTCTAGCCCACGCACGTTCAGCAAGGGCGATCAACCTAGGCAGGGCCATATACTCCAGACTTGCTTCGCCTTTTAGATTCTCTCCCCATAGCTGTCCTTGAATTCCCAAAATGTGTTTCTCACCTTGCTCAGTCAAGGTAATGCGTTGTGAGATTAAATCTTGAGAAATCTCATGCCCCATCAGATCGCTCTGGACATTCGCAAGGTAATTCAATGGTGCGAATGAATAGGGTGTTCTCGTGTCAACAAAACCCGCCCAGTAATAACCAGGTTCTCGGGGGTCTTTGTCGTAAGCAAGATCAAAGTAAAGATGCGTTGCATTGCAAAGGACGACGTTGACACCCGCATTAGCGAGTCGATAGGCAACGTCTTCCCGACCCCAACCCCATACGCTATTCCAAACATGGCAGCGAAAGCTCGGGCTCTTAAAAAGATTGCGGGAAATGTCCTGGCCAGTGCGAACCTTTTCACCATCGCTTAGAAACACTTCTTCCCAGGCCGCTGTAGTAATACCTTCAGTAGCGAGACGTTGAGAGATGTTTTCGAAGAAGCGGCTCATAGCCTCTTTTCTTTCCAGGGATTGACTGCTATCGGCGGCCCCAGAAAGTTGTTGACAGGCTGAGGATTGCTGCCATACACCTTGAGGAACTTCGTCACCCCCCAAGTGCACCGTGCTCAACTCAATCCCCGCCTCCTCGTACATGCTTTTTACGTCAGCGATCACATGACGAACAAACGCATAACTCGATTCCTGACAAATATCGATAACATTATCTTTCCACATTTGAACGGATTCATATTTCGAAAGATCGCCAGGGTTGCGTAGGAGAAATTTACGAGCCTCTTCTTCCAGTCCCTCATTAAGCAGACGTTGGTATCTCACATCCATCGCCCTAATTGCAGCTCGTGCATGACCGGGCAGATCAATCTCAGGAATGACCTCTATATGACGTTCTGCCGCATACCGCAGGATATCGATAAACTCCTGACGAGAGTAGAAACCACTTCCATAGGATGAGTCTGCCTCTGCAATCGGTCCGGATCCAAATGAAGGAGGTAACGAACTTTCGATACCTTCTGAATCTGAATGTGCGCGCCTCCCGCCCACCTCGGTCAACTCAGGAAGTCCCTTGATTTCCAATCGCCACCCTTCATCGTCAGTCAGATGAAAGTGGAACTTGTTGAGTTTATAGAAAGCCATTAATTCCAACATCTTTTTGACTGAGCTTGACCCCTGAAAGTTTCTAGCCACATCAAGATGCAGGCCGCGATAGAGGAATCGAGGTGAGTCTTCAAACTCAGCTACTTGAATCGAGATTTCATTGTTGAGGTTCCTGTAGGCATCGATTGGTAGAAGTGCCCGCAAACTCTGGATTCCGTAGAAGACTCCCGTAGGATCAGTTCCAACAATGGAAATGCCCCCATCTGTTTTAACGCTAAGTCGGTATGCGTTATCTCCAGATGACTTCACATCTCCGCCGACTAAACAGTCGGAAATGGAAAGAGATATGATCTCGCTGTGTTCTGGATTCTCGGATGTAATGCGAGGGCTGTCTCCTAATAGAATGCCTAGGGAATCGGCGAGGTACTTTGCCTCAGAATCCAATTGCTCCGGCGCAAGAATAATGTAATCGCGATTTAATTCGACTGTTTCCGGTTGAACCTTGAACATCACAGGGGAGGGCACTATGCAATCACAATCTCGCTCAATTTCAGGATCGAGAGCAAGATTCGAATAATAGCGCGAACCCGGGCTAGGTAATTCAACTCGATCGTTCTGTGCCCGCATGGTTTGTTTTCGAGTTACTATTGGCCCGACCTTGACATGATCTATGGGCACAATAGTCTCACCGAGACCGAGGTCATCTTTAACGACCAAGTAGCATCCACTCGGCGAATCGCTCTCTTTGATCACCCAGAAATCGGTCTTAAACCTGATGGTCCGACTCATGCCAGGCCGGAGTGGTGTGAAGTCGCTGTTCGGTTCCAAGCGGAACAGATCGCCATTTACATGTACTATCCGAACAGCTTCGTCGACACTTTCAGGAAGAATTTTTCGGCAGAAGTTGAAGTAGAGCTGCCAACCGCTACTTTCGAGAGCGCGATTACCCGTATTCTTGATTACCAGCTCGGACGCGAATGAATTCTTAGACCCTTCGGCGACATTGTGAATAATGTTCCAAGTAACAGCGACGCCGCAATCATCAGGAAGAAACTCTGTGGGCTTGGCTAGAGCGCAATAGCTAATCACCAATATTCCAAAGGCGATGAAGAGACCTGTCATGAGATTCTTGATCCGTACGAATGCCGACAGTCGCGCTTCCCCGGTGCAGAAAGAGCGCAGGCAGAGAGTAACCTGACCACCAATCATGGTAGTCCTACGGGCAATATCCACAAGTATAGCCGCTAACAGTATCATATGCCTTGACTTTTGCTTCTGTTGGGATGTGAGGTGAATTGCGCCCTATAATTTAGGCAAATCCCCGATGTAAGAAGCCCCGAACGAAACCTGGTAAATTCGATGTATGTTCAACCTTCACAACAAATTTTGCGCTGTTTCCATTCGGGAGATCGCGCAGAATTAGACGTATCGGGGATGAGGAATGTTACAGGCCACATTCAGTTAGAGGCCCGTGGACGATAGACTCTTTATCGCATCGCTAGCATGAGCTGGCGTTACATAGCCATCAAGATTCGGTACCAGTGATTCGGTAAGATAGTTGATCACACTCGCAATAGTGCCATCTAACAAACCACCACTGGCAAGCGAAAATTCGCAAGCGGAAAATGAGGGACCTAAAGCCAATCGCTCTGTTCTATTCACCAACAATTCGAGCAACTCAGGACATTCCGTGAATGCCTTACCACAAACGTAAAACGCGCCAGGGTTAACAATGTTAATTACGTGCGCCACACCAATAGCCAAGTAATCACACATTCGCTCCAGTTCCAAGCGAACTTGCTCATTCCCCGAGTTACCCATATTCAATATTTCATCAATCTCGATTGGGCGTCTCATCAAAAGAGACATTCTCGACTCAAGTGCCCATTCACTAGCGACTGTTTCTAAACATCCTCTCTTTCCGCAATGGCACAACTCGCCATCGTGAACAACCGGTATGTGGCCAATCTCTCCAGCAAATCCGCTGACGCCAGTCAAGAAGCGACCATCCACGACCAACCCTAGACCAATGCCAGTACAAAGGTCGAGCATCGCAAAGTTTGAAATGCCCTTCGCCTTACCATGCAACCTTTCGGATATCGAAAGCGCGTGGGAGTCATGTACGATTACACACTCGTAATCCAATAATGACTGAAGGTCTTTTCCGATACTCTTATCGTTAAGCCAAGGTAGATGAGCCGACAAAACTGCGCGCTGCTCGCTATAATCAATAATCGCGGGAACGCTGACACCTACGGCGAGAGTGGTTTTGCCATTACGAGACGTAATCTTATTTACGCGGCTAGCGATATTAACTAAGAGAGAATCGTAAGCGTCCGGCGTAGGAAATCTAAGAACGCTTTCCCTATCTATCGTGCCATTCAAATCGCTTGCTACGACTGAGCACTCTTTGCCACTGAGAGAGACTCCTATAACCTGAGAGGAATCGCACGCGAGCCTCAGCCGCTTTGCAGGTCGACCTGGACGAGACGTTGTTTCTTCAACTTCTTCCAATAGTCTCGAATCAAGCAGGGAGGAAACCGCTTTAGCAACGGTGGGGAAAGTTACACCGATGTACTTCGACATCTCAGCCCGTGTCGAAGGCCCGGCATCCTGAATCATTCTTAATACCAAGCGTTCGTTGATTTTACTAAGAAGTTCAGGCTGGATTGGGGATGTTTCGCTCATGTATTCGCGCCCACTTCTCTTTCTATGTAATCGTCCTGATCTCAATCGCCTCGGGATTGACAACTCCAATATTCAGCATCGAACCTTCCCGTCAAACTCTACTAATCGTCAGTCAAGACTGACACTGCTTGTCTAACTCGATTGCCACGACGGGCTTCCCAAGAGAAATGTAGTCCAGCTCTTAGTAACAGTATTAGCCGCGCTCACCTATAGTTGGTCTAAAATCTCTTCACCGTAAGTCGAGCCAGCCCCTTGCCAGGCACGCAAGTCTACGTCGTCAGAAACGAATTTCCCTGACCCATCACACATCGCCACCTGAACTCCACCTGGATGCCAGCTGCGCGCTGCAGCGATCGATTTGTGTTCTAAAGGATTGCCTATTGGATCGGCGCAGCGCGGGTGCACATCTTTAGTATCTTGATCGCAGTTTGCCTCAGCTTGCATGCGGTCTGCCTCGAAACTATTGGGAGGTAGGTAGCTTGTATATCCCGCCCCAAATCCCCACCAAATTGCGCCGCGCAAGTCCCTTCCAGGCTGCTTTACTGTTTCGGAAAACAACATCGTGTTACTAAGTCCGTCAGTTATTTCTTTAAAACGTGGTTCACGCAACTTAAGCTCCTCCAGAGTTTCGAAGAATCGAAACGGGGCACCACCGAACCGAACCTCTTCGGGTGTGCCTCTCTTAAGAACCATCGTATCCTCTTCGCCGGTTGACACTAGCCGGATTGTATTCCCAAAATTTCCCACATAATTACCTAAGGAAGCCTGATGAATGCCATCTTTGAAGGAAACTTCACCATCACTTGGACAGTTGAGCGAATCATACTGCCTTTGGCTGACAAGAACATTTCCACCAGGTGAGAAATCAGGTTCTATAGTCGAGAAGTAGGCAGAAGAGATGTTCTGTTGATAGGCGAGTTCAAACCCCTGTATCTTTTTGAAGTTGGGAAACTCATATTCAGCGATTGCGTTACCTTGCTCTAAGAATGGTAGTAGATACGGAACCCATGTGCCCAGGCAACAGCTTTGTGCTCCTGGAGGCAGTTGACGATTCGTGTCGTGATAGTTTTGAGTCGCTAGACCAAGCTGTTTGAGTTTATTGAGACATTCTGCGCGCCGCGCCGCCTCCCGCGCCGCCTGTACGGCTGGCAGCAACAAAGCGACTAGTACGCCAATAATCGCAATGACCACTAGCAACTCGACCAACGTAAAACCGCGTGATGAATTTCGCATCGCTTAAGACCCTTTTATCCTAGACACTTGTTAAGAATTCTTGATTTCGAAGACAAACTCATTCGGACCCTCATCAGTCACTTCAACCTGATGGTTCGCTTTTTCAAACTCGGGTGGGATTAGTGAAGGAAAATACTGGCCATTGGCAGGCAATCCCTCCGCAGTTGCATCGCTCTTGTCTGCAGCACTAATCGAGACACGATAGGTGCCTACCACCAGGCCTTCCTTTGCCGGAATCGCATACTCGCCATCCACAATCGCCCCTCCTGTCATACTTCTTTTCGCGGCGCCGACCGAGAGGAAACTAATCGAGCCCTCTTTAAGCGGTTCACCATCGAGCGTAACGGAGCCACTAAGACTGTTTCGACCATCTGCACGGCCACCACAACCCTGAGAGCAAACGATCGCCAACAAGCTCAGAACGAATCCAACTTTTCCGAGATAGCGACCTGAATCCTTGATGCGATAGGGTACGGACGAGGGGCCATAGCAAAAGGGGTGAGTTCTGCGTTGTTTATCCCGAGGCCAGCCAATCATTATTTTGTAATCTTTATGGGTCATTTCTCTTCGTGACAAAGTGAGTCCCAATTCGAGCAAGGCGATAAAAGTTGGCCGAGGCACCACGCCCAAAACAGTGGAGCATGCAGCTGCGTGCATAGCAGCCGGTTCAGCCACTGCAACAATTGATTTTAAGCGGCATTGAATTATAATGTCAAGCAGAGAATTCCCACTCGGATCGCGATTTTTCCCGAAGATCTAAAGCTCAGAGAATAATGACCTAAGCGAATCTGATTCGGGCATCTAGTAAGTCTTTTGATAACAGTAACTTGCACGAATTTTCTGTGCAGAAGAACGATAGTTTCTTGAGACGCGAAGAGAATGCTCAGCGGAGCAAAAATCGGCTCGCGATAGAGCGTGGCACAAAAACGTCTAAATTGATGGATATGTGTCAATCGCTTGCCATTATTAAACGCCCTGGTATAATCACGAGCATAGCTCACGTGGGTTACGCAAACTTTATCGGTTGGGTCCGATTCGATAGATCGGTACCGGGGCAATTGTTCGGTCTGTCAACAGAGTAATACTTTTGGAGGAATCTAATGTCACGAATGGTACAACTTTTCCACACCAGCGTGAATTCGATCTGCTGCGCCACGCTCTTATTGTCTCTTCTCGGACTGGTGGCGTCTGATTTGGCGTCCGCTGCTACTTCAAACGATCCATTAGATCCTCGGCCTGATCTCACTGACGAGCTGATCTACTATTTCGATTACGCGGCAGCCGATCCCAATCTTATCGGCCCTAGCCTACCATATCCATTCAATAGACCCTCAAGCGTCGAGCGAATCATTGAAGACCGTGGTCCACGTGGTCACCACTTGATCAATTTCGATTCGACTGGTGACCCGAACACTATTTTCGAGGTTGATCAAGATTTTACGTTTACCGATATCTCTGGAGAGAGTTTTGCGCTGCCTGGCACGCGGGGGTTCGACAGTACTTTAATCGGCGGAATCACACACGACACGAACACTATGAACCACCAGGATATAAGTGATTTCGGTGGCTATACGTTTGAATCCTTCATCAAACGACAGGACACAACGCCCAAAATTCATAACATCTGGAATCCCGAGGGCATGCACTCGTTGGAAATTCTTCCGGGCACAATACTTGCTCCTCCTAAACTAGGAGATACCGACCCATATTTGCAGTTTGCTGCACGTGCTTTGGGCAATATTGCGATTCCGGTTGAAGATGTGATTCCTGCTGACCAATGGGTCCACATCATGGCCGTGATGCGGGTGACACAAGAGCTGCCTCAGGGTGGTGATCCAACCACAGATCCGCTTCTCGCTCAGTACGAACTCTATATCGATGGCGAGTTGTTTCCGTTTGTTGATGAAAAGAACACCCCCTTGGACCCTAACGATGACGAAACTAACCCAGTAGGCCCTTTCGATTTGAATGATCCAACTGCTTTTTCTACGTTAGAGTTTGAAAACCGTCACGATGGCATCGGCACGCAGGAGTTTGGCAGTCCTAATCCTGGTGGCCGTGAATTCGTAGGCGAGATGGCAATGACAAGGTTGACCTACGGCGTGCTGACTCCTGCCCAATCGCTGTGTGACTGCGTCGCGGCGAGCGATGCCGACTTCGATGGCAGCGGCATCGTTGATGGTCTAGACTTCCTGCAGTGGCAGCGTGGCGATACTCCCGAAGGTGGGAGCCAGGCGGAACTCGCGCTGTGGGAGACGCAATATGGGGGACCGCCCCCGCTAGCGGCTGCGTCAGCTGCGGTCCCTGAGCCAACCAGTCTGTTTCTACTTCATTTAGCGGGCCTGACTGGATTGATCGGATTCCGGAGACGCCGCCCAATCAATAGCTAGTTATATAAGTTGACAGCACTGACTGAGAGAGGAAAGTATTCGGCACAAGCCGAATCATCTCGAGCGATTTCCATCGTATCTCACAGTGCAGAAGAGGTAGAGAGGGCAGAGCGGTAGTTGTGTGGCACAACCGATTAGAGGTTGTGCCACACGCTACCTCTTTTTTTAGGGCACTCAGATTCACCAACTCTTGCTGATCGCAGGAAAGAGCTATTGTCAGTGCTAGGTAATAGGTTGCGCTATTGCCATCGCGCAGATTCGTAATACAAAACCGATTTCAGCTATGTGAGGTACTAGCGGTGCAAACTTCATATTACCAGCGAGTACTCATCTTATTAGCATTTTCGTACTCCTCCTTAGTAGCTAGCGGTATCTCAATTGCCGGTGTAGGGGATACTGTAATCGCCACCTGGAAAGACAACCTAGCTGGAGCGTTGTCTCTAACAATCGACGACGCCCTTGATGATCGAGAAGATACACTAGGGATTCTGGACGACTTTGGTGTGAAAGGGACTTTCTTTCTGAATACCGGAGACTTACTTGCACGCCCAGCCCTACAGACCGCTATGATTGGGGCATCGCAAAATGGCCACGAAATCGGTTCCCACACGCTGACTCATCCCAACTTGACCTCGCTTAGCAGTTTCAATCGCAATAAAGAACTAGAAGATTCCCAGCAGATTCTCGAAGGCTTGATCAGTAAGCCTGTGATTACGTTGGCGTACCCGTTCGGCGCTCATAACGCTGCCGTGGAGGCGAATACAGCCGATTACTACATTGCCGCGAGAACGGTTTATCCCGACGCACTGCATCCGGCGACAGGTCAGGACATGTACCTGCTGGGAGAGGCCCCGGGACCTTTCGACTGGACAGACGCAGAGTTCATCGCCAATCGGCTTGCATTTGCTCAGTCGGCAGTAGATCAAGGTGGTTGGGGGGTTGAGATGTATCACAACCTCGGTGCCCCTGGAACTCTCAACAGAGAACTGTTCCACACAGAAGCTGCCCTGAGGGGCCATCTGACAAATCTAACAACCGGGAACCTTGCGCAAGAGCTATGGGTCGCGCCGATGGGCGACGTGGCTCAGTACTACCGGTCGAGGGAGGAATCGTCGCTCTCCTCAACTTTTGACGGCGTTGATGAAGTGACTGTGGAACTGACGCTCACCGACCCAACTGGGAGAATCGCCACGGATCTCACATTGTTAACTACCGTGCCGGGAGCCTGGGGATCGGGAGATATTGAGGTAAGGCAGGACGGCGACATTTTGCCGTTTTCTCAAAGTGCTGACGGAAGCGATATTCAAGTTACCTACGCAGCACTTCCTAACGGGGGAGATGTCTTAGTCTCGCTTGCAAGCTCTTCGATCTCTGGCGATATCGATGAAGATGGTGATGTTGATGGCATTGATTTTCTTGAGCTCCAAAGAGGTTTAGGCAGCATCTATACCAATGATGATCTGTCCGACTGGGAAGACAATTATGGAACCGTGGCTCCCTTGTCTGGCATATCCCAGGTGCCCGAACCTTCCACTATTTTGGTGCTACTATTTGGTGTTTTTGAGTCAGTTCTCCTTGGAAGGCGTCGGACATCTCGCTGTCTCTAGTAATCTTGATGTTAGGCTCAAACTACAAACGCGAGCGTCGATTCTTGTCGTGTGAATCAACGAAGTCTCTAGCACACAACGACTAATCTGTATGAGAAATTAGCAGGAACGATGTCACAATTCCAAGGAAAGGTCGCAATCGTTACGGGAGCGACTAGCGGCATGGGCCAAGAGATTGCGAGGATGTTTGTCCAAGAAGGGGCAAGCGTGATTCTCAGCGGGCGCAACCAAGAACGGGGTAATCGATTCCTCGAAGAATATCAAGCTGCGGAATCTAAGGTGCGATTCTGTGCCGGCAACGTAGCAGTGCCGGAAACTAATCAGTTGCTCGTGCAGGCCGCCGTCGAAGAATTTGGGCGCCTTGACTTTATTAGCACGAATGCTGGTATGCTTGGCTTGGGTTCGGTTACCGAAGTGCCGCTCGAGGTGTGGGAAGAGACGATTTCTACGAACTTCCTGTCGGTTTTCTATTTATGCAGATTTGCCATCCCCGAGATGCTCAAGGCGGGCGGTGGGAACATCATCGTCAACGCTTCGATTGCCGCCGATACGTGCTTTCCAAATCATGCAGCCTACTGTAGTTCGAAAGCCGCGATTGTGGCATTGACCAGGCAAATGGCTCTCGACTACGGCCCCGATATTCGCGTAAATGCAATCTGTCCCGGGCCAGTGGATACGCCGCTGATTTGGAATTCTGCGGCAGCGTTCGAAGATCCCAGCTCTGCTGTAGAAGCTGCAGCAGATACTACACTCCTCAAACGGCTTGGAACTCCCAAGGATATAGCACGCCTTGTGAAGTTCTTGGCTTCGGAAGAGAGTTCTTGGGTAACGGGCACTAGCTTGTGTATTGATGGAGGTCGTTCTGTGCATTGATCTGACCTTCCCGGTCGGAACTTCTCTAAACCGGGTGCGTGCGGTCATCGAGCGCCAGAATTTGATCAATAACCTCGCTCCAACAACTGAATCGCTTTGGCTCTCGAAACGAAAAGCTCAGCATCGTTATGCCCCAGTTGCTGCTTAAGTTTTGCGAGTAAGCTGATACACTTGGGCATTCCAGGAGAAAGCATGGCGCAGACTTCCAGGGCAGTGACGGCGTCCTCTTCTCTATTTGCTGCTAGGAGTGCTTCTCCAAGGCGAAGATGCGCTTCGGGATAGACGTGCATCAAACTCACGGCATGTGTCGCATGATCAATTGCTTCCTCGGCGTCGCCGCGCCGCAACGACAGCTTGGCTAATCCAAGCCATCCAGGCGCATGATCAGAATCAATTTCTAGGATGTCACGAAAGGCACTTTCGGCTTCTTCGTAACGTGATAAGCGAGTTAATACATCACCCAAACGACAATACATCGCGGGAACAATTTCGCCTGTTTTAAAGGAGCCGACGATTTCCTGAAACAACTGGGCCGCAAGCTCGTAATCTTCTTCGAGCATCGCAGCTTCGGCCAGCAAACCGATTACAGTTGTGCCCCGCCCGTCTATAGATTCACTTCGCTTTGCATACTCGCGAACTTGTTCCGCATTTCCACACGCCAGCGCGAACCTACCTGCAACACTTAATACCAGGGTGTCTTCCGGATATTCTTCTAGTAGCTCTTCCACGATCGGTTGGGCGCCATCAATTCGTCGACTCCCGATTAGTGATAGAACTAAATTGATATTATTGTCTCGGACGGTCCGCTTAATCGTAGTCTCAACATCTTCACTCGGCGGAGCGACGTAGCCAAGTTCAACCAGCTGTTGCATCATGGCTAGCGCACTGGCGGGGTCTTCACGAAGTTCCTCACGGTGTAAACCAGCCTCCCCTGCAACATCTTCCCAGCTGTCTACCTGATCCGCTGAAACTGGAGTTTCCATAATCTCCAACCAGGGACGACCGTCCATGTCACGTCCAACTGGCAGTCCAAGCAGGTGCAAAACTGTGGGCGTGACATCCAAAACTTTTGCACCGTATAGTTCTTCACCGCTTTCGATCCCTGGTCCTGAAGCAACTGCAATGCCCATTTGCCTGTGCCAATCCACAGGTTTTTCCCAGCCATCCCCTTTGGGCCTTAGTTCGTTACTCTTAAACCCGTGGTCGCTCACAAGGATCACTGTTGTGTCTTCTCCAGCGTGGGCGAGAATCGCTTCGAGCATCATGTCAAAAAAGCGATAACCCCCTGTGACAACATCCTTAAACAATTCGAATTCGCGTTCAGGAACGCCTGGCCGGTGTGGAGGATGGTACGGCATGAACCAGTGGCCAAGATGGTCGATGCCGTCGAAGAACACAGTGGCAAGATCCCACTCCTGAGTCAGCATCAGTCGAGTAGCCGTAGCTTGAACGGAGCCGCAGTGAGCAATAATCTTTGCCAAAGCAAGCAGCGGCTTACGATCTTCTTTGGTCGCTTCGACCAAACGAGGTACGAAAGCTACCAAGTCTTCTGTAGTTATTTCACTGACCCCGACACGGTACTGCGACAAGTCATTTAGCAATTCTGCGGGACTTACGCCGTGCTCTATCGGCTCCTGGCCGCTGGAGAAATATCGCTCGCTAGCGACTGCGCCATGAATGGGCTCGGCCGGATGGCTGGCATACCATGAAACGACCAATGACCTTAGACCGTTTTGGTGTGCGATATTCCATAGTGCTTTGCACTTCCGGCTGGTGCAACTGACTGGGCGCACTCCCGTACCGTCAGGCATCGGTTCGAGAAAACCGTGGATTCCATGTTTATCCGCGCGCTTGCCTGTTGCGATCGATGTCCACAGCATAGGGGACAAAGCAGGTTGGATGGTCGCTAGATTGCCCTTAGCACCCTTTTCTATCAGAAGCTTTAGTGCGGGCATCATGCCCTGGGCCAGCAATGGATTGATTATTTGCCAATCCGCTGCGTCCCAGCCAATCAACAGCACACGTTCTGCGAGTCGTTCGCTCATAAAGGTATCAACCGAGAATCTATGGAAGATGAGTCAGGCTAAATCATAAATAGAAAAACCGGTCGCCACTTGCAAGGTAGCGACCGGTCGAAAAACAAGACCAGTTAATCCAACCCTTCCATGGGGTGACGTTGAGGGTTTTTAATACCCTCGCAGCCAGACGACACTAGGCGGAATTCTTGCGGCGGCGACGCGCCATCAAGCCTGCGGAGCCAGCTGCCAGCAACATCAGTGAACTGGGCTCGGGTACTCCGGCCGGAATCCCAGCGCCGCTATTTTCGTAAGCCCAATCAAGAATCGTAATCTTGAGATCATCGACATTATTGAAGCTTTGATCACCAACATTTTCCACCTGTATATCCATCCAGCCAAAATAACCTAACGAGGTAACAAATCCCATGTTACCGTTGGTTGTATCACCAATATTTGGTCCAGCACCAAATGCCGTGCCAGGGGTGTTATCAAGGACTTCGACAGAAAAGAAATTGCCTGCTGGCGAAGCGGTACCATCGATAATCGCACCTTGGGCAAAAGCTTCCGCGTAGTTGTTCGGATCGGCAGATGTGAAGATCGTACCACCTGTCGTATTATCGTACCCGAATGCGGAGCCATAGCCGCCAGAGCCCAGGTAAAAATCGATCGTGCCGTCGTTATCAATGTCGAACGAGTTCTGATAAGCGAGCGTGGGTGGAAAGATCATTAACCCGGGAACAAGGGGGGCACCGTTATGCTTTGAATTATTGCTTACAATGTTTGCGTCCGCTGTGCCAGCTACACCCAAGGCAAACGCGCCAAGACCAGCTGCTTTCACATAACCGGCCCAGCGATTAGCCGACTCTTCTACAGGCTGTTTCTGCAGATTTTCTTGTTTCTTAACTACCATTAGCACAATCTCCCAGGTTGAGTCTCAATCTAATGAGTCCGTCGACAAGTCACATCTCCAAAGCGATTCTACCAATGAATCGCAGGATGTGGTGGGTCATGCGGTTTATTCTTTCATCCGATGAGAAGGGCGTCAAGGTTTTTATGCGATATTTAATAAATTACTTTCTTGACCCTCGTTCTCAGCTCAGAATCGTAGGCATGACAATTGCGAAATGTCGCCAACCAGGCTATTGGAATTAAGTATTTCGAGCTGTAATATAAGGGTGCTTAGCAGTTTTCAAAGCAGAGACTACGGAACAGGAGTCCTGCTAGACGCTGGCCAAATCCCCCTGAAGGAGGGGAGTTTATTAATATCTCTAATTAACAACAAATTGTACTCCACCCAGATAATTCCCAATTTGGCTTCTAAGACTTATGAGTGATGAAACCATCGTTGTTTCCGGTCCGCCCCGGTCAGGTACCAGCCTCCTTATGCAGATGTTAGTTGCTGCTGGAATCGAGGCGATCTCCGACGACAGACGTACAAAGGACAGCGACAACCCCCGAGGCTATTTCGAACATGAGCAGGTGTTGCGTCTTGCGCAGGACAAGTCTGTCTTTAACGGCTCATCGGGTAAGGCGATTAAAGTCATTCACGCTCTGCTGAAGAACATTCCCCATGAACAACCCATCGCCGTCTTATTTCTCACCCGTGACCTACAGGAGGTGTTCGCATCTCAGTCTGCGATGCTCGACAGATTGGGACGACCGCAGCCAACCTTAAGCCAAGAACAAATGAGTGACGCGCTTTCCCGGCAGCTAGCTGTCGCTCGCGAATACTTGAGGGGACGTCCAGATACCTCTGTGCTCGATATCCAGCATCGCAAACTGGTTACTGATCCGGACTCGGTATCTCAATCAATTGCAGATTTCCTCGAGCCTATGCTAAACAGGGCGCTGGACACGCGAGCAATGGCCGATTGCGTGGACCAATCATTATATCGCCAGAGAAATTGACCAGATTCGATCGATTCAACGTCTTCGAGACTGGTCAGCGCTAAGGATTCGACTTTAGCAATTGCTCACGGGCCGTCTCTTGCAAGGGGTTGCTACCGTCTGGCATTCGGTCGGCCGCGATCTGCCAGAAGAAGACCCCACGGAGTCCTTCATCTGCAGCCCACTTGGTCTTAATCGCGATAGACTCGCTATCGTCGTAGCAGATAATTTCAGACCCATCTGGCGCAATCAGCCAAGGAGTCTGAGTTTCGTCGTCCCACCAGCGCTTCCATTTCTCTTGCTGCAGTAGTTGATAAATCTCGCTGAAATTGGCTGCTGGTTTTTTTGGTTTGGGAGCGTCCACATTCGACGAATAGGGCTCACTGACTGCAAACGCACGGCCGTAGAGAGGGATTCCTAAGGCGAGTCGGTTTGCGGGTAAGCCCTTCTCGTCAAGGAGATACATCATTGTCAACTCGGTAGAAAGCACATCGTCTTTAGGGAGCTTGCTGGAGGCGAACAGGGGGGAATGGTGAGCGGCCATATCAGCCCAGCTTCCTGCGTAGTCGTACGTCATGACATTTACCCAGTTCATGGTTTCCATCAGAAAATCTCTATCCAACCATTCAAGAGTTTTTGGGTGCGCAGCTGCTGCCATTGTTAGCAACATCGATCGATCTTTCTTCTCGCCTAGTTTGTCGAGTAGCGCTCGGAAATTGCGAGAGAGCCGTTCGAAACCGACTATTTCGATGTTTGTATCGGGGTACTCCCAATCTAAATCGATGCCATCGTAGTCGTACTTGTCTACGAGCTCCATCACGGCTTTCACATAGCGGGCCTCGGCATTCGGATCGAGTGACATTTCAGCAAAGTTGCTATCCCAACCCCAGCCGCCGAGAGACAAGAGTACCTTCACACCAGATTTGTGCGCCTTGTCCGCCAGCTCACGACTGGGGACGTCCTGCTGTGGCAAGAGGGAACCGTCTTTCTCAGCCACGACAAAAGCGTGACAGAGATGCGTGTACATGCCGTAGTCGATGTCTTCCGGCATCCCAGCCACGTATCCTACGAAGACCTTTTCTTCGCCGCCAGAGTTCGGATCTGCTGAGGCGAGTCCCGTACAAAGCAACATGCCCAAATAGAAAATTACTACCAGAAGTGATGATCGTTCCCACGAATCCACCCTGCGATGTCTCCCAGGAACAGAAGAGAGCGTGTAGCCGGTGCTGCGCCAGGCAACTGCAGTGGGGATATTCGAGTTCGCAAATTTGAGGTCAATTGTCGCGATTGAAGTTGCCAAGTGCCTACTCGATTCTCAGTTTTCTAAAGAGTTTGAACAAAAAGAAGGTGCTAATCAGCGCAGCACTCCCGAGAACAACAGCTTCCACTTTGTTGCCGTATACCAAATTACCGATCGCGAAAAGCGAACAGTAGACGATTACGCAGCCGAGAAATACGCATAGGATCTGCACGGGCATTTCCCACGCTTGCCCATGAACTTTCTCATCGATCATGTCTCCATCAGCTCTCGCTTTAGCCACCACCATTGCCCAGCCTGGACCGCCAGGGTGGCACTTTCTGAAAAAATTGCGAAGAGTGTCTTGGTCTTCAGGGCTGGTCACAAAAGTCCCAATTACCCAAGCTGCAGAAGTAACTGCGACCCCGATCAAGAGTTTCATAGTGAAACCATCGATTGAGCCCCTTGCCACTGTTTCGTCTTCTACAAATAGAACGAGGGTGAATGCCAAGATGGCTGATACCGCCATTGCGACGATCTCTGACCAAGCGTTGATTCGCCACCAGAACCAACGCAAGAGGTAGATTGCACCGGACCCCGCACCCGACAAAAGCAGAATATTGAAGGCTTGCGTCGCACTGGTCAGCACCAACGAAAGACTTCCGGCCAGGACCATGAGAAGTACAGTGCAGATGCGTCCCATTCTGACCATGTCTTTTTCAGAGGCGTCGGGCTTGACGAATCGTTTGTAGAAATCGTTTACAGCGTAGGAAGATCCCCAATTGAGGTGTGTTCCGATCGTTGACATGTAAGCAGCAATGATTGATGCGACTACTACGCCCAAGAAGCCTGGTCCTATTTTCGATATCATAGCTGGATAGGCGATGTCGTCGGCAATGACCGATTCGTTGACGTGTGGGAATGCGGCCTGGATGTCAGCAATTTCAGGGAAACAAACCATCGAAGCCAATGCCACCACAATCCATGGCCAGGGTCGCAGCGCATAGTGGGCAAAATTAAAAAGTAGAGTAGCGCCGATCGCGTTCCGTTCGTCTTTGGCTGCCAACATGCGCTGTGCAATGTAACCGCCACCTCCAGGTTCTGCTCCGGGATACCAGACCGACCACCACTGGACAGCTATCGGAATGATAAGCAGAGGTATGAACTGACTCGGATCGGACATGTCCGGAAAGAAGTCAATCTTATCCGCTACATTGGCCTCGTTCAGCAAATCGCCCATTGAGTATTCGTTGGCGAATTCCGCCGCTTGATTCGGCGAGATTGCGCCAGCCTCAATCGCTTTGGAGGCGGCTGATTTCCCGGCTTCACCCAGGGCGATTACTGCCGCGTATACGGCTCCAAACATCGCGATGCTGTACTGGAAGAAGTCGGCCCAAATACAACCTTTTAGCCCGCCAAGTGTCGCATAAATGACTACGCCGATTGAACCATACAGTACGCATTCCCACTTCTGGGCGTCGAACATCAAAGATCCATATTTGATTATGGCTAAGGTGACTGACGCCATAATCAGGACGTTGAAGAAAACACCAAGATAGATCGATCGGAAACCACGCAGAAATGAAGCTGGCTTGCCTCCATAGCGTAATTCGTAGAAGCCAAGATCTGTCATCACCTCACTTCGGCGCCAAAGCTTGGCGTAAATAAAAACTGTTACCATTCCGGTAATCAGAAACGCCCACCATGCCCAGTTCTTAGACACGCCATTCTCACGGACCATTCCTGTCACAAGGTTTGGCGTATCCGCAGCGAAGGTGCAGGCCACCATAGAAATGCCCAGCAGCCACCAAGGCATGCCGCGGCCCCCCAAAAAGAACTCCGAGGAACTTTCGCCCGCGGAACGGGAGGCTATGACGCCGATGCCGATTACGGTCGCAAAAAATGCAGCGATGATGCACCAATCAATCGTGTGAAATCGAATCGTGGCATCAGCAATTAAATCGGCGAAAATCAGCAACGGTCTGGTCCTTCTGCTTTGAGTGTTTGAATGGTCATCTCTTTGCCGCCTTTCGAATCCTTCCAGCTCACTAGGCAAGCTACGGAAGACCTTCGCTGATGTTCTTCAGTAAAGGGGCTTATTCAGGGTCATAGCAAAAAAAGAAAGACGTTCTTGAATCCCAGCGAAAATAGCGTTCCATCTCGTTTCGATTCGCATATTAAAGCCGCGTCCTTGCAGAAATTATGTACCATATAATAATTAGGTACAAGGTGCCAATCGATCGCTATGAGACGAAGGAATTTAGAACGGCTAACAGACAGTACTTAACCAGACATACACTGTAAGTAGCGGGCATTGGCTGAACGATCGTCAATGCGCGGAGGCTATGCGCTTGTTGTGAATGCTAACTTCGTGACTTCAAGCACGGGGGCAGGTCAATGCTCCAAAATAACAGCGATGGGCTTAACAACCACTGGATTAAGATTCGGCTCGTTGCCGACCCCAAACAGAATTGCAATCGCGATGCGATCGGAGCCCGAATGGTCGCCGCCAACGACGCGGGTCTCTAATTGTCGCGAGAGATTCAAGGAGGCTCGGGATATCTCTCAATGAATCCCAAGCAGCAACACATTGGGCTGGGAAGCGCCGAGTCGGTCGACCTGCAAATCACCTGGCCCAACGGCTCTGTTGAGGAGATCCGAGGCCTCCAGGCCGACCAAACTCATACGATTGAGCAGAAAGACGGATCCTGAGAAATGAAGTTCACCAAACCTCTTCGCCCGTCGAATTCGGCCTCTTACTTCGTCTCTTGGCCTGCCGCTTATTCATAGGTGGCCAAATTTGATCGTTGTTTGCGACGCTTCGTTATCGATAATGAACTGAGACTACGTTGCGCACATCGTCTCTGCCGGCCACTGGTGAGTTCACATGTGCGACGCGTTCTTTGACAATTCGACTGCTTGTGGGCCGTTTGGATTTCTTCCCTCTCGGTGTACGCGAGGGGAAACAATCGCTCGACTTGTTTCCCGCGCGCCCA